>ERZ779876.2-NODE-2-length-457648-cov-72.260775_pt1 | contig 457648 bp, 467 predicted proteins | sample MGYA00511068_ERZ779876 | MGnify/ENA primary metagenome ERZ779876 (study PRJEB29588, sample SAMEA1970858) | human gut metagenome | biome: human gut; feature: human-associated habitat; material: faeces | place: Denmark | collected 2008/2010 ...
GTCTACGTCCGAGCCGCTTATATTCGTAAATCCCGCCGGTAAATAATTTCCATAGGTAATCTGCGCACCGTTATCCTGCGTAAAGTAGCTGATGAACGGCGTCATCATGGAAAGGATGAACAGAGCGATACAAAGGTTGGCCAGATGTTTCCAGCTGATTTTGTTGAAAATCGCTGCGAAAGCAAAGGCAATCAAACCAAAGCCGGCCAGCGTATAGACAATGACACGGACATCGGCCAGCGTCGTCATCGCTTTGCAGGCAATATATTTGAAAATATCGTCTTTGGCCTCATAACAACGCTGCATAGCAACCGGATTTCCGTTGGCATCAAGTTCATCAAAAGTGCCGACCTTGCCCTCCTTGGTGTTACCGTTTGCATCGGTATAAACTTCCTTATATTCACATTTACAGGTGCTTGCATTATCCGCAGTCAGCGTACAACTTTCTCCGGTTGATGAATCCTTACAGTTATAGGCCTGAATTTCAGCCTCATTTGGCGCTTCTTCATCCATATAATCATATATTTCCTGCTGACGGGCAGCTTCTTCAGCCGCGGCGGCCTCTGCTGCGGCGGCTTCAGCCTCGGCAGCAGCTTTTTCATTTGCGGCCGTTGTTCCATCCACATCTTCACGGTTTTTGGTGGCCGCATCGGCATTTCTTTTGGCTGCCATAAGGTTTGTTTGAGCTGCCTGAAGCGCGTCTACATCGCATTTATCAGGATCTTTTGTACATTTTTCCTGCAGCTTGTCGTACTCTTTTTGAGCCTTTTTCAAATCCTTATTGGCATTTTTTTCAGCTTTTTCCGCTGCTTTTATTTTTTCTTTCTCAGCCTTTTGGGCTGCCTTGTCGGCTTTTTTCTTTTCCTTATCAGCTTCTTTCTGTGCCTTACTTGCCGCCTTGTAGGCTTCATCTTTAGCCTCATTGGCACTGTTCAATTCAGAATAAGCCATAGCAGCTGCCTTGTGTTGCTTCGTCATTTCATCACGCGCCGCTTTTGCCGCTTCAGTATCGCCGCGGGCAATGGCATCATTCATTTTCTTTTCTGCGTCCTTTTTAGCGGCTTCTGCTGCTTTCATTTTAGATTCAGCGGCTTCCGCCGTTTTAGACGCTTCATTATATTTTGAATATTCTGCTTTGCGCTTTTCATCCGCCGCTTTCTGGGCATTGGTTGCTTCCGTAGCCTGTTCGGCTGCTTTTGCTGCTTTTTTGTCAGCCTTATCTTCGGCTTTCTCGTTGGATTTGGCATTTTTCTCGGCCAGAGCCTTCTGCTGTTCGCAAATGGTCAGCTGATAGCCTTCCTTACCCGAGCAGTCGATTTCGACATCGGCTTTAGCAAAATCAGAGAAAGAAGCCAGTGCTGCAAACACAAAGGCGGCTAAAAATAAGTTAGATTTATTTTTAATGTTTAACATGGCATCCTCCTCATAGTCCTCAATCTCTGTTCTAAAATTCTTTAGTTTGCCTGAATCAGAGTATCTTGAATCTGCTCAGCCGTAATGGCCGTACTATCTACCATATAGTTAATAATGGCGGCAGTGGTTGCAATAACAACCAGGCCGATGATAATTGCGCTCAGCCATTTCCAGTTCAGGTTTCCGAAGAAACCGCCGATGGCAACGGCAACGATACCAAAACCGGACACGGCAAAGATAATCTCGCGCATGCCGGTAAAGATTTCGGTACCTGACTGTGTCAGGGTTTCAAACAACGCGTATGAGTCCGTTGCAAATAAAACTGAAGAAACCACGAACATCAACATGGAAAGAAACAGGAATTTCTTTAATTTTACGCACAACATTTTACTCACCACCTTTGCAATTTTGTTTGTTTCTGTTGCGTCTGAGCGAACAAAAGGGAGGCCTTCAGGTTTATTTTGCTTAAAATTTACCATTTTTGCCTCCCTTAGTTCAAGTATCAGTCAGTTCACATCAAGCGGTCAGACTAGATGTCACCGAAGGTTGTTTCCAGACCGGCATCGCGGGAACCGGTAGCGTATTCAACGATGGAACCGGCAGCAGCCAGAATAGCCAGACCGACGGCCAGAGAAGCGAACCAAGGCCATTTTACTTTTCCGAAAATAGCCTGGAAAGCCAGACCGACCAGACCGAAACCGCCGACGATGAAGATGATGGTTTTAACTGACGAGAATACGCTCTTGGCTTTTGTCTGAGCGGTTTCCATCAGGGTATTGCCGTCAGCCAGAGCGTTGCCGCTAACTGCCATAACCATTACTAATGCCAGACAGCTGAGGGTCCAAAAATTTTTCTTTAAAAATCGCATAATCTTTCTCCTTAAATTAATTTAGCAAAACTTCTTATACTCTTTTAGAATAGCTAATTTTTAAACTTTTTTCCAGCATTAATCATCCAGTCCAAAAAGAGATAACCTGTTGTTTTGGCTTAATATTTTTTCCTGTAACAAAAAATTCACAGTTAGCAGGGTGTCCAAGCACCCTTATTTTTACGCCCGGAATGGTAAATTTTTCTCTAACAACAGGCACATAAAACACGTTTTCGGCCAATGCCGGAAAAATCGGCGGCAAAAAGCGGCAGCAAGAGCAAAACGGCGAAACGGAAATTTTCCGTTTTGCCACAACGGCAGGCCTTATGTCCGCCAAAGGGAAAGAATCCACAAAATTTGTGCATAAATTCATATCTGCTTGCCAAGAGTCGCATATTGAATTATCTAGAGTTTAGAGGGGTTTATAATTTATGAAAAAAACGGCTTTTAAAACTTTTGTTTGCAGCTTTGTTTTTTCACTGTTTATTTTATTCACAATAAACGGATTGTTTTTTTATACCCCGGAAGCAACCTCTCAAAACGTTAAAATTCCCAGCAAAAACATATCGTTGTTTTTCATGGGCGACGCCGGCGGCGCCGTTTCCGCCAAAGTTCGCCCGATTAAGAAAATCGCCTTAAGCCTGCCGCCGCAGAAAAAACCGGCGCAGGCAACCGAAACCGTTTACGCGCCGGCAAAGCTGCCCACCCCTTCCGCCGAGCCGGCCGTTCAAAAGGCGCCAAAAACACAAGACAAACCCGCTTTCGACGACATTCCGCTTGAAATTGCCGCGGCAGACATTGCCGATATGCCGGCGGAGCCGGCAAGCCAATCCGGCAAGGAATTCGTTTCCGCCGACTTTGACCGTATCATGAACACCCCTCCTCCGGTTTATGACGGCGAGAAAACGAAGAAAGAAACCGCCGTTTCCGTCGGAAAACAGCTTGCCGCCGCAGACGTAACGGCACCGGCAAAAGAGGCGCCGAAGAAAAGGGTTATTTCGATAACCGACCCCGAAAACGAAAAAGACCAGGGCGGCTGGGATACCGGCGACGAAGACTACAGCGTCGACGAGAACGAACTGCATGCGCCGAAACCGCTGTTGATTGCCAGCGGCGAAACCAGGGAGCCGGCCAGAAAAGCCATAAACCCGATTGCGGAAAGCAACGACGAAGGCGGTTACGACAAGGGCAGCGACAATTATGACATTGAAGAAAACGATCAAAACCTGCTCATTCCGCTGCAAAAAGACTTTGCCGCAACCGAGGGCAGCTTCAAAGTCGCCAGGACGGCCGACAAGGATCAGATTGCCATGGTCAGCGGCAGTACGCCGATAAGCAGCATGATCAACAAAGACAATGCCGCCGACGGCATTGTCCGCCGGGAGCCGAAGGCAGAAGAGCAACAGCCGGGCAAAAACTGGGAAAGCATGGCCGAAAAAAGCGGCAGCGACAATCCGTGGGTTGCGGTAAAAGGCACAAAGTTTCCCAAAAACAACGCCGTTCTGGACGCCAAATATTACAAAGACGCAGATCAGGCTGCGCTTGAAGCCCCTCAAGGCACGGCCGAAGACGGCAAAAGCGTCAAACTGGCCGCCGACATGGTGCAGAATATTCTGATTCCCATTCCGGAAGACATTCTGAACGAAAAAAATCTGGTTCCGCAGCTGGAATCTTCCAAAGACGACAAAAACAAAACCGACGACCAGCAGGAAGCGGCAAACCAGATAAAAAAAGAGCTTTCCAAAGAGGATAGCGTCAGCATGCCGACGGAAAGCCCCAAAAAAGAAAGCAAGGGCGGACTGCTCAAAAGCATTACCTCTCTGTTTTCGGGAGGGGGTTCAACGGAAGACAACGGCAAAGAAACCGCCGAAGAAGACGGAGGCAACAGTTTTGTCGACCGGATTACCGGAAGGGTCGGCCGGCACAAAGACGGAAACAAACCGACCAAAATCCTGCCGGCGGAAATGCGGCTGGCTTTTCAACCCAACCGCGCCGAGATTTCAGGAACGACGCTGAAGTGGATTCAGGCTTTCGCCAACAAAGTCAATTCCGACCGTTCGGTTATTCTGGAAATCCGCATTGACGGCACCAGTTCGTATGCCTTGCAGCAGAAAAGGCTGAACCTGCTACATAATATTTTAACCAATAAGGGTGTAGATTACCGTAAAATCAATACCGTATTCACAACCCGCGAACCAAACTCGTTTATTATAAGGACGGTAAGAATTAACAGCAACATTGACAGGGACGTAAAGGAGAGCAAAGACCAGGCGGCATACTACCAGTCATGGTAATAAGTAAAGCACCGCGCTTGATTATTTATTCTTCAATATGTATGATAGGTAAAAAAATATGACAAAATACAGCTTAGGAAACCTCAGAATGAACAAGACAATCTTATTAGCCGCTTGTTTCTTCAGCATATTTGTTACATCCGGCTGCCGCGGAACCATTATGGAACCCGCGCCGGACAATTTTGTATGCACCGATCCCAACAGCTGCGCCGGCAACACTTACCAGACTTCCGAGTTTCAGAGTGTGGATCCGAGCGCCGACGAAAATGAGTTCGTAAACTATACCAAGGTGGCGGCAGATTACCGCGAATACGGCGAAAGAACGCCCCGCGACCAGAACATCACGCAGGCCGCGGCAGGCAACAACCTGTCCGCATCCATTCCGCCGAGCATTGAAGACGAAGTTGTCGATTACGAAGAGGAAATTAAGCTGACCGAGGACAACGGCCAGAGCGACGAGGCCGGAATGGCCGCCGGCGAAGATCCGGTTGAAGACTGGCTCGCCGAAGAAGGAAAAACGCTCAAAGCCCTGTTGACCGAGTGGAGCGAAAGAGCCGGCTGGAGATTAATATGGAACTCCAACCGCAACTATACCTTAACGGCGGGGGCCATGTTCCGCGGCCGTTTCGCCGACGTCAGTTCGGCCTTAATCAGAGCCTTTGCGAGAGCACGGCCGGCACCGATTGCCACATTTTACAAAGGAAACCGCGTCTTAGTTGTCGAGACCATGGAGGATGAGAATGCATATTAATAACTTACAGAAATTCGGGCTGGGTCTGGCTGTTGTCGTCTTTGCGGCATCATGCTCCCTGTCTACCAGCATGGACGCGACTATTGAACGCGAAGTTGAGGCGACTATTGACCTGAAGGAAAAGGCCAAAATTCCGGAAAAACCGATTACAACCGACGTGGTTCGGGTCAAAAACGACATCTGGCTCGGAGACACCAGCGAAATCGAATATGACGGCGAACCGGTTCCCTCTTATCTGGAAGCCAAAGACGGCATTACGCTTATCTCCAACCGGCCGATTACGCTGTATGAAATCGGCGACATGATTAACAAAATCACGTCGTTGAAAGTACGTTACGCACCGCAACTGGAAACCGATGTGCTGAAAAACGCCACACAGAACAAGCCAAACCCCAACACGGTCGGCGCAGACTGGACCGAACCGAACAAAATGCTGGTTTCCTACCGAGGTCCCCTGAGCGGCCTGCTGGACGAAATTTCCTCGCGTTTCGGCATCTGGTGGAAATATGAAAAGAAAGAAATTTATTTCTATAAGTACCAGACCAGGACCTTTGTCCTTTACAGCCTGCCGACCAAACCGACCCTGTCGGTCAACGTCGGCGGTTCGTCGACGGATTCCGGCGGCGGCGGCAGCTCTTCGCTGACTTTGGCCAGCTCGGCGGAAATTGAACTGTGGGGCAACATTGAAAAATCAATCAAATCCATGATTGACAAAGGTTCGCAGCTGACCATGGATCCGGCCAACGGCACAATTTCGATTACAGCGACCCCGAACGATATTGCCAAAGTCGCAAAATTCATCAACGAGCAGAACGCGCGCCTGTCGCGGCAGGTTGCCATCAGCGTCAAGGTTCTGCAGGTTAACATTGACGACAGCGACCAGTACGGCCTGAACCTGACTGCCGCGTTCGACGACGGCAAGACCAAGCTCGGTCTGGCCAGCGTTCCCGGCCTCGGCACGGACATTACCGAAAACCTGACCATGACAATCCTGCCCGGCAACTGGACGGTTACCAGCGCCATTCAGGCTTTGTCGAGCCAGGGCACAACCAACCTGATTACATCCGGTACGGTTACGACGCTTAATAACAAACCGGCGCCGATTCAGGTTATCAAAAAACAAAACTACGTTTCGGAAATTACCAAGACCAACAGCGGCGGCGACGCAAGCTACTATGATATTTCGACCGAAACGGAAGAAATCGAAACCGGTTTTACGCTGGACGTACTGCCGCGCATTCTGGAACACGGAAGACTGCTGCTGATGTTTAACCTGACATTGTCAGACCTGATTCAGCTGGAAAGGGTTGACCTGGGCGGCGGCGACACAGAAAGCGGCCAGGGCGGCCAGTATATTCAGAACCCGATTATCGAATCCCGCGGCTTTACGCAGGAAGTGGCTCTGAAATCAGGCGAAACGCTGGTTCTGACCGGTTATGAACGTGTTGAAAACGAAGCGACCAAGACCGGCGTCGGTTCGGCAACCAACTCGTTGCTGGGCGGTACGGCCGTAGCCACAAAGACCAGAAGCATTTTGGTCATCATGTTAACGCCGGTTGTTTTGGAATCCCCGCTGACACCGGAATCCAGAATGAGCGGCAACTAATCTCGGAAGGGCAAAACAGTGCTGGAAGAAGCTAAGTTATTAGACGACGACTACGACGCGGACGGCAGACGTACCTGGGGTACGAATATCGAACTCGACGGCGTTACCTATGCGACAAGCTTATTCTGGCAGCCGTTACAGAACAAGGACGATCCGTTTACGGAAGTCGGAGAGGCCTCGGAAGGCGTTATGGAAGGCGCCGACCTGTTCTGCATAAAGCAGGGCAAAGCGCCGCAGTTTGGTATCTGCGCCTCGAAAGAAGGCTACAAGAGCGGCGAAAACGTCGCGGCGGTCACGCTGGCGACGGCCATGGCCGACAGATCTTCGTTTGTGGCGGTATTCAAGGTTGACAACGGCTGGTGGTATACCTGTATCCGCAACGACATTATCCTTTCCGACGGCGATATGCTGTTTTTGAACGAACAGGAAGCCAAAGACCAGTTTCTGTCAATGCTGGCCGTTCCGGACTGGGGTAGAAAAATCGCACCGCCGGAATGGGGAATTGAGGAAACCGAATATCCCGACCTCAAAAAACTCATGTCGCAGGGCATGCGCGCCAAGCTGCAAAAGATTAAGGCGCTGCGCGGCACCAAGCTGATGCTGGTTATCGCGATTTCGGCGATTATCGGCCTGTGGCTGCTTTCCAGCATCATCAACGGCATTTTTCTGGCGCCGCCGAAACGGCCGATTATCGCGCCGATTGCCCCCAAAGTGGTCAAGCCCGTCGAGGTGCCGCCGGAAATCAAGCCCTGGGAGAAGCTTTCCGACCCTGAACAGGTTATGAAAAACTGCTATAAGGCAGTTCAGGACGTAGTTTCGATTATGCCGCCGGGCTGGGTTATCGGCAACATTTCGTGTACGCCGGGCGGTTTGACGACTTCATGGTCACGGCAGGTCGGACGGATTTCATGGATTGAAAAAGCGCTCGACATGTCCGGCATCACGTTCTCGGGACGTTCGATTTCCGACGACGGAAACAGCCTGATTGCATCGGTACCGCTGGATAAAATCCGCCAGATTTCGTCACCGCCGCTGAAAACCGACATTGACCTGAAAAATACCCTGAACAACCTGTTTCAGTCCATCGGACAGACCGTCAACCTGTCGAGTTTTTCCTACACTTCGCCACAGCAGAACGTGTACCGTTCGGTAAAATTTAAATTTACGTCGACACACAATCCGGTGATTTGGAACGATTTATTAATAAAATTTTCAGGACTTGAGATTACTATGATTAGATACAATACCGGTGCTAAAACTTGGGAATATGAGGGAGCAATCTATGTTTTGTAATTTGAAAAAGCTTTTGTGTCTGGCTCTGGGCGTTTCCGTCATCAGCATGACGGCGGCCGGAAACCTGCATGCGCAAAACGTGACTTTGGAGACCAATGAACTGCCGCAGCTCTCTAACGACACCGATTTTCTCGGCGTTGACGGAAGTATTCCCGACGAGTTGTCGCTGCCGGACGAACTCCCGGCTCCGGACAGTCTTCCCAAGGATCAGCCGCTGACAAACCCGGATGAAAACGGTCAGCAGGAAAATATGCCGGAAGTGCCGGATTTGAATACGCCGCAGCCGGTTGAGGACAATCTGCCGCTTATCGGCCCGAACGCACCGGACGCCGCCGCATCCAACGTCAATATGCCGCTGACGGGGCCCAATGCGAATATGCCATTGACAGGCCCGAATGCCAACATGCCTTTGACGGGACCGAACGCAAACATGCCGTTAACCGGTCCGAATGCCAATCTTCCCGCCATCGGCCCGAACGCACCGATGAACGGCCCCAACGCCCTGCCCGCCGATACGGGCGCACTGCCGGATCCCGTGGAAAATATTGATGCGCCGGATGTTGAAAATCTCGGTGAGGGACTGTTGGACCAGATTGACAACAAGCTGTTTTCGCAGATGTCCGATTTGGAAAAACAGACGGCTTTGCTGACTCTCGAACTCCGCCGCGAAAAAATCAAAAACGAGATTGCGGCGATAAAAGCCCAGCGTCAGAAAGCCCTTGAAGAAGAAGAAGCCAAAAAAGAAGAAAAAGAGCGCAAACGCATTGAATGGGAAAAAGAACAGGAAGCCAAAATCCTGCGCGAAAGAAAAGCGCTTATGGACGCGATGGCCAAAATGGAACGCCTGAGACAGGAAAAAATTCTGAAAGCCTACAAGGAAACCATGCTGAAAGAAAAGCAGGAATGGATTAAAAATAACGGCAAACTCTATGAACAGATTAAAAACGTCGAAAGGGACAGAAAGAACCTGATTGAAGGACTGAAGACCAAGATGGCGCATATTTCGGCTCTGGCAACCAAAGCGCAGAAAGACGCCGAAACTGCCAAGGAAAACTATCTGCGCGAAGTCAAAAACCTGCAGACACAGATTTCGATTTTGAAATCGCGTCTGGAAGCCGAAATCGCCGAAAAGAAAAACGACAAGACCAATCCGTTTGCCCAACCCGAGGTCGTGGTTACGGAAACAGAGGAAGAACTGCCGAAACTGGCCGAGGAATACGCCATTATGGAAATCCGCGGCAAGGGCGAAAACCTGACGGCCAAACTGATTAACAAAGGCGGCGACTCATTCATGGTTCGCAACGGTACCGTTTTGCAGACCGGCCACAGGATTGACGAAATCACTCAGACCTATGTCCGGGCTGAAATCAACGGCATGAAAGATTATCTTTACTTTGCCGCCGGCGGAATTTTGGAAAAAGAACCCGTAAAATCGGATATTCAGGGCAAAAAACCCAAGACGACGGCCAAACCGAACGCCAACGCCGAGCTCCGCAACACAACCATGGTCAACAAGGGGGTTCCGAGTTTAGGAAGCGGCATGTTCGTCCGATAGGCAGGCATAATGGTTGATGAACCCGAAAACAACGAAGACAGCTTGCAGCAGCCGGACACCGGTATTCTTAAAAGGAATACCAATCTGGCGGTAGACGAGACTGTTGAAGAAAAGCCGGTCAATATTCTTGACCAGCTTTTTGGTCATGGCAACAGGCTGTTGACGCTGCCGGGTTCTTCGCTGGTTATCAACGATGACACGCGCCGCCTGCTGGCGCTGTTTTCCGACGGCACGTTTCTGGTTTCGGAATCACATAAATTCGACGGCCGCGTTTTAAGTTTTGAGGTTCTGGCGCGCAAGAAAAAACTCAGCATCGGCAAACCCCGCTACGTTTCGCAAAACGAACTGAACGCCATATACGCTTTTGGCGAGCGCAACCAGCCGATTTCGGAGAACGACGAAGACCTGAACCAGCTGCAGATGCAGAAGGACTTTGTCAACGTGGTCGCCCGAGCCGCTTCGCAGAAAGTTTCCGATATTCACATCGTCGTCGCCGACAGCACGCAGATTATGTTCCGCATCAACGGTATGATGCAGACAGAAATGGAATATAACAAGGAATGGGGCGAATCTTTCGTGCGCGCGGCGTTTGCCTCGGCGGACATTTCGGACGCGAACTATGCGCAAAACGAATTTCAGGGCGCGCAAAAACTGGGTTCCACGCCGCTGCGCGGTTCAAAGGGCAAACTGATGTTGCCGCACAACGTGCTGGCCATCCGTTTGCAGTTCAACCCGATTGCATTCGGCACGCAGTATCTGGTTATGCGTCTGCTGTATGCGGACGACAATCCCGACGGTTCCGGCGATTTGGCGGCTCTGGGTTTCGGCGAATATGAAGAAAACCTGTTTTATCGTCTGCGTGCGGTACCAATCGGCCTGAACATCATCGCCGGCCCGACCGGTTCCGGAAAAAGTACGACCCTGCAACGTAACATGATTAAGCTTTTGCAGGAAAAAAACTACGAAATCAATCTGATTACGGTGGAAGACCCGCCGGAGTATCCGATACCGGGCGCGCGGCAGATGCCGGTTACCAACGCCAACGACGAAGAAGAAAAAGACGAACAGTTTAACAAAGCGCTGTCGGCGGCGCTGCGTTCCGACCCGGACGTTATTATGGTCGGCGAAATCCGCGCGCTGGCAGCCGCCGAACTGACGTTCAAGGGCGCATTGTCCGGCCACGGCGTATGGTCGACCCTGCACGCAAACTCGGCGCCGGCCATTATTACCCGTTTCCGCGACATGGGCGTTCAGCCCTATATGCTGGCAGACCCGGAACTGATGAAAGGCCTGATTTCGCAGCGTCTGTTCCGCAAGCTGTGTCCGCACTGCCGGGTTTCGGTCAAAGAAAAACTGAACATGCCGCAGGTACAGCGTCTGAAAGTCGCGCTGGGCGACTTCGGCATTGAAAATACCTATATGCGCGGGCCGGGCTGCAAATTTTGCGACGGCCGCGGCATTAAGGGACGTATGAGCGTTCCGGAAATTATTCTGCCGGACGCAATGTTTCTGGAACTGATGATCAACGGCGAAACAAGAAAGGCCATCGACTACTGGACCAGCGACCTGAACGGACGGCCGCTGAAAGACGCCGCGATTGAGCGCATGCTCAAGGGATATATTGATTTGGACGAAGTCGAGCGCTGGTGCGGCCTGCTTGACCAGCGTCCGGTTTATTAGGGAGTTTTACTATGGCTCAGGATGACAGCAAACGCAGATCGGCCTCCATGGCCCGCGCCATGAAGCAGCTGAACGCCATTGAGGTTTATTATGCCAAAATGATCTGCAATTTTTCAAACCAGACGCGTTTGAAAATCTATCGCAAAATCGCCTCGCTGATGCGTAACCGCTTTTCGCTGATGAACGCGCTGGACATGCTGCATGACGGCGCCTCCAACGGCGGTAAAAACCCTGACGAACCGATGGCCATCGCCATTGCCAGCTGGGCCAAGGCCCTGCAAAACGGTCTGCCGTTCTCCGACGCGCTGAAGGGCTGGGCGCCCGACCGCGAAAGGCTGATGCTTTCGGTGGGCGACGTTTCCGACCTGGAAGGCGCATTAATGAACCTTATTCGCGTTACCGAGGGTTCAACCAAAATGATACGCCCGATTATCGGCGCCATCGCCTATCCGTCGTTTCTGTTTATGATGGCCATCCTGATTATTTACGGTATCGGCGTCTACATGGTGCCGCCGATGATTGACGCGGCACCGACGGTACGCTGGCGCGGCATGGCGTTGACGCTGGTAAACCTGTCGGACTGGATTAAAAACTACTGGGCGGTGGCTTTTGCTTCGTTGCCGGCCGTTATGGCGGTCATTTACTTTACCATCGGCATTTGGACGGGAACAATCCGCGCAATTATCGACCGGCTGCCGCCATGGTCGCTGTATAAGGTCTTTACCGGCATCAGCTGGCTGCTGGCTCTGTCGGCTCTGGTCAAGGGCGGTACGCCGGTTTCGACGGCTTTGCGCGCCCTGCGCCGGGATTCAAGCCGGTATCTGAAAGAACGTATTGACAAAACGCTGGTTTTCATCAATAACGGTGACAACCTTGGCCAGGCGCTGAGCAAAACCGGCCTGGACTTTCCTGACAAGGAAATCATCAGCGACCTGAAAATCTATTCGGAACTGGACAACTTTGAAGAAGCGCTGGAAGCCTTAGCCAACGACTGGCTGGAAGAATCCGTCTATCTGATTGAGCAAAAGGCGTCCATTTTGAACATGGTTGCCCTGCTTTCGGTAGGCGGCGTCATTGCCTGGGCGGTTATGGGCGTGTTCCAGATGCAAGACCAGATTACCAGTTCAATGGGAGCTTAAAGATGAAAATGACCGATTTTTGCCGCCGCGTTGAAAAATTTGTTAAAACCTACCCCACGCCGCTGGCGGCAGGGCTGACGGTTTTACTGATTATTGCCGGCGTCTGGTATGCGGCAAGCCGTCCGAATCAACGGGTTATCGGCGCGATGGACAATTTGGCACAGCTGACCGAAAACATTCGCCGCAACTATAAAAACCGGCCGGACTACTGGGGGCTTTCAACCGAAAACGTCATACAAAAGCAGATTGCTCCGTCCGCCATGCTTCGCGACGGCCGCCTGACAAGCCCGGTTGCTGCGGAAATCAGCGTCGGCGGCGACGAAAACGGCAGTATGGTCATGCCGGGCATGCGCAGTTTTTACATCGCCTTCAAAAATCTGTCAAAAAAAGACTGCGTTGACATGGCCGTTTATCCATTGAGCGAAAAAATCAAGCTCGGGCTGCTTTCCGTTACTCTTAAAAACGGCGACGAAGAAACCGTTTTTCAATGGGGCGGCGAAAACGCCCTGCCGGTAAGCAAAGAAAAAGCCGCAAAAATTTGCCGGAAAAAAAGCATTATTTTATGGAACTTTGAATAAATTTGTAATTTATTAACCATTAGCTGTTAGTGTGTATGTAAAAGTATTCTACATGTTAGGGAAAGTCTTATGATAAATTTAAACAGAAGTGAACAGAACGGACGTTCGATGGTGGAGATGCTGGGCGTGCTGGCCATTATCGGCGTTTTGTCAGTAGGCGGTATCGCCGGCTATTCAAAGGCGATGACCAAGTTCAAAATCAATAAGAGCATGGACCAGATTTCAATGCTGGTCGCCAACATCCGTACACTGTTCTCCGGCCAGCGCAACTATTCCGGCCTGAGCAATGCCAATGCCATTTCTTTCGGCATTATCCCGGGCGAAATGGACGGTGGCGGCCAAGTTATTACCAACGCTTTTGCCGGTGCCGTAACGATTGGTACGACCGCGGTAAACGGCAACAACGATGCGGCATTCACGATTAAATACGAGGGTCTGGGCCAGGAAGCCTGCGTCACGATGGCAACTTCCGACTGGGGTTCCGGTTCGTCTTCCGGTTTGGTCAACATGGCGGTCAGTGCTTCGGACAAAGGTGGAACAACGTATTCCGGTACGGATTTGCCGGTTACATTAATCAATGCCGCCGCCAACTGTAACTGTACGACAGCTACCTGCTCCATTCAATGGACCTATCTGTAATATTTCCCTGATTAAAGAAAGCTCCCGCTTCGGGAGCTTTTTTTCTTTGTCATTCCCCGGTTTTCATTCTCTCTTGTCATTGTCGGGCTCAATTCCGGTTAAGCATTTCCGTCATGCTCGGGTTTAACTCGGGCATCTATTTCTTGGATATTCGGGTCAAGCCCGAATATGACTGTAAGGAAAAACAAGCCTGAATATGACAAGCTGTTGCCAGCTTGACCGCAGCACCGGCAGGACTACACCACAGCCGTCTCGCAGCTTCACCGGAGCTGCTCTCCACGCTGCGCCCAAAAAACAGGTATATAACCGCTCAAAAGTCATATATGACCTTTGATATACACAAATTTGTCTATGACTAAAGACAGGATTGTTTATCAGCGTTTTCTCAGATATAGTGTAATCATAAAGGTTGTGTGTGTTCATGAGGAGAAGGGCAATGAGAAATATTTACAAGAACGAACAGAACGGACGTTCGATGGTGGAGATGCTGGGCGTGCTGGCCATTATCGGCGTTTTGTCAGTAGGCGGTATCGCCGGCTATTCAAAGGCGATGACCAAGTTCAAAATCAATAAGAGCATGGACCAGATTTCAATGCTGGTCGCCAACATCCGTACACTGTTCTCCGGCCAGCGCAACTATTCCGGCCTGAGCAATGCCAATGCCATTTCTTTCGGCATTATCCCGGGCGAAATGGACGGTGGCGGCCAAGTTATTACCAACGCTTTTGCCGGTGCCGTAACGATTGGTACGACCGCGGTAAACGGCAACAACGATGCGGCATTCACGATTAAATACGAGGGTCTGGGCCAGGAAGCCTGCGTCACGATGGCAACTTCCGACTGGGGTTCCGGTTCGTCTTCCGGTTTGGTCAACATGGCGGTCAGTGCTTCGGACAAAGGTGGAACAACGTATTCCGGTACGGATTTGCCGGTTACCTTAATCAATGCTGCTGCCAACTGTAACTGTACGACAGCTACCTGCTCCATTCAATGGACTTATCTGTAATACCGGTTCTGCCCTTCCTTACGGCTCCGTATCTGACGGCGGTACGGAGCCTCTGTTAAAAAGTCAAAAAAAACGTTTATTTTCAACAGATATTATATTTTAATGCTGCAAAACATGTACAGAGGGGATTATGTACAATGGATAACAAAAGAACAGACGGCAGCCAGAGCGGCCGCTCAATGGTAGAAATGCTCGGGGTGCTGGCCATTATCGGCGTCCTGTCCATCGGCGGCATCGCTGGCTATTCGCGGGCAATGATTAAATTTAAGGTCGGCAAAAGCCTGGATCAGATTTCAATGCTGGTCGCCTCCATTCAAACCCTCTATTCCGGTCAGCGCAACTATTCCGGACTGACGCTTAAAGAAGCAATTTCCTACGGCGTGATTTCACCGGACATGAAGGCCTCCGATTCTACGGTTACCAACGTTTTTGCCGGCAGCGTGCTGCTCGGCGAAGCCAAATACCGCGAAACCGCCGGCGCCGCCTTTCAGATTGTATATAACGGACTTGGGCAGGAAGCCTGCGTGACAATGGCGAGTTCCGACTGGGGAACCGGCTCTTCCGCAGGCCTGATCGGTATGCGGGTTTCCGATCAGGAACTGGCGCTGGCCGAAATGGACGCCGAAACCTACACCGGCACGGACCTGCCGATTACCATTTCCGAAGCGGTTGCCAAATGTACCTGCCGCGAGGCTTCAACCTGTGCCATCGGCTGGTATTTCCAGTAACAAATTCGCTTTCTTTTAATCTTTCTTAAAACATCTTATGCTATTGTAGTCCAAAATGGTTAAGACAACGAGGACACGATGGTAAAACTTAATGATATACCTTTTTCCGATATTTACATTACGCCGGACAAAACGGCCTTTATCGGCGACAACCGGACAGAAAACGGCCTGAAAATTATCGAAGCCGAAGATTTTGAAGCTTTTTACAATCTGGTTGAAAAATCATGGGACGGCAATAATCCGAGCTATTCGGTTTTGTTTGAGCGGACGTTCTACCGCGTTGAACGCTCGGTTGCCCTTTACGGCGTGCAATACTGCGCGCGTAAAATGCCGCAGAAGATTCCGCCGTTCGCCTCGCTGGGTTTTAATCATGAACTGACAACGCATCTGCTTTCGCTGAGCACGGCTTCCGGCCTGATTTTGTGGTCCGGACCGACCGGCGCCGGCAAAACAACGGCAATATCAAGCCTGCTGAAAGAATTTCTGACCATGGAAGGCGGTTTTGCCTACACGATTGAAGACCCGTCCGAAATGCCTTTGGACGGCATTTATCACTCGGTGGGCGGCAGTCTGGGACTATGCAAACAGACCCTGCCGCCGAAAGGCAACTGGGGCGAAGGGCTGAAATCGGCACTGCGTTCCAAGCCGCGTTACATTATGGTCGGCGAAATCCGTACGCCGGACACCGCCAGCGAAGTTCTGCGCGCGGCAACTTCCGGGCATTTGGTGCTTTCCACTATTCATGCCAACAACATTACCGACGCCATCAACTCGGTGGTTAAATACGCCTCCTCAACCAGCATGAGCGAAGAACTGGCCTATGACCTGTTCTCGCGCGGCATGCTCGGCGTCCTGCACCAGACGCTGAACGGCGTCGAACGCAAAATACCGCTGGTCAGCTATCTGTTCGCCAATCCGGATTCAACCAAAGGCGACCAGGTTCGCGGCATAATCAAAACCGGCAAACTGAACCTGGCGACTTCAATTGAAACCCAGATGACGCGCATGGCGCGCGGCAAGAACATCTTCCCCGACTTATGACGTGACGGAAGGTTCCCGATAATATTTGGAAATGCTGAAAATCAGGCCGCGGACATATTCCCCGGCCTGAGTATTTTGAATACGCTCGTAAGCGCGAGCCATACGAATAAAATCCGTATCCTGCATAATGTCGCTTTTTATCGGATTTTCGCTTTCGACCTGCGGCAGATTGTCCGACAAAATGAGATTACGCGGACTTTGGCGGCTTAATTCCTCGTCAATGCCGCTGAAAAAATAGTTGGCGTCGACGCCGAGCACCTGCATCATGTCCCACAGGCGGCTGGCGCCGATGCGGTTCATGCCGCGTTCATATTTCTGCACCTGTTGGAAAGTTATGCCGATTTTCTTGGCTAGGGCTTCCTGAGAAAGCCCGAGCAGCTGCCTGCGTACGCGAATGCGCTGGCCGATGTAGACGTCAATCGGGTTTGGCTCGCCGTTGAGCGTGCGCCCGCGCGAGATTTTATACATATTGGGTTTAGATAGTCCGGAAGAAGTTGTCATTGAGCTATTCTCCGTGATAAAAACTAAAAAAACGAATTCAAAACGAGACAGTGTCCGGATTCCCCGGCAAAACACCGTAAAATACAACCTATGATGTATGCTATCCTAAAAAAAATCTTTTGACAAGCAAAAAACGGACTGTCGGAAAAGCTTTTCAATCCCAGGGAAAAACGAGCCAGGAATCAGGCATTTCGCGGGCATAGACGTCAACCGCGCTCCGGCCGGCGGGCTTGGCGTAAACGGTAACAAAACGCGCCTGCGGAAAAAGCGGGCGCAGCAAATTGCAGGTATTGCCGCTATCAGACAGGTCATCGACAACAAGGGTATGTTCATCAACCGCACCAACCCCGGCAGCGGCAAGCTGAAAGCTTTCGGCGGCGCGCCTGACGTCGCCGTCATAAGTAGACATATTGACAACCGCAGTATTGCGGATATTCAGCTCATAGGCAAGGATGCCGGCCGGCAGCAGGCCGCCGCGGCTGACGGCTACAATTTTGTCATAGTTTCCGGAATTTTTGATTTTAGCGCAGAGTTCCCGGGTATCGCGATGGAACTCTTCCCAGGATATATGGAGTTTTTCAGTCATGGCAGTCCTTTTAGTTATGTTCGGCCTTTATTTTGTAAAGATATTCGACAACCTCGTCGCTGTCCCACTCCGCGGAACCGCGCAGGCGGCCGATTTCCTTGCCGTCTTTGTTAATCAGCACCGTATTCGGCGAAGTAAAAATGCCGAAATCGGAAGCCAGCTGGCCGTTGACGTCGGTATAGGCTTCCAAATCGCCGGCACGGTATTTTTTCAACATTTTTTTCATTTCGTCAACCGTATTCCACTCCGTATCCGGCGAAATGAGAATAACCCTGATACCGTCGTTGCGGACAATCTTCTGATAGCGGTTAAGATTGTCCAGTTCGCGCAGGCAGGGCGCACAATAACGCGACCAGAAAACGGCAATCAGAAAATCGCCCTTGAAATCCGCCAGATTTACCTTGCGGCCGGTCTCCGTATAAATCGGCCGGGACGGCGGTTCGCGGGGCGTGTCATAAATGTTGACGCCATCTTCCCGTGCCAGGGAAAAGCCGGCCGTCGACGCCAAAATCAGAAGTGCAATCAAAATCTTTTTCATGCTGCGCCTATTAATAACTTGTTTTTTACTTTTGTATTTACCCGGTTTTAAGAGTATATAGGTATTATAATTATTGATACAAGGAAAAGGTTAATAAAAATGAAAAACGGTCTGAGAGTTTTGATGCTGCTTCTGCTCATTGCCGGGGTTTTTGCCTGCGGCAAAATGTCCGATCCTTCGCCGATTGAAGGCAGCGGCTATCCGCACAGCTATCCCCGCCGTTAAAAGCTGAAATTCCGGGAGTTTGAGATGGTTGACAACGATAATCTGACAAATGACATGATTCCCTATGTGGAATTTGCCGACAACGCCAACGAACGTACGCCCTGCGTTCTGGTTCTGGACTGTTCCGGCTCCATGCGCGGCGAACCCATCAAGCAGCTTAACGCCGGCCTCAAGGCCTTGGAAAAGGAACTGAAGGAAGATATTGACGCCAGCTCGCGTGTGCAGCTGCTGATTATCAAAGCATTCGGCAAAGACGAAGCCGTCATCTCTTCCGACTGGGTCGACGCCATGAATTTCGAAGCGCCGGAAATGGAAGCCGGCGGGCTGACGCCGCTCGGCAAAGCGATGGAACTTGCCTTGCAGAAAATCGAGGAACAGAAATGTCTGTATGACAGCTGCGGAATTACGTCAAAGCGGCCGTGGATTTTTCTGATTTCCGACGGCGAACCGACCGATTACGACTGGGAAATCATTGCCGAGAAATGCCGCTACGCCCAAAAAAACAAAAAAGTCGTGGTACATGCCGTCGGCACACAGGGCGCCAATCTGGAAAAGCTGGCAAAGTTTTCGCTGATGTCGCCCAAGCGTTTGACCGGGCTTAAATTTACCGAATTTTTCCTGTGGCTGAGTCGCAGCGTTTCCTGCATATCCAAAGCAGCCCCGAATATTCCCGACCAACTGGAAGACACCGGTGACTGGAATGAAAACTAAAAACGGCAAGATACGCGCACTGGCGACGAGCATTACCGGCCCCCTGCACGAGGCTCGCAACATGCCGTGCCAGGATTACTGCCGTTATACAGACCGGGGCAAAAATTTCGTCGCCGTGGTTTCGGACGGCGCCGGTTCGGCCAAATACGGCAAAATCGGCGCACGAATTATCTGCGAAACCGTCGGAGACTTGCTGGCAAACGCAGAATTTTCGGACATTCGGCGGACAATCGTCAAGGCGATTGAGGTTTCGCGCGGAAAATTGCTGCGCCACCGTTACAACAAGACCAAAAGCGAGGAAGGCATCAACGATTTTGCGGCAACGCTGGTCGGCACCGTCTGCAACGGACGGCAGGGCCTGTTTTTCCATATCGGCGACGGTGCGGCGCTGGCGTTGGACGAACATAATCCGGAAAACTTCGTCGCCTCGCGTCCCGAAAACGGTTTGTTTGCCTGCGAAACCTATTTTTACACCATGGACGACTGGCGCGAAAATCTGCGGTTTACGGCCTTTGAAAACGCCGACGCCATTTTTCTGATGAGCGACGGCGTGACCGGTTTTGCCTTTTCGAAAGATTTTCGCCGTATCGAAAAGAGATTTATCTACCCCATTCACGAATATCTCAGCAACGAAACGCAGAAGGCCAGAGCCATCCGCGCCTTGAACAACACGCTCAATACGCCGGACGCCAAACGGCTGAACAATGACGACAAAACTCTTTTCTGGGCCAAACTCTAATGGAAAAGCAAGAAGAACAGCCGGTTATCTACAACGCCATTTACGCCGACGGACATTTTGAAAAAGTTCGGCTCGGCGAGTTGGTTAACAAGGGCGGCGCCGCCGGAAAAATCTACATGAATCTGGCTAATCCAAACAGCGTGGCAAAAATCTTCCATAAAAAGAGCAAAAGTTCGACCAATCGCAAAAAACTCGAAGCCATGCTGTTGAACCGCCCGAACTTTCCGCCGGCGGTCAAAGACGGAACCGAATATGTGCAGATTGCATGGCCTGACGCCATTCTTGAAGACGAAAACGGTTTCTGCGTCGGTTATCTGATGCCGCTGATTAACATGAGCGAAGCGGTTTCGCTCGACCACCTGATGCAAAAGGCCATCCGCAAGAAGCTGCGCCTTTCCGAAAAATATGCCTACAGGGTTTTCGCTGCCTACAACATCGCGTCAATGGTGGCGGCGCTGCATACCTGCGGACACTACATCGTCGATCTCAAACCGTCCAACGTTTCGGTTTACAAAGATACCATGATGGTGGCAATGGTCGATTGCGACGGTTTTTCCATCAAAGGGGAACTGGGGCGCTATCCGGCAGAATTTGTCAGCGAAGAATACATTTATCCCGAAGGAATGGACCTTTCCTGCGAAGAAATGGGCGAAGAACAGGACAAATTCGCGCTGGCGGTCATGATTTTCAAACTGCTGAACAACGGCATCCATCCGTTCTCGGGCGTACCGCGGAAAAATGAAGAAGAAATGCTGACCATTCAGAACCGCATTGAGCAATATCATTATGCCTACGGCCTGTGGCCCGACACCTATCAGGCGCCGCACCCCTATTCTATTCATGAATATTTTGACAAGAAAACGCTGGAACTTTTCGAACGAGCCTTCGTCAAGGGAGGCATTCGACCGTCGGCCAGAGAATGGCAGGAACATTTACATTATCTGATGCACAATCTCAAAACCTGCCGGAAGGACACCAACCACGCCTATTTTACGGCCAAGGGCTGCGGACTGTGCGTGGCCGAAGAACGCTTTAAGGAAACACTGCTCGACGTCAAAAAACAGCGGGAAACCCCGCAGATGGTGCGCGGCATGGAAATTTCCTCACTGTCGGTGGAAAATCTGCGCCGCAACAAAGAAGAAAAAAAGATTGAAGACATCCGTATGCAGCATATTTCCTATGCCGTTATTACCGTTTATATGCTGTTTTTTACGTTTCTGTTCAAAATCCTTTCGGGGATTGAAGAAACGGTCCGGGAAGCAGGTCTGGGCATCCAGGCCATTTTGACAACCTTCGTCATGCTCGGCATCAACAAAGCGCTGCACAAATACCGCGACAGAATGCCCCTGTTTCAGAACAAAGCACTGACCCAAATGCTGCAGGTTTACGCACTCATCTGCATGATTATCGCGCTGGTTACCATCGACCACATTCCGCAGGGGCTACTGGAACTGTCCCGCTGAACGCGGCAAGTGTAACAAAACTGTAACATTTTGTTTTTTTTGCTGTAAAAATCAAAAAAAATATGCTATATAAAGCCTGATTAAAAAATTTTATAAGGAATAAGACATTGAAACAATTAAATCCAATCATGATTTCAGGTAAGGAAGTACTGCCTTTAATCGAGGGTGGAAAAGGGATTAACGGCAGTGACGGACGCAGCTCCGGCTCTTGGGCCAGAGAAAACTGCGTGGGGACTTTCTCCGGCGTCAGTCCGGATTTTTATGACAGCAAAGGCAATGTCATTATTGAGACTTTTTCGAAAAAGAACCGGGCAGAACGCCATGAAGAAATGATTGAATACGCCATCAAGGGCGGTATCGCCCAGGCACAGGTCGCTCATGAGGTTTCCAACGGAAACGGCCGCATTCACATGAACATGCTGTGGGAAATGGCTGATTCCGAAAGAATTCTGAGCGGCGTCCTGGAAAAGGCCAAAGGCCTGATTCACGGCGTTACCTGCGGTGCCGGCCTGCCTTACCATCTGGGCGAGCTGGCTTCGCGTTTCGGCGTCTATTATTACCCGATTGTTTCTTCCGCACGCGCTTTTCAGGTTTTGTGGAAGCGCGCTTATTCGAATTTCAGGGAATTTTTGGGCGGCGTCGTCTACGAAGACCCGTGGCTGGCCGGCGGACACAACGGCCTTTCCAATGCCGAAGACCCGGCCAAGCCGCAGGCGCCTTATGAACGTCTGGTCGAACTGCGCCGTCTGCTGCGCACGCTCGGTCTTGACAATATCCCGATTATTTTGGCCGGAGGCATCTGGTCGTTGAAAGACTGGCAGGATTACATCGACAATCCCGACATCGGCAAAATTGCGTTCCAGTTCGGCACACGTCCGATGATTACCAAAGAGAGCCCGATTTCGGAAGCGTGGAAAAAAGTCATGCTTCAGGTAAAAAAAGGTGACGTCATTTTACAGAAATTCAGCCCAACCGGCTTTTTCTCCTCAGCTATCAAGAATACGTTCCTTGAAAAGCTGATTCTGCGCAAACAGGGTGAGATTGCTTTTTCCAAAGAGCAGACATCCGAGTTTTCCCATCCTTTGAGCATTCGGGAGAACAAGACCGTCTACATCAAACCCGAAGACGCCGCCAAAGCAGAGCAGCAGCTTTCCGCCGGCCATACCGAAATTCAGGAAACGCCGGACAGCACGGTGGTCTTTCTGACGCCGGCCGAATGGAAACAGATGAAGCAGGATCGCGCCGAATGCGTCGGCTGTCTGTCGCAATGCCAGTTTTCAACCTGGTCGCGTGCCAACGGCACGACCGGAAAGCTTCCGGATCCGCGTTCTTACTGCATTCACAAAACCTTGTACGAAGTCGGGCACAACGGCAGCATTAAGGACAATCTGCTGTTTGCCGGGCATCAGGTTTACCGGTTTGCGACCGATCCGCTGTATCGCAACGGAATTCCGACGGTAAAGGAACTGATTGAAAAAATCAAAAACGGCGAATAACAAAAAAAGGGCTCTGAAAATCAGAACCCTTTTCTTTTACGTAAGACCACGTCAGCTGACGGTAAGCCTGCCTTTGGTCATTTTGAACATTATCCCTTTCCAGACGACGGTTTTGGAATTGGCTCCGATGGTAATCTGGGTATCCGGCTGCGGATAGGTATGTTCCTGAAACTGCCCGGTAAAGATTTTGAAAAAATGCGAAACCTGATTACGCCCCTTGCGACGAATATCCCAAAAGACGCTGTAGTTGTCGCCACTGCCGAAAATGCGCGCCACACAAACCAGATTTTCACGCCCGATACGATATTTTTTTACGGCCTTGTCCAAAACAAAGTCCTTATTGAAAAAATCGACGCGGACAAAAGCGCATATTCCCGGCACATAGCGGTAATCGTATTTTCCGACGGTAAAAATCACGGCATTTCGCGAGCGTTTTTTGCTGCGCAGGATGTCGCCGATTTCATAAGGATCGGAAAATTTGAAAAACACTTCGGCAGGCACCGGATAGTGGGTGCTCTTTCCGGGAATGAACACAACCAGCTTGGCCTTGTCCTTTGGACAAACGTAGCAGCCGAATTTGCGGCGCTCGCCGGCAGCAAGTTTAAGGCCTCGTAAACTGAAATCTTTCAGAACCGACAATTCCTTGAAATAAATTTCCGGCATTGTCTCGGGATTATATCTTTCCTGAATATAATCCACAATTTCGGATTTTCTTAAATTCTTCATAAAAATAAGTTTTAAAATATATATAATTTAATAAAGTTTTCCGAGGACAGCTTATTGTTTTTCGGAAATTTTGTCAAGCCTCGCCGGAGCGAAAAAAAATCCCCGGACACAACCGGGGACTTTGACGGCAGATATAAATCAGTCGATGTTTTCGTTCTTATAAATTCCGAAGAGACTGCTTTTGGGAATCCAGCCTTCGATAGATGCAAACCTAATCAGGCAGAAGCCGCTCTCGGCGGAACATTTCTTTACATCACCGACAACTTCGTCCTCAACCCGGGCAATAACGCCGGCCTGATAATCGGGTTTGTCGTAAACATTGTTTTCGCCGGGCGTTGTCACTTTAACCGTACGACGGCCGGAAAGCATGGATTTGTGCACCCAGGATTCCGAACCCTGCCAGTCTTTGATTTTGCGCCAAAGTTCAAACTCGGCGATAATTTCCACCGGCGCGCCTTTCTGCATATAAACCCACTCTATCGGATAACGCGCGCCGGGACCCGAACGGGCGTTAATCAGGTTGGATCGCAGCGACACCATGCGGGGAACGGACAGACCGCTCTCGCTTTCATCCGCCGTTTCCTGCGCAAACGCAGGCGCCGCAGATATCATCAGTCCCAATAAAACAGCAAAAACCGCTTTCATTTTCTTTCCTTTTAATTAATCTTTTCTTATTTTATTTGAGGTAATGATAACTAAATATATTAAACAAAACGTAAAAATAATTCAGTTAAGACAGGAGAATTCCGATGGATGTCATCAGAACCGCACAGGACCTTATCCGTTTCCGCACCGAAACCGGAAACCTTGAAGAAATTCGCAAATGTTTTGCTTATATTGCCGACCTTTTCGACAGCAGCGGCGCGTTGGTCCGAATTTTTGAAAAACCCGGCATTGCCCCGGTACTGTTTTTAAGCAACAGCGAAACCGAAGACTTTGACGTACTGATCCTCGGCCATCTGGACGTGGTTCCGGCCGAAGACAAAATGTTTGAACCATATATCAAAGACGGAAAAATGTTCGGGCGCGGCACGCTGGACATGAAGTCTTTTGCCGCTGTCGCATTAAGCTCAATGTTTCATGTTCTGCAAAACAACCTGAAACTCAAGTTCGGCGTTATCCTTTCCTCCGACGAAGAAAAAGGCAGCAAAGGAACGGAAGCCTTTATGGAAGCACATCCGGACATGAAGGCAAAAATCGTACTGGACAACGACGTCGGCGGCGACATTCTGAAAATCGTCAGCAAGTGCAAAAATCCGGTCTTTGTCAAAATCGAATCGGTCGGTAAGGAAGCACACGGCTCAACCCCCTGGGAAGGAATCGATGCCAACGAAAATCTGCTGACGGTTTTGAACAACATCCGCAAAATTTATCCGTACTTTTCCAAAAATGAACCAATGCCCGAAAATACCTGGATTGACACGGTACACATTGCCAAAATATGCGGCGGGCAGGTTTCAAACGTCATTTCCAATTACGCCGAGGCTCTGCTGGACTTCCGCCTGATTGAGACCTCCAGCGTCGACAATCTGAAAAAGAACCTCGACAACTGTATGGTCAACGGCGTAACCTATAAAATCGCTTCGTCCAGCGTGCCGGTCGTCATGGATGAAAACAATCCCTACATTCAGGATTATAAACGTTTTGCCGAGCATATACTCGGCCGGGAAATCGAGTTTGAACAAATAGGCGGCGCCACGGATTCCAGAGCTTTCGCCGAGCGCGGTTCGATTGTCATTATGCATTCGGGAACCGGCGAAGGCATGCATGCCGCCAATGAATACGTCATTGTCGACAGCGTTGAAAAAATCGCCGAGATACAAAAAAAGTTTCTTGATAAGCTGGCCGGAAAATAACTGTTGCATTAACCGGCAAAAACGGCTATAAAAATTGCGGCGTGTCCCCGTAGCTCATCAGGATAGAGCAACAGTTTCCTAAACTGTGGGCAGGAGGTTCGAGTCCTCTCGGGGACGCCACATAAACCCGCCTGACCGGCGGGTTTTGTTCGTCCGGAGAGGACTATCACTTGGGCATCTAGTTTCGTTCCGGCTGTGCGCAGCCGTTCTCAACAAGATGTTCCAAGAATTTACAGAAAAGAACAACCGGAGCAGCGGTTGTTCTTTCTTAGCATTTCTCTCGGGGACGCCACATAAACCCGCCGAAAGAAAGTTATTACATTCTTACTATTTTATTGCTCTTCTTTTTCAACTAATTTATTATTAGGAAAATAAATTAGGAGAACTCTTATGTATGATTTTTTTAACGGAAATTTGTTTCAAACTTTAATTATGATTCTAGTAGGTTCTTTTGCATTTGGTATCTATCATTTTCAAAAGAAAGATGAATTAAAAGATGCTGCATCAATGATTAAATTAGAAATAGATAATATTGAAAAGGCTTTAAATAATTTAAAACTTACTCTTCTTCCCGAAGAAATTTATAAAACAGCTCCTTTATATCAAACGTTGGAATGGTATAAAATTAGAAACTTATTTATAGGAAAAATTGATATTGAAAATTTTAATGCAATAAACACTTTTTATGAAATGGTTGTCATTTCTGAAGATGCGAGAAGCAAAATGAAAGAGGCAATACACCTAAATAGAATTGATAAAATTAATGCAACTCAATTTCATATTTCATCAATTCTTTGCTCTATTGTTCAAAAAGATTCAGATACAAATATCCAAGAGATTTTGCAAAAAAATAAAGAAGAAGCCTTACTGAAGCTTGCTCAATTTCAAAAACTTTATAATGATGGAGATACATCACCTGATTTTTTGATGAAATCGGTAACAGATCACTATAGCAGAGCGCTTTCTTCTGTATTTTGTATTTCAAATACACCTGCTTATGAAAAACTAAAAAAACTGTTATAGTTGTTTCTTAAATCCTTTTTAGGAGTTTTGTGATTGAATCGCCTTTATCGGTTAATCAGAGAGGGAGGAACCATGCTTAAATACATTCTTTATATTTTGCTGGCGATTGCGGTTTTGGCGCTGATTGCCGGCGGAATCCATCTTTATCGGGTTTCAGCCAGAAACAAGGCAGAAATGGCGCAGTTCGCCGGACCGAAAATCGGTTATCACAACACTTTGGGCAAAACGTTGGTCATTTATTATTCGTTGAGCGGACATACCAAGGACATTGCCGACAGAATCGCCCTGCTGACCGATGCCGACGTTTATGAAATCAAGCCCAAGGAACCGCTGAAACCGGGCATTTTGTTTTCGCTTGACGCCCGCAGGCAGCTGAAATCAGGCAACTATCCGAAAATAGAGGAAAACCTGCCTGACGCGTCAGCTTATGACATGATTTTTGTCGGTGCGCCGATTTGGTGGTATACTGCCGCGACACCGGTTCTGGAATTTTTGAAAACTTACGACTTCAAAGGCCGGAAAGTTGTTCCCTTTTCCACGCAGGGCAGCAATTTCGGCAGCTATTTTGACGATTTTGCGGCCAAGGCCAAAAATGCAAAGATTTTGCCGGGCGCGTCATTCAACAATCTGTCGAAAAAATATGACGATGCCGTCGACAACAAAATTACTGACTGGCTGAACAAGCTGTAATTGCGGCAAAATACAAAAAAACGGCAGTCCGGTTGCTGCGGAGTGCCGTTTTTTTATGTACCGCCGACGGTTCAGAAATGTCCGGCGGGCAAAGCAAAATTCAAAACCAGCCAGACAGCCGAGAGCATAACGCCGATGACATACCACTGACAGTGGCGATGAAAGACGTCGGCGCACAATTTGCGGCTCTGCAAGAGATATGCACGGTTGGAAATATAATAGAACAATCTTTCCAGACACAGCGCTCCCACAACAAAAGCCAAAAATACGGTTAAAGCCATAATGATAATTTTTATATGATGATAAACAGAATTGTAACAAGCGTTTAAGACAAAGATAGTCATCAAAATTAATTTTTAAACCGGCACTCTCAACATTGACAAACAAACGGCAAACTGATTAGATAGCCTTGTGGGTGCTGTGATAAGGAGAAGGCAATGAAAAAATATATTTCAAGTATTCTTCTGGTCCTGATTTTTGCCGCGGCCGTCTGGGCGTTTATTTACGAGAAGAATCGCGCGGAACAATCCGAAACGGTCGCGACCGTTTCCGAAGCGTAAAAAAACTGAAACTGAGACTGAATTATGTCTGAAACCGACTTTTTGGCAGAAGCCGCAAAAAAACATCAATTAAACAAAAACCAAATTATCGCACTGCTCGGCGAAGACCGGCATGAAAAAGAGCTGTTTGCCGCAGCAGACGCCGTGCGCAAGGAATTCGTCGGCGACGAAGTCCATTTGCGCGGACTTATCGAATTTTCAAACATCTGCAAAAACAACTGCCTCTACTGCGGGCTGCGTCGAGACAACCGCAATCTGAAACGTTACCGGATGAGTCCGGAAGAGATTGTTGCGCTGGCCACCCGCGCCGTTCGCGAATACGGGTTTAAGACTATCGTCATGCAGTCGGGCGAGGATCTGTGGTTTACGCCGGAAAGGCTTAAGCCGATATTGACCAAAATCAAAAAACTTGACGTTGCCGTCACGCTGAGCATCGGCGAAAAGACCTTTGCGGAATATGCCGCATACAGGAAAGCCGGCGCCGACCGTTATCTTATCCGCATTGAAACTACCGACAAAGACCTTTATCATCGTTTGGATCCGGGCATGAGCTGGGAAGAAAGAAAACAATGTCTGCTCAACCTCGGCAAACTCGGCTATGAGGTCGGTTCGGGAATTATGGTCGGATTGCCCGGACAGACTTTGGAATCGATAGCCGACGATCTGCTGTTTCTTAAGGAGCTTAATATCGACATGGCGGGAATCGGCCCGTTTATTCCGCATCCGGATACGCCGCTTAAAGACGAAAACGGGCGCGCGTTTCGGTTGTCTTTGCGAACCATGGCCATCATGCGGCTGTTGCTGCCGGACATCAATATCCCGGCAACCACCGCTATGGAAACCCTGCACCCGGACGGACGAATTATCGCCCTGCAATGCGGCGCCAATGTAATCATGCCAAACGTTACCGAAGGCGAGTACCGACAGTTATATCAGCTTTATCCGGGCAAAGCCGGGTTAAACGAAACGCCGTTGCATTCCAAAAACAGCATCGGTGCCCGAATTGAAGCCATCGGGCGCAAAATCGGTTCCGGATACGGAAGCCACCGGAAACAAAATCCGGCCTAAGATATCCTTATCCCCAGAACATAGCGACGACAGCCTTTACCGTCATGTACGAATTTGAGCAGCGGAATGCCGACAACGTAATAAATCTGCCAGCCGGCTTTGTTTTTTACCTTAAACCAGGTCAGACCGAAAAATTTTATTTTGACGGTTCCGCTCATGTTGTAAGAGCCCAGACGGCGGAAAAACGCTTTTTCCTTTCCGTCGGCAGCCAGAGCAAGCAAGCGGAAATCTTCCAGCTTTTCCCGAAACGGAGCTAAAATTTTTCGCAACCGGACAAAAGCCTTTCTTTTGTCACTTTCCGACATATAGGCAAAACTGCCGACCGTCAGCCTTTCGACAATCCGCAAATAACTGCTGCGGCATATGTTGGCCAGCCCGCAGTCGACAAGAAAATCGTACATGTCCGCCAGAGCGTCCATATTGCCGAGCATGCGCGGATTATCTCCGCCGACAACCAGACTGCGCATAAGCGAATCGTTTCGCGAACGAAGAACATAAAGCTTTTTATCCAAAGCGTAGAAACAGCGGGAAATAAAAATATATTTCGCGGCAAAGGCAAAGTCTTCTCCATAGAAGGTTGAAGGAAAATCAATGCCATACTTTTTGAGAATGTCGTTGCGAAAAATAAAACAAGGGATACCTACGGCAATTTCGGGAAAACTATTTGGCGAAATATCAATCATTCCCGCTTTGCGAATATGAGAGGTCTGAACTTTCTTTTTATATTCTTCGGTATCGCAAAAAGCAAAATCGACGTTTTCGTTTTCCATTATCTGAGCCATTTCGCGGCACATTGAGGGCTTAAACATATCGTCGGAATCGCAAAACATGACATATTTGCCACGGGCATTTTTCAATGCCGTATTACGCGCGGCGCCGGGGCCGGCGTTTTTTTGCGTAAAAATCCGTATCTGCGGACAATTGGCGGCATACCGACGCAAGACGGCCGGACTGCCGTCTGATGAACCGTCGTCGACGGCCAGAATTTCAATGTTTTTTTCAGTTTGCGCCAACAGGCTTTCCAAACAGTCGGAAAGATATTTTTCGGTATTGTAAACCGGAACGACAATAGATACTAAAGGCTGGTCAGTCATAATAAACTCCCCTGAGACATAAAACAAAGACCACCTCAATAAGGTGGCCGGGGAGTTCAGAAATCACGCTCACAACATGACTCTTTAAGCCTTTAAACCCAAAAAAACGGTCTTGGACATACGCTTAAAGCTCCCCGGCCGAATTGTCCAGGGAATATGGAAAAACGGTGCATATGTGATATATGCACGATATTTATCGATGCAATAAATATACATATGCACCGTGTGAGCATGAGGCTTCTGACAGCCCGCACCTTATCAGGCGCTGAAACGTATAAGACACATCGTGTTATACGTTCTGTTGTCAGGATTAACGGAAGGCGGTCAAATAGTCAAGAAAATTAACCCGAATAAAAATTTTGCGGCGAAAATAAAAATAACTCTTGCAAATTTCTGATAATAGATTAAAAGGAAAATACCAATTTTTGGAGAGATGTCCGAGTGGCTTAAGGTGCACGCTTGGAAAGCGTGTGTACGCCAACAGCGTACCGGGGGTTCGAATCCCCCTCTCTCCGCCATTACTGAAACCCTTGCTCAGCAAGGGTTTTCTTATTTTTAAAATTTTCTGATTTTTGTTTAATATTATTTAGGGTTTGGACGGTAGCATGAGCAAAAGGAGAATGCCATGTATACGCCCCCATTGTTTGAACCGAACATATTGTCAACGCTTTTGCGCAACTTCAGTTTTTATTTTCGCGACGGTTACTGGGGATATGTTTTTCTGGTTATTATGGGGCTGATTCTGTTTCCTTTTATATGGCTTCGTGCCCGTCCGGCAGCGTTTTCCTTTCCCGACCGGATTTATCTGTTTAATTCAAGAAGCGACAAAATGTCCGCTGTCTGGGCTTTTCTGGCCTTTATAATCCTGTGTGCAATTACTTACAGTCAGGAAATGAGTCTGTTTGCAAATTTTGATCTGATGAGCATCGGCACCACGGTCAACTTCGCGGAAGGCAAAGGCACCGGCATTTCCGATATCCGGTTTTCGCCTTTCGGCAATGTAGAATTGAACTTGTTTTATGCCGTCAGCCACAATATGTATATTGTCAGCGGCATGGTTCTGGGCGAGACCGCTCTGCTTTTGTATCTGTTTTACCGTCTGTTTGATTTTATCCCCGTTTCGCGACGCTTGTATGCCCTGGCGCTGGCAGCATTTTATCCGGCGCTGGTCTGGATCAACAATCCGATTTTTCCGGAACGGCTGATGCTTATTTTCATCTGTGCAAGCCTGCTGATGTTGAAAAAATATCTGGCCGCTCCCAGAACTTCGCTTCTGATTTTGTTTTGCATACTGATGAATCTGGCCATTTATACCAAAGAAACCGTTATTTTGTTTTACGCCGGACTGCTTGCCGTCGACGTCCTGTATCTGGTGTTCAGAGGCACTGTCAAACCAGCTTCGTTTCTGCATCCGTTTAAAACCGCCAAGGAATTGCCGCTGGAATTCATAATGTTTCAGTCAATGGCTGTTTTTGCCTTTATTTATTTGCTGTTTGGTTTGGGAATCGAGAGCAATCAGTATGTTTCTGCCCATATCAGCGACGAAGCATGGAAAAAATACTATCTGGAAATTTTCGTCTGTTTTTCGGCTCTGACGGCATTGGTTTCTTCCCAAAAGGCGACGCCCCTTCTTTTGGGACTGCTGGGCGGTTCGTTGGTTCTTCTGTTTTTCGTGGTCTGGAAACTCGGTATTCACAATGAAAACACTGCATCTTACTATGCCATTGTATCCGGGCTTTTCAGCCTTTTCGTCTTCTTTTACGCAGCTGAAAAAAAATCTGTGCTGACATTGTTCGGTTTCGCCTTTTTGGCAATATCCGCCATTCAGAACATTTCACTTTACCGGAAACAAAACGGCGACACCTACCATGACACAGCCCGTTTCCTCTCCCGGCTGACCACAGACCAAAAACCGCTGTCTGTTTTTGTGAAAGACAGCCTGAACGGCAAATATGAGAGTTATATCATCGACTGCTATCGTTCGGCGTATAAATTCTATTTTCCCGAGCGAAACTTCGTATTCAAAACAAACAGCGCCGCCGACAGACAGAACAACATTCTGAAATTTCCACTCAAATATCAGGAACGGCCGCAGCCGGGCGACATTTATGTCGAAAACAAGTTCTACGGGACAGACGTTCCCGAAAATTTCAAGCTCCTTCACGAAAACCGGATATTCAGAATCTTTCAAATAAAATAATCAGGTTCGGCCCCAAACAGACCATAAAAAAACCCTCCATATGGAGGGAATGATTCAGAACCCGCGGGGCTGGTTTGACTGCGTCTGCGCCTGCTTCGTTTGCTTCGCTGCGCTCATCGGCATACTCCCGTCTGCCTGCAAACTCAGCCCGAACTCACTGCTGTGATTTCTCTCCCGTCGAGCAGGCCATTAAAAAAACCCTCCATATGGAGGAGATGATTCAGAACCCGCGGGGCTGGCTTGACTGCGTCTGCGTCTGCGCCTGCTTCGTTTGCTTCGCTGCGCTCACCGGCATACTCCCGTCTGCCTGCAAACTCAGCCCGAACTCACTGTTGTGATTTCTCTCCCGTCGAGCAGGCCATTAAAAAAACCCTCCATATGGAGGGTTTTTTTAATGGCGCACCCGGCGGGGTTCGAACTCACAACCTTCTGATCCGTAGTCAGATGCTCTATCCAATTGAGCTACGGGTGCATCTGTTTTTCAAACAACAAAGCTTTAATAGCGCGATTCATTTTTTTTTGCAAGTGTTATTTTTATTAATTTAAAAGAATTTTAATCTATTTGACCTAAAATTCGTTTCAGGTTCGATGTAAAATAAACGATAAATATAAATTCTTACTTGTTTTTTTGCAAAATAGTCTTTACAAAAGAAGATAAAAGTGTAAAAAGCAATCAGATATGTAACAGGTTTTCAAAAAGGTACTTAATTCAATGAAAAAAACAGTTCTCAGATTGTCGTTGGTATCAGCCCTGTCGCTGGTTATCAGTGCCTGCTCTTTCAGCAAGGACGCGTTGTTTCCGTCTCTTGTCGGCTCAGATTCTCAGGAAGAAATCAAAACCCGCGGCACGAACATCGTCGATCTCGACGGCAATGCTTTGCCGGAGCTGGGTTCGACTAATTTTGAGCCGGTAGAGGTTTCCGAAGGCGGCAATACCGGTACCTTTGTCGGACAGAAAGTCGTTTCTTTCCGCAATGAACTTTCGCAGTTGCAGGTAGCCATTCGCCAGCACAACGCCGAACTTCAGAAAATCAGAGCTTCGGTTATCGCCAACGCTCAGCAGTATCACAAAACCGTCGGCACAATAGAGGCCAAACTGCAGGTTGGCACAACGCCGGGCAACCCGAACATGTTCGCCCTGCTGCAGAATGCCCAGAACAATATTCAGATTATGAATGCCAATACCGACGCCCTGACCCAGCTGGCCGCACGCGTCGCTTCGGATACGGCAATGACGTCATACCTGCTTGATTCCATCAAATCAGCTTACGGCGTTTCCGGTGCGGTTGACGAAGATCACCGCCAGTTAAGAATTCTGGAGAACGAAACCAATCAGACCGCTATTTTGATGAACAGCCTGCTGAACGAGGTCAATACTGACGTTATGCGTCAGCAGCAATATGTTCAGACGGCAAGAAATTACATTATTGACCTGAACAGCGCCATCAAGGTCGGCAGTTACGGCGTAAACAATGTTCCGCTGGTCGGAACCCCCGCTCCCCGCGGCAGCAATTTTAAAATGAACGCCGGCGAGATGAGTAGCAAACCGTTGTTTGTTGCCAAATTTAACAAAGAAAACGTTCAGTATAAAGAAGCTCTGAAAAGAGCCGTTAACAGTGCCAGAAATAAAAAACCGAACATTATGTTTGAAGTTGTCGCCGTCAGCCCGGCCAACGGCAAGCAACTTTCAAGCGGCAACGCCAAAAACAATGCGACCAAAATCTTTCAGGATATGGTTAACATGGGCGTAAGCGCCGACAACATTGCTCTTGCGGCGCGAACCAGTGCCGAGGCCAATTCTTCGGAAGTTCACATTTACGTCAAGTAAACAAGACAAAAAAACGAACCCCGCGTTAAGCGGGGTTTTTTATGAAAAAAAATTATCCATCATCAGGTGTTGTCAAAATCAAAAAAATAGTGCATATTAGAAGTGTATGGTTTTGCAAAAAACATACGCCGTATTAACAACTATGGAGTTTTTATGTGTATTGTAACGCCTGCTGCAGCGTCATGCAGTCTGAATGAAAATTCGGAAGTACACAGGCCGAATTTTTATCAAAAAAAGTTTTTCTTTCTTTTCAACTATGCCAGTCTGAACGACCTGGACTTCTCTGACTGCGGGGGAAACAATGTTTTGAAAGGAGTGTAGCCATGCTTACTTTCAGAACATACCTGACTAAAAACGACCCCGATGCCATTTGTAAAATTGCAGCATCTACCGGATTTTTTGACGAAAGCGACGTTGAACTTAACCGCAAGCTGGCCGAAAAGGCACTGCATAACAAAGACTGCGGTTATGAATATATCATTGCCGAATTCGGCGGTGAACCGGTGGCTTATGTCTGTTTTGGCGAACTTCCCGATGCCCGGGAAGGGACGTTTGAAATTTTCTGGCTTTCAACATTAAACAGCTTTCGCGGCTGCGGTATCGGACACCAGCTGTTCAGCCGTCTTTCGGAAATTCTGAAGGAACGCGATGCTCAGAAGCTGTATGTGAAAACTGACAATACCGACCAATATTATCCAACCCGCAAATTCTACGAGAAATGCGGCTTCAGAAGAGAAGCGGTCTTAAAGGAATATTATGACCGCAAAGATGACTGTTGCATTTACGGTATGGATTTTGCCAAAGAGGAAGAACAATATCTGGAAGCGGCAGAATAATAAGTTTAAGGCTCCGACAGGGGCCTTAATTTTTTATGACATAGAGTTTTCCTTTCTGCCATTGTGCATAAAAGACTTCTTCCGCCTTATTGACTTTCATTTCCTTAAGTTTCCGACGCAGCCAGCTTTCGGTTTTTTGTATCTGCCGCAGGTTTTCATGATTAATGACACCATTTTCAATCAGCAAAACGGAAAAAGCCTCTTCGCCCTTGCGCAAAACGGTCAGGTTGCCGCCAATTTCAATCTGAGCCAAAGAAACATCCTGCAGCGAATGAATATCCTTGGTTCGGAGCAGTGATAAAAAATCGGTCATATTCATGTTCATTTTCTGCAGATTACGACGATTAATTTTGCCTTTGTCGATGAGAATCGTCGGCGTGCCGATAATCAGCCTCCTCCCCCAATTGGTATGACCTATCAGATTAATAAGGTAATTGATAGAGAAATAAACGGCTATAACGACGGTAAAACCTTTCCAACCGGCTTTACCGCTAATGATATAACCGCTTAAAATAGCACTGAGAATAAAATTGCTAATCAGGTCAAACGTTGTCATCTGGCTGAACTGCCTTTTGTTTCCTGATATCTGGAAAAAAACCAGAACCAGAAAAAAGGCATAAATCAACCGTAAAGAAACCCATAAATATTCCATCTATTCCCTCCTGCCCATTGAAATATGGAGATGCCGACAAAAAAATCAAGTCCGGACGGCAGTTTGTTTTCGACAGGCAAATAAATTTATGCGTTGATAAGAAAAATTATTGACAAGCCGTTTTTATTTGCATATATTCGGTTTGACTTTTGGGGTTGTAGCTCAGTTGGGAGAGCGCTTGAATGGCATTCAAGAGGTCAGGGGTTCGATTCCCCTCAGCTCCACCATTTTTCTAACCGGCGGCCCAGCCGGTTTATTTATAGAATTTCGTTTGGGGCTGTAGCTCAGTTGGGGCGGCTAAGTAAAAACGATAAATCGTTTTTATCTGCAACGTCTTGATATCCTTGTCTGAGCAAGGGCAGCGACAGCAACCGCGGTGAAGCATAGGTACGCAAGGCGATTGGAAATCGCTCTCCGTGCCGGAATAAAAAATGGGGCTGTAGCTCAGTTGGGAGAGCGATTGGTTCGCAATCAATAGGTCGAGGGTTCGATCCCCTTCAGCTCCACCATTAACGATAAAAAAGCAGGTTTATCCTGCTTTTTTGTTATTATCCAATCGTTTTTTAGGGGATCGAACCCGGGGTTCGGTCTTGCTCCGTAAGGATGCGCATCAAAGCGCACCCTAACTGCGCTTCGGTCAAGCCAGTTGTAACGCGCGCTCTTTTCGCTGTCGCTCATCGCTTGCTAACAACTGCTACTGATTTCGGCAAAAACATTTCTCTGAATTGTTTTTGCTCTGCAATCCCCTTCAGCTCCACCATTAACGATAAAAAAGCAGGTTTATCCTGCTTTTTTATTTTGACGAAAACAGCATCAACAATTAAAATCACAATGGTATATTTAAAAGGAACAAGTTGATGCCTGTAGTCAGAAAAGCTTCTTTTGATGATGCCCGGGAAATCGCGGAAATCAATGCAGCAGTTTGGCAGACCGCATACAAAAATCTGCTGCCCGCAGAAGTTTTAAATACACGCAAGGCCGATGAAAAGAGAATCGACGACTGGCAACAGCGAACAGATAACGGCAAATACACCATTCTTGTCTATGGCGACGGCGAGGTTTCCGGCTACTTATGGGCAGGGCCGGCTCGCGACGATATCGGAATCGTTTATGAAATTTATGCGCTTTATGTCAAAAGCGACAGACAGCGGCAGGGAATCGGGCGGGCGCTGCTTACGGCTTACCAGACACAGATTAATTATGCTCCACATTATTTATATATGCTTAAGGGCAATCTTCCCGCCGCGCGATTTTACGAAAGCATGGGCGGCAAAAATTTTCCGGAGCAGAATCGCAACAAAGAATATTCGGGACATGACATTTCCGAAGTCATTTATATTTTTGCCCGGGAATTATAAATATTTTTTCAGAAAATCGGCGTCAAAATGTTTTTCATACATGCGGTGCCGTTCGGCATAATAGCTTTCGGTATAACGGCTGGAAACGCCGGTACGATAGAATCCGGCCACGATAACGGGCAAATGTTTGAAACGGCAGCCGTTTTCTTTATAAACCAGCCATTTTTCTACATCGGCAAAAATCGGAAATTTTTCATCATAACTGCCGAACCGTGCAAAAAGGCTGCGCCGGATAAAGGCAGACTGATGGTTTATGGTATTACCGATAAAAAACTCTTTCGACAGCGAATCCGGACAGGAAACGATTTCGGAAGAACCGTCTTCGTTAATATACTGCGTATCGCCGTAAACAACCTCATTTTCGCCGTTCAGATAAGGCTCAACCAGCCGAAGGATTTCCGAGTGAAAAAACACGTCGCCGGCATTCATAAAAATAAGATATTCTCCCTGCGCCCTTGCTATGCCCTTGTTCATGGCGTCATAAATTCCATTATCCTTTTCGGAAACAAAAAGCGTCATTTTATCAGCAAACTCTCGTAGCGTTTCGATACATTTTCCGGCGGAACCGCCGTCAATAACAATCCATTCATAATTTTTACAGGTTTGTTCTAAGATGCTGTTGCAAGTACGTTTGACCTCCGGTTCATTGTAGCAAACGGTAATCACTGAAATTTTCGGCATAACGACTCCTCTACGAATCACCCGGAAAACGGTTGCGGCAACCGCTGAGGCAGCCCCGGCTCCAAACCAGCAGGACTTCCGGTTCTTGGGTTTGTTCATTGACGCTTTCTGCAACAATCTTGAATCCGCAGCGACGGTAAAAACACAGCGCGCCCGCATTCCGGATATAGGCATGGAGACTCAGACGGGGCCGCCGCCGGCGGACATATTCCAGCAATCTGAGGCCAATGCCTTTTCCCTGACAATCTTCACGGACAAAAAGCGCGCCGACATAATCCCCGTTCAACAGACTGATAAATCCCTTAATCTGACGCTTATCGCAGAAAACAAAGGTTTCAGCGGCAGGCAACAGTTCAGTTCTGACCATCTCCGCACAATTTTCCCAGAAGCGACGAGGAATGAAAGAATGCGCCGCCGCGTTCTCCCTGAACCACAGCGACATGATTTTATCCGTATCGGCAGGAACGGCTCGGCGAATCACGGTTAAATATCCAAATCATCAACAAACTTGGCGCGCTCAATGATAAATTTGAAGCGCATTTCCGGATTTTTACCCATTAGGCGTTCAACCTGACGGCGAGTTTCAAAGGCTTCTTCTTTGCCCTCTTCTGTGTTGCAGGAAGGAATCAAGACCTTCAGCAGCAGGCGCTTTTTCTTGTCCATCGTCGTTTCTTTCAACTGTTGGGCGCTCATTTCGCCCAAGCCTTTAAAGCGGCTGATTTCGACCTTTTGATTACCCTTGACTTCCCTTTTGAGGATTACATCTTTATCATCATCGTCCAGAGCATAGAAATTTTTGTTGCCGACAACAATTTTATACAGCGGCGGCGTTGCGATATACAAATGTCCATTTTCAATCAGCTTCGGCATTTGCTGATAGAAGAACGTCATCAGCAACGAAGCAATGTGCGCACCGTCAACATCCGCATCGGTCATAATGATGATTTTTTCGTAACGCAGGTTTTCTTCCCGGTAGTTTTCCTTGATGCCGCAACCCAGTGCCTCAATCATGTCCTTGATTTCCTGATTCTGGGTAATCTTGTCAAGCGAAGCGCTGGCTACGTTTAAAATTTTGCCGCGCAAAGGCAAAATCGCCTGGGTCATGCGATCGCGCCCCTGTTTGGCGGAACCGCCCGCCGAATCGCCCTCGACGATAAAGATTTCGGTATTTTCGGCCGCGGCCTGCGAACAGTCGGCCAGTTTGCCGGGCAGGCGCAGTTTTTTGGTCGGCGATTTGCGGTTTTGAATTTTTTCTTCTTTTTTCTTTTTACGGCTTTCGGCGCGCTCAACCACATATTCAATCAGCGCAGCGGCATTTTCCTTGTCGGAGCTGAGCCAATGGTCAAACGAATCCTTGACGGCCTGCTCCACCAAACGAACCGCCTTGGTTGAGGTCAGCTTGTCCTTGGTCTGCCCCTGAAACTGAGGATCGCGGATAAAAACCGACAGCATGACGCAGGCATCGCTCAAAAAGTCCTCGGCCGTAACCTGAGACACCTTTTTGATATTGGCCATTTCGCCGTATTCCTTCAGGCTGCGAATCAACGCCGAGCGAAAACCCAGTTCGTGCGTGCCGCCGTCGGGCGTAATGACCGTATTGCAGTAGGAATAGCAGAAACCGTTTTCATCTTCGGGCCAGGTTACCGACCATTCGACCCGCCCCTCGTCGTTCGCCAGTTCGGCATCTCCGGAAAAGGCCATGCGGTTGACGGTCGGACGAGCGCCGACCTGATAATTTAAGAAATCGAGCAAACCGTTGGGATAATGCAGTTCGGCCTCCTGCGGGGTCTGGTCGCCTTCGCTGAGAATTTCGGGCGCACATTTCCAGTTGATGTGAATGCCTTTGAACAAAAAGGCCTTGGAACGCGCCATACGGTAAACCCGGTTCGGATTCAGGGTTGAATTGCCGTTAAAAATCTCGGGGTCAGGCAGAAAGGTAACCGAAGTGCCGCGGCGGTTCGGCGCATTGCCGACCAACTCAAGCGGCGTTACCGGCTTGCCTTTTTCGTAAGCCTGGCGATAAAGTTTTTTGTCACGGGCAATTTCGACGACCAGCGATGAAGAAAGCGCATTGACCACCGACAGGCCGACGCCGTGCAGACCGCCGGAAACCTTATAGGCACCGCCGCCAAACTTTCCGCCGGAATGCAACATGGTCAGAATAACCTCAAGCGCCGACAGGTTCGGATATTTCGGGTGCGGGTCAACCGGAATGCCGCGGCCGTTGTCAGTAACGGTAACGGAACTGTCGGCATTCATACGGACTTCGATACGGTTGGCAAAACCGGCGACTGCCTCGTCCATCGAGTTGTCCAGAATTTCGGCAACCAAATGGTGCAGCGCCGTGGCATCCGTGCCGCCGATGTACATGCCCGGACGGGCGCGGACCGCCTCCAAACCTTCCAAAACCTGAATATCCTGCGCCGAATAGGACTGCTGCTGCGGCGCCGTGCTATCAAATAAATCCGACATTTCTTCCTCAAATTTTCCTTTACGATGGGCGTAAATTAGCGCAAAAGCGGCAGAAACGCAAGCTTTAAGGTCGATTCATAAACAAAAAAAAGACCGGTTTCCCGGCATCGGAAAAAATTTTGCCGCCGCACGCAAAAAAAGCTTGATATTTAGACAAATAGCGTATAAAAGAAAGCTCGGAAAACATATGTTTTCTGTAATTTCGCACGCAGATAAGGCGGGATGCGGCGTTCGCGTTTCGCTCCGGTGCCGCGAGAGCGGTTTTTAGAATCTGCGGAGGTTTAACTGGAAAAATAAGGACATTTATAATGGCAATTCCACAATTTACATTACGCCAGATGGTTGAAGCAGGTGTTCATTTCGGTCACCATGCACGCCGCTGGAACCCGCAAATGGCTCCGTACATCTACGGAAAGAAAGACAACATCCACATCATCGACCTGCAGAAAACCTATCCGATGCTGTATACGGCTCTGGCCGCCGCGCGCGACATTGCCGCTCAGGGCGGTAAGGTTCTGTTTGTCGGCACTAAAAGACAGGCTCAGGACATCGTCAAAGAGAATGCCGAAAGATGCGGACAGTATTATGTCAACCATCGCTGGCTCGGCGGTATGCTTACCAACTGGAAAACCGTATACAAATCAATTTCCCGTTTGGTCAAACTGAACGAAATGGAAGAAAAAAACGCTTATGAGGGTTACACAAAAAAAGAAATGCTGAACCTGAAAAAAGAGCGTGAAAAACTGGCCAGCGAACTCAGCGGCATCATGAACATGGGCGGTCAGCCGGATCTGCTGTTCGTCATTGATACGCCGAAAGAAGCCTTAGCCGTTAAAGAAGCCAAAAAGCTGGGCATTCCGGTTATCGGCATTACCGATACCAACGCCAACCCGAACGACGTTGACTTCCCGGTTCCGGGCAACGATGACGCCATTCGCGCCATTCAGTTCTACTGCGAACTGGTTTCCGGCGCCGTTCTGGACGGCATGCAGGCCGAAATTGCGGCTCAGGGCGTTAAGGTTGAAGAAGCCGTTGACGCCGTAGAAGCCAAACCGGCAAAAAAGAGAACTTCCAAAAAAGCCAAAGAGGAAGTTGAAGCCGTTGAAGAATAATTGAAAAATATTCTTTCAAAATAAAGTCTGAAACTTTATGCGGCGATATTTGTTTTTTAATGAATATCGCCGCAATGGTTTAAAAATTGTGATGAGGAAAAAAACAAATGACAGAAATTACTGCCCAAATGGTTAAAGATTTAAGAGAAAGCACCAGTGCCGGCATGCTGGACTGCAAAAAAGCCCTGACCGAAACTAACGGCGACATGGAAGCCGCCGTTGACTGGCTGCGCAAAAAAGGCCTGGCTTCGGCTGCCAAAAAGGCCAGCCGCATTGCGGCCGAAGGCCTGGTTGCGGTTGCCGTTGACGGCAACAAAGGCGCCGTTGTCGAAGTAAACTCCGAAACCGACTTTGTCGCCAAGAACGACATGTTTCAGGAATATGTTGCCGACGCCGCTCTGGTTGCTTTGATGCACAACGGCGAAGTCTGCGACATGAAGACTTTTCAGTGCCCGAAAGTTCACAAATCCTTTGAAGAACGCCTGACCGACCTGATTGCGAAAATCGGCGAAAACATGAACCTGCGCCGCGCCGCCATGCTGGAAGTCAGCAACGGCGTTATCGCCTCTTACGTTCACAACGCCTGCAAACCGAATCTGGGCAAAATCGGCGTTCTGGTCGCTCTCGAATCGAACGGCGACAAAGCCAAACTGCAGGAACTCGGCAAACATATCGCCATGCACGTTGCCGCTTCGAATCCACAGTTTCTGACAATTGCCGACGTCGACCAGGCTTCTATCGATCACGAGAAAGCCATTTTCTCCGAACAGGCCAAAGCTTCCGGCAAGCCTGAAAACATCATTGAAAAAATGGTTGAAGGTCGTATCAAAAAATATTTTGACGAAGTCGTTCTGGAAGAACAGGCTTACATTATGGATCCGGACAAAAAGGTTAAACAGATTGTTGCCGACGCGGCCAAAGAAATGGGTGCCGACATTAAACTGAAAGCTTTTGTCTGCTTCCGTCTGGGCGAAGGTTTGGAAAAGCGCAATGAAGATTTCGCTGCCGAAGTCGCTTCCCAGCTGAAGAAGTAAGTTCGTATCTTTTTGAACACCCCGGATTTCCGGGGTGTTTTTTTATGTTTTTTAGATGGGACAAAAATAAACATACGTCCATTATTGGTTGACAGAAAAATTTGCAGCCTCATTAATGGTTGACTCTTTCTCCGAATCAGTTTATGCTAATTTACAGGTGTGGATGTTTAACCGTGGCGGAGTATCGCCGGCGGATATGTGTCGGAAGAATCGATTCAGGATTATCTTTTCTCTCATTCTGCCATATTTTCGGGCAAATTTTCCTCACCTGTTTAACGGGCTTTGGTTTTAACTGTCGTGAGGTGATACTATGATGAAGAAATCTGTTTTACTTATCTCTTTACTGTCGGGAACGGCACTTGCTCTTTCCGACGCAGCAGTTGCCTCAGGCATTTATGCAACACACACACGCACACCCCGGCCAGAGCCCGTCTCTTTTGCCGATATGGCTCATGCCTACAAGACGGCTTCCGTGTGTTTTCTTGGCACCGACAACTGCGGCGATGCGGGTTTTGATTCCGGAAACGGCGATTACAAAATTGATACGGAGCAACAGTGCAAAAACGAAGGTTTTGTCAGACTGAACTGCTCCTCCTTACAGGAAATTGAAGGAGCCTGTCCATATAACACGGCTTACGGCAAAAGCTGCAAATGCGTCGAAACGCTGATTTCCTGCCCAACGCCGCAAATCGGCTCCGGAGAAAGCTGCGAAGGCAAATACGTATCCTGCAAATGTCCGGCCGGGGTCGTCGAAGGGCAATACGGCTGTAAGGAATATTATGCTGCCCCTTGCGAAACAGTATGTAAGAAAGCTTATGCCGACAACTGTCATAACCGCAGTTCGGTTTCAACGCCTTACGGCTGTGCCGAGTACTGGCCGGACTGTTCCGGTAAATGCAAAACGGCTTATAACGACAACTGCCGAAACCGGATTGAAGTTTCGCATCCATACGGCTGCGAAAGCTATTATGCCGACTGTCAGGCAAAATGTGAAGTTGCAAAAAGCGAACCCAAGTGTCAGATCGGTTCTGTTTACTACAGCGACGGAAGCTGCTCGCCCTCAAGCGAATACGACAGCAGCAAAAAAGCTTTGGGCGTCGTGGCTTATGTGACACCGGACGGAGAACACGGACAGGTCATGAGCGGTGTTTTAGGCCAGCAATGGTTTTCGGGAAGAACCGCCTTTGACATTTCTGCCCTGCCGAACCGAACAAGCAAATCAGCGGCGATAAAAGATTTTGACAGCTGTGCCAATACGGACATCATCGTCAGCGCCGTCGGCAGCGGTTATGCGGCGGCAAGGGTACGCAGCTATGCACCGACGCCCGCTACCAAAGGCAAGTGGTGCCTGCCTGCGGCCGGCGTGTTGAACAGCTATAAACAAAACTTAACGACCATAAACGAATCCTTAAAGAAAATAGGGCAGACGGTAATCTTCGACTGTTTCTGGTCATCTACCGAATATGACAGTACGCAAATGTGGTTATACTGTTCTGACGTTGACGAAATCCGGTTAAATAACGACCATCGTTCGGGAGATCCTGCTGACCCGAATGACAAAGACGACGGCAACTCTTATATCGGTGTATTGGAATTCTAAAAAAACCCGCCTTTAGCAATAAAGGCGGGTAATTTTTACAAACCGGCGTTTTACCAACCTATGGCCTGCGAAACGATGGCCCTTTCGCCGTTTTCCAAATTAAGCGCCTTGGTTACCCTGTCGTTGTCAAAATAACCTCTGACAACGCTGTGCATGCCTTTTGACGCGGCATAAAGCCCAACATTCTGATAAGCTGAACCGGCATGCATCGGCGAATATTTCTCATCGCTGCCGACATAGACCAGATTGACCGGAACATCTTTCATGAAATCCTGCGTGGCAAACAACGGCTGAAGGTTTTCGGCGGTTACCTGCGTCAGGGAATTTTCAGCGGCGTCATACAACCAGGCTCCGTCGTTTCTGACGACATATACTTTGAGGTTCTGCTGATTCATGGCCGTAGGAATCGTCCTTTTGCCGTCATGGCTGATGCCAAAAGCAACCCAGAGAATTTCACTCAGGGTCTGGTCGTCAACATTCTGCGCCTTAAATTCGCGAATCGTTTTTCTTTCGCCGATTGTCTCCATCAGCGGTTTGCCTCCGGCAACGACCGGGGCGGGAAGTTTTTTTACAACTGCTTCTGCCATGGCTGCCTCCGATAATAAGAGCGTTGACATCAAAAAAATCCAAAACTTGTTTTTCATCATTGTGTTTTCCTTATATAATCTCTGTTCCTGACCTTTTAACCTAAGCACAGATTTTTAAAATTGAACAGTTTTTTCGAGTATTTATTCAAAGTCAATCTGTGACAGAATCGCTTCGAAATCGTCGCGCTGCGGACTGCAGGCATAAGCGCCGATTTTGACTTCCGGGCAATCGTTGAGCAAATGGAACATACGCACCTGTTTAAATTTTTTGCCGTCCAGTGACACATGAAGCACACAATCGCCGTTAATGCGCTTGAGCTGATACCAGATTTGATTAATGCCAATGGGAATTTCCTGAGAAGCCCAGTCGGAAGAGCCGGCATTGGTTACACAGGTACCGAGCAGCGGCGCCCGGAAATTTTCAAACATTACCGAAGCCTTTACCCAGTTGCGTTCGTCTATACGGAGCATAATGCCGCATTGGTCAAAACTGCCGTCGGTTTCAAAATTCCATTTGACGGTGCAGGAAAAATTGCCGGTTTTGCGCGTGAAAAAGAAGTGGCCGTCGTCTTTGGAAAACCTGTGGTGCAGACTCTGCCAGAAATCGGTTCTGGCCCGGCTTAAAACCCGCATGCCCCTTTCATCGAAAGAAACGTCGGCGGGTTCGTTATACCATTCAAAGTCGCGCAGCTGTTCCAAAAACATTAAAAGTTCCTGACCGTTTCATCCGGCATTGCGGCCAGAGCCTTTTCCAATTCGGCGTTTTTGGCTTTCGGGGCCACGATACGGAGCGTTATGAACTGATCCCCCTGTCCGTTCCGGCTCTTGATGCCTTTGCCTTTCAACCGCAGTTTTTCGCCCGAAGACGCGTAGGGCGGAATGTTGACCACAACCTTGCCGCTGATGGTCGGCACGGTTATCTTGGCGCCGAGAATCGCCTCTTTGACGGTAATCGGCAAATCAAGCAGAATATTCAACCCTTCGCTGCTAAAATACGGGTGCCTGTCAACATTGACCGTTATCAGCACGTCGCCGTTGGCTCCGCCGTTAAACCCCTCGTATCCCAGTCCTTTCAGGCGCAGGGTCTGTCCGTCTTCGGTTCCGGCCGGGATCTTGACGTTGATGTTTTTGCCGTTAATAATAACGCCTTTTTCAGCGCCTTTGGCCGCATCCAGAAAGTCGACCCGCATGGTATAGGCAATATCCTGACCCTTGCGGGCACGGCGCGAAGCTCCGCCAAAACCCTGAAAGCCGGAACCGCCGCCGGTAAACTGTGAAAAAATATCGTCACCGAAAATGGAAGAGAAGTCGAAATTTTCTCCGTTGCCGCTGTAATAGGTGCGGCCGCCTCCCTGTCCGAAAGGACCGCCTCCATAGGACGAATAGCCGCCCTGACCGAAACCGGCGCCAAATCCGGTCGGTTTGCCGTCAGCGTCTATTTCGTTGTTATCATATTTTTTGCGTTTTTCCTTATCGCCCAAAATATCGTAAGCACAGGAAATTTCCTTGAACTTCTCCGCAGCGTCTTTGTCGTCTTTGTTAAGATCGGGGTGATATTTGCGGGCAAGCTTGCGGTATGCCGATTTGATTTCGGCATCGCCCGCGTCTTTGGAAACCCCCAGAACATGATACAGATTTTTATTCATTTTATTAAGCGCTTCCTTAATTCTTATCCTAAATTTCTATATAGGAAGAGAATTGGATTATTGCAAGTTGACGCAGTCAAAAGTCGCCCGGCGCAGACGATTGCGATAGGTTATGTTTTCGCGCAGAAAAGCCTTCTTTTCGCCGTGTTCGGCACAATAGCGCGCGGCCAGCGATGAAACTTCGTCAATACGAACATCTTTATATTCGTAAGTGACAAAACGGGCGGTTTCTTCCTTAACGGCTACATTTTGCATAAAGCGCTCAATATTGCTGCTATAGTAGTCGTTTTCCACTTTGCCGGCGCTTTGCAAAGCCGTACAGGCAGATGCCAGCAGGCTGACCGCGGCCAATTTTAAAAATATTTTCATCGCCCGTCCTCCGCTTTAGTCAAGAATTTTGTAAATTTCTTCGCCGGCCTGTTCCAGAACTTTTAAAACCCGGCGGTTTTTGGCGTCTTTGGTGCGCTCGTTGCTGAGCTTGTCCAGCATGCGCTGCAGTTTTTCGTTAAACTGGCGGTTCTGGCGCAGTGCTTCAATATCGCGGATATTTTCCTGATCGTCAATTTTATAATTGACCACAGCCTTCAGCGTCGCTATATATTTGGCTTCGTTTTGGGCGCTGTATTGGGCGGCGGCACCGCCGGCGGCCAAAATACCCAAAGCGGCGACGGCCAGTCCGAGTTTCTTCATTTTCTGTTCCTTTCTTAAAAAAACATTGCGTTAATTAAGATACCTTATATGATGTGAGGATATAATAATTCGAGTCCTTTGACTATTTAAATTTTAGAGTTTACACATGAAAAAAATCATCTGGTTTTTAATGGACAACCGCATGGGAAGCGTCGGACAGGCTAAGGGAATTATCCAAGCTCTGGACAAGGAACGCTATGAAATCGTTGAGAAGAAAATCGACTACAACCGGCTGGCCAACCTGCCGAATTTTCTGCTCGGCAAAAGCCTGCTCGGCGTCACTGCCGCTACCCGGAAAGAACTGCGGGCACCCTGGCCCGACCTGGCCGTATCCATCAGCCGGCGGACGGTTCCGGCAGCCCGTTTCATCAAAAAGGCCTCCGGAGGAATGACCAAACTGATTCAGCTGATGCATCCGGGAAAAAGCGGTTTGAAAGACTTTTCACTGGCGGCGGTTCCCGAACATGACCGAGGCAAAACGCCTGCGCCGAACATTTTTTACATTACCGGATGCCCGCATCGCGTAACGCCGGAAGCACTGGCCGAGGCCGCCGGCAAATGGTCCGAGACTTTTGCTTCGCTGCCGCGGCCGCTGACAGCGGTAATTGTCGGCGGCGCCATCAAAAATAAACCCTTTACGACCGAAAACGCCCGCAGGCTCGGCGAAAGCATTCGCAAAATCAAAGAGCAGACCGGCGGTTCAATATTGATTACGACTTCACGCCGCACCGGTGCCGAAGCCGAAAACATCATCAAAAAAGAAATTGAGGGAATTCCGGCTTACACTTACTGGTGGGGCGAGAAGAAAGACAATCCGATTATGGGCTTCTGGGCTTTGGCCGACAACATTATCGCCACCGGAGACTCAGTTTCCATGCCCTGTGAATGCTGCGGATCCGGTAAGCCGGTGTTGCTGTTTACCGGCGAAGGGTGGCTGACGCCCAAGCATGAACGGTTTGTAAAATCGCTGATTGACGGCGGCTATGCCGTGCATATTGATGCGCCGGACGCTTTGTCTTTCCGACCACAGAAAACTCTTAATCCGGCAGGAATAATCGCCGAGAAAATTGACGCCCTGTAGCTTTGTGGCAAATTTCCGGGCTTTTGTTCCGGGCGTCGCTATTCCGTTTCGTCGCCGCCGAAAAAGTTGCGGTCGTCTTTGCGAGAAGCAACGGCTTTTTGATACATGTCGCCGAAATAGGTCTTTTTACGCCAGAAAAAACTGTTTTTCTTATCGGCCAGCGTATAAATTTCCCTATCCCAGAGTTTTTCGGCAAACGGCTGGTAAAGGCGGTTGAACATACGCACAAAATAGCGCAGCGGGTGCCATTTGACCGGGTTATGATAATCAATGAAAACGACCCTGCCATTTTCGTTGGCGCAGGAAAGGGCATTGTTGACAACCTGTATTTTGCTCAAAATCGGCAGTTCATGCAGCAACATGTAGACCAGCACGACGTCATATTTTTCGGTCAGCGGTTCGCGGCCGTCATGACGCAGGAAACGCATGTTGGAATAAAGATATTTGTATTTTTCTTCGGCGCGGGTCAGCTGGGTTTCGCTGATGTCAATCAGATCATATTTTCCGTAGTGGCCGATGCGGTCGGCTGTCTGTTCAATCTGGTCGCCAAAGGTCGCGCCGATTTGAAGTACCTTCTGGCTTTGTTTGATTTCCTTCAACGCGGCGTCAATCAACCGGCTGCTGTTTCCGAGCGTAAAAATTTTAAGCAGGCGGGGATTGTCCAGAAAGCTGCTTATTTTCAGATTTTCATAAATCCGGCCATAAATCGCCGTCAGATATTTGGGAAGCACAGGCCTCGGCTCCTCGTTCTCCTCTATGGCTCCGAGAAGTTCCTCTTCACTGACGCGGTTCTTTTCATCATCGACAATCTTAAACATTTTACCTACTCCAAAAATGCATCGACTTCTGCGCTTTGGTTCGCAAAAGTTTTTTGCGCCGTCTTGATTTCCGCGGCAAGATCCGCCGCGGAAATTTCTTTCATGACCGCTTCCTCCAGCACGGCACAGGAAGCGGAAAAAGCCCGCAGCCCGAAGACCAGAGCGCCGGCGCGCAGGTTATGAAACTTCAGGCGCAGTTCTTCCCGTTTTAAACCGGCGGCGGAAGCGAAAAACTTTTCCGTGTCTGCGGAAAACTCGCGCCACAGCCGGCTTAAGGCTGCAGAGCCGAGCATATCGCGATATTCGCCAAGCCTGTCCGCGTCAAAATCAGTCATTTTTCTTAATCAGTCCCAGCCTGGACGCCTCCACCACCGCGCCGGTGCGGTTATAAACGTTAAGAATTTTCAAAATTGCGGTCACATGCAGTTTGACGGTTCCTTCGGTCAGACCAAGCGCATAGGCTATCTGCTTATTGGACATTCCCTGCGAAATGCAGCGCAGAACATCAATCTGCCGCGGGGTCAGACTTTTGATGTTTTCTTCAACAGCCTTGCCCTCGGGGAGTTCGACCGCCTGTCGAAACTCGTTGAATTCGTCGGGAAGCTTGCGGTTAAGGAGCTCGGGCGGAATATAGACACCGCCGGACATGACCAGATTGACCGCCGAAAGAATAACGGCATTTGAAGAGGTTTTCGGAATATATCCGGACACGCCGATTTCGATGGTTTTTTCGACAATTTCCTTGTCAAACACCGCCGAAAGAATAATTATCGGCGTTTCGGGCAGCGTGCTGTGAATCCGGGTTATCGCCTCTTCCCAGTTGGCGCCGGGCATAGCCAGGTCGGTCAACACCAAATTGAAACCGCGGTCGGTTTCGAGAATTTTGAAAATATCGGTATAACTCTTGGCAAAAACCAACTGCAGGTCTTTGCTGACATCGGAAAGGATAAATTCCAGCCCTTTCAAAAACAACTCATGATCATCGGCTACCAAAATGCGCATTTTATTCCTCCCGCCAATCTCCGGCAACAGACTGCCAGACGGCCAAAGCCGCGGCCGCTGCCGTTTCCGCCCTTAAAATCCGTTTGCCCAGCACGGCGCCGCGGGCAAAAGGCAAAGTCCGCAAAGCGTTCAGCTCGGCTTCGCTGAAGCCGCCTTCCGGTCCAATCAGCAGCGCCGCTTTTTTGTCCTGAGGCCGAAAAACCTCCGCCGCGCAAGGCGACTGTCCGGTTTCGTCCATAAAATAGAGAATCCGTTCCTTGTCCCATGTTTTCAGCACCTTATCCAAAGGCTCGGCATCGGCAATCACCGGCAAATCTACCCGGCGGCACTGCTCGGCAGCTTCTGTGCTTTGGGCAATGAAGCGTTCTTTCTTAACTTTGTCCGCAATGGTGCGTGCGGTAATGACCGGCATAATTTTTGCCGCGCCGAGTTCGGTCGCCTTCTGAATGATGAAATCGGTCTGATCTTTTTTTACCGGCGCAAACAGCAGCCAAACATCCGGACATTTTTCAAAGCCGCGGGTCTGTTCGGAAACTTCCAGCCGACAGCTCTTTTTGCCGGCGGTTTTCAATGTGCAGAGAAACTCTCCGTGCTCGTTGTCAAAAGCCAAAACCGCGTCGCCGACGGCAAGTTTCATGACATTGGTCAGATAATGGCTTTGCTTGTCGTTCAGCATGACTTCCCGTCCCGCCGCCAGAGGCGTTTCGCACCAAAGCCTTATTTTCGCCTTTTTTCCCGCCATGTTCATTCCGCCGTAATATTCAAAACCCTGGAACCCAAAACATTTATCTTTTCGCCGCTGTCGTCAATCAAATCAAAAAAGACCTTTTCCTTTCCCGGCTCCAGAATATTGACGTTGATTATCCGCTGCCCCATATAACGGTAGTCTTCGGCAATCCGCACATGTTTCAGCTCATTGCCGCCGTAGTACCATTTGGTCGGCGAATTTTCGTCTTCCGGCAGCAAAATCTGCAGCGGCTGCCCGACATTTACCCGGACTCCGGTTCTGGGTTCCAGCAGTTCGACGGTAACCGGCGACATGTCTTTTTTGAAAAGTTCGCCGGCAATTTTTTCATTATAATCTTCAGCCGGCTTTTCGTCCGGTTCGGCTACGGCAATAACCGACTCTTTCTGCTTTTGTTTGACACGCGCCTCATAACCGCCCTGATTGAAACCCGGCTCGTACATGTTGCTGTTCTGAATATCGCGATAACTTTGCACGACGATATTATGCTTAGCCGTTTTGGCTGCGGCCGGCTGACTTAAAAGCAGCGTCGCCGCGGTTATGGCAAAAATTTTGAATCTCATGGTCAACACCCTGTCCGGTTGTGCATAAAAGTTTGGTATAATTTCAAAATATCATACACATCAGATTTTATATCAGATATGTTAAGGAATAAATAATTTTTGCTGCAATTTGGACGAGGATAATGATTATCACGATTGACGGTCCGGCTTCTGCCGGCAAAGGCACTTTGGCATCGACTCTGGCCGGGATTTATCATCTGGCCTATTTTGACACCGGCATGGTTTATCGTGCCGTCGGGCTGGAAATGATTTTGAGCGGCTATGAAACCGATAATGCCGAAGCCGCCGAAAATTTTGCCAAGAATCTGACTTTTCCGCGAATGATTGAGTTGTCCAAGCATGCCGATTTCCGCTCCTTGAAAGGCGGTCAGGCGGCAACCGTCGTCTCTTGCATCCCCTCTGTTCGTGCTGCCCTGCTTAAAATGCAGCAGGATTTCTCTTTAAATCCTGTTTTTGCCGATGGCACTCCGGCCAATGGCGCCGTTTATGACGGACGCGATACCGGCACCGTGGTTTGCCCACAGGCAGACATAAAGTTTTTCATTACGGCTTCTCCTGAAGTTCGGGCTATGCGCCGATTTAAGGAAATGGCTGCTAAGGGGATGGACGTAACTTATGAAGACGTTTTGAAAGACGTCAACCATCGTGACGAAATGGCTACCAACCGCAAAATTGCCCCCTTAAAACCGGCAGCTGACGCACATCTTCTGGATACGTCTGACCTAAGCATTGAGCAGGTTGTTGAACAAGCCTGCAAAATTATCGAAAGCCATAAAGAATCTGCTTGAAAAATAATAATTTAGGTGTATAAACAAACCCGATACGTTTCCGGGGTGCGCCGGCGTGTCATGTTTAATCCGCACAAGTCCGCCCCGCTTTCAGACATTTTGGGGCCGGCAGTTTTTTGAAATACCAATATTTTATGACAAATACCGAATTAAAAATTCCCGAAACAAACGAAAACTTTGAAGCCCTCCTGAACGAACAGTTCGGCGACAAGGGCATTACCGGTTCGGTTGTCAAGGGTACCATCATCCGTTTGACTCCCGACTTCGCCATCGTCGATGTCGGACTTAAATCGGAAGGCCGTATTCCGTTGCGCGAATTCGGTCAGAACGCCGAACTCAAAGTCGGCGACAAAGTCGAAGTTTATGTCGACCGCTACGAAGACAAAGACGGCCAGATTGTTTTATCGCGCGAAAAAGCACGCCGCGAAGAAGTTTGGCAGGATCTGGAAAAATGCCTTAACTCCGGCGAAAGAGTCAACGGCGTTATCTTCGGCCGCGTCAAAGGCGGCTTTACCGTTGATCTCAACGGCGCCATTGCTTTCCTGCCCGGCTCTCAGATTGATATTCGTCCGATCCGCGACATTACGCCGCTGATGGGCATTTCTCAGCCGTTCCAGATTTTGAAGATGGACAAGGTCAGAGGCAACATCGTTGTTTCCCGCCGCGTCGTTCTGGAAGAAACCCGTGCCGAAGCGCGTGCCGAACTCATTGACACTCTGAAGGAAGGTTCCGTTCTGGAAGGCGTTGTCAAGAACATTACCGATTACGGTGCATTCATTGACCTCGGCGGCGTTGACGGTCTGCTGCATGTTACCGACATCTCCTGGAAGAGAATCAATCATCCGGCGGAAGTTCTGTCGGTCGGTCAGACGGTTAAGGTTCAGGTTATCAAATTCAACGAAGACAACCAGCGCATCAGCCTCGGCATGAAGCAGCTGGAAAGTGACCCGTGGCAGGCCGTTGCCGACAAGTACAAAGTCGGTGAAGTCTACAAGGGCAAAGTTACCAACATTACCGATTACGGCGCATTTGTCGAACTCGAAGACGGCATTGAAGGTCTGGTTCATGTTTCCGAAATGAGCTGGACCCGCAAGAATGTCCATCCGGGCAAAATCGTTTCCACTTCTCAGGAAGTTGAAGTTAAGGTTCTGGAAGTCGACGCCGATAAACGCCGCATCAGCCTGGGTATCAAACAGTGCACCCCGAATCCTTGGGCTGCTTATGTTGAAGAGCATCCGGTCGGTTCCGTCATCGAAGGCAAAATCAAGAACATTACCGAATTCGGTCTGTTCGTCGGCCTGTCTGACGAAATCGACGGTATGATCCACCTGTCCGACATCTCCTGGGACAAGTCCGGCGAAGAAGCCGTCAAAGACTTTACCAAAGGTCAGGACATTCAGGCTAAAATCATCGACGTTGACGTTGAGAAAGAACGTATCAGCCTCGGTATCAAACAGCTGTCCGAAAACGCCATGGCCGAAGCCATGGAAGGTCTCAAGAAAGGCGACGTTGTCAAAGCAACCGTTACCTCAATTGACGACAAAGGCGTTAACGTCGAAGTTAACGGCGTTGCCGCAATGATTAAGAAGGCCGACCTGTCTAAGGACAAAGCTGCCCAGAATCCCGAAAACTACAAAGAAGGCGACGTTCTGGAAGCCAAAGTAACCTCCGTAGACAAGAAGAACAACAAGATTGGTCTCTCGGTCAAAGCTCTCGAAATCGAAGAAGAGAAAAAAGCTTTGGAAGAGTACTCTTCAACCGGTTCTTCCAATTCTGCTCTGGGCGATGCTTTGGGCGAAGCTTTGAAGAAAAACGCTTAAGTTTATCTTTAAGCACTACAAAAAAGTCTCCGGTTATCCGCCGGAGACTTTTTTTTTGCAAAAAAATATTCCCCGTAAACCGGGAATTTTCTATAAGGCGTATAATAAAGAAGCCTATACGTCGGCTTGCTGTATATTCTAATTCCCTTTTGGTCATCAACAGAAACGAATCTTTACGGGTACAAAGACAGATTTGTATGGACCTACAGCAGCTATGCAAACAAGTCAGACAAAGCGACTGTACGCATTCAGCCAATATTGGAATTTTAGTCCTATGACAAACACCCCCGTTAAATTTAACGGGGGTGTTTGCTGAGGATTAAGCCAAAGTTATTTATTTGACTTCTTCAAAGTCGGCGTCGACGACTTTTTCGTCGCCGTTCTGCTGACCGGAAGCACCCGCATCAGCTCCGGCGTCAGCACCGGCAGCACTCTGTGCACCAGCCGCTTCGGCCTGCTGTTTATACATTGCTTCGCCAAGTTTCAGAGAAGCCTGCATCAAAGCTTCGGTTTTCTCCTTAATGACAGCCAAATCTTCAGCTTCAACGCCGGTCTTCAGAGCCTTGACGGCATCTTCAATCGCCGTCTTGTCGGCCGCACTGATTTTATCGCCGTTTTCCTTTAAGGTCTTTTCGGTGGTATGAATCAGACCTTCGGCCTGGTTTTTGGCTTCAACAAGTTCCTTTTTCTTCTTATCGGCTTCGGCATTGGCTTCCGCATCTTTGACCATCTTGTCGATGTCGGCATCGGACAAACCGCCGCTGGCCTGAATGCGAATGGCCTGTTCTTTGTTGGTTGCCTTATCTTTAGCCGAAACGTTAACAATGCCGTTGGCGTCGATGTCAAACGTTACTTCAATTTGCGGCATACCGCGCGGTGCCGGCGGAATACCGACCAAATCGAACTGACCCAGCAGTTTGTTGTCGGCGGCCATTTCACGTTCACCCTGGAAGACGCGAATGGTAACCGCGGTCTGACCGTCTTCGGCCGTCGAGAAGACCTGCGACTTGCGGGTCGGAATGGTGGTATTGCGGTCAATCAGTCTGGTAAAGACACCGCCCAATGTTTCAATACCCAAGGACAGCGGGGTAACATCCAGCAGCAAAACGTCCTTGACATCGCCCATCAGCACGCCGCCCTGAATAGCGGCACCGACGGCAACGACCTCATCCGGGTTAACGCCTTTGTGCGGTTCCTTGCCGAAGATTTCCTTAACTTTCTCCTGAACTTTCGGCATCCGGGTCATACCGCCGACCAGAATGACTTCGTTGATGTCGCTGGCTTTCAAGCCGGCATCGGCCAGAGCCTTCTTGCAAGGTTCAACCGTGCGGTCAATCAAATCTTCAACGAGAGATTCCAGTTTGGCGCGGGTCAGTTTGATGTTGAGATGTTTCGGACCGGTTGCATCCGCGGTAATGAACGGCAGGTTGACATCGGTCTGAGTAGCGGAAGACAACTCGATTTTGGCTTTTTCGGCAGCCTCTTTCAAACGCTGCAGAGCCAGACGGTCGCCGCGGAGATCAATTCCGGACTCTTTTTTGAACTCATCGGCCAGATAGTTGACAATACGCTGGTCAAAGTCTTCGCCGCCGAGGAAAGTATCGCCGTTGGTGGATTTTACTTCGAAAACGCCGTCGCCGATTTCCAGAATGGAAATATCAAACGTACCGCCGCCAAGGTCATAAACGGCGATGGTGCCGTTGGCTTTTTTGTCCATACCGTAAGCCAAAGCCGCTGCCGTCGGTTCGTTGATGATACGCAGAACTTCCAATCCGGCAATTTTACCGGCGTCTTTGGTTGCCTGACGCTGCGAATCGTTAAAATATGCCGGAACCGTAATAACGGCCTTCTCAACTTTTTCACCCAGATAGCTCTCGGCATATTCCTTAATTTTCTGCAAAACGATTGCGGAAATCTGCGACGGGGCGTATTTCTGGCCTTTTACTTCAACCCAGGCGTCTCCGTTGTCGCCTTCGACGATTTTAAACGGAACATGCCCGCGGTCTTTGGAAACCTCAGGAGAGTTGAAACGGCGCCCGATTAAACGTTTGATTGCAAAAAGGGTGTTTTCGGGGTTGGTAACGGCCTGACGTTTGGCTGCCGAACCGACCAGTCTTTCCGTGTCGGTAAAGGCGACCATGGACGGGGTGGTTCTGGCGCCTTCAGAATTTTCCAGAACCTTGGCTTCCTTGCCTTCCATAACGGCAAAGCAGGAGTTGGTCGTACCCAAGTCAATACCAATAACTTTGTTGCTCATAGTTTATCATCCTCATTTATTACAAAAATCTTCGTCCCGCCACAGGGCGGAACCGCTTTAATTCTTTCTGTAAACTTATATAGGAAGCCGGAAAAGCATAAGCAAGTCTTGATGAAGTTTTTTTACATTTTTTTTGACGGCAGCAAAAAAGGTTCGAAACGTTTTGTTTCGAACCTTAAGAAAGTTACGAAATTATCCCTTGTCAGCCTTGACCAGCGGACGATACGGATATTTCTCGCATTTGAGCGCACCTTGAGGAATATTCCAGACGTCGCCGTTGACATAGCATATCTCGCCGTCTTCGGTCATCACTTTGTCAGGAAGCACATCGCCGCCGTTTTCCGTCAGGAAGGCGTCTATGCGTTTTTTTTCGTCAAAGATAATGCGCCAGCTCCAATCTGATCCGAGACGCCCCTTGTTGCCCCACATTTTCAAGCGGCCGCATTTGCGGAAGGCTTTGTTAAAAGTTGCGGGAGCGGGCTGCTTCAACGGAATGAAAAACATGTTGAAGCGGATACCGATTGCTTTTTTACACCACGGCGCATACCACAGCCGTCTTTTTATTACTGCCAAACTATAGGCACGTCCCAATTCATCTTCCATAATTGTAAAACTTAATAAATTTATATGTTTAATATCTCGAAAACAGGATATAAAAAATTTGACAAAAAGTCAATTGTTTCAGAGAAAGCCGGATTGTGCTTTTGTCAAATTTACGATAAAGTGACAGTTATTAGGAAGTCAGGAATTTTAAGTATGGACAAAAGACTGCTCAGACAAAAAGTCGAAAGGTTCTTTACAACAAAATCTTGAGTTCCTGAATGCGGGGAAAACGCGAAGTGCATTTGCAATCTCCCTTCAGATGTTTCAACACCAAGGCCGTTGATTTTATCTGCCTTCGTTTTTATAAACTTTAAAATAGTCAATCATTGAAGGATTTTGCTCTAATTTCAGGCAAAGTTTTAAAATGTTTGCGGCTTCTTCAGCACTGACTTTTGGTATTTCCTTGCCTTCAACACTGTTTAGAAAATTTGTCAGTTCATTCTGCAGCGAATTGCCGCCTTCGGTCAATATCCGGCCATTTTTAAGCAGCCGGCGCTCCGTAAAGTCGATATGGAAAGTATTCCCGCCAGTGTCGTCAATATCCATAAAACGTTCTATTTCCCTGTCTTCCCGCAGCGCTTCCAATTTTACGGACGCACCGTTTTTATATTCCATTTCCGCCACGGCATGATTTTCCCAGCTCAGATCCGAGCGTTTGCCGACTTCAGCCTTTCTTATGTCGCTGCCAAGCAAAGAATAAACGATGGCCAAATCATGAATCATCAGTTCCTGAACGGCGCTGATGCCGGTTTTGTTGGCTGCATTGCGGCTGGTACGAATTCCCCTGATACGGACAATCGGCGAATGCAGTTCCTCTTTCAGGCGGACCACCGCCGGATTATAATTTTCGCTGTGCCCCGGCAGAATAAACGTTTGCCCTTCCCTCGCCGCGGCAATCAGTTTTTCGCAGCCGGACGGCGTAGTTGCCAATGGTTTTTCAATAAGGCAGGGCAAACCGCGGGCAAGCAGTGCAGCGCCGATTTCGGCATGGGTTATGCCCGGCGTTGCCACAATGACCGCATCAGCGGTTTCCCTGTCGATGTCATCAAGATTTTTGAAATACGGCACATTTAATTCAGCGGCAACGCGTGCCGAAGATTCGGCAGATGAATTGAGAATGCCGGCAATTTCAACCCGGTCGGCAAAATGCCCGCGCAAGACGGCCACATGCTTTTTGCCCATGTTTTTGCAACCGACAACCGCTATTCTGAGTTTGTCCATTAATAACCTCCGCGGCCGGAAATCTCATAACCGGTATAACCGTCAACAACCGAATTGGCAAAGGCAAAATCCGTAGAATTACAGGAATGAATCCGATACAGAGTTTCGCCCTGTTCGACAGTGTCTCCGACTTTTTTCATCAAATCCAGTCCGGCACCCGGATACTGGCCGGCACCCGCCCAAATACCGATTTTGTTGATACGGGCATTATCAATCGCCTCGACCACGCCGCTGACGTTGGAAACGATATCTCGGGTCAGATGCCCAAGCTGCGGCTGCGGGGCTTTGCCCTGAGCATGAATAATCCTGTTCATAACTTCCAGCGCGCGGCCAGAATTTAAAATCTCCTTGGCGACATGGTACCCCTGCCCGCCGCGCAGTTTGGGATCAAATTCAAGCATGCGGCCGGCCAGAAACAAAGATTTCTCACGCAGATCCTGCGGCGCATCGTCCTTGTTGCGGAGAACCTTCATAACGTCCCGGGCTTCCAGAACCGCTCCGACGCCGTTGCCTATCGGTTCGGAACCGTCGGTAATGACCGCGTCAATTTCGATAGAAAGCATATCGCCGACATACTCTATCAGTTTACGCAGGCGCATGGCTTCGTTGGTGTTTTTAATGCGCGATTTCGGACCGACGGGAATGTCGACAACCAGATGCGTAATGCCCGCCGAAAGTTTGATGGCAAGAATCGACGCGGCAATATGTTCTTGCTGAGTAATGCCTATCTGGCGTTCGACGGAAGAAACCATTTTGTTGGCGCGGGCGATGTCCAGCGAATTGTAACTGGCGATGGCACCGCGGTTTTCCCTGATCAGCTCCTTTAGCTCCTTTTCGTCAACATCAACATTGGCCAGCACTGCAAAAGTATCGGCCACGCCGGCACAGGAAGTCAGCGAATGGGAACAGGTTTTGGGAATCGGCAGGCCATAGGCGGCCACGATGGCGGTAATGATGATATCGGTTTTGTTGCCGGGAACGCCGCCGAGGCAATGGCAGTCAACGACAATGCTTTCGTTGTCCCAATGCAGCACCCGGTCGCCGATAAGGGCTTCGGTCAGAGCCAAAACCTCAGGAGCGCTCATAAACGAACCGCTGGCAACCAGAAATGAGGCGATATCCATATTGGAGTAGCGTTTGGAAGCAATGTCGTTGATAATGGCGCTGTATTCGCCGGAACTTAAAATATTGCCGGCAATTTTGCGTTTGATGGAAGCCAGGCTGGGCGGCGGCGCCGACAACGTAAGCGATACGTTGGCGCCCTCAGGCAGGTTAATCTGATTAAAGGCTTCGGTATTCAACGCCAGTTCGCCGGGCTTGCAAAGACGGGCATCGTCGACGACCTGCAAAAAGGCAAAAACCGTTTTGACGCCGCCGTGAATTTCAACCTTGGTCAACGAGCGAATGTCGTCTACCTTATACGCCGCGCAGTCCTTATGAACATAGGCCAGGTTTTCGTTAAAAGAATTTATCGGCAGGTGTTTCAGTGTCAGCATCAATTACTCTCAAAAAAGCCAGTGTGAAAATATGGATTATTATGACACGTTTTTCATTTAATAAAAGTTAATTTTGCCGAAAGCCGACAAACAAATGCCGGGCTTTTTGCCCGGCATTTGCGCATTATTTTTCGCGTTGGAAAATTTTCATAAAGCGTGCGATTTTGCCGGTTTCCCTAAACTCTTTCTTATCGGCTTCGCGCTGCTTTTGCGCTTGTTTATAGCCTTCGGGCGTGTTTTCGGAAATTTCGACACCATGAATATCCTCTTCGGCAAACTTGTCGGCAACGACAGAGCCATGCATTTTGCCTTTCCATTCATGCTGCCGCGCCCGGAGTTCTTCCTTGCGTTTTTGGATATGTTCCTGAACTTCGCTTTTGGCGGCTTCTTCCTTTTCGCGTTTCTGACGATATGCCTCAACGGCATTGGCATCTCCATCCAGCGCTTTGGAAAGGGCTTCGCTGTATTCCGGCGTTTCCTTGTCTTTGTCGGTCAGTTCATAACGCGGCGGCGTTTTGACGTCTTCTTTGGCTGTACGTTTGGTCTCGGGTTTGTCTTCCAGACCTTCGACTTCATTATAGGCAACTTCGCCTGAGGTCGGACCGTAATAAACATTGTCACCCTGCAATCCAGCCAGCTTTTCGGTCAGAATTTCATTCTCGTCGGCCGAAACGGAAGTCACGGGAACCGCGTCGGAATTATTCCTGTCTCCGCCGGGGAGAACGACGCCGGTTTTATCATCCTTGCCACCGTTGCTCGGCGCTACGATGCCGATTTTGTCTTCTTTACCGTTATTCGGGGGCGTAACGCCGACTTTGTCACTGCCGCCGTTTTTCTTTTTGACGATACGGTCTGCCAGAGAACCGATTTTTTCCTTAATCTGCTTCAATTTCTTAACCTGAGCAAAGAAATACGGCGGAATATAGGGAACAATTTTTTCGGCCGGGTTCGGAACCCAGACTTTTTCGCCCGGAATTACGCGGTCCGGTTCCTGCGTAACGTCATGAATAATGCCGTCCGGGCGCGACGGATCGTAAGAGTAAAGGTCTTCAGGCTTAATGCCGACGTCGGGAATCAGGTGTCCCATATGACCGTTGGCATCGGCGCTGATATGCTGAGCCACTTTGTCCATTACCTGAATTTCGGCTTCGCTCAGCGGGGTCTGCGGATCCGTCGTCAGATGTTTGAAAACATCGTCATAGGTAATGTGATTGCCGTTGGCATCGGTTACGCCCATGACATCGCCCAGCGTTTTGGAAGGATCATAGGACAGCGGCGTATCCGGCGCGCCGAGCAGATGGGCATTTTCAAGCTTGGCAAGGTTGACATCGGCGGCTTCCGGCGCCCAGCCCGTATGATGCTGCTGCAAGTTGTTCAAAGCCTCATTATAGGTTCCGTGAGCATGGAAAGCGGATTCCATCGGCTGCGAGCCGTCCGGCGTATAGCGCGCGCCGTGGCTGACGCCGTCGCTGTTGTTCCAGATTTCAGCCTTGTCAATGTGTTTCTGTTCATAGGTCTTGATATCGTGTTTTTCGCCGGGGATAATCTCGCCGTCCTTCTCGGCCCAATGACCGAACGGGCCGTTTTCGCCGGCCAGCGAATCGCCGATATGCGTACCGGCCGCGTGTCCGGCCCAGGCGGCCAACGGCGTGGTCAAAACGGCGGCGGCGGTCATTGCCGCGGCTTCGCCTTTTTTGATGCCGGCTTTTTTTGCCTTTTTATATGAAAAATATCCGGTTCTGACCATATTGGCGCCCATGACGGCATACAGGCCTTCGGGACGTCCCCAGGCGACGGCGGCCATTGCGGCACCGCTCATCAGAACACTGGTCATGCCTTCCGGATCTTTAAAGAAATTGTACTTTTTGCCCTGCGCGTGAGCGGCACGGCGACGCTGCTGATAGGCGACGGTCATACCGACAACCGCCAGACCGGCAGAAGCATAGGCGCAATAGGTTTGTCCGCCCGGAATACGGCTGGCAACCGCAAAGCCCGCGGAAATGGTACCGACCAGCGCGGCGTTGCCGGCCAGACCGGTCCAGAACTGTCTGCGATATTTTTTGGTATCGGCCTTTTCTTCAAAACGGGCTTCGGCCAGTTTGTCCAGTTTTCTGACCGGAGCATAGAGGCGTCCCAAAGCCGGAGCCGACTTGCCGATTTTCTTGCCCAGACGCGCCAGTTTGCTCGTTTTCTTGTTTACCCAGGCATCGCGCGCACCGTCAAAACCTTCGGCGGAAACCTCATATGTCTTGCCGCTCAGCAGCTCTGCGCGCAGAACGTCAAACGGTACCGAAGGCTGTTTTTTCGACTCGCGGTCGGCGTTAACCAGCATCGTGACGTTTTTGACAAACTGGTCATTGACGGCAGCATGAACATCTTTTTTCCCGGCGGCTTTGCCTTCGATTAAGACCTGATCGTCCAAGGCGTCGCTTTTTGCTGCCAAAACTAAAATTTCTTCAATATCTTCCCTTCTGGCGCCGGCAACGTTCAGAGCATTGAGAATCGTGCGGCTGTCGCTGTCCAACTGAAAGTCTTCCAGCTTGCGCTCGGTATCGGCGGCAATCCGCTCCAGAACGGCGGCATCGTTTTCCGTTTTGCCGTCCAGACCGAAGTCATGTTCGTATTTGCTCATCCATTCGTCCAGAATTCCCTTGGCCGGGGTTCCTTTTTTATTCTGGCTGCGCAGTTCAATCATTTCCAGATAACCGTCATAAACGTCGGCAATGTTGCTCTTGTCTACCCAATACATGCCGCTGCGGTCGGCCATGTCGTTAATCAGATTGTCCATACGCCCGTGTACGGCGGCAAGAACCGTTTCTTCATTGGTCGTATCGGCTCCGGCGTCTTTGCTTTTGGCTTCGGCAATGTCTTTGTTAAGGTGCTTTTCCCACTCGACCAGCGCTTTTGGCGGAACCAGATCGAAATTCATTTCGGCTTCCAGACTTTTTTCAACGGCGCGGCGATACTGTCTTTGTTCATCTTCCTTCAGCGCTTCGGCTTTTTTAACCTCTTCCACAAGCTGCTCAACAGGCAGCATATCGACGTTGATGCTGCCGTCCACTTTGTTCATGGATTGGAGAACTTTAACGCGAATGCGGTCAAGCCAGATTTCATTCTGGTCGGAATACATGCTTCTCAGGCGTTCGGTCTCGGCGACATTCTCAAGTTCTTCAACAGGTTTGTCTTTTTTCTGCGCTTCGGCCGCACGGTCATCTTTGCCGCCGTATTTCCGTTCAAACTCCACGCGTTGCTGCGGTGACATCGTTTCCAAAAATTTTTCAACCGTCGGCTCTTTATCGCCGCTTTTCTGCACATAGTTTCTGTACTCCGGCGTTTGTGCGTAAATTTCGTTGATGTCAGCCATGGATGCACTCCTGAAAAAAAAAATCCGAATATGACAATGCCTTACCATACCATATTTTTGTATGTTTTGGCAATAATTTTTTGTCTAATTTCTTTTACCGTCTGAATTTTAGCGGAAAATTATTAAAAAATGCCTTACTTTACGGAAAAGCGCTTGCCTTTTGCTTTTAAAAAAACTAAATAAGGGTAAAATCGATTTTGCAACAATGAATTATAAGCAGAAGAAATGACTGAAAAAGACTATTACGAACTGCTGGAAGTTTCCCGTGACGCCGACGGCGAAACCATTAAGAAGTCTTACCGGCGTCTGGCGATGAAATATCATCCGGACCGCAACCCGGGCGACAAGGAAGCCGAAACCAAATTTAAGGAAATCAACGAAGCTTACGACGTGCTGAAAGACAGCCAGAAACGGGCGGCATACGACCGTTACGGACATCAGGCCTTTGCCGGCGGCGCAGGCGGCAACCCGTTCAACGGTTTTGAATTCAACTTCGGGTCGGGCGGCTTTTCGGACATTTTCGCCGACGTGTTCTCCGAATTTATGGGCGGCGGCCGTCGCGGCGGGCAGCGCTCTTATGCGCAACGCGGCGAAGACGTGCGTTATAATCTGAGCATCAGTCTAGAAGAAGCCTTCAGCGGCGTTGAGAAAGAAATAACCATTCCGTCAACCGAAACCTGCGAAGACTGTCACGGTCACGGCACCAAAGACGGCAGCGAAGCACCAATCTGTGACAAGTGCGGCGGTTCCGGCCGTATTCATCAGCAGCAGGGCGGTTTTTTCATCGTCGAGACAACCTGCCCAAAATGCAAAGGCAGCGGGCGTCTGGTTAAGGAAGCCTGCAAAAAATGCGGCGGCAGCGGCGTGGTCAACAAAAACAAAACGCTTAAAGTCAAAATTCCGGCCGGTATTGAAGACGACACCAGAATGCGGATTCCGGGCGCCGGAGAAGCTGGCAGCCGCGGCGGCGAAAATGGCGACCTGTACGTTTTCATTACCGTAAAACCGCACAAGATTTTCAGCCGCGAAGGCGCCAACCTGTATATGCGCGTGCCGGTCAGCATGGCCTGCGCGGCACTGGGCGGCAAACTTGAGATTCCGGCCATCGACGGTTCGACGATTGAACTGTCTGTTCCGGCAGGCACCCAGTCCGACCAAATTCAGAAAATCGGCGGCGAAGGCATGACTGTCATTCGTGCCAAAGGGCGCGGCGACCTGTTTGTCAAATACCGCGTCGAAACGCCGGTCAACCTTTCGGCCAAGCAGAAGGAACTGCTTGAACAGTTTCGCGAAATAAGCAAAGACGATTCATGCCAGCCGGAAACGAAAGGTTTTTTTGACAAAATCAAGGATTTATTCAACAAAGCTTCCTGATTTGAACGTCTTTTTATACCAAACCGCAGCTCCGGCCGCGGTTTTTTTTATTGTTTTTTGTCTAAAAGTATGATATTGATGAGGGTCTTAAGAAAAATTATTGTGGATAGATGATGAATGAATACGGATTTATTCGTTTTCCTTTGGGCATAAGACACAATATTTTTCGCTAATTAACTTATTGTTTTATCTAAAATATTTATCTTATGAAAAGTAATTTTTTCTTTGCAAACAGTGCAGTGTCGTCAATTTTTCTGACGCCGGTTTCAAAACTTATCAGCCTTCGGGAAGAACTGGTCAACAAGCTGGACATGATAGACGTTGTATGCGTTTTGTCGTCCCGTGACCCGGAAGCAGACAGCCGTTTATACGACACGCTTCTGCTGACCCGCGACCTGGTCGGCTACATTGAGCAGGAAATCAACCGCCGCTATCTGGAAAGAACCGGTTCCGTCCCCGAAGACGACGACTACAAGTTTTTTCGGGAAAACATGGACGACATTCTTTATGAAGAAAGCATTCTTCGCAATCTGGACAGCGCGCCGCTGGAAATCGCCATGCAGATGCCGCCGCTCGGCGTATGCATCTGCGTTAAGGTAACGGTTGAAAACGAGCCCGCCTATGCAGAACCCAAAAGAGAAAACCTAAAAAATCAAAAGACATGTACGACTTTAAGAAGCTCTCGTCCGAGAAAGTCAAGAGGCTCTGCTCGGAAGCAAAAATCAAAAGCCTGAGCGAAAACGACCTGGCCGGACTTTTCGGTTACGTCAATTCGCAATTATTCAGACTCAACAACGCCCGCGGTCTGGACGCGGTTATGGAACGCCAATGGTGGAATGCCGCTCTGGCGCTGATAACCGAAGAAGTCAACCGCCGCGGCATTCAGCTGATGTACGTCGGGATTGAAAAAGGCAACGAAGGCAAAAGCGCCGTCGAACTTCTGAACATGGAAGACGAAGACTTTCAGGTTCAGGCCTATTCGATTATGGATATTCTCGATTTTGAGGCGTTAAAGCGCGTGGAAGCGGAAATCAAAAAGGTTTTGTCTTCCAACCCGCCGCTTTATCGGCCCTATATGGAAGAAGTGCGGCAGCAGTTGCAAAAGCGCACCGTTTTGTTGAACTAGACATATCCGAAGGCTTATGATTAATTTTGAGCACATGACGGTGGCTCAGATGAAGCACTATCTGAAGCCCGGAGCTTTGCAAAAGCTGGACAATGCCGAACTCGGACAGCTGCTTTCGGCGTCCAGAGGCATTCGTGACCATTTTGCCAAAGAGCGCGGTTTGGATGCCTCGCTGGAAACGGCTTACTGGAACGCGGCCGAAAAGGAAATCGTCCGAGAGTTTCGCAACCGGAACATAAGCGTAACGGTTATGACTTTCGCCGACGTTTACAGCAGTCTCAACGAACTGCTGGAATCCGGCAACCGCGAGGCAAAAACGGCAATCCGTAAAATTATTTCGCAGTATGACACCGCTGCGCTGCTGGACATCAAAGCCGAGCTGATGACGGTTCCCGATTGTCAAAAACTGTTCGGGGAAGTGCTCAAGCTCTTCGACGAACAAATCGGCGCCGCCCTGTCGTAACGAATTATTGACCTTAACACCCGGTATCTTTCCGATACCGGGTTGTTTTTTTGGCATAGACAGAAAAAACGGCATGGATTATATTAAATCTATGAGCAAGAGTCGCGAAACCATTCTGGCCAAAATCAGGCGTAAGAGAAAAAGCTTTCTTTACGGTACGTTGATTGCGGGCGCATCGGCAGGCGGTTTCAAAGGCTGCGAAATGCTGCGCTTTGAATTGGCAGCAACCGAAATTTTGCGCTGCGAGGGCGGCTATGCCGACGACAAAAAAGCCGACCAGGAAACCAAATACGGCGTTACCAATCCGACGCTCAAACTGTTTAAGGAAAAATTTCCGGAAGAGGCGAAAGGCTTTCCGGAAACGGTTAAGGACATTTCCCGCACCCAGGCCAAAAAGATTATGCGGGTAGCCTTCTACGAACATTATAAAATAAACGAAATCCGCAACAATTCGCTGTCGGAAATGCTGCTGGACGCCGTTTACAACCATGACTACAAGACTTTTCGAAATTTTGCCAAAGAGGGATTGATTGCCGTCATGCGACTGCGCGGCGAAGACATTGAAAAACGGCCGCGCAACTGGAAAGACGTTCCGCCGTTTCTGAACGATTGCACTAATAAAGAACAGGAGGCCTTTTACAATGCCTTTGTACAGGCGCGAATCGACTTTTTCGAACGGAGCGGATATATAAAAAAATATAAGGGGCTGAAAAAGCGCGCTGCCAAGTTTGCCGGAAAATACCGCGCTTATGCGCAGAAAGCCGAAAACGTCCGGGAAAAATTCGCCGGCGGCTATCTGGCTGAAAAAAGGCAAAACCTAAGTTGGGAAACCGCTCTGCGGGCAATGCGGCAAGAACGTACTTAGCGGAAAGAAAACAAAATGAGCGTTCAGGAAGAAGAAAACTTTATTCAAAGGGTACTGGCCGGACAAGCCAGACAAAAAATCTGCCGGTTGCGCAAGGCTGCCGGCTGGAGTTATCAGGAACTGGCAGCACGCAGCGGCCTTTCGCCGGAAACGCTCAAGGCGCTGGAAGAAGGACAAAAGCCGATGACGCCTTACCATTTGCGCAAAATTCTTGACGCCTATAAATATTTTCAGGAACAACCGCTCTGAAAACATTTTCAGCGATAAACCATTGTTCCATTCTTATCGTTCTTTTTTAGTCATACTCTGCCTTTTCATTCCTCCGTCATGTTCGCCCGCCTCTCCGTCATGTTCGGGCGCAGCGTGGGGAGCAGCTCCGGTGAAGCTGCGAGGCGGCTGCGGTGCAGTCCTGTTGACGAGCGGTCGAGCGACAGCGAAAACCGCAAGGCTTACAGGACAAACTTGGGAAGCATAACTTGACCATCCCCCCTTGTCATTGCCGGGCTTGACCCGGACATCCAAGAGATTCCCGGGTCGCGCTACGCTTGCCCGAGGATGACTTAGAGGGAAGAAAGTCAGGGAATGACACCTGCAAAAAAGCCGTTGCAAAATAGCTTTTAGCCTTTATAATCATTTCTGCCGACGGAAGCGGTTAGACCGGCGGCGGAGCTTCAAAACTCCTCAAAGAAAACTACGATAACCTCCTTTATGGAGGATGACGCGAAATAAGCCGCTTTGCGGACGAATAAGCGTGCTGTTTCTTTGCAGTTTTGAACTCCTCCGCTCTCATTTTGAGAGCGGTTTTGTTTTTAACAAAACAGGAAGGAGTTGAACATAATGGCAACCAAAAATCACGAAATCATCAAAATCAGGAATGGCATTGCGCGCCAGCTGCGCGAAGCCCGTATCAGCGCGCACCTGTCGCTGGCGCAGGTCGAAAAGCTGTCCGGCATTCCGGCCAATATTATCGACCTGTTGGAAGTCGGCATCAAACCGGTTGACCTCGGCCATCTGCACCAGCTGGCCAAAGCCTACGGCAAGGCGGTCAAAATTACCCTGATATGAAAAAAGCCCCGTGATTGCAAGTCAAACAAAAAAATAATATCGTCATTGCCGGACTTGGAGCCGATAGTTGGCGAGAACGAGCTATAAGCGAAGTTCGAGGCCTACGGGACGAAAGAGGCCCAACGTAGTTGGAATTTACACACGGCAATCCAGAGCCCCCCGGGTCAAGCCTGAGGGTGACAAGCTGTTGCCAGCTTGACCGCGGCACTGGCTGCGGCACGAACCTTTATTGAAGCGCGTTGCTTTCTATGTGCATATCGTGAGGTCGTGCCCTGTGTCTGTGGATGTCCGGCCTAAGGCCGAACATGACAAAAAATAAAGCCCCTCTTCCGAGGGGCTTTATTTATTTGTTGTCCAGCAACGGCGTATTGAGCCGCGGTTTGTTATGGGTCAGAATACTGATGACCTTGACAAGTTCATTTTTCAATTCGTCGCGAGTGCAGACGATGTCGACCATACCGTGTTCTTTCAGATATTCGGCGCGCTGAAAACCGTCCGGAAGTTTTTCGCGAATGGTCTGTTCAATAACGCGGGCACCTGCAAAACCGATAACGCAGCCTTTTTCGGCAATGTGAATATCGCCGAGCATGGCAAACGAAGCCGACACGCCGCCGGTGGTCGGATCGGTCAAAACCGAGATGAAGGGGAGCCCCTTTTCCTTGACCATATTAATTGCTGCCGTGGTACGGGCCATCTGCATCAGGGACAAAATGCCTTCCTGCATGCGAGCACCGCCGGAAGCCGCGACGGTTATCAGCGGATAATTGCCTTTAAGCGCCATTTCGGCCGCCTTGACAATGCCTTCGCCGACCGCCGTTCCCATGGAACCGCCCATAAACGAGAAGTCCAGTGCCGCAACCACGCAGGTTATACCGCCGATTTCGCCCTGCGCAACCTTGACGGCATCGTCATTGCCGGTAGCTTTGCGGTAAGTTTTCAAACGGTCGGTATATTTTTTGGAATCGCGAAATTTGAGTGGGTCTTCTTTGGTTCTGGGAAGGCTGATTTCATTATATTCGCCGTTATCGAAAAGCATTTTCAGCCGCTTGTCGATGTAAAGGCGCAGATGATGTCCGCATTTGGTGCAGACATAAAGGGTTTTCTTCATCTCCTTAGAAAAAAGCATTTGTCCGCAGACGGGACATTTGACCCATAAGTTGTCGGCAATTTCCTTGGGAGTGGTTTTTTTAATTTTCGGTCGAACGAAATCTGTAAGCCAATTCATTATACTGTACCATTGTTGTTAAAACGTCATTTTATAGAGTTTCTTTCTCTTTGCGTTTAAAGATGTTTTTCATCATGTCTTTAAGCGTAGGCTTCGGCGGCAGAATCTCCGCCGTCTGGGTTTTGAGCGTTTCGAGGTTTTCCTGCAGGCCGCTGACTTTTTCGGTCAGTTTCTGCTGTTCCTTGTTGAGCTTTTTGTTTTCCTTTTTCTGTTTACGGAGTTGAGCCCGAACCGGCGCATAGGACATCCAGGAGCTGACCTTGCCCAGAATATAGCCGAAGACGACAAAGGAAACGATAGCCACGCTCTGCGAAACCGTAATTTCGACATAAAAAGGCCACAGGTTAAACGTTGCCAAATCGTTGTTAACAAAGGCAAAGACCAGAATAACGATGACAAGCGGCAAACCGATAAGCAATTTTATGAAACCCATGGCTACAGCCCTTTCCTTGATGTGGTTGCTTGGTGATTATCTGTTCAATAATTCGTGCAGCTGTTTTCCGGTTTTGAAGTGGGGGATGTTCCTTTCCTCAACCTTGACCTGTTCGCCGGTACGCGGATTTTTGGCAATGCGCGGCGACCGTTTGCGAACCGAGAAAGCGCCGAAACCGCGGAATTCTACTCTTTCGCCCCGGGCCAGCGACATGGTAATTTTTTCAAAAACCACATTGACAATCCGCTCAACGTCTTTGAGCAAAAGGTGGGGATTTTTTTCTGCAATCTTTTCAATTAACTCTGATTTAGTCACTTCATTACCTCTTTAATTATATTATTTTATTTGTGTTATAATCTATCCGTTTTTGTTTTATAAATCAATAGACCGTTTTCAAAAAAAAGCCAAAATCTTATTGCGCAGTTATCCAAAGTTTTATAGCTAGTTTTCGTTGACGGCGGCATGTTCCAGCGACAGCGGCTTTTCGGCTTCGCCAAGCTGTAAATCCTCGATTTTTTCAATACGCCGGGAAATTTTTCCGGAAGACACCTTTATCTCGCCGATGTCGCGGCTGGCCATTTCAAAATGTTTGGAAAGGTTTTCGATACGGTCGTCCAGCCGGCCGATGTCTTCGACCAGAACGCCGACTTCTTTCTGGATAACGCCGGCCATTTCGCGCATGCGGGCATCCTTGAGAATGGCGCGGACAGTATTGAGCGTTGCCATCAGCGTGGTCGGCGACACAATCCAGACCTTGGAACGATAGGAAACCTCGACCACGTCGCGGAAATTGGCGTGAAGTTCGGCATAAATGGCTTCGGACGGCAGAAACATCAGCGCCGACTCAGCGGTTTCGCCGGGAATGATGTATTTTTCGGCAATATCTTTAATATGTTTCAGCACCGAGGCTCGGAAAAAGCGTTCGGCTTCGAGCTTTTCGCGTTCGGAAGAGGCTATGCGCAGCGCATTGTAGCTTTCCAGCGGAAATTTGGAGTCAATGACGATGGTGCCGGGCGGATTGGGCAGTCTGAGCACGCAGTCGGCCCGTTTGGCGTTGGACAACACCACCTGAAACTCGTAAGCGGAGGGCGGCAGCGTGTTGGTTACCAGATCGTTGAGCTGAATTTCGCCGAAAGCGCCGCGCGCCTGTTTGTTGGACAGGACTTCCTGCAGCGAAACGACCTGCTCGGACAAAGAGGAAATCTTCTGCTGGGCGACGTCGATTTTCGCCAGACGTTCGCGCAGCGCCTGCAGGGTTTCGGCGGTCTGAGTGGTTGACTTCTGCAAGCCTTCGCCGACATTTTTGGTAACCTGCAGCAGCTTCTCGTCCATCATCTTCAGCATGGAAAGACGCTGTTCGTCAATGGCGCCGGCAATTTTGGACTGCTGGGAAGCCGTACTCTCGGAAAGCTGCGACAACCGTCCGGCAAGCTCGGCCTGACCGCGGAACAGCGTGTCGGCCAAAGACTGAAGCGCCGGATCACTCCGGCGGCGCAGAGCCAGAAACAGCACCAGAACCAGCAACAGCAAAATCAGCCCTGCCGCTGCAAGCAGCAGGGTTTCGGCGGAAATCGGCAGACGGTTTAACATTATGTTCCTATTCAGGCAGATTGCGGCCCATTGCCAGGAATTTTTCGGTACGCTGCTTTTTAAGTTCTTCTCCGCTCAGCGGCAGCAGTTCTTTAAGATTGCGCAGCAGCGCGTCGCCGACGCGGCTGATGGTGGTCTGAGGGTCGCGGTGAGCGCCGCCGACCGGCTCTCTGACAATTTCGTCAATGACGCCGAAATGTTTCAAATCCTGCGCCGTCAGACGCAAAGCCTCGGTAGCTTCCTTGACCTTGTCGGCCGAGCGCCAGAGAATGGAAGCGCAGCCCTCCGGCGAAATGACCGAGTAAATGGAATTTTCAAGCATCAGAATCCGGTTGGCGGTGGCAATGGCAATAGCGCCGCCGGATCCGCCTTCGCCGATGATGACGGAAACCAGAGGCACGCGAATGCGCAGGCACTTCTGAATTGTTGCGGCAATGGCTTCGGCCTGACCGCGGGCCTCGGCCTCAACGCCCGGATAAGCGCCGGCGGTATCGACAAAGGCCAGTACCGGCATATTGAACTTGTCGGCCATGTCCATCAGGCGCTGCGCCTTGCGGTAGCCTTCCGGCTTGGCCATGCCGAAGTTGTGTTTCATACGGGTTTCGAGGTCGTGCCCTTTCTCCTGGCCAAGCACAACGACGGAAATGTTTTTGAAGCGTCCGATGCCGCCGATCATAGCCTCGTCGTCGGCAAACGCGCGGTCGCCGCACAGGGGCGTAAAATCTTCAATGAGGGCATGAACATAGTCCAGGCAGTGCGGACGGTCCGGATGGCGGGCCACCTGCGACTTCTGCCAGGGCGTCAAATTTGCGTAAGACTGTTTCACCTGTTTCTCGAGTTTCTGTTGCAGACGGTTGACTTCATGAGCGATATCGACATCTTCGTCTTTGGCGAGGAGCTTTAATCCCTCGATTTTAGCTTCAATTTCGACAATATTCTTTTCAAAATCCAAAACCATTGTACTGTTCGTGTTCATCAAAATTCTCTTCAGCAATTAAACCTGATGTCGTCTTAGCACAATTTATTCAAAATTTCGACTCTTTTTTTGGTTATGTTGATTATCAGCGGCTTAACATATCCCAAAGCGGGGCAGAGCTTGCAGATTTTAATTGAAATAATGAGCAAAAGGGCTAAAATCAGTAAAAATTAAACCTCAGAGGAGAATAAGACGTGCTGGCGCTTGCTTTCTTTATTTCGGTCTTCTCGACCCTCACCTGGCTGATATTTTCCGCCGCCTACATCAACGACCATCTCGGCGGCGTCGCTTTCGGCGCGCTCGGCATTACGGACATTTCGGTTTATCTGGCGCTTATTCTGCTGCCGATTTTGGTTTTGTGGATGGTTTTCGGCTTCATCAACCAGTATCTGGGCAGCCGCACGCTTTCCAACAATATGTTTTCTCTGTTTAAGCAAATGAAAAAAAATCAGGACTATACCGACCTGATTGCCCGGATTATGCTTGAAGCCGAACAGGAAATCAAAGACGGGTTCATTCTCGGCAAATTTGACCTGTTCATTGCCGACATGAACGAACTGATTGCAGACCTGCTGCTGCGCTGCAACATTGCTTCGGCCGAACAGATCGAACGCCTGTGGACCAAGGTTCAGAACGGCGGCAAATGGGCTTTCGGCAAAGTGCTGATTGAGGTTAACCAGAATCAGCCCAATTTTCAGATGCGGGTGTTTGAAAAATCGCAGCGCGACAACGTGATTGCCGGCACGGTGCTGGAGTGGTGCGCAAGGTATCTGAGTCTGACCGCCCTGCTCGAAAAGCACGACAAAGAGCGCGTTTTCATTGCGATTATCGAAACCGGCGTTTTCGGAAAAGTCTTTTCCATTCTGGCTCCGGTTTCGGACGAAATCCGCCGCAGCCGCGAATTTGCGCCGGCAGGACCGGCAGCGCCGGTTTTTGCGCCGCAGCAGACAGCACCGTCATCCTTTGAGCCGGAAGTTCCGCCGGCACCGAAACCCAAACCCGGATTTGCCAGGCAGGAACCGGAAACCGAGACCGGCTTTTTTGAAAGGATAGATACCAAATCTTTTGCCGCGCGGCTTAATCCGTTTCGAAAAAAGGAAGAACCGGCACACCGCGAAGAACCGATAATGCCGACCGAAGAGCGCGATCCGTTGTCCATTGCGCTGGAACGCAGCTTCGGCGACGAACCGGCGGCACCGTCGGTTTCGGCACCGGTTTTTGACGAGGAACCGATGCCGGCGCCAATTCCGGCAAAACATGAAGACAGCGAACCTCGTTTTGAAACGGGCAAAGACGACGAAGAACCGGTTCCGGCACCGAAAATCGAACGCGAGGAAATCATCGTTACGCGGGAAGAAGACCGTTTTGCCAATACGCACAAAACGCTGAACGACCTGAAAAAGGAATGGGCCGAGATGCGCAGCGCAACAGAACCGTCTCAGGAAAACAAAGAGCCAGCCGGCCGGGCCGACGACAAGACGGAGGAAGAAAATTACGCCTATCCTTTCGGCAGCTGGACAGATGAAGCGAATTATCACAAATAGGCTGCTATACGCCGTTTTACTGCCGGCATTCCTGTTGTTTGCGGGTCGCGTCAAAGCTGCGGCCGTACCGTTATATGACCATATTGCCCTGTACGGTGAAGCCGAATACAAACCGGGTTTCAAAAACTTTTCCTATGTTAATCCCGATGCGCCGAAAGGCGGGCGGATTGTTATGCCCGACTACGGCGGGTTTGACAGTTTCAACCCGTTCATCTTCAAGGGCATTTCGCCGGCAACTGCCGTCGGACTGACGCTGGATACACTGGCGGTGTCGCCGGCGGACGACCCTTCGGCCGCCTATCCGCTGCTGGCCGAAAAATTTGAACTGCCGCAGGACAAATCCTTTGTCGGCTTTATCCTTAACCCGAAAGCGCGTTTTCATGACGGAACGCCGGTTACCGCCGACGACGTCATCTTCAGTTTCAACAGTCTGATTGAAAAAGGCCAGCCGTTGTACAAAATGTATTATGCCGACGTCGAAAGAGCGGAAAAAATAAACGACCGGCATGTACGTTTTTATTTCCGCAAAGGCTCCAACAACCGCGAACTGCCTTTGATTTTGTCGCAAATCGGCATATTGTCCAAAGCCGACTGGGAAGGAAAGGACTTTGCCAAACCAAGTCTGAAGCCGATGCTCGGCAGCGGTCCGTACAAAATCAAAAATTTTCAGCCCGGCAAATTCGTGGTGCTGGAAAGGGTCAAAGACTACTGGGCCGAAAATCTGCCGACGCGCAAAGGCTTCTTTAATTTCGATGAAGTGCGGTTTGACTTTTATCAGGACACCACGGTTACGCTGCAGGCGCTGTTTTCGGGAAACATCGACGTTCGCGAGGAATATATCGCCAAAATCTGGGTCACCGGCTATAACAACGACAAGGTTAAAAACGGACAGGTAGTCAAGGAGGCGATTGAGCACAATAATCCCGCCATTCTGCAAAGCTTCGCCTTTAACATCCGGCGGCCGAAATTCGCCGACCGGCGGGTGCGCGAGGCCATCGGGCTGGCATTTAACTTTGACTGGGCGAACGACCGGCTTTTTTACAATCAGTACCGGCGGCTGTACAGCTATTTTACCAACACCGGCATGGAAGCGACGGGACTGCCGCAGGGACGGGAAAAAGAGCTTTTGCTGCCTTACAAGGAGCAGCTGCCGCCATCGGTATTCAACAAAGAATTCGCCAATCCGCGGCATCCCGACTTTAAGGCGTCGCGCGAAAACCTGCGCCGGGCGGTCAGGCTGCTGAAAGAAGCGGGCTATGACTTTGTCGACGGCAAAATGACCAACCTTAAAACCGGCGAACCGCTCGCGTTTGAGATTTTGAGCAATTCGGCCAACGGGAGTTCCTTTACGCGGGTTATGCTGCCCTTTATCGACAATCTGAAAAAAATCGGCGTCAAGGCGGTGTTTCGCAATCTGGAAGTCAATATTTTCAAAAACCGGCTGGACAACTTCGACTTTGACATGGCCATTGTTTCTTACGGCGTGAGCCGCATGCCGGGCAACGAACAACGCGAGATGTGGGGCAGCCGTTCGGCAGACGCCAAAGGCAGCTATAATGTTATCGGCATTAAAAATCCGGTGGTTGACGCTCTGATCGAAGGCCTGATTCGGGCACAGGAAAAAGAAGATTACGAGGCACACGTCCGGGCGCTTGACCGGGTACTGCTGAATGAGCACTATGTCATTTTCCAATGGTATTCGCCGTATAACCGCGTGGCTTACCAAAACAAATTCGGGCACCCACAGAGCAAAATCAAGGCCGGATACCAGCCGTTTACCTGGTGGATGAAAGAAACAAGGACGAAAGGCCGGAAATGAGAAACTACATTTTGAAAAGACTGCTGCTTATTCCGGTAACGCTGCTCGGCATCCTGACAATCAATTTTGCGATTGTGCAGCTGGCGCCCGGCGGTCCGGTCGAATATGTGCTGGCCAAATACCGCGGCATGAACGTTGACGCAAAATCGCAGTTTACGGCTTCGGCCGACATGAACATGGAAAGTTCGGCAGCCAAATACCAGGGCGCGCAGGGCGTGCCGGAAGAGCTGGTTAAGGAACTTGAAAAACAATTCGGTTTTGACAAACCGGTGCACGAACGTTTTTTGAAAATGGCCGCAGACTATGCCCGATTTGATTTCGGCCGCAGCTATTATAAAGACAAAACCGTCGGACAACTGATTGTCGAGAGGCTGCCGGTATCTGTTTCGCTCGGATTGTGGTCAACGCTGATTATTTATCTGATTGCCATTCCTCTGGGCATAAAAAAAGCGGTGCGCGACGGCTCGAAATTTGATGTTTGGAGTTCTTTCGCGGTTATTCTCGGCTCGGCAATCCCGGTTTTTCTGTTTGCGGTGTTTTTAATCGTGTTTTTTGCCGGCGGAACCTATCTGCAATGGTTTCCGCTGCGGGGACTGACTTCCGACAACTGGGCGGAACTTCCCTGGTACAAACAGATTGCCGACTATTTCCGGCATATCACGCTGCCGGTGCTGGCCATGGTTATCGGCGGGTTTGCCAGCCTGACCATGCTGACTAAAAACTCCTTTCTGGACGAGATTAACAAACAATATGTGCTGACTGCCCGCGCCAAGGGACTGAGCGAAAATCAGGTGCTCTACGGACATGTCTTCCGCAATGCAATGCTGATTGTAATTGCCGGAATGCCTGCCATGCTGATTAAAATGCTTTTTACCGGATCGCTGCTGATTGAGGTAATTTTTTCGCTCAACGGTTTGGGGCTGCTCGGTTATGAGGCGATTATGACCCGCGATTATCCGGTAATTTTCGGAACATTGTATATTTTTGCCCTGCTCGGCCTGCTTTTAAAACTCATCAGCGATCTGACCTATTCGCTGGTCGACCCGCGCATAACCTTTGACAAGATGTGACAAAGCCCCGCGCTGCGGGGCTTTTTTCATATCAGGGTAATTTTGACCGCCTTGCCGTAGGCTTTGGCCAGCTGGTGCAGATGTCCGAGGTCAACCGGTTTGATGCCGACTTCCAGCAGGTCGATAATATTGGCCGGAATGCCGGACAGCTTTTCGACCTGTGCCAGCGACAGGTGCGCGCTGATGCGCGCCTCACGCAGCTGGCGGGCAATGCCGTTCCTGATTTTGATAATTTCGTGGTTTTTGGTTGCCATTATGTTCAACTCCTTCATGTTTTGTTAAAACAAAACCGCCCTTTCGTTTGGAAAAGGCGGAGGAGTTGGAAACTGTACAAGAACAGCACGCTTATTCGTCAGCTAAAGCCGCTTATTTCGCGTCATCCTCCCTTGCAGGAGGTTAATTGGGTTTCTTGTAAGGAGTTTCCACACTCCGCCGCCGGTCTAACCGCTTCCGTCGGCAGGAATGATTATAAAGGCTAAAAGCTATTTTGCAACGGCTTTTTTCATGGATGTCCGAGAGATTGTCGGGTCAAGCCCGAACATGACAGAAAGAAAAGCAAGCCCGGCAATGACATAAAGAAAAATAAGCCTGAACATGATACAAAGAAAAACAACCCGATAATGACAGAAAGAAACAACCCCGAACATGACAGGGAAAGGAAAGAGAGTGGCGGGAAAAATTTAAGCGTAGCTGTACTGACGAAACTCCCGGTTCTGAAGAATTTTGGCAATGGTAGATTCCAAATCCTCGTTTTGGCGGGATTCAATGATTTCGATAATCTCGACTTCCTTTTTATCCAGACGGCGGTTAATGCCGATGGAATCGTAATACTGCTTGGAACTGTTATAGAGTTTGGCTGCCTGCAGGCTATTGCCCTGCGCATAGTAATACTGCGAAAGCATTTTGCCGGCATTGGCCACCTGCCGCGGATAAATTTCCTCGTCGGCAAGGTTCAAAACATTTTCATAAGCCCAAATGGCTTTATTGTTGGATTCCGCCCGGGCATACATGTCGGCGGCACGGCTCCAGGCGTTGATATTCTGCGGCGCAAGCTCAATCGCCAGTTCAAAGGCGCCGGTTGCCAGATGAACGTCCGACAGGCTGGCCAGCGTGCCGAAAGTGCAGGCATAGTTGGAAACTTCCTGAAACAACATATCGCGTTTGTCACCCTGACTCATGGAGGCGCCGCGATCAATTTCGACGTCCATCAGAGCTTCTATCAGAGCCAAAGCCAGCGACGGATCGCCTTTGGCCAGATGAAACAGTGCTTCGTCCTCGCGGGGCAGCGGATTGTCCGTTGCCGCGCGAATCTGTTCGAACCGGCCGTTGACGCACAGGGCAATAAAATCCTCAATGGCTTCGATAACCTGCAAAATATCGTCTTCGGTATTCTGTCCCTGATTACGGAACATGACGGTCTGGGCGATTTTAAGGTCATCGACGCCGCGGCCGGCCATGTCGATTATCAGCCCCAGAAGTTCCGGCAGGCCTTTGCGGCTCTGCTGATATTGCAGGCTCTCAATATCGAGCCGGACGCGATTGGCTTCGAGTTCGCTGAGTTTTCCTTTTTTCCAGTCCAAGTCTATGCCGGAAGTTTTGATTCTTTCGTTGGTTCGGATTGCGTCTTTTTCAAGCTCCCGGTCGTATTTTTCTTTCTTCTGACGGCTTTTTTCCTCGTCCAGCGCGGTCTCGCGTTCCTGTTCTTCATTCAGTCGGCGCTGATTTTCCTGTTCGTCAAGCTGCTGTTTTTCGGCACGGGCCTGTTCCAGCTCGCGCTCCAATTCCTTTTCAAGTTCCTTTTCAAGCTCCAGCTCGCTGGCGATGCTGTCGTCGCCTTCCGGCGCGCTGCTGTCGTCAAACAAAATGCTGCCGCGATTTTGAGCAGCCTGGTCGCTTTTCAGAAAAGAGACTATGGATTTGACATAAAGAATGATTATCAGGAACAAAAACAGAATGAATGCCAGCAGCATCAAAATAATGGAAACGATGCGGAGATTGTCGGCGCCGGAAAAATAGCGGCTGAAAATCCCGGCCATGACGTCCAGATTGCTGGACACCGCGCTTAAAAAATCTCCTGCGGAGAGAACAGTTATTACCTGATCCGGCATAATTTCAAGGCCACCATTTACAAATTGTCAATTAGTGTTTAGTATACCTTACTGCAACGCATTATATTACAGGTGCGGGCAAAAACACAACAAGAAAAAGAACTAGCAGAAATAGATTAAAAATGGGTTACTTCAGCCAGAGAAAAAAACACGAGAGGGCGAACCTGATTCTTAACATTACGCTGACGGTCATCGCCGTGTTTACCGTGCTGTCCTTTTTTGACAGCTCAATCAGCCGTTTTTTCGATTTGCTCGGTTTCTGGCGCTTTCATTATTATGTAATTACGCTGGCGGCGTTTTTCTACGCGTTGGCCGGCAGATTTTTCGTTCATGCGGCAGCGGCATTTGTGCTGCTGACAATCAATTATGCGGCGATAGCCTCTTCCGCCAACATTTTCAGCAACGCGGCGCATGAAGGCGAAAACAGGCTTACCGTCCTGTATCAGAACAATGTGCGGCATACCGAGCCGCTGGTTCGCGATGCCGAGGAAGCGAACGCCGACATCATCGGCGTCAACCACCGCCGGATTCCGGCATATCTGCCGGAGAGTTTCGGCTCCTATCAGCTGTTTCATCAGGAAGGCGACGCCGAAAAGAGTTTCATCTTGACCCGGAAAGCACCGCTCCGCGCCGGCAAACTGCGGCTGACCGCAGAAAGGACCGCATCGTTTCTGACTTTTGAAGAGGGCGGCAGAAATCTGATTTTCGTCAATGTCAATTTTGCCGGACTGACCGGCAACGAAGAGAAAACTGTTTTTGGCAACCTGGCCGAATTTGTTCTCAGTCAGGACGAGCCGCTGATTATCGTCGGCGATTTCGGAATTCCCGCCTGGTCGGAAACTTTTCGAACATTTTTGGCTCAGACCGGACTGGAAGTAAAAAACCACATCATCATGAGCGACGGCAGCAGCCGGTTCAACCTGTTTACGGTGCCCAGCATCAATGTTCTGGGTTATCGCAGCCTCGGATTGGAAAATATTGACATTTTGCCGGCGCACAAAGGCAGCCGTCCGTTCCGTTTCGACCTGATCTTTTAGTTCAGTTTCTGCAACTTTTCATTTAACATCCGGGAAAAACCGTTTTTTCCGAAAGTTTCGGCGCAGGCAACCGCGGTTTGCAAATTTTTGCGCGCCTGTTCGGCGTTACCCTGATGAAGCTCAATCAGGCCAATGTTGGCATAATCGGCTGCCGCCGCGGTATAGCGGTCGTTTTTCCGTTCCAGCGCTGCGGCTTCCTGAAACCATACCTTAGCCGCCGTTTCTTCACGGCGGCGCAGAAAAATCAGCCCCATCAGATTATAGGCTCCGGCAATATGAAAAGAAGTCCGTTGCTTCTTCGCCTCGGGCAGGAAAGCACGCAGCACCTGTTCAGCCGCGCCGGTTTCACCATTTTCAAACAGAGCCAGCGCCCGCAGATAGAGGCTTTCGAAACAGGCCGCAAGATTACCGTCCCGCCGGTAGTATCCGGCCGCTTTTGCCGCAGCGGCAGCCGCTTTGTCCCTTTTTTTGCGCGCATAAAAGACATGGGCGGAAAGTTCGGCTGAAAAAGCAAGTCCTGAAACGGAATTCAGACGTCGGCTGATTTTTTCGCTTTGCTCAAGGCAGCGGCGCGCTTCGGTATAGCGGCGCTGTAAAATGTTCAGCAATGCCTGCTGGTTGAGAAGGCCGGCCGCAAGTCTTTCGGCGCCGGCAGTCAGGCTGAGTTTCAGCGCCTGCGCAAAATCGTCCGCCGCTTCCGCAAATTTTTCCTGAAGCGTCCAGAGCATACCGCAGTTGCCGACAGCTTCGGCCTCTCCGACCGCGTCGCCATATGAACGGAAAAGGCCGGCGGCCGCGTCAAACATAAATTTCGCCACGTCTTCGACACAGGAAAGCCGATAGACCGTTCCGCTCAAAAGCAGTGCCTGCGCCTCTTCGACAAAAGCCTTTTCCCGTTCGAAAAGACTAACCGCCTCCGCCGCACAGGCCGAAGCGGAGAGCATGTCGCCGTCGCGGAGAAACAGCCAGCCCTGCACAAACCGCTTGCGTGCCTTGGCATAACGGGACAAATCACTGTCCGGAACGTTTTCGATGATTTTTTCCGCGGCGTCTTTATCGCCGGCAAACAAGCGAAAAACTGCGGTTTCGACCGGAGAAAGCCTTTTATCCGGCTCGGCAGCAGACAATGTTTCAAGCAACAGGGCATCGGTTTCGCGACCGCGGCGGCGCAGAAAAGCTTCCGCCGGAGCGGTTTTGCCGCAGGCCATATTTAACAGCGCCCGGCGCGCGCTTTGGGAACGACAGCCAAGCAAAAAGGCAATCGTGCGTCGCAGTACGTCCGAATTGAAATACATCCGGCCGCGTTCGATCTGGCTGCGTTTCAAGAGTTTTCGAACCGCCATTTTCTGAAAATGGTCGCGGCGTATTCGGCGCAGCAGCCGAAACAAATTCCAGCCCGCATAGAAAAAAACGGCGAAAATTAATATATATTGCCAATAAATCATCTGACGTTTAACACTAAATTAGTTATTCCCGGGTTATATTCGGCTTAACAATGAAAATATATAGGGATTTTTGCAAAATGGCTATCTCAAAATTGAAATCTGACGAGTTATACAAAAAATGCGACCCGCACAAGTTCGAGTTTACGACAACCGCAGAGTTGGAAGAGCGGCTTTCGGCACTGGGACAGGACCGTGCTCTGAGTGCCGTTGAACTCGGTATCAACATCAAGTCCAAAGGATACAACCTGTTCTGTCTCGGCCCCGAGGGAACCGGCAAGACCAGCCTGGTCAAACGTATTCTAGTCAAAGAAGCCAAAGAGCGTCCAACCCCGCAGGACTGGGTTTACGTTTACAATTTTGAAGAACCGCACAAACCTATTGCCATATCCTTCGCCGCCGGCGACGCTCCCGAATTTGCCAAGGACATTGACAAACTCATCGAAGAATTTTCGTCTTCCATTCCGGCCGTGCTGGACAGCGACGAATATAAGGCGGCTCTGAGCATCATCCGTGAAAAATATAAGCAGAAAAAGGAAGAATACATCCGCCTGCTGCAAAAAAAGGCAAAAGGCAAAAGCGTTTCGCTGCTGCATATGCCGGTCGGACTGGTCGTCGCGCCGGTCAAAAACGGCGAGGTACTCAGTCCGGAAGCCTTTGACGAATTGCCGGAAGACGAGAAAAAGTCGCTTATCGACGACCTGAACATGATGCAGGAAGAAATTGAAAACGCCGCGCAGGACCTGCCCGAATGGGAGGACAAACAGCGCCGCGAATCGAGCCTGCTGCGCGAAAAGTTCATTAAAGTCGCGGTTAAAAACCCGATTGACAATCTGCGCCACAAATACAAAGGGCACAAACAGGTCGGCGACTTTCTGAAAGCGGTTCAGAAAAACATCATCGAAAACATCGAAGATTTTCTGCCCAACGGCGGCAATGAAAACGGAAACCAGGGTGAAGGCGAAGACGCGCTGACCGCATTGCTGAGCCGCATGAACAAACAGGAAGAAGACAAATTTGCCAAATTTAAGGTTAACGTCGTCGTCAAAAACGAGCCGGGTTCCGGCGCTCCGATTGTCCATCTGGACCATCCGACGCAGGGCAATCTGGTCGGCAAGGTTGAGCGTTTGCAGCAATACGGCGCCCTGCTGACCGACTTTACGCTGATTAAGGCCGGCGCACTGCACCGCGCCAACGGCGGTTTTCTGCTGATTGACGCCCGCAAGCTGCTGTTGCAGCCTTATGCCTGGGATTCTCTCAAACGCGCTCTGGCGTCTAAAACCATTAAAATCGAAACGCCGAGCGACGAAACCAGTTTTACGACCATTTCGCTGGATCCGATGCCCATTCCGCTGGACGTCAAGGTTATCCTGACCGGCGACGAAGACCTGTATGAGGTTCTTTCCGAACGCGACCCCGATTTTTCAGACTATTTTAAAGTCGAGGCCGATTTCGGCGTACTGATGGACAGAACCGAAGAAAACGAACTGGAATATGCCAAACTCATCGGTTCGCTTTCCAAAAAGAAAAAACTGAGGTCGCTGAACCGGCAGGCGGTGGCGAAAGTCATCGAATATTCGTCGCGGCTGGCCGAGGATTCCGAAAAACTGACCGCGCACATCGCCTCTATCGGCGACCTGTTGCGCGAGGCCGACTATTGGGCGCGCAAATCAAAAGCCAACCAAATCGGCAAAAATCATATCGAGCAGGCTATCGACGCGCAGATTTACCGCAGCGACCGCATTAAGCAGGCCATGTTGGAACAGATTGACAAAGGAACTATTCTCATCGACGTCGAAGGCGAACGCGTCGGGCAGATCAACGGTCTGGTCGTGTACAACTTCTCGCGTAATTCCTTCGGCAAGCCGTCGCGAATTACCACGCAGGTCAGGCTTGGCAAGGGCGAATTTATCAACATTGAACGAGAAGTCGAAATGAGCGGTCCGATACACAGCAAGGGCGTATTGATTCTGCAATCGCTGATTGCCAACCGTTTTGCCAAGGAATCTCCCTTGTCGCTGTCGGCTTCGATTGTTTTCGAACAGTCCTACGGCGGCGTCGACGGCGACAGCGCTTCGTCGACCGAATATTACTGCCTGTTGTCGGCCATTGCCAACCTGCCCATTAAGCAGAATATTGCGGTAACCGGTTCCATCAACCAGTTTGGCGAAATTCAGCCCATCGGCGGCGCAAACGAGAAAATCGAAGGTTTCTTCGATGTCTGTAACCATCGCGGCCTGACCGGAAACCAAGGAGTGATTATTCCGCGCACCAACGTCAAGGACCTGATGCTGCGCGAAGACGTGCTGACTGCCGTTGACGAAGGACGTTTCCATATCTGGGCTGTCGACACCGTCGACGACGGCATTGAAATCCTGACCGGAATTCCGGCGGGCAAGGCCGACAAAAACGGCGATTATCCGAAAGGCACCGTCAATTACATGGTCAAAAAGAGTCTGGAACACTATTACAAGCGCTATGTCCATTTTGCCAAAGAAACCAACGGCTGTCTCGGCAAATAAGATGAAAATTCTGTTTGTATGTTCCGCCAACATCTGCCGGTCGCCGACCGCGGAAGGCATCATGCGGCAGCTTTGCCCGGAAGCGCAAATCGACTCCGCCGGCCTCTGCGCTTATGAAGGCGACGCTCCGGACATATACGCCGTTACCTGCGCCGCACGGCACGGAATTGATATTTCCGGGTTGCGCTCAAGGCCGGTGCGTGCCGACGACTTTGCCGTCTTCGACCGGATTTTGGCCATGGATGCAGACGGCGCCGGATATCTGGAACTGCGGCGGCCACAGGGCGACAAACGTTATCTGAAAGCAAAAATAGAAAACCTGGCGGCTTACGCCGGCGTTTCGCAGATTCCGAATCCATACGGAACAGACGGTTTTGAGGCAGTTTACGACCTGATTGAAAAAGCCTGCCGGAATCTGGCGGCAAAAATTCAGGAAAACTTGGCAAGCAACGCCTTATAGGCGATCGTAAGCTGCTTGAATTTTTCTTCGGCGTTTTGATCATCCCGATTGACATCGGGATGATATTTTTTGACCAGCTTCTTATATTGCTTTTTCAGGGTTTCAACGCTTACTTCGCCGGGTTTAAGCTCCATAATCTGCAAAAAGCGCCTTTCTTCCTCGTTATACCAGACATCGTCCATGGCGGCGAAATCGGTGGCATATTCGCCGAAGAAGCCAAAATCGTCTTTGATGTTGTATCCGAAATTGTATTTGACCTTTGATTTGAAACCGCGGAAGTGCATGCGGCGTTTGGGCTCTTCTTCCGGCGCTTCGGTCGAAATACCCTCATAATAGTTCCATTTGGCGTTATATTCCTGCACATGCTCCAGACAGAACCAATAATATTCTTTCAATCTGCGGTTTTTGGGCGCGCGGTATTCTCCGGGTTTGTTGCAGCCCGGGTGGTCGCACCGGCGTTCCCTGTCATCGGTCTGCGGTGCAAAATATTTGTGGCTTCGTACAGCTTTTTTCATAGATGCTAAAGTTTTTTCCGTTTACGGTTGTGTTTTATAATTCAAGGATATATTATTAGCCTATTCTTGCCCCGATGGCAACAGTATAGAATAAATTTCGCCTTGTTTTAACATTATTATCGGACTGCCTGAGAACTGCCCAATGACAAAACTGGTTAACAAAGTGCTTATTATCAACGACCGCAGAACAAGCATGCGTTTATGCCTCAGCGAATGGTACGCGCTGGAAAGAATCTGCCGCGAAGAAAAGCTTTCGCGCAACCGCCTTATCGAAATCATCGAGAACAACAACCGGGTCAATCTGGGCCTGACATATCTGACCAGGCTGTTTACGCTGTTTTATTTTTACAATCAGGCGGTCAGTCCGAAAGAACATTTCGGCCGCAAGAAAGGCGAAGAAAAGATCCGGCTGGTTCTTGAAGAACTCTACGCAGTCAAAAGCGAAACAGCATAAAAAGAATCAGCGCGGCAATCAACGCCGGCCCCCAATACAGAATCGATGTTTTAAAAGTTCCGACCGGCACCGTTGAACGTTTTTTATCAAGATAACGCGGCCAAAAGTTCGGGGATTTCTTTTCGACCGCCGACAGTCTGCCGGTTTTAAAACCGAGAAGATTCATCTGGCTGACGAATTTTTCGCCGGGCGCCAAAAAAGTTTTTTCAGGTTCAACCGTACCGGCATAATCCGCAAATATATTTTCAATCTCGGATGCCGGACAATAACTTTTAAGTTCCTTTATCGCCCGGCACAGCTTCAATCCGGCAAAATCACGGGGCGCTTTACCGCGCCCCAAAGCAAAAAGCCGATGTTCGCAAGACGCCGGAAAGACCGCGTCAACGCCGGCAAAAGCAACGCGTCCTTCGGTATCGACGGCAAGTCGGTTCCAGCCGGAAACGATAATCTTCCTGACAAACAGCATTTTGGCAAACAGCCGCGCAAAGTTTTTCCCTGCTTCCGGCGTCAAATCGGCCGTTAAAACAAAATCACACGGCGAATCCGCAATCCATTGTCCGGAAGAAGTTTTTATCCAATCGGTCGGAAGCGCCCAAAATGTTTCCGAATCCGCGGGGACATTCGTCAACGCCTCCTGTTCGGAGGCATACAGACGCATATCGGAAGCCAGAAGCAAGCGCCTGTCAAACGCGGCGGCGGCATCGGGCCAGGCAGCAAAATCGCCGGACGCCAGTTCGCGAAACAGACGGCGGCAAAAAAAGGAATCGCAGTCGCTCTTTTTACGCAACACTACCGGCCCGGACGAAAAATGTTCGGTCTTTTCCGACAAAAGAAGCGGCGCGGCGCCGGACGGCGCCAAAGCGGCCAATTCTGAAAGCAGAACGGTAAGGCCGGCATTCCGGGGAACAGCCAGAAAAGACTCCAGCCGCCGTGGAAAAGGTTCCGCCGACGGCTTTACAAAAAAGCGCGCCGGGGTTATAACATCTTTGAAAGACGACAGTCCGTCCAACAAAAACAACAAGTCAAAACGGGCCAGTCCGACGGCCAATTTCAATTTTTGGCAACTGTAAACAAAACGGTTTATCATACGCATCTTTTTACCCGAGGTTAACATGCCGGAATTACCTGAAGTCGAAACCGTAAAAAACGCGCTGCTCAAAGCGGTCGACAAAGCCAATATAACCAAAGTAAGCATTTACAACAACCGTTTTCGGAAAATAATCCCGGACGATTTTGCACGGCGAATCGAAGGCGCGCAGATTGCGGCAGTCCGCCGCAAGGCAAAATATCTGCTGCTGGAACTCGACAACGGGCTGACCGTCATCTGGCATCTGGGCATGAGCGGCAAAGTCAAAATCAGCGACTTTCCCCCGGAAAAGAAGGAAAAGCATGACCATGTCATGATTGAAACCGACAAGGCAACGCTGGTTTTCAACGACGCGCGGCGTTTCGGCATGCTGACTTATGCCGAAACTTCCGGCCTCGGGCACTGTTCCCTTTTTGCCCACATCGGCACCGACCCCTTTGACGAGCGTCTTGACGGATTATATTTATATAATAAACTGCAAAATAAGAAGATACCGATAAAGGCGGCGCTGCTGGATCAGTCGATTGTCAACGGAATCGGCAACATCTATGCTTCGGAGGCGCTTTTTGATGCGGGAATCGACCCGACGCGGCCGGCAGGAAACCTGAGTCAGAAAGACTGCGGCCGGCTGGTGCAAAGCGTCAGGAAGATTCTCCGTCAGGCCATAGAGGCCGGCGGTTCGAGCATTCATGACTATCGCAAGCCCGACGGCAGCCTGGGGTATTTTCAAAACATGCATTGCGTTTATAACAAAACCGGGCAAAAATGTCCCGGATGCACTTGCAATATTGCCCAAACCGGCGGTATAAAAAAGATAGTCCAGGCCGGACGTTCGACTTTCTACTGCCCTGTTAAACAAAAGTGATGACGACGATGAAAAACAAATTTTATTTTCTGGCGGCCGCGCTGCTCGGTTTTCTGACTTTTTCGGCACCGGTTAAGGCGGCTTCTTTTCTGGAAGGCTATGAAGACATTCCGGTTATGAGAGGCCTGCGGCAGATTCCAAGCGACACGATTTCTTTCGGCAATGAGGAAACGCGTCTGGTCGAAGCCATGCTGACCGGTTCGAAAGTCGGTTTTAAGAGCGTGAAGAAATTTTACGTCGACACCCTTCCGCAGCTCGGCTGGACCTATCAGGGACAAAGGGGCAACAGCCTGCTTTTCTACCGCGACGGCGAAGCTCTGGAAATCGTCAAGGAATCGGCCAAACCGCTGAACGTCCGTTTTACCATTAAGAATCAGATTTAGGATATAACGCAATGGAGTATGCCAACATTACCGTCGAAACCAGAGAGAATCTGGGCATTATTACACTTAACCGCCCGCAGGCGCTCAATGCGGTCAACGCAGAAATGCTGAAAGAGCTTGCCCTGGCCGCCGAAGCGTTTGACAACAACGATGCAGTCAGGGTTCTGATTGTGAAAGGCGACGGCAAAACCTTCGCCGCGGGAATCGATATCAAGGAAGTTCTGAGCCGCGCCGACAGCAAGTTTCTGGGCATTGACGAAATGCAGAACTGTTTTCGACGTTTTACCGCCGTCAAGAAGCCGATTATCGCAGCCGTATCCGGCTATGCCCTGGGAATCGGCTGCGAACTGGCGCTGGCCTGCGACATTATTCTGGCTGCGGACAACGCAAGGTTCGGCCAGCCGGAACTCAGTCTGGGCACAATTCCGGCATTCGGCGCCACACAGCGTCTGACCCGCGCGCTCGGCAAAGCCAAGGCGATGGAAATGATTTTAAGCGGCCGGGCCTTGACGGCGGAAGAAGCTTTTGTTTCCGGACTCGTCAGCCGGATTGTGCCGCTGCCCGATTTGTTTGAAGACGCGGCAAAAACCGCCGCCCGGATTGCAGCTCAGCCGCTCGGCGCCCTGAAGGCGGCAAAAGAAGCGATTCTGGCGGCTCAGAACACGCCGCTGGAAGAAGGAATCGCCTTTGAAGGGAAAGCCGCGCAGTGTTGTCTGGCCGCGGACGAATTCAGAGAATCGCTCAGAAATTTTGCCGCAGGGCACAAATAAGCGGCGGCAAGGTTTCAAAATAGGGCTTTTTTGCTAAATTAGGTATTGACTTAAGCCGTGCTAAGAGTTTATAAAGCATATCAGAATTGAAAAATGTCGTAACTATTTAATACAGGATAAAGAGATATGGCCAATCATAAATCGGCAAAAACGAGAATTAACAGAAACAACAAGAGAAGCATTATCAACGGTGCCCGCAGAAGCCGCGTCCGCACTTTCGTCAAGAAGGTCAACGCCGCCATTCTGGAAAACAACAAAGAAGCCGCCAAGGCCGCTTTGATTGTCGCCGAATCCGAACTGATGAGAGCCGCCCAGAAAGGCGTGCTGCCGAAGAACACCGCTTCCCGCACCGTTTCTCGTCTTTCTGCCAAAATCAAAGCTCTGTAGTTTTTTAATTACACGCAGTTTTACGGACGCAAACCGACTTATGTCCCTTACAAGCAAGGGTTGTTCGGTTTGCGTTTTTTTATGGGAAAAACGGCAGAATCTAAGCGACTCTGCAAGAATCTTCTGTCAAGGAAATTAATTGCAATGTTCGGAGAATGTTCTGTTGTAATTATTTTTTTTTGACTCTACTATCCAGTCACTTTCTGATTTGAAAGATGTTCCTTTTAATTCGGATGTCGGTTGAAAAAAACATGGGGAACAACCGCCTGCGGATTAAGAAAAGGACGGATTTTTTGCAAAGGACAGCCAAAGCTTTTGCGTTTTAGGGGAAACGACGGCTTTCGGCTTTTTGAAAAAAATCCCGCGTTCCGGAAAAGGCTGCCTCGGAAGAAAACCGTTAAAACGGACAGGTTCGAAAAAGGCAAAACCGACCGGAAAGAACGGGCGGAAACGCGGCGCCGCGAAAAGTTGCTTTTGAAACGGGAAACATTTGCCCGGAAAGAAAAAGAACGCGCGGACGGCTTGTTTCGGCGGCCGGAAAGAAAGCGGAATTTTCGGGCGGGCAAAGATCCGCACGAAACACTGCTCCGGCGTTCAGGGAACGGCTTTTGCATCGGAAAGTATCCTAAGCAACAAGCGTTTTTAGTGATTTTATTAATATGGGGAGATATGATGGCTGAAGAAGCAATAAACAACAACAGTTCTGTTCAGGAACAATGGGGACAGATCTGCAGCCAGTTGAAAGTTGAAGTAGGGGAAACAGCTTTTGACAGTTGGTTAAAGCCACTGACACCGGGTGCTTTTAACGACGGAATCATGAACATCTGTGTTCCGACCCGATTTATGAGAAACTGGGTGATTACGCATTACAGCGACCGCATCCACAAAATATGGGAGAAGAAAAACCCGGCCATTAAAAGCGTCAACTTTGTTGTTCAGGCCGTTCAGGACGAAAGCAAAGGCCTTTACAACCCTTCCTGCCGCTCGCTGCTGAAAAAGATTTCATCCAGCCCGGCTCCTCAAAACATCTACCAGTCCGGCCTTAATTCGGTTCTGGCCAACAGCAACGAATTTCAGGCCAATACCGACCAGTCCTTGTCGGTGCCGCTGAATCCGCAATATACGTTCGACAATTTTGTCGTCGGCAAAACCAACGAATTTGCCTATGCGGCTGCCCGGAAAGTCGCCGAATCGAGAAACGTGTCGTTTAATCCGCTGTTTTTGTATTCCGGCGTCGGCCTGGGCAAAACTCATCTGATGCATGCCATCGCCTGGCACATCAAACAGCAGGATCCGACCCGCAACATCGTTTATCTGTCGGCCGAAAAATTCATGTACAAGTTTGTCCGCGCCCTGCGTTACAAAGACACCACCGCTTTCAAGGAACAGTTCCGTTCGGTCGACGTGCTGATGGTTGACGACGTCCAGTTCATGGGCGGCAAAGACACTACGCAGGAAGAGTTTTTCTACACGTTCAATTCACTGATTGAAGAAGGGCGCCAGATTATCATTTCCGCAGACAAGTCGCCGGCAGACCTGGAAGGAATCGAAGCCCGCCTGAAGTCACGGCTCGGCTGCGGTCTGGTCGCAGACATTCATCCGACCGATTTCGACCTGCGCATCGGCATTTTGGAAAACAAGGCGCGTCAGCTTGGAATCGAGCTTCCGCAGAAAGTTTCCGAATTTCTGGCCAGCAAAATCACTTCCAACATCCGCGAACTGGAAGGCGCCCTGCGCCGCGTGATTGCCCATTCGCAGCTGCTGAGCGACAAGGAAATCACGCTGGACATGACGCAGGATGTTCTGAAAGATATGCTGCGTTCGTATGACAAGCGTACAACCATTGACGAAATCCAGAAAAAGGTGGCCGAACATTTCAACATTTCGGTCAAGGAAATGCAGTCTTCCCGTCGTGCCCGCACGGTTGCCCGGCCGCGGCAGATTGCCATGTATCTGGCTAAACAGCTGACTTCACGTTCGCTGCCGGAAATCGGCCGCAAGTTCGACCGCGACCATACAACGGTCATGCACGCCGTCCGCAAAGTCGAGGAACTGATTCTGGAAGACGCTTCTCTGGCCGAGAACGTCGATGCCCTGAGAAGAATCCTCGAAGCGTAATCTTAACCATACACTCCTCGAAACGGGTACCGTTTGTTAACACGGCGCCCGTTTTTTGTTGCCGAAAAGAACCATGAAACTAAAATAGGCAGAAAGGAGAAAAAAATGACGGACGAAAAAACGATAAAAGTCGGTTTGGGACTGTATATTCTCAATGACAGAGGACAGGTTCTGCTCGGGCTGCGCAAGGTAAAACACGGCGAAGGCACCTGGTGTCCGCCGGGAGGACATCTGGAATACGGCGAAAGTTTTGAAGAAGGCGCGGTTCGCGAAGCCTTTGAAGAAACCGGCATCCGCGTTAATCCCGCGGACGTCCGCGTGGCGGGCGTTACCAACGACTTTTTCACGGAATCGGGCAAGCACTATGTGACAATCAATCTGACAACCCGTTCTTTTGCCGGCGAACCGCGAATCGCCGAACCGGACAAATGCGCCGGCTGGCAATGGTTCGCCCCTGACAAGCTACCGGAAAACATGTTTCTGCCGGCAGCCAATTTTTTGAAGACGCACAGGCTTCCGGAATGCTAAAAAAGCTGTTGACGAATCGCGGTTTTGATTTCGATTTTTGCGAAGTTTATGCTAATCTTCGGGAAAATGAGTTTTATGTTTAAACATTAATGGTACAAAAAAATGAAGTTTACGATTGAGCGCGCAAAATTACTGAAAACTCTGAGCCATGTTCAGAGCATTGTCGAAAAAAGAAACACCATTCCGGTACTTTCCAACGTCAGAATTGAGGCCATGGAAGACGGCATCAGCTTTAAAGCGACCGACATGGATACCGAAATTACCGAAATCGTCGATGCAAAAACTGCTGAAACCGGCGCAACCACGGCTCCGGCACATATGCTGTACGATATTGTCCGCAAACTTTCCGACGGTTCGGACGTCGAGCTGACTTTTCCGGATGAAAAAGGCCAGCTGACAATCGCTTCAGGACGTTCAAAGTTTTCGCTGTCAACCATCGGCGTCGAAGACTTTCCGGTTATTTCGGGCGACAAGCTGCCGGTTAACTTCGCAATGGGCAAAGACGAGCTGAAAGACGTTATCGACCGCACACAATTTGCCGTTTCGACCGAAGAAACCAGATACTATCTGAACGGTTTGTATATTCATGCCAAAAATGAGGGCGAAGCCAAAGTTCTGCGCGTCGTCGCCACGGACGGACATCGTCTGGCCTGTGTCGAATCGCCGCTGCCGAAAGGCGCCGAGAACATGGCCGGCGTTATCGTTCCGCGCAAAACGGTCGGAGAAATCCGCAAGCTGCTGGACGATACGTCAACCGACAACATTACCATCGCCCTTTCTGAAAACAAAATCCGCTTTACGATGGAAGACGTTACGCTGACCTCGAAACTGATTGACGGCACTTATCCGGATTATGAGCGCGTCATTCCGACCGATAACGACAAGGTTCTGGAACTGGGCGTTAAGGAGCTGTCTTCGGCAGTTGACCGCGTTTCGGTCGTTGCCGAGAGAACCCGCGCGATTAAAATGATTACCAACAAAAATCACGTCACGATTACGACTTCCAGTCCCGATTTGGGTTCCGCAATGGAAGAAGTTGAGGCTAAATATGACAGCGAATCGCTGGAAATCGGCTATAACTTCCGCTACCTGCTGGATATTCTGAACGAAGTCAAGGGCGACAGCGTCAAAATCAGTTTTGCCGACGGTTCTTCGCCTTCGGTTATTCATGATACCAGCGACGCCAGCGCCATTTACGTTTTGATGCCGATGCGCGTATAAGGACACGATGGATAATTTAGCATTAAATCTGGCTCAGTTTATCAAAGAAAAGTCAGGCGTTTCGCGCCTGACTTTAACTGACTTCAGAAATTATGCACATTTACGCATTAACGCTAAATTAGCACCGATAATCATAACCGGCGAAAACGGCACCGGCAAAACCAACATTCTGGAAGCAATTTCTTTTCTGACCCCCGGCCGGGGCATGCGCTCGGCGCGGCTGGCCGACATTAAGCGGATTACGCCGGCGCTGATAAACGACGAATACAGTCCGACCGAAATTTCGAATCTGAACTGGGCGGTTTCGGCACAGGTTTGCAAAGGCGACGAAGAAATTGAAATCGGCACGGCCGTCGAACGTACGGCGCGCGAATATGACGAAGACGACATTCGCTCCTACGAACGGCGAATCGTTAAAATCAACGGCCAAAAAATCACATCGCAGTCCGAACTCGGCAAATATATCTCCGCCATTTGGCTGACGCCGCAGATGGACCGGCTGTTTCGCGGCGGCTCACAGCCCCGGCGCAGTTTTCTCGACCGCCTGGTCTATGCCTTTGACGTCGAACATGCCAAAAGAACCGCTAATTTCGAACACCTGTACAAAGAATGGTACCAACTGCTGAAAAGCGGCAATGCCAACGACGGCTGGCTGTCTTCGCTGGAGGAAAACATGGCCGGCACAGGCGTGGCGATTGCGGCGGCGCGGCGCGAACTGATTGCCAAGCTGAACAAATTTATTGAACACGAACCGGACGACGTCTTTCCAAACGTCATGCTGGAACTGGACGGTACGATTGAACAACTGCTGGATACGATGCCGGCGATTGACGTTGAAGACTATTATATTCAAAAGCTGAAATCGCAACGCCGCAACGTGTTGTATAACGACAACGTCGACGGCGTGAATCGTACAGATTTCAAAGTTTATTACAAGAAAAAAAGAATGCCGGCGGAACTTTGTTCTACCGGCGAGCAAAAATCTCTGCTTATCAGCATTATTCTGGCACAAACCAAATGCCAGACATTGGATAAAGGTTTTGCGCCGGTGTTGCTGCTGGACGAAGTGGTTGCTCATCTGGATGACCTGAAACGCGAAGCGCTGCTGGAAAAAATCCGTGAACTGGGCATTCAGGCCTGGATTACTTCGACCGACCCGAAACTTTTTGCTTCACTGGCCGAGGACGCGCAATTTCTGACGGTAAAAAACAACAGCGCGGGATAAGTTTATTGCTTCATAATTTTTTCGATTTCATAGATTAGACGGCCGGTATTTATATTAAGAACCATGGCTATTTGCAAAACTTCAATAATATCCAGGCGGCGTTCGCCAAGTTCATATTTTCCAGCAAAAGAAGAAGGCTAATTATTTATTTTCTTTAACTCAACAAAAACTTCTGCCGGATCAAAATCCAAAACTTCGGCAATATCCATCAGTTCAATAATATCAAGTCGTCTTTCGCCTTGTTCATATTTTCCGACAAATGACAGCGGCATATTTAACTGTCTTGCCAATTCCCATTGCGTGAGATTTTTGTCTTTGCGTTTTTGTTTCAAAAAACGTCTGAAATGTCTATATCTTTCTGTGAATATTGAACGTGTCATCTGATTTTCTTTTAATTTAATATAGACATTTAAATTAATATGTTATAACATTTACCCAATTTAGGTAAAATCGTTAAATTACAACGATTTTCAAATAAACGTTGTTTTACTTGTTAAAAGTAAAATATATCCATAGCCGCAGTAAGAGGCGGTTATCGAAGGGCTAGAGATAGTCCGGCGAATTGACGTTCGCTCAAGGCACAAAGCAGGGTTTGGATATAACTCTGAAACTTAATTGTGGACTTTTTCCACAATTGGGACTATATCCCCGGTTATAAAAGCCTTTTATGGCCGGGGAAGCCCGGGGCGACCCGGGGCCATTTCTTTGTGCATGGTTACGTCAACTTCTCCGGCCACCTTTTCCAAGGTGGTTTTTCTTTAGCTCCCTTATATTACATTACGGAAAGGAGGGACTATGGAAAAAGAACTATCTCTCACCATCATCCACAATGACCAAGGCGAAGAAGGTTATCTGCTCACGCAAGACGACATGCGGCAGCTGCTTAAAGATTTCCGCCGGGAGGCGCAACTGAGTTTCGAAGCTCTGGGCAAACTCTGCGATATCGACCCCGAAATTCTGCAGGATTATGAGGAAGGAATTTACAATTTGCGGCCGGAAGCCTACCGGCTGATTCTTCACGTTTACGGTTTGCTGTTTGACGATTTCAAAGTCAAAAACTGACTTACGCCCAAAGTCGTCACCGATTGCCGTTTTGCATCATGAAACCGTCAACCTGCATATTGTAAAGCTTGTAATACAGGCCTTTTTTGCGCAACAGGCTCAGATGGGTTCCCTGCTCGACAATGCGTCCTTTGTCAAAAACCAGAATCCGGTCCATCTCACGCAGGGTTGACAGACGATGGGCTATGGCGATGACGGTCTTGTTTTTCATCAGCCGGACCAAAGATTTTTGAATATGCTTTTCGCTCTGACTGTCCAGCGCCGAGGTCGCCTCGTCAAAGACCAGTATCGGCGCGTTTTTCAAAATGGCGCGGGCAATGGCAATCCGCTGGCGTTCGCCGCCGGAGAGCACGACTCCGCGGTCGCCGACTTTGGTCTGGTAACCGCCCGGAAAGGCGCGGATAAACTCGTCGGCGCCGGCCTGACGCGCCGCGCGGTAAACTTCCTCTTCCGTCGCATTGGTGCGGCCATAGCGGATATTGTCAAACAACGAGCGGTTAAACAGACAGACGTCCTGAGGAATCGCCGAAATCAGCCGATGCAGCGAATCCTGCCTGACGTCTCTGATATCCGTACCGTTGATTTTTATGCTGCCGGCAGTCGTATCATAGTAACGGGCAATCAGTTTGATAAAAGTCGATTTGCCGCTGCCGGAATGCCCTACCAACCCGACCTTTTCGCCGGCTTTAATCGTCAGATTCAGATTTTCGAAAAGATTTTCCCTGCCGGCGTAGGCAAAGGAAACGCCGGCAAATTCTATTTCAGCCTCGACCGCGTGGAGATCGGCGGCGTTGGAACGGTCCTTCAGCCCCGGTTCTACCGCCAGCGTGTCCAGCGCCGACTTGAGCTGGCCGTGAATACGCATGACATTGCTGTAAACCCAAGTCAGCTGAAAAACCATGCCGGCAATCATCGCAAACAGAGAATTGGCATAAATAAAGCCGGTCGTGTCGATTGCGCCACAGCGGAAAATCCATATTGAAAGAAACATGAAACCGAGCATAGACACAACCGCAAAAAGGTTCTGTGCCAGGTGAATCCAGGCTTTGGCCTTTTGCTCGACGTTTTCGGCCCGGCGCAGAATCCGCAGGTGTTTTATCAGGTTCAGCCGCTCGAAACGGAAATTGGCAAAGCTTTTAATTTCGCTGTAGTTGGCCAGACTGTCGACAATAACGCCGTTGGCCAGACTCTGCCGGCGGCTGGTTTCCCGTGAAAGTGCCGAACGCTTTTGGCCGAGTTTCCAGCTGACCAGAACAATCAGCGCCAGCCAAAGCATCATCGCCGCAAAAAACCAAATATTCATAAAGCTCAGAATACCGATGGCAATCAATACGTACATTACCATTGAAGTTGACATCATAAACTCGTTGAAGCCGTCCAACACACCGGTATTAAGCTGGGTAACCTTATTGGAAATATTGCCGGACATTTCCTGTGTGAAATATGCTATGGAATGGCGGTTAACATAGTCAAAGCTGTCACGGATAACCAGCGTCCGCACCTGCGGCAGAATCCGTGCGGCGATAAACATGGTAACGTCAAAAAATATGACTTTTCCCAAACCCAGCACAAAAGCGGCAAGCGTAAAGCCAACGATTTTGTCCCAATAGCCCGGGGTTCCGACCTCGCCGGCAGCGGTGCTGTAAATCTTGGCCAAATACAGCGGATAGACCTGCCCGCACAGCTGGGAAAGAAAATTGAGCGCCAGTACGGAAACGACCAGCAGTTTGAAAATACGAATATAATGCCACAGATACCTGAAGGGTGTTTTTTCCATTGCCGGCCTTTTCCATTAACTCAAAATTGACACATTGCTGATATTGTAATAATATGTTTTTTAGTTTGCGTGTTAACACATATTACAGGAAAAACGATGGAAACACAATATTACACCTTGATAGAAAAACAGGATTTCTTTGAAATTATCGAAAACAAGTTCGGCGAACTGGCTATTTTTATCGACGCCCGCGACGGCAGCCCGGTTAATCCGGTGTTGGAGTTCGACGGCAAAAAAACCGCCCTGCTGAAAAGAGACGAGCGGCTGGCCGTGCGTCTGGACAACATCGACGAGGAAACCAAAGGCCCGCTGGCCGAAGCCGAATTTGTGCTGATTGTCGAACTCAACGGCAAAATGGTTGAGAGGACCTACGGCGTACCGGTTGAAAATGTTGAAGAAATCGAATTTAAGGGACGCCAGACCCGCGCCGACGAAATCGTCAAAGCCAAGAGCAAAGAAGACGTCATGAAAAGTTTCGGCGCTATCCGCAGCTGGAGTTGTGGTGGCAGACAATGATAGGATTAGTTCTGGTTACACACGGCAATCTGGCCAAAGAGTTTATCTCCGCCATGCAGCATGTGGTCGGCAGACAGGAGCAGGTTGAAGCCGTCTGCATCGGCCCGGAAGACGACATGGAAATGCGCCGCGCCGAAATTCTGAAAAAAGTCGGAGAAGTCGACAAAGGTCACGGCGCCATCGTGCTGACCGACATGTTCGGCGGCACCCCGTCCAACCTGGCCATTTCAATCATGGACCGCGCAAAAGTGGAAATCATCGCCGGCATTAACCTGCCGATGCTGATAAAACTGGCCTCGCTGCGCAAAGACAAATCGCTGAAAGAAACCGTCGAAGGCGCGCAGGAAGCCGGCAAAAAATATATCAATATCGCCTCGCAACTTTTGGGAATGTAAAATGACTGACAAGACTGTTTCCGCCGTTTTGGAAATCAAAAACAAAAAAGGCCTGCATGCAAGAGCCGCCGCCGCTTTCGTCAAGGCCATCGAAGATCTGGACGCCGAGGTAACCGTCGAGCGAATCGGCCAGAAAGTCAACGGCTGTTCAATTATGGGACTGATGATGCTGGCCGCAGCCAAAGGCACAACGATTTCGGTAACCTGTGCCGGCAATCAGGCCAAGGAAGCCCTTGACGCTCTGACCCTGCTGATTGACAGCAAGTTCGGCGAAGAATAAGTTCGCAAAACATGAAGAAGAAAGCGCCCCGCAACAAAACTATCAGCCTGACCGGAAAAGAAACCGCCGCCTATGCGGCGAGAACCGTGCGACTGACCAAGACGGCGGCGCTTTCCGAGGTTTTGGACAAGACCATTTGCCAGGACGCGCTCAAGGCGCTTGATTTGCTTCCCGATGCCTGTGCCGACCTGCTGATTGCCGACCCGCCGTACAACCTTACCAAAATTTTCGGCAAAAGCACTTTTAAGGAAATGGATTTTGACGCTTACAAGCTTTGGCTGGACAAATGGCTGGCCAAAACGGTGCGGCTGCTGAAAGACGACGCTTCAGTCTATATCTGCGCAGACTGGAAAACGTCTATTGCCATTCCCGAAATTGCCGGCAAATACTTTATTCTGCAAAACCGGATTTCGTGGGAGCGCGAAAAGGGCCGCGGCGCATTGAACAACTGGAAAAACTGTCTGGAAGACATCTGGTTCTTTACCAAAAGCCGCAATTACAAATTCAATCTGGACGCAGTTAAGGTTCAGCGTCCGGTAATCGCACCTTACCGCGACGAAGCAGGCCGCCCCAAGGACTGGGTAGACGACGGCAAAGGCCGCTACCGACTGACCGCGCCGTCAAACGTCTGGACCGACATTTCCATCCCGTTCTGGTCAATGCCTGAAAATACGCCGCATCCGACTCAAAAACCGGAAAAACTGATTGCCAAACTCATTTTGGCGTCCAGCAATGCCGGCGACGTCGTTCTCGACCCGTTTCTCGGTTCGGGAACAACTTCCGTTACGGCCAAGAAACTCGGGCGGCACTACATCGGCATCGAACGCGAAAAAGAATATGCCGCCATTGCCGAAAAACGGCTGGAAGACGCCAATGCAAACCATAGCATTCAGGGCTTTGAAAACGGCGTCTTCAAAGCGAGAAATTTTGCCTGAAAACCTCCTTATAACTAAATATCTGTAAGCTATAGCCTTGTTTCCGGAAGTTTCGGAATTATTTTCTATCATGTCGTTACGTTGACAGTTTAAAATAATTTTTAACAAGGAGTAAGATTATGAAAAACGAGAAAAGTTCAATGAAATCTGCCAGTGCCGAAAGTTCAAAATCTTCTAAATCCGCCAGCTCTTCAGGTTCCAGCTCGGGTTCGAAAAAATCCAGCAGCGACAGACGCTGCGGCTGCGGCGAATAAGCCTATCCGATAAACTCCGCCTCCGCTTCGGATTTTAAACCGGGCGGAGGTTTTTCGTTGTCAAATGACAATCCTGCGATTATATTGTGAAAAGTGAAAAAATTTTACAGGATTTCGAGAATGAAAAAATTTGCAGCTGCTTTCTTCGGACTGGCTTTGTTTTGCTCAGGCAACGCCGCGGCACAGACCGCCGACGACATCAAAAAGATTGAGAATTATCTGAACGGAATTAAAACCATGGAAGCACGCTTTGTGCAAACGGCCAGCAACGGCAATACCGCAGAAGGAAAATTCTATATCGAAAAACCCAACAAAATCCGTATGACCTATGATGCGCCCACTTCGGTACTGATTGTCGGCGACGGCAATTTCATCGTCTACAACGACACCGAACTTGACCAGGTTACGCATATAGACTATGACGACATTCCGGCCAGCCTGATTTTGGCAAACGACATCAAAATTGACGGCAAAAAGGTTAAAATTACCGACTTTTACAAAGACGCGGGCATTACCACGGTTACCCTCGACTACAGGGAAAAAGGCGACATCGGGCCGATTACGCTGACTTTCGGCAACGACCCCTTTGAGCTGAAGCAATGGAAAATCGTCGACCCGCAAAGCGTAGAAGTCACGGTTTCGCTGTATGACGCCGCCCGCGACCTGCCGCTGGACGAAAACCTGTTTAAATTCAAAAAAGGCGGTTCTTCGCCGTTGAACTACAAAGGCAGAAAAAAATAAATGGACGGGACGACTTTTAAACTGGCGACATGGAATGTCAACTCTATTCGAATCCGCATGGAGCTTCTGAAAAAATTTACGGCACAGGAAAATCCGGACGTTGTCTGCATTCAGGAAGTCAAGGCCAAGGAAGAAGACTTTCCGTTTGAAGACGTGCGGGCTCTCGGTTATCCGCATATTGCGCTGTACGGCATGGCCGGCTACAACGGCGTGTGCATTCTTTCCCAAACGCCGCTGAAAGACGTCGAACAGAAAAACTGGGTCGGCAAAACCGATGCCCGGCATATTTGCGCCAGAGTTTTTGACGATATTGAAATCAACAATATCTATATTCCAGCCGGCGGCGATATTCCCGACCCGATAGCCAACCTTTCCTTTGCCCATAAGCTGACGTTTATGGACGATGTGGCGGAATGGTGGGAACAGCATCAGAAGACGTATGCCGGCAGGAAAATGATTGTCTGCGGCGATTTCAACGTCGCGCCGCTGGAAAACGACGTTTGGAATCACAGACAAATGCTGAAAATCGTTTCGCATACGCCGGTAGAAATCGAAAGGCTGACAAGGTTGAAAAATTCGCTGAACTTCGTCGACGTACTGCGCAAATTTCATCCGGAACCGGAAAAAGCCTATTCCTGGTGGAGCTACCGCAATCCGAACTGGCAGACTAACAACAAAGGCCGCCGCCTGGATCACATCTGGACGACGCCGAATCTGGAAGACCGGCTGGTTGCGGTTAAAATACTCAAGGAAGCGCGCAATTGGGAACGTCCCTCCGACCATGTGCCGGTCATTGCGGAAATCAAATGCTGACGGTTACATTTTTAATTTATAGCCGCCGTCTTCGGTCATAATCAGCTGAGCGTCTGGATTTTCGTGTTCGACTTTCTGGCGCAGGCGGTAGATATGCGTTTCTATCGTATGGGTGCTGACGTCGGGACTATAGCCCCAGACTTCCTGCAAAAGTTCGTTTTTGGAAACGATTTTATCTTTTGCCTTATACAGATATTTGATTATTGCCACTTCTTTTTCGGTCAGTTTGACGGTTTCATGGTTACGGAGATTCAGAATCTCACGGGCGACCGGACGCAGTTCATAGCGGTTGAAATGCAGGTAGCCGTCAGCTGAGTTATCGAGAAGATTGCTGCCGGCGCGAAGCTGGTTCAGAAAAGCGTCAAGCTGCAGCGGCTTAGCCACGGTTATGTTGAGATTGGAGTTTCCAAAAACTTCATCGATTTCCGAAAGCAGCAGAAAAACCGGCGTTTTGGGATGGCTGGCGCGAATGTCTTTTAAAAGCGCGGGCTTGTCGTCCAAAACGACAATATCAAGAATACCGGCATCCTTTTCTTCGACAAGACTGAACTCCGGCGCATAATACTTAATCTGGCCGCACAGGTCCTCGGCAAAAGAAGCGTTATCGGAAATAAAGAGCAGATTGGGCATCAGACGGGTCCTCTAAAAGTTAAAACCGACACCGGCAATGAAAGCGTAACCTTTTGCATTGCCGCGGACATCATCATCTGCGCCGCGGTAATCAACATGGGCGGCAATCAGATACAGGTCCGTGTATTTGTTCAGCCGGTATTGATTGGAAAACTGCACAATGCGGTCCTCATTGCCGGCATGGTCGGCCTTGGAATTAAAATAACTCAGACCGGCCTGATACGGGCCGAAAGCATAGCTGACGCCGACGTTCCAGGCATATCCCTCGCGATAGCCGTCAAAGCCATCCGGCATACGCTGCGGTTTACGCCGGACATTCTGCGGATAATCACTGCCGTCAACACAGGTGCGGCGGTAGGAACCGCCAAATGTCCAGTTGCCGCGGGACAAGCTCATACCGGCCGAAAACTCGCGGTCATCATCGGCAAAAACGGCAAAACCCAGCGAAGTTTCCAAACTTAAGCTGCCGAATTCGGCATGATTATACAGGGCGGCAACATAGCCGTCTTCGTTTTTGTAATCGGCATAACGGCTGACCAGACCGGCGCGGGAATAAATGTCCGGCACATAGGTCAGGCCGACAACGGTCTGGTAAAATTCGGGCGTGATATAACTGATTTTCGGCGCGGTACCGTCAGTATTAATGTCAGTTGAATTGAGGGTGCGGAAAGCGGTTCCCGTTTTGTTGCGCCGCCAGTTCGGATTGGCAATGAAGTCGACGATATCGCTGTTATTGACGCCAAGCGGCCCGACCGAAGGCGCGCCGACACCAAACTGATAGGCGACGTTCCAGGTTTGTCCGCCCATCACGCGGCCGTAAGGCGTATCTAAAATTGCATAAGCCTCTTCGCCCCATTTTCCCTGCGTATAGTCTTCCAATTCCTTGTCGGCACCTGCCATGGCATCAAGATAAAAACCGGCGCGATAGGCGCTGTCGTCAAACGTATATTCGGCCGAAAGGCTGATTTCGGCTTCCGAAGGCGTATGGTTGTTGTCGTTCAGCTTCTCATAACGCCTGTCAACATCACTGTAGCCATACAGCGCGGAAGCGCTGCCCGAAGCGTCGAAATTCCATTCACCGGCCGCGGCCGGAAAAGCGGCAAACAGGCTGAGAAAGCCGAACAGATATTTTGTTTTCATCAGTTTTACCTTACTAAAAAATTCTTTTTGAGTTTAGGAGGGCACAAGGCATGAGTCAATATATTTTGTATTTGCAATTTTGCAACTTTGCGGCCATACTTTAAGGCAGTTTTAAGGAGAGAAAAATGCCGGAAAATCATCAATACAGGCACGGACTGGCGGTCATGCGGGCGCAGCCGCTGCATATCGGCCACGAAAAAGTTATCCGCGACATGTTGGCAAAATGCGGCAAGGTCACGATTATTCTCGGTTCGATTCAGGAACAGGGAACGGCACGCAATCCGTTCAGCTATACGGAACGCAAGCAGATGATAAAAAACGTGTTCGATGCCGAAACCGAAAGCAAAAGGCTGCGGGTTATCGGTCTGTTTGACATAAACAATCCGACAGAATGGGGAAAATTCGTGCTTGATTTTCTGAAAGAAGCCTTTCCCGACTTGGAAAAACCGGACGTTTATTTTGCCGGCAGCGCTTATGATGCGCAATGGTTTAAAAATATTTTTGCACATTTTGAAATTATTGACCGCACCGATTACAGTTTTCCGTACGTTTCCGGTTCCATGGTGCGGGACATGATTACCATCGGCGACCGGCGTTGGAAAGACTTTGTCAATCCGTGCAACCATGCCGCGGTCGAAGCTTATATCAACAACCAAGACAAAGGAATGATTTAAATGCGGGAACTCTGGCAAAAACTGACAACCGGACTGAAAGACTATTGTTGCGAAAACGGTTTTTCGGACGTTCTTCTTGGCTTGTCCGGCGGTATTGACTCGGCTCTGACGGCTGTTATCGCCGCCGACGCACTGGGTGCGGAACATGTGCATGCGCTGATGATGCGAACCAAGAACACCTCTTCGCTGAGCACCCAGATTGCCGCCGAAATTGCCCGTCTGAACGGGTTTGACTACAGAAACGTCGACATTCAGCCAATTATCGACGCGCAGAAAGATTTTCTATGCAGCCTCTTTGACGAGAAACCGAAAAACATCGTGCTGGAAAATCTGCAAGCCCGCGAACGAGGCAAAATCCTGATGGCGGTTTCCAATCAGCGTAACTATCTTCTGCTGGCCTGCGGAAACAGATCGGAAACGGCCATGGGTTACTGCACGCTGTACGGTGACACCTGCGGGGGGGTGGCGCCGATTGCAGGACTTTACAAAACACAGGTTTATGAACTGGCCAAATGGCGGAACAGCCTGTCTCTGGCGATGCCGACCGAGGTCATCGTACGCGTGCCGACAGCCGAACTTTCACCCAACCAGAAAGATCAGGACAGCCTGCCGCCCTATGACATTCTGGACGGTATTCTGGCTTTGTATCTGGACAAACAAAAATCAGAAGCAGAAATCGTTGCGGCCGGATACGAGGCAGAAACAGTCCGATGGGTGGTAAAACGCTATCATGCCCAGGCCTTTAAGCGCAAACAGCTGGCGCCGGAAATTGCGATTTAAATGTAACAAAACCCCGTCGGCAAGGCGGGGTTTTGTTTTAGAGTGTGGAAGATTAAATATCGAGGTTGACGACATTCAGCGCATTGTCCTGGATGAACTCCTTGCGGGGCTCGACCACGTCACCCATCAGGGTCGCAAAAGTCTCGTCGGCTTCATCGAAGTGCTCGATTTTAACCTGGAGCAGCGAACGGGCCTCAGGGTCTAAGGTCGTTTCCCAGAGCTGTTCGGGGTTCATTTCGCCCAAACCTTTATAGCGCTGGATGGCAATGCCTTTTTTGCCGGCTCCCATAACGGCGTCAACCAGTACGGACGGGCCGGATATTTTCTTTTCCACACCGATTTTTGAGGTAAGAACGGACATTTCGCCAAAGTTTTCGCACAGGAAAGAACGCATATCGTTCAAAGCCTTGGCTTCGGCGCTGTCAAGAATGCCGCCGCCGATGACGTGCTGCTCCTTAACGCCGCGCAGCGTACGATGGAAGACGATTTCGTCATGCTCGTTCAACTCGGCTTTCCAGCCTTTGTCATATTCGGCTTCAAAGCTGTCAAGACGAGCTGCCAGTTTTTCAAGCTCGCCCTTCAGGCAGGCTCTGTTGTTCAGGGTTTCGGCATCAAACAGGCCGTGAATGGCCATTTGTTCAACGATTTTTTCCGGCGCTTTGCGACCGAGCGCAGCAATCAGACCGCGGGCCCGGCGGGTTTTTTCGACCAATGAAATAAGGTCGGCGCCGATAATCTGTTCACCATCGCGCTTGGTCAGAACCGCGTCCTCGCAACCGCCGCGAATCAGGTAATCTTCCATCTCATTGTCATCTTTCAGATACAGAACCGAGTTTCCGCGTTTGGCCTTATACAGCGGCGGCTGGGCAATATAAACATAGCCGCGTTCAATCAGCTCGGGCATTTGGCGGTAGAAGAATGTCAGGAGCAGGGTTCTGATGTGCGAACCGTCGACATCCGCATCGGCCATGAGAATGATTTTGTGATAACGACATTTGTCGGCGTTGAAGTCATCGCGGCCGATACCGGTACCCAGAGCGGTAATAATCGTACCGATTTCGGCAGAATTGAGCATTTTGTCAAAACGGGCGCGTTCAACATTCAGAATTTTACCGCGCAACGGCATAATCGCCTGATTTTTGCGATGACGCCCCTGTTTTGCGGAACCGCCGGCGGAATCACCCTCAACGATAAAGACTTCAGACAAGGCCGGGTCTTTTTCCTGACAATCGGCCAGTTTGCCGGGCAGAGAAGCCACATCCAGAACACCCTTGCGGCGGGTCAGTTCGCGGGCTTTGCGCGCCGCTTCACGGGCGGTTGCCGCCTCGACGATTTTGCCGACGATGATTTTGGCTTCAACCGGATGCTCGTCCAGCCATTCCTTAAGTTTGTCGCCGACAACGTTTTCGACCACCGGACGAACCTCGGAAGAAACCAACTTATCTTTGGTTTGCGACGAAAACTTCGGATCCGGCGCCTTAACCGACAGAACGCAGGTCAGACCCTCGCGCATGTCTTCGCCGGTAATGGCGTTTTTGTCTTTTTTGAGGAGGTTGTTTTCGGTAATGTAGTTATTGACGGTGCGGGTCAGAGCGCCGCGGAAACCGGCCAGATGCGTACCGCCGTCTTTCTGCGGAATGTTGTTGGTAAAGCAGAGCATGCTTTCGTTGTAGGCATTGGTCCACTGCAAGGCAACATCAACCTGAATGTCGTCCTTTTCGCCGCTGAAAGCAATGACATTTTCGTGCAACGGCGACTTGGATTTGTTAATATGGTTAACGAAAGCCGTCAGACCGCCTTCATAATGAAAGTCAACCTCGCGTGGTTCGGCACCGCGGTTGTCAATCAGCCGCAGATAAACGCCGGAGTTCAGAAAAGCCTTTTCGCGAATGGCGCGTTCAAGCGTATCGAAGTTGAATTCGGTCATGGTAAAGGTTTCGGGACTGGGCAGAAAAGTTACTTCGGTACCGTGGCGGCCTTCGGCATCGCCGACGACTTTCAGATGTTCAACGACGTTGCCGTGCGAAAAGCGCGCCAGATGTTCCTTGCCCTCGCGCCAAATGCGCAGATTGAGCCAGACGGACAGAGCGTTGACGACCGAAACGCCGACACCGTGCAAACCGCCGGAAACCTTATAGGAATTGTTGTCGAACTTGCCGCCGGAGTGAAGTTCGGTCATGATGACCTCGGCGGCGGAAATGCCCTCTTCCTTGTGCATGCCGACCGGAATGCCGCGGCCGTTGTCGCGAATGGTGGCAGAACCGTCGGGATTGAGGATAACCTCGGTTTTGTCGCAATAACCGGCCAAAGCTTCGTCAATGGCGTTGTCCAGCACTTCGTAAATCATGTGGTGGAGGCCGGAACCGTCATCGGTGTCGCCAATATACATGCCCGGACGTTTCCGTACGGCGTCAAGACCTTTCAGAACCTTGATAGAGTCCGCATTGTACTCGCTTTCTTCTTTTTTCTGTTCTTCGGCTGTCATTTCTTCCATAGTGTTAAAACCCTCTAAATTGTAATATTTCAGCTGTGTGAACTATACAGCAAATTCGGTTTCGAACCAAGAGAATATTCGGTTTTATCCTATGTTTTGAACAGAAAAAAGATGATTTTCAGATAAATTAGACAAAACAACATAGACAAAAAAGCGAATCCGTGATATAGTTTGGAAATGTTGTGAAAATCAGCCTGAAGAAAGCAAAAAAATGGCCAAAAAAATCGTTATTGAAAATCAGCGCGGCGTTGCTCCCGAATTTAACCTGTGGACGATGGAAGCGGTTGAGGAAATGCTCGAACTGTTTCCGGAATTTAAAGACAAATTTGCCGTTGAAGCCCGCGGCAACTACAGGCCGCAGGGCAGCGAAATTGACCGGGACGCGTTTGAAAACATCCCTGATGACGAAAAGGACCTTTATGTCCGTCTCTCTTCCGGAAAATATCTGGTTCCCTACGCTTCAACCGACTGGTACATTGAGCGCGCCAAACAGCTTTCCGGCAACAACGGCTTTGATTCGGAAAAACTGGTCAAGCTTCGGGCCGACGCCAACGACGGCGAAAATCCGCTGAGCATTACACTGACCGTTGACGCCTTTGCGCCGGCCTGCACCGGTTACGGCGTGCAGAATCTGGGTCTCGGAATTTCGGTAAAAGACTTTGACGAAAGCCAAAAAGACCTGTTTAAAAACATTGTCAAACATGAATTGGGGCACGTTTTCCGCGCCACTTACAACGGCAGAGACCACATTGTCGAACAGAACGGACAACACTGCACAAACGCCGACTGCCTGATGGACGCGGCACCGATTAACATTAACCATCCGCTCGACAAGCCTTTTTGCGACGAATGCATGGAAGCCATGCGCGAAAACCTCCAGCAGTTGCTGGAAAACGAAAATTCGCTGAACATCAGCAACAATAGCGCCGAAGAAAGCAACCATATCGATTCAGCATGGAAAAAGCCGTTGCGCGCATTCTATACGCGAGCCGCCGCCGACAAAGGACTTTACTATACAGAAAACATCGCGGCAAAAAACTTTCAGGCTCAGCTTAAAGCCGGCGACGGTTCGGTTACCAATATCGAAGCCCCGGCAATCAACAACCTTTCACTTTCGTCCGTCGACAAGGACGGCAACAGCCGGGTTCCCAATCAGGAACATTTTGACGACCTGGTCAAATTTGCCCGCAAAAACAATATGTCCGCCATCCGGCTGGCTGACATCAAAACACCGGAATTTCGCGCCAGAATGGTTCTGGCCTGCCTGAACGCCAACCCGCCAATGAAAATCGTCAATATGCCGGAACTGAACGAAGGCTTTTTCCGCGGTGTTGCCGCGGACACAAGGCAGAAAATCGAAACCCTGAGCAAAGCGCAAAACAACAATAATCCGTCAAGCAACGCTTCCGCCGGCAGCAAGCCTTATGTCATCAGCCGCAACAACGGTCGTTCGTAAAAACGAAAAGCTCCCGCCGGGGAGCTTTTTTTGAACCTTTCAGTCGACCAGTTCTATTTTCATGCGCTTGTTCAGGCAAAAGCAAATATTGTTTATTTCGCCAAGAAAGCGCCGTTGGCCGTTTAAGTGCTCTTCAACGACATTCAGCGGTATCTCGCTTTGCGCGCTGAACTCTTCCGGCGTCAGCCCCTGCTCCGCCAAAGCCCGGCGAAAACTTTCGCCGTATTCCGAGCGCAGCCGCTGTAAATTCTGTTTTCTGATTTTATTTTCCATAACTTCCTCCATAAAAGGTTTTGCTAAAAACAAAACCGCTCCCAAAATGAGAGCGGAGGAGTTGGAAACTGCAAAGAGACAGTACGCTTATTCGCCCGCAAATGCGGCTTATTTCGCGTCATCCTCCACAGATGGAGGTTATAATCGGTTCCCTTTGAGGAGTTTCCACACTCCGCCGTCGGACTAACCATTTCCTTTGGCAGAAACGATTATAAAAGTTAAATCCTAATTTTCAATGAAGATTTTATCTTTCGCGGCCGTTGTCGCGGTCGTCGTATTCCAGCAGGCGGGCGATGTCGTTTTCAACCTGGCGGTCAATCTGCCGGTTTTGCGGCTGCGGTCGATACTGCCCGGTTGACGAAATCAGCCGGTCTATCAAGGCCAGCGGATCTTGTCCGGCCAACAGCTGCCGTTTGGACACTTCGGCGGCCAGCGACTGCACCAGCGCATTACGCAGGGCTTCCTGCGCATTTTCGCGGCGTTTTTCTTCTTTTTCGTGTTCTTTTTCGGTATATTTGCGATGAAAGCGGGCAAACTCGTAAATCGGATCGCCGCCGGCGCGATAAGAATCCAACCCAACCAGATTGGTTTTGTTGTCAATCAGCGCCTTTATGCCCAAACCGGCATTGTCACGATATATCATCCAGTCGTTGATTATTTCGGGATAAAGACTTTCCTGAACCTGATAAGGCGGAAGTTCGCCGAAACCCAGAACCTTGGTTTGTTCTCCCTGCATGTAAACGGTAACGTTTTCGGCAAAATACTCTTTGTTTTCAATGCGACGGCGGGACGGGTCGGTCAGCGCCCGGCTGAGCAGCAGGGCAACCAGCGCGGCTTTCAGCTCCTGATTGCTTTTGTAGTTTATTTTGCGCGGGTCATATACGACTTCAGTATCGTTCAGGACCTGATTGACGCAATAGCGGTTCAGGTTTTGCAGCGCGGCAAGCTGCTCCTGTTCCAGCGGGATTTCCGAAACTATTTCGGCTTCCGCGGCACGGCGGATAAGGCTGCGGATTATTTTCTGAAATTTCTGGTTGGCGTCCATCAAACCGGCTCCGAATATTCAATCGTTATGCGGGAGTATAGCACGTTTTGCGGTTTTGCGCCACAGAAAATTCAGCCGATAAAGGGTTTAAAAGCGGCTGCCATTTTCTTATAGGCGTCTTTTTTGAAATCGACGGCCCTTTTGACCGCTTCGTCCAGCGTTACCCATTCGTATTTGCGGAATTCCGGCTCAGCCGTATCAAGGTTGATTTCAGATTCTTCGCCGACAAAACGGAACAGGCTCCAATACAAATCCTGACCCGGATTGTAAATTCCGCGTTTTTTTCTTTTCTCCAGAATGAAGTCGGGAAAAGTATAACGCATGCCTTCTTCCATGGCCGTAACAAACTGAACCGACCTGACCGACGTTTCTTCATAAAGCTCGCGACGCGCGGCATCAACAGCCGTTTCGCCGGCCTCGACGCCGCCCTGCGGAAACTGCCAGTCGTCATGTTGCAAATCGTTGCGGGCACAGACCAGCACCCGGCCGGAATCGTTAAACAAAACGGCTGCGGCACATTTGCGATAGGGATATTCCATTGTTTACCTCTCCGTACAATATATAAGCGCCGGACGGCGGTTATTCAATAACCGTATTTGACAGCGGCACCGGCGCAAACGGACGCTCCGGCATGGCAATGTTCTGCGCGCGCATCTCGTCGTAACTGAGCTGCGGCGAAAAGCTGTCCAGCCAGCGGCGGATTTCCAGAACGACGACCGGTTTGGGCTCGGCAACCACGACGACCTGACCGTTGTTGCGGGCAAAACGCTCGGCGGCGGCCAGTTTGTCGCGAATGTCGTCCGGGCGGAAGGAACCGTCGATAACAATGTCGGCCGTTCCGCGCGCCAAGCCGTCAACCTTTATCAAATCGACGGTTTCCTCGCCGGAAGCGTTAACCAGCAGGAGTCCACGGCGTCCGACTTCCTGCAAGACCTTTTCCAGATGTCCCATGCTGTCGACGCCGGCATCGCCTCCGGCAACCAGCATGCCGCCCAGCGGCGCACCGACCGACAAAGACTCCTTGACGCGGCGGATAAGCTCTTCGGGACTGGAGGTAATGTCCATTGACAAAGGACCGGTATCGGCACTGAGATAATCTTTGGACGGCAACAGCAAATCCATATAAGTTTCATGTCCGGCGGAACGGGCTTCCTTTATCTGATTGCCGGTGTCCGGCGCATAAGGCGAAAAAGAAAAGGAAACTTCCGGCGGCAAACCGTGCATAATGGCTTGGGCGCCAGTTTTGTCAATGCCGAAATTTTTGAAAACGACGGCAACCCGGAAGAAATTCGGTTGAACGCGCACCTTGCGGCCGTATTCGCTCCAGGGTTTGCGCAGGCCGTCGGTTTTGGGCAGCTGAAAATCGCCTTCCTTCTCAACCAGCGCCGCCTCGGATTCAATATTTTTCAGAGGTTCGGCATCTTCAACCGGTTTCAGCTTAATCAGCAGCGGCATATTGCTCAGAACCCGCTGCTGGGGCGTCATATCGTCATCGGCCGACTGCTTTCCCGGTGCCGAAGCTTCCCGGCGCTGTCTTTCTTCCTTCAATTCCTGCGGGCTTTTTTTGTCCGGCAGCGTAATCACGTATTTCGGCGATTTGTTGCCTTCTTCAAACATCATTTCCTCGACCTTGTTGCGATATTTCGGCTCGCTGCGCTTAACCGCCGAGAAATAACCGGCGGCGACAACAACCGCCAGCGCGGCAACCGCCGCCAGAATAATCCCCTGCTGTTGTTTTAAGGTCTTGAGCAAAACAAAGTCCTTTCTTATTTTCCGCTGTCGTTCTCAGAATACAGTTTAAGCGCTTTGACCATATCTATCGCACGAAGCAGCTGGTAGTCGCTTAAATCTTCCGGGCTGAGCCGCCTGTCCTTTTCGGCTTTCTTTTCTTCCGCCGTTTCATTCTTGAGAGCGCCTTTCAATTCGGCTTCAGTCATACCGAAACCGCCGCTTTCGACAACTTCAAGCTTGGCCTGTTTGACTTCAATGTCCGGTTCTATGCCCTTGGCCTGAATCGAACGGCCCGACGGCGTATAGTAACGGGCCGTGGTCAAGCGCATGGCACCGTATTTGCCAAGCGGGATAACCGTCTGAACCGAACCTTTGCCGAAAGACTTTTCACCCATGACAATGGCGCGGTGATGATCCTGAAGCGCGCCGGCGACAATTTCGGAGGCCGAAGCGGAACCTTCGTTAATCAGAACGACAATCGGCAGGCCTTTGACAATGTCGCCTTTTTCGGCGGTGTATTTAATCGTATCGCTTTCGTTGCGGGAGCGGGTGGAAACGATTTCGCCCTTGTCCAAAAACAGATCGGAAACGCTGACCGCCTGATCAAGCAGCCCTCCTGGGTTGTTGCGGACGTCGAGAACAACGCCGGCCAGTTTGCCGTCGGTTTTCTTGCGGGCATCTTTGACCGCTTTTTCAATCATTTTATCAATATTTTCCGAAAAAGAGGAAACGCGGATATAAGCAACGTCGCCGCTCTTGACTTCGCTCTTGACGGACTGGATTTTGATTTCCTCGCGTTTGAGGGTAACGTCAAAAGGCTTTTCGCTGGCACGGCGAATGGTCAGTTTGACTTTGGTGCCGACCTTGCCGCGCATTTTGTCGACGGCTTCGTTCAGGGTAAGTCCCATAACCTGTTCGCCGTCAATACTGGTAATGTAATCGCCCGGTTTCAATCCCGCCTTGGCGGCCGGCGTGTCGTCAATCGGCGAAACAACCTTGACGACGCTGTTTTCCATGGTAACTTCTATGCCCAAACCGCCGAATTTTCCGGAAGTCTGCTCGCTCATGTATTTAAAGCTCTGTTCGTCGAGATAGCTGGAATGAGGATCCAACGAAACCAGCATGCCGTTAATTGCCGACTCAATCAGTTTCCGGTCCGAAACTTCTTCAACATATGAGATTTTGGCTCTTTCCATAACTTCGCCGAACAGGTTGAGCAGCTCATAGGTGTCGGCGTCTTCCTTATCCTGATTTTTCGGCGCGGCCGCCTGAAGCGGCGAAGCCAGCATTACACTAAACATAACGGCACTTAAAAATGATAATTTGGTATTCATTGTTTTTCCATTCCTAAAAAACTTATTTTTCAATCCAGGTCAGCGGGTTGACCGGATGATTGTCCTTGCGGAGTTCGACATAAAGTCTGGCGTCGCCGCTTTCGGGCATTTGTCCGACGGGTTCGCCGGCCAGCAGCATTTGTCCGAGTTCGCAGTCAACTTCTTCCAGTCCGGCCAGCAGCGACAGGTAGCCCTGTCCGTGTTCGATAATAATCAGATTGCCGTAACCGCGGAAAGGTCCGGCAAAAATAACCGTGCCGTCATAAGGCGAAATGACCTGCGCCTGGCTGCGGGTTTTGATAATAATACCCTTGGAGGTAACGCCTTTCGACATCTGCTCGCCATATGCGGTAACAACTGGCCCGCGCGCCGGACGCAGCAGATGCCCCTTGGCCTTAACAAAGTTCTCACCCACTTCATTTATAACCTCGGGTTTGAATTTAATCAAGTCAGCTCTTTGTTTCTCTTCAAGTTTTTTCGTTTCCTCGGCAGCACGGCGGGCTTCGGCGGCTTTAAGCTCGGCCAGACGGCGGCGCTCCTCTTCCTGCCGGCGCAGCTTCTCCTGACGCTGTTTTTCCAGTTTGTTGAGAAGGTCGCGGAGATCGTTGGCCTGCGAGGCCAGCTGTTCAACTTTTTTCTTGGCCTTGACGCTTTTGATTTCGACGGCGTTACGAATTTTGGACTTGCGTTGAACCAGAGCCTTCATCTGCTCATGTTCTTTTTCCAAAATCTTTTTCTGGCGGATAATGCGCGCAACCTGTTTTTCGACCAGATTTTTCTGAGCCTCGATTTTTTCCAGATCTTCGCGGATGCGGGCGGCATTTTCCTGCAGATAAGGCACGGCTTCGCGCAGAAGCATGGCGCTGCGGATTATTTCCACCGGCGTCAGCGGCTGCACAAACAGTGCCTCGGTCGGCTTCAGCGCCAAATTTTGCAACGCGGAGAGCGTTTTAATCAGGTTGTCGTCTTCAACAACAAAGTTTTCTTCGGCTTTTTTGAGGTCGGCACGCAGAGTTTCCAGCTCGCTTTCCATTCGGGAGATTTTTTCTTCGCTGTTTTGTATCTGTTTGGCGGAAGCTATCATGTCTTTGCTGATACGGGTCAGTTCCAGACTTATCTGCGTCGCCTGCGCCTGCAGCTTTTTATGTTCAAGGTTCTGCGCCTGAACTTCCCTTTCCATTTTGGCCAAATCGGCCTTGGACACATCGGCCGCCATAACCGGCCTAAGCATGAGAGCCAGAACCCCCATGCCCAGGACCAGAGATATGTGTTGCGACCGACGTTCCATGCTATTTAATCAGCAGCGACTGTCCGTTCATTTCGGCCGGCTTGTCAATGCCCAGCAGGTCAAGCAGGGTCGGCGCAATGTCAGCCAGTTTGCCATCACGCAGGCCTTTAACCTCCTGCGGCGCATTGACCAGAACATCCATGACCTTACCGACGGTGTGAGCCGTATAGGGCGCGCCGGTTTTTTCATCAACCATCTTTTCGGCATTACCATGATCCGCCGTTACCAGCAGAACACCGCCAACATTCTCAATGGCCTTGGCAACGCGACCCAGACACTCGTCAACCGCGGCAACCGCCTTGAGCGCGGCTTCCATTATGCCGGTATGCCCGACCATGTCGCCGTTGGCAAAGTTGCAGATGATGACGTCAAAACGTTTGTTCTCAATGGCGTCGACCAACTTATCCGTCACTTCGTAAACGCTCATTTCCGGTTTGAGGTCATAAGTGGCAACCTTCGGGCTGGGAATCAGAATCCGGCTTTCGCCATCAAACTCCCTTTCCTCGCCGCCGTTGAAAAAGAACGTGACATGCGCGTATTTTTCGGTTTCGGCAATGCGCAGCTGGGTCAGACCATGCTCGGAAACCACCTGTCCGAAGATGTTATGCAGCGCTTCGGGGCCGAACATGGTTCTCATGAAACGGTTATGGTCAACCGAGTATTCGGTCATGCCGACCGCCATCGAGAAAGCTACCTGCTTCTTACGCTCGAAACCGCCGAATTCCTTATCGGCCAGAGCATAAAGAATTTCACGGGCGCGGTCGGCGCGGAAGTTTGCCATCAGCACCGCGTCGCCGTCGGCGCAACCCTGATAATCGCCAATCACGCAGGGGACGACAAATTCGTCGGTAACACCGGCCCGATAAGAAGCCTCAATCGCTTCCTTAACCGTGGCGTAACGTTTGCCGGAAGCCGAAACAATGTTGTTGTAAGCGGCTTCGACACGGTCCCAGCGTTTGTCGCGGTCCATGGCATAAAAACGGCCGGACAAAGTGGCAATACGAACATTTTTCATCTCTTTGACCGCATTTTCAAAATCGGCCAGAAAACCTTCGGCCGAAGACGGCGGCGTGTCGCGGCCGTCCAGAAAAGCGTGAACTTCGGTTCTGATGCCGTTTTTATCAAGAATGCCGGCCAAAGCAACGATATGGTGCTGGCTGGAGTGTACGCCGCCCGGCGACATCAGTCCCATCAAATGGCAGGCTTTGCTGCCCGCTTTCAGCTCTTTAATCAAATCGGTCAAAACCGGGTTTTTTTCAATGCTGCCGTCTTTGATTGCCATGTCAATACGGGGCAGGTCCTGCATAACGACGCGTCCGGCACCCAAATTCATGTGGCCGACTTCGGAGTTGCCCATCTGACCGTCCGGCAGGCCGACGGCAAGTCCGGAAGTTTCAATCAGGCTATGCGGACATTCTTCAACAAACCTGTGCCAATTCGGCGTTTTGCCGTTTTCGATGGCATTGTCCGGGGTAACCGGTCTTCTGTAACCCCAACCGTCCAAAATCAGAAGCATTACGGGTTTCTGTGTCATTATTTTCTCTCTTTCAATTAAAAACCGCACGGCCGGATGAATCTGCCGTGCCTTTAAGCAAAACAAACTTCTGGTATTATATATAATAAATCGTAATAAAAAAGCACTATTTTGCGATTATTTTACGGTTTTTTACTCCCTGACGCTCAAGGCGATTTTCCGCCAGATTTCAGTCGGAAGCGTGCCGCCGGTAACGCCCTTCATCGGCGAATTGTCATCGTTGCCGACCCAGACGGCAATGACGTATTCATCGGTAAAGCCGACGAACCAGGCATCGCGGTAATCCTGCGTAGTGCCGGTTTTTCCGGCGGCAAAGCCTGGAATTTTGGCGCGGCGGCCGGTTCCCTGACTGATGACTTTTTCGAGCATTTTGGTCAAATCCTTAACCGCGCCGGCATCCAGAATGCGGTTTTCGGTATCCGCTTCCCGCTGATAAAGCTGATAGCCGTCGCGGGTATAAATCTCCTTAATCGCATGCGGCCAGGTGGCATAGCCGCCATTGGCTATTGCCGAATAGGCTGTAGCCATGTCGATAACCTTGACTTCGAAAGTTCCCAGCGCCAGAGAGGGCGTATTTTCAACCGGCGTGGAAATGCCCATTTTTTTTGCCGTGCGGATTATGTCTTTGCGGGACAGAGATTCCGAAAGGTTAACCGTCGCCAGATTCAGCGACTTCATCAGCGCCTCGTCCAGCGTGACGCTGCCATAATATTTTTTATCGTAATTTTCCGGTTTCCATTTGCCGATGGAGAGCGGAACATCATCAATGCGGTCTTCGCGTTTCCAGCCGTTTTGCAGCGCCGTCAGATAAACGAAAGGCTTGAAGGCCGAACCCGGCTGCCGCAGCGCGGTTACCGCCCGGTTAAACTGGCTTTTGCGGTAATCGATGCCGCCGACCATGGCTTTGACCTCGCCGCTTTTGTTCAGAACAACCACCGCACCTTCGCTGACATTGCGGTTTTTGGCGGCAAGTACCGCCTCACGGAGAATTTTTTCGGCATTTTCCTGAATTTTCTGATCCAAAGTCGTATAAACATAAATATCATTGTCGCGCTCGCCGATATAATCGTTGACTTCTCTGTAAACCCAATCGGCAAAATAATCGGCTCCCTGAACCTTATACGACCTATCCTCGCCGACGGGCAAAGTCAGGGCATATTTCATCTGTCTTTCGGTAAGGGCGTCGTTGTTGACCATGTTCTGCAGAACCACCTTGGCCCTCGCCTTAGCCCTCTCGGCACTTGCAATCGGATTGTACCGCGACGGCGCTTTAAGCATGCCGGCAATAATCGCCGCCTCAAGCAGATTCATGTCGCGTGAAGATTTTTGAAAATATTTCTGGCTGGCGGCTTCAATACCGTAGGTTCCGGCGCCGAGGTAAACCCGATTTAAATACAGCGTCAGAATCTGCTCCTTGCTGAATTTATGTTCCAGCCAAAAGGCCAGCAACAGCTCCTGCGTTTTGCGCTTGATGTTTTTCTGAGACGTCAGGAACAGGTTTTTGGCCACCTGCTGGGTAATGGTGCTGCCGCCCTGGGCATAGCGGCCCATAAAAATATTGGTCAGCATGGCGCGGGTAAAGGCGACGATGTCAAAACCGAAATGCGCGTAAAAACGACGGTCTTCGGTCGAAATTATCGCGTCGGGAACATAAGAGGGAAGTTCATTTAAGCGAATGACTTCCGAATAAACGCTGCCAAAGGTTTTGACCTCGTTGCCGTTTTCGGCGGTAATGGTGGTGGACGGCTGCCGCGTACGCGCGACCGCCTGATCAATATCCGGCAGGGTCAAGACGCAATAGAGCAGCCAGCCGGCAAAAGTTATCACCAGAAAACTTAAAAAAATCAAGATGATACGCCGAGTCGCAAGCCTTTGTTTTGACTCTCTTTTTTTGCGGTTTGCCGTTTTTCTGCCGGTCTTTGTCTTTTTTACCATTTAATCTGTCCTTGCGTCGAGTCTCGGAATCCGTTATTAATTTACTATCAACATCCTGCCATAAATAAGTTAAGGAAAATTTTATGAAAACCGTTTCCGTTGCCCTGAATCAGAAATTATACGCCAAACTGACCCTGATGGCAGAAAAAAGCGGCCGTTCGGTTGACGAATGCCTTGAACTTGCCATCGGCGAATATGTTGACAACTATGAAGACGTTTACAAAACCGACCTCAATTCGGTCAATTCTCTTGAACGTTCTTTCTTTTTATCTATTGGCGAATAGATTTTTATCAATTATATTTGACGCAGATTTAAAACCTGCAAGAGAGACGATGCCATGCCCAAAAAAGTCTGCTTAGTTGACGGTTCGGGTTATATTTTCCGTGCCTTTTACGCCCTACCCCCGATGACAAATCCGGCCGGACTGCCGGTTAATGCGGTTTACGGCTTTACCAACATGTTTCTGAAACTGACCAGTCAGATTAAATGCGATTACTCGCTGGTTTTGTTTGACGCCAAGCGCAAAAACTTCCGCAACGAAATTTTTCCGGATTATAAGGGCACGCGCAAAGAAATTCCCGAAGACCTTATTCCGCAGTTTGAGCTGATTCATAACGCCGTTTCGGCGCTGAACCTCAATTATCTGGAAATGGACGGCTTTGAAGCCGACGACCTGATTGCCACTTATGCGGCCGAAGCCTTAAAAAAAGGCTATGAAGTCGTTATCGTTTCCGGAGACAAAGATCTGATGCAGCTGATTCGTCCCGGTGTCGAATTTTACGATCCGATGAAAGACAAATTTTTCACGCCTGAAGACGTCAAGGAAAAGTTCGGCGTCTATCCGGAACAAGTCGCAGACGTTCAGGCTCTTTCCGGCGACAGCATCGACAATGTGCCGGGCGTTCCCGGAATCGGTCCGAAGACCGCAGCCGAACTGGTCAATCAGTTCGGTTCGCTGGAGGGAGTTCTGGAACATGCCGGCGAAATCAAACAAAACAAACGCCGCGAAACGCTGCTGGCCAATCTGGACAACGCAAGGATTTCCAAGCAGCTGGTTCAGCTCAAAAACGACGTGCCGGTCGAACATGACCTGGAAGAGTATGGCTGCCGCAATCCGGAACTGACAACCCTGCTGCATTTTGTAGACGAGCACGGTTTCAAAAGCCTGAAGCCGCGGCTGGAAAAATGGGTCAGCGAACAATGCGCCGATCCGCTGAATCCACAGGCAAAAAACGTCCTGAAAAAAGAAGTTCAGAAAAAATATGAACTGATTACCGATGAAGCCGGTCTTAAACGCTGGGTTGAAAAAATCAGCAAGGCCGGTCTGTTTTCATTCCGGACGGTTTCAAGCGGCAGCGAACCGGCTTTTGACCGGATTTCAGGCCTTGCAATGGCAATTAATCCGGGAGAAGCCTGCTATGTGCCGCTCGGTTCGGCCGAAGTGCAGACCGGCAGCAATTTCGATCTGTTTGCCGCGCCGCAGAAAAGCGAACAGCGTCTTTCGCGCGAACAAGCCGCCAAATGGCTGAAATCCGTTTTTACCGACCGTTCGATTTTAAAAATCGGCCATGCAATGAAACTTGACCTGCATTTTATGAGTCAGATTTTCGGGACTGAAACCGCTATTGAGCCGATTGACGACATCGCGGTCATTTCTTACGATTTGGACAGCACCGAGCACGGTCACGGAATCGACGAACTGGCAGAACTGTTTTTGGACTACAAGGCGCAGAAGCTTGAAGACCTGCTCGGCAGCGGCAAAAACAAAATCAGCGTTGAAAATCTGGACAGCAAGCAACTGCTCGACTTTGCCGCTGAACAGGCCGACCTGATACTGCGCCTGTACAATGTGCTGAAACCGCGGCTGGTTCCCGAACGCAAGGCGGCCGTTTATGAAAATTTCGACCGGCCGCTAATTGGTACGCTCAAAGAGATGGAACAAAACGGCATTATGGTTGACGCGGGGGCCTTGCGCAAGCTGAGTTCGTGCTTTGAGGAACAGCTGCGACAGATTGAAAGCCAGGTTTACGAACTGGCCGGCGAAGAATTTAACCTCGGTTCGCCCAAACAAATCGGCGAAATATTGTATACAAAACTCGGCCTGAAGGGCAAAAAGACAGCCAGCGGCAGTTTTCAGACCGGCGCTGACGTGCTGGAAAAAATGGCCGAAGAACACGAACTTCCGGCTAAGATTCTGGAATGGCGCGGTTTTGCGAAACTTAAGTCGACCTATACGGAAGCTTTGTTAAACCTGCTTGACGCAAACAGCCGAATTCATACGACCTATAACCAGATAAACACGACGACCGGTCGACTGTCGTCAACGAATCCGAACTTGCAGAACATTCCCATTCGCACCGACATGGGATTAAAAATCCGCGAATGTTTCATCGCCAAGCCGGGTCATAAAATAATTTCTTCCGACTATTCGCAGGTTGAGTTGCGGCTGATGGCCGTCGTTGCCGGCGTCAAGGCATTGAAAGAGGCATTTAACCACGGCATTGACATTCATGCGGCAACGGCCGCCAAGGTTTTCGGCGTGTCGGCCGATCAAGTCGACCATAATCTGCGCCGTCATGCCAAAACAATCAATTTCGGCGTTATTTACGGCATTTCGCAGTATGGACTGGCCAAACAGCTGGGCATATCCGCTGACGAAGCCAAAATTTACATCGACAACTATTTTCGCCAAATGCCGGAAATCAAGGCCTATATGGAAAAAACCATCGCTTTTGCGCATAAAAACGGTTTCGTGCTGACGCCTTACGGCCGCAAATGTTTTGTTTTCGGCATCAATGACAAGAACAAGCGCATTTCGTCAAACGCCGAACGGGCGGCCATTAACGCTCCTTTGCAGGGCGGAGCCGCCGACATCATTAAAATGGCCATGAATCAATGTTTGTGGCGGCTGCAAAAAGGCGGCTTCAAAACCAAAATGCTGTTGCAGGTTCATGACGAACTGGTCTTTGAAGCGCCGGACAACGAAGTTGAAGCAATTAAACAGCTGGTTAAGGAAACAATGGAAAACGTCGTGCATTTCGACATTCCGTTTATAGCCGAAACAGGTTCCGGACAAAACTGGGCCGAAGCACATTAGCCCAAAGGTTAACGAGGGCTTACAACTGGTCTTTTTTAGATTTGAGTTGACCGCAGGCGGCCAGGATATCCTGTCCCCGCGGGGTGCGAATCGGCGCTGCATAACCGGCATGATTCAACACTTTGGCAAAGGCATGAATACGGTTGTTGGAGCTTGGCTCAAAGCCACAGCCCGGCCAGGGATTAAACGCTATCAGGTTGAATTTGGCGTTAATCTGATATTTCTTCATCAGGTTAATGAGCTGATTGGCGTTTTCTATCGAATCGTTGATGCCGTTAAGCATCAGATATTCAAAAGTCACGTAGCGGCTGCCGTCGCGGCTCTGATAGTCGCGGCATGCTTTCATGACCTCGGCCAGCGGATACTTTTTGTTAATCGGCATAATCCGCGAACGGATTTCATCGGTCGGCGCATGCAGACTGACCGCCAGACGGACGCCTGTTGCTTCGGCAACTTCAACAATGCGCGGCGCAATGCCGGAAGTTGACAGCGTAATGCGGCGGCGGGAAACGGCAATTCCTTCGCCGTCGGTAATAATGTTCATTGCTTTGATGACGTTTTCAACATTCTGCAGCGGCTCGCCCATGCCCATAACGACAATGTTCGACAACATACGGTTTTCGTCCGTGCGGGTCGGCCACTCGCCATAGACGTCGCGGGCAACCATAAACTGTCCGACGATTTCGCCGGCGGTCAGGTTCCGGGTCAGCTTCTGACTGCCGGTATGGCAGAAGCGACAGCCCATCGCGCAGCCGACCTGCGTTGAAATACAGACGGCGCCGCGGTCTTCCTCGGGAATATAGACCATCTCTACCCGCTGACCGTCGGCAAATTCAAGCAGCCATTTGTGGGTTTTGTCGACAGAAACCTGCTCGGCAACAATTTTCGGACGGGTTATCGTGAAGTTTTCAGCCAGTTTGGCGCGCAATTCTTTTGAAAAGCTGCTCATTTGAGCAAAATCAGTCACGCCGTGATAGTACAGCCATTGCCAAAGTTGTTTGGCACGAAACGGCTTTTCGCCGAGGGCGGCAACCTGTCCCGCAAGTTCGGTTTTGCTCAGGCCGAGGAGTTCAATCTTTTCCGTCATGGCTATTTCTTGCCGCATTTGGCGCTGATGGCCTTGTAAGCACTGCTGAAACCGGCCAACGAATAGGTGTCTTTGGTATCGGTGCCTTTAGCCGACGTGCCGGTAACAATCATTCTTTCACCGCGTTTCATACCTTCGACCAGCTCGCGGTCAACGCGGTCGCTGACGGCCCAGGCCTTGTCGCCGCTGGTAAACAGTTTCTTGAAGCTTTTGGTACCGATTTTGACAACGACCGGAGAATCCGGCTTATAGGTATAACCGGCAACAAAGTTGACAACGTCAAAACTTTTTTCAGCCGGACGGTGCGTAACAACGGCATAAATATCGCCGCGTTTGGTGTATTTTCCCTCGTCCTTTTTTGGCGTGGAAGCCATATAGCAGACTATTCCGCTCGAATCCTTATGATAATAAGCTGCCCAGTCATCATATTCGCCGATAAGCTGCGGCGCGGCGGCCAAGACAGGAGCCGCGGAAAAAGCGAAGACGTTGAAAACGGAAACGAAAAAAATCTTTTTTAACATACCTTTGTACCCACAAATTTCGGTTATTTGCCAATTATTGTATTTGAAAAATATATAAAAACTGTTAACAATAGGGCAGATTTCAAAAACAGCGGGAAAAACAAGATGATCAGAGACAATTATCTGGACATGAACAAAATCATTCAGGACAAAAAGGTGCTGAAACTGTTTCGCGTGGTCGAAAGCCACGGCGGGGCGCTGCGGTTTGTGGGCGGCGCCGTGCGCGACGCGCTGGCAGGACTGCAAGGCTTTGATCTGGACCTGGCCACCGACCTTTCGCCGGACGAACTGGTTGAAGCCTGTTCAGAAAACGGTCTGCGCACCGTTCCCATCGGCATAAAATTCGGTACAGTCGGAGTCATTATCAATGACAAAGTACTTGAAGTGACGTCTTTGCGCCGCGACGTCAAAACTGACGGACGACATGCCGTCGTCGAATTTACGACCGACTGGGAAGCCGACGCTTCGCGCCGCGACCTGACCATCAACGCCGTTTACGCCGACGAGAAAGGCAATGTTTTTGACTATTATAACGGTATTGAAGATCTGGAGCAGGGCAATGTCCGTTTCATCGGCAATCCCAATCACCGCATTAAGGAAGATTATCTGCGAATCCTGCGCTTTTTCCGCTTTTATTCGCTGTTCGGCAAAGGACCTATTGACGATAAGGCGCTCAAAGCCTGCGTCGAAAACCGCGACGGGCTCAAAACCCTGTCGATTGAGCGTATCCGCGACGAGTTTTCAAAAATTCTGCTGACGCCGAATGTCGGCAAAACTCTGAAAATCATGTTCGACAATGAAATTCTGGGCTTTCTGCTGGCACCGTCAGAAAATTTTCAGCAGCTTGATTTTCTGATTAAGCTGGTTGATGACGAAAATATTCCGCATGCAGCCATGCGGCGGCTGTTTGTCCTCTACCAGCCGGACGAGGAACTGGCCGAAAATCTGGCAGCGCGGCTGCATCTGACCAGAAAACAACGCGAATCCTTCGTTCGCTGGGCGGCAGTCAAAGTACCAAGCGAAGCGTTTCTTGACGCCGGCAGCCGATTGAAACTGATTTACAAATACGGCAAAGAGTTCTGTCGCGACAAAATGCTGCTGCAATCTGCTTTGGAAATGAAAAACGTTTCTAACCTGCATGCCAGACTGCAGGAGATTGAAGACGCAGTCGTACCGATTTTTCCCATTCGCGGCAAAGACGTTATTGCCGCAGGCATCAGTGACAACCGGAAAATCGGCGCAACGCTGGACAATCTTGAACAACTCTGGCTGGACAGCAATTTCCGTCTGACCAGAGAAGAACTTTTAAGCAAAATAAGCGAGATAAATCAGAAAGCTACCGCATAGTTTTTACAGCAGTTTGCGTGAATTGAGAGCCAACTGGAGCGTGCCTTCGTCCATATAATCAAGTTCAGCGCCCATCGGAATTCCCTGCGCAAGCGTGGTTACCTTGGCTTCGGTATCTTTCAGCCGCGAAACCAGATAATGAGAGGTTATCTGTCCGTCAACGGTGGCCGGAAGCGCAAGAATAACCTCTTTAATGCCGTCTTTTTTGATGCGGCAGAGCAGAGATTCAATATTAAGGTCTTCAGGAGCAATACCGTCCAAGGCCGACAAAACGCCGCCTAAAACATGATATTTTCCCTTAAAGAAAGAAACCCTTTCCATTGCCCATAAGTCTGCAACGTCCTGCACCACGCAGAGGGTGGCGTCTTCGCGTTTTTCGGAAGCGCAAATCGAACAGGGCGAAACAGTATCATAATTGCCGCAGATTTCACAGGTTTTGACGTTGGCGGCCACTTCCTGCAGAGCTTCAATCAACGGCAGAAACAGACTTTCGCGCTTTTTGAGCAGCTGTAACACGATGCGCCGGGACGAACGAGTTCCCAGCGACGGCAGTTTGGCAATCAGCTTGGTAAGTTTTTCAATTTCCTTTCCGGCCACGGCAGTTTCCTCAGAAAGGAAGTTTCAGGCCGCCGAGATTGAGGCCGCCGGTAACGTCTTTCATACCCTCGGCCATTGAAGCGTCAACCTTAGCATGGGCATCGTTATAAGCAGCGGCAATCATGTCTTCAAGAATGCTGACGTCTTCTTCCTCGAGCATGGACTTGTCAATTTCGACCTTTTTCATCTCAAATTTGCCGTTCAGCGTAATTTTGACCATGCCGCCGCCGGAAGTTCCGGTCAGTTCCTGTTCGGCAAGCTTCGCCTGGGTTTCTTCCATTTTTTTCTGCATCATCTGGGCTTGTTTCATCAGCCCCTGAATATTCATCATGATTAAATTTCCTCTTCAAAAAACAGTTCGCTGTCGGCTTCCCCGTCCGCCGTCTCTTCCAAATCCACCCTACGGGTCAGGGTTTCAATCTTGGCTCCCTTAAACTCGGCCATAATCGCCTTGACCAGGGGATATTCCATAATGCTGCGCTTGTCTTCCTCGGTTTTGGCCCGCTCCCTGTCGGCAATGGTTTCGCCGAGATGGCCGCGCAGAATATCAATTTTCCACTCCTTGCCGGTGGCTTCGGTCAAAATTTTATGCAGATTCATAATAAAATCGGGATGAATTTTGTCCGAAACCGTCATCTTCATAAAACCGTCGCTGAATTCGTGAATGGTAACGTCGTTTTTCAGCGCATAAGAAACCAGCATTTTACGATTGGTTTCCAAATAGGCAACCAGTTCTTCGGCATTTTTGAACATTCCGAAAGAAGCCGGCGTCGTGGCCGTATCCGGGTGCGGCGCTTCAACCCGTGCCGACATAGCCGGTACGGATACAGGTGCATTTTGCGGCGCACCTGCCGCTGCTTCAAAAGGGCGCGAGCTGCCTAAGCTAGAGTTTTTTTTTACGTCGTTGAGAAGTTCGTACGGCGTGGGCAGACTGGCGGAATAAGCCACGCGTATCAGAATCATTTCCAACGCGTCTATCTGAACCGGCGCAACCTGAAGCTCGCCAATACCCTTAATCAGCATCTGCCAGATTTTGGAGAGAACGGCTATCGAAACGACCGGCGTCATTTTTGTGCAGAAACCGCGTTCATTTTCCGTCAGGCTGACGTCATTGACCGAAGCGGGAATAATGCGGGCTTTGGCCAGCATATGCGTAATGTTAATCAAATCCTGCAGCAGGGTCGTCGGATTGGCACCGTTTTTGTACTGCTCCTGAAGATTGGAAATGACCTTGTCTACTTTGCCGACCGCCAGATTTTCGAACAATTCGAAAACCTGATTTCGGTCAGCCAGACCAATCATGTTTTTGACAACGTCAGTGCGAACTTTGCCTCCGCCAAGCGAAATCGCCTGATCCAACAGAGATTCGCCGTCACGCGCCGAACCGTCAGCCGCTTTGGCAATGATATGCAGCGCCTCTTCGTCAAAAGCAATGTTTTCGTTACCGAGAATTTTCTTAAATAGGCCGGTCAGGTCCTCAATGCTGATACGTTGCAAATCGAAACGCTGACAGCGGGAAAGGATGGTTACAGGAACCTTGCGGATTTCGGTGGTGGCAAAAATGAATTTGACATGGGACGGCGGCTCTTCCAAAGTCTTCAGCAGTGCGTTGAAAGCGCTTTTGGAAAGCATGTGGACTTCGTCGATGATATAGATTTTATAACGGGCATTGGTCGGTTTGTAGCGGACGCCGTCAAGAATTTCGCGGATATCGTCAACACCGGTATGCGAAGCCGCATCGAGCTCCATAACATCAATATGCCGCCCTTCGGTTATCGCCCTGCAGTTTTCGCAGACGCCGCAGGGGTGAACCGTCGGACCGCTTTTGCCGTCAAGTCCGGTACAGTTCAGGGCTTTGGCGATAATACGGGCCGTGGTCGTTTTGCCGACGCCGCGGATGCCGGTAAGTATATAGGCATGATGCAAACGGTTGTTCTTAATCGCATTGGTAAGCGTCTGTACCAGCGCATCCTGACCGACCAGATCGTCAAAGTTTTGCGGACGATACTTGCGGGCAAGGACAACATACTGGTCATCGCTGCTGTTTTCGGTGCTTGTATTTTCTTCGGCCATTGCAATCTTCTAAAAATGAGGCGGAGAGCGGGCGACCTTAATCGCTTCCGTTACGGCTGCTTCCTTCCGGACCTGACCGGGTTGGCGGAAAATTAACCCGCCGCCCTCCAATAAAAAACTTATTTTAATATCGTTGTTTTTATCCCTTTTTTCAAGGGAAAAATAAACAAATCAACATTTTCGGGCTAATTCGGAACCCGAATATTGAGTTTGGCAAGCGCGTCGCGGGTTACTTCCTGTTCGCGTTCAAACGAATTATAAGCTTCCGGCTGGTTTTCCGGGCTGAGAGGACGACCGTAAATGAGGGTCTGCGCGGTGGTGCGGTCCTTGCCGAAAATCAGCGGCGCACGGTAATTCGAATCGATAACCAGAGGTTCGGCGCCGCTGTCGCGGGACAGGGTTTCAAAACGACGGGGCGCTGCGTCGACAACGATGTCGCCGCTGCTGCGGACTTCGACGATATCCAGGCTGTGCTCGTTGCGTCCGTCGGCAAACAAGCGGAATACGCCGTTGATGCCGATATAGCCGTCCGGTTCGGTAATTGCTTCAGTCAGGCTGCCGCTGTCCTGTCTGGATAATGCCGAAGCCAGCGCAACGCCGTCATAGGCAAAAGAATACAGCGTACTCGGGCGGTCGCCGAAATATTCGTTATATTTGTTTGAGAAATAAGCGCTGTGAGAACGCGACATGGCCGGATACCAACTGCCGAACAGGGTTGTTTCCCTGTTGAGACTGGTGTTTTCCCAAATTGAGGTACCGAGAAATTTGACTTTCGGCGAAAAAACATCGTAATAGCCGAACATTGAAGCAGCAGATTTCAGGCGCGGACCATATTCGGGAATGATGACCGCGTCAAAATCGACATCGCCCAGCGTATCCAGCGGTTCAAGGCGTTTGAGAACCTTAGCCGCGTTAACGTCGCCGCGGGCAGATTTGGCGGCCAGATTGGTGCGGATTTTCTGCAAACGGGCAACACGGGCCGGGTAATCGGTCATTTTTTTCAAGATGTCGGAAAAATCGGTGGTGTTGGGCGGATAAAAAGCTATGCGGGCAACACTGACATTGTTTTTCTGCGCCGAACTGACTGCTGCTCTGGCAACGGCTATGCCTGTCGAATTATCAGGCACCAACAGCGCGAATCTGGAACGTCCCTTCTCTGCGGCAAAACTCATGACACGGTCAACCTGCTCGTCAATCAACAGACCAAGCGTATAAATATTGCTTTGCAAAACATCGGTATTGGTCGAAAAGGCAATTACCGGAACGCCGCGGTCAATCGCCGAATTTGACACGGCGCGGACTTCAGAGCTTGTCAGCGGGCCGAGAATAAGATCAGATTGTTGATTCAGCGCATTTTCAATCGCGACGCGGGCTCCTTCGGGCGTGCTTTTGGTATCGTAATACTGCAGAATCAGGTTCGGATTGCGCACATCGTCCAAAGCCATCATGGTGGCATTTTTCAGACCCTGTCCCTGTTTGGCCGCCTCACCGCTCAATGGCAGCAGAACGCCGACACGAAAATCGCTCCGGCCGCCGAGACTGACTTCGCCGTAATCAGTGGCAACACTGTCAAAACCGCTTTGGGTGGCAACTTCGGCCGAACGACAGCCGGCAACAACCGTAAGCAGGAAAAGCACTAAATATTTTTTTAACACTTGCATTTTACCCTAAAATAGAAAACAATCCGAAATTATAAAGCATTATGAAAACATATTAAACAGATTTAGAATAAAAAACCCTTAATGTAAAGAAAAGATATGCAGAACGGATTATACATCGTCGCCACACCAATCGGAAATCTCGGCGACCTTTCGCCCCGCGCCGCGGAAACACTTGCAAACGCCGACGTTATCGCCTGCGAAGATACCCGCATTGCCAAAAAGCTCTTTGCGCTTTTGAATATAAGCACGGCCGGCAAAAAATTCATCGTCTATCAAAATTACAACGAAGAGGACGAAGCCCAGAACATTATCAATCTGGCCGTCAACGACGGCAAAAGCATTGCGCTGGTCAGCGACGCCGGTTCGCCGCTGATTTCAGATCCCGGATACAGGCTGGTGCGCAAGGCTCGCGAGCAAAACGTTTTCGTAACGGTTCTGCCCGGCTGCTGTGCTCTTGTCTGTGCTCTGCAGCTGTCCGGTCTGCCGACTAACCGCTTTCTGTTTGCCGGTTTCATTCCCAACAAGGACAAAGCCCGCGCCGACACTCTGAAAGAAGTGCGCGACACAAAAGCGACGATCGTTTTTTATGAAACGGCACAGCGGATTGTCAAAACCCTGACGGCCGCCGCGGAAATTTTCGGCAACAGGGAAATGGCCGTTGCCCGTGAAATCAGCAAAGTTTATGAAGAATGCGTTAACGGAACCGCCGCCGAACTGATTGAACATTTCAGCGCCAAAGACCCGAAAGGAGAAATGGTACTGATGATAGCGCCGGCAGCGGAAAAAGACTTCTCGGATTTGGACATTGCAAGCCTGCTGCGGCAGAAAATGGCTGAAATGCCTTTGAAAAGCGCCGTTAAGGAAATGGTTTCGGCTTACGGACTGAACAAAAATGAAATATATGAACTGGCACTGAAAATCAAAAATGAATAACTATCATTCCGGACATCGGGCAGAATTTCTGGCCCGACTGCTGTTTCGCCTGAAAGGCTACCGGATTTTGGCGGCCAATTACGTCAGCGGACGCGGAACGCATGCGGGTGAAGTCGATTTTGTTGCCAAACGCGGAAACGTGCTGGTGTTCGTTGAAGTCAAAAAACGAACAACGCTGGATAAAGCCGCTTATGCCGTCAGCGACATACAGAAACGGCGAATCCGCTCCGGTGCCGAATCTTTTTTAAAAAAACATCCGCAGTTCAATGGCTGCGACATTCGTTTCGATGCCGTTTTGGTAAAGTTTCCCTGCTCTTTCCGACATCTGGAAAACGCCTGGTAAAAAATTATGCGGACATATGGAAATGAAACATCTTCCGATTATATTAACAGCAGTTTTAAGCTTGTCTTGTTTTGATGCAAAAACATTGTCTGCGGGAGAAAAAGAGATGGAAATAACCAGTTCGGGAATTGAAAACGGCAGAATTGAAGACAAATGCGGCAAACGCGGCGACGACTTTATTAACAACGTGCCATCCCTTTCGCTGCCGCTGATAATTCACAATGCGCCGCCCGGAACCAAAAGCTTTGCCCTGATATTAAGAGACGAAGATGCCGCGCCGGTTGTCGGATATCCTTGGATTCACTGGCTTGCAGCCAACATAAGGGAACCGCAGCTGGCCGAAAACGCCAGCCGCCGCAAACCGGATTTTATTCAGGGCGTCAACAGCTGGAACATGCCTTTTTACGGTGGAATGACACCGCCGAATGCACCGCACCGTTACGATCTGCATATTTATGCTCTGGACCGTTTTCTGCCGTTGAAAAACGGTTTTACACAAACGGAACTTAAAGAAAGCATGGAAGGTCATGTTCTGGACGAAGCCGTCTTGAGCGGCGTTTATGACAACTGACCGCAAATGCCGGTTTATTCGACCGTATTTTCAATCAGACGGTTCAGATTGTCGCGTTCGTAGGTATTGTATCCTTCAAAATCTTCTTTGATTTTCTGAAGTTTTTTTCTGTCCTCACGCATTTTTTCGATTTGCGGCTGCGCCAGTTTCTCAAACAATGCGTCAACATCGCTTTTGTCCTTGTCTTTTTTAGTTTCGGCAGGCTTTTGTTCCGCCGCCGGTTCATCATCGTCATCTCCGGTCAAACCGACTTCGGAGGTTTTTTCCTTTATGGCGTCGAGGGTATCTTTAGGAATAAGCTTTTCAATCGGTTCGGCAAAATTGCCGGCAATCTGAAAATATTTCGATTTCTTAAGCAAATCGGGCTGTGATTTGACCGGCATCATCCAGCTGATGAGAATATACATAAGAACGATAAGCAGAAAAGCCCGAACTATGCCAAAAAACAAACCGAGCAGCCGGTCAAGACCGCTGAGCTTGCTGGTGCGGATTTTGCCGACAACGCCGGCCGTCGCGTATATCCAGACAATCATGAATACGATTAAAATAAACGCCGCAGTGGCAATCCCGGCCATCCAGCCGCTTTCAATGTATTTAAGCGTGAAAGGATTCAAAACCGGCAGCAGATAAATGACGGCAGCTCCGGCGAGCACCCAGCCGACAATCGAGAGAACTTCCTTAACCAGCCCTCTCCCCAGAGCAATAAGCGCCGAAATTCCGACTATAACCAAGATGGCGATATCCATGTTGTTGAGCTGCTGCATTTGTTTTTCCTTCAGTTAAACCAGTTTATCAGGCGCTGGACGTTGCCGATTTCGTGAACCGACATTTCATGATTGTTGAGTTTTTTGTCTTTTTGATAAGTCGCCGGCATAATGGCGCTGGCAAAGCCCAGTTTGTGAGCCTCTTTCAGACGCGAATTTGGCTGGCTGACGGCACGAATTTCGCCGGAAAGACCGATTTCGCCGAAAATTACCGTATCAGAGGGCAGCGGTTTGTTGGTCATCGAGGAAATGACCGCCATCGCAACCGCCAAATCGGCCGCCGGTTCGGAAATTTTTAAGCCGCCGGCAATATTCAGGTAAATGTCCTGCGAACTCAGATTCATGCCGCAGCGTGCTTCCAAAACGGCCAGAACCATGGCCAGACGGTTGGAATCCCAACCGACAACCGCTCGTTTCGGACTGGCATAACTGGTCGGACTGACCAGAGCCTGAATTTCAACAAGTACCGGCCGCGAACCTTCAATTCCGGCAAAAACGCAAGAACCGGAAATATTTCCCTGCCTTTCGGCCAAAAACAATGCCGACGGATTTTCGACTTCGACAAGACCTTTGTCCTGCATTTCAAAAACGCCGATTTCATCCGTGGCACCGTAACGGTTTTTGACCGCACGCAAAATGCGGAAATGGTGGCCGCGTTCGCCTTCAAAATACAAGACGGTGTCGACCATATGTTCCAAAACGCGCGGGCCGGCAATGGCTCCCTGTTTGGTTACATGACCGACCAGAAAAAGAACGAAACCCTTTTTCTTGGCCAGCTTAATCAGTTCATAAGCGCAGGCGCGCACCTGGGCAACACTGCCCGGCGTGGATTCCACTTCTTCCAGATACATGGTTTGTATCGAATCGATAATAACCACCGCAGCGTCCGATTTGTCCAGCGTTTCGATAATATCCTTAACGTCAGTGGTTGAGGCAAGATTGACCGGCGACTGTTCCAGCCCCAGACGTTTGGCGCGAATCCGCACCTGATCTATGGCTTCCTCGCCGGATATGTAATAACATTCAGGTTTTGAAGGCGCATTGGCAATGCTGGCGCAAACCTGCAGCAACAACGTCGATTTGCCGATGCCCGGGTCACCGCCGACCAAAATGGCAGACCCCGGCACCAGACCGCCGCCCGAAACACGGTCAAGTTCCTTAATGCCGGTCGGAATGCGGCTTAAGGCGGTTTCAGCGCCGCTCAAAGGCACAAATTCAAGTATCCTGCCTTTTTTCTTCGGCGTCAGATTGGAAAATCCTTCTCCGCCGACCTTTTCTTCGACAATGGTATTCCATTCGCCGCAGGCATCGCATTTTCCCTGCCATTTGGGATAGACGCTGCCGCAGTTCTGGCAGACAAATTCGCTTCCGCCTTTTTTGGCCATAATCAGACCTCCACTTTTATCGGCCCTTGTGAACAGCCGTTGATAAACTGGCAAACATACGGGTTATCGGTTTTTTCCATTTCCTTAACCGTGCCGCACCAGATGATTTTACCTTTGTACAGCATGGCAATTTTGTCGGCGATTTTGCGCGCCGAGGCCATGTCGTGGGTAATGGTTAGCGCCGTAGCACCCAAGCCGCGCGCAGATTCAATAATCAGATCGTTGATGACATCCGCCATAATCGGGTCAAGTCCCGTGGTCGGTTCGTCAAAAAAGATGATTTCCGGTTTGGTGGCAATCGCCCGGGCCAGACTGACGCGTTTCTGCATACCGCCGGAAAGTTCGCTCGGCGACAAATCGGCCACGTCGGGAGCCAGACCGACCTGCCGCAAGACACGGACAGCTTCGTTTTTGGCGTCTTTACGGTTCCATTTCTGATTTTCAATCAGGCCAAAGGCCACATTTTCCCAGACGCTCAGACTGTCAAACAGCGCACCGCCCTGAAACAGCATACCCATTTTGGCATGCATGGCATCACGGACGGTTTCGTCGGCGCCGTTAATTTCAACGCCGTCGACTTTAATGGATCCTTCATCCGGATTAAGCAGCCCCTGAATACATTTAATCAAAACCGATTTGCCGGTTCCGGAACCGCCGATGACAACCAGAGATTCGCCTTTTTTGATTTCGATATCCACGCCGTCGAGAACAACTTTTTTGCCAAAAGCCTTATGCAGATTTTTTACCTGAATTTTATATTCGCTCATTTCTTTTTTCTCCATTCAAGCTATTTTGCAAAAAAGAGTTCGGTAATGATGTAGTTGAAAATCAGAATCAAAATCGAGGCGGAAACCACGGCGTTGGTCGTGGCTTCGCCGACTCCCTGCGCGCCGCCGCGCGACTTATAGCCGTTGTAGCAGCCCATAATTGCAATGATAAAACCGAAAACGCAGGCTTTGACGACACCGGTTACAATGTCCAGGCTTTCCAGTCCGTTAATCGTTGAATTGATGTAGTTGGCCGGGTTAAAACCAAGTTTATAGACGGCAATGATAAAACCGCCGAAAATGCCGATGACATCGCCGATAAGCACCAGCAGCGGCAAGACCATTATTCCGGCAAGCACGCGCGGCGCAACCAGATATTTAAACGGATTGGTTGAAAGCGTTACCAGCGCATCAATCTGTTCGGTGACGCGCATGGTTCCGATTTCGGCCGCCATGGCTGCACCGATACGTCCGGCAACCATCAGGCCGGAAAAGACCGGCGCCAGTTCGCGGGTAACGGAAATCAGCACGACAGAAGCAACAGCACTTTCCGCACCGTAACTGGAAAAACCGGAATAGGTTTGCAACGCAATGACCATACCGGCAAAAATCGTCGTTAAAGCAACGACCGGCAGCGAATAAAAACCGATGTCTATCATTTGTTTGCCAAGCAGCTTAAGATAAAACGGCGGCGTTACGCTGTTGTAGACCGATTTGGCAATAAAGAGCGACAATTCGCCCAGACCGGAAACAAACCGCACCAGCGGCTTGCCCAGTTTTCTGAAAAAGTTTTCGATATAATTTCCCGACATGGCTGTTTCTTTCGCTGAATTAAACCTTTAATCTGCGCGTATTTTAGGGCAAGAGCGCCAATTAATCAAGAAGACTATCCATTTTTATAACAATCTTGTCCGCGACCGAACTTTCAAAAGCCCAGAGCCGAACTTTCGGCAGCGAAACACCTTCAAGTTCCGCAAAGACCGCGGCAGGCAGACGTTCGACAGCCTGCGGCGAATCGACCAGTTCGACCAGCAGAACCGCCGTTCCTTCCCGGTCAAAAGGAACTTTCTGAATGCCTATTCCCCTTACCTCAAGCAATCCGGCGATGTTATCGGGAGCGGAAACCCTCAGAAAACCGTCTTCTGCCCAAATATCCGTACGGTCGTCGGCAATGAGCCGGGCGCCGTGGCGGACAATCAGCCGAAGCGCCAAATCGGATTTTCCCGAAGCGGAAGGACCGGTTAACAAAACCGCGCGGCCTTTATAATTGACGGCTGTGGCGTAAATGTTCGGCATTATCGGAGTTCCAGTTTCCGCAGACGGGAAAGCTTTTCGGCCGACGCGGAAGATATGGTTATTCTGCGGCCGGAAGCATCCGGGGTTATGGTCAGTTTAAAACAGTTTTCAGGCAGCCAGCCGGCCATTTTCTCCGGCCATTCAATCAGACAGACGCCTCCGTAAAGCGCTTCTTCCATACCAAGTTCAAAGATTTCTTCCGGAGCCTTGAGCCTATACAGGTCGAAATGGTAAATTTCAAAATCAGGCGCCTCGTAACTCTGTACCAATGTAAACGTCGGACTGGGCACTTCTTCAGCGGCCGTCAGGCTCTGAACGAAACCGCGGGCAAAAACGCTTTTACCCATTCCCAAAGTTCCGAACAAGGCAAAGGTATCGCCGACTTTGGCAATCTGCGACAGCTTTTGCGCAAAAGCGACGGTTTCATCCTCATTGCGGCAAATGACCGAGATTTCTTCCATGGAGACTCCTATAAGTCAAGTATGCCCTTTTTGCGGCTTTTCGGTTTGATGACTTTGATTTTGGGCTTTTTGCCTTGCATGGCGCGCCAATCCCAGGGCATATAGAAGGTTCCCTGCCAGAGACCGCGTTTGTTCATCTGCGCCTGACGTTCGTAAGGAACATAAATGTCCGTATATTTCTGATAAGCAACCGCCCAGCCGGCATTGACCAGAGCCGCGCCAAGGTCATACTGGCCGAGAGAACAGGTACCGACCATGTTTCCCTTGGCATCCCGCTGCATGACATGACATTCAAGTTCATTGGTGGTAATCCAGTTTTTCAGCCACAATGCGGCTTCCCGGCCGCAATTGTAAGACCGCCCCTGCCGGTCGGCACAGGTTTGATTGGCTTCCGGCGCGTCAATGCCATACAGTTTGAAATAACTGCCCCGAATCTCAAGCGTGTCACCGTTGATAACGCGGGCTGCGCCGTATATGGCCGGAAAATTGTTCGGATTAAATGCCGGTGCAGGCTGTTCGCGCTGACCGCCGAACGAGCTTATCAGCTGCTGAAAAGCATTGGGCCTCTGTTCCGCCTGAGGCTGAACCTCGGCCTGAGAACCGATGTCGGAAGAAAAGTTTTCGTCGATGGCCGGGGCATATTCTTCCTCGACAATCATTATCTGGCCGTTTTGCGGCATTTGCTGCTGCGAATTGGCCTGCATGCCCAAAAAGCTGCGCAGCGACTGTCCGACGCCGCCAATGCCGTTGTTAAAGCCGCCGATGGCATAAAGAATAAAAGCGATAATCGAAATAACGACCAGAAAAGACGGCAGACAGCCCATGGCACGCCAAGCCATTTTTCCGAAAATGTACAGCACCACCAAACCGATAATCAGCCCGATGAAACCGCCGCCCTGCAACAACAGGCTGCTGCTCTGCGTTCCGCTGCCGCCGATAAAAATCAGGATTAAGGCACCCAGCCCCAAAAGTGCTTTTTTCAGAAAAACCATGACGTATCTTTCCTTTATGTTCGTTTTGTATCATTAGAGCACAGGATTAAACTTTTTCCAAGATTTTTTTACTGTGCCCGTTTTAAATACGCTTTATACGCAATTTTTGAACAGTCTATAAAAAAGCCCTTAAAAAGGAGTAAAGATTACAAAAACAAAGCCCCTTTTTTGAGGGGCTTGGAAATTATTCTGCAGCAATGTTTGCTTTGGTATAACAATGGCAGTGGCATATGCCGTCACGCTCAATATCCGAGCGGCATAGTTCAGAGATACAATAGCGGGCGCTGTTGTTGCCGTCACAGGGGCATCTCTGCCATTCAGCCTCGCCAAACATCCGGGTTTTGGCCCGGGCGACTTTTTCAACATTTTCAGTTGTACAGTATCCTGCCTTTTTACAGTTTTCGAGCATTTTTTCCAAGATAGTCATTTTCTTTTATCCGTTCAGTCAATTATTTTCATCGTAAACTTTTCATTTCCGACCGGGGCTGCTTCTACAGGAGCCGCAGCCGAAACAACGGAAGTTTTACGCTTTTGTTCAAGAATGTCAATAATCATATCCAATTCGGCAGCCGAGGCATATTGCAAAACAACCTTGCCGCCCCCCTGCTTGCTTGGCGATATTTTAATCCGCAGGCCGAGGTTTTTGTTCAAATCTTTTTCAATTTCGACAATATCCTCGTCTTTGGCTTTTTTGGGTTCTTTGACTTCCGGATTTTTCTGTTTGGCGACCAGTTCTTCAACCTGCCGAACATTCAAATCTTTGGCAACAATCTGTTTGGCCAGAGTTTCGGCGTTGTCCAAGCCTACCAAAGCGCGGGCATGACCGGCCGACAATGTTCCTTCACGTACCAGATCTTTAACGGGATCGGGAAGATTCAGAAGGCGCAGCGTATTGGCCACATGACTGCGCGATTTGCCGACAATTTGTGCCAAAGCTTCCTGCGTATGCGAAAACTCATCTATCAGACGCTGAAAACCTTCCGCCTCCTCAATTGCAGAGAGGTTCTCACGCAGCAGGTTTTCAACCAGAGCAACTTCAAGAACTTCCTTATCATCCATGTCTTTGACGATAATCGGCACCGTTTGCAATCCGGCAAGTTTGGACGCGCGCCAGCGGCGCTCGCCGGCAATGATTTCAAACCGGCCGTTTTTCTTGCGAACCAAAAGCGGTTGCAATACGCCTTTTTCCTTAACGGATTCAACCAACGCATTCAGAGCCTCTTCGTCAAAATCCTTACGCGGCTGAAACGGGCTCGGAAAAAGCAGATTTACATCTACCCTGTCGTCCGGGGTCTGCGCAGGCTGTGTCGACGTATCGTTCAGAGCTTCGTCTATATTGAACTCGGCGTCGCCAAGCAACGCTCCCAACCCCCGGCCAAGACTTTTTCGTTTGCCGCCATGTGTGTGTTCTTCCGGTTTGCCGGCGTCGCCCAATATATCCAAATCGTCAAGCTTCTCGTTTTCTAACATGCCAATAATTCCTTTTCTCTCTTCAATACTTCGCCGGTAAGACTGATATAAGCCTGCGAACCCGGACATCTGAAATCGTAAATCAAAACCGGTTTACCGTGCGAAGGCGCTTCCGATACGCGTACGTTCCGCGGTATGACTGTCTGATATACTTTTTTACCGAAGAAATTGCGGACATCGTCTTCAACCATTTGCGACAGATTATTACGTTTGTCATACATGGTAAGGACCACGCCCTGCAATTCCAGTTTCGGATTAAATTTCCTCTTTATCTGATTGATGTTGCGGATAAGGTCAGTAATACCTTCCAAAGCCAGAAATTCACATTGCAGCGGCACAATAACGGCATCGGCGGCAACGAGCGCGTTAATCGTAACCAGACTTAACGATGGCGGACAGTCTATCAAAATATAATCATAATTGACAACATCACGGCCCAAAGCATTGCGCAACGCAAATTCGCGATGTTCCATATCAACCAGCTCAACTTCTGCACCGGCAAGATCCGGCGACGAAGGCACAAGCGAAAAATTTGGTATCTCCGTCCAGACAACAGCTTCATTAATTCTTTTTTCGCCGAGCAGCACCTCATAAGAAGAGGGCATGCGTCCGCTCTTGTTGACACCCATAGAAGTTGTAGCATTGCCCTGAGGATCGAGGTCGACGACCAATACTTTTTTGCCGGCAGCAGCCATGGCAGTTGCGACATTAACCGTGGTCGTGGTTTTGCCCACGCCGCCTTTACGATTGGCAATAGCGATAATTCTCGGCATTTATCTGACTCCTTTAAGCTTTTTGATTTTGGTAATGACTAAGACAACCCCTTCTTCGCTGACTTCGCTCGGAACAATCCGACAGTCAAACGACCATTCTTTACGGGCTTCGGAAATTTCTTCGGAATATTTTTTACCTTTGGGAAAAATACCAACGGTTTGCGGACCGGCAAACCTGCAGGCATATTTTAAAAGTTCTTTCAAAGAACACATAGCTCGCGACGTGATAACATCGGCCGCCATTGTCTCAATGTTTTCGATACGACCATTAACTATCTCAACATTCTTCAGGCCGGCAATTTTTCTTACCTCATTTAAATACAGTGTTTTTTTACCAATGCTTTCAACAAGACGAAAATTTAAATACGGTGTTTTTTCAGCAGCCATTATAGCCAGCACCATTCCCGGGAACCCAGCGCCAGAGCCAAAATCAACCAGCGTCCGGGCACCATCGGGAATAAGTTTAAACAACTGAGCAGAATCAAGAAAATGACGTTTCCAGGCATGTTCAAGCGAAGCATTGCTAACCAGATTAAATCTCTTTTGCCACTCATGAAGAGATTTTTCGTAAGCTTTTAAACGCTCGAATGTTTCACGTGAAACACTATATTTGTCCATAAGATTTTTCATAAATTATTTATATAATTTTTTAAATAAATTTAAAACCCCATTTCGGCAGTTATAAACATAAAAAATATATATTTGAAAACGACTCTTAAAACAAAGAGTTAGACAGCGTTTCTTGAATCTTAATTTTATGGTTTTGTGTAAAACTTATTTATTCAAGCGCCAACGATTCGTATAGTTAAGTTCAGTCAAAAGTTTTTCAGCCCGGTCAAAATGCTGCGCAAGCATTGCCGTCGAATGAGCGTCGTCACTGATAACGACCGGAACATTACGTTTTGACAATTCTGCAAGCATCCAGGTATGCGGGTGTTGTTCGCCGGCCTTATTCCAACCGCTGGTATTGAGTTCATAGGGCTGTTTGGTTTCTGATAAGGTTTCAATTACCCGCCATTTATATTCGTCCCATTCGGGTTCCAACCCCATGCCAAAAATTTTAATTACATCAAGATGGGCAATAAAATCAAAATAGCCGCTTTTTATCGATTCGACGACATTAAGCCAATAGTTTCTGATACCTTCTCGTTTGGTTTCATCATCAACATAAACAGGTTTGCGAGCCATTTCATAAATATTTTGAACCCATTCGGTATCATCATTTAATAAGCAATGCGTTGAACCTATAAGATAATCAACATCCAAACGCTTGCGAAGCTTTTCAAAACCGCGGCGCCAATCGGCAGATTTAAAATAATCAACTTCAAAACCGACATAAACTTTAATTTTATATTTTTGGGCTGCTGTCCTTATCTCATCTATAGTTTTTAAATACACCGTTTCGGCTTGTTTAAAGTCATCAAAGAATTGTGGTGAAAATCGACTGATGCCCTTTTTACAAATTAAATGATTGGAAATTCCAAGTTCCGTATAGCCGGCAGCTTCTGCAGCAGCAATCATTTCTGTCGCAGAATTGTGACCGTCATAAACGCCGAAACTGTTTGTATGAGTATGATAAGAAAACTTCTGCATTATGCTAGACCTATGATTTTATAAACATCTTCGCCGCAGCGGCGATCCAGATAATTTTTCAGAACCTGACCATCCTTTATCAATTTGTCGACAATCGCATCCGTCAAATGATATCGCTGACCGATAGCCTGAGCGCGCTCGGCAAAAGGTATCATCGTAAACCCCTCAAAAAGCCTGTCCGTAAATTGAATAAGTCGATCGTAATCGTCATATTCCAGAGCAGACAACAAAGATTGACATGTGTCTAAATCTTTTTTCGGATAAGAGGGAAAATCACAAAAATTTATGTTTTTATCGGCAAAAGTATGCGTAAGACAAATACGGGCAGGCAAACCAAATCCCATGGCATTCAGTTCCTGAAAACCGACCAAACCATGGAAACGGCCGATTTCGCGTTCATTATATTTTTTGCCGTAATCATGAAGCAAACCGCAAATATAAGCTGTCTCCGGATTCATGCCGGACATGCGGGAAGCTATCTGTCTTGACGCAAAAGCGATTCCCTGGGTATGAAAAATATATTCATCCTTTATCGGAAAACCAAAATGTTCCTGACGATATTTGATACCGTCCAGCCAAAGATTGACGGCTTGTTTCATGGAAGGAACATTATTATTCATTGCGGTTAATTCCTTGAAAATTTGCAGTTTCAAATTCCGGACAAGAAGGCAGAAACATTAATTGACTCCAAGCAGACGATAAATGTCACAACCGCAGCGGCGATCAAAATAGTTTTTAAGACGCAAAGCCTGACGATAGCGACGCTTGATAACCATCGTCGGCACACGGTATTTGTCTTTGACGAAAATCATCCGATCTTTTATTTTGGAAAATCCCATACCGACGACCAAAAGGTCGCAAAGCTGAATGAGACGGTCATAATCATCATAGTCAATCTGAGCCAAAAGCTTTTTGGTTTTGCGCATTTCCGGATAGCTGTATTCCGTGTATTTGAAGTCTTTATCGGGAAAAGTATGCGTAAGACAGACTCTGGCGACATCGTCAAAACCAAGCCGCTTCATCTCGTAATATCCGGTCAAACCGTGAAAATATTCCTTATTGTCCGCATCACGCACCATCTTGCCGTAATCATGAAGTAGGCCAAGGATGTAAGCCTTCTGCCCGTCAATGCTGTCTATACGCGAAGCTATCATTTCGGCACAGCAGGCAACCAGACAACAATGGCTGCGAAAAGACTTTTCATAATAGAAGGCAAAACGCTGCTGTTCTTTGCGCATTGCCGCCAAACCCTCATCAAATAAGTCTAAAGCCTGTTTTATGCTCGGACAAGTCATCGGTCACCTCTTAACATAACCTAAAACGGCCGTTATGGCTGCGGGCGTAACACCGGGAATTCGCGAAGCCTCTCCGACTGTCGCCGGTTTGACCTTGCTCAGTTTGGTCACCATTTCGCGTGACAAGCCCCCGATTTTAGAATAATCAATATCATCGCGAAGTCGAAGTTTTTCGTCTTTTTTAAAAACTTCAATATCCGCCAGCTGACGTTTAATATAACCGGCGTAACGCGCTTCAATTTCAATCTGTTCATATACGTCGGCCGGAATGTCATTCAATTCGGGAAAAATTTTCATAATTGTTTCACGTGAAACACCGTCATAAGACATAACATTGAACGCCGTTCTCCGAGTGCCGTCTTTTTTGGTATGAACACCAAATTTTTCAAGTTCGTTCGGCGTAATGTCCAATTGTTCGGCAAGCTCGCGATAATGATTTATTTGTGCAAATTTGGCTTTAAATACACTGTATCTTTTTTCGCCGACACATCCTATCTGACGGCCAAGTTCCGTTAAGCGGGCATCCGCATTGTCCGCACGCAGAAACAAACGGTATTCGGATCGGGAGGTAAACATTCGATAAGGCTCGTCCACGCCTTTGGTTATCAAATCGTCAACCATTACGCCGAGATATGCCATGCTGCGGTCGATAACAAATTCGCGTCCTTTGCCTTCCGCCAGCAAAGCGGCATTGACGCCGGCAAGCAAACCCTGTGCCGCCGCTTCTTCATAGCCGGTCGTGCCGTTAATTTGTCCGGCCAGAAACAATCCCGGCACCTTTTTAACGGCCAAAGAATGATTCAATTCCTGAGGGTCAACATAGTCGTATTCAATGGCATAGGCAAAACGCAGTATTTCGACATGTTCCAAACCTTTCATGGTATGGATAAACTTATCCTGCACATCCGCAGGCAGAGACGTCGAAATGCCGTTCGGATAAACAACATCGGTATTTAATCCTTCAGGCTCAAGAAAAATCTGGTGGCTGGTACGGTCGGCAAATTTGACAAGCTTGTCTTCAATGCTCGGGCAATAACGCGGCCCAACACCGGTAATCAGGCCCGAAAACAAAGCGCATTTTGAAAAATTGTCGCGAATAATCTTATGCGTTTCTTCGTTGGTGTGAGTTATATGACATTGTATCTGCGGATTGGTAATTTTATCAGTCAGATAAGAAAAAGGTTCCGGATTTTCATCGCCGTCCTGTGTTTCAAGAACGTCCCAATCAATGGTTTTGCCGTTCAGTCGGGCAGGGGTACCTGTTTTTAAACGACCAACCTTAAGCCCGAGAGACTTTAAATACGGTGTTATTCCATTACAGGCCGCGTCCCCGACACGGCCGCCCGGCGTAGCTTCATGGCCGACAAACATTACGCCGTTCAGAAAAGTTCCGGTCGTAAGAACGACGGCTGCGGCTCGCAATTCGGTTCCGTCCGCAAGCGTCACGCCGTTTACTCTGCCGCTATCCGTCAACAATCCTTCAACAGCCGCTTCAATGAGTGTCAGATTATCCTGATTTTGCAATGCGTCGAGCATATATTTTTTATATAAATCGCGGTCAGCCTGAGCTCGAGGCCCCCGAACTGCCGGACCTTTTGAGGCATTCAACATCCGAAACTGTATGCCGGATTTGTCGATGACTCGCCCCATCAGTCCGTCAAGCGCGTCAATTTCACGAACCAAATGTCCTTTGCCCAAACCACCGATGGCCGGATTGCAGGACATGGCACCAATCGTATTTAAACGGTGTGTAATCAGAGCCGTCGACGCTCCCATACGCGCCGCAGCCGCACAGGCTTCGCAACCGGCATGACCGCCACCGACGACTATTACATCAAAAAAAGAACCGTCACTCATCAAAATTACCTTATTAAACTTATTTGTTTTACTTTATCATCAAAATGTTAGTAAGGCGTTAATAAACGCCCTCATTTAAAGCAATATCCGGCTTAACCCAAAGGTTAAACCGGATTTAAATTTAATAAAGCTGTTCTTTCAGTCCACGTCGGAAAACGTTGTAAATTTTTTCACGGGACAGAACATAAGGACAGAGAATGCAAATCGACAAAATATCCCGATAAGCGAGATAAAGAGAATAAGGCGCCATACGTCTTCTCTCCAGATTGCCAATCCTCAGATTAAGCAAATCAGTCAGTTCATCGATTTCACTTTTAAGTTCGTCGGACCGGCGGTAATAGCCAATCCGTTTTTCTTCAGCAGCATCAACCAGTTTTTTAAAAGCCCGGTGCAAATCGCTGTTGACGTTTTTAAGCTCAAACTCATCTGCAATGCAGACATGGCTTTTGATTAAAAATTCCAAGCCATCCGAATAATTTTCCATAAGATATATTTTTAGTTAAAAAATTTTGTTACGATGCTTTTCGCATAAGGAAAGAAAAACATCCAAATCGCAATTTTCCGCCAGCGGCGGAAACGCCCAGATTGATTGAACCAGCTGAATAACAGCCAAACGTTCGACAATGCGAAGCCTTTTACTTTTAATCAGACCGGAATATTCATTAACATACTGAGAAACCAAATTTCTGGCTTCAGTAAAAAGGACACGGGATTTTAATTCCGTTTCGGTGTTGCTGGAAGCATAACGGACAATTGACGAAACAGCTTCGGCAATTTTTCCGCTTTCGGGCGAAAAATTTTCCGGAAGACAGTCTCCCAGCAGCTTTTCAATCCGGCAACTCAGTTCATTCGGGCAATTTAATTTAACAGCCTCGTAAAAAGGCATTTTTTCACGTTTGTTCATAATCGCTAATATTAATTATATGTTTTTTTCAATGCACATAATAGCGAAACAAACGCTAAAATTCAAGGATAATCGGGACAAAATTATTTTCCGATACAAAAACTGTCAAATATTTTATTCAGAATATCATCAACCTCAATGCGGCCGGTTATCCGCCCCAACGCTCTGGCGGCCAGACGGATATCTTCGGCAGCCAATTCGATTTCCTTGTCGAAACCGAAACGACGCAAATTTTCAGAAGTTTCTTCCAAAGCTTCACGATAACGGCGCCGGGAAATAAGCAAACCCGAATTAGAAGTGAAACGGCCGCGAATTTGCTGACAAATTACATCCATCAATGCGGCAATGCCTTCTTTTTGTTTGGCTGAAATAACGACACAACCCTGTTTTTTAAGTTCTGAACATTGTTCAAAAGTTAAATTGTCAGATTTATTGGCGACAAATATCGCTTTGTTTTTAAAAGAATTTTTAATATTATCAAAGATTTGAACAGAGTCTTTTGAGGCATCAAACAAACACAATACCAAATCGGCGTCGGCAATTTTACGAAAAGCGATTTCAATGCCCTGTTTTTCAATTTCCTCTTCCACTTCGCGAATGCCGGCGGTATCGGTAAACATGACCGGATAGCCTTTAATATCCAGATGAACGTCAACAGCATCACGCGTCGTGCCAGCAACAGCAGAAACAATCGCAGCATCACGATTGACCACGGCGTTTAACAGACTGGACTTACCGGCATTTGGCGGCCCGACGATGACGACCCGAAAACCTTCGCGCAACCTCTCGCCGACAGCATCTCCTTTCAAATGCAAATCAATGGCAGTTTGAAGTTTAAATACATCGTTCAAAAGCTTATCGACAAGTTCTTGAGGAATGTCTTCATCAGGAAAATCAATATAGGCTTCCATATATGCCAAAATTTTTATCAGTTCTTCACGCCAGCCGTCATACAGATTTTTCAGCCCACCTTCCATTTGCCGCATGGCATATTTCTGCTGTTCGGAAGTTTCTGAATCAATCAAGTCGGCCAGTCCTTCGGCCTCTGTCAAATCCATTTTGCCGTTGTAAAAGGCGCGGCGGGAAAATTCACCCGGTTCGGCAAGACGAAAATTTTTCAGACGACCGAGATTTTCCATAAGCGAGGCAATAACTGCCCGGGAGCCGTGAATCTGAAATTCGACGATATCTTCGCCGGTAAATGAAGCCGGCGCCTTAAAATAAAGCAACAGACACTTATCCAATGTTTCACGGGAAACACTGTCATAAATGTTCGTAAAATAGGCATAGCGCGGTTTCAAACCTGATACATCAAGCGGCGTCAACCTGGAAACGGCGGCAAGCGCATCCTTTCCGGAAATACGAATGACGGCAACGCCTGATTTTCCATAGACGGTCGAAAGCGCATAGATTGTCTGATTATCCATGAATACTCCTTAAAGTCTTTGCGCTTAGTATTATCCGAAACGCAAATTTTAGCAAGATTAAAAAAAAGCCGCTTTTTCTGACTCTGGAGAGGTTTTTTACCCGCTCTTAACAAATCTATTGTAAAGTGATTGAGAATCTTCTGTACGAGCCTTAAAAAGACTCAAAATTTTTAAACTTAAGAGCGAAATATGACAAAAACAAAACCAAAACTTATTATCTGGGATTACGACGGCGTTTTATCTGACAGCGAAAAACTTTGGATTAAAATCTGGCAGGATTTAATAAACGAAAAATTCGGTCTCGGCTGGGACTTCGAAACAGCCGACAAAATTCTCGGCGGACTGGCGGTAAAAACCAAAATTGCCAATCTGAAAGAAATCGGCATTGAACTTGACAATGATTTTTGGGAAGAAGTCAAAAGACGCGAAAAAATCGAAATTGAACATAACCTGACCGCAACGCCGGACGTAGAAGAAATCCTGAAGGAAACCCAAATTCCCTATTGTCTGGCAACCGGCGGATTGCTGTCCAAAACCGAAGCCAAACTGAAAGCCATGAATTTTAAAAAATATTTTCCGGACAGCCGCATTTTTACGGCTGAGCAGGTCGAGCGCGGCAAACCCGAGCCGGATCTGTTTCTGTTTGCAGCCGGACAAATGAATGCTGCTCCCGCCGAATGTCTGGTAATTGAAGATTCTCTGCCCGGACTCAAAGCCGCCATTGCCGCCGGCATGACACCGATTGCCTTTATCGGCAGCGAAATGAACAATACCGGCGAATACCGTTCCAAAGTTGAAAAACTCGGCGTCAAATTAATTTTTTCGACCATGAAACAATTGCGCGAATATCTATCAAACATTGACAAATAGCCAAAATTATGGAAAGTTACGCATAAGAAATATTTATTATATCAACAAATTAAAATGTTTAGTTTATGCGCAAAAACTTATTCCGCGACTGGTCAAAATCAGATTTTGGCTACGCATTGAAAATTATTGCCAATGTTGCACTGATAACAGCGGCTGTTGTATTTACGCTGAATGTCGACAGCTCTTATCTGTGGCAAAGCATTATTCTCGGCATCGTCTTTTTAATCGGCAGTTTCTATACGGAATACTGCTGTTTAAGTTTCAGAAGCGATACCTATATCGGAAACGCGCTTTGTTTTGCGGTTTTCTGTCTGGTTATCTTCACTTTCAATTCATCTGACTCCTGGATTACATATGCGGTTATTGTTGCCGCCGGCGTTCTGTTTTCGCTTTTTCGTTTTCCGTTCGGCGAGATTATGTGGAGTAAAAACGGTTGGAGATGGGTAAAAAACAAAAAAGCCGAAGGCAAAAAAATATTGGACCGCTCCGCAAGGGTTCCTCTGCTCGTACTTATAACTTCAGCTTTGATGCTGTTTATAAACTGTGTCAGCGAATTCAATGAAGAACAAAAAGTCTTAAAAGAAGCAGAAACGCAAAAAGCGGCGGAAAATGCCGGACCGAAAGGAACATACCGTTTTTTTGAAAAAGGCGTACATACTTTCGTCGTTGACACGATTATTCCTTATGTCAGAAACGGTAACACGTTTTTTCTTTTCGTCAGCAAAGACAATCATATCGTCCGTATTCGGACATACGATGAGGAAATGCTGCTGACAAAAAAAGGAGATACGTTACGGATAAAATGCTATGAAACAGGCAAATGCGACGAGGCCGACAATTTGAATGTTGCAATAATTAAAAAGTATAACCCATAAATTTATTATTATGAAAGTCTTGAAAACTGCAAAAAAGGCGGCGGTAAAAACGGCGGCCTTATGGAAAAAAGGCGGACAATACATCTTTTGCGGCCTGACTACACTGCTTTGCATAGGCATTGTTTGGCTGGTCCGTCCATTGGACAATTTCCTCGTTTCGGCCGGCATGATAATATCGACTCTGATGTTTATCAGGCTGCGCTTTGCAACTGTTGAAATCGAAAGCGGCTGGATCAGATACGGCTGGTCAGCGCTGAATTTCGGATTGTATGCCCTGATTCTGCATTTTATTCCTTGTCAGATAATAGGCTTTACCGCAGCTTTGATTGTCAATATAATTCTTTACAGCTGGATTTCTTATCTTTCCTACTTAATGGGACTGATAGACACTGAAAAAAGTTATGATATATCTACGGACAGAATGACAAAACTCAACGGTACGTTTTTGTCATTGTTTATTAACTGTGCATGTCTGTTCGCTTATGTAATAAGAGAAGAAAACCGCAGAGACGACGAACTTTTCAAAAGAGCCGAATATGTCCGCGTTATCAACTGGGACAGGGAAATTATCCGGGGCAATACATATTATATTGTAAAACTGCCGGATAAGACAATTGCCATAAACCCGAGGGAATATCCGCAAATACGCGATATTAACGATAAAACGCAAATTAAGGTTTTGACGGGTGTTACGACATATAATTCTTTTCCCGAAATAAAAAGGCTTAAAATTAAGAATTATTAACTAAAAGTGCCGAATTATAAAAAATTCGGCACTTGCTTTTTTTTAAAAACTTAAAACAGAATCTGACAATGTGTCTAAGATTGCTTCTTTACCCAAAGGCAGAGTCATTTGCGGCAGAGTATGTCCTGTATCGAAACCCGCAATGACAGGAATATGATGTAAAGTTTCAAAAGATTGTAGTTTTTGCTTTAAAGCTTCCATATCCACAAAGCTGTTTTGCATAAATCTGCCGATGATTAACCCTCTAATATTTTTGGCAAAATCATAATTAAACAATGCCCAGAGATTACGCATAAACATATTAAAAGTTTCTGCGCCGCATAAATCATCTTCTTCGGCAATGACTATCATATCATCAAAAACCGGATAATATTTTGTTCCGGCAAGCATTATCTGACTGCACAAATTTCCTCCGACCAAATGTCCTCTGGCTTTTCCTTCATTGATGACTGTTATTCCTTGATTGGCAAAAGTTTGCGTTTTGGAAACATGGGTATCCATATATGCTTTTGCCGGATAATATTTGGCTTTTTCTTGCTCTATTGCAACGGAGAGAAAATTTTTGAGGCTATAATTATCTACATCACCATTTAGAGCTTTAAGATTCGGCCCCAGATATTGAATTTTTCCTGTTTGAGCCAGCAAAGCGTTCAACAAAACAGTAATGTCCGAATAGCCGCAGATAGGCTTGGTTATTTTAGAAAAGTCAAGCTTTGGCAAAAGTTCTACAGCATTAAAGCCGCCGCGAGAGGCTATCACGATTTCTGCCTCATTCACTTGAGCCTGCATAAAGTCTTGTAATTTGTCATTTGTTGTAAAAAACTCTACGCTGACTCCATAATTTTCCAAGCGTTTGACGGCTGTTTCTACCTCTTCCTCCGACTTTAAGGGCAGAGAAGGGGAAATTACTCCGATTTTGCGTTGCATTGTCAGAATCCTGCGGCTGTTTGCATTTTGTTTGACATATAAGTATGTTGAACTTGTCTGCCAGTAACATTTTCATCATTACGGATGATGTTGGCAAGTCTTTTGTAAAAAGCGCTCCCAGGTGCCAAAATGCGGTTGAAGTCGCCATTGTCGGCAAAACGAAGCAGGTTTCCCTTAACTCTTTCCTTCTGCGCGGCGGTTTCTGTTTCGCTCATCGGTTCGCCGGTAACAAAGGAATAAAAACGATGGACAGAAGCGGCGTCAAAAGCGGCACGCGAAGAAATCGAAGCTACAGAATCAAGCATTTTGTCATTGATCTTAACGCTGCCGTCGACTAAGTCGCGATAGCCCAACACGCTACCATTTTCCTTGACTCCCCAAATTTGCGCCTGCGCCGTGCGATAATCGAATTTTTCGACGACGGCGCGGCGTGCGGCAATATCTTCCCGGTCAAAACCCGGCTGACGCCCGGCTTCATTAAAGACTTTCCCCAAAGCTTCCTTAATCCGGCGGGCATAAACAATCTGCGAACTGCCGCCTTCAATTTTGGCGCCGGTTTCCAGCAAAACGACGGCCAGCATAAAAGAAACCTTAGGCATGGCTTCACCGCTGCGAAGAGCTTCGGCAATCTGGCCGCGGCTCATATCCTTGTCATATTCGTCGCCGAGCATACGGGCATAAGCCGGCATTTTTCCGGAACCGGCAGGCACCATACGGTCAAGCAAATGCGTATATTCGCCGCCGGATTTGGTGGTATGGATTTTTTTCATTTCAGTTTCAAAAACCTCCCGCGTCTGCGGATTGTCAAAAATCTGCGCCGTAAGCGACCGCGGATTGTCCAGAACATCAGCCATAAAGGAAAATATCGGTTTTTCGGCTTCAATGCTGACCTGGACAACCGAACTGTCTTTGAGCAAATCATTAGCCTGCATGGCATGAACCGAAGCCAGCTGCAACGCGGCCAAATCATTCTCCGGCGTTCCTTTGGCTTTGTGATAAGTCATTTGTCTGTCTAACAGTTTCATTACTTTTTTCAGCATTCGCACATCGTTTTGAAACTGTTGTTCAACCTGTGCAGAGAATTCTGTCAAAACATCTTTGTGAAGTTCGGAAAGAGCCTTGACGGTATTCATGCTCAAATCTTTAAATTCCATACCCTGCGGCATAAACTCCTTATTTATCAGATGATGCCAACGAGCTTTCAAAGATTTTGCAGCCAAGGCTTTTTTCTCAAACATATCTTTCTTCATCTCTTTTTCATGCGCTTTTAATGCTGCAATTTTTTCCGGCGTATCAAAACCGGGCAGAGTCATGGCAACAACTTTCGGATAAATTTTGCTGTAGAGATAAAGCGGGGGGCCAAAAACAAAAGGATCGCATATTTCGGGACCCGTCTGGTTGTCGGTATTCACACGGCCGGACATCAGCGACAAATTAAACTTTTCGCCAAAACTGCGTGCCCGCGCAACCTGATTGACAAACTTGTAGCAGGAATGAAACATATTATAGTCGTTTTCTTCAACGGCAGCTCCGGCACCACGTTTGTCGCGCTGACGCATCGGTCCGAGGTGGTCGGAAAAATCAAAGCGGAAATCATGTTTCAGCTGCCGATAGAGTTCGCGGCAGAGCGTTTGACGATGTTCGTCTTCGACAACGGCGGCATAGGTGTCGTTAACGCGTTTTAAAACAGTGCGCATGAAACTTTCGGCATAAGGAAACACCTTCGGATTATAAGCATTAACGGTGCCGTCGCTGTAGGTTTCCCGTAAAGGGGCGTCGGTATCAAGATAGGAAAATTCGGGTTTTTTGGCGATGACCGCCTGACTGTATTTGCTCATTTTGTTCTCTTTCTTCTGGATTAAAGGTTAACCTGCTGTAATTTTGCGCTTATCCTCTGACTGCCGAATTACCAAAAGCAATCAGAGGTTCCTAAGCAGCAGAACCTTCGAAAAGGGAGAACTTTTATTTTTGAATCGGCTGTTTGTGTTCATGTTTGCAAAATCCTGTAAAAATTAATCCATAACCGGTTAAAGCCTGTTGATTTTCATCCTCCAAGCACCCAAGCTTTATTCAACTGACGAAAGTGCTCAGAGGTTCATAATCAACAAAAGCAAAATGCTGATTAGCAGGGATTTTGCGGAAATAACGGCGAAAGCTTCCGGGCGGAAGGCGCCGGAAAGCGAATAAAAACTGTATGTCTTGCCAAAAAACGACATTTTTCGCCTTATGTTTTTCATTAAAACCGCGGTCATTATACAAACGTAGCGGAAATTTTGTCAATATACTTTGTGTGTTTTTTTAAGACAAAAAAAATCCCTCCTTGCCGGAGGGATTTGAAAATGTTGAGCCGTCAGGAGTTCATGGTATTGAAGAAGTCCTGATTGTCTTTGGACAAACGCAGCTTGTCCAGCAGGAATTCCATGCCATCGGTCATTCCCATCTGCATCAGAACACGGCGCAGAACCCACATTTTAGAAAGCGTAGCCTTATCAACCAGCAGCTCTTCCTTACGCGTTCCGGAACGGGTAATGTCGATGGTCGGGAACAAACGCTTGTCTGTCAGTTTGCGGTCCAAAATGATTTCGGAGTTGCCGGTACCCTTGAACTCTTCAAAAATAACCTCGTCCATGCGCGAACCCGTATCAATAAGCGCCGTGGCAATGATGGTCAGCGAACCGCCTTCCTCAACGTTGCGCGCGGCACCGAGCAGACGTTTCGGACGTTGCAGCGCATTGGCGTCGACACCGCCGGTAAGAACTTTTCCGGAAGAAGGAATAACCGTGTTATAAGCGCGGCCGAGACGGGTTATGGAATCAAGCAGAATGACAACGTCTTTTTTTGTTTCAACCAGACGTTTGGCTTTTTCGATAACCATTTCGGCAACTTGGACGTGACGGGCGGCCGGTTCGTCAAAAGTTGAGGAAATGACTTCGCCCTTGACCGAGCGACTCATATCGGTAACTTCTTCCGGACGTTCGTCAATCAGCAGCACCATCAGATAAACTTCGGGATGATTGGTGGCTATGGCATGGGCAATGTTTTGCAGCATGACCGTTTTACCGGTGCGCGGCGGCGCGACAATAAGGCCGCGCTGTCCCTTGCCCTGAGGCGCAATCAAATCAATAATGCGGGTGGTATAGTCCTTTTCGCCGCAAATGATGTCAAAATCGAGTTTTTTGGTCGGATAAAGCGGCGTAAGGTTGTCAAAATTGACACGCAGCTTGGATTTTTCAGGATCTTCAAAATTAATCGCATTAATTTTGGTCAAGGCAAAATAACGTTCGTTGTCTTTTGGACCGCGGATTTCGCCCTCTACGGTATCGCCGGTGCGCAGGCCGAATTTTTTGACCTGCGAAGGCGAAACGTAAATGTCATCGGGACTGGCCAGATAGTTGGATTCGGCAGAGCGCAGAAAACCGAAACCGTCCTGCAGAACTTCTATGGTTCCTTCGCCGTAAATTGTCTGATCGTCGGAAGCGACTTTTTTCATAATGGCGAAAATCAAATCCTGAACACGCATGGAAGAAGCGTCTTCAATTCCCAGTTCCTCCGCCTGAGTTAGCAACTCTTTGGGAGATTTTTGCTTTAAATCTTTTAAATGCATTGTGACCTTGAATATATTTTTGACGTGAATATGTAATGAGAGTGAGGGAAGAACCCCTCTGCATCGTTACCTTAAGAATTAATGCTTGGTTTGTTTATAAGCTTTAAATGCACGAAAGTCAATTGAATGTTACAGGATTTTTATGCACAGTCAAATCTTCCCATAATATATTTTAAAAAGTTTAGTTGTTATCTGTATATCCCTGCGGCTTGTGTGGATTATTTTTTGTGCACACGATTATCCAAAAGTTAAAGGAATGTTAATAAACTTGTTAACGAAAATTAAGCTTGGTTAACGAATCGTTAATTTTATTTTGGCTGATTCTGTAAACAGCAAAAATCAGTTTTTGTTGATAAGTGTTTTTATCAACGCCTGTGTCTAAAGTTATCCACCTGTTAGTAAAGTTGTATATTAGATTTTACTTTGCGGTGATTAATCTGTATAAATATCTCAGAAGGCTTATTTATGCACAGCCGGACGCGGTTTTGTGCATAAGTTGGTTAAGGTTTTGAATCTGAGGATTTTTTTATGAAACTTGTGGCTATTACCGGTTCCATAGGCTGCGGGAAAACGACGCTGGCTTCCATGGTCAGACGCCTGGGTTACTGCGTTTACGACGTAGACGGCTGGGTTCGCCGGCTTTATTTCAAAAAGGATTTTATCCGGGTTATCGGAAAACATTTCCCCCAAGTCATCGAAGATGAAAAAGTTAACAAAAGGGCGCTGCGCAATATTGTTTTTAACGACAATGCGCGTCTGAAAGAACTTGAAGGCCTGATTCATCCCTTTTTACGCCAATATCTCAAAAAGGTTATTCATCGGCAAGCCCGCGGCGACGGTCTTTTTTTTCTGGACGTTGCCCTGCTGTTTGAAATGGGCTGGGATATTTACTGTGACTGTATTATCGTTGCCAATGTCGATTATGAAACTCAGAAGATGCGGGTAATGAAACGTGACGGCATTACCGGCGAGGACTTTGACAAAATCAACGATATTCAGATGAGCAACCGTGACAAGATTGCTTTGGCTGATGTGGTTATTGATACCGGAAGGCCGCAGAATCAAGTTTTTACGGATTTAATCAGCATTATAGACGGACTGGAATGTTAATATGGTAAGGGAAATTGTTTTTGATACGGAAACGACGGGTTTTAATGCCGAAGAAGGCGAACGTCTGGTTGAAATCGGTGCGGTAGAACTGATAAACCATATTCCGACCGGCAAGACGTATCATCAGTACATTAACCCGGAGAAAGAAGTTCCCGAAGAGGCATATAAGGTTCACGGCCTGTCGTATGACTTTCTGAAAGATTTTCCGACTTTTGACAAAGTGGCTGACGACTGGCTGGAGTTTATCGGCGAAGACAGCGTTTTGGTTGCGCATAACGCTCAGTTCGATATTAACTTTGTAAACTATGAACTGAAGCAGCTCGGTAAACCGACGCTGGCCTGGGACAGGGTGGTTGATACGCTGGAAATTGCCCGCAGCATGTTTCCGGGAGCCAGAAACAATCTGGATGCTTTATGTAAAAGATTTGGCGTCGACAACAGCAGCCGTACCAACCACGGCGCTCTGCTCGATGCGGAACTGCTGGCCAAGGTTTATCTGGAGCTGATGGGCGGCGAGGAACCGACCATGGGTTTGGAAGACAAAAAGGAAACCAAGGCGGCGGTCAGTTTTGAAAATCATGAAAACAAGATTTACCGCGAACCGAGACCTTTTGCCGCAACAGCAGAAGAGCTGGAAGCTCACAAGGCTTTTTTGGAAAGTAAGATTAAAAATGCCGTCTGGCTTTCCTGACTTTTATTTGTTTCGCAGGTAAAACAGTACGGAAACCGCAATAATTTCCAATATTACAAAGCAAATTGCAGCCGTGTCGTATGCCATAGTCAGACCTTGTGCGGCAAACGGGCATAAACGAAATCGCTGACACAGTTGGGCAGTATCGACATGAACCAGGCTGCAAAACGCATCGGCCAGGGAAAAGCTATCAGTCCGACGTTTTCTTCCACTTTTTCGGCAATGATTTTGGCCGCTTTTTCGGCCGACATGAAAAAAGGCATTGGGCAGGTATTTTGATCGGTAATGCGGGATTTGACAAAGCCCGGGCAGATGACGCTGACCTGAATGCTGAACTGTCGTAGTTCAGAACGCAGCGCTTCGCCGTAGGCTTTGACACAGGCTTTGGAGGCGCTGTAGGACGGACAGGAGGGCAGGCCGTGATAACCGGCGATGGAAGAAGTAATAACAAGGGTTTTGTGTTTATCACGGCGGTTTTTGAATATTTCGACAGCCGGAATTAGCGTGTTTAAGACACCGATAACATTGGTATTGAACGTGTTGTATATATTTTCGGGCGTTTCTTCCAGCGTAGCAACCCCGGCGTTGGCGTAAACGATGTTCAGCGGTGCGATTTCTTCACATTTCTTTATCCATGCGGCCGTATTTTGCCGGTCGGTTACGTCCATGACTTCGGCATATACCTTGACGTTGTATCTTTCACAGGCGGTTTTAACCGTTTCGAGCCGTTCACGGTTGCGGCCGGAAATAAACAGGGTTCCGGCGCCGGTTATGGCGTAGTGTCTGGCCAGAGCTTCGCCGATGCCCGAAGATGCGCCGGTAATGAGAACGTTTGGTTTCTTTTTTGTCATTTTGCCCCCGATTGGTAAAATATTATTAAGTATTTATTATATATACTGCGGTTATTAACTTTAGGTAAAAAGGAGAACCTTTTGTCTGTTTCGAGTATGACCGGTTTTGCCAGAACCGACGGTGCAACCGTTTTTGAAAAAAAGCGCTGCGATTGGTTTTTTGAGCTGAAAAGCGTCAACGGCAAGTCTTTGGACGTTAAAACCAAAATGCCTTTCCGATTGGAAAGCTTGTCTATGTTCGTTAAAAACAAAGTGGCCGAATATTTTTCCCGCGGCAGTCTCAGCGTTTATCTGGAAACCGGCTTTGACGGCGAAACCGGCGTGAAAATCAATGAAGAACTGCTCAGCAAACTGGCCGAAAGGGCCGTTGCCGTTTATGAAAAATATCCCGAACAAATGAAAAAGCCGTCGCCGGGCGAAATTCTGGCGGTAAAAGGCGTTGTGGAAACGGTCGACGACGAATTGAGCGAAGACGAAGAAAGCAGGCTGCTTGAAGACTTGAAGAAAGGTTTTGTCAATGCCTGCAACCGACTTTTGCAGGACAGACGAGCCGAAGGCGAAAAAATAGCCAGAGCGCTGACCGATATTTTGGATAAGATTGCCATCAGGGTCGAAAAAATTGAAATTGTGGCTGAAATTCTGCCGCAAAAGCTTAAAGAGCGCCTGAAAGGACAGATAAAGGAACTGTTGGATGCCGATTGCCAAATTTCCGAAGACAGGCTGGTTCAGGAAGTTTGCCTGTATGTGGCCCGGGCTGACATACGTGAGGAAATAGACCGTTTGAAAGCGCATGTGAAAACCGCGCGGCAGCTGTTGTCTTCAGGCGAGGCGGTGGGGCGGCGGCTTGACTTTTTGTGTCAGGAACTGAACCGCGAGGCCAATACGACCTGTTCAAAATCCTGTGACATTGAAATAACCAATCTGGGCATGGAACTGAAGACGCTTATTGAGCAGTTTCGTGAACAGGTTCAAAATATGGAGTAAAACCGATGGATGAAATTATCAACCGTTTGAAGAAAGTCCGCCGCGGCGCGATGTTTATTATCGAAGCGCCTTCCGGAACCGGAAAAAGCGCCGTTGTCAAGGAAATACTGAAACGTGACAGCAATATTAAGTTTTCAGTTTCGGTAACGACCCGTAAGCCGCGTGAAAATGAAGTAGACGGCGTTGACTATTATTACGTTACCAATGAGCAATACGACGAGTTTCTGGCACAGGACGCTTTTTATGAGCATGTCGAATCGCAGTACGGCGACCGTTACGGCACTTTGCGGTCGGAAGTGGACAGCTTTATCAACATCGGCCAGGACGTGATGTTTGACATGGACTGGGCCGGCGCCCGTCAGATGCGCGAAAAAGCCGGTTCGGACGTCGTTTCGATTTATTTGCTGCCACCGTCCATCAAAGAACTGCGCCGCCGGCTGGAAAAGCGCGGTACGGATTCTCAGGAAGTCATCAACAAACGTATGGGTATCATTATGGACAAGATAAGTCATTGGGACGAATTCGACTATGTGATTGTCAATGTCGATCTTGAGGAAACGATTGCCAAAGTGCAAAAAATTATTTCCGGCGAAAGAATGAAAAGGGTGCGTCAGGTCGGACTGAAAGGATTTGTCAACGAACTTATCAGGGAAGCCGAGAATGGTTGAAGTCTTTTATGACCGCAGAGGAAAGGAAAAATATGCCGACGACGTCATTCCGTTTGAGCAGAAAGGATACTTTGCGATTTTGGTAAAAGACGACAGGGTTTTGGTAACCTATCCGCCACAGGTTTCGGTTCCCGAATTTCCCGGCGGTTCGGCCGGCCGGAGGGAAGATTTTCGCGGCTGCCTGTTTCGCAAGCTTTTTGAGGAAACCGGCATAGAATTTATGCTTGACGGAGGCCTCCGGAAATACGAGCAAAATGTCAATTATTTTGCCGACGATGCACGTCCGTTCGGCGAATTTTGCAAATATGACATGACTTTTATTGTTTATGACGCGTCGTCTTATGGATTTGACACGGGAAAAGAACACTGGAAAACGCCGGAAAACGGTTTGGCCGCGTGGCTTGACATCAATGATATTTTCGAGGGCAAAACCAAAATAAACTATGCGCACTGGCTTGCTTTTCAAAAACTTTTTGCCGATAAGTGCAAGGTTTAGTTTTTCAGGGCGTTGAGACTTTCGCGCTGTTCGCGGGTCATGGCTTTGTATACCTGCGCCGCATTGTTATTGGCATTGGGAACATTCAGGGAGGCAGCTTTCCGGTACAGATGAAAAGCCCTGACTAAGTCTGTCTGAACCCCGATGCCGCGGGCAAACATCCATGCGAACAACTCAACAGCCTGCGGTTCGTTATCGTTGACATGTTTTTGGATTTCTTCCAACTCTACCGGCGTGACATGATTGTTTTTGACGGCAAGCAAAGTATTCTGCCATTTCAGACGCGCAGCCTTGAGCGCCGCTTCGCGTTTCAGGCGTTCGCTTTCAAGGTTGACGGCTTTCATGTCAATCGTTTTGGTTTCCTTGGACGGCATAATCTGTTTGGCGGCTTCGTCGTCGAGAAGAAAGTCGGGCGCATTGCGGTTTTTGACAAACATCGGCAGATAGCCGCTATTGTCTGAACGCACCAGGTCACGATAAATTTCATCCAAACTGGTCGCGTGGGCGGGCAGGGATAAAAAAAACAGGCTGAAAATGATAAAAAACCGCGTTTTTTTTAGTTTCATTTCTTTATTTTTAACAAATTGTCATTATTCTTATACTACTTGAGACCCGATGCTAAGAAAAGGATATTTTGGGGTTTATGAACAAATTAGAGGGCAAAATGCAAAAGATATATAATTCGGTTACGGAAATGGTCGGCCGGACGCCGCTGGTTAATTTGTCGCGGCTGGCGAAAAAATTTAAGGTCAAGGCCAATATTCTGGCCAAGTGTGAATTTTACAATCCGGTTTTTTCGGTAAAGGACAGAGTTGCCCTGAAAATGATTGAAAAGGCCGAAGAGGCCGGTTTGGTCAGGGAAGACACGGTTTTTGTCGAAGCAACTTCGGGAAATACGGGTATCGGACTGGCGGCCGTCTGCGCGGCCAGAGGATATAAACTGGTGATTATCATGCCGGAAAACATGTCGCAGGAACGAATTAAACTGATGCGCCATTTTGGTGCCGAGGTTATTTTGACGCCGGCGGAAGACGGCATGACGGGTTCAATAAACAAAGCGGAAATTCTGGCAGAGAAAAATCCGGCCGTGCTTTTGCTCAGACAATTTGAAAACGAGGCCAATCCGGATGCGCACAAATTCGGCACCAGCATTGAAATTCTGGAAGATACCGGCGGCGATGTCGATTGTCTGGTCAGCGCTGTCGGTACGGCCGGAACGGTCAGCGGCATTGCTTCGGCTCTCAGGACCTATAATCCCGAATTGTATGTGGCGGCGGTGGAACCGGCGGCAAGTCCGGTTTTAAACGGCGGCAAAGCCGGCCCTCATAAAATTCCGGGCATCGGCGCCGGTTTTGTGCCGAAATTTTATGACCCGAAACTGATTGACGAAGTTATCGACATTAAAGATGAAGAAGCTGCTGATATAGCCAAGGCGACAGCCCGCTGCGAAGGGTTGGCCGTCGGCGTTTCGGCCGGAGCGGCTTTGGCGGCGGCAGTCAAAATCGGCCAGCGGCAGGAAATGAAAGGCAAGAATATTGTCGTTATTCTGCCTGATGCGGCGGAAAGGTATCTTTCTACCGGCCTGCTTGATTGAATTTGGGACGTTAACTGATGCTTTTTGACAAAATAACCATTATCGGTATCGGGCTAATAGGTTCTTCACTGGCCCGGGTAATCATGAAAAAAGGACTGGCGGGAAAGCTTTGCGCCTGTGACAAAAATAAGGAATATCTGGCCGAAGCTCGGGAGCTGGGCATTGTTGACGAAATCAGCGAAGATCTGGGGAAGGCCGTCGAAAATGCCGATTTGGTTGTTTATGCAACGCCGGTCGGTGCATACGGCGAGATTACCCGACAGATCGTTCCGCATTTGAAAAAAGGCGTTATTCTTACCGATGTCGGTTCGATTAAGAAGTATTCCATTCGCAAAATAGAAGAAAACCTGCCGGAAAACGCCGATGTTGTCGTTGTGCCCGGGCATCCGGTGGCCGGTACGGAAAAATCTGGTCCGGCCAACGGCTTTGATACACTTTTCGAAGGACGCTGGTATATTGTAACGCCGTCTTTCCGTTCGACAGAAGAAGCGGTGGCGAAAGTTTCCGAACTTTGGGCGGCGGCCAGAATGAAAGTGGACAAGATGACGCCGGAACACCATGACAAGGTTATGGCGGCGGTTTCGCATCTGCCGCATTTGATTGCTTTTTCCATCGTCGGCACGGTTTCGGATTTGGAAGGTTATGAAAAACAGGAGATTATAAAATATTCGGCTTCGGGTTTCCGCGACTTTACGCGTATTGCCGGTTCGGATCCGACGATGTGGCGCGACGTGTTTCTGAACAACAAGGAAACCATTTTGGAACTGATTCAGCGGTTTGTCGAAGATTTAATCGCTCTGGAGAGAAATATCCGCTGGAATGAGGGTAACAAGCTGTTTGAACTGTTTTCCCGCACGCAGAAAATACGCAGGGAGGTTATTGAGGCACGGCAGGAACAGCCTGAACACGAAAAACGCCTGTTGGCTGAAATCAATAAGCTTGATAAATAATCCAAATTTATATATTCTGACAGAAATTCAGACAACAGAAGTATAACCGATGAACCCGAATGCTATTCTAGGAAAATATTTAATCAAACAGATCGTTATCAATTTTCTGGCCGTTTTGCTGATGGTTATGGGAATTGTACTGATGTTTGAAGTAATTGAGCTGCTGCGCCGCACTTCCGACCGAACCGATGTCGATGCCTGGTTTATTATGCAGATGGCGGTAACCAAGCTGCCGCGGACGCTGGAAATGGTGTTTCCCTTTGTGATGATGATTGCGGCAATGATTACCTTCTGGCGGTTGAGCAAAAGCAACGAATTTGTGATTATCCGGGCCGCCGGCGTTTCCATCTGGGGCTTTCTGACACCGGTGCTGTTTGCCGTTTTTACTGTCGGCGTTTTGAATATTACGGTCATCAATCCGATTTCGGCGCAGATGTACGAGGCTTATGAAACGCTGGATTACCGTTTTAAGACCAAGAATCCGAAAGCCGTGCTGTTTTCGGACAAGGGATTGTGGATAAGGGAAGCCATTGACGAGAACCGGTTTCTGGTTTTGCAGGCAAAATCGCTGCGGCAGGAAGGGAAAAACCTGCTGCTGCGTGATGTCGACATCTTGGAAATGGATCGTAATTCACAGATTTTAAAAAGGGTCGAGGCTTTTGCCGCCGTTTTGGAAAACAAGGAATTTGAACTTAAGGACGTTAAAGTTTTCGAGGCCGGCAAGCCGACGCTGAATCTGAACAACGTCAAATATCAGACGACGCTGACGGCTGAAAGAATCAAAGAAAACTTTGTGGATCCGGAGGCTATTTCTTTCTGGGATTTGCCGGGAACCATAAAATTTTACGAAATGTCGGGTTTTTCGGCGCTGCGGCACCATATGCGCTATCTTACGCTGCTGGCTTCGCCTTTTATGCTCTGCGCGATGGTTCTGGTCGCGGCGGTGTTTGCGCTGCGTCCGAACAACAGGCGCGGCGGCGTAATGTTTTTGATTGTCGGCGGCATTGCTACGGGTTTTATGGTCTATTTTATGTCGCAGGTAATTTACGCCTTCGGCATCAACGGTTATATTCCGAGTTTCTTTGCCGCCTGGACACCGGCGCTGATTGCCGCTTTGATCAGCGTTTCCATTCTGCTGCATTTGGAAGACGGTTAGATGTCGCTTTCCGCTGCCGTCGGTTCCTGGGACATTTATGTAAGTTCGCTGTTTTATGACGGCGGACATTTTTTGCTGGAAGATAATTTTTTAGGCAATCTCATCCGCCGGGGAATTCCGGAGCTGATTGTTCTGTCCGCAGCGGTAATTTTTGCAGTCTGGCTGTATGGAAAAATAAGCTGCCGGGTTTGCGGCGGGATAGACAACAGGGTTGTTCTGCTGACTTCGGGAACCATGCTGGTTGGACCTTTTTTGATTGTGAACGGCATTTTCAAAACGTTTTGGGGACGGGCGCGGCCGAGGGATATTGACCTTTTCGGCGGCAGCAAGGCGTTTAGTCTGCCGTTGGAAATATCAAATCAGTGCGCGTGGGACTGTTCCTTTATGTCCGGCCATACGGCGGTGGCTTTCTGGCTGCTGGCACCGGCGCTGCTGGCTCCAAAAAAGTTTCGCTCTTTCGCGGTTGCGGCTGCGTTGCTTTTTGGCATGACGACGGCGGTTTTCCGTATAGGTCAAGGCGCACATTTCTTTTCCGACGTCGCATTTTCGGCGCTGGTCATGTGTCTGTTGATTGTTGCCGTTTACCGCCGGTTGTTTTGATTTTATTTTATGCAGACGTCGGGCGCGCGCAAATAGAGCGGTTTCGGGAAATCGAAGATTTTGTTTTGATATTTTTGCAGGCCGCAGGCAGCGAGGTCTTCTATCGGCGGGCAGTTCAGCATCTTAATCGCATGCAGGCTCAAGCCGCTGGGTTTGTTTAAAAAACGTTCGACGCCGTCGCCGACCAGCGTAACTTTGGAACCGCGAAGCCTGTCAATGATTTCTTCATAAGTTCCGGCGGCGGGTTCGGTCGTTTTTTTCAGTTTTTCGTCAAAGAGCTGATAATAAAAGTCTTCGCGTTTAGTTTCGATAATGACGGCGTTAATTCTGGCTGTTTCTTGCGCGTCAAGACTGTGCGCGTAGGCTTCGAAAGCCGAAACGCCGATGATTTTGGTTTTCGGACAAGCCAATCCGAAAGCCCGGGCGGCGGAAATGGAAGAACGGACGCCGGTAAAAGAGCCGGGTCCGGTGCAGACGACCGCCAGCCCCAAATCTTTGAACTGCAGGTTTTCGGCTTCCAACGTGTTGCGGATTTCGGGAATGAGAACTTCCGCCTGTCCGAAGTCCATCTCTTCCTGAAACAGGTCTATGGTTCGGCCGTCTTTGCTTAAAAGCACGGAAACGCCGTTGGCGGTAGTATCAAAAGCCAGAGTATACATTTTATTCACTTGTCCTGCATTTTTAAGTTTTACTAATTGTTTTTATATTATAGATTATAAAAACAGACAATAATTTTAATAAAAAATCAGAAAAATTATGAGTTACGAGCTGTTACAAGACATGTTTTACGCCGCGCCGGAGCTGTGGTACATCTTGGGCGCGGCGTTTGCCGCATTATTGGCTTTTCTGATGTATAACGGCGTTAAGATTTTGAAACTTCGCCAAAAAAACTATTTTCTGAACCGTGACCGGGAGCGTTATGCAGAAACGCTTTACGCTTCCAAAGACGGTTATTTCGCCTTTATTTATCCCGACGAAAAAGTCAATGATCCGCGCAAAACCATCAAGGAAAGATGTTCGCGCCGTCTCGCGGTAATCCTTAATCTGGAAAAAGGGACGAACTCTTCTTTTGAAGATGTTTTGAAAACCCTTTATAAAGACGATGCCAAAAAACTGGTCAAGTATGTCAGTCTGCTGATGGACGACGGCGTTTCCTTTGAAGAAGAGTTTGTGCTGAAAAGCAACGGCAAGCATATTAATCTGGCCGGTTCGCGGATTAACGGAATTGACGGCAACATTTACTGTGACATGATATGGTTTCGCGACGTGAGTTTTGAATCCAACCGAATCAGCGATCTGGAGCAGGAAAAGGAAGTTTCGCAGGAAAAAGTCCGGCAGCTGCGCGACCTGATTGACAATATTCCCTATCCGGTCTGGCTGCGTGACGAAAATTTGAAACCGGTGCTGGTAAACAGGAAGTATGCCGAGTTTGTACCCGAAGCCGGACCGGAGGAAATTGTTGCGCGGGGGCTTGAAATTCAGGGAATCAACGGCGAAAGCATTTCGACAAATCTGGCTTTGGTGGCTCATACGGCGAATCGGGTAAAAAAAGAAACGGTTTCACTGGTCAAAAACGGCGAAAGACATTCCTTTGAGGTTATCGAAACGCCTTTTCATGCCGGACAAAGTCTGGATAAAATATGTACGGCCGGGGCGTTGATTGAAGTAACGGAGCTTGACGAACTAAAGAGGAACCTAAAGTTGCATCAGAATGCGCATCTGGAAATTCTCGGCGCTTTGGGAACGGCTTTTGCGGTTTTTGACAACGGTTTCAGGCTTTCCTTTTACAATAAGGCCTTTGCCGCTTTTTGGGGATTGGAAGACGTCTGGCTGGAAAGCAATCCGACATATGCTTCGTTTCTGGACGTTATCCGTGAAAAAAGGATGCTGCCGGAAGTTCCTGATTTTCGTCTGTATAAAAACGATGAGCAAAAGGACTTTTCGGCGATTATCGAACCGAAGGAAGATATGCTGCATCTGCCGGACGGCAGAACTTTCCGGCGGGTACGGGCGCCGCATCCGATGGGCGGTCTGGTGTTTGCCTTTGAAGACGTATCCGACCGTCTGGCGACGCGGCGGGCATATAATTCCCTGCTGTCGGTGCAGCAGGAGATTCTGGACAATCTGTTTGATCCGGTTCTCATCTTTGGTTCTAACGGCCGTTTAAATTTTTTCAACAGGGCATATCTTGATATGTGGAAAGTTGATGAAATTAAGCTGCAGAACGATCCCGGCATTGACGAAATTATCGAATCGCAGGCGAAGTTTTTCGGTAACGTTGACGACTGGCCGTTGTTAAAAAAAGACATTATTCAGCATCTTACCAGCCTGACGACCAGGAGTTTCAGCCTTAAACGCAGTGACGGCGTTTCGATTGAGGTTTTGACAACTGCGCTTTCCGACGGGTCGATTATGATTACCTACAAACAAATTTGACCTTTCTTCAACTTCCGATTTCAAAAAATGGACAAAAGCCAGATTGTGTTGCCGCAAAAAGCTTATTTTCTGCCGTTTTGCGGTTAATATTTGACAAAACTCTTTGTTTGTGTCATTTTAATATGTGTTTCAGGCGTGTGAGGTCCAGAAGGGCTTATGATTGTGGAGCTTTGGATGAAAGAAGACTTTTCAAATCCGAATATCGAATGGAAAAAGAACAATTCCGACCCCAGCGAAAGGTTAACTCTGCGGATTAACCACAAAGAAGCCGCCGCTTATTCGGCGACGAAGAAAAATTCTTTTAATGCGCCGGCAATGCCGGTTGCCGAAAATCTTCCCAAAGGTTTGAAGAAAATTCGCAAAAAAATTCGTAAGATTGACGTCCGTTCCGATTATGAGGACGAAGATGACGAGGATTTCCAGTATATTCCCGACAGTCTGGAACAGCTGAATCAGGCCAATTCGCTGATGAATGCCCTGAATGACGAGGAAAAACGCCTGTTGCAGCAACAGGAAAGTCTGCAAAACATGAAAATGCAACAGACGGCAGGCAAGATGGAAGCATTGGCCGTGGCGGCCAATATGGCGCGACAGGCGGGACTGACAGGCACCGAAAAAAAAGCGGTTGTCAAAAACCAGCAAACCAATGCGCCGCTGGAAGAGATTACCGAACTTGCCGTACGCGACATTTTGAACGACCGGGAAAAAATCAGCGGCAGAAAAGTTCCGGAAGGAAAGGTTATTCAGACGCTGCGCGGCGTAAAAAGGGTTAAAGACGCCGGAGGCAACAAAGCTTTGCAGGGGTTATCGCTTGACGCGCTGCTGAAAGCCGGCGAGAAAGATATCAGTGATGAAGAACTGGCTAAAATTGCAGCCCGAGAAAATAATGCACTGGCCAAAAAAATTCTTGAAAAATCAGGTCAGGACGTTAAACGCCGGCGAAAAAAAGACGTCAAAAAGTTTCCGGACAAGACAAAGGACAAAGCAAACGTTCTTCTTAAACGCAATTTGTCGCTGAAGAATTTGAATGACAGAGTTTAATCCCGCGTTCAGATTTGGCGGGGGTATTTTCTCATCAGATAAATCAGAAGAACCAAACCGGGAATAACCATCAGGGCGGTAATGAAAAAGAAAACGTCCCAGGAAACGCGGTCAGCCAGAAAACCGCTGGTGGCGGCAAAAACGTCGCGGGCAAAACTCATCAGAGATGACAGCAGGGCATATTGCGTTGCCGTATAGGCAACGTTGCACAGAGAAGAAAGGTAAGCGACCAAAGCCGTGGCGCCCATGCCGGCCGAAACGTTGTCCAGAGAAATGGAAACGGTAAGCAGCCAGATGTTGTGGCCAGCATAAGACTGGGCGACAAACATAAGATTGGTAACACCCTGCAGTATGCCAAACCATAAAAGGGAACGCATAATGCCGAAACGGTTGATTATCAGACCGCCGGCAATGCCGCCGGCAATGGTGGCAATCATGCCGTAAATTTTGCTGACATAGGCAATTTCAACCTTGCTGAATCCCATGTCGTCGTAAAAGGGATAAGCCATCGGTCCCATATAGGCGTCGCTCATCCGATAAAGGAAGATAAACAACAGAATCAGCGCCCAGTCTGCCCGGCGGGTAAAATCCCTGAACGGATCGTAAACGGCGGTAAGCAGAAATTTTTTGACGCGTTTGCGAAAGGTGCCGGTATAGCATATTTCGGCTTTTTTTTCGTTTTTGGCCGGTTCACGGGAGCAGAGAACGGCAAGCATGCCGACAATCGTGCCAAGCGCCATTATTTTATATACGTCGTTCCAGTCCATGGCAGAAGCCATCCAAATGGCACCTGCACCGGAAAAAACCAATCCGAAACGATAGCCCAAAACAAAGACGGCGACGCCGGCGCCCTGTTCCTTGCTGTTGAAGCTTTCAATGCGGTAGGCATCGAGGACGATGTCCTGCGAAGCGGAAGCCACCGTAACCAGAACCGCGAAAAAAGCCATAGTAAACGGTGTTGCCGCAGGTTCAACGGTAGACATGCCGAGAATGGAAAACAGCAGGATTATCTGGATAAAAAATGCCCAGCCGCGGCGGCGTCCCAAACGACAGAACAACGGCAGCCGAATGCGGTCGATTATCGGCGACCAGGCCCATTTGAAGCTGTAAGGCGTTTTGACCAGAGAAAACAGGCCGATGGCCGCGTAGGATATTCCCGCGTCCTTAAGCCAGAGGTTCAGCGTGCCGAAAACCAGCAGCAGCGGAAAGCCGCTGGAAAAACCGAGGGCAATCATGGTAAGCATTCGCTTATCCATGTAAATTTGTGCCGCTTTCCACCATTTTTTCAACATTGATTATTCCCGCCTGATGATGTTGCAAGCATAAGGCAAATAAGTTAACTTTTTTATAATATGCACAATGATTTTTAAGGAAAATCAGACCACTGAAAAAAAGCGTTTCGTATTAACCAAATTTTTATTTACTTGCTCTAAATCTACCATATATTGTTATTTATTATTTTGTCAGCACAATATATAGTAGGGAGGTCAAGGCAGATAATGGAGAAAAAACAGGTAGTTAAGCGCGGTGGAAACAGAGAGGACTTCAGTCCGGCCAAAATAAGGAAAACAATTGAGCGGGCAGCCGCCGGCTTTGAGCTGGATTTGCAGCCGCTGGAAGAAAAGATGGCCGACTTTGCCAAGGATGGCGTTTCGACTGCGGAGATTGCCAAATATCTGACCCTGAGTGCGCTGAGCCTGACGACGGTTACCGATCCGGACTGGAAAAATGCAGCCGGACGGCTGAAGCTGTTTGAACTTTATAAACAGATGTCGGAAACCCGCCAAACCGGGAAAAATTACAATAACTTGTACGATTATCCGCAATTTCTGAAATTTGCCGAGGAGAACGGCATTTATTCAAAACGAATCAGCGAAGTTTACAGCGAAGAGGAAATCAAGTTGGCAGCAGGCTTTATCGAGCCGAAATTTGATCTGGTGTATGACTATGCCGGAATTAATCTGCTGATTAAGCGTTATTTGTGTGAATACGGCGACCGGATTGTCGAACTGCCTCAGGACATGTTTCTGTCGATTGCCCTGCTGATTGAGCAGAACGCCGACAAGGACATTCGTCTGGGGCTGGTCAAAGACACCTACGAAAAGCTGGCGAATCGCAAGATTTCTCTGGCAACGCCGTTGTTGATGAATCTGCGGCGTCCGAACGGCAATCTCAGTTCCTGTTTTATTACGGTCATGGACGACAGCCGGGATTCCATCTTTTACGTGATTGACCAGATTTCGGCGATTTCAAAGTTTGGCGGCGGGGTCGGCTGCAATTTGTCACGGGTTCGCTGCAAGGGAGCGCGGATTAAGGGCATCAAAAATTCCTCCGGCGGCGTTATTCCTTGGATACGCATTATCAACGATACGGCAGTCGCCGTCAATCAGCAGGGCAAGCGCAAAGGCGCGGTAACGGTGTCTTTGGACATGTGGCATCTGGATATTGAAGATTTTCTGGAGCTGCGTACCGAGAACGGCGATCAGCGGATGAAGGCCTATGACATTTTTCCGCAGGTGGTTATTCCCGATTTGTTTATGAAAAAGGTTGAGAGCAACGAAAACTGGCTGCTGGTCGATCCGTCGGAAGTGCGCCGCGTTTACGGCAAGGAAATAGCCGACCTGTGGGGAGATGAATTTGAAAAGCTGTATAATCAGCTGTATCTGGACGCCCAGTTCGGCAAGCTGGAAATGTTCAAATTTGTATCCGCTAAAGAGTTGCTGAAAAGAGTTATGAAATCGCAGGTTGAAACCGGTATGCCGTATATTGCCTTTAAGGATACGCTGAACCGGATGAATCCGAACAAGCATGACGGCGTGATTGTCGGAACCAATCTATGTACGGAATCGCACAGCAACGTTCGTCCGACGCAGTTTGAGAAAAAGCGCCTGGAAGGGGGCCGGATTGTTTCGGAAGCGCATGACGGTCTGGTGCATGTGTGCAATCTGGTATCGATTAACCTGGCGAATGTTGACAGCGACGAAGAACTGGAAAGCATCTGCAATACGTCGGTGCGGATTTTGGATAACGCGATTGATTTTACCGAAGTGCCGATTTTGGAGGGGTCACTGCATAATCGCCGTTATCGGACCATCGGTGTCGGAGCGATGGGACTGGCCGACCATCTGGCCAAGCGGAATATTCCTTATAACGCTTCGGCCGACTATGTGGACGATTTGTTTGAAAAGTTTGCTCTTTACAATATTCAGGCCAGCATCAATCTGGCAAAGGAAAAAGGAACGTTTGGCGCTTATGAGGGTTCCGACTGGTCAAAAGGGCTGATTTTGGGGCGCCGACAGCTTATGTATGCCAACTCAAAATATGCGCGCCGCTGGAATCAGGTTTTTGCCGACCTTGCCAAATACGGCATTCGCAATTCGCAGATTACGGCAATTGCGCCAAACACGAGTTCGTCGCTGATTCAGGGTTGCACGGCTTCGGTGCTGCCGATTTACAGCAAATTTTTCGTTGAGAACCACAGCAAGGGCAGCGTGCCGAACTGTCCGCCGTTTATCAAGGACAAATTCTGGTTCTATCAGGAAAACCGCAATCTCAGCCAGCAGCTGATTATTGAGGTAATGTCGCGAATTAACAAGTGGATTGACACCGGCATTTCGATTGAGCTGATGTATAACCTGAACCGTAACATCAAAGCCCGCGACATTTACAATACGATTATGGACGCCTGGAAAAAGGGCATTAAAACTTTGTATTATACCCGCACGATTCAGAAAGACGGTTCGTCCGCCGAAAAAGAAGAATGCGTCAGCTGTGCGGGATAAATTGGGAGAATTGAAGAATGCAGCGCAAGAAACTGTTTAACATTGATGGCGACGATACCCTGATAAACCGCAGAATGATTAAGGGAAACGTTACCAACTTATTTAACCTGAACAACGTGAAATATCAGTGGGCAAACAAACTGTACCGCCTGATGATGGAAAATTTCTGGATTCCGGAAAAGGTTTCGCTTTTTGACGACAAGCGCGCCTATAACGAACTGACGCCGGCGGAACAGAACGCTTATGACGGCATACTGTCGTTTCTGGTTTTTCTGGATTCAATCCAGACCAACAATCTGCCAAAAATCAGCGATTATATCACGGCGCCGGAAGTTAATCTGATTCTGGCCATTCAGACTTATCAGGAAGCCGTTCATTCGCAGAGCTATGCTTACATCATCGAAAGCATCATTCCGGCCGAAAAGCGCGCCTGTATTTATGACCGCTGGCGCGATGACAAGGTTTTGCTGGAGCGCAACAAGTATATTGCCGAGATTTATCAGGATTTTGTTGACGAGCGCAATGACAAAAACTTTGCCCGGGTGTTGATGGCCAACTATCTGCTGGAAGGCGTCTATTTTTACAACGGATTTAATTTCTTTTATAATCTGTCGGCGCGTTCGCTGATGGTCGGCACCGCCGATGAAATCAAATATATTAACCGCGACGAGTTGACGCACTGTGTAATTTTTGCCAATATCATCAAGGAAATCAGAGCCGAAAACACGACGTTTTTTTCCGAAGACGAGATTTATGAAATGTTTGCCAAGGCCGTGGAGCAGGAAATTAACTGGAGCAATCACATTATCGGCGATCAGGTTTTGGGAATCACGCCGGAAAGCATTGAAAAATATACAAAATTTATTGCCAACAAACGTTTGAAAGATATCGGCATGAAACCGATGTATGACGGCTTTGACGAGAACCCGTATGCGCATCTGGACAAGATTTCGGATACAAACGGCGAAGGCAATGTCAAAGGCAATTTTTTTGAGGCCAACGTATCCTCCTACAACCAAAGTACTGCCGTTGAGGGTTGGGACGAAATATAAAAAGCTTGTATAATGGGCGTCTAGTACAGATTTTGCGAGTTGAAAAAATGCTCACATACGTTTATGTATGCTCCGCTTTTTTCACTCTTAAATCTTACTATACACCTTATTCTCCAAACTTTTTTAACTCTCGTATAGTGGTCAACTAGTACAGAAACATTGGCCAAAAATAATCCCCGCTTTTGGCGGGGATTATTGATTTATTTTCCGGCTTTGCGGTTATTGTACATGGTTACAAAATCAATCGGGTTAATCATAAACGGCGGGAGACCGCCTTCAACCAGACAATTGGTTACCACATTGCGTGCGAAGGGGAAAATCAGGCGCGGAATTTCAATCATCAACACCGGTTCCAGATGTTCTGCCGGAACGTTCAGTGCGACCACGGCCGAGTAAGTCAGTTCCAGAATAAAAAGCTTCTGATGGTTAACGTCGCCGTCCATATTCAATTTCAGCTCAACGTTGTAAAAATTGTTTTCCAATGTCTGATAACCGACTTCGACATTAATCTGAACTTCCGGCGCCGATTTGATTTCCTTGAAAATTTCCGGCGCATGCGGAATTTCCAAAGACAAATCCTTGATGTACTGGGTGTTAATCAAAATTGCCGGCTGGTTTTGCCCCTCGCGTCCGGCGGGCTGTTCGTTGTCGTTGCTGGTTTTGTTTTCTTCGCTCATTAAAATGTCTCCTAACAGGCTGATATTAATTATCTTAGCAATACAATAAATAATGTCAGTCGTCAAATAATTATAGTTGATAATAACCGGAATTAGGCTATATATTAAATGGTAGACAATGATTAGAATTTCAATGAGGGGAAAATGGCTGCTTATTTGGATATTATAATTCTTCTGGTAGTTGTGGTGCTGGTTTTCAGCAAGCTGAAAAGCCTGCTCGGGACCCGTCCCGATAATTTTGAACAACGCAAGATTTCGGACGAAAACGCCGCAAAGATTTTTGACATGATTGTCAAGGAAGCGGAGAAGAATGCGGCGGCCGAGGCCCGGAACATGGAAAAAGAAGAGGTTCAGGTTCCCGAAGAGGAGCTTAGCGAAATCGACAAGGTTCTGGCCAAAATTCCCGGTTTTAACCGCGAGAAGTTTCTGACCGGCGCCGAAAGGGCTTTTGAAATCATTATTTCGGCTTTCAGCAAGGGCGACGTTGAAACGCTGGAAATGCTGGTCAGCAAATCGCTGTTGAAAAAGTTTCAGGAGATTATCGAAAAACGCAAGGCCGAAGGCATTACTTCGGAAACTGACTTTATCGGTTTTGACGACGTGGAAATTACCAATGCCAAAATCAGCAAAAGCGAAGTGGCCAAAATCACGGTCAGGTTTGTCAGCGAACAGGTCAATATTCTTAAGAACAAGGACGGAGAAGTTATCGAAGGCGACGAGAACTTTATTCAGAACATTACCGACAGCTGGACTTTCGAGCGCGCTCTTACCTCTACCAATCCCAACTGGCTTCTAGTATCGACGAAAAAGTAATGAACCGCATTTTCTATATAGCTTTTTTCTCGCTGTTGCTGTTTTCCTGCGGCAGGGATGAAGAACCGAAAAAAGAGCCGGTTGCGGAAAAGCCGGCGGCAGCGGAAACCGCTCCGAAAATCGAACTGCTGCCGACAACTTTCGGCGCGCTCGGCAACTGGAAGCATGACAATCTGAGCCAGGCAGTGCGCGCCTTTGCCGATTCATGCGCCAAAATCAGCGGCGAAAAAAACCAATATCTTTCCAATGCCGCAATAAAAATTCCGACGGCGGATTATCAGGCCGTCTGCCGTGATTTTGCGGCGCGCGACATTCATACTTCAGCCGATTTTCGGCGCTTTGTCGAAAATAATTTTATTCCTAATCTGGTTGTAGAAAATGGAAATGAAATCGGAAAATTCACATCATATTATGAATCTTCACTGAATGCGTCCTATCATAAAAACGACCGTTACAAATATCCGATTTATGGCCGGCCGAATGATCTGATAGAATTTAACCTGCGTGATTTTGACGAAAACCAGGCTCCGAAAAGGTATGTCGGACGGATTGCGGGACAAAAGCTGGTACCTTATTACACCCGGGCGGAAATTGAAGCCGGTGCGGGCGATGCTCCGGTGCTGCTGTGGGGTGACGATCCGGTTGACATTTACGTTATGCAGATTCAGGGCTCGGCGGTGGCCGACCTTGATAACGGCCGCAAAGTGCGTATCGGCTATGCGGACAACAACGGCCATGCGTTTAAGGGCATAGGCAGCATTTTGCTGAGCAAAGGGCTTATCAAACCCGGCGAGGCGTCGATGGGCAAAATCAAACAATGGCTGAAAAAAAACGGGCAGCTGGCTTTGGACAACATGGCCGAGAACAAGCGTTTTGTTTTTCATCGTCTGGTTGATGCCGAAGGGCCTGTCGGAGCGCAGGGCGTACCGCTGCGCGCCGGTCGTTCGCTGGCGGTAGACCGCAGGTATATTCCGCTTGGTTCGCTGCTGTGGCTGGAAACGACGGGACCCGACAGGGAAAAAATCGAAAAGCTGGTTGTGGCGCAGGACATCGGCGGCGCGATTAAAGGCGCCGTGCGCGGGGATTATTTCTGGGGTTCCGGCAAGGATGACGTTTTGGACTATGCCGGACGAATGAATTCGGCAGGAAGATATTTCATTATGCTGCCGAAAAAGACGGAGACGAGGAACTAATGACAGAAACGAAGAAACCGAGCAAGGCGGATATGTTGATTTACAAAGCCCTGAACCGGGCAATTGAGAACGACCGGCTGCGTATCTATCTGGATTATGGCAAAATAAACCGGCCGGGATCGCCGGTTTATGACCCTTGGGAATGTCTGTTGCCGATACTGGTGCCGGTGCTGGTCGGCCTGTTGCTGATTTTTTCGGTCGGCGTTTTGTTCGGTCTGCTGTTTATCGTCGCGATGATTTCGGTTTACAGCACCTATTTTAAGAAAAAAATCTACCGCCGGCTGATTGAACGAACCAAACGCTATATCACTTCCGGCTACGAGAACTGCGACGGTTTGTGGAATTTCGGCGGTCTGGTGTTTGTAAACGCCGAAAACAAGAAACTCGGCTGTGTTTCCCCGGAGGGCGACTGGAAAGATTTTGTTGTCTTGAATTTTTCGGAATTTATGACCGAGCACAAAGAAGAAGAGAAAAAAGAAGAAATGCCCGATGAAGATGGAAAAGCTAAACCAAAACCGCGAGCCAAGTCCGGAAGATAAGGATTTCTGGGCGGAATTTGCCGGCGGGGTGGAAAAGACCGAACAGCCGCCCGAGCAACCGGCTAAAAGCGTGATTATCAAAGAAGTGGTGCCGACGGTGCGCCTGAACGAAGTATATCGGGGCAATGCGCTGGGCGAACTGCGGGAAGGCCGGCTGGCCGATATTGACGGTGCCACGGCGCGGCGGTTCAAGCGCGGCGATTTCGCGGTCGAGGCGACGCTTGATTTGCACGGTTATACGGAAGACAGAGCTTATACGGCGGTTGGCGATTTTATCAAAAAAGCCTATCTGGCGCAAAAGCGCTGCGTGCTGATTATTACCGGCAAGGGTTTGGCGCATGACGACAATGACGATGTTCTGGCCTTTAAGGGATTGTTGAAGGAAAAAGTGCCGCAATGGCTGAATACCCGGGAACTGCGGCCGTTGATTCTGGCGTTTCGGCATCCAGACGTCAAACTGGGCGGCAGCGGCGCGCTGTATATTCTGCTGCGCCGCAAGAGATAAAAATCTTCATTGAAAATTAGGATTTAGCTTTTATAATCGTTTCTGCCAAAGGAAATGGTTAGTCCGATGGCGGAGTGTCGAAACTCCTTATAGAGAACCAATTATAACCTCCATTGTGGAGGATGACGCGAAATAAGCCGCTTTTGCGGACGAATAAGCGTACTGTCTCTATACAGTTTCGAACTCCTCCGCTCTCATTTTGGGAGCGGTTTTGTTTTTAACAAAACCTTTTATGGAGGAAGTTATGGAAAACAAAATCAGAAAACAGAATTTACGGCGGCTGCGCTCGGAATACGGCGAAAGTTTTCGCCGGGCTTTGGCGGAGCAGGGGCTGACGCCGGAAGAGTTCAGCGCGCAAAGCGAGATACCGCTGAATGTCGTTGAAGAGCACTTAAACGGCCAACGGCGCTTTCTTGGCGAAATAAACAATATTTGCTTTTGCCTGAACAAGCGCATGAAAATAGAACTGGTCGATTAAAAAAACGCCGCAATTTATATTGCGGCGTTTTGCTAAATCCGTTTATCCGGACAATGGCAGTAAGCGGCAATCGGGCATTCGGCGCAATCCGGCCGCTGGGCTTTGCAGATATAGCGTCCGAACAGCACCAGCCAGTGATTGGCGTTTTTGGCATAGTTGGCGGGCAGGACTTTCAACAGGTCTTTTTCTATCTCCAGCGGGGTTTTGCCGCGGCTGAAGTCAAGCCGGTGCGAAATGCGCATGACATGTGTGTCGACGGCCAGCGTCGGTTCGCCGAACCAGACGTTTAAGACGACATTGGCTGTTTTGCGTCCGACCCCGGCGAGGCTTTCCAAAGCTTCGCGGTTATGCGGAACTTCGCCGCCGTATTTGTCGACCAGATCTTTGCTCAGAGCCATGATGCTTTTGGCCTTGTTGTTGAACAGGCCGATTGTTTTAATGTATTCTTTGAGTTTGTCGATGCTGAGAGCAAGCATTTTCTGCGGGGTGTCGGCAACGGCAAACAGGGCTTTGGTCGCTTTGTTGACGCCTTTGTCGGTGGCCTGTGCGGACAGAACGACCGCTACCAGCAGCGTGTAGGCGTTTTGGTAGTCGAGTTCGCAGCGCGGATTGGGATCGCGCTGATTGAAGATGTCCATAATCTCCATAATTTCTTTTTTGCTGCGCATTATGCTTTTACTCCTCCGGCTCCGGCGGCTTTGGGCGCTTTATCGTCCAGCGGCCAACGGGGACGCGGTTTGAAATCAAGGTCGTTGACGTAGCCTTTGGCGAATCTTTCCAATCCGGCCCAGGCAATCATTACGCCGTTGTCAGTACAGAAACGTATCGGCGGGGCGGAAAATTCCAGACCGTTTTTGTCGGCCAGTTCTTTAAGTTTGCCGCGCAGAAACGTGTTGGCCGCTACGCCGCCGGAAACGACCAGATCTTTGCCCTGAGGATAGTTTTGTTTGAAATAGGCGATTGCCTTGGCAAGTTTGCGGGTCAGGCAGTCGGTGGCGGCAACCTGAAAGGCGGCGCAGATGTCGGCGGCTTCGCGTTTGCGCATGATGGCGTGTTCGATGCTGCCGTCTTCGGAATAGGATTCAATGATTTTGCGCACGGCGGTTTTCAAACCGGAAAAAGAAAGGTTGCAGTCGCCGGAACCAATCAGTGGACGGGGCAGAACAAAACGGTCGGGATTGCCGACGGCGGCCATTTTTTCAATCATCGGGCCGCCCGGATAGCCGAGTCCGAGCATTTTGGCAACTTTGTCGAAGGCTTCGCCTGCCGCGTCGTCAATGGTGGTGCCGAGACGTTCGTATTCGCCGACATCCTTAACGACCAGAATCTGACAGTGGCCGCCGGAAACCAGAAGCAGCAGGTAGGGATAGCATACGTCGCTGGTCAGGCGGGCGGCAAGCGCGTGGCCTTCCAGATGATTGACGGCGACAAACGGTTTGTTCAGAGCCAGGGCCAGAGCTTTGGCTGCCATGACGCCGACGACGACCCCCCCGATGAGGCCGGGACCGGAAGAAGCGGCAATTGCGTCGACGTCCTCCAGCTTTATGCCGGCGCGTTTGACGCAGAGTTCGATTATCTCGTCAATATGTTCAAGATGCGAACGGGCGGCAATTTCGGGAACCACGCCTCCGAAAGCCTTATGTTCTTCCTGAGAAAGCAGACTTTCGCCCAGAATTTCGCGCTTGTCGCTGACAATGGCGGCGGCGGTTTCGTCACAGCTGCTTTCTATTCCTAAAACTATCATCCGAATATCCTAAAATCTGTTGCAGTTTTTGCAAATTCTTAATACATTATAGGCATAGTAATAAACTATAAATGAAAAATTGCCAAGAATTATCAGCAAAAGGATTGAGAAATGGTCAAAACCGAGGATTCCGGGACGAAAGAGAAACCTGCCGCGGAAAAAATGCCGAAGGTCGGGGTTTCCAAACTGAAACTGTTTGTCTGGCTGGTCGTTATTTTGGCCGTTATCGGAGCGGCGGCTTATCCGCAGGCGGTTAAAAAGGCCTATGTCTATCTGGAAGAACTGCACCGTCGGAATGCCGTGCAGGAGCCTGACCCGCTGGAAACGCTGCGGCAGGAAGTCGGTTCTTTGCAGCGACAGCTGGCGGATATGCGGTACAGGCTGGAGAATCAGGCGCCGACGACCGCAAACGTCATGATTGACGACGAATCGCTGGCCGAAATGAAGGACAGGCTGAACGCTATTGAAAAGCAAAATCTGAACGTGATTGATTCCAAGGCCGACGTGGCACTTGTGCTCGGGCTTCTGACCAGAATGGACAAAGCCGAAGCGCAGATGGGCAGGTTGGCGAAAATTTCCGACGACGGAGCGCTGATTTTGAGCGCAACCATGATGATTAAGGAAGCGGCTGCCAAGGGCGAGCCTTTTGCATATGAGGCTGAGGTTCTTGACCTTTTGGCCAGAGGCGATGAGAAAATCAGCCAGCCGGTGGCGGAAATCGTCAAATACGCGCCGCAGGGAATCAAATCAAAAAAGACGCTGACTGACGGTTTTAACAAAATTTACGCCGAACTGCTCGAACAACAGAAAGAAGAGTTTGCCAAAACCTGGAAGGATCGTCTGAACAGCAAGCTGAACGAGATTATCAAGGTCAAACGGGTTAAGGAAGAGGCTCCGGAATTTGAGGAAGACAAGGTTCTCGAAAAGGCCAAAAAACTGGTTGATGCAGGCAAAATCGCCAAGGCCGTCAGCCTGCTTGACGAAGCGCAGCACAAAGATGCCGCGGCCGACGCCGCCTTGAGCGGCTGGATGTCCGAAGCACGGGCAAGAATTGAATTTGACAGAGCGGTGAGCCGGATTTCCACTCATTCGCTGGCTTTGATGAAAGTGAACTATCTTAAAGGAGAGACCAACCATGACTAGAAAAATTTCGTCTTTTATTTTTATTGGTCTGATTTTTACATTAGCCGTGTGGATGTCGGATAAAAACAGCGTGATTACCGTGGACTGGCGCGGTTATGTCAACCGCTTTTCCATTCCGGAAGCGATGCTGCTGGTATTGGTTTTTGTGGCAGTAGTTGATTTCCTGAACCGGATTTTGCGCAAGCTGGTCATGGCTCAGGTAAAGGAAACCTACCGCTATAATTTGGGCAATACGGTCAACGAAGGCGAGGCGATTAACGTGCTGGCAGACAAAATCAGCGAAAAAATCGTCATCAACCGCCATGATTTTGACAATTCGCTGCTGTTGGTGCTGCGGACGATGACAAGCATTACCGCCGGCGACATGAAAGAAGCCCGCATGAATTTGCGCGCGCTGAAAAAACTTATCGGCAACGACCCGATAATCGATTTGCTGAAGATGAAGATTTACAAGGGCGAAAAAGATTTTGACAAGATGGAAAAACTCTCCGCCAAAATCATGAAAAACGAAGATATCCGGCTGGTCGGCATGAAAGCTGCGGTTGAAGCGCAGATGCAGAAAAAAGAGTTTGCCGAGGCGCTGGCAACGGCAAACAAGGCTTTCGAACTTCGCCAGGATTTGTACTGGGTCATTGAAAGCGCTTTTGAACTTCGCGCCAAAGCCGGAGATTGGGACGGCGCTTTGCAGGTGCTCTCTTCGGGGATTAAGAAAAAAATTATTCCGCAGGACAAGTTTAAACGCCTGAAAGCCATCGTGCTGTTTGAAATGGCGCTGGAAGCTCAGAAAAAAGGCGACGACGTCAATTTCTTCAGGCTTTGTTCGCAGGCGATTGAATGTGACGAAACGCTGGTTCCGGCCGCGGTGGCCATGGCCCGCTATTATGTGGCGAACGACAATCAGTTCCGCAAGGCGGCAAAGGTTCTGTTGAATGCCTGGGCAAAAAATCCGACTGCTGACGTGGCTTACGAATATCTGAAACTGTATCCGAAAGATGACATTACCGCCAAAATCCAGCGGATGGAAACTTTGTCGCAGACTAACGTTCTGCGTCCGTCGCTGAACAACATTATTCTGGCCGAGCTGGCGACCGAAGCGGGATTGTGGGGCAAGGCCAAAGCCGAAATAGAAATGTTCCTGATTAACAATCCGGCAACCAAGAAGCTGGCGGGAATGATTTCGAAATATGAGAAATTCAGCAACAATGACAAGAAGGAAGCGGCCAAATGGAAAGAAAAAGAAGCCAGCTGTGCCGATGACGCGATGTGGGTTTGCGACGAATGCGGTCATGCTTCCGCGGAATGGGAAGCCGTTTGTCCGCACTGTAACGCTTTTGGCCAGAGCCATTGGCGGCTCTATGTCGAAAAAGCCGAAAATGAGCCGGTTGTCGAGGTTCAGGCTGCGGACGACGACGACGAATAGCTTTATCTGGTCACAGCCGGCAGATGTTTTCCGCCGGCTGTTTTTTTTACGGGGTTAACAATGAAAAACGAAGAACTGAAAGAAATCTGGGCCGAAAAATTTAAGCAGGTTCCCGGCATTCTGGAAAACGTCAGGCAGGTAAAGTCAGCGGCAACGGCTTTTAATACCAATGTTGATGCGGTGCTGAAACTGAAGGGCGCCGATTTGGAAAAACTGATTGCCGCGGAAAAGCTTTCGCTCCGGGATCTGACGAATATTGAAAGAACCAAGCTGCTGGCGCCGTCAGACGTCGTTAAGGGCATTTTCAAGTGTTTTAAAAGCGGCATTGCCGAGGAATGGCTGACCGAAGATAAGACCGTTTATGACTGGATGGTTAAAAATCTGGGGTATGACCGTTTGCAAATGGGCGGTCAGGGCGGCATTGTCGCCAATGCGCTGGCGGTGGCCGGCGTCGGCAAAGTCATTGCCCATACCAATTCGCTGCCGAAGCTGCAGGCCGACCAGTTTTTGAAACTGGATAATCTGGTTTCCTATGACGAAAAAGGCGTTGAAAAACCGGCCTGCAAGATTGATCGTCAGACCGATATTCCGCTGATTCACTGGATTATCGAATTTGACAAGGACGACAGCGTAAGCGTTGACGGTGAAAAGTTTGTGTGTCCGAAGTCAAATCGTTTTATTGCAACTTATGATCCGTTGAATCTGCATTTGGTGGTTGACGAGAACTTTATCCGCGCGTTGAGCAGGGATAAGGCGGAATATATCGTTCTTTCCGGTTTTCATGCCCTTACGGAGCAAAATAACGGCGTTAAGCTGCAAGACGATATTCTGCCGATTATCAAAGCCTGGAAAGCCCAGGGGAGCCTGATTCATCTGGAAATAGCCTCGACGCAGGACATTGCGGTTCGCCGGGCGCTGATTAGGAAGATTGCGCCGCTGGCGGATTCCATCGGCATTAACGAGAGGGAAGCGATAGACATTCTGGAAGTTATCGGCGAGGAGAAACTGGCGGAAGAATGCAATGTTCATACGACGAGCGTCAATATGTTCAAGGCGCTGCTGAAAATCAAACATCATATCGGGGCACCGCGAATCCAACTGCATATGTTCGGGCTGTATATAACGCTGGCTGACAAAGGGTTCAGAATTTCGCCGGAAGCCAATCTGCGCGGCATGATGCTGGCGGCAACCGTCGCTGCGGGCAAAGCCGGTACCGGCAATATCAACAAAGCTGAAAATCTGCTTTGGGCCTGCGGCCGCGAAGTTTCCGACGTTGGTTTGCAAGAGCTGACTGATTTGGCAGATTTTATCGGCAATGAGAAGCTGGTTGAAACCGGTATCGGTTCTTATGACGGTTTTGACGTCATTGCCCTGCCGACGATAATCATCGAAAAGCCGCTGACGCTGGTCGGCATGGGCGATACGATTTCTTCGCTGTCGCTTTTGGCGGCCAGATAGAGCCGTCAGGAGCAAGGCATGCTGGCAAAACTGTCGGAATTAAACCGGAAATATATTCAGGATAACGGCTTTGGCGCCGGCAAGGAAGCTTTTGTCTTTACTAATCGTGGTTCGAAGTTGGTGTTGTCGGCGCCGCATGCCGTCAAAACGCAGCTTAACGGACGGGTCAAGGCCGCTGATTTGTTTACCGGCGCGCTGGCTGAGCTGGTTGGCGAAGACCGCGGTATCTCTACGCTTATCCGCACGGTTTATCTGGAGCGGGAATATCTGGCCGACGAATTTGTGAAAGAGAGAGGTTTATCTGGTTATTTTTTTCTGGATTTGCACGGTATGGTCGATCATGAAAAATTTGAATTGGCAGCAGGTACCGGGCTGTTGGAAGCCGATGCCTATGCCAAGGCACTCAAAGCCGTTGAAAAACTGGGAAAAAGCTATGGGCTGCGAATGGCGCTTAATCATCCGCATTACAGCGGAATCGCCGGAATGAAAGCTTTTACGGCGCGAATGCAGATGCAGACCGGCAAACCGCAGGTATTGCAGCTGGAAATCGGCCGCGCGTACAGGGATTTTTATGAAAGACCGGAAAACGTAACGGCCAAAACGCTGCCGTTTTTGGCGGAACTGTCTGAAACGCTGGAAAACTGCCTTTAATCGGATTTCTTTTCGGCTGCGGCGCTTTCATCCGTCTGCGGTGTAATTTTTATCAGGCTGAGCTGGTTCTTGTTGCGTTTGACAATTTCAAACAACAGGCCGCCGAAGACGAATTTTTGTCCCGGTTCGGGAATCGACTGTGTCATCTCCAGCAGGTAGCCGGCAACGGTAACGGCGCATTCGTCGTCGATGTTCCAACCGAATTTGCGGTTGATGTCGCGGATGGGAACCTGTCCGTCGACCAGCCAGCTGTTTTCGCCGTTTTTGCGAATGCCCATGGTATCGAGATTCTGAATGTCGGTTTCGTCGTTGATGTCACCGACGATTTCCTCAAGAATGTCTTCCAGCGTGACAACGCCTTGCAGGGTACCGTATTCGTCGACAACAATGGCAAAATGTTCCCGGCGTTTGCGGAACATTTGCAGCTGTTGCAGTAGGGTTGTGTTTTCGGGAATGAACCATGGCGCCGACATCAGTTTGCGAACGTCGATTTTGGAAAAATCGTTTTTCTTATCGACGCATTCTTTCAACAGATGTTTGACTCTGATGACGCCCACGATGTTTTCCGGTTTGTCCTGATAAAGCGGAATACGCGAGAACGGCGAATTTTTGACTTTGTCGACCATTTTTTTTACCGGCATGTCGACGTTGAGCGCAAACAGGTTGCGGCGATGGTTCATAACGTCGTAAACTTCGACGTCGTCCAAATCAAGAATGCTTTTAAGCATTTCGCTTTCTTCCTTGATTTCTTCACCCTTATACATGTCTATTGCGCCACGGATTTCGGAAATGGCGGCGTCTTCGCTGTTTTCGCCCGAGGAGTGAAGTTTGAACAGGCGGAAAGTAAGATTGACGATTTTCTGGAGTACGTAAGTCAGCGGCGAAAAGACGGCAACCCAGAAATTGACCATCGGCGCGACGACCAGAGCAACGGCGTTGGCGTGTTTTACCGAATAGCTTTTGGGCAGCATGTCGGTATAAATAAGAATCAAAACCGTCATAATAACCGTAGCGTAGGCGACGCCTTCGCTGCCAAACAGGCTGATGAGGACGCTGGTAGCCAGCGAGGTGGACATGGTGTTGAACAGATTGGAACCCAGCAGAGTCGTGATAATCAGCTTGTCCCGGTGTTTGAACAGGCGATTGATGGTTTTGGCTTTTGGATTATGCTCGTTTTTTTCCTGATCAAGCATAAAAGCCTGTGACGCTCCGGTCAAGGCAGTTTCCGATCCGGAAAAGAAAGCTGAGAGGAGGAGAAAGGCGATGACCGCGGCGATTGAAACTATCATTTTTTATCCTGAAGAAAGTCGGTTATGGCTTCAACAACACGCTGGACGGTGTTGTCAACTTGTTCTTCGCGGGTTTCGACGACAATGTCGGCCTGCGAATAATAGGGGTATTCTTCACTGATGTATTTTTCCAGCTTGTTTTTCAGATGTTCGTCGTTGCCTTTTAGAAACGGACGATGTTTGCGTCCGGCCGTACGGTGGTAGAGGACGTCGACATCGGCTTTGAGCCAGACGGTAATGGCATGATCCTTAGCCAATGCCCGGGTCTGTTCGGCAACAAAAGAACCGCCGCCCGATGCCAGAACGCAGGGCGTTCCCTGCAGAAGGCGTTTCATAACCCGCTGTTCGCCGGCGCGGTATTCTTCTTCGCCAAAACATTTTAATACGTCTACCAAAGACAACCCGGCGGCTTTTTCAATTTCCTGGTCTCCGTCGACAAACGGAAGATCAAGTTTCTTTGCCAGTCTTTTGCCAACGCTGGTTTTACCGCTGCCCATCAGGCCGACCAGCAAAATTATTTTATCAAACTGTTGCATTTTTTCTTAATTTTTCTTTCAATCTCTTTTGATAAATAATATAGTGAATTAAGCAATTATCAATATTTTTTATAAGGTTATATAACATGAGACAGAAAAAATCAAACGCTATATTTTACGTTTTGGGCGCTGTTGCGCTGGCCGGAATCCTGTTTGTGGTTTCGCGCGAAGTCAGCGTAAAGACGGAACATGTCGAACAGCCTTTGGAAAATACGTTTTTGAATAACTAAGGCTTTTTATGGAAAATTTCGGCATTGACGATTTTCTGGAAATGATGGCGGCGGAAAAAGGCGCGGCGCAAAATACGTTGGCGGCCTATCGGCGCGATGTTGAACAGTTTGCCGCATTTGCAAAGGTTTCCGATGTGTCGGCTTTTCGTCAGAGCCACATTTCCGCATTTGTACAGAAACTGAGTAAGGACAAGCTGGCGCCGAAAACGATTGCACGGAAAATTTCGGCGTTGCGCGAATATTTCAAGTTTCTTTATTCCGAAAGGGAAATCAAAGACAATCCGGCCGCCAATATTTTGTTACCGAAGCAGAAAAAGCCGTTGCCGAAATTTCTGACTGAAGAAGAAATCAGACGGTTGATTGCCGCGGCCAAAGCGCATGACGACTGCCGACACCGTCGAACCGCGGTAATGCTGGAACTGATGTATGCCTGCGGTTTGCGCGTATCTGAACTGGTCAGCTTGCCGGAAAACTGTCTGAATTATGACAAAAGGCAGATTATGGTAAAAGGCAAGGGCAGCAAGGAGCGAATCGTGCCGGTTGCGCCGGCGGCTTTGAATGCCGTTTCCGAATATATGGGGTATCGGGATTTCTTTTTGAAGGCAGGGCGGAAATCCGTCTGGCTTTTTCCGTCAAAAGTTTCTTCCTCCGGACATGTTACCCGTGACGCTTTTTTTAAGAATATTCAGGCGGCGGCGATTGAGGCGGGACTGCCGCGCGAAAGGGTTACCCCGCATGTTTTGCGCCATTCTTTTGCGACCCATTTGCTTAATCATGACGTCGATTTGCGTTCGGTGCAGAGAATGCTCGGCCATGAAGATATCGGCACGACCGAAATTTATACGCATATCATTTCAGAAGCGTTAATTAAGAAGGTGCAGAGCAAGCATCCCCTGGCTAAAAAGTTTGTATAATGGGGAACTGAGTAAGATAAATCTATTATTTTTCTGATTCTCTGTCTTTGTAAAAACTTCTGTGGTAAAAGCTGTTTAAAAATTAAGGGAGGGTGCGGTTAAGCAACTCCTCCCGAAAGTTAAACATAATTTTTATTTTAATTTCTGCTCAAAAGTCTTGCAAAAAAGATCGAGCAGATCTCTGACCGTGCTGTCGTCGGAAATTTCGGTTGACAGACGGTGGAATACTTGAACATCAAGTTCGTCTTCGGTCCAGGCTACGGCCAAATCCCATTCCTGAGGGCCAAAGCCGACCGGATGCAGTTGTTTTACTTTCTTCTTCAGAAAGTCCTCATCCAGTTTTTCGCCGACCTGCTGAGAAAAGATAACCGCGGTCTTTGTGCGGAACCGCTCAATCAGCTGTTCTTTGGTCGGCGGCAAGGCTTTCAGAATCCGGGCACGGATATCGTTGACCTTGTTGCTGCCGGCGCTGAAATATTCGGCAATGTCGGCAAAAGTGGCTTCCGAATCCAAGTAGGCCAAAGGCTGATTGTCTTCCGAACTCAGCGGGCGGCCGGTCAAAAATTCGAGCGCTTCAACCAGGTCGATTAGAAGAGTGCGCGGAATGACGGGGCTGGAAACCGGACGCTCAAGATCCCGGACAAAACATCCCGACTTTTTGATAAAGAAGGTTTTGATGTCGTAAGAATCCTGAAAGTTCAACAGGCTGAGAGTTTCTCCGCAATAAAAATTTACGATTGCTTCAAAACTCAGTTTCTTTTGGAAATATTCCAATGCGAGTCTGCAGAACTTCTGATTGGTCTGTTTTGCAACGGCTTTTACGGCGCTGCAAAAGACTGCGGGTCTGAAAAAAGCCGGGGCTTTCATCAAAACTTCGGCTACCTGTACCTCGTCTTTGGCGTTAAATACAACCTCTCCGTTTGCATTTGCATAAAGAGGTTTCAATTTCGGTGATCTGTTTACCAGCTCCTGGGCCAATAAAGCAGAAACTTCTTTTTTGTTCATAATCTATATAAATTTATAAGGTTTTAATGAAGACAAAGTAGCATCATCGGACAAAAAAATCAAGCTTTATTTAGGCGAAATGGACAAAAATATGTTTGCATAAAAAAAGAGAGCCGTTTGAGGGCTCTCTGGAAAAGAAGTTAAATTTTTCTATTCATCGGAAAAAAATGCGATTAAATCCCTGACGGTACCTTTGGAAACAAGGTCTTTGTCCGGGAATTTTCCAAACCTCTGCCGACACCAGTTCAGGACGGTCAGATAAAAATTGTAATCTTTGAAATCAGCCGGAAGCATTAGATCTATCCGGGTGTTTTCATCCAACTGGTCGGCTTTGACGTTCAGGCAATCGGCCAAAAACTGTTTTACCTGCGCGGCCGTGGTTTTCGGTTTCATCAGTTCGGCGCGAATTTCGGCCGAAGTCTGTGGGTCTGAGCAAAAATATTCGGCAAATTTGACTGCCGGGAGATCAGAATCACGCAAACGGCGCTCGACATATTTCCATTCGGCCTGATTGTTAAGAGCGAATGAGGAACGGCCGGCACGACAGCGCATCAGTTCGACTATTTCCTTAAAATAAGGATAAGACACCTTTCCGTTGTTTAAGGAAATCATAAGACCTTCAACCTGTTCTTTGGAGAAGGCTGTTTTGCGACGGATAATGTTTACTGCTTCTTTCCGTCTTAATGTTGCTGTTGCCATAATTTTTCTGTTTTTGAGGTTTAACTTCTATATATAATAGTTAATGCTGCATCATAATTCAGAGTTTTTGAACCCTCCTTATACTACAGCTTTAAACGTAAATCAACAAAAATCGACAAAATTTTATTAAAGGTGACGGGCAAGGGCAAGAAACTGATTTGGCGTAATTTGTTCTGCTCGGGAAGTCAGCGGAATTTGCAGTTCGCAGCATATTTTTTCCAGACCGGGAATCGATTTAAGGCTTTGACGAATCATTTTGCGGCGCTGTCCGAATGCCAAAGCGCTCAGCTTTTCGATGCCGGCGATGTCTTTGGCGGAAAGTCCGCTGCGGAGCGGCGTAAAGAGGAGAACCGAAGACCAGATTTTCGGTGCAGGCACGAAACATTCGGGATTAAGATCAAAGAGTTTTTCGATTTTGCAGAGCAGCTGAGACAAAATAGATATGCGGCCATAGTCTTTGCTGCCGACGGGCGCCAAAATGCGGTCGGCGACTTCTTTTTGGAACATAAGGGTCAGGCTGGCAAAATTTTCTATTTCTTTCAGCCAGCCGACCAGCAGCGGGACGGAAATGTTGTAGGGAAGGTTGCTGACAATATGGCACGGAGTTTGATTAAGTTCGGCAAAGTTCTGCTTCAGGGCGTCGCCGTTGACGATTTGCAGGCGTTCTCCGACTTTGGTTTTGATTTCTTCCATAATGGCAATGCAGCGTTCGTCCATTTCAACCACGGTCAGCTTGTCCGGTTCGGCGCGGAGAATTTCACGGGTCAGGCCGCCCGGGCCGGGGCCTACTTCGTACACGGCGGCGCCGCGATAATCGGAGAGGTTTTGCGCATTCAGCGAAAGCCTGATGATTTTGCCAGTAATGTTGCGGTCGAGAAGAAAATTCTGCCCGAGAGCCTTTTTAGCCAGCAATCCGTGCGCTTCGACCGTAGCGCGAAGCGAGGGAAGCATATTTATTTTTTCTTCAAGACTGAGACTCATTTTATATTCTGACCTCTATAACCGCCGCCTGACGCAGTTCCTGCAGATGGCGGGCGGCGATTTCTTCCATGCGGCGCTCTTCAAGGAATTTTTTGATGTTTTCCTGAGTGGGGGTTTCGGCTTTATCGCGTTTGGGGTCGAATATCTTGTCAAGCTTGAGGATATAGTAATCCTGTCCGACTTTGACCGGATCAGAAACTTCGCCGGGTTTCAGTTTGCCGAGAGCGTTTTTAAGCGGGGTTATAAGACGTTCCCGGTTAATCCAGCCAAGGCTGCCGCCCTTGGAAGAACTCGGAGCTTCCGAAAACTGCATGGCATAGAGTTCAAAACGGGGATCCTGCCGCAGGTTGGCGACCAGACCCTCCAGATTTTTGGCGTTTTTGCGTTTGATGAGAATTTCGGAAACCATATATTTTGCGGTGCTGAGGTCGCGGTCGGCTTCTGCCTGGGCTTCTTCAATTTCTTTCTGGGTCAGTTCTCCTTCGGCCATTGACAGTTTGCGGATAACGCGTATCCAGGCCAAATCGGATTTCATCTGTTGCAGAAACACCTGATAGCTGACGCCGCTGTCTTTGAGAATCTGCCGGAGTTTGCCCTGAGGGATTTTGTTGCTGGTTTCAAAAAAACGGACGGATTGGTCAATGTCCTTGTCGGTTATGACAATGCCGTTTTTTTCGGCGTCCTGGAGTTTAAGCTTTTCGTCAATGGCTGCCTGCAGCGTGCGCTGGACGATCATGTTGCGGGTCTGGTCGTTGACGGGGATGCGGGTGTTCATGACGAAGGCATTGACCCTGTTTTCCAAATCTTCGGTCGTTAAAATTTCGCCGTTGACGACGGCGACGATTTTAACGGCACCGGGAAAAAGCTTCTGAGGTTTCGGCGCGGCAGGCGCTGTTGCCGGGGCGGCCGGCTCAGCAGGCTGCTGACGGACAACGGAGGTTTCGTTTTCTTTGTTTTCGCCGTCATTTTGAAACATGACCGAGCTGCCGGCCGGTTTGGCGCTTTGGCCGATGGAGGAAAGGTCGAGCGCCTGAGCCGGAAAAACTGAGGTTATACCAAGCAGGAAAGCCGTCGCAAAAAATTTTCTCATTAACTTTCTCCTTATCTTAAAAAACTTATTTGGAACCGAAGCCGCCAAGCGTTTTCAGCAGGAAGGAAACGCTGAATTCGTAATTTCCTTCATATTCCGGATCGTTGGAATGGTAGCGGTGGATGTCGGTTATCAGTTTCAGACATTCGTCTTCATAAATTATTTCGGCACCGTGTTCGATAGAACCGCCTTTGGGCGCCAAATCCTGGCGGTTGTAAATGGTCAGGCTCCAGTCGCGCGTCAGTTTGGCGGTCAGTGACGTATAGAGTTCTTTACGTTCGCGGGCATCATAGGCGTAAGCTGCCGAATCGTTTCTCTGCAGATAGATATAAGAGATATAGCCGCGCAGCATGCTGGGGCCGAAAGACGTGCCCAGTTCACTGTAGTTAATGTCGAAAGTGTCTTTGTCCAGACGGAAACGATAAGTTAAGTCCAGATAATCGGCCGGTGCGGCATAGATATGGCCGACATAGTCGGTAAAGTTGCTGTCTTCGTCGATGCCCTGCGTAAAGCTTTCGTCTTTGTTGAATTTGTAACTTTGGGCGATGAAGGCTGAAGTGCGGCCGAGGATGTTGCCATAAGAACTCCAGTTGATGCCGTAGCTGATACGGCTGCCCGTGTCATTGCGGTCGTAACCGGGATAACGGTCGAGGTCGAGGACGTTAGAATCGGAAAGTTCAATATCCTGACTGTCTTCGTTTGGAATTTTATCGGCTTTGTTGCCGCCGTTCGGCGCGGCGACGGCGACAATGACCGGTTCCAGAATCTGACGGGAGTTTTCGGTCGCGCGGACAAAGGGCAGGCGCCATTCCAAACCGACCTGCGGGAAGACGCGGGCAACGCCGCCGGTAAAGTTTTGGTCATCTTCGTTGGTATAATTGTCGACGTAGTAAAGGTCGGACTTTACCGAAGCGACCATGCGGTATTTTTCGCCGTAGGGGCTGGTGTAGGGCAGCACCCATGAATTTATCATTGAAGCGCGCTGGGTGGAAACGTCGTCTTCGCGGTAAACGGAAGCAAAGTCGAGATTGGTTTTGGTGTAGGCGCCGTAAGTGCCGACATCGCTGATGTTTTCGTAAGAAATCAGCGGGGCGACGAAAGGTTTGTTGAGATTGCGGCGGTTAAACTCGTTTTTGTCCGCTTCGCGAAGATTGTAACTGACCAGTTTGTAATAGTAGGCTTCGGCCGAGGCGTAATTGCGGTTGTCAAATCCCTGCAAGCGGATCCGCGAGGTCAGCCAGGCATTGTCCTTATACGGGAGGGAGAGGTCTTTCAGATACAGGCTGTCAGAAGCGTAATTAATATCTGTGTCGGCCAGCCAGAAGTCGTTGATTTCATAACGGGCCTTTAAAAACAGGTTGCCGCGGTTCTTGTCTTTGTCTTCGTCCGTGAGAAAAGAACCCTGCGCATCAATGTCGCCTTTATAGAAATATTTGCGGTATTCGCCGTTCCAGACGATGCCTTTGTCCGAGCTTAACATCGGTGCAAACAGCAAATCTTCATGATCCGAAATGTTCCAAAAATAACGAGGCTGAAAGTAGCCGCCCAGATAAGAGGAGCTTCCGATTGTCGGGGCGATAAAACCGGAACGGCGTTTGACGGAAGGATCGGGGTGCGAGAGAAACGGCGTGTAGAAAACCGGCACGCCCTTGACTTCAATGAATGCGTCGTTGTAGTAAACATCCTGATTTTTTGCGTCGTGTTTTACCTTTCGCGCCTTAATCTGCCAAAGCGGATCTTTGCTGCGGCAGACGTCGCAGGGCGAGTAGACGACGTTTTCCATAACCTTGTTGTCGTTGGCCATTTTGCGGAATTTGCTGGCCGCGATGCGGGTTTCGTCTTTCATGATGATGCGGACGTCGGTCATGTGGCCTTTGGTCATTTTGTCGTCAAGTTCGACATAGTCGGAAAAAACGACGGTTCCGTCGGCCTGAACGATGCTGACGTTGCCGACGGCCGTGACAATATCGTCTTTCTGGTTGTAAATGACCTTGTCGGCCTTCAGCGTCTGGTCCTTACGGATAATATTGACGTCGCCGACAGCGGTAATGGTCTGCATGTCTTTGTTGTCGATCATTTCGTCGGCACTGAAATAAATATCGTCGGTTTCTTTTTCAACTCCGGCGGCCGGCTGCGGTTTGGCGTCCATGAAAGAGGTAATGTTGTAGCTCGGTTCCAGTTCGGCATAAGGTTTGGCCTTATCCGGCTCCCTGCCGAAAGGATCCGGTTCAAACGCGGCGGCGGAAACAGCCGAAGCGGCCCAAAGAGCCGTTGCCGTCCAAAGGATTTTTTTGCCGAAAACTTTATTCATCCGTACTTTCCCTGAGTTTTTTCTTCCGCGTAAAGAAAGCCGGATTATAGAACAATAAGAGATAAATGCAAGTCATCAGCGGGACCAGAAAATTTGCGTATAAAAGCGGCAGAAAATAAAGGTTTTTGGCCGAAAGGTTGGTAAAGGCCAGATCTCCCGCCTGGATAAGAACCATAATAAAGATAGATACGGAAATGATTTTGGTTTGGCCGCGGCGGTTAAAGTTGCCGACCAGCAACCCGGTGCAGGCCAGCAGTGCAAAGGCCAGATTGTACAAAGGCGTCAACAGGCGTTTGTTGCCTTCGGTAATGTAACGGTTTGCCTCGGCAGGAGTCAGGCTTGGGTCGCTGCGGGCGTTGAAAAGTTCCATCAGCGTTTTTTCGCGAACGCCTTCTTCCTTTTCCTTTTTGGGGCCGGTCGTGCCGAAATCGACCGAATAACGGTCGAAGGCCAATGACGAGAACTGCGAATTGTTCCGGTTAATTTCCTGTCGCACGCCGTTGACGAGGATAATCCGCGGGCCTTTGTCTGTATAAACAATGCGTCCGCGCTCGGCAGACAGCGTCGTTTTGGTTTTCGGGTTGCGCTCGTCGTTGACAAGAATGCCGGTCAGAGAGCCGTCTTTTTCGTGCGTGGTAACAAAAACGGTCAGATTAAACTGCAAAGTGGTAAATTCGCCTTCCCGGAACATCAGGTGCGAAACATCGTTTTTGACTTTCCACTCCAATTCGTTAAAAGCCTTTTCAGCCTGCGGGATGCCGATATTGTTGACATACAGTCCGAAGACGGAAAGGGCGATACCCATGAACAGCGCGGGTTTGGCGTTTTGCCAGGGGCTGATGCCGGCGGATTTCATTACAACCAGTTCGCGGTCGGAAAGCATGCGGTTGTAAACGAAAAGGACGGCGACAAACAAGGCTATCGGCGACAGAATGATATACAGCCTCGGCATCAGAAGCGACGTCATTTCGATAAACAGGCTGAGCGGCAGCCCTTTGTTGGTAATCAGTTCGACAAAGCGCAGCGACTGGGTAAGCCAAAGGATGGACAGCAGCGAAAAAGTTACCAGCAGGAAGCCGACAAAAATCTGTTTGGCGATGTAGACGTTTAATTTTTTCATATCATCAGAGTTTTATTTGTACAAATCGTTATGGATTATAACCAAAATATCTTATAAAAAAACTAATATTTTTAAAAATTTGCAGATTTTATTTTGCCGTGCGCAGAATCGGTGTTATAATAGACAAAAAACAACCGGGCGGAGACAGCCGATGGCTCAGGACAAAGAAGAAAAAAAGACCGAGGACGAGACGTACAAGGCGGAAGCCGCGCATCGTCTGGAGCTGGCCAAGGCTGACGAAAAGCGGATCAGGGAAGAAATCGAGGCTCTGAAAAAGGAAATCGAGAAAGCCAAAGAAGCCAGGGAAGGTAAGGTTATCGACATTCAATGGGCGGAAGAGGAGCTGGCCGACTGCCGCCTGCTGGAAGAGATTGCCGGACGAAAAAAGGAACGTCTGGAAAGAATCATCAGTTCCGACAGCCGCGAAGAACTGCCCGACTTAATCGGTTTCAGCCCGAAACAAAGGGTTTATGCCGATAAGGACGGAAAGGGCGGCAACGACGGAAAAAAAGAAGACAAAGGCAAAAAGGAAGAAAAAACGCCGGAAGAAAAAGGCCGGCTGCGCCCGTCTCCGGAAGCCGCGGCAGCGGCAATGACGGCGGCCGGCGTGGCTTCGGCCCTCAAACGCAGCGAAAACACCAAATTGAAAGAAGTGGCGCGCGGGGTCAGCGCGGTTTCGGCCATTCAGGCGGAAAGGAGCAGCCGAGCGCAGATTAACGGGCGCGGCAAAGGTTTGCGGTTGGCCGGAGCCGGTTTGAGCCGGGCGGCGGAAAAGAGGCTGATAAAAGAAGAGCGCCGACAGGAACGTGCGTTTAAAAAACTTCAGAAAGAAAACGAGAAAGGCGTTACGGCTGTCCGTACGGAAAGCCGGTTTGTGACCAAAGACGGCGAAAAAGCCGATAAAAATAAAAGTATGCCACCGAAAACTGCAGGCGAAGACAAGAAGAAGTCCGACGAGCTGCGCCGTGCCGAACTGGAGCGGAAAATCGAAAAACTGCGCGAGAAACTTGAAACCTTGCAACGCCGAAGAATACGGCAGGCCGGAAAGGTTGCGGACGGCAGCGCCAACGAAGTCAGATTCAGCGCCGAAGAAGCAAAGGCATTGCCAAGCGTGAAAGCCGGCCGGGCAATGGAGGAGGCTTATAAGGCCAAAGAACTTCCGGCGGCGGAAAAAGGCGGCGCGGTTAACGAGGCAAGCCTGACAAAAATGGAGCATACGGCGGCAAAGGCCGAAGAAAGCCTTAAAACGGCGACGCTGGTTCCGGATTATGCCACGCCGGAATTTAAACGAAAAGCTGCCGAGCAGGGGATTGATCCGAACAAAGGAAAAAGCAGGGAGGAAAAGAAAACCGACCGGCAGAAACTTCTGGCTCTGAGCGGCCGGCCGGGAACGGGCGAGGCCTTTCGGAACGAAGAAAAACCGGCGACGGAAGATCGTCAGGGCGAAAGACCGGAACTGCGAATCGATCCGGAAAAAAGCCGGGCGGCGTCCGCGGAGAAAAGCGGCAAGGAAATCAATATGCAGCAGTATCGTCTGACCAAAGAGCTGCAGGGAGGCCGGCAGGCCGGCTGATTTATGTCAAAAGGCGCATCAGGAGGGCGGAAGGCTCTCCTTTTTTATTAAATCTTTCAATTTACATACGTTTTTTTCCGATAAGTCTTTTTTGTGCTTGAATAAGGTTTTGTTTACGAATAGTCTGATAGCATAACGTTATTGTCCGGAAAAGCTGACAAGCGGCGTTTGCGGACTGAACTCAATCTTTCGAAAGGTAAAATTATGACCGACGCTTCAGCTGCCTCGCAGGTTGCCGCCAAATGGCGCAAAAAAAGAGGGTCTCTGATTATGGCCCTGCACGAAATTCAGAGTGTGAAGGGTTATGTGCCTTGGGAAGACGCCGTTGACATTGCCAACGGAATGGGAATTCCCCTGGCGCGGATTTATGAAGTTCTGACCTTCTACAATTTTTTCAAGTTAGATGCCCCCGGCAAAGCGGTTATCTCAGTTTGTACTGGAACCGCTTGTTATTTAAAAGGCAACGACAAAGTGTTGGAAGAGTTTAAAAAGGAACTCGGAATCAACGAGGGCGAAAGCACTGCCGACCGGATGTTCCATCTGCAGGTGGTTCGCTGCGTGGGCTGCTGCGGCCTGGCTCCGGTCTGCGTGGTCAACGGCAAAACCTACGGCCGCGTTTCTCCCAACGACGTCAGAAACATTCTTGACGAATGGCGCACCAAATTAGCCGATGATAAGGAGTAAGGACGATGGCCGATATCGATATTGACAAAAGATTTGACATCCATGAGATTGCCAAGAACAAAAACGCCGATTTGGATCGTTTTCGCTGTACGATTTACTGTTGTCATTCCACCGGCTGCAAGTCTTCGGGCAGCGACGACATCATTTCCCTGTTGCAGGACGCTATTGAAGAGTATGACCTGAAGGACAAGGTTCGCATCGTGGCGGCCGGCTGTATGGGATTATGCGCCCAGGGGCCGCTGATGCGCGTGGAAATCAAAGGTCAGAAAGACGTTCTTTACAAACGTCTGGAACCGCTGATTGCCCGTCTGGTCGTTGCGGAGCACGTGGTGCCGGCGCTGAAACTGGAAGACGGCGAAACTTTTGAGATACCGGAATTTTTGCAGCAGCATGTTCTGTCGCTGGATTTGCCTTTCTTTACGAAGCAGGAAAAAGTTGTGTTGAAACTGGCCGGACACATGGATCCGGAAGACATTCACGAATATATTGCCCACGGCGGTTATCTGGCGCTGGAAAAAGTGCTGAAAACCATGACGCCGGCGCAGGTTGTGGACGAGATTAAAAAATCCGGCCTGCGGGGTCGCGGCGGCGGCGGTTTTTCAACCGGCATGAAATGGGAACTGGCGGCAAAAGTGCCGACGGTCGACGAAAAGTTTATTATCTGCAACGGTGACGAGGGGGATCCGGGAGCCTATATGGACCGCAGTATTCTGGAAGCAAATCCGCACGCGGTTATCGAGGGTATGATGATTGCCGCCTATGCCATCGGGGCGACGGAAGGCTGGTTTTATATCCGCGCCGAATATCCGCTGGCGGTCGAACGGTTGGAAAAAGCCATCAAGGCCTGCAAGAAAAACCGCTTGCTCGGCAATAACATCATGGGTACGGATTTCTGTTTTAACATTGACATTCGTCTTGGTGCCGGCGCTTTTGTCTGCGGCGAGGAAACGGCACTGATTCATTCAATTGAAGGCAAGCGCGGCACGCCGCGTCCGCGGCCGCCGTATCCGACCGACAAGGGTCTGTGGGGCAAGCCGAGCTGCGTCAACAACGTGGAAACGCTGGGCAATGTGGCGTCGATTATTCTGAAGGGCGCCGACTGGTTTGCTTCTTTCGGAACCGAAACCTCGAAAGGGACGAAAGTTTTTGCCCTGACCGGACAGGTCGAGCATTCCGGACTGATTGAAGTGCCGATGGGAACGACAATTAATGAAATCGTCAACGAAATCGGCGGCGGCGTGCCAAACGGCAAAAAACTGAAAGCGGTACAGACCGGCGGTCCGTCCGGCGGCGTTATTCCGCTTGAATATCTGGATTTGCCGGTATGTTACGAAGAACTCAAAAAAGTCGGTTCGATTATGGGATCCGGCGGCATGATTGTTATTGACGACACGCAGGATATGGTAAGTCTGGCCAATTTCTATCTGGATTTTACGGTTGACGAATCCTGCGGCAAATGCGCGCCTTGTCGTATCGGCGGCAAGCAGATGCTTTTGCTGTTGGAGAAAATAAACAAAGGCAAGGGAACCAGAGCCGATATTGAGGAACTGCGCAAAATTGCCCACGCAATGCAGAAAGCTTCGCTCTGCGGTTTGGGTCAGACGGCGCCGAACCCGGTTCTGTCTACCCTGAAGTTCTATGAGAACGAATATCTGGCCAAAGTTGAGCCGAATGAGAAGAAATAGAGGAGACTGACAATGGTAAAATTGAAAATTGACAATTATGACGTCGAAGTTCCTGCCGGTACCTCTATTTTGGACGCGGCGCGGACGGTGCAGATTGAAATTCCGACTTTGTGCAAACATCCCGACGTTGATCCGAGCGCCGGCTGCGGCATGTGTATCGTGCGGGTCAACGGCAGGGTTATGCGTTCCTGCTGCACGCCGGTCGGCGAAGGTATGGAGGTCATAACTTCCGATCCGGAACTGGTTGACGTTCGCAAGACGGTTTTGAAACTGATTTTGAGCAATCATCCGAACGAATGTCTGACCTGTATCCGTTCCGGTCACTGCGAGTTGCAGGATATGGCCAATACGTTCGGTATTCGCGACAGCAAGCTGCCGAGCCTGAACAAAAAGTATGACATTGACGACTCAACCAAGGCGATTGTGCTGGACGCGTCCAAGTGCATTGTCTGCGGCCGTTGCGTCGAGGTCTGCCAGAATCAGCAGAATGTTTGGGCGCTGAGCTATCTGAACCGCGGTTTGGCCACCCGGATTACCGCCGCAGGCGGCATTAATCTGGCGGACAGCCCCTGCATCAAATGCGGCCAGTGTTCGGCGCATTGTCCGACCGGCGCGATTGTCGAATATGACGAAACCGAAAAAGTATGGAACATGCTCAATGACAAAGACCTGTATACCGTTGTGCAGATTGCGCCTGCGGTTCGCGTGGCCATCGGCGAAGAGTTCGGTTACGATTTCGGCGAGAATCTGACCGGCAAAACCTATGCCGCTCTGCGCCGTATGGGTTTCAAAAAGGTTTTTGATACCAATTTCGGCGCCGATCTGACGATTATTGAAGAGGCTTCCGAGTTTGTCGAACGCTTTACAAAGCGTCCGGAAAGTCTGCCGATGTTTACGTCCTGTTGTCCGGCCTGGGTTGATTTGCTGGAAAAATATCATCATGACATGATTCCGCATTTTTCAACCTGTAAATCGCCTCAGTCAATGGTTGGCGCGATGGCCAAAACCTATTATGCAGAGAAGATGGGTATTGATCCGGCCAAAATCCGCGTGGTTTCGGTTATGCCCTGCACAGCCAAAAAGTGGGAAATCGTCCGCAGCGAAGATATGCGCAGTTCCGGTTTTCAGGATGTCGACGTATCGATTACGACCCGCGAACTGGCCAGAATGATTAAACAGGCCGGCATCGACTTTCGCAAGCTGCATGACGAAGAAGCGGACAGTCCGTTGGGCGAATATTCCGGTGCGGCAACGATTTTCGGCGCCACCGGCGGCGTTATGACTGCGGCACTGCGCACGGCTTATTTCTATATTACCGGCGAAGAGCTCGGAAATCTGGACTTTAAGGAAATCGACGGTCTGGAAGGCATTAAAGCGTGCGAAGTCGACATCAAAGGAACCAAGGTTCGAATTGCGGTGGCACACGGCATCGGCAACGTTGAACAGGTTTTGGACAAGGTTCGCGCCGCCAGGGAAAACGGCGAGGAAGTGCCTTATCACTTTATTGAGGTTATGGCCTGCCGCGGCGGCTGCATTGCCGGCGGCGGACAACCCCGGGTCATGATGCCGGATCAGCCGAAACCGCGCGGCATTACCGACGATATTCGCAAAAAGCGCGCTAAAGGTTTGTTTGATGAGGATTTGAATGCCAAAAACCGGCTTTCGCATCATAACGAATCCATTAAGACGCTGTATGCCGAGTATCTCGGCAAGGCCGGTTCGGAAAAGGCACATGAGCTGCTGCATACGCATTATGTTCCGCGCGGGCTGTATAAAAAATAGCGATTTGGCGAAGAAAACGACATGTAAAAAAACCTCCGATAACCTCGGAGGTTTTTTGTGTTCACTCGACCAGTTCTATTTTCATGCGCTTGTTCAGGCAGAAACAAATATTGTTTATTTCGCCAAGAAAGCGCCGTTGGCCGTTTAAATGCTCTTCAACGACATTCAGCGGTATCTCACTTTGCGCGCTGAACTCTTCCGGCGTCAGCCCCTGCTCCGCCAAAGCCCGGCGAAAACTTTCGCCGTATTCCGAGCGCAGCCGCCGTAAATTCTGTTTTCTGATTTTGTTTTCCATAACTTCCTCCATAAAAGGTTTTGTTAAAAACAAAACCGCTCCCAAAATGAGAGCGGAGAATTGCTAAGCAAAACCAGCCGTTGCTCCGGCTGGTTTTGTCTGCAAAATCTTGGTAAACCTTATTGAGTGAGGGACGCGTCAGCAACCGATACGAAATTAGGTTCCCAAGTGGAAACTGTTTAATCAACCAGCTTTATTTTTATGCGTTTGTTCAAAAGAAACGATATATAGTTCAGATGTCCAAAAAAGCGTATTTCACCGCTTAAATGTTCTTTAACAAACTTCAGCGGTATTTTGCTTTGCATGCTGAACTCTTCCGGTGTCAGATGCCGTTCTTCCAAAGCCCGATGGAAACTCTTACCGTACTCTGAACGCAACTGCCGCAAATTTTGTTTTCTGATTTGTTTATCTGACATAACAACAACCTTTCTAAATCCGTATCCGGTTCGGTTTTGTATGAAAGGAGGGTTGAAAATAACCGGACACATTTGGTTAAAAAGATTGTTAAGCATAAAAACTCCTTACAAAACCAGCACGCTTATTCGCCCGCGAAAGCGGCTTATATCGCACCATCCTCCACAGATGGAGGTTATTAAGTTCTAAGTAAGGAGCTTGAAGGCTCCGCCATAAGTCTAACCATTCTTATGGCGAGAGTAATTATAAAAGCAAAAAACTATTTTGCAATTTCTTTTTGCCGGAGGCGAAGATGTTCGTGTCCGGCTGAGGCAGATTTGTTATTTTTAAAGGTGTCCTGTTTTCAGCAGGTTGAAATATTTGTAAACCGAACCGCCGGGAACATTCCAGCTGAAATCCTTCCGCATGGCGTTTTGGGTCATCTGCCTGATTTTGTCAGGGTGGCGGTAGAAGGCTTCAAAGGCTTTTTGCAGCGTTTCGGCATAGGCGTTGATATTGTTTTTCAGGCGTTGGGCCGTCAGATTGGAGCCGTAAACGCGGCGCTTTTCGGTAAAGAAGACTTCGGTTCGAAAACCGTCAACACCGTCTTCAATGGTATCAACCAGCCCGCCGGTGGACATGGCTATCGGCAGCGCGCCTTTGGCCATGGCTTCCATCTGCGTCAGGCCGCAGGGTTCAAAGCGGCAGGGCATCAGGTAAAAGTCGGATGCCAGCTGGACGGCATAGGCAAATTCGTCTTTGTAGCCGCGGAAAACAAACAGCCTTTTGGCCGCATTGGGGTTAATTTCGGCAATCTTGTCTTTCAGTTTGGTAAGCAGTTCAAAATAGTTGGCGTCGCCAGCACCGCCGAGAATGAAAATGGGAAATTCTTTTTTGAAATTGTTGAACTTGGTACAAAGGTTAATCATGGCCTGCGCGGCGATGTCGTAGCCTTTTTGTTCGACCAGACGGCTGGTGGCGCAAAAGACCGGCGTTTTGGTTATATCTTTGACAACTTCGGTCAGGTCATCGAATTTATAAGTGTCAATCAGCGGGATAGTCTGATTTTTATAATTTTCGTCGGCGGCAATCTTGGAAAGCAGCCGGATAAATTCTTTTTTGTTGTGTAATTTGGCTTCCAGATTGTTTTCATCATAGACTTTAAAATTAAAGCCTTTGAAATAGTCGTTGATATGGTCGATTTTGTTTTTGTTCGGCGAAATCAGGTTCTTGTCATAGCCGTTGACAATGCCGAAGAAATTGCGATGGTCTTTGCGGATCTTCAGAATGTCGCGGAAATCGAATCCAAACCCGAGTTCTTTGGAAACCTCTTCCATGTAGTTTTTGGAAACGGTTACCACGCGGTCGGCGAGATGAAAGTCGCAGGATGATTGATTATAGCAGTCGTGGACAATCAGGGTGTTGGTCGTGCGGGGATTGGAATTCTTAATCGCTTTGGCGTTGCGGAAAACCAGCGAGACGGTATCTTCATATAACGAATTGAGAATTTTGGACGTGTTTTCGTAATCCCAGCCCTGATAACCGAGGTGGTGGGCAATATGGATGACCGGAATAGACTTTATTTCCTGAGCCAGAACGGCGTCCATGCCGCGGGTTTCAACCTTGGCGGTGGTCAGGTATTTGGTCAGGCCTGCCAGCGCGCCGCTGTGCCAATCGTTGGCAATCAGCGCATTGGGTTTTTCGATTTCCTTTAATTTTCTGCCGCAGATGTTTTCGATAAGTTCATAAACGGCTTTGGAAAAAAAGGCAAAGCGCTCGACTTCGTTGACGCCGTGTTCGTTCAAAACATAGCAGCCGTCCTGCGCCGAAGGATTGAATTTGTGCGGGTTAATCGAGAAAAAGTGGTCGTTGGACAGAAAAATGTAGTCGGTGTTGTCGCAGCGGCCGGTATAGGCGGTAACTTTGTGTTTAGCCAGAATGGCGCGTTCGGTGTAGAAGGGAACGCTGAACGTTTTAATCTTTTTAAGTTTGATGCTGCGATGTTCCGCGCCTTCGTAAACGTCGCCTTTCAGAGCGGTTTTTTTCTTGCCGGTGTCGCCGAGGTACAGCGGCGTGACGACCGTAAGCGAATGCCCGTCTTTGCCGAAACAGGCGTTGAAAGCTTCCGGCAGCTCGGACGCAACCATGCCCAAGCCGCCCCATTTCATGAATGTTGCGGTTTCGGAACTTATCATCCAGGCGCGGACTTTATCGATTTCGGGCCAGAGATTTTTGCCGAGACACTGCTTTTTGGAGAGGTTTTGAATTTCTAAAAGATTGGGGTTGGATACCACATTATAGGTGAGAGTGAATTTTTTTTTGTTGAAACCTTTCGGGAGAGGTTTTGTATTGGTCTTCTGGTCGGCGTTTAGTGGAATTGCGGCATTCATCTTCAGTTCTCTCAATATCCAAAAATAATTACGTTACAGTATAAACGGTTTTTTGGAAAAGTACAGAACTTTCGGCACTTTTCAGCCAAAAAAAACATCTGTACTTGACTTGTTAAGCTTTAATAACTAAGTTTCTTAATATATACATGCCGTGGTTAAAAATTTAAAGAGGAAAAAGATGAAAAAATTTAAAAATCACCACAACGAAAATAACGAAAATCCGAATTCGGAAGCTGAGGAGAGCCGGGAAGAAAAGCTTGAGCAGGACGCGGAAACCGAAAATCCGGAAGAAACTTCCGCCGAGGACGACATCGTCGAGGCACTGAAGGACGAAAACCGGAAGCTCAAGGAAGATTATCTGCGCGCTTATGCCGATGCCGAAAACACCAAAAAACGCTGTGCGCAGGAGATTGAAAAAAACAGCAAGTATGCGGTATCGGCCTTTGCGAAAAATCTGCTGAGCGTGGCTGACAATCTGCACCGTGCTTTGGATTCCGTGCCGGAGGACAAGCGCGGCGAATGCGAAGGGCTGACCAATCTGCTTAAGGGGGTCGAGCTGACGGAAGCCGATTTGATGAAGGCTTTTGAAAAACACGGCATCAGAAAAATGGAGATTATGGGACAGGTTTTTGACCCGAATTTTCATCAGGTGGTTCAGGAAGTCGAGGACGCCTCAAAGCCAAGCGGAACGATTATTGCCGAACTGCAGACCGGATATATGCTGAACGACCGTATTCTGCGCGAGGCGATGGTGGTGGTTACAAAAGGCGGAAGCCACGCCTAGGATTTTGCTGTTAACAGCCAGAAAAACCGGGGTTTCGTCTCCGGTTTTTTTGTGTATGGAGCGGTAGGTATTTTATGCAGAAAAGAAGATTATGCTTGCCGAGTTTGCGGTTTTGGCGTATGTTGCCCGTAGGTTGTTTTTTTACAGTAAAAGAGAAATTGATATGCGTCATTCAAACCGTTTAAAAGATGAAATCAGAGAAATTGAGATTATTCCGAACTTCAACCCTTATGCCGAAGGTTCCTGTCTGATTAAGTGCGGCGGCACCCATGTCGTCTGCACGGCCAGCGTGGAAGAAAAAGTTCCCGCCTGGCTGAAGGGACAGAACAAGGGCTGGATTACCGCCGAATATGCCATGCTGCCGCGGGCAACGCAGGTTCGCGTGCCCCGCGAGGCCAAAAAGCCGTCCGGACGCACGCAGGAAATTCAGCGGCTTATCGGCCGTTCGCTGCGGGCCGTGGTAGACCTTGAGAAAATGAAAGACCTTTCCATCTGCATCGACTGCGACGTGATTCAGGCGGACGGAGGAACGCGCACGGCTTCGATTACCGGCGGGTTTGTGGCGTTGTACCTGTGCATTCGCCGGCTGCTGCTGGAAAAGAAACTGAAAACAAATCCGATACGCGAATATGTGGCGGCGATTTCCTGCGCCATTCATGAAGGCGAGAAAATTGTCGACGTCGATTATGAGGAAGATTCTCATGCGCAGGCGGATATGAACTTTGTGCTGACCGAAAGCGGCAAAATCGTTGAAATTCAAGGTACGGCGGAAGGGAATCCGTTTGACGAAGACGCGTTCAAGGAGCTTTTGGGACTGGCGCGCGGCGGCATAGCCAAGCTGATTGAGAAACAGAGAGAAGCGTTGGGAATGTGAGCATGAAAATTGAAAAAATTGTGGTTGCCAGCCATAATCAGGGCAAAATCAAAGAAATCGGAGAAATGTTGAAGCCGCTGAATATTGCGGTTGTTTCGGCGGCTGAGCTGGAACTTCCCGACGTAGAAGAAACAGGCACGACCTTTGAGGAGAACGCGCGGTTAAAAGCCGATGCGTTTTCGAAACTGTGCGGACTTCCCTGCCTGGCCGATGATTCCGGCTTATGCGTCGACGCGCTGGGTGGACGTCCGGGCGTCTATTCGGCACGTTATGCGCCGAACCGGGATTTTGACAAGGGAATGGAAATGCTGCTCGGCGAGTTGGCCGCAGCTGCCGACAAAGCGCGCAAGGCGCATTTTTCCTGCGTGTTGGCTTTTGCTTTTCCGGGCATGGAAACCAAAGTTTTTGAAGGCCGGGTCGACGGCCGGATTGCAACCGAAAAACACGGAAACGGCGGTTTCGGCTATGATCCCGTGTTTGTACCCGACGAGGGCGACGGCCGGAGTTTCGGGGAGTTCGGCAAAGAGGAAAAAAACGCGATTTCGCACCGGGGCAGAGCCTTTAAGAAGTTTTTGGACTATTTGAACCATTTGAACAACTGATATGCGGCGGCGGGCTATATGGGCAGCATTTATAACATTCCGGCGAGTTTATCGGCGGTCGACGTTCTGGCCGAAAAGTTTTTGGCGGAATATGCTCAAGAGCCGCTGGCTCTGGCCGACATGCTGTTTCTGCTGCCAAACCGCCGCGCCGCCAAAGCTCTGGCCGACGCTTTCGTTCGGCAGAGAGGGCTGACGCCGACGCTGCTGCCGAAAATGGTTCCCATCGGCGATGTGGAAGAAGACGAACTGTTTCTGACCGGTTTTGACTTTGCGGAAAGTTTGGCGTCGCTGGCTCCGGCAATCGAGCGCAACGAACGCCTGTTGCTGTTTACCAAAATCATACTGCATAAACCGGCCGAGTTCGGCATTGAAAAACTGACTGCCAATCAGGCTTGTTATCTGGCGCAGGAACTGGCCGGCCTGATTGACACGGTACATAACGAAAACCTTTCTTTTGAACGGCTGGCAGATATTGTCCCGGCGGAATATGCCGCACACTGGCAGGAAACGCTGAAGTTTTTGGAAATCATTACCCGTTATTGGCCGGACATTTTGAAAGAACGCGGCCTGATTGACCCCGGCGAGCGCCGCAACCGGCTGATTGCCGCACAGGCGGAGATGTGGAAGGCCGCGCCGCCGGCGAAAAGGATCGTTGCCGTCGGAACGACCGCGACTTTTCCGGTCATGAAAGCTTTGGTTAAGGTCGTTTCAAAATTGCCGCAGGGCGAAGTCTGCCTGACCGGTCTGGATAAAAATCTGGATGACGAAAGCTGGAATGCGATTGACGAAACGCATCCGCAGTTTGAGCTGAAAGAACTGCTCGATTATCTGCAGGCCGACCGGCGGGATATTGCCGATTTGATGCCGCCGGCCAATCCGGAGCGGGAAAAGTTTATTTCCGAAATCATGCGGCCGGCCAAAACTACCGACAAGTGGCGGGATATTGCCGCGGCGGAAATTCATCACGAAGCATATGACGGCATCAGGCTGATTGATTGTGACGACGTCAGAAAGGAAGCGCTGGCGATTGCCCTGATTATGCGCGAAACGCTGGAACAGCCGGAAAAGACGGCGGCTTTGGTAACAACTGACCGAAATCTGGCGCGGCGGGTGGCGTCTGAACTGCGGCGCTGGAAAATCAACATTGACGATTCAGCGGGTCAGCCGCTGGCCCTGACGCCAATCGGCATTTTTCTGAGGCAGATGACGGCGGCGGCGAAAAGCGATTTTGCGCCGATAGAATTTTTGAGCCTGCTGAAACTGCCGCTGCTGACGGCCGGTCTGACTCATGCCGAAATCCGCCGATTGGTGCGCGATTATGAAAAAAGGGTTTTGCGCGGCGGCGGTTATGACGAAATTTCGGAGGAAAAAGTCAATGCCGTAAAAGCGCAGATGCAGGCATTTTGTGCGCTGTTGCAACAGTCGAAGGCCGATTTCAAAACATTGCTTGAGGTTCATGTCCGGACGGCGGAAAAACTGGCGGCACAGCCCGGCGAAAGCGGTGCTTCGACATTGTGGAAAGGCGATGCCGGCGAAGCGATGGCCGGTTTTGTTGCCGATTTGTATCAGAGCGCCGGGGTTTTGGGCGAGGTTGACACGGCCGAATATGAGGGGTTGTTTGAGTCGCTGATGGCCGGCGTGACGGTGCGGCCGAAATACGGCACGCATCCGCGTCTGCGGATTTTAGGACCAATAGAAGCGCGGCTGACGCATTTTGATACGATTATTGTCGGCGAAGTCAATGAGGGTGCTTTTCCGAAGACGTCCGGCGCCGATCCGTGGATGTCGCGGCCGATGAAAAGGGATTTCGGTTTTCCTTTGCCGGAAAAGGCGGTCGGCGTTCTGGCGCATGATTTCTGCCAGCTGCTGGCAGCAGACCGCGTTTATCTGACCCGGGCGGAGCGCGTGCAGGGTACGCCGATGGTCAAGTCGCGCTGGTGGATGCGTCTGGAAACGGTGCTTAAAGCTTTGGGCGCAGATATAGCCGGGTTGGAAGACGAAGCTTTCAAATCCTGGGCCGATTTTATTGACCGGGCAGAAGTCTTCAGGCGTCTGCCGCCGCCGGAACCGCGGCCGCCGGTTGAATCCCGGCCGCGAGTGATGTCGGCGAGCGCGGTCGAAAACTGGATGCGCGATCCGTATATCATTTATGCCAAATATATTCTGAAGCTGAAAAAGCTGGACGAGCTGGAACAGGATTTGAGCCTGAAAGATTACGGAACGATTATTCACGCCGTTTTGGAAAAGTTCAACAACCGTCATCCGGCGGATTTTCCTAAGAATGCAAAAGCCGAGTTGCTGGAACTTGGACGGGAATATTTTGCGGAAAACAAAGTTGCGATGGAAACGAGGGCTTTCTGGTGGCCGACGTTTGAAAAAACAGTCGACTGGCTGGTCGGTGCCGAGCGTAATTATCGGCCGCAGGTAAGGAAAGTTCACAGCGAAATCGAAGGAAGTTTCAGTTTCGAAGCGCCGGCCGGCAAGTTTACGATTACGGCCAAAGCCGACCGGGTGGATGAAACGACAGACGGAAAGATTAACGTCATTGATTATAAAACAGGATATGCCCGCAGCGTAAAAGAAGTGGAAGGCGGTTATGCCCCGCAGCTGCCGATAGAGGGGCTGATAGCCAAATTCGGCGGATTTCAAAATATTCCGGCGACGGAGGTCGGCCGGCTGATATACTGGCAGCTCGGGCGGCAGGAAACGGTTATTGAGAACAATATGAATGAGCTGCTGGATAAAAGTTATGAGCGGATTGTGACGTTGGCCTCGGTTTTTGATTTTGAAAAAACGGCCTATATCAGCCAGCCGAATCCTAAACAGGCGCCGAAATATTCGGATTATGAACATCTGGCCAGGGTGCGCGAGTGGTCGGTAACGGAAAATGAGGAGTGAGACCTTTTGATGACTGACGATATTGCCGCAACACGAAAACAAAGGGGCGAGCAGGCGACGGCACAACAACGGCGGGCGGCAGATCCGGCGCGCTCGGTGTGGGTAGAAGCTTCGGCGGGAACCGGCAAGACCAAAGTGCTTTCCGACCGGGTGCTGCGGCTGCTTCTGAACGGTGTGCCGCCGGGAAGAATTCTCTGTCTGACTTATACCAAGGCAGCGGCGGTGGAAATGAGTTCGCGCATTGCCGGCCGGTTGAGCCGCTGGGCGGTTGCCGGCGATGACGATTTACATAAAGAACTGTCAAAACTTTTGGGGAGCCTGCCGGAGAACCATAAGGACTATGCCAGGTTGGAGGCTCAGGCACGAAAACTTTTTGCCATTTTGCTGGACACTCCCGGCGGAATGAAAATTCAGACGATACACAGCTTTTGTCAGGAAGTGTTGAAGCGGTTTCCCCTGGAAGCGAAGGTATCGCCGTATTTTGAGGTTATGGACGACCGGACGGCGGCTGAGGCGATGGATGATATTAAAAGGGCGCTGTTGCAAAAAATCGAAACGGCGCCGGAAAGCCGTGCCGGGCAGGCACTGGCTTATCTGACCCGGAACGTAAGCGAGTTTCAGTTTCCGAACATTATGAACTCGATTGCGGCGGGACGGAACAAAATCGTCCGTCTGTTTGCGGCTTACGGCGATGCCGGCGCGGTAATTGACGAGTTGAGCCGGCGGCTGAATGTCGGAGAGAAAGACACGGCCGAAGGTTTGACGGAAGCGTTTATGGCGAAGATTGACCGGGCGGAAACGCTGCGGCTGATTGAGGCCTGGCAGCATGGCGGCGTAAAGGACAAGGCAAAGGCCGAGAAGCTGGCGGCGGTTTCGGAAGCCGGATTTCCCGCAGAAATGTATGAAAATTATAAAACGGCATTTTTGACGCAGAAGGGCGAGCCTTATGCCAAAGCCGGCGACAGGGAAACGCTTAAACATTATGCGGCGCTTCCCGAGAGTGCGGCGGCGGAGGCCGAACGGATACTGGCTTTGGAAGACAAATTGAAGTCGGTGCGCCTGCTGGCTTCGACGAGGGCGGTTTTGTTTCTGGCGGAAGACCTGATCAGCGGTTATAACCGTTTTAAGAAAGTCCATTCGAAAATGGACTATGAGGATTTGATTGTGCTGACCCGTGCCCTTTTGGAAAACCGTGCGGTGGCGGACTGGGTTTTGTTTAAGCTGGACGGGGGCATTGACCATGTACTGATTGACGAGGCGCAGGACACTTCGCCGGATCAATGGGCGATTGTCAAAGCGCTGACTGCAGATTTTTTTGCCGGCGAAGGCGCGGGTGAGGCAGTGCGGACGGTATTTGCCGTCGGCGATCGGAAACAGTCGATTTACAGTTTTCAGGGTGCGGATCCGCGCGGTTTTGACGAAATGCGAAAATATTTTGCCGCACAGTCGGCGAATTTTGACCAGATTCATCTGGATGTTTCTTTCCGTTCGACGGCAGCGGTTCTGGATACGGTTAACGAACTGTTTCGTGACGGGGCGGCTGCCAAAGGCGTGGCCGGCGAAGGCGAGGACATTGCGCATATTCCGTTTCGTTTCGGTGACGGCGGCAAAGTTGAGCTTTGGCCGTTGATTGAGCCGGAAGAAGGAGAAAACAAAGATATCTGGCTGCCGCCGGTGGAACGCCGCGGCAGCGAATCGACCAGCGCCAGGCTGGCGCGGCAGATTGCCCGGCGAATAAAACAATCCGTCGAAAGCAGGGATATTCTGGTTTCACAGAATCGGCCGGTGCGTTACAAGGATTTTATGATACTGGTGCAGCGCCGCAACGCTTTTGTGGAAGAGATGGTTCGCGAATGCAAAAATGCCGGGGTAAATGTCGCGGGAGTTGATAAAATCCGGCTGCTGGAACAGATTGCCATACAGGATTTGATTGCTTTGGGACAGTTTCTGCTGCTGCCGAATGACGATCTGACGCTGGCAACGGTTTTGAAGTCGCCGCTGTTCGGCTTAAATGACGACGATTTGTTCCGTTTGTGTTTCGGCCGCGGTACGGCAACGGTTTGGGCAAGGCTCGGAAAAGATGAAAAATACGCGGCTGTTTACGGGATTTTGCAGGATTTGCTGGACAAGGCCGACTATATTCGGCCGTTTGAACTTTACGGTTATGTGCTGAGTACGCTCGGCGGGCGCAAAAAATTCGTGGAGCGGATGGGGTATGAGGTTGAAGACGGTCTGGACGAGTTTGTCAATCTGACGCTGGCATATGAGCAGGAACACGTTCCGACGCTGCAAGGGTTCATTGCGCGGATTAAACAGGATGAAATTGAAATTAAAAGGGAACTGGAGCAGAGCGATGCCGACGTGGTGCGGATTATGACCGTGCACGGTTCCAAGGGGCTGCAGGCGCCGATTGTCATTCTGCCGGATACGGTTCGGGTGGTTGGAACCAAAAAGGAGGGCGGTCTGCTGTGGGACGATATTTTTTATTATCCGCTGACGGCCGGAGATTATGAAAAAAACTGCGCGGAAATTAAAAACAGGGAAGCCGAACTGGCGCTGGAGGAATACCGCCGTCTGCTCTATGTGGCGCTGACGAGGGCAGAGGACCGGCTTTGCATTTGCGGTTACCGCAAAAAAAACAAAGCCTCGGACGAATCCTGGTATGAACTTTGCCGTCGTTGTTTTGCCGGCATCAGCGAAAAAAAGAGCGACGGAACGCTGGTTTATGAGAAGGCACAGCAGCTAACGGTAAAAGAAAACGAACTTCCGGCGGAAAAAGAATTGCCGCGTCCCGTGTTTTCGTGGATTTCGCAGGCGGCGCCGGAAGAGGATGCGTTGTCCAGACCCTATACGCCGTCCAGACCTGATGACGATGAACAGGCGCTGGCTTCCCCACTTGGCGAAAACGGAAACAGCCGTTATCGCCGCGGCCGTCTTATTCATAAACTGTTGCAGTTTTTGCCGGACGTCCGTTCGGCGGATAAGAGACAGATCGTCCGCGATTTTCTGGCTAAAGAGGCTTACGGTTTGACGGCGGATGAAACGGAACGGATTTGCGGCGAGGTAATGAGTTTGATTGAAAATCCCCGTTTTTCAGCGTTATTTGGCGCAAATTCAAGGGCGGAAGTGCCGATTATGGGCGTGGTAGACGGACGGATTGTTTCGGCACAGGTTGACCGTCTGGCGGTTTTTGATGACCGGGTTCTTGTTGTTGACTTTAAGACCAATCGTCCGGCTGCGGAAAAAGTTGCTGAGGTTCCGTCTGTTTATATCCGGCAGCTGGGAGCATATCGGAAACTGCTGGCGGAAGTTTATCCGGGACGGAAAATCGAAACCTGGATTTTGTGGACCGATACGGCAAGACTAATGGAAATTGCGTAAATTTTGGTTGTTTTTATTTTATTAACCTTTAATATAAATAAATCACAACTTATATAACATTTATCGTTACCACAAAAATTGAAAGGGAATAAGATGAAGCAAATTACTGACAGTCAGTTCGAATCCGAGGTTCTTAACTCTAAAGGTCTGGTTCTGGTTGACTTCTGGGCGGAATGGTGCGGTCCCTGCCGTCAGCTTGGTCCGGTTCTGGAAGAAGTTTCCAAGGAAATGGGCGACAAGGTTACCATCTGCAAAATGAATGTCGACGAATCTCCGAACACGGCTGCCCAATATGGAATCCGCAGTATTCCTACGATGTTCCTGTTTAAGGACGGCAAACAGGTTGACGTTAAGGTTGGGCTGAATTCACAGGCTTCTCTGGTTTCCTGGATTGAATCTCATAAATAAACAATTAAAGTTGTTTGGCAGGCGGCTTGAAGCTGCCTGCTTTTTTATTGTCCGCTATTCAATCAAAAGATTAATTTGATAATTTTTGATAAATTACAGTTGCCATAAAAGTTTTTTTATATTATAGTAGCGCCAACAAAAGGTTGCATAATAGCCGGAGATGTGTTTATATGGAAGATGTATGGAAGTTCACAGGTGACTTCCAGTATTCTCAAACGCGAGAATCGAAGCGGTAAGAGGCTTTTACAAGCAGCGGGCGGTATTGATGACGATTTTATCGTATCAATACCGTTACTGATATAAACCGGTTATTTCTGCGATTTCTGTGGGAAATCGTGGTGTTTCTGTAATAAAAAGCATTTTGCTTTCTAATATCAGAACTAGCGCTGCTTAGTACTCTTACACGCCACGATTTTCCTCCTTTTTGCGCAGAACCCGATGGAAATTCGCAACGGACAGACTTCAGAGATTTTCGGAATTGTTCAGCAGAACATACGTCAGTATCTTATTCGCCGCCGGTTGGAAGAACGGCTTTCTTTTCGGCAGCTGTCCGAGAAATCCGGCGTCGCCGAAGAAGTTTTGGCCGGTATTGAAAACGGCGGCAGAGAAATAAGTGTCGGCTGTCTGCTTAAAATTCTTGATTTTTACCGGCGGATTTCTGCCTGACTCTCTTTTATCGGTTTAAGAAGCGACTATATATTCCGTAGGATAATTTTACGGGAAGTTTTTGTATGCTTTGGGTTATTGACGGTCTGGTTTACGGCTTCTTTACGGCGATTTATACGCTGTTTAACCAGCATTATAAGCTGAACGGTTATGTGCTCGGAATTTGGCGCGGTTTTGGCATATCGCTGGCTTTTATGCCCTTTTTGTATTTTTTTCCGGTGCCGGAAAGCGCATATTATTGGTTTCTGCTGATTTTTCAGGGGCTGTTAATCGGCGTTTATGATTCGCATCTGTTTTTTGCATCGGCGGATTTCGGCGCCGGGCCGACGTCGCGTTTTATGGCGATAACGGCTCTGGTAACGACTTTTTTATGGTGGTTTCTGACGCCGGAGCAGTTTGAACATCTGCTTGGCAACGGAACGGTGTTTATCAGTCTGATTCTGGTTTTGTTCGGATTTACGGTCAGTTACTGGCAGATGGTACAGAGTCCTGTGTCGCAGAAGCTGGTGCGCTATATTTTGCCGGCGGTGTTTGCTCTGGCGGGAATGAGCATTGCTACCAAAGAAATCGCCGTTCATTCACAGTCTGGCGTGTGGGGCGCAATAACCTATTATCTGGTGGTGGCTTTGTTTGTGAGCGGCTGTTATAATTTGTTTTTTTATTTTCGAACTCAAAAAAAGCACGGGTTTAAACAGTTTGTTGCCGACGTTTTTAACCGGCGGACCGTTTGGCCGGGCATTTATATGGTGGCATTCAGCGCAGCGCTGATTACGGCCAAAACGCTGGCGTTGCGGGTTGCTCCGAATCCGGGATATGTGACGGCTCTGCTGCTGGTGGCGCCGATTTTTGTATATGTTTTGAATCGGACACGCAAAATTCCCGACGACGTGTCGGTCAAAGCCGGATTTTCGATGATTTTCTTTTTGCTGCTGTTGATTTTGCTGGTTAACGGCGATTACGGAATAACCGACTAACAACAGAGTTCCTCAATCAGCCGGTTTAAAAGCGGAAAACCTTTAGGGGTAGCGCGAATGTGTTTTTCGGTAATTTCGAGATAGCCGTCTTTCTCAAGACTGCAAAGGCGGTTTTGATTTATCGCGGCGGCAAAATCGATACCGCAGCATTCTTTGAAATGCCGCTTGTCGATGCCGCTGTTCAGGCGCAACCCCATGATGACAAGTTCTTCGGCACGTTCGGCAGGCGTGAGTTCCTCAAGACTGCGAGGGTAAGTCGAGGCATAAATCCTGTTGCCGATACGGAAACGTCCGTGCGCCGATTTGCCGATGCCGATATAGTCGTCTCCCTGCCAGTAAAGAAGGTTGTGACGGCAGGGCAAACCGTAATTGGAGACTTCATATTGCGGGTAGCCGTGACAATTCAGATAATCATTGGTAAAAGCGTACATTTCCGCGGCGGCGTTTTCGCCCAGCGGACGAATGCCTTTGGCGGCAAAAACGGTGCCTTCTTCAATGGTCAGCTGGTACAGCGAAATGTGGCGGAATCCGAAATTAACCGCCTGTTCCAATTCTTGCTGCCAGTCGGAAAGATTTTGCCCGGGGCGGGCATAAATCAGATCGGCCGAATGGTTGTCGAAATTGCGCAGCACCTTGTCGACGGCTGTCAGAGCCTGCGTCAAATTATGCGTGCGGCCGAGAAACTTCAGGTCGCGGTCGTTCAGCGCCTGTATTCCCAAAGACAGGCGGTTGATTCCGGCGCGGCGCAAGTCGGCAAATAAATCCGGGCGGTCGGTGTTCGGATTGGCTTCCAGACTGATTTCCAAATTATCGGCTGTTGGCCAGAGCCGGCAGATGCGGTTGATTATTTTTTCGATAAGCCGCGGTTCTAGCAATGAAGGTGTCCCGCCGCCGAAAAAAATGCTGGTTACGGTTTTAGTTTCGGTCAGCCGATGGTAGAACTCCAAGTCTTCCAGATAAGTGTCGACGATTTCTTCCTGCGGCACGTCTTTGCAAATCTCCTTATAGAAATCACAATAGGGGCATTTGCTTTTGCAGAAAGGCCAATGGATATAAATGCCAAAGGGAAAAACGCGCTTAGCGGGCAACTGCTTGGATAATCCGGTGCTCGTATCCTCATGTACGTTTATGTACACTCCGGTACTGTGCTCCGTGTTATCCGGCGCATTTTCCTCACTAAGCGCGTTTTTTGCATTTGCAGCGGGCAATTGCTTCGACGATGTCGTTTTCACGGGTTTCTCTTTACAAAATGAATTTTGACAGGTCGGAAGCTTCGGTATATTTGGCCAGTTTTTCTTCAACCATTTGAGCGGTAATGATTTCTTTTTCGCCGCTGCGGTCGGATGCCGTATAGCTGATGTCTTCAAGCAGAATTTCCAAGACCGTATGCAGTCGTCTGGCGCCGATGTTTTCGACGTTTTCATTGATGGCGACGGCAATGTCGGCAATCTTGTCAATAGCTTCCTTTTCGAATTTTAAATCAAAATTCTCGGTTTTCATCAGGGCAACATACTGTTCAATCAGATTTGCTTCCGGTTCGGTCAGAATGCGGACGAAATCTTCATGATTCAGCGCTTTGAGTTCAACGCGTATAGGCAGGCGTCCCTGCAGTTCGGGCAGCAGGTCGGAAGGTTTGGAAAGATGAAAGGCGCCGGAGCAGATGAACAGGATATGGTCTGTTTTGACCATGCCGTACTTGGTGGTTACGGTAGTTCCTTCTATCAACGGCAATAAATCGCGCTGGACGCCCTCGCGGGAAACGTCGCTGCCGCGGCGGTCATCTTTGCCGGCAATCTTGTCTATCTCGTCAATGAAGACGATGCCGTCGTTTTCGACCGTTCTGATCGCCTCCTGAATAATGGTGTCATTGTCGAGAAGTTTGTCGCATTCTTCTTCCATCAGGACTTTATAGGCGTCGCCGACGGTCATTTTGCGGGTTTTGTATTTGTCGCCGAAGGGTTTGCCGAGCAGGTCGCTGAGATTCAGCATGCCCATCTGGGCGCCGGGCATGCCGGGAATGTCGATGGTCGGCATTGAGGGGTTGGTGTTGTCAATGACGGCAATTTCGATTTCACGGTCGTTCAATTGGTTTTCCCGCAGCAGTTTGCGGAACTTTTCCCTGGTTTCCTCCCTTGCCGACGGACCGACCAAGGCTTCGAGGACACGTTCCTCGGCGCCGGTTTCGGCTTTGGCTGCAACGCTTTTGCGGAGTTCTTTCTTGGTCGAGGCGATGGCGATTTCCAACAGGTCGCGGATAATGGATTCAACATCGCGGCCGACATAGCCGATTTCGGTAAACTTGGTCGCTTCAACCTTAATAAACGGCGCTTTGGCGAGTTTGGCCAGCCGTCGGGAAATTTCGGTTTTGCCGACGCCGGTCGGACCGACCATCAGAATGTTTTTCGGCACGATTTCTTCACGCAGGTGCTCTGAGACCTGCATGCGGCGCCAACGGTTGCGCAGGGCAACGGCCACGGCTTTTTTTGCTTCGTTCTGTCCGACAATGAAGCGGTCAAGTTCGGAAACGATTTCGCGGGGGCTGAAATTGGCCATTTTTAATCTACCTTTTCTATAGTGATGTTGTGATTTGTATAAACGTCAATGTCGCCGGCTATTTTCATGGCTTTGCGGGCGATATCCTCAAGGCTGAGCCCTTCCGTGCCGTACAGGGCTTTGGCGGCGGCCATGGCATAATTGCCGCCGGAGCCGATGCCTATGATGCCGTCGTCAGGTTCCATGACTTCTCCGGTGCCGGAGATAACCAGTGAAACGTCACGGTCAGCGACAATCATAAAGGCTTGCAGCTGCCGCAGGTATTTGTCCATGCGCCAGTCTTTGGCCAACTCGACCGCGGCGCGCTTGAGCTGGTTGGCGTGTTTTTCAAGCTTTCCTTCCAGACGTTCAATCAGCGTAATGCCATCGGCAGCCGCGCCGGCAAATCCGGCGATGATTTTGCCGTTGCCGATGCGGCGGACTTTGACCGATTTTGATTTGAAGATGACGGTTTCGCCGAGGGTTGCCTGTCCGTCTCCGGCCATAACGACCTCATTGTCTTTGCGGATACATAAAATTGTGGTCATGACTGAATAATCCTGTTTGTTATTGATTTACCTGTATGTAGTTTTTTGAAAATGCTTTTGCAAGCGGCGGCAAGAAAAACCCCGCCGTCAGGCGGGGTTTGCTTTGGGTTATTTTCGTTCGTTGACGTCCATTACCGCCGGGTCTTTCGGACCGCTGTTTTTCAGAATGGCCTCGGTCAGCGGCTTGTATTTCTGCCACGGACTCTTGTCGGTGAAAGGTTTGCCGCAGATGGAAAGGCCGAGCGAGCGTAGAGCTGTTTCGGTCGGAATGAACAGGTCCGGACTGTCATCGGTTTTTTTGCCGTCGGCGGCAAAGCCGTTGATTGTTCCGTGTTCGTCAATCAGCGCACCGCCGATGGTAACGGTCTGAACAAAAGTATCGATAATAATCTGAGCGCCTTTTTCATCGGAGTAGCGATAGCCGTTGACGGTACCGGCATTATCCAGATATCCTTCGCCGTTTTCAAAGCTGCCGTCGATGTCAAGCAGTCCCAAAGCCAGAAAACCGTTTTGACCGACGTCGGGAAGGTCGAGGTTAAGCGACAGCGGCGTGTATTTGGTTTTCTCGTCGAGAACCAGCAGCGCGGTGTTTTTGCTCGGATTAATACGGAAAGCCGTTGCTTTCAGTTTGCCGCCGTTAATCGTTTCAAGATTGTAGCGGTTGTTGTCTTTGACAATCAGGTCGGCGGAAGTCAGCACAAACTGCTCGGAAACAATCAGTCCGGCGCCCCTTTTGCCGTTGCCGTTGGTAACGCTGACGATGGAGGCTCTTACTTTATAGAGGTTTTCCGGTGTCAGCTTGTCGTAAGGATTACGGTCGATGATGCAGAGAGAGTTGCCGCTGGCAAAGAAAGCCTGTTCGGCAGCTTCGCGCCGCTCTGAGTCGATGTCAATCCATGAATCGTCGACAACGGCAACCGTGTCTTTACTGCCTGAACCGCTGTCAATAATGCCGGAAGATTCTTCAATCTGCGGTTTTTCGGGTTCAAATTCGGAAGCGGACAGGGCACCGCCGGTTTCATTGATGCCGCTGCCGTCGATAATGACGCCGGCCTCCTCTTCAATCGTGCCGGTTTCCGGCGGCATGACCAGCGTTTCGGTGCCGATTTCCGGCAGCATTTTGGTTATGCCGCCGTTGGAAATTACGCCGGAATCTTCGACGATTTCGGTTACCGGCGCTTCAACGACGTCGACCGTTTCAAGCAAAACGACGTCGCCGGGAACTTCGGCAATCTGAAACGTGTCGTCGGCAGGAATTTCCAGAACTTCCTGCGTGACGGGAACCATTTGGCACATTGGCAGCGGCTGGCCTTTTTCATCCAGCTGGCCGGGGGTCATGGCGCAGATGCTGTAGTTTTCGTCCGCCGGCAGAACATTTTGTTCGGTCATTTCCTGCAGGGAACTAAATTCGGAAGCTTCGGCCTTTTTGATTTCCGGCTCAAATTTGCATCTGACCGGGTCGGAAATGCGCTCGGCTTCAATCAGCGCCTGTCTTTCGGCGGCGAGTTCGTCGGGATGAACACGGGTGGCGAGCTGTTTTTCAAAGCCGGGGAGGTTGCGCAGGTTGGATACAGCGTCAGCAAAGGCGTCTTCAACCAGACGGATTTCGGCATTGTATTCGCCGTCGCTGACTTCGCCGTAGCCGGTTGAAGTTCCTTTCCAGTAAACGTTGGTTTTGGTTATGTCCATCAGCCGCCAGGTTACGGTCATTTCCGAAGAACCGGTGCGTTTGTCTTCGGCGGCGGACTTGTCCCAGTCGTATTCATCGCACAGGTTCATGTAATAGTCGGTAATTTCCGCGGTCAGGATATATTCGGGCAACGGTGAGGGACTGGTTTCCAGACACAGGCCGGAAGGCATTTTTCTGATCGGATAGCAGTTGCCGACCATTTCGTTGAAAATGGGAATGAACTTCATATCTTTCTGCATAATCCGCCCTTGATTGAGAATGGCGTCCTTTTCAAAACGGCGGCAGCCGAAAATGCGGAAACGGTATTGTCCGAGTTTGGTGGAGTAAGGCGTGTATTGTCTGCCTTTTTTGATGCGGAAATCGACGTATTCAAGGGTTATCGGGGCAAAATTTTTGCAATCGCGATAAACCGATTTGTAAATTTCGTCGTCGTAAGCAACTTCATAGTTCTGTACAGCCGGTTTCTGTTGTTCGCAGTTGACGCATTTGGTGGTCGGGCAGTTGACACAGCTGCCGCCGGGAAAAATGCTGCCGTCTTTGTCTTTGGGATTGCAGCTGGTACATTCGCCGCCCGGAAAAATACTGCCGTCCTTAGAGGAAGAAGCTGCGGTTTCAGGCTTGAAAAAGCTTTTGGCATTGCCGGCGGCAGTGGCTTTTCCGCAGACGAAAAAGGTTCCGCAGAGCAGAACGGCCAAAAAGAGAAAAGATTTAACAGCCTGTTGATTTTTCATTATTTTTATCTCCTAAACTTGTCGGCCGGGCAGACGGCTGCGCAGCGCCAAAGCCTCAGCTATGTGCATTTTAAGAACTTTCGGCGTATTTTGCAAGTCTGCAATCGTTCTTGCTAACCGCAAAGTGCGGTGATAGGCCCGGGCGGAGAGTCCGGCCTTTTCGGCAAAGCCTATCAGCAGGGCGGAAGCGTCGCCGTCGAGTGCGGCGGCAGCTTCCAGCATGTCGCCCCGCAGCTGTGAATTGGTGTTGAGTTCGGGATGCCCCATCCGGCGGAAGCGTTCAGCCTGAATTTCGCGGGCTTTGATGACCCTTTCCCTGATTGCGGCGGAACTTTCGCCCTTTTTGACGTCGTTCATTTCCCATGGACTGACGGCCGGTACCTCAATGTGAATGTCTATACGGTCAAGAAGCGGGCCGGAAATGCGGGACTGGTACTCTTCAGCGCATTTTGGGGCGCGGCTGCAGGCCAGCGCCGGGTTGCCGAGATTGCCGCAGCGGCAGGGGTTCATGGCTGCAATCAACTGAAACCGCGCCGGGTAAACGGTATGGGCATTGACGCGCGAGATGGAAACGGAACCGTTTTCGAGCGGTTGCCGCAGGGCTTCCAAAGCGGCGCGGCTGAATTCGGGAAGCTCGTCGAGAAACAGTACGCCGTTGTGCGCCAGCGAAATTTCGCCGGGCCGGGCTTTGCGGCCGCCGCCGACCAGCGCCGGCGTGGAAGCGGAGTGGTGCGGATCGCGGAAAGGGCGTTCGAAACAAATTCCGCCGTTTTTAAGTTCGCCGGCAACGGAATGAATCATGCTGGTTTCCAATGCCTCGGCGGCCGTCAGCGGCGGCAGTATTGACGGCAGGCGTGCGGCCAGCATGGATTTTCCGGCGCCGGGAGGACCAATCATAAGCAGGTTGTGTGCGCCGGCCGCGGCGATTTCAAGCGCCCGTTTGGCAGATTCCTGGCCTTTAACGTCGCTCATGTCCGGGAATAGGGTTTGGCTTTCGGTTTTTTGTACCGTAGGGAGAGGAATGAGCTGCGAGCCTTTGAAATGGTTGACGAGGGAGAGCAGATTGTCGGGAGCGACAATGCTTTGCAAACCTGACCAGACGGCTTCGGAACCGTTGGCAGCGGGGCAGATTAGGCCTTTGCCGCTGCGGTTGGCTTTGACGGCAGCCGGCAGGATGCCGTTGACGGAAAGCAGCGAACCGTCAAGTCCGAGTTCGCCCAGGGCGATATAATCGGCCAATTCTTCCTGCGGGATGACGCCCATGCCGGCCAGCAGGCCGAGAGCGACGGGCAGGTCAAAATGCGAACCTTCCTTGAGCAGATCAGCCGGCGCAAGATTGAGCGTTATGCGTTTGGCCGGCAGGCTTAGACCCAACGACTGCAGTGCGGCACGCACCCGTTCGCGGCTTTCGGCCACGGCCTTGTCGGGCAGGCCGACAATGGTAAAAGCCGGCAGGCCGGAAGAAATCTGCACCTGCAAATCGACGTCAAGAATTTCCAATCCGTTGAAAGCGACTGTGTTGACCCGGGACAGCATGAGGCTCTACCAGCGGGGAGTTCTTTCCCCGTTGCGCCAGCGGCGAGTGGGGAAAGTGTCTTTGGTCAGCCGGTCGTATTTGGCAACCTTGTAAGGAATGTCGGTCAGGCGGACATAGTTGTTCTTTTCATAGAATTGTGCGCAGGTTTCGGCAGTTTCGTAAAAACTTTCGCGGCAGACGACGATGATGCGCGTTTTTAGGTTTTGGAGCCTTATGTCGCCGTTGTCGTTGGCATAGGTTTCTTTGGGAAGCGGCACCGGTTTGGTCGGCTGCATCAACGAGGGAGCGGAAGCGCAGCGCATGTCGTCGGAGCAGGTCGAAAAATGCGGCAGCTTCGAGCATCCGCTTAAAAAAACGGTTAAAATCAAAGCGATAGCTGCAAATTTGTTCAACATTTAAACCTGTTCCCCCGGGCGTTTGCCGTTACTATAGCCCCAAAATGGTTAAAATTGTCTTATCGGCAAACAAAAGGCTTGCAAAAATAAAGTTTTAGGGTATATTCGCAGACGTCCCTTGCCGCAGGACACTGAGCATAAAAACGACAAAGCGTCTGCGGCTATACAAGAACCCGGCTCTCCGGAGCCATTTGTTGAGAATCCATAAGGAGATATTTTATATGTCTAATTACGAAAGCGTGCTGATTGCACGTCAGGACCTCGGCACTTCTCAGGTTAACAACATTGTTTCGGAACTGAGCGATGTTATTAAGAAAGAAGGCGGCGAGGTTGTCAAAGTCGATAACTGGGGTCTGAAAAACCTGGCTTACCGCATTAAGAAAAACCGCAAGGGCCACTATGTTCTGATGAATATCTCTGCGCCGGCCAACGCCATTGCAGAATTTGAAAGAATCATGAGATTCAACGAAGATATCATCCGCTACATGACTGTCAAGGTTGAGGAATTCAACGACCTTTCTTCCGCCGAAGACAGAGAAACTGTAGAAGAATAGGAGAAATATAATGGCTAAACAAGTATTTTTCAGAAGAAAAAAAGCATGTCCGTTTTCCGGTGAAGACGGTTTGAAGATTGACTATAAGGATGTTAAGCTGCTTTCCCGTTATATTTCGGAAAAAGGCAAGATTATTCCCAGCCGTATCACGGCCGTTTCCGCCAAGAAACAGAGAGAACTGGCCCGCGCTATCAAACGCGCCCGCTATCTGGCTCTGCTTCCCTATGTTGCGGCTTAAGGAGAAATGCGATGGAAGTTATCCTTTTAGAACATGTTGAAAAACTGGGTAAAATGGGCGACAAAGTAACTGTTAAAAACGGTTATGCCCGCAACTACCTGCTGCCTCAGAACAAAGCTCTGCGCGCTACCGAAGCCAACGTTGCCTTCTATGAAAAGAAAAAGGCCGAACTCGAAGCCCACAACAAGGCTTTGTTTGACGAAGCATCCAAAAAGGCCGAAGCCCTTCAGGGCTACAGTGCCGTTCTGGTTCGTCAGGCAGCCGAGACCGGTCAGCTGTACGGTTCTGTCACCATTCGTGACATTGCCGCTGCCATCAAGGCCGCCGGTTTTGACGTTGAACGCCGCTGCGTTTATCTGGAGAAGCCGATTAAAGACCTCGGCATTTATCAGGTAAAACTGAACCTGCATCCGGAAGTATCGCAGACGATTCTGGTTAATGTTGCCAGAACCGAAGACGATGCCAAGAAGCAGGAAAAGGCTTACAACAAAGAATAGTTTTTAAGCTATGAAGAGAAAAAGGCCGGCTTTTCAGCCGGCCTTTTTTTGGCCTTGTTTGGCAGGATACACAGGGCAATATACAGGATTCTGACCAAAGTGTCAGATGTTGAAAAGTAATACGGGACAAGTTTAAGCGTTTTCATTATTGACATTTCTTTCTCTTAAAAGAGCTTTGATTTGCAGCCCAATCAAGAGCCAAAATGAAAACAACGATAGATAATAGATATAAGAAACATATATTGCGGAAAAATCGAAACATATTCCGGTCCATTATACTCTGTTTCTGCCGCCTTATATCCATAAACAATCCTTGGAATTATGCCAAAGATAATGCTGATATATTCTAATACGCACTGATTGATATATAAAGAAAAGGTCACTTGGGGCGATTTTATCTTACATGGCGGGAATCGTTAATTACAAAACTTCACGGCGGCCGACATGATCGGCGGCGGAGATAATGCCCTCCTCTTCCATTTTGTCAATCAGCGAGGCCGCACGATTGTAGCCGATGCGAAGTTTGCGCTGAATATAGCTGGTGGAGGCTTTTTTGTCGTTTTGAACGATGGCGACGGCCTGAGCGTACAAATCTTCGTCGGAGCCGGCGGCAAAATCGCCCTTGTCGAAGACGGAGCCGCCGTCTTTTTCGGAAAGTTCGCCTTCGGTAACGCCGGAAACATATTCAGGTTCGCGCTGGGCTTTCAGAAATTCGACGACTTTTTCAACTTCGCTGTCTTTAACAAAAGAGCCGTGGACGCGAATCGGACGTTGTCCGGCCGGCATGTACAGCATATCGCCCATGCCGAGCAGCTGTTCGGCACCCTGTTCGCCCAAAATGGTACGGCTGTCGATTTTGGAAGTGACCTGAAAGCTGATACGGGTCGGGAAATTGGCTTTAATCGTGCCGGTAATGACGTCGACGGACGGTCTTTGGGTGGACATGATCAAATGCAGGCCGGCGGCGCGCGCCATTTGAGCCAGGCGCTGGATTGCGGCTTCCACGTCTTTGCCGGCAACCAGCATAAGGTCTGCCATTTCGTCAACGACAATTACAATATACGGCAACGGCGTGAGGTCAAGTTCCTGTTTTTCGAAAATCGGTTTGCCGGTTTCGGCGTCGAAGCCTGTTTGTACCGTGCGTTCGATTTTTTCGCCGCTGGCTTTCAGTTCCTGAAGTTTCTGGTTGTAACCGGCAATGTTGCGGACATTGAGCTGAGCCATGGCGCGGTAACGGTCTTCCATTTCCTTAACCGCCCATTTGAGGCCGATAACGGCTTTGGCCGGGTCGGTAATGACCGGCGTCAGCAGATGCGGAATGCCGTTGTACATTGAAAACTCAAGCATTTTCGGGTCAATCATGATCAGTTTGCATTCTTCGGGCCGCATGCGGTAGAGCAAAGACAAAATCATGGTGTTGACGCCGACGGATTTACCGGAACCGGTGGTACCGGCAACCAGCAGGTGCGGCATTTTGGCAAGGTCGGCATAAACGTTGCGGCCGCCGATGTCCTTGCCGAGGACGACGTTGAGCGTGTTTTTGGTTTCGCGGAAGGCCGGGTCTTCCAGAAGGTCTTTGAACCAGACGGTTTCACGGTTTTTGTTCGGCATTTCAATGCCGATGGTATTGGAACCGGGAACGACGGCAATACGCACCGAAACCGCCGACATAGAGCGGGCAATGTCGTCGGCGAGGCCGATGACGCGGGCAGTTTTGGTGCCCGGAGCCGGTTCGAGTTCGTAGAGGGTAACGACAGGTCCGGGGCGGACTTTGACAATTTTGCCGTTGACGCCGAATTCCTGCAGAACGTTTTCCAAATCGCGGGCGATGCTTTCCAGTTCTTTTTCGCTGATTTGATTGCCGCCTTTGTCTTTGGGGCGGGAAAGCAGATTGACGTCCGGGTACAGGTAACCGTCGTCAATTTCCTTTTTCTTCGGTGCAGCGGCTGTCGGAGCCCTGCGGGTTTCCATCGCCGGTTCGGCCTCTTTGTCCGCTTTGACTTTCGGTTCTTTGCGTTCTTTGGGCGCTTTTTCCTTTTTGGTTTTGACAACCAGCCCTTCCTCTTCCGTTTTCGGATGCCGGCGCTTGAACAGCAGAGCAATGATCCTTCCGCAGAGACGGAGAACTTTCCAGACGCAGACAATAAAGCCGCGAAAACCGCGATACCAGGTTTTGTAAGTTATGCCGACGGCAAAGTTGAACGAAAGCAGGCTCAGGCAGAAGCTGACCAGCAGCAGGATTTCGCGTCGGTACGGGAAGTTGAAAATGTTGGCCGAGTTCATGCTGAGCGAGGCAAACAGGCGGCCGATACTGCCGCCGAGGCGGTATTGCCCGAAATATTCGGAAGGCAGCAGGCCGAGAAAAATGGCAAAGAAAATTGAACCGAGGAAAAAGGCGAGTATGCGGGCGTAAGGATGCAGAAACTCGCGCAGACGCAGACAATTGTACCCCCATGATATCGGCGCGATAAGGAAGACGGCCAGCGAAATTCCCCAATAGGTAACGATAAAGTCGGCAAGGTTGGAACCAAAGCTGCCGAGATAGTTGTGAATCTGCCGGGAGGTGGCGACGTTGGCGGAAGCGTCTGCGGCGTCATAGCCGACGAGGCTGGCGAAAGCCGCCAGCGTAAGCGTTATGATAAAGGCGCCGAACAACCGCCACAGAACTTTGTTCAAAAAGCTTTTTTCCTTTTTGCGATTTGATTTTTTAGCCATAATCCTCACCTGAAAATCGTCCGAATTTGCGGCAATTTTAGCAGGAAATCATCAAGAAACTATTAACAATTTGTATTATAGCCTTTCAGCGGTTGTAACGCTGGTCAAAATTTTGCAGGATTTCCGCCGGTATGCCGCCGCTTTTGCGCAGGCGCTTGGCAAAACCGTTGACGGCATAGCAGCTCCAATAATAGAAACGTTTGTGCAGCGGAATTGATTTTTCGCGGAGGTAGTTGTTGAGCATATTGAAGGCCATGCGGGCTTTGTTGCCGCTGAGCTGGCTGCTGCGGACGCGATACAGCATCATAACCCGGGGAATGCCGTAGGATTTAAAACCGCGGCGCATCAGTGACATCCATGCAGCCGTATCTTCGGAAAGGGTTCTTTTTTCGGGAAAGGGCACGGTTTTGCCGATTTGCCGTCGGTCGACCATTACGGTTGACAGGCCGAGCTGGGTGGTTTTCATCAGCTTTTTGAGGTCAACCTCCCTGTCGACTTTCAGGTGTCCGCGCGGCAGAAGTTTTCCCTCGGCATTGATAAAGGCATATTCGGTATGCGAAATGGGATATTTGTTTTTGAGCATGAATATTACCTGTGTCGAAAGCTTGTCTTTTGACCAGACGTCGTCACCGTCCAGAAAGGCCAGAAAACGCCCCTCGGCGTGTTTGACGGCGGAAAGGCGGCTGAGACTGACGCCATGGTTTTTTTCGCTGCGGAAAAAACGGATACGGGAATCTTCCTCCGCCAGTTTACGGCAGATTTCCGGGGTTTTGTCGGTGGAACCGTCGTCCCAGAGGATAAGTTCCCAATCGGCGTAATTTTGAGCCCGGACGGAAGCGACGGTTTCTTCCAGATATTGCGCGCAGTTGTAAACCGGCGTGATGACGGAGACTTTGTGCATAACCTTTTCTTTCAAAAAACAAGACATTGTAACAGATTGCGGGCAATTATGCAAGAGCGTGACGTTGTGGCCGGGATTTAAAAACTTGACTTTTGAGCAATATTCTTTAAACCTGAATCCCGATATTTTAATAATTTGAAGGTTTATTCAATGAAATATGCATTTGTATTTCCCGGGCAAGGTTCACAGTTTGTCGGCATGGGAAAAGAACTGGCAGAGAATTTTAAAACTGCCAAGGAGGTATTTCAGGAAGTCAACGACGCCCTCTCTCAGGATTTGTTCAAACTGATGGTCGAAGGACCGGAAAACGAGCTGACGCTTACGGCCAATGCCCAGCCTGCTCTGATGGCCAATTCTATGGCGATTGTGCGCGTTCTGGAAAAAGATTTCGGCGTTAAACTGAAAGATAAGGCCGCTTTTGTTGCCGGTCATTCGCTCGGCGAATATTCGGCAGCCTGCGCAGCCGGCGTCTTTTCGCTTGAGGATACGGCCAAACTGCTGCGCATTCGCGGCGACGCCATGCAGAAGGCGGTACCGGTCGGCGTTGGCGGCATGGCCGCCGTTATGGGCGTTTCATTTAAGGACGTTCAGGCTCTGGCGGAAGCCTGTGCCGACGAAGATAACCTCTGCGTCGCCGCCAATGACAATGCCGATGGGCAGGTCGTTTTGTCCGGGCATCTTAAAGCCATTGAAAAAGCGGTGGAAATTGCTTCTGAATTCGGTGCCAAAAGATGTATCAAACTTCCGGTCAGCGCGCCTTTTCACAGCCCGCTGATGCAGCCGGCCGCCGAAGTCATGGCCCGCGCCCTGATGCAGGTTGAGGCTCACGACGCCCAGATTCCGCTGATAGCCAATGTCTTGGCCAGCGCGATCACGGATCATAAGGAAATCGTCAAACGTCTGGTCGAACAGGTAACCGGTTCGGTTCGCTGGCGGGAGAGCGTTATTTATATGAAGGAGCAGGGCGTTACCGACGTGGCCGAACTCGGCGCCGGAAAAGTGCTTGCCAATATTATCAAAAGAAGCGACAAGGAAATGAATGCCTTTTCAGTCGGGTCGGCCGCTGAAATCGAAGAACTAGCCAAGAATTTATAAAGGAGATTAACATGTTTGAATTACACGATAAAGTAGCTCTTATTACCGGCGCCGCCGGCGGTCTGGGCGACAAAATTGCCCGTACGCTGCATAAACAGGGCGCAACGCTGGCGCTGACCGACATGCGTGCCGAACCGATGGAAAAGCTGAAGGCCGAACTCGGCGACCGCGTCGAAGTTTTTACCGCCAATCTGACTAATCCCGAAGACGTTAAAAATCTGGTTTCTCAGGTTGAGGAAAAGCTTGGCCGCATTGACATTCTGGTTAATAATGCCGGCCTGACCCGCGACAACCTGTTTATCCGCATGAGCGACGAAGACTGGCAGCTGGTTCTGGATGTTAACCTTTCTGCCGGTTTCAAACTGGCCAAAGCCGCCGTTCGCGGCATGATGAAGCGCCGCTTCGGCCGCATTATCGGCATTGCCTCGGTTGTCGGCGTTACCGGCAATGCGGGACAGGCCAACTATTCGGCTTCGAAAGCCGGCATGATTGCCATGAACAAGTGTCTGGCGCAGGAAGTCGGTTCCCGTGGCATTACCGTCAATTCGATTGCGCCGGGCTTTATCAGAACACCGATGACCGACGTTCTGCCTGATGATGTCAAAGCGGCGCTGTTGGCCAAGATTCCGGAAGGAAAGCTCGGCGAAGCGCAGGATATTGCCAATGTTGTCGCTTTTCTGGCTTCTGACGAAGCTCAGTACATTACCGGCCAGACAATTAACATCAACGGCGGTATGGCGATGATTTAGACGGAAACGAAACCGTTTTTCGTAAAAAGCCGTCCGGTACCGGGCGGCTTTTTTTTGTCTGCAAAAAAGTACAACAGGATTTATACAAAATTTTTGCCAGGCATTATTTTAGTTGTTTTAAATTATGAAATCGTGTATGTGTGAATCTATTACGTAATAATTGTAAACGGCAGGCAAATGACAAAAGTAACCGATGACGAGCGTTTGATTGAAAAGTCAGGATATTTCAGGGAAAAATGGTATCTCAGAAATTATCCCGAAGCGGCCGGCAGCGGTCTGGCGCCGGCCAGACACTATTTGCAGGAAGGTTGGAAGAAAGGGTTTCGCCCGTCCATGCAGTTTGATCATGAATTTTATCTCAATACTTATCCGGAGGTCAACGAGGCCGGAATCTGCCCATTGGTCCATTATGAGAGAGAAGGCCGGCGGAAAGGATATTTTCCCAACGCGCGCCAATTGTACAAGAGCATTTGGAAGCAAAACCGCGCCGGGTTTGCGGACAGGCTGAAGTTTTGGGCGGCGAAGCTGGGGCTGCCGGGAGTTAAAAAACCGGCATATCTGTCGCTGGCCGCGATTATTAAGAATGAGGCGCCGTATATCAGAGAATGGGTCTGTTTCTATTATCTGAACGGCGTTGAGAAATTTTACCTTTACGACAATGAAAGCGAAGACAATTTCAGAGAGGTCCTGTCCGATTTTGTCTCGGCGGGAATTGTGGAGATAATCAACTGTCCCGGAAAGGCAAAACAGGTGCCGGCTTATAACGATGCGCTGAGCCGCCTGCGCTATAAAACGCAATGGCTGATGATTGTCGATGCGGACGAGTTTATGATTGTCAACGGAAACAAAAAAATTTCGGAATTTCTGAAAGATTATGAAAAGTATGCGGCGCTTGCGGTAAACTGGGTTATGTACGACTACGGCGGTTTGCTTAAAAAACCCGAAGGTCTGGTTCTGGAAAATTACCGTACGGTTCATGGAAAGTTTCATCCGAAAAATCTGCATGTAAAATCGGTGATTAATCCCCGAAAAGTTGCTCTCTGCGTTAATCCTCATTATTGCGAATATAAGGGCGGCAATTATGCGGTAAATGAAAATTTCGAAAAAGTTGTCGGACTGGTTACGGCTGTGCAGAGCATTGAAAAAATCAGACTGAATCATTATTACTGCAAGTCGTATGAGGAATATGAGGCAAAAGTTGCCAGAGGTTTGGCCGACTCATATTTCAAATATATCATCAAAAAAGAAGATTATGCCTTCGACGATGCGACGGAAGACTATGTTGCCGGACGTTTTGCCGGGCCGGTAAGATCGCTGATGGAGAAGGGCGTATGAAAATCATTTCCGTGGTCAGAGACTTTGAGATGTATGACCGGCTGGTCAGAAACAATCCGTTTAACAAAGGCGCGGACTTTTCCTGTTTTGACAATCGGCAGGAAAATCTTGGCATTCCTGCCAGATATAATCAGTTTTTAAACGGATATGATTTTGCCGACGAAGACTGGCTGGTTTTCTGCCATGAGGATTGGGAAGTCCGCGAATCCTGGCAGCCGCTGCTGGAGCGGCTGGATAAAAACCGTCTTTACGGAGTGGCCGGCATTCGTTCCTTTCGTTTCGGACGGTCGGTGTATGAACAGTTTGCCGGGTGTATCCGCGAATCGCAGAAAGACGGTTCGGAACAGATTGTCCGGGGCGAACCGATTTTTTCGCCGCAGGAAGTTGACACTTTTGACTGCCAGTGCCTGATTGTTCACTCTTGTCTGATAAAAGAGTATAATTTGCGCTTTGACGAGAATCTGACTTTTGACCTGTATGGCGAGGAACTCTCTATCGGCGCAAGGGAAAATTACGGCATAAGGTCCTGTGTCGTGCCTCTGGCCTGTCAGCATTATTCCCGCGGCCGGCTTTCACAGCGGTTTACGGACGGAATCGAATATCTGAATCGGAAATATGCCGGGGCAAAAAGGGTTTACGCCAATGTCGTGAGCCCGTCCATGCTGGTTTACAACCGGAAAAAACATAAGCGCCTTAAATCGGTTATGTATCGCGAATCGTTTTTGAATTTTTTGTTCAGCCGCAAAATTACCAGGTCGGGCAGAATGCAGATTAAAATCTGCAAGCTTCCGGTAGCGAGCATTAAAATGTGCAAATAGGTGTTTTTTTGATAAAAAAATACTGGATTTTTTCTGACGATGTGGTATATCTATTGACAATATCAGGAAAAATTATTGGAAAGTGGGGTCGAAAACCCCGCTTTTTTGTTAAGGAAAACGAAAAAATGCAGAGCAAACACCCTTTACAGGACATGCTGGAACCGGAGATTAACCGTCTGGGTTTTGACGTGGTCCGCATTTTAACCATCGGACAGAAGAATCCGACCCTGCAGATTATGATTGAGCGCAAGGATCGCACCGACATCGTGGTCGAGGACTGCGCGACGGTCAGTCGTGCGGTTTCGGAAATTCTGGACGAGAAAGATCCGATCAAAGACCAGTATAATCTGGAAGTCAGTTCTCCGGGGCTTGACCGGCCGCTGACGGTTTTGGAACATTTTCAGCGTTTTGCCGGATATGACGCAAAAATCGAAACTTCGTCTGAGGTTGATGCCCGCAAACGTTTCAAAGGAAAAATCATTTCTGTCGACGACAGGGAAAACATTCATTTTGACATGGACGGCAAAGAATGGGTTATTCCGTTTGCTGCCGTGTCGAAAGCCAAACTGCTGATAACCGACGAGCTTCTTGCCAGATACGAGGAGACTCATCCGGAAATCGAACTGTAACTTTATTCGTAACCGACTTAATTAAGAGGACAAAATGCAAAATATCGAAAGTATGCCCAGACCCGAAATTATTCTTGTGGCCGATACCGTAGCCAGAGAAAAGAACATTGACAAGGAAGACGTGTTTACCGCCATGGAAGTGGCCATTCAAAAGGCCGGCCGTTCCAAATACGGTTTTGAACATGACATCCGCGCCAATATCGACCGCAAGACCGGCGCTATTTCGCTGGCCCGTTACCGTGAGGTTGTCGAGGGTCCGGAAAATGTTGAAAACGAAGTTACGCAGCTGACGCTGGAAGATGCCAAAATGTATGATGCCAATGCCAAAGTCGGCGATTTTATCATTGACCAGCTGCCGCCGATTGATTTCGGCCGCATTGCCGCTCAGACCGCCAAGCAGGTAATTGTGCAGAAAGTCCGCGATGCCGAACGCAACAAGCAGTTTGAGGAATACAAGGAAAAAATCGGCACGATTGTCAACGGCACGATTAAGAGAATCGAGTTCGGCAACGTTATTTTGGACATCGGCAAAACCGAAGCCATTTTGCGCCGCGACGAAATCATTCCGCGGGAAAAGTTTAAGAACGGCGACCGCGTCCGCGCATATGTTCTGGACGTTCGGCGCGAAAACAAGGGCCCGCAGGTTTTTCTGTCCCGTACCTGTCCGGAATTTATGGCCAAGCTGTTCACGCAGGAAGTTCCGGAAATTTATGACGGTATTGTCAAAATTATGGGCGTTGCCCGCGATCCGGGGTCAAAAGCCAAAATCGCCGTTAAAACCGACGATATGACGATTGATCCGGTCGGCGCCTGCGTCGGTTTGCGCGGTATTCGCGTACAGGCGGTGGTTACGGAACTGCAGGGCGAGAAAATCGATATTGTTCCTTATTCCGAGGACAAGGCGCAGTACATTGTCAGCGCCTTGTCGCCGGCCGAAGTCACCAAGGTGGTTCTGGACGAGGAAAACAACCGTATTGAGGCGGTTGTTCCGCAGGAACAGTTTTCGCTGGCAATCGGCCGCCGCGGCCAGAATGTCAAGCTGGCTTCCCAGCTGCTGGGCTGCGACATTGACGTTCTGACCGAAGAGCAGGAACAGGAACGCCGCTCCAATGAAAACAAGGTTCGTTCGCAGCGCTTTATCGAAGCTTTGGATGTTGACGAGATGATTGCGCATCTGCTGATTGCCGAAGGTTTTTCAACTGTTGACGAGATTGCGCTGGTTCCGTTGAACGAACTGGCCGAAATCGAAGGTTTTGACGAAGACGTTGCCGCCGAGCTTCAGAAACGTGCCAAAGACTTTATTGCCAAGCGCAATGAAGAATTTGCCGAAAAGAGCAAGACGCTGGGTATTGACGAGCAGTTGAAAACCGTTGACGGACTGGATCAGGACATGATCCTGACGCTGGCCGGCAAAGGTGTCAAGACGCTTGACGATCTGGCTGATCTGGCTGCTGACGAACTGATGGAAATGCTCGGTGAAAACGTTCTTTCCGAAGTCGAAGCGAACAAAGTTATTATGAAAGCCAGAGAGCACTGGTTCTCGGAAGAAACGAGCTTATAAGGCATCCGGAGCGATTTTACGGGGTCGGTAAAAATTCATGTGGTTTTTCTGCGCTGATTTTTCCGCCCCCGGGAATCACTTCATCGGTTCCTTTAATCTCAGTTCTTCATGCTTTTTTGTTGTTGGGTTGAAATGAAAATGAAGCAGGAAACGGAAAATCGCAAATGTATTGTCTGCGGCGAGGTCAAAGAAAAGGAGCTGCTTTTGCGCTTTACGCTGGCACCGGACAATCAGGTCGTTCCCGACTTTAAGAAAAAACTGCCGGGGAAAGGAATTTATGTTTCGGTTTCCAAAACAGCGTTGCAGAAGGCAGTGGAAAAGAATTTGTTTGCAAAAGCTGTGAAAAAAAACGCTAAAGTTAGTGCGGAACTGGTTCAGACCGTGGAAAATATTCTGAGAAAAAAAGGTTTGGAATCAATTTGTTTGGCAAAGAAAGCCGGGGATTTAGTTACCGGTTTTGAAAAAGTGGGCGAAAAAATCAGACACGGCAAGGCGGCCTTTCTGCTTGAAGCTGCGGACGCCGGCGCCGACGGACATCAGAAAATTACGGCTTTGGCCAACGGTCTGGAAATTTTCGCTTTATACAGTGTTGAGGAGTTGGATAAGGCATTAGACAGGGTTAATACGGTTCATGCGGCGCTGCTGAAAGGCGATATGGCGAAACTGGTTCATACCGATTTGGTTCGGCTGCAAAGGTTTTTGAATTCATAAATTTTGAAAAGAGTACGGAGATACAAACAGAATGACACAAGATAATGCAAACAATAAACTCACATTATCGGGCAAATCTACACTTACACTTAAGAATATCGGCGACGCTTCCAGGTCGCACAGCCATGACGGCAAAAAATTCGTGCAGGTTGAAGTTCGCAAGAAAAGAATAATCAATCCGGCGGCTGCTGCCGAGCCGAAGGTTGAGATCGACGAAGTGACGGCGCAGAAGCTTAAGCTGATTGCCGAAGCCAAGGAGCACGAAGCCCGCCGCCGTCAGGAAGAGGAGGAACGCGAAAAGGAACGTGCCCGCCAGAGAGAACTTGAAGAACAGGAACGCCTGAAACGCGAGCAGGAGGAAGCCGAGCGCAAAGCCGCGGAAGCTTCCGCGCCGGTTAAGCCGGAAAGAAAAGAAGAGCCGGCTGCCGAAGATAAGTTCAAAGTTAAAAAGTCCAAAGATTATGACGATGACGAAGAGGACGATGAAGACGACTATCACAGTAAGAAGTTTAAGAAACCGGTAGTGGCAGAGAAGTCGCTGAGCCGTGAAGAGGCTTTCGAACAGGAACGCAAGAAAATCATGAAGCGCAGTTTCGAACCGCAACGCCGCGGCGGCAAGGTCAATCTGCACAGCATCGGTTCGGTTGACGACGATGACGACGATTATGGTTTCGGCGGTCCCCGGCGCCGCTTCAAGAAGAAACAACCGAAACCGGTTCAGCCTCAGCAGCCGCAGGAGAAAATCATTAAGGACGTAGTTGTTCCCGAAATTATTACCGTTCAGGAACTGGCAAACCGCATGGCCGAAAAAGGTGCCGACGTTATTAAAAAACTTATGGCTTTGGGTGTGATGGCAACAATTAACCAGCCGATTGACGGCGATACGGCGCAGATTGTCGTCGAAGAAATGGGACACCGCGTCAAACGCGTTTCCGACAGCGATGTCGAACTTGGCCTTAAAGGCGAAGAAGACAGGCCCGAAGAGATGCAGCCGAGAGCGCCGGTGGTAACGGTTATGGGACACGTTGACCACGGTAAGACTTCGCTGCTGGATGCTCTGCGCGAAACCAACGTGGCATCGCATGAGGCCGGCGGCATTACCCAGCATATCGGCGCTTATCAGATTACGGTCAAAACCGGCGACAAAATTACGTTTATTGATACGCCTGGACATGAAGCTTTTTCAGAAATGCGCGCCCGCGGCGCCAAAGTGACCGATATTGTCGTGTTGGTCGTAGCTGCCAATGACGGTATTATGCCGCAGACGGTTGAAGCTATCCGTCATGCGCAGGCTGCTGAAGTGCCGATTGTGGTAGCGATTAACAAAATAGACCTGCCCGGCGCCGATCCGATGAAGGTCAAGACTGCTTTGCTGCAGCACGGCATTGCCGTTGAGGAACTGGGCGGTGAAAGCCTGTGTGCCGAGGTTTCCGCCAAAAAGCGGATTAACATCGACAAGCTGGTTGAGGCAATTTTGCTGCAGGCCGAAATTCTGGATTTGAAAGCTAATCCGAATCGTAAAGCTGAGGGTGCGGTTATTGAAGCCAAGATGGAAAAAGGCCGCGGTTCTGTTGCAACGGTTCTGGTTCAGAAGGGCACGCTGCATATCGGGGACATCGTTATTGCCGGCAAGGAGTGGGGCCGTGTCCGCGCCATGTTTAACGAAATGGGCAAAAAAATGAATGAGGCCGGTCCGGCGGCGCCGGTAGAGGTTCTCGGCCTGCAGGGTACGCCTGCCGCCGGCGATGATTTTATTGTCGTTGCCGATGAAAACCAGGCCAAGGAAGTTACCGGTTACCGTATTCGCAAAGAACGCGACGCCAAGCTGGTCAAAAGCGCGAAATCGGCTATGGAACAGATGCTTGACAAGATTAAATCCGGCGAGGTCAAACATCTGCCGGTCATCATCAAGGCTGACGTTCAGGGATCTATTGAGGCGATTGAAGGCACGATTACCAAGCTTTCAAACGATGAAGTCAGCGTTCAGATTCTGCATTCGGCCGTCGGTCCGATTTCGGATTCCGACGTAACGCTGGCCAAGGCTTCCAACGCCTTTATTATCGGCTTTAACGTCCGCGCCATTCCGCATGCCCGCGACATGGCCCGTCAGGACGGCGTTGACATTCGTTATTATTCGATTATCTATGACGTTGCCGATGACATTAAGAAAGCGCTGGAAGGCATGTTGTCGCCCGAACTGAAAGAAAAGATTTTGGGTTATGCCGAAATCCGCAATGTCTTTAACATTACCGGCGTCGGCAAGGTTGCCGGCTGCATGATTACCGAAGGCATGGTCAAGCGCGGCGCCAAGGTTCGTCTGCTGCGTGACAACGTGGTTATTCACGATGGTTCGCTCGGACAGCTTAAGCGCTTTAAAGACGACGTTAAGGAAGTCAAGGAAGGCTATGAATGCGGTATGAGTTTTGAAAACTACAATGACATTCAGGTCGGCGATTTTATCGAGTGTTACGAAATCGAATCTATTGCGGCAAAGCTGTAGAAAGACCGTGGAGCCGGCGCCGATTGCCAAAGGCGGACCCATGTGCCGAAGGGGCATGGGCCGGCTTTGGATACGGTCGGCGTTCCGTTTTGCGTCAGGCTTGGATTGTTGTACAGAAAGGATAAGGATATGGCAGAGAAAGAACCGTCACAAAGACAGTTGAGAGTGGGACAGGAAATTAAAAAGATTCTGGCCGGAGAAATCGAGCGCGGACTGGTGCGCAATCTGGAAGGGATTGACGCCATGGTTACGATTATGGAAGTCAGGGTTTCGCCTGATTTGAAATATGCCAATGTTTATTTCATTACTTCGGTTAATGAGAAAAACGAGGAAGTTCGCGAAGCTTTGCAGCTGGCGGCCAACCATTTTCGCAAAATCGTCGGTGCAAAGATGGAGCTTCGTTATGTGCCGGAGTTGAATTTTCGCATAGACACCAGTTTTGCCGAGGTTGACAAAATGGAACGTCTGCTGCGTGATCCGCGAGTAGCGCAGGATTTGAAGAAATCATGATTGAAAAAGGACGACCGGCAGGTTGTCCTTTTTGTTTCCGGGTCTCGGAAAGTTACGGATTTTTTTTGTCTGGTCAAAGCCGGAAAAATATGTTATATAAAAAGTTCGTTTTTTTGAGATTATTATAAAAAAATACAAATTATGGAAGAGTTATTAAAAGAAAGCAAATCCGAAGGAAGTAAGGTTTGCGAAGTGAGAAAGTTTCAACCCAGGTCTTTCGGTTGGGAGGTCATTGAACGCTATGACGGTTTGAAAGTTGACCGGCAGAATGATATCAGTACTCTGGCACTTTATCTGGGAGACTGGAAAAAAGCTGCCGATATTGACGAGTTTTGGCAGAAAGGGCATTTTATTACGGCCAGCGACGGAAACCGCGTGTGGACTTTTATCCGTTGTAACGGTTCCTATTTGCAGATTAAACCGGCGGCGCGAATCGATTATGCGGGAGCTTTTTTCTTTGAGGTTTACGAATATGCGCAGGGCGTTGTGGTTTATTTTTTCAATTCCGACGGAAAGATAACCGGGCGAAAGTTATTTGATGCCGGTTATAAGAAAAACGGCAACTGGTATTTTGAAAACGAAACCGCCGTTTATCGGGTTGTTATTAAGGAAAAGCCATATCGGCTGAGCGTGATGTTTTATAAGCATCGTCCGAGCAGGCACTGGTTTTGGCCTTTCTGGAAGTTTTGAATTAAAAAGCTTCGTATCTTTGGATACGGAGCTTTTCTTTTTGACAACAGGCCGATTTATGCGTAAGCTCTAGGAAATTTTAGGGAAGACGAGTTATGGGACGGCATAAAAGAGGAGAGGACGTCAACGGCTGGCTGATTGTGGACAAGCCGCGCGGAACGGGTTCAACCGACGTGGTTAATTTTACGCGGCGGTTTTTTAATGCCCGTAAAAACGGCCACTGCGGCACATTGGATCCGTTTGCGACCGGTGTGTTGCCGGTGGCTTTCGGCGAGGCGACGAAGCTGATACCGTATGTGACCGACGCTGATAAGGAATATGAGTTCGTGTTGCAGTGGGGCGAAGCGACTTCGACCGGCGATCCCGAAGGCGATGTGATTGCGGCAAGCGAAAAAATCCCGTCCCGGGAAGAAATTCTGGCGGTGCTGCCGTCTTTTATCGGCAGGATTGAGCAGATACCGCCGGTTTATTCGGCCATAAAAATCAACGGACAGCGCGCTTATACTCTGGCCCGGAAAGGCGAGGCCGTGGAAATGCCTTCGCGTATGGTTGAAATATATGCTTTGGAGCTGCTGGAGGAGCTTTCAGGGAACCGTGCGAAGTTTCGGGCAAGCTGTTCCAAGGGGACGTATGTGCGCACGCTCGGACAGGATATTGCCCTGCGGCTGGGAACCGTCGGACATCTGAGAGAACTGCGGCGGACAAAATGCGGCAAATTTGATCTGAAAGATGCAATAAAACTTGAAACTTTGAAAAATATGGTGCATATTGACACCCTAACCGAAGTTTTGCTTCCGATAGAAACATATCTGCGCGACATCGCGGTTATTGCCGTTTCGGAAGCGGATGCAGCCAAACTTAAGCTGGGACAGGGGCTTTCGCCCCGCGCCTACGGAATCGAAAACGCCGACGCGTATGACGCTGTGGCGGTCTGCGGCGGGAAGATGGTTGCGATAGTGCGAATCGACAATAGAAAAATTGCGCCGGTTCGCGTGTTTAATCTTTAAATATAAGGAAAATATGATGTCGATTACGAATGAACAGAAACAGGAAATTATCAAAGCTTATGCCACCAAACCGGGCGATACCGGTTCGGCCGAGGTGCAGATTGCCATCTGGACGACCAGAATCAACAATCTGATTGAACATTTCAATACGCACAAGAAAGACCTGCACTCCCGTCTGGGTCTGATGAAAATGGTCGGTAAACGCCGCCATCTTTTGGATCATTTGAAGTCCAAGAGCGAAGAGAGATATCAGAGCATTATTGAAAAACTGAATCTGCGTAAGTAAAAACTGGTTTCATGCGGTATTCGGAGCGGAAAATAAGAAACGGAAAGGTTTGCGCGGGTTTGTTCGCGGCAGTTTTTTCTGTTCTTTTTTTCCGTTTCGTTTATCGGCATGAGGCTGATGCTTTGCACCGTATTTTTGTCGGCAGCTGCGCCGGGGTGCGATGAATTCGGGCATGCGGGGCAATGGTGCTCCGCATTGCTTTTATTGCCGGGGATACCGGCAATCGGTAGAAAATCCCGGTTCATGGGGAATCGGGTGAGGATTGTAAGAGAATAGATGAAAGGAAGATTTTATGATCGATTTTAAAGTGTGCCGCAAGGAAATGGAATGGGGCGGACGCAAGTTAGTTTTAGAAACAGGAAAGGTAGCAAGACAGGCCGAGGGCGCCGTATTGGTTACTTATGGTGAAACCGAGGTGCTGGCGACCGTTTGCGCCGCGAAAGAGGTAAAGGCAGATCAGGATTTCTTCCCTTTGACCGTCAACTATCAGGAAAAATATTATGCAACCGGCAAGGTGCCCGGCGGCTTTATGAAAAGGGAAGGCAAGCCTTCGGAGCGCGAAGTTCTGATTTCGCGTCTGATTGACCGTCCGATACGCCCGTTGTTTCCGGATGCTTTCAAAAATGAAGTTCAGGTTATCTGCACGGTTCTGTCACATGATCAGAATACGGATTCCGACATTCCGGCAATGATTGCCGCTTCGGCTGCGCTGACGATTTCAGGGATTCCGTTCCTGGGTCCCATCGGTGCTGCCAAAGTAGGTTATATCGACGGTCAGTTCGTTTTGAATCCGACGCTTGAACAGATGCCGGACACGCAGCTTGAACTTTCCGTTGCCGGTACATCCGAAGGCGTTTTGATGGTTGAATCTGAAGCGAATGAGCTTTCCGAAGAAACCATGCTGAATGCGGTTATGTTCGGTTTTGAAAGCTTCCAGCCGGTTATCAAGATGATTAACGAGCTGAAGGCTGAAGCCGGTAAGCCGGCTTGGGAAGCTCCCGCGTTTCCACCGGAGTTTGACGCTTTGTACGCCCGTATTGAAAAAGAGTTTATCGGCAAATATGAAGAAGCTTTCAAAGAAACCGACAAACTGAAGAGAGGCGAGTTGGTCGGCAAGGCTTCCGAGGAAGTCAAGGCAACCATTGATCCGGAAAATGAACTGGAAATGCGTTATGTCGGCGATGCGATTGAAAAGCTGATGCACAAAGTTGTCCGCGAAAAGGTTTTGACTACCGGTCACCGTATTGACGGACGTGACACCAAAACCGTTCGTCCGATACAATGCGAAGTCGATGTCTTGCCATGTGCCCATGGTTCGGCGCTGTTCACGCGCGGCGAAACCCAGGCAATGGTGGTTACGACGCTGGGTACCGGCGAAGACGCTCAGATTGTCGACGGCTTGATGAACGAGTATAAAGAAGACTTTATGCTGAACTATAATTTTCCGCCGTTTTCGGTTGGCGAATGCGGCAGAATGGGCAGCCCGGGACGCCGCGAAATCGGTCACGGCAAGCTGGCATGGCGCGCCATTCATCCGATGCTGCCGAAAAACAAGGATACTTTTCCCTATACCATCCGTGTCGTTTCGGAAATTATGGAATCGAACGGTTCTTCTTCAATGGCAACGGTTTGCGGTACAACCATGTCTTTGATGGCAGCCGGCGTGCCGATGGAAAAACCGGTTGCCGGTATTGCCATGGGGCTGATTAAGGAAGACGACGGCCGAGTTGCGGTTTTGACCGATATTCTCGGCGACGAAGACCATCTCGGCGACATGGACTTCAAGGTTGCCGGTACTAAAGACGGCGTTACCGCTTTACAGATGGATATTAAAATTACTTCCATTACCAAGGAAATTATGCAGACGGCTTTGGCTCAGGCGCATGAAGGACGCATTCATATTCTGGGCGAGATGGCCAAGGCTATTGCCGAACCGCGTCCGCATGTTTCTGACCGTGCACCGCGCATTATCGCAATTAAGATTCCGGTTGACAAAATCCGCGAAGTTATCGGTTCCGGCGGTAAGGTTATCCGTGAAATTACCGAAAAGACCAATACCAAAATTGATATTGCCGACGATGGCGTTATTAAAATCGCTTCGGTTAAAAAAGAAGACGGCGAGGCCGCTTTGGAATGGATTATGGGTATTGTTGCCGAACCGGAAGAAGGCAAAATCTATCATGGCGTGATTACCAAAATTATGGATTTCGGCGCTTTCGTCCGCTTCCTGGGAACAACCGAAGGTCTGGTTCATATTTCTGAGGTTAAGAACGAACGTATCGCTTCGGTTTCCGACTTCTACAAAGAAGGCGATTCCATTTGGGTCAAGTGTCTGGGTACCGATAACCGCGGAAAAATCAAACTGTCGGCGAAAAGGGTTAATCAGGAAAACGGCGAAGACCTTGAAAAATAACTGTTCAGCTGGTAACTAATACAGATTGTTCGGGAAAATTTTTTAGTCATTTACTCTAATGTAAACTCAAAAAAATTTTCCTTTCAATCTTATTATTTACGCACGCTGTCCAGTTATTTTTGGCGAGGTTGTCCAGCTGGTAACTAATACAGATTGTTCGGGAAAAAGTTTTTAGCCATTTACTCTATGTAAACTCAAAAAAATTTTCCCTTCGATCTTATTATTTACGCAAGCTGTTCGCTTGTTAAAAGATACAGGTTACATAAAAAGGGCTGATTTTTTTATCAGCTCTTTTTGTGGTTTAAATAGAATTTGACAGAAGCTCCTTTTTTGTCTATAGTAAGGGTACTTTCTTTATTATATTAATTAAGACTCTGTGAACAAAACATAATATAAACAATTAAAATTTTTTATTTATGGAAAATAATTATTTGTTGGCGGTGTTAGGACTTGCCATTGTTGCCGGCGCTTATCTGGCTTATCGTTTGTTTGCGAAGAAATATCCGGAGAAAAAAGAGGTATATCAGGCAAAGCTGCTGTACTTTGATGAAGATTCCTGGTATTGCCATATTGATTACGGAACGTATATCGGGCGCGGTTTTGTTTCGCTTCCTCAGAAAGGACATTTTATCGGCGAGGAAGTGGAAGTAGAACTTGAGGGACATGAATTTATTGAAAATTTTATTCCCGTAAATTCAGATAAATAACCTTAAAAATATATAACAATGGAAACGATTAACACAGTCATTACGGCAGTTTCAATCATTATCTGCCTGGTTTTAATCGCGTATTTTATACGCTGGTCTGCCTGGAAACGCGTTAAGCCCGCGTATGTACGCAGAAACGTTATGAACTTTTCCTGGATACAGGCGGTGTTTTTAATCGCGGCTTTGCTGGTTAACGGCATTGTCATGGATATCCGCGGCGAATCCGGCGACTATTATGCGCTTATTCCGATAATTGCTTCGGTTCTTTTGGGCATTATGTGTCGGGAAGCGCTGCTGAAAAATTATCAGGAAAAGGTGGTTGAAGGAAAGAGTTGCCATTTTATGGTGGCAAACGTATTTGAAAAGGAATTGCAGGGTTATGCAATTCTGGAGGGGAACAACTGGCTGCCGGCCAAAGCGCCGATTGCTCCCGGAACGTTTATGAATTATGAAGAACACCAACAGATGGCGGCGGTTATCTGTTCGGGACGTCCTGGCGATAAGTTTATTGTTGTCAGGATATGATTAATAATCAGTTGAAAGAGGTGACTCGTGAGAGCCGCCTCTTTTTTTGGTGATTATACGAATCTACAGTTGCAGGAATGTTCTTTTTCTATTAGAAATAAATTATATAACTTTTTCGGCAATGCAACGACAGTCCTGAGAAGCTGCCGGTGTCTGGCCGAAACTGCCGGGCTGTCTGGCCGGGCAGGGAAAACCGTCCGTCAGCGGGCGGTTTTCTGTTTTTTTTAGTGTCTGAAAGACTTTCGTTTTGTTGACATAAATTTTTGTTTTGTCTATATTGAAATTTGTTTTTTAATATAATTATAAGAAATTTATGGATTTAGTTATTTTTATCGAAAAAGGCCTGTTTGCCTTTGCAGAAGCATTATGGGTCGCGTATCTAATATTTGCCGTTGTGTTTTATTTTGCAAAATTCGTTCCCGGACGTTTGGCGCTAAAGCGTTTTCAACGGCTCAGAAAACTGCATCGGCGGATTTTCCTGCCGGTTTTGTGTCTGTTCGTTTTTTATGAACTGACCCCTTACGGTTCTCTGAATGAAGTTTTGACATTGTGTTCGCTGTCGGCCTTTTTGCTGTCGCTCGGGAGTTTCGGGCTGCTGAAACAGGCGCTGGCGAAAGGCCTTGCCGGATTGGTCGGAAAAACGGTTATGCTGGAGATATATGCCGCCGACGAAAAAACGGTTTCCTATGGTATTGTCTACCGGAACAAGGTTTTGGAACAAATCGACTGTCCCCGTTATTGTTGGGAAGGATATACGCTGAACGCCGGCGATGTTTTTTTCGCATTGGTCGAGGATGATACAGTCAGAGGTAAAGCGGGTTTGAAACTGAAAATTTTTAAATAATATGGATACGTTAAATTTGATTGAGAAAATTCTTTTTGTCTTTACGGACAATATCTGGATTTTCTATCTTGCGGTATGTCTGCGTCAGCAGGTGCGCATGAAAGCCGTGTCGGTTCGGGAGATGACTTTTCTGGCGCTGCTGGATAAGGCAACTTCGTATGTTGTGCTGGCCTTAATGTCTGTTCTGGGATTCTTTCTGGCAATGCGCTCCGGCGGCGGAGACAGGCGGTTACTGCTGATTGCCGTCGATATGCTGTTTGTCATGGGGTTGATGTGGCTGATAAAGTTTCGGGCCATTCTTTCCTATAATTTCGTGCTCGGCAAAATTCTTGAATTTGCTGTCGTTTCCGCGGATAAAAATCATATTTTTTATCTTCTGGTTGACGAAAACGAAAGGGTTATCTGGGAGGAAACAACGTCTGACCAACGGGTAATCGATTATCTTGAAGCTTCGCCCGGCGATCATTTTTTCGTTAAGGTAAAGCAGCTTAAGCTCGGCGATCCAAGCCCGTTTGTGATAGAGTTTCTTGATGAGGAGGCTTTTAAACGGGAACTGGAAAGGCGGCGGAACCATGAAGAGTTTCCGGATTAATCCGGAAACTCTTTTGGTTTTTAAAAAGTCCTTGAAATATATAAAAGAAAGTTGTATGAGTCTTCTTGTCTGCAGACACCCCTGGAGGTCTGCGGCGGTTTTTTTAATCTTATTAAGGAATTTGAAGAATGACAAATATTACTTTTAATGCTGTAAAGCGTGAGAAAGCAGGTAAGGGGGCAGCTCGTGCATGTCGTCGTGAGGGCCGCATTCCTGCCGTTATCTATGGTGGCAACAAAGAGCCCGAACTCATCAGCCTGAATCCGATTGAACTGGCCAAAGCTCTGGATACGTTCGGTTTTTATGACGCTGACATTGAAGTTGTCGTTGACGGCAAAAAACACAAAGTAATCTGTCAGGACGTACAGTTCCATCCGGTATCTGATGCGCCGCTGCATGTTGATTTTCTGAGAAAGTAAGTTTCAGAGTGTTTAAGGCGGTTTGCAGTGTTTGAATGTTTTTTCGTCGCTGCCGGCCGCCTTTTTCGTATCTGGTTGGAAGATAGAAATGTTTTTGATTGTCGGTTTGGGAAATCCGGGAAACGAATACGCCGAAACCCGTCATAACGTTGGGTTTATGGCTGTAGACTGTTTGGCGGAAAAATATTGTTTTTCGCCGTTCAAGGCCAAGTTCGACGGCTTGATTGCCGACGGGAGTATTGGCGGAGAGAAAGTTTTGCTGCTGAAACCGCAGACTTATATGAACCTTTCCGGAAATTCGGTAGTCAAAGCGGCTTCATTCTATAAAATTCCGCCGCAGAATATTGTGGTGATTCATGACGATATGGATTTACTGCCGGGACAGGTAAAAGCCAAAAAAGGCGGCGGCGCCGGCGGGCACAACGGTTTGAAGAGCATTGATGCGCATATGGGTTCCGACTATAACCGCATTCGTATCGGGGTCGGACATCCGCAAGGGCGCGGCGAAGAAGTCGTTAACCATGTTTTATCGCGCTTTTCCAAGCGGGAACGGGAAAATCTTGACGAAGAAATCCGTTTGATTGCGGAAAATATGCCGGTTCTTTTTGCCGGCGGCGTCTCCGCAATGGCGAATCGCCTGGGACAGCTTCTGAAAGGCCGAAAACAGGCCTAGAGGCGTTTTATAAGAGCGTTGTTCTGTACAAAAAACCGTACACCTTCTTTATTTGTTGATTAATATCGGTCTTTGATATAAAAAAGTTCTGTCGTTTGTCAGTTTTGGAGTACTTATGAATTACAGAACCTATGCCGATATGGCTTTGCATATCAAACAAATTCTTCCGAAAATTTCCGATGTGGATCTGATTGTGGGAATTCCTCGTTCCGGTATGGTTCCAGCCTATATGATTGGTGCCTTTCTGAACCGTTATGTCTGTTCTCTGGACGAGTTTGTTTCCGGCATTGCCTATTCAAAGGGGATTCGTTCGGTCAGGGAAAGAACGGTAAAAAAGGTTCTGGTGGTGGACGACAGTGTAAACGATGGGCTGGCTATGCGCCGGGCCAAAGAGCGTCTGCAAGGCAAAGAAAAGGAATTTGAACTGGTTTATATGGCTGTTTATGCCGTTGAAAAGGCGACCGGCCTGGTTGACGTCTATGCTGACATCTGCCCGCAACCCAGGTTCTTTCAGTGGAATTATATGTATCATCCGGGTTTGTTGCCGCAAGCGTGTTTGGACATTGACGGTGTTTTATGTGTTGACCCGACGGCGGAAGAAAACGATGACGGAGAGAAATACCGTCAGTTTATTTTGAATGCGCGGCCATTGTTTGTGCCGAATGACAAGGTAAAGGCGCTGGTTACTTCCCGTTTGGAAAAATATCGTCCCGAGACCGAAAGATGGCTGGCCGAAAACGGCGTGAAATATGAAAAGCTTTATATGCTTGATTTACCTTCCAGGGAGGAACGAATCCGCCGCGGCGCTCATGCTTCATTCAAAGCCGGAATTTATAAAAAACTGAAAGACGCTCATTTGTTTATTGAGAGCAACCCGCAACAGGCAGCGGAAATACGCCGGTTGAGCGGGAAGCCGGTAATATGTACCGAAACGGATGGATATTCGGAGCATTCCGGTATGGAAAACATTCCGATGCGAACCGTCCGATCCTGTTCGAAAACGAAAAAGATGCTGGTCAGATTTCTGTGTGTGTTTATCCCTGTCAAGTCGTGGCGGCGCAAGCTGAGAAATTTATACAAATAATTTTTATGAGAAGCTTTTGCTTGTAATAATTGTCGAATCGGTTATTCTGGAGCATATTTGCAAAGGAGTTTCGATATGCCACTGATTACGGTTATTCTGCCGGTTTACAATATTAAGGGCGAGTATCTGACCAAGGCGGTCGGGAGTGTTTTGGCACAAAGTTTTGATGATTTCGAGCTGCTGATTGTTGATGACGGTTCGCGTCGGGAGACGGCGGCGGTTTGCGATGAGCTGGCGGCCGAGGACAAAAGGATTACGGTTTTTCATAATGTTAATCAAGGGCCGGGAAAGTCGCGCAATTTTGGTTTGAGCAAGGCGCAGGGTGCGTTTGTGATTTTTATGGATCATGACGACTGGGTCGAAAAGGACTGGCTGAAGAAACTTTACGAATCAATTGTGCGTAACGATGCCGACGCCGCTTTTTGTTATGCCGACGAATATGTTGAGGAAGAAGGCGCGTTTCATGAGCTGGCGGCACCGCATTTCGGCACTGAAGCCGTCGATCTGGACGACGCTTTTCGCGACAAGATGGCGAATGTGTTTTTTGCGCCCTGGGCCAAACTGGTAAAAATGGAAATCATAAAAAGGCATAATCTGGCATTTGCCGAAGACGGCAACCGTTTCGACGATGTTCTGTTCCATATTTTTCTGAACGAATATGCCGCCAGATTTTCGTTTGTGGATGAGGTGCTGTATCATCACCGCCTGTTTGCCAATTCGATTACCGGTTCAAGCAGCCAGAATACGGATATGTATTTTGACGTTTTCAAAACCATTGAAAGTGCGGCGGCCAAATGTGCGGCCGACGGTATCAGCGTTAAGAGAATCATTGACCGCAACATGAATTTTTTCTGCAGTGCGAATGACATTATCAAATCGCGCAAGGAATTTATCGGGAAGATGCGGTCTTACATTAAAAAATTCGGTCTGAAAGACGTGTTGCGCAAGCAAAGGAATCGAAAAATCAGGCACTGGCTGTTTACCGCCGACAAAAAAAACGGAGTTTTGCGCGTTTTGGGAATTTATCTGATGAACGGGCGGAAAAAGTCCTGAATCTCTCCTTGAAAAGAAAAAAGCTTTCCGTTATAAGAAGAATAAATTTTTGCATTTGAGGAGTTTTGCCATGGGATTTAATTGCGGTATTGTCGGTTTGCCGAATGTCGGAAAGTCGACGCTGTTTAACGCTCTGACCCAGACGATTGCTGCACAGGCCGCCAATTTTCCGTTTTGCACGATTGAGCCGAACACCGGCCGCGTGGCGGTTCCGGACGCGCGTCTGGACAAGCTGGCCGAGATGGTTAAGCCGAAAACGGTTACGCCGACGCAGCTGGAATTTGTTGACATTGCCGGACTGGTTAAAGGCGCGTCCAAAGGTGAAGGGCTGGGCAATCAGTTTCTGGCCAACATTCGCGAAGTTGACGCAATTATTCATGTGTTGCGCTGTTTTGAAGACGACAACATTACCCATGTCGAGGGAACTGTAGATCCGATACGCGATGCGGAAATCGTTGAAACCGAGCTGATGATTGCCGATTTGGATTCTCTGGAAAAGCGTTTTGAACAGCTGGCGAAAAAAGCCAAAACCGGCGGTGACAAAGACGCTAAAATCAAGGTTGAGGTCATGGAACCGATTATTAAGGCGCTGCGCGAAGGCAAGCCGGCACGGTCGGCTGCACCGTCCAAAGACAATAAGGATGCTTACAAAGAGTATAAGATGCTGCAGCTGCTGACTTCCAAGCCGGTACTGTATGTCTGCAACGTTGACGAGGATTCCGCGGCGACCGGCAACGCGTTTTCGCAAAAGGTTTTTGCCAAGGCAGAAGCCGAAGGTGCCAAAGCGGTTATTATTTCGGCGGCAATCGAATCGGAGGTTGCACAGTTGGACAGCGAAGCGGAAAAGAAAGAGTTTCTGTCAGCCCTGGGGTTGGAAGAAACCGGATTGTCGAAAATTATTCGCGCCGGGTATGAGCTGCTTGGCCTGCAGACCTATTTTACCTGCGGTCCAAAGGAAGTTCGGGCCTGGACTTTTCTGAAAGGTTCCAAGGCGCCGCAATGCGCAGGCATTATTCATTCCGATTTTGAACGGGGTTTTATTCGCGCGGAGACCATTTCCTACGATGATTTTGTCATGCTCGGCGGCGAGCAGGCCTGCAAAGAGGCCGGCAAGATGCGTTCCGAGGGCAAGGAATATGTCGTACAGGACGGCGATGTTATGCTGTTTCTTTTCAACGTATAGCGGCTGTTCTTTTTTGACAAAAAAGTTGACACAATGTGGGCTTTGTGATATTTTTCAAGTCTGGAAATAAGAGATTTTAAATAGATTGTGTCACTAATAAATTTATCATTATGTGTGAAAGAATTGAAAGACTCGTTGTCAATGAGTTTGAAAAACTGACCGGTGTCAACGCTTCGGAAAATCAGGTTATGAATTTTGAAGTGTTTCCGCAAAAGCGAGAGGCTCTTAAGCAACTGCTGCGTTCGGTTTTGCCGGATTTGCGGATTTACAGTTCCGTCGGTTTGGTTACGGTTGCCGATTTTGCAAATTATATCGAAAAGGCCGAGCAAAAAAAGAAGACTTTTTTTGACAGAGGCTTACAAATAATCCGCGAAGCGACCGGAAATGAAAATTTGTCCTTAGACGATGACCTGTATCCGGAGCTCAGGCCGTCAGGAGAAGGAAACGCGTATCTTTCGGCTCAGAGCCGTTATTTTATTGCGGCGAACAGAGTTTACAACGCTTTGTCGGCCGGACTTAAAGGACGTTTTGCCTATTATCCTCCGGTTTCACAGCTGGAAAAATGTCGGACGCTGGGGGAAATGATAGACCTTTATTACCGTCGGGGGCGTTTTTGAATGAGAAGCCGTTGTTTGGAAAGGGGTGTCTTTCGAAGACGCCCTTTCGGTATTTTAAAAGCTTGCATCATCAGCGGTTTCGGAGTATCAGAGAGCAGGACGATAGAGGAGGAGTTTAGATGCGTTTGGCTTTGTTTCAGCCCGATATTCCGCAAAACACCGGCACGTTGCTGCGTTTGGGCGCCTGTCTGGACGTGCCGCTGGACATTATTGAACCCTGCGGTTTCATTTTTAACGAGAAGGCGATGCGCCGCGCCGGAATGGATTATTTGGAAATGGTGTCCTGCCGCAGACATGATTCCTGGACAGAATTTTTGCGGTATCGTGAAGGACATTCGGAGGAATATGGGCGAATCGTTTTGTTGACGACGCATGCCAGCCGGCCTTATACCGAGTTTGAATTTCGGAAAAACGATATTATCCTGATGGGACGGGAATCGGCGGGCGTGCCTGAAGAAGTGCATCAGAAAGCCGATGCGCGGCTGCTGATTCCGATGAACCGGAACGCGCGTTCGATTAATGTTGCGCTGTCGGCGGTAATGGTTGTCGGAGAGTGTCTGCGGCAGACGGGAGCGTTTCCGGTTCAGGGAGATTAGCCTGCCGGATTTGTCTGTCAGAGCCTGGAAAAAAGCCACAGCGGCGATGTTGCCGATTTTTCATTTGTTTTTCATAATGTTACAGATTTTTGACAAAAATGTCATTTTTGGACTGGATTTGGGTCGAAAAATGTGATATGTTAATGGCGTCTTGGGGCTCCGAGGGGCCGTCTTACTGATCATTAAAAATGAATAGGAACAGATTTATGAATAAAAAGAGTTCTTCCGCTTTTGCGTTTAATTCCGGTGATTTTGTAGTTTATCCGGCTCACGGCGTCGGTAAAATAGCCGATATTGCCAAGCAGAAAATAGCCGGTTCGGAATTGGAGCTGATAGTGGTCAATTTTGACAAGGATAAAATGACGCTGAGGATTCCGATGGCCAAAGCCGAGAACATCGGTTTGCGCAAAATTTCCGGCGCGGATACGATGAACGACGCGCTCAGCGTTCTGAAAGGCAAGGCTAAGGTAAAGAAAATCATGTGGTCGCGCCGTGCTCAGGAATATGAAAACAAAATCAATTCCGGCAATCCGGTTGCGATTGCCGAAGTCGTCCGCGATTTGTACCGCAGCGAAAATTTGGCCGAACAGTCTTACAGCGAGCGGCAGATTTATGAACAGGCGCTGGACCGGCTGGCAAACGAGGTTGCAGTCTGTGAAAATATTTCGTCAGCCGATGCAACCAAAAAGCTGCTTGACATTCTGGCAAAATAGACTTTGCGGCATTTTGCATTAAAAGGCTTTCGCCACGGCGAAGGTCTTTTTTTTTGCGACTCCGCAGCTTTGCAAATAAGACTCCGCAAAAGGTCGGTTTCCTGTGCAGAAAATGTCCGGCAAGCGGAAAATGCGGTTTGCATTTTGTTGTGCATAAGCTTGTGAACAAGAAAAAAGCGGCGTTGCGAATCAGCTGCAGGTTCTTTAAAAGTTAACTGTAAGTTAATTTTCAGAGGCAAAGGGCAGAGCCATGTTTGAAGAACCGGAATATGTTACTTCGCAGACCGACGACATCGTGATTTCGGCTTGTCCGACGCTGGTTGAGGAAAATCGTCGCGCGCAGGAGTTCCTGTGGGGATATTATCTGCGGATTGAGAACAATTCGGCCAAAAAAATTCAGCTGTTGGGCAAAAACTGGAATGTTACCGACAGTTTCGGCAACCGTTTTTGTGATGATTCCGCCGGATTTAAAGGCGAGCTTCCCGAACTGGAACCCGGCGAATGTTTTGAGTTCAGTTCAATGATGCCTTTGAATGCCGCCGACGCCGTTTTTTACGGCAGTTGCAAAATTCAGGAAGCCGGACAGAAAACCGTCAAGGAAATTAAGATTCCGACTTTTTCGCTTTCAGCCGGGACAAAAGCCGCGGTAGCGCTGAACTAGTTGTATTCCTGAATGACGCTGTTGTTGGCGACGTACATGTTCAGGTACTGGTAAATGTTCTGTTCCATGCGCTTGTTGAACTCGTCAAAGAGTTTGTAGACCATGCCGTTCCAGTACCTTTCCTTTTCTTCTATGTCCGTATCGGCCGGAATAGCCAGTTCGCGCCAGGCCTCAATGGAGGTTTCGGCGCTGGAGAGGTTTTTGGGGTCGGTAACTTTGATAACAACGTATAAGGTTGCGCGATATTTGATGCGGTCTTTGTAAAAAACCTTTTCCGATTTTTCGATTTCTTCGGTAACGCTGGCATCCTTAATGATGAATTCGGCAATTTTGTCGGAGGCGTAATCGTCGGCTTTCAGACGGTCTTTGGCCCAGAGACGGGCGGTTTTTTCAATTGAAATCGGAAACAGGTGTTCAACGTTCGGTCTGGTAAACGTCGGCGTAAATTCGGAAACAACTTCCACCCGGTTGACTTTCAGGTCAATCGGCGCCTGGTCGGTAAAACGAGGCTCCTGATAGCGTCTGGGTTCGGCTTCGTTATTGTTGGCGCAGCCGGCGGCAAAAGCCAAAACAATCAAAAGGGCGGAAATTTTTTTAAGCTTAATCATCTTTGCAACCTGTTAACTATTTGTCCGAAAAAAGGCCCTTAAACCGTTTAAGAGCCTTTTCAGGATATTAGATATTGTTTAATATAAACTTAATGCCGTATCAGCTCGCCTTTGTCGAAAACATATTTTTCGGAACAGAAGTTGCAGGTGGCGGAAACCTGATTATGGCTGTCGGCCAAGTTGTTGATTTCCTCTTCGCCGAAAGAAGTCAGCGTGTTGAGCAGTTTGTCGCGGCTGCAGCGGCAGCCGAAACGGTATTCCTTGTTTTTGGCAATTGACAGTTTGCTGGAATGGTAAAGCCGGTGCAGAAGTTCTTCCGGACTCAGAGCGTCGTCGAAGACTTCATCCTCTTTAAGGCTCTGCATAAACGTTACGGCTTCGTTCCAGGCTTCATCAATGTCGGCTCCCTCTCTGACTTTGCCTCCTGTTGCCGGAAGTTTCTGCAGCATGATGCCGGCAGCCTTCCAACGGCCGTTTTCTTCAACAGGAGCCTGCAGGAAGAGTTGCAGTGCCGTTTCAATCTGTTCGGACTGTTTGAAATAACGCAGGGCACATTCGGTCAGGTTTTTGCCCTGCAGGTCAACGACGCCCTGATATAAATCGGTGTCTTTGCCCTGATCGACCGTAAAGGCCAGATAACCTTCGCCCATCAGGTGCGGCGCAGCTTCGATTTCGCCTTCGGTTTTGCGGAGTTCCTGCGCTTTTTGAATGCGTTTTTCGTCGAAGGTTGCACAGGCGCGAATCGTACCGTCGGACGAAACGTCAACAACGACCATGGTAACGGGGCCGCTGCTTTTTGTCTGGAGCGTGAACAGCCCGTCGTATTTCAGCGCGCTGGCGAGCAGTGCGCCGAGCGCCGTGCTTTCGGCTACGACGGCCGAAACCGGTTTGGGGTAACAGTGCTTGCCGACGATGGTGTTGACAACCTCGTCCAGCCGAACCAGCCGCCCCATGAACGCGCCGTCTTCAATATGAAAAGATACACAATTGTCGAAATTTTTGTTAACCAATGGATTTTCCTTTGTATAATAAGTTTAAGCTTAATTTTATGTAATGTGTTTTAAGGAAATTTGCAAGTGGCGGAAGAAGAAACGGGAAGAAAAAAGCCTCGGCCGGCGCGCAAAATTACCAGGCAGCGTCTGAAAAACATTGCTTTGTATTATCTGCAGCGTTTTGAAACCTCTTCGGAGAACCTGAAAGCGGTGCTGTTGCGCCGGGTTAACGTTTATGCGTTTCAGAATCCGGACTGGAACCGGCAGGAAGCCGTCGGCTGGATTGATGAAATTGTTGCCCAGTTTGAGGGGTACGGTTATGTGGACGATGCCCGTTTTGCCGAGATGAAAATTAAGGATTATCTGGCGGCGGGCAAATCGGTACGTTACATCAAAGGTAAACTGCAGCTTAAGGGGATTGACGAAAATATGGTTGATTCGCTTTTGGAAGGGCAGGATTACGACGAATATGAGGCGGCGCTGCATTTGGCGAAGAAAAAAAGAATCGGGCCTTTCCGTGCCGATGAGGAAAGCCGCCGCGAAAACCGGCAAAAAGACATGGGAACGCTGGTGCGCGCCGGCTTCGGCTATGATACGGCGCAAAAAATTATGGATTTGGAGACTGTCAGTCAATCTTGACAAATTTTGTCTAAAACTGTAAACTCCTGGCAGTTTGTTGTTTTGCGAAGAGTTTTTCTGATGTCTCAAATTTCCATACAGGATATTGCCGCCGGCATTGACCGACGTTTTTGGTCGCCGCGGCGTTTAAATGCGCTGTTTATGAGTCAGGTTATGAAAGACGGCGAAACCATGCGCAATTTGATTCACGGCGGCGATCAGGCTGCTTCCGATGCGGTTTTGCAGGCGTTAATAGCTTATTATGAATCCCGGGACAAAGGACAGCTGGTTGAACGGATGGCACAAATCGGGCTTGACTATCCCTTTATCGGATTCTGGAAACAGCGTCAGGAAGACAAAAACCGCGACGAATCGCAGCCCAGCCGGGAAGAGCTGGAAACAATGAAGCGTTTGGCTGCATATTCGGCCGCCGATCCGGACAAGTTTTGGGCTGATGACGAGATCTGTGAAAAGGCGGCGATTTTTGCCAAATATTACGGCGACTTTTTCTATTACAGCCGGGCCGGTCATTATATTGTTGACGAGACTGTGCCCGTTGCGGTTTATGAGAACAAAATGCCCTATACGCTTTTTGACGGTACATACCGGGAGAGCCGCTGGCTGGATTTGTCGCTTTACGACAAACCGCAGACTCTGGAAGTAAGAGATTTGTTTGCGGCGCCGTTCCCGCAGCGCAAGTATGTTAACGCGACGGTGATTGACGTTTTGCGAAAGACGGCGGTATCCCGGAAAATGGCCAATTATGAGCGGCCTTACACCGGTAACGGGGTTCTGGACAAAGTTTGCAACGAGATTTATGACGAGACGGTGTTGTCCGCTCCGAAGTTCGTGAAAGCGATAACGCTGCTGAATCGCCGTCTGGCAGAAGCCTTAGATGGCGAGGGTTCTGTCGGAAACGGGGATTTTGACGCGGCGGCGATGCTGATTGAACGTTCGGGGCAATATTTTTCCGGGTTGGATTATGCCGCGCAGTTTGGTTTTTATAAAAGTGATGCCGGAAAAGAGTTGATGAAGTTTTCTTTTATGACGACCTTTACACGGCGTAAAAGATTCAGTGAACAGGCGATGAACAATTATGTTGAAGCCGTGGCCAATGCCGGACACTGGATGAACGGCCAGCAGCTGATCACGAAAATGATTTTGAAAAACACCCGGAATCTGGGCGGCATCAACCGCGGGCTGCTTGAGTTGAACATTATTCGCCCGCGGCCGGAAAATTTTTACGGCATGGACAGTCCGAACTTCGTTCGAATTTTGAACGAGTATTATGACCGGGATTTGGAACGAATGAATTATGGAGCGCTGGTTTTGAAGATAAAACCGGACAAAAAGGCTAATAGACCACTTTGCTTAAATATAAACCGCAGGCCGGAGCGGTAGGGCCGGCGGCTTTGCGGTCTTTGGCTTCCAAAATCCGTTTAACGTCATCAGGCTGCAAATGTCCGTCGCCGACCATTTTTAACGTGCCGACCATATTGCGTACCTGATGATGCAGAAAAGAACGAGCTTCTACAATAAAACGGATTTCCTCGCCGCAAACTTCAATATCTAATTTATCCAAAGTCTTTAAGGGAGATTTTGCCTGACAGGCGGCCGCCCGAAAAGAACTGAAATCATGGTGTCCAAGCAGGTATTTTGTTCCTTCCCGCATTTTTTCAACATCAAGAGGTACCGGCACCCACCATACCCGGTTCTTTTCCAGGACTGCCGGTGCGCGGCGATTCAACAGGCGATAGACGTAACCGCGCCCTTTGGCGCTGAAACGGGCGTGGAAATCGTTGCCGGTCTTTTCAACCGAAATTACGCTGATTGGGGCTTCCATGTCTCTTAACCGGGCGTTCATGGCTTCGCGCAATTTCCAGTCTTCCAGATCTTCTTTCAAGTCAAAATGCGCTACCTGGGCCAGGGCATGGACGCCGGCGTCAGTCCTTCCCGCTCCGTAGACAATAATTTTATTGGGCACCTGCAGGCGCTTTCCGGTACTCGCCTCCTCATGTACGTCTATGTACGCTGCGGGTCTGCGTTCCGTGGAAGCACCATCATGTGCCTCACTAAAATCATTGTCGTCTAAGGCGGCATTGGGCACCTGCGGACATTCATCGGCCGGTGCCGGTGTGAAACAGCTCAGCGATTTTTGCAGATAGTCCTGAACGGACGGGCCGTCCTGCTGTTCCTGCCAGCCGAGAAGGCCGGTGCCGTCATATTCAATGGTAAGTTTATAGCGCATTGGTTTCCGTTCAAAAGTTAAGGGGCTTTTCTGCCCCTTAACCTATCTCAATTTGTTTTAATTTGCAATGTTTATGCGGCTGCGGCCGACTTGTCTGCGGAAAGGTTAAAAAAACCGAGTTTTTCCTGAATTTTCCAGATAACGCGCAGCGCGTCGAGGGCGTTTTGTCCGGTAATGCGCGGCGTAGCTTCGCCACGGACGCAGCTCAGGAAGTGATTCAGTTCGGCGGACAGCGGCTGGTTGGTCGGAATGAACAGCTGTTCGACGCTGCCTTTCAGACCGTAGTTCATCCATTCCGGAATGTTTTCCGGATTGACATAAGGCATGCGCCCCTGAGAGTGGACGTTAATGCTCTGGTTGATGAAATCCATATCAATATAGTTGGTGTCGGTGGTAACCGTCAGCGTGCGGACACGGGCCTGCGTAATGCGGCTGGCCGTAATGTTGGCGGTGGCGCCGTTTTCAAATTCGAGCAGGGCGGTAATGTAGTCTTTGCCCATCGGGCTTTCCTTGGTTTTGACAGAGGCTGCCTGAATGTTGACAACCGGTGATTTTACCAGCGACTGAATGACTTCGACGTCGTGAATCATCAGATCCATGGAAACGTCGACATCGGTAATGCGACCGCTGGCGGCTGACATTCTCTGTGCGGTCAGCGAACGGATTTTGGAGGTGTCGGAGAGCAGTTTGCCCATCTGTTCGACAGCCGGATTGAAGCGTTCAATGTGGCCAACCAGCAAAACGACGTTGTTTTTGTCGGCTGCGGATATCAGGCGCTGACATTCTTCTTCAGTGCAGGCCAGCGGCTTTTCCATCATGCAGTGAATGCCTTTGTTGAGGAAAAATTCGCCGACGTCGGCATGGGTAACGGAAGTGGTAACAACGCTGACGGCATCAACGTTTTCGGCGACTTCTTCCATTGACGAAAAAGCCCGGATGCCGAAAGTTTCGGCGGCGGCTTTGGCCGCTTCCGGGAAAATGTCATAAACGCCGACCAGTTCGACGCCGTTCAGACTTTTGTAAGTTTTCATGTGGTTTTTGCCCATCATGCCCGCGCCGATAACGGCTACTTTGATGTTTTTAGTCATAAGATTTTACCTCTGAAGTTAGAATGCTGCTTAAATTTAGTTTACTTATAGCAAATTTCTTGCTAAAAAGCTTTTAACAAGTTGTTACATAATGTTACAGTTCGGCGTTGGGCCGGAAATCTATATATTCTGCGGGGTTGACCTATGAATAAGTTCGGAAAGCTTTCTTTTGTTTTGATTGTTTTGGGTATTATCGGCGGCTGTTCTTCCACCGAAAAAAGCGGTGTCGGCGATAAAATCGAGGTTGACGAGCTGATTTTTGCGCAAAATCCGGAACCGGTCAGAGGCAAGCTGGACGTTTATGCGTCGATGGCGCGCGGTGTGAAGTACAACGTTGACGTTGCTGCGCAGGAGATGAACAAAAAACTGTTTTCCCAAAATCAGAACATGGCGCCGCAGGACATTATTCAGAACATGATGAACGTTAAAAGCGGCCGGGACAATCCGTTGTATGACAGCCTGCGTGCGTTGGACTATGCGGTAATTTACGCGATGGTCAATCTGAGCGGCAGCCGGTCGTACATTGACAGCAATATTTTCGTCAAAACTTCGCAGAATTTGGCACTGGCTTCGATAAAAGCCCACAAAGGCGCGTTGTTTGCCGCCAGGCAGCTGAAGGAAATTGCACGGCTTACGGACAAACAGCAGAAAAAGCTTAATGACATCAATAAGAAAGAAGAACGCACCGGACGGCTGACCCCGGCGGAACTGAGCTATAAAAAGGGTTTGGAAGTCGCCTTGCTTAAGCTTAAGGAAATGTACGAAGCCCAGGCTTTTGCCGTAGCGGAGTATGCGCATCTGGTCAAGGCCGAACCGAAGGAACTGAAACTGGAAGGACGGACTTTTTATGAGCTGGACGATTTGGACAAGAAACTGACTGTGCGGGCTTTTCAGCGCTCGGCGTTTAACAACCGTTCGGAATTTGACATTGCCAAGGAAATGGGGCGTTCGTATCGTTTTCGCGAAGTCGAATACAATCTGCTGAAAAAGTATCCGGAAATCGAGCGTCTGAACATTAACGGTTATGACGTGGAAGACGAAGTTTATGCCGAAAATCTGGAGAAAAGGGCCTATGCGCTGGCGCTGGGGCTGGTAAAAAAGACCGAAGCTTACAAAAAAGCCAAGGAAGGGGAACGCGACCGGCTGCGGGTAAAGGCTTTTGACGAGCTGGGAACGGCGATATTCACGCAGGTTGAAGTTGCCTATAACCTGGTACGGCTCAGTGAAATCGACTTTGGCGTTGTCAGCAAGCAGGCCGCTGATCTTAAAAAAGACATCAAACAGCGGGAACGCGGGCGTTTGTCTGCCGATGCGGAAATCAGCCTGCTCAACGACAGGATAAAACTGCTGGCTTTGCAAAATGAACAGAGCCAGATTGCGGCCGAAAAGGCGCTGGCTTTGCGGGCATTGTATTTTTACGCCGGTTTTTCGCCGTTTACGCGGACGTTGCTGAAAAACGAAATCAAGGACATAGTCGTTTCGCTGCGGGCATCTTTTAACAAAGATATGGTCGAGATGCTGGCGGCAGTTCCCGCGGAAGAGGCTTATGACGAAAAAGTCAGCAACGACTGGGCCAAAAAGGAAAACTGGCTGGAAGACCTGATGGAAAACAAGCCGGAGGTACCGGCTGCGCAACCGGCAGGGTCGGCAGAACCGGCCGTTCATGCTGGTTCTGACGACATCTTTGCTCCGTATGCGGATCCGGCGTATGATCGCAAGAAGGTTATGCAGCTCGGTTCCTATGTCGAGCGTGAAAATGCCGATTTGGAATGGAAAATGCTTCAGGAACTGTACCCAGAACTAAGATCCAAAACGCCGGAGGTTATACGCACGCGGATTAACGGACAGATTTTTTACCGGTTGGTGCTGCATTCTGAATCCGGGGGGTTCCTGTCCCTTTGCAACAGGCTGAGAGGGGATAGGGTGCAGTGTCTGCTTCGTTAAACGACGGGCTGGCGGCTGATTAATCTGAAAGCGGCAGCATTTCGTAGGGAATGCTGCCGCAATTTCTTATAAAAATATTTGTCAAAAAACGAAACTTAGGCTATTATCGTGAGAAACGAACCAATTTATCCGGATTGAACATGGCAGAGAAAAGCAAAAAAGATTTGGAAATAGATTCTTTACGCGATAAAGCCCGTGCGTATAAGGAGCTGCGGGCGCATCAGGCCGGGGGTTCGGAGAGCGGCGGCAGCTGTTCGTGGAGTGCGGTTTCTCGGGTTGACGAAACGGTTAAAATCGACGGTCTGGACAATTTTCTTTCTTTCAAAATCGATTTTGTTGGCAAAAATCTGGAAGGTGGGCGTTTTGCCGGAGAGAATCTGGAAAACGCCAATTTTTCGGTGGCCAATCTGAAAGGCGTTGATTTTTCAGGCGCCAATCTGCGCGGCGTAGACTTTTCCGGCGCGGATTTAAGCGGTGCCGATTTGCGCGGCGCAGACCTTACCGGCGCGGTGCTTTCCGGCGCGCAGCTCATCGGCACGGATTTGACCGGCGCCAAACTTAACAAGGTCAAACTGACAGACATTGATATTGAGAACGCCATTCTGCTGGATATTGAAATCGATGAACTTGCTCTGCAGGATTTGCAGGAACTGGTGGAGTATCTGGCGAAATATTATCCGCATAAGCTCAATCTCAGCAAGATGAATCTGATGTTGCTCGATTTGACGAAAATCGATCTGAAAAACGTTGATTTGCGCGGGGTTGACTTTACCGGAATCGATTTTACCGGCATTAACATTATGGAACTGGACCTGAGCGAGTGCATCATTACGCCGCAGCAGATTGCGCAGGCGCTGGGCCGGGTGCCGACGCCCGAAGAAATGAAAATGCTGCTGGCGCCCAAAAAGAAAAAAGGCGAAAAGGGCAAGGTCGGCATAGACATGATGTCGCTGCTGCGAGATGACGGCAAAGAGTTTGGCACCTGGGACGCGCTTCATCAGGAAGGAATCAGCATTAAGCAGATTTTGGAAGCCGGGAAGAAAATATTCCGCCGTGACGCCAAGCGGCCGCCGGTTAAAGACAGCAAGATTCTGGAAGAAGTCAAATCGGCGCAGCAGAAAGCGGCAGACGAAAACAAGGCCGCGCTGCGACGCCAGATAGAAGAACATAAACGACAGGAACTTGAAAACCGCCGCAGCAAAAAGCTTGAGCTTGAACAGGAAGTCAGGCGCGAGGCCGCCGGAAAAGAAGAAAGGCGCGAAGAAAAGGCGGAACGGCCGATAGATGTTCGTATTCTGTCCAGAGGCGGCAATGAGCGATGAGCGGGGCAGCGGCGAAAAGATAACCGGCGCGGTCTGGCTGCGCGGCATTTTATGGCTGCTGATGTCTTTTTTGTTTTTGTACGTTTGCGGAACGGCTTGTCTGGCGGCGGCGCATTTTGTTCAAAACGGCGTTAACGAAAAATCGCTGCAAGATGTCGGCGGTTTTCTTCTTAAGCTACGCCAAAATCCGGAATATTTGCTGGCCGCCTATGCTGAATGGCAGAGGGTTTTTATTTTGGCTTTTCGTTTCGGACAGCTGAACGCGGCTTCCTTTATTCCGCCGCTGGCGCCGCTGCTGTTTTTGATTTTGACGGTTGGCGCCTTTGTCAAGAGTCCTTATTCTTTCCGATTGTGGTACCGGCTGAACAATCATTTTGCCAATGAAACCGATATTGAAAAGATGGGGCTTTTTAATGACGGATACGGTGTTTTCGGACGTTTTTCCGGGCGGATTCTGCATTTGGGCAGGGCCCTGTCGGTTTTCGGCTGGGGTTCTCCGGGGCTGGGCAAAACCTCGACCGTAGCCATACCGAGTATTCTGGAAAGCGACGGCGTGAGCATTGTGGCGGCAGACTGTAAAGGTTCGCTGGTAAAATATACCAGCGGCTACCGGGCTCAGCTCGGCAGAGTTTATTATTTTAACTGGAACATGCTGGACAAGCCCGAATCCGGAGAGATATGGCCGCGCTGGAATCCGTTTTCGGACGGCAATCTGCCGCCCAAAGGGTTGGAAAGGGACCACTATCTGTTGTGGATTGCGCGTTATATTGCCGGCGGAAAAGACGAAAGCTACTGGGGTAAACTGGCGGGAATTGCCTTAGAGGGGCTGTTGCAGTTCTACGTTTCGAAGACGGAACAGGCATCCGCCAACGATTATTTCCTCGGAAAACTTTTGGATAACGGCAAATTGAGTGCGGAAGACAAGGATATTCTGCTCAGCTATTATGCCTTGATGCCGGAGGAATATTCCGCGCCGGCGATTGACAATCTGCAAAACAACCGGCTGACAATCGACAACTATCTTCCTGTCGGCAGCTGGGAAAATATTCCGCCTGCCTGGCAGGGAAAGGAATTTTGCTTTGCAATGATGGTCGACTGTCTGATCGAACGCTATTATACCATCCGACAGGAAGAAGCCGGCCGTGCTTACGGACGCTGGAAAACCATGCTCGGCAGCTTTATCCGGGAAGCGGCGTTTTTCGGTTATCATCCGCGCGCCAACCAGGTTATGCAGCATTTGTATTATCTGACCAAAAAACAGCGGAAGATGATTTTTGCCGTGATGCTTGAACCTTTGATGGTTTTTCGCAAAAATTCGGTTCGGGAACGAACTTCGTCCAGCGACCTGATTTTGTCCGACATGCGGAAAGAGCCGGGCATAAAGACGGTTTATACGGTTGCCGACAATCGTCCGGCGGCTTTTATGACGCGTTTTTTTACGGATATGCTGATAAAAACTTCTCTGGTTGCTGCACAAGAAGAGGTGCCGCCGCTGCTGTTCGTTTTTGACGATTTTGAGATTCTGCCGAAGTTCGGACAGCTGCATGAGGGGCTGATTTACGGGCCGTCGGCGGGTTTGTCGTTTATGCTGTTGACCGACAATCTGAAAAACATTCACGACAATTACGGCCGCGACGGTTTGGAAGACATTATTACCAACACTTCTTATAAGCTGATGTTTGCCGAGAACAACCGCAGTCTGAGCGAGCATTTTAACCGGCTGGCGGTTTACGGCGCCAAGTCGGTGCAGATTCCGGCCACCGGAACCGGAGCGTTTCTCAAGGTCAGAGAAGGGCTTTCGGACGCCGGCTATTATCATCGGATTGCCAACGATTTGCTGAGTCGAAATCGGGAAAACGTTGTCCGCAAAGGGCAGCATCTGCTGCTGGCACAGGGATATTATCATTTGCCGGTGCGAATCGATTCCTGGTATTTTCTGCGTGACGAAGGGCTGAAGGGAAAAGCGCTGAGCGGTACGGCCTATTTTCTTGATGCCGGAACTGCGGCGCAGCGCAACGCGCAGGATGCGGAAGCGCCGTCGTTGCTGACCGTGCTGCGCGATGCCGGCATTCAGGTTGAACGGGAGGAAGAGGTTGACGCGTACCTGGCTGACCAGATAGACGTGGTGGCCGAGGGCGTGATGAAATCTCCGCAGGACAAGCAGAGTGCTCTGGCCGAGGACATTTCGGAACGCTGGAGCAAAGAGGGGCGTTTTGACGAGGAAAAAATACCGGAAACCGCTGACGAGTGGTGGATGAAAGAGGATTCTTTTTCGGTCAGTAAAGACGTTGAACAAAATCCGTTTGAAAAGAGCTGATAATTTCTTTTTCTGTTTTTGCCGCTTGAGGTTGGCAAAATTTCTGCTATATTCTGACAATAACAGTTCACTTTGGTTGAAAAGAATCGCAAAGACATGGAAGACACCCTTTTTTCGTCACAGGTTAAACGGCCGCTTGCCGACCGTCTGCGGCCGCAGACTTTGGCCGAAGTCGTCGGGCAGGATCACATCGTGGGAGAAGATGCGCCGCTGGGCAGAATGGTAAAGTCCGGAAAAATATCTTCGTTTATTCTCTGGGGGCCGCCGGGCTGCGGAAAAACCACGATTGCGCGTCTGATTGCCGAAAACACCAATCTTTATTTTGAACAGATTTCGGCGGTTTTTTCCGGCGTGGCCGATTTGAAGCGGGTTTTTCAATATGCGCAGGATCGCCGGGCGACACAAGGGAAGGGCACGCTGTTGTTTGTCGACGAAATCCATCGTTTTAACAAGTCGCAGCAGGACGGTTTTCTCCCCTATGTGGAAGACGGCACGATTATTCTGGTCGGTGCTACCACCGAGAATCCTTCTTTTGAGCTGAACGCGGCGCTGTTGTCCAGATGTCAGGTGTTTGTGCTGAATCGTCTGGACGCCGCCGCTTTCGAGCAGCTTTTGCAGCGCGCCGAAAGGGAAACCGGCCGCAAGCTGCCGGTCAACGAGGAAGCGCGCGCGTTTATGAAAGAGATTGCCGACGGCGACGGGCGCTATATTCTCAATCTCTGTGAAAGCGTGTTTGCCTATGCCAAAGAAGGAGAGACCTTTGACAAGGACAGCATTCTGAAAATCGTGCGGTCTCGGGCACCCATATATGACAAGGGGCGCGACGGGCATTATAATCTGATTTCGGCCGTGCATAAGTCGCTGCGCGGTTCCGACGTGGACGCGGCTCTGTACTGGGCGGCGCGAATGATTGAGGCCGGCGAAGATCCCAAGTATCTGCTGCGGCGGCTGACCCGTTTCGCGGTTGAAGACGTTTCTCTGGCCGATCCGAACGCGGTAACGCAGGCAATTGCCTGCTGGGAAACTTATGAGCGACTGGGTTCGCCGGAAGGCGATCTGGCGATTATGCAACTGGTAGCTTATCTGGCGACGGCACCGAAGTCGGTCGGTGTTTACAAGGCCATGTACAAGGCACGGGAACTGGCGCGGAAAACCGGTTCGCTGATGCCGCCGAAAAACATTCTCAACGCGCCGACGAAACTGATGAAACAGCTTGGCTACAGCGAAGGTTACGAATATGATCCCGATTGTGAAGACGGTTTTTCTGGCGCCAACTATTTTCCGGACGGCATGAACCGGGTCAAGATTTATTTTCCGGTTGACCGCGGCTTTGAGCGCGAGATTAAAAAACGGGTCGAATATTTTGACAATCTGCGCCGCGAGAAGCAAAAGGCCAAAAAGAAAGAGGGGCAGGAATGAGCGTGATTGCGGCAATTTTTGTCGGCGGCGGTATCGGGTCGGTGCTGAGGCATCTTCTGTCTTCGCAAATCGGCAGCCACTGGGGAATTATGCTGGTCAATGTTCTCGGTGCGATGCTGATCGGCATGGCGTATGCGTATTTTGCCGACCGAGCCGGTCTGCGTTCGGAAACCAGGGCTTTTATTATTACCGGTCTGTTGGGCGGTTTTACGACTTTTTCGACTTACATGCTTGATTTTAACCTGTTGCTCGGCAGTCGGCGGATTTATGAGGCGCTGTTTTATCTGCTGGGTTCGGTGGCGGTCGGAATTGTATTTTTGGCTGTCGGAATAAAAATCGCCAAAATGTGTTTTTAAGCTTTGTTGACAATTTTGTCCAACTGCTCTATCCTTATATCAGAAGCAAGGGAGAGCAAAATGTTGGAATTGGCGGAAGACGAACAGCAGGCTTTTATCGAGGACAGCAAAAAAAGGGTCTTGGGCGGTTTGAAGGCCTCAAAACGACCGACGTTTACGCTGGTATTGGGCGCTCAGGGCGTCGGAAAGTCGTCGTTGACGGCGCTTTTTGAAAATGCGGCAGTCATTTCGCCGGACGCTTATGTTGCCGATTATTATGCCGCCGTCGGCATTGATCCGCGGGATAATCCGTATGATCGGGAAATCGGCGATTTTGCAATGAGAGTGACGCAGGAAATTTTGACCGAAGCGGTTCGGCGGAAATACGACATCGTCTATGACGCGATGTCGATGTCCGACGCGGGCAGGTTGGTCGGCGGCGTGAAGTCGCTGGGATACGGCGTGGCGTTGAAAGCGGTTGTCAACGACATGTATGCCAGCGCCTTGAATGTCGAGGAACGTAAGCTCAGATATGATGAGGATTATACCGAATATGCGCGCGGGAAGGGAGCGTGTCCGCAGGGGAACCCATTGGAGGTGGACAGCGGCGATTCAATTGTCCGATCGATGGAGATGATGGATTTTCTGGAAAAAGCCGACAAAAAAGGCGTTAAAATAGAAGTTTATCGGACCGGCGAAAAGGAACCGGCGTTTGTGACCGGGCAGGGCGGAGATTTTGCCGCTTTTGCCGAAACGGTTGCTGTCGGTGACAAAAGCGGGAACATGGAACGCTGTTGCAAACTGGTCAGAAAAGCGATGAACGCCGGCAAGGAAGACGCGGTTATGCGTCTGAAAAGACTGGAAAGAGAGTTGAATGGCCGTTGATAAAAAGTTTGAATTTAAGAATTTTGTTTATCATTAAAATTTGTGAAATATGAAAGAAAAAGCAAAGAAGGCTTTATTGAGGGCATCAGGAGCAGTTACGCTGAGAGAATTTGCCAAGGCTCTGGTAGAAATGGAAACTGCCGAAATAAACGATCTGGCTGCCGTTTTGAAAGAAGAGTACGGGATTGTGCCGGCAAAGTTGGAAATAAAGGAAGCAGCAGGAAACGTTTCCATAACGAAAAGCCCGAAACAGGTTTTAAAAAAGCAACAAAGCCGGGATTATTTTGTGCCGAGGAAAATGGGTAAGGTGTGTTCGAAACCGAAAAAGAGGTTTTGAAATTGAGCGAGAAACTGCCGCGGATGGGAAAATCCGGGCAGTTTTTTTATTCTAAATTAAGAAGTTTTGATATATACTGGCGCAAATTTGCGAAAGGAAATACAAATGCCGGGCGTAAGCTTAATTAAGGTAAAGGAATCAGATGACGGAATGCGTCTGAACCGTTGGTTTTTAAAATATTATCCCGGGCTGCCGCTGGGACGGTTTCAAAAGCTGTTGCGCACCAAGCAGATTAAGGTTGACGGCAAAAAAGCCGAGGCTAATCTGAAACTGGCGGCCGGGCAGGAAATCAGGGTGCCGCCGCTGGACGAGGAAAAGGCGGTGCCGCACCGCGAGGCCGGCGTTTCGGCCAAAGACGCGGCTTTTATTCAGTCGCTGCTCCTTTATAAGGACGACAACATTCTGGTTTTAAATAAGCCTTCCGGTTTGGCCGTGCAAGGCGGGAGCAAGACAACCCGGCATATCGACGGCATGCTGGACGCTTTGACTTTCGGAACGGAAGAACGGCCGAAACTGGTGCACCGGATTGACAAAGACACCAGCGGTCTGCTGGTTTTGGCGCGGAACCGAAAATATGCCGACCTGCTGACCAGAGCATTTCGGGAACACTCGCTGCCAAAAACGTATCTGGCGCTGACGGTCGGTTGTCCGAATCCGGAAGAGGGCGTTATTAAAGCGCCGCTGGAAAAAGCCGGCGAAAGGAGCCTGATTTCGGAAGGCGGCAAACCGGCCGTGACCGAATACAGGGTTTTGGACAGTGCCGCAGACCGTTTTGCCCTGGTGGAGGCCAGACCTTTGACGGGACGCACCCATCAGATTCGCGCGCATTTGGAATATCTGGGGACGCCGATTGTCGGCGATGACAGATATTTCGGCGGCGAGAACCGGAAAAAATTTGCGATGATTGCAGATAAACTGCATCTGCACGCTTACAAAATCGACTTGTCGGTCATATATAATAAAAAACTTGTGCTCAGGGCGCCGCTTCCGGCTTATTTTAAAGCGGACCTGGAAGCGTTGGGAATTGGTTTTAAGGAGTAATAACAAATGAAAAGACTGGTTAAAATTCTGGGAACGGTAATTTTCAGCCTGATTATCATTATTGCTATCGGCGGCTATCTGTTTGTGCGCAATTTTGACCTGAATCAGTACAAGTCTTATGTGGAGGATATTGTTGACAAGCAACTCGGGCGCAAACTTGCCATTAAGGGCAACGCGTCGGTGGGCATTTCGCTGATTCCGACGCTGGTTGTCGAAGATGTCGAACTGGCTAACGCTCCGTGGGCCGCCCAGCCGCAAATGGTTAAAGTGCAGCGTCTGGAAATTAAGCTTTCGCTGCTGCCGTTGCTGCATAAGCAGGTTGTGATTGACAATATTGAGCTGGTTCGGCCGGAAATTTATCTGGAAACGGCGGCCGACGGCAAAAACAACTGGGACTTCGGTACTTCGGCGCAAAAAGTTGATGTAAACGAGGTGCTGAAGCCGGACAACGCTTCCCTGACTCCGCAGAAGCAGGAGCTTATCCGCAAGGCGGAAAGCAAGACGGCTAATCCGGCAGCCGCGGTGCTGGCCGGTTTTGCCGCGAAAAACGTTTCGATTGCCGACGGTGTCGTTCAATATGCCGATGCAAAGACGGGCAAGACGACAAAAGTTATCATTAACGCCTTTAATCTTGAAGAAGAGAGTATGGACGACAATATTACGGCAGCTTTCGACGCTGTTTTCGACGGGCAGACGATCAAGGGCAAAACGGTTCTCGGCTCGCTGAATACGCTTTTGGACGGCGAAGCGCCGTATCCGTTCGACTTGAATGCATCCGCCTACGGCATTAACCTGACGGCGCTGGGTACGGCTCGTGATTTGTTTGGGGAGCCGGCTTATGCCGCCGACATTAACGTTTATAATCCGGCCGGAAATATGGGGGCACCGGAAACGACGCTGAAAGCTTCAATTACGGGAACGCTGAAAAACGTCGCGGCGGAAATCAAGACGCTCAATGTTGTCAACAATCTGATTACGGGTAAAGTCCGCGCCGACATTTCGGGCAAGGTTCCGAGCATAAATGCGACGCTTAACAGCGATAAAATTAATTTGCAGAATTTCAATTCAAGCAGCAATTTTGCCTTTGAGTTGCCGTCAATAATCAGTGCGGCCGAAGCCAGTCCGCTGGTTCCTGACACGGCGGTTCCGTATGACGTTATGAAACAGGTTAACGCCAAGCTGGATTTGAAAGTTAAAAAGCTGGTTGTCAATCCCGGCATGAGTGCCGATAATGTTTCGGTCGGCGCCAATCTGCAAAACGGCGTGCTGAACGTGAATCCGCTGCAGCTGAATTTCGGCGGCGGCGACATTGCGGGAACGCTGACGGTCAATGCCAACACAAAGTCTCTGAAACTGGACGTGACCAGTTCGAACATTTTGCTGCAGAATCTGCATCAGGAATTTCAGATTGCGGGTCCGGGGGATTTCGGTATTGTGTCGGGCGGCAATACGGACATTAAAATTACGCTGACGGCTGCCGGCAGCACCTATCGCCAGCTTGTTCAGTCGCTCAGCGGCCAGATAATCGGCATTGTCAACGAATCGGTTATTCAGACCGGCAACGTTTCTTTCTTTACCGGAAATTTCATTTCTCAGCTTTTGAACGTGATGCCGTTTGTCAAGAACAGCAATCAGAAGATGGAGCTTAACTGCGCGGTTGTCCGGGCGGATTTGGGCGGCGGCAAAGCGGTCTTTCCGAAGGGCATTGCCCTGCAGTCGAATCTGCTGAAACTGGTCAGCAACGGCAGCGTGAATCTGATTAACGACAAAATTGATTTCGACGTTCGTCCTTTTTCGGGCAAAATTGTCGATACCAATGCGGTTCAGGCGCTGTCGTCCTTTATCAAGGTTAAGGGAACGATAGAAAACCCGAAAATTGCCCTTGACGACAAAGCGGCGCTCAAGTCGGTGGTCGGTGTGGCTCTGACCGGTCCGGCTTACTTGGGTTCCAAGCTGGTTGACGCCGATCCGGCGCCGTGTTATACCGCTTTGCAAGGAACCCCTTATCAGAATAAGTTTCCGGCACCGACGGCCGCCGAAAAAGCCGCGACCGACGTTTATAACGGTGCGGGCGATGCTGTTGACGACAGCGTCAAGGCCGTAAAAGATACGGTTAAAGGAACCGCCAAGGGACTGGAAGATACGGCCAAGGGTATTCTCAACATGTTTAAGCAGCCAAAAGGAAAATAAGAACGATGCAGAACTATCTTGAAGAGGCGCAAAGGGAAATTGCCAAAAACCGCGGCGAGGTTATTGACCGACTGGTAAGGTATTCATTGACCGACATGCTGTTGTTCTGGGGACAGGAAAAAGACCTGATTGAGCGGCAGACCGAAGCCTGGGGGCCGATTTTGAAGTGGGCCAGGGAGGAGCTTGACGCCAAATTCGTCACCACGCAGAGCCTTGACGTTCCCGAAGAAAACCGGACTTCCGGCTATCGGCTGAAACAGTTTATGGAAACGTTTTCCGACCGGGAACTGACAGCTTTTTATGCCGCGGCGCTGAAAATGCGTTCGGTGCTTTTGGCCGCGGCGTTGGTCAAAGGAAAAATAAATGCCGAAGAAGCTTTTCGCGCTGCCTTTCTGGACGAATTGTGGCAGGCTGAAACCTGGGGCGCTGACGAAGAGGCCGAAAACCGACGACAGACGATTAAAAACGAAATTTGCGAAATAGAGAAGTTTTTGCATAGTTCCGATGAATGAAAACCGATGGACAAAGAAGTTTATTTGAAAATAGACGGCCGCGTTCAGGGTATCGGGTTTCGGGCCTGGGCAGTGCGCACGGCGAGGGAGCTCGGCGTTTCCGGATGGGTGCGCAATGTCGACGACGGCACGGTGGAAATCCGTATGAAAGGCGCGGAAGAACAGATAGACGAGATGATTAAGCGGACCTACCGCGGGCCGTCGCTGGCAAGAGTTGACGAAGTCCGTTTTCTGACGCGGCCGCCGAGTTATTTTCTGCCCGAAGTCACGCCCGGCGTTTTTACCCGCATATAGCCGATTTGGCTAACGGCTGCGGCTCTTGTTTTCGGCTGTCCAGAGCATATCTCCTAGACGGGCAATTATTTTAGGAGATTTGAAAATGCAAGTAGAGAAGACCAAGGAAAATCTGAAAAAGTGTATCTGTATGGACTGTCCGTCTTACACGATGGGCTGCAAAATCCGTTCCATACCGGAAAATCTGTTTAAGCTGGCCGAAGATCTGGAAAAGGTCGATCATTATGAAAAGATGTTCTGCGCTTTCAGCAAGAGCGAGTGCATTAAAGAAGACAAAGGCTGCATTTGTCCGGAATGCGAAATACATAAAATGTATGATTTGAACCGTGAGGATTACTGCATTGTTTCCGGCGGCATTCCCGAATACGGAAAAAATCCGAATTAGGCCGGGAGAGCCGAGATGTTCGGACAGCGTCTTAACTTTTTCAGGCGGGGCGGCCGACGGGGCGACATTCTCCGCGTTTACCGGGGCGCCTTTGACGAGGCGGCCGAAAGCGGAAATCCGGACGTGAAAATCCGTGCGTTCAGCCAGGTGGTCGACTTCTGCGCTTCGTCCGGTTTGTGCCGTACTGACGACAGCATTAAGCGCAACAAGGTAATGTACTGGACATACAATAACCTCGGCGATGCCTGGGTGGCCAAAACCTATCAGAATCCGTCCGAAAAGAACGACGCGCTGCGCAAGGCTGTCGGCTGTTACCGCGAGGCTGTGAACGTTGCACGCGATGAAGCGGAAAAGATAAATTCGCTGCAGCGAATCGCTGCCATATACAAACAGATCGGCGATGTCGGAAATCTCAATAAAACGAGGGAAGCGATTGTGCATTCGCTTGGCGATGAATATAAGAGGCTGGGATATATGCGGCTGGCGCAGAATAACCGGGAAAATCCGAAAACCGCCGAGTGGCTTGAAAAGGCTTTGGCCTATGTGACCAGAGAAGAGGTTTCGTTTCTGGGCAAGTGTCAGAATACGCTTTCCATCTGCAAAATGCTGGCTCAAAGTTACAAAGATGCCGGCGACAAGGCAAATGCCCGGCGGATAGGACGGTTGTTGCACAAGACGGCGCGGCTGACCATTCAGGCTATGGAGGATAAGACAACAGCGGAAAGGAGCCGGGAAAAGCAATTGGAATGGTACGGAAAAATGCTGGAGGTCGCTTTGGTTTACGGGAAAGGCGATCGCCGGCTGAAAAAGCAGACGGCCGGGCGGATTGTCGGCCTGCTGGAGGAAGGGGAGCGTATTACTTCCGACGGAATGTCGTATGGGCGTGACGGGCTGAAAAAAATGCTTTCTGTCTGAGAGAGGTTTTTAATTGTGGACAGGAAGATTTTTGCGATGTAGGATTTTTATTATTGAACAATGTGGGGGAAAAGTGATGACGACAATTCTGGATACCCTGAAAAACACGGCAGACGAAGAAAAGGCGGCAACGGCGCTGGCAGCTTTTGCCCGGGAAAATCCCGAGGCGCTCGAAACGATCATTAAAGCCAATCAACTGTTTTTGGAAAAGTTTGCCCCGTCCGGCGGCGAAAATCTGTACAACGCCTATCGGGAAACGGCCCGCGCCTATAAAAAGAAAAATCTGATTCAGTCCAATTATCCGTATGATTCTCAAAATTATGCCGAAGCGGCGGCTTATTATCTGAAAGCGGCGGAGGCGGCTCCGGATGCAGGGCGGAAACTCAGTTCTCTGGACGGCGCGGCTTCAATGTACTGGAATCTGGATGACAAAAAGCAATGGTGCCGGGTAAAGCTGCAGCAGGTTCCGTCGGTATCCGACAAAGACAAGACGCGGCTGTATATGGACATTGCCCGGGAGACGGCCGACAAAAAACAGCAGAAAGAACTGTATGCCAAGGCTTTGGCTTATGCGGCACAGATGTCCGGCGATGACGACGTCAGGGCTGAAACCGTCAATCGGCTGAAAAAGCTGACCGAATAAAAGACCAAGCTCCCGCCGGGAGCTTTTCTTCTGCAGAAAAAGGTTGATTTTTTCCGCCAACAGGCGATAATTCCGTTCATTCTGAATGCTTATTATGGTTTAACTCTAAATACAGGCTTTATGGAAATTATTTATGTTGAAGACGCCATGCTTAGAAATTTATTTCTGGCTGCGGTTGACTTGTTTTCGATTTCTTTGCTGGTTGCTGCCGCGGGCGCGCTGTTGGCAAAAAGAAGAACGCTGATGTACTGGTGGGTTATGATGGCCGGTTTTTTTGCCTTTGTTGTTACCCTCAGTTTGAGTCTTCTGACCGGAAATTTGGTTTTGCTGTTGGGCGGAATCGGATTTTTGGCAGTGCTGCCTTTATCCTATTACCGCCAAAAAAGAATTATTCTGGCGGAGGAGGCGGAAAAAGAACGACTGCGGAAAATTGAACGGGAATTCAAAAGGCAGGCGGTTATCAAAAATGTCGTCGACAAAGTTAAAGCCGACGATTATTCACGGTTTATGCCGAAAGCTGAAAACCGCGAAGCGTGATTTACGCTAAGGGCATCGTTGAAAACGATGCCCTTTTTTTAATCGGAATTATTTATCAGCTCTTGGTATTCGGCTTTTTTATGGCTGAGGCGAATATGGTCTTCCGGGGTTAAAACAGCCGGTTTGCGGGCAATTACGTATTGCGGCAGAAGTTTTCTGACTTCTTCGGCGGGTTTGCCGAAAGCGGCCGCATTAATGCGGATTTTTTTGCCTTGTCCGGCCGAAACACGCGGGGTAATCTCGCCGGTTTCGGCATCTTTAAATTCGGTTAAGGTCAGGCGCAGGTTATCAAGCGTGCCGGGAAGCAGAAATTCGATGAATTCGCCGCCGTTAATGTAGTTGCGGACTTCAAAGATTGCGTCGTCGCCCTGCCATTCGACAATGGAACCGGCAAAAAGCCAATCGCCCAAGGTACGTGTGTATTCGTAGTTTTGGGATATGTTGGTCAGCGGCCCGTCATGAAAGCCGAGGCAGTAACCTCGGTTTTGCAGCGTGTTTAAATCCGGCATGTATTTTTCGAAGTTCCAGTCCTGCGGCGCCTTGTACCAATCGTCGATGGCCTGCCGATAAGCGCGGGCGACGACAGCGGCGTAGTATTCGGTTTTGTTGCGCCCTTCGACCTTGAGCGAATCCATGCCGATGCCGAGCAAATCGGGCAGGCGCGGCAGCAGGCACATGTCCTTGGAGTTGAGCATGTAACCGCCGTGTTCGTCTTCAACAACTTCATAATATTCGCCGGGGCGGAAGTCCTCTTCCAGCAAAAATTCGAAAGCGTCCCTGTTGTCTTGGTTGATTTCGATTGCCTTGATTGAGCCATCTTTCAGCCGCAGATGCAGCTTGTAGTGCCAGCGGCAGCAGTGTGCACATTTGCCCTGATTGGCACTGCGATTGGCAAGATAGTTTGAAATCAGGCAACGGCCGGAATAGGACATGCACATGGCGCCGTGCATAAAACATTCAAGCCGGACGTCCGGGCATTGTTCGCGAATTTCTTTCATTTCGGCGAAAGTTACTTCGCGGCCGAGAACGCAGAGTTTTGCCCCCTGCGCCTGCCAGAATTTTACCGCCTGTGCCGAACAGATGTTGGCTTGCGTGGAGACGAACAGACTGAGTTCCGGCGCATGTTCCCGAACATACATGAAAACGCCGGGATCGGCGATCAGTACGCCGTCCGGACGCAGCCGGCGCAGCGTGTCGACAAACTGCGGCAGTTTGGCAACATCGCGGTTGTGCATGAACAGGTTCAGGGTCAGGTAGATTTTTTTGCCGTGTTTATGAACGAATTCGATGCCTTCCTCAAGCTCTTCAAGCGAGAATTTTGACTGGGCGCGGAGACACATGTCCGGCGTGCCGGCATAGACGGCGTCAGCACCGTATAAAATTGCAGTTTTGAGCTTGACCAGTGAACCGGCGGGAAGCAGAAGTTCTGACTTGTGCATGGCTTTTAATCCTTGATGGTTATGTTTTGGGTAAGGACCTGAAGTCTGCCGAGAGGGGTGGAATCGATTTCAATTTTGGCTATAAACGGCAGTTTTCTGACGCCGTCTTCCATAATCCAGAAATATATCGGTTCATCCTGCGTTACGTCCCAGAGCAGGTCGTCGCCGGAGGAGCCGAGACTGTCGATGTACATTGAACATTTGACGGCTTCGCCTTTATACGGCAGGGTTTCATCGTTCAGCAACTCTTTGCCTTCGTCTTTGAAAATGACGTCGTAGCGGCGTTTGCCGTCAAAGACCTCCATGCGGGAATCGCAGAACTTGAATCGGTTATACTGGCGGGCAAGTTCGGCAAAAACGGTTTGCAGGTCGGTGGTGTCTTTGTTTTTGGCATCAGGCAGAATGTCGACTTTTTTCTCTTTGCCGTTTTTGGCACTCAGGCGGTACAGCGGTTTGCCGTTTCGGTCATAGACGAGCTCGCGGCTGCGGCTGGTAAAGCGAGACTGCGACTTGTATTTGTAGCTGCGGGTTTCCATATTGTCGCCGTTGATTTTGCCGGTAGTGGCGTAATCGGCGCGGAAAGGGTACAGCGTGTCGAACAGACCGTTGGTTTTGACGGTTGATTCGACCCGATATTCGGTCGGGGTAAGCGCATATTCGAAATTGGTGCGGCTGGCGTCGAAGGGGCCGATTTGGACGCTGAAGTCGTGCCGAACCGAAAAAGCCTGAGCCGGCTGGGCTCCGAGCAGCAGCGCCGCCAGCAAAAATGCGGGAGTTTTCTTCATTTGTTTTAGTCTTTCTTAAACAATTCCGCCTATTATTATCACAAAAAATATTTTAATAAAGGACTAATTGAAATGGCAAAAAAAGTTTTGGTGTTGATGGGCGGCTTTTCGGCCGAACGCGAGGTTTCTCTGACTACCGGAAAATGTGTTTGCGCGGCATTGAAAAAAGCTGGTTACGAAGTGGTTTCCCATGATTTGCAGAACGGGTTTGAATTGGTTGAAACTTTGAAGAAAGAAAAGCCGGACGTCGTTTTTAACGCCTTGCACGGAAACTGGGGCGAAGACGGCGAAATTCAGGGTTTTCTCGACGTGCTGCAAGTTCCCTATACGCATTCGGGGCTGAAGGCTTCGGTTTTGGGCATGGATAAATCACTGACCAAGGAACTGGCTTCGGAAAACGGTATCAAGGTTCCTCAGGGCGAAAAGATGACCTTTCGCAAGTTTAAGGCTGAAGGCACGTTTTTAAAGATGCCGTATGTGGTAAAGCCGGTCAGCGACGGTTCGTCGGTGGGCGTGTATATTATCCGCAAAAAAGAAGATGCGGAAGCGGTTCGTTATGAAGACGACAGAGAGATTCTGATTGAGGAATTTATTGACGGCAAGGAACTTACCTGTATGGTTTTGGGTTCTCAGGCGCATGTGGTGACGGAATTACGGGCAAGCGATGAATTTTATGATTATCACGCCAAATATACCGCCGGTGCGACTCAGCATATTCTGCCGGCTGAGATTCCGGAAGAAGCGGCCAATCGTTGCAAGCTTTATGCGGAACATATGCATAATATTCTCGGCTGCAGGAGCGTGTCTCGCTGCGATTTCCGTTATAATCCCGAGGACGGGGTCGTTTTGCTGGAAATCAACACGGCGCCGGGAATGACCGATTTGTCTTTGGTTCCCGAACAAGCCAAATATATCGGCATCGGTTATGAGCGGTTGTGTTCATATTTGGTGGAAAATGCTTCCTGCCGCAAGATTTAACGGCAAGTTCCGGGAATTTTAAACGGGGTGTTTTTATGGCATTGAGAAAAGTTGTCGTTATTGCCGGGCCGACGGCATCTGGAAAATCGCAGCTGGCGGTCGATGTTGCCCGCTCCTGCCGCGGCGTTGTGGTTAATGCCGATTCAATGCAGGTTTATCCCGATACGCCGGTCCTGTCGGCAATTCCGTCCGCCGCCGAGAGAGGCGGGATAGAACATTGTCTGTATGGCGTGTTTCCGAGTTCGAAAAACGGAACCGTCGTCGAATGGCTGGTATTGGCAGCCGGGGAAATCCGCCGGATTTGGAGCGAAGGCAAATTGCCGGTCGTCTGTGGCGGTACAGGACTGTATATTGACAATCTGATTAACGGAACGACGCCAATACCCGAGGCTGAGCCGGAGGTCAGGCATAAGGTGGCTGAAGCTGCGGCTGCGGAGGGAATACCGGCTCTGCATGCCAGACTCTCGACTGTTGATGCCGTAACGGCCGACAGGTTGAACCCGAACGACAGCACAAGAGTCAAAAGGGCGCTGGAGGTTTTTTATCAGACTGGCGTACCGTTGTCGGTCTGGCATCGACGGCCAATGGTTCAGAAATTGCCGGAAGCCGAATTTGTCACGTTGAAAATTTTGCCGCCGATGGCAGAACTGGACGAGCGTTGTGTCCGGCGTTTTGACAAGATGATGGCGGCCGGCGCCTTGGATGAGGTTCGGCGGCTGAAGGACATGAAACTGCCGGCTTCGCTGCCGGCGATGAAAGCGCTCGGCGTACCGGAGCTGCTTGATTTTCTGAAAGGCAATCGTTCGTTGGAGGAAGCTGTCGGTCTGGCAAAACTGCATACCCGCCAGTATGCCAAGCGTCAACGCACCTGGTTTCGCAACAAACTGAAAGCGGATGTTGTTTTAGATGAATGTTACTGGGATTGGGGACAGATTTCAGACGCCACGGAGATAATCGGGATGGTAAATAATTGACAAAAATTTTTTTGAGCGTATCATAAAATATAAGAACACAGGAGACGGCGAATGGTAAATAAAATCTGGAATAAACAAGACAAATGCAGGGTTTGGCTGATGGAAATGCCGGATGCGGAAAAACCGAAAAGAACAAAAGGCTTTGGCGATATAGACAAAATGACGGTTTCGCTGCTCAGAGATAAAGGCATTCGGATTACGAAATCAAGCTCTATTACTCCGAAAGGAATTTTTAAGGTTAAAAACGGGGAAGGCGTTGCTGGCAAGCTGGACAGCTTCAAACGTAAAATTGCTGAAAAAGGACTGATGCCGGCAGGAAGCCGCAATTTGTTTTTTGAAATGGATTATGATTTTGACGAGTTTCGCCGGGTTTATGATGAAGTCGGAGGCCGTCAGAATAATTTTCCGTTGTATTTGTCGAGTAAAGAAGAATTTGAAAAGTATAAGGAAAATCATGACCTTTGGGTTTTTGAAGATGTTAATACCGGCAGGCCGATAGGGTTTATGACACGGGAGCTGATAAGGACGGGAACGCCCGGCGCTCAGGAATATGCCGATGATTTTGGCTATAAGGCAAAGAGAGACATTCTTTATATGGATACGTTTGCTTTGGACGAGGGGTATAAGGCCAAAGGGCTTGGAAAAGATATTTCGCAGATTACGGACGCTTATTATTTGAAGATATTTGGCGAAAAATGTGATTTCCTGTTGGTTACGGGGGATATTAATACGGTTAATCCGCAGAAATTGTCCAGACGCAATCACGAAGACAGGGGTTTTGTTTCCGTAGCTGAAATTGTGGTCGACACCCATAAATTTGAAACGAGATATGCCGAATGGAATAACCGGCTGAAAGAGAATTATGCCGGATGCTCCGACATGCTGACCCCGCTGATTGATAGTTACAGACCGGTCAGGGACTGATGCGGAAGGGGCAGCGAGCCGCTTTTGAATCATCCGTTTTCTTCGGTTTGCGGCAACGGGGATATGAATTTGTTTTTTGATGTTAAAAAACGATTATAGCGCTTGCACAAAAGCCAATATGGTTATAAAAAACAAAATAATACTAAATTCTGAAATAAATTGCGGAGAAACATAAAAATGATTTCAAAATTGATGGGCTGGCTTTCAGCCGATATGGCGATGGATCTGGGTACCGCAAATACGCTGGTCTACGTTAAGGGAAAGGGTATCGTGCTGAACGAGCCTTCCGTGGTTGCGATTGAAGAATATCGCGGCAAAAAACAGGTTTTGGCGGTGGGCAACGAGGCCAAACAGATGCTGGGCCGCACGCCGGGCAACATTCATGCCATTCGTCCGCTGCGCGACGGCGTAATTGCCGATTTTGAAATTGCCGAAGAGATGATTAAATATTTTATCCGCAAAGTTCACAACCGTCGCACGTTCGCGTCGCCGATGATTATCGTTTGCGTCCCATCGGGTTCGACCGCGGTCGAGCGGAGGGCCATTCAGGAATCTGCCGAAGCTGCTGGCGCGCGTAAAGTATGGCTGATTGAAGAGCCTATGGCTGCGGCAATCGGCGCCGATTTGCCGGTAACGGAGCCGACCGGAAGCATGGTCGTTGACATTGGCGGCGGTACGACCGAAGTTGCGGTTCTGTCTTTGGGCGGTATCGTTTATGCACGTTCGGTCCGCGTCGGCGGCGACAAGATGGACAGCGCGATTATTTCTTATATTCGTCGCAATCATAACCTGCTGGTCGGCGAAGGCAGTGCCGAGAAAATCAAAAAGGAAATCGGTTCCGCCTGTCCGCCGGAGAAAGGCGAGGGCCGCACGGTCGAAATCAAGGGCCGTGATTTGATGAACGGCGTGCCGAAAGAAATTATCATTACCGAACGTCAGGTTGCCGAAAGTCTGGCCGAGCCGGTTTCGCAGATTGTCGAAGCGGTAAAAGTCGCTTTGGAAAACACTGCGCCGGAGCTGGCGGCCGATATCGTCGACAAGGGTATTGTTCTGACCGGCGGCGGCGCGCTGCTTTCGAATCTTGACCAGGTGCTGCGCAATGCAACAGGTCTGCCGGTTTCGATTGCCGAAAATCCGTTGGCCTGCGTAGTTAAGGGCACCGGCAAGGCTTTGGACGAGATCAGAAAGCTGAAAGGCATTCTTTCCACGATGTATTAAAATCTGCCCGGCGGTGCGGCAAAGCCATTTTGTGCGGTTTCGGAAAATTATGAATATTGTTTTCCTGCGTGCGAGGTGATTTTGCCGCCACCGTCAAGCGGATTTTAATTTTTGATTGATTAGAAGTTTTTGGAAAATGAAGCGTCGCAAGGTCTTATTTATACAACTCAGTCAAATCAGACTTTTGGCCAAAAAGTTTGCGATTGTGATTTTGTTTCTTTCAGCCTTTGTCATGATGCTGATTAACAAGACTGATACAGTCATTATTGAAAAAACTTCTTCAATGGCAACCGACGTGGTCAGCCCGCTGATTGACGTGCTGGTTGTTCCGGCACGAACGCTGGCCGGCGTTTTTGATTATTTTCGCGATTTAAGCAAAATATATGACGACAATAGGAAGCTGCGCGCTGAAAACAACCGTCTGCAGATTGTCAGTGACAAGGCCCGGGCTTTGGAAATTGAGAATAAGCTTCTGGCAAAGCTTTTGAACTATACGCCGCCGCCAAACGCCAAATTTGTAACGGCGCGGGTTATTGCCGAAGAAGGCGATGCCTTTTCGCATTCGATTATAGCCTATACGGGACGTGACAGCGGTGTTGAAAAGGGGCAGGTCGTCATGAGTGACAACGGGGTTATCGGGCGTGTTGACAAACCGGGTAAGATGTACTCCAAAATCATTCTGATTACCGACATTAACTCGAAAATTCCGGTAATGGTCGAACGGACCCGGGTTCGCGGCATATTGTCCGGCGACAATACGACAGTGCCGAAAATGATATTTATTCCGTTGTCTGCGAAACTAACCGTCGGCGACCGCATCATTACCTCCGGCGTTGCCGGCGTTTTTCCGCCCGGACTGCCAATCGGCAAGATAAGCTCCATTGAAAAAAACAGCGTTAAAATCAAGACGTTCGGCAATCTTGACCGTTTGGAGTATGTGAAGATTATTGACTACGGTCTTGACGGGGAAGAAAGCGCTTCCGAAGAAACTCCGGAAAAGGGCGTCGGCGATGAATGACGAATGGAGCGAAAACCTGACACTGTATTTTCAGCGGCTGCTGCCTCTGCTGTTTTCGCTGCTGTTGTTGTTTGTTTCGTATATTCCGCTCGATTTGCCGATTTCGAACAACATTCGCCCGGCGGTGGGGATGATTTGCACTTATTTCTGGCTGCTGCATCGTCCCGACGTATTTAACCTGTTGTCGGTATATCTGCTGGGACTGACCGAGGACGTTATCAGTTCCGCGCCGTTCGGTTCAAACATTTTTGCGCTGCTGGTTCTGTATGTGCTGGTAACGAATCTTTCCCGTTTTTTCAATGCCAAGCCGTTTGTCATTATCTGGTATGGCTTTGCGTTGCTGTCGCTGGTTACTTTTCTGAGCCGCTGGCTGCTGGTTTCGGTTTATTACAGTCATTTTCTGCCGCTGGCGACGGTTATGTTCAGTTATCTGGTTACGGCGGCGGCTTATCCGATTTTGAGTCTGATAAACGTTTTTGTGCAGAACCGGCTGATGACGGACGAGGAGTGAGATGAACCGCGACAACGACAAAGGCAAAGTTCTTATCCGGCGCTCGCTGATTATGGCGCTGATAAAGTTTTTATTGCTGATGGTAATTATCGCCCGTCTGTATTATTTGCAGGTCTATCAGGCGGACCGCTACAAGACGCTGGCTGACGAAAACCGGATTTCGACCCGGCTGCTGGTTCCGCCGCGGGGGATTATTTTTGACCGCAACGGGGTAACAATCGCCAGCAATCAACAAAATTTTCAGGCGCTGATTGTCGCCGAACAGGCGCCAAACGTTCAGGAAACGCTGGATGCTTTTAAGAAAATCATGCCCTTGAGCGAAGCCGAGGAGGAACGGATAAAAAAAGACCTGAAACGCAATCGCAGTTTCGTACCGATTAAAATCCGCGACAATCTGTCCTGGGAGGAGGTTTCCCGGATTCAGCTCAACGCACCGGACTTGCCGGGAATTGTCATCGACGAAGGTTTGACCCGCTATTATCCTTTTGGTGCGGGTATGGCTCATATTCTGGGATACGTATCTTCGGTTTCGGACAAAGATGTGAAAGACGATCCGCTGCTTGAGGTTCCGGGATTTAAAATCGGCAAGTCGGGAATAGAGAAATATCTGGAAAAAGCTCTGCGCGGCGAGAGCGGCAACTTGAAACTGGAGGTAAACGCCTACGGGCGGATTATGAAAGAAATTGAACGGGTGGACGGTATTCCGGGCAAAGACGTGCAGCTGACGATAGATTCGCGGTTGCAGCAGAAGGCTTTTGAGTTGTTTGGCGAGGAGAGCGGCGCCGCCGTGCTGCTTGACGTACATACCGGCGAAATTCTGGCCTTTGTGTCGGCACCCTCATTTGACCCGAACATGATGACGCAGGGACTGAGCACAGAAGACTGGAACGCGCTGCTGCACAATGAGCGGAATCCTCTGACCGACAAGGCGATTTCCGGGCAGTATTCACCGGGTTCGACGTTTAAGATGATTGTGGCGCTGGCCGCTTTGGAAGCCGGCGTCATCAAACCGGAAACGCGTACGTACTGCGCAGGCAAAATGTTTTTGGGCAACCATGCCTTTCACTGTTGGAAAAAAGAAGGACACGGGCATCTTAACGTTGTTGAGGCGTTGCAGCATTCCTGCGATATTTTCTTCTATGAAACGGCTCAGAAACTGGGAATCGAAAAAATTGCCGATATGGCGCGTCGTTTCGGTCTCGGTTCTAAAATCAACATCGGTCTGGAAAACGAGAAAGCCGGTTTGATTCCGGACAAGGAGTGGAAACTCAGGCGTTTTGGCGAGCCGTGGCAGCAGGGTGAAAGCCTGATTTCCGGTATCGGGCAGGGATATATTCTGACCACGCCCCTGCAATTGGCGACGATGACCGCGCGGCTGGTTAACGGCGGTTATGAGATTAAGCCGACATTTTTGAAAGTTTCGGACGGCGAAAAGAGCAAAATTAAGAAAATAGACGTATCTCCGGCCAATCTGGAGTTGATTAAAGAGGGCATGTATGCGGTTGTCAACAAGCCCGGCGGTACGGCCTGGCGTTCTCAGTTCGATTATCACGGTCAAAGGATGGGCGGTAAAACCGGTACGACTCAGGTACGCCGAATTACGATGAAAGAACGCCGCGAAGGCATCAAAAAGGAGAGCGAGCTTCCCTGGCGCCTGCGTAACCATGCGTTGTTTGTTGGCTATGCGCCGCATGACAATCCGAAATATGCGGTGGCGGTGTTGGTTGAACACGGCGGCGGCGGTTCTTCGGTTGCGGCACCGTTGGCCGGAAAAATTCTGAGAGAGGCGATTATGCTGGATCCCACCCGGGAAGAGGTTCGTTAGGAGCAGGTTGGAAAATGTATAAACCTTATGAAACAAGTTTCAGAAACCAAAGCATGACTATTCGCGAAAAGCTTTATAACATCAGTTTTTCGTATGTGATGTTTATTGTTATTCTTGCCGCCATCGGCATTGTCATGCTGTATTCGGCAGCCAACGGCAATTGGAGCCCTTGGGCGATTAACCAGCTGATACGTTTCGGCATGGGGTTTGCGGTAATGATTGTGCTGGCGCTGACAGACATTAAGCTGTTGCTGCGTTATGCCTATATATTTTATTTCATTACGCTGATTCTTCTGGTGGTGGTGGAAGTGGCCGGGCATACGGGTATGGGTGCCACCCGCTGGATTAACCTCGGCTTTATCAAGCTGCAGCCGTCGGAGTTTATGAAAATAGCCATGGTTTTGGTGTTGGCACGTTATTTTCATACGTCGTCGCTGCAGAGTATTGAGAGCGTGCGCGGCATTATTCCGCCGCTGCTGATGGCAATATTTCCGGCATTTCTGATTGTGTTACAGCCGGATTTGGGAACGGCGCTGATGCTTATTTTTACGACGGCGGCGATGTTTTTTGCCGTCGGAGTGCAGATTTGGAAATTTGTCGTCGTTTTTATCGGCGGACTGGTAACCATTCCTTTCGCATGGCATTTTCTGCATGATTATCAGCAGAACCGCGTGCTGACTTTTCTGAATCCCGAACGTGATCCGCTGGGTGCCGGTTATCATATTATTCAGTCGAAAATTGCGCTGGGTTCCGGCGGCGTGTTCGGCAAAGGATTCCTGAAAGGGTCGCAAAGCCATTTAAACTTTTTGCCCGAGAAACATACCGACTTTATTTTTACGATGCTTTCCGAGGAGTTTGGTTTGGTCGGTGCGGTTCTGGTCGTGATTTTAAATATTCTGATTCTGGCTTACAGCTATTCTTTTGCGCTTAAGAGCACGAGTTATTTCGGCAAGCTGCTGGCCATCGGTTTGGCGACTAACTATTTTATGTATGTCTTTATTAATATTGCGATGGTTTTGGGGTTGCTGCCGGTGGTTGGTATCCCGCTGCCACTGATCTCCTACGGCGGTACGGTTATGCTTTCCATTATGGCCTCTTTCGGCATTATCCTTTGCGTACATATTAATCGGAACGTTCCGCTCGGCAAGGATTAAACCTTGTATAAAGGGAAAAGAATACCGGATTTGCGGGGTACTGTGACGCCAAAAAATTTTTCCTCTTATAAGTTTTACTTTCCGGGGGGTAAAGCTTTGCACGGTTAAATCCGTAAAGGCAGAATAAAAAACCCGTTTTTCAGACAAAAACGGGTTTTTGCGATTAGTCCCTTTCCCGGGGTGGGATATGTGCGGGGAGTGCCAGCATCGGTTTACCGGGTTCCTTTTGTTCTTTTTCATGTCCCGGCCGCTGTTTCCGCTGAATGTTTTCCTTTATTTGTTCGGCGCTTTTGGTCGGCGTAATGTCGCCGTTGTAAATACCGAGTTTGATTTTGACCTGATTGGGCAATGTTTTCAAATAAGGGGCGTTGACATTGACTTTTTCCGGCGCGTCCTTAACCTTCATATCGAATTCAAGGGCTGCGGCAAGCAGTTTGTCTCGGAACTCGTCGGTCTGAATGTCTTTGAACGCGATGACTTTGATGCCGTTTTTACGATTGGCCTCCATCATCATTCGGAAATATTCGTAATCTAACGGATTGCCGTCTTTGGAGCCCATGTCGACCTTGACGCTGCCGCGGTTGTCGGTTTTTTCAAAGCTGTACCGGGCACCGCTGTCCTGTGGGTTCTCGGCAGCGTAAGCTTCTGAGGGAATTATGTCGACAATTACAGACTGTTGGTCGGCTTTGACAGCCGTAACGGTGCGTTTGGGCTGACCGTTGCGGTCGAGATCCTTTTGACAGCGTTCTTTAAGCGGTTTAATCCATTTGTCGGCAAAGGACCCTTCAATGACAACAGGCAGCCTTTCGCCTTTTTCAATCGGAACGGGGGTGCTGTTAACGATGGCCTGCGGCTGTTTTTCTGTCTTACGGACAAGTCCGGACAACTGCTCGGGGGGAATGAACCCTTTGCCTTTGACATAAAGTCTGGCCAGAGCGTTGAGATCGGTAATTTCGTATCCCTGAGCGATAAGATTTTCACGATACTCGTCGAAAGGCGTTTTGTCCGAGCTATGCCGTTTTATATTGTCGGTTTGTTCGTTTATTTGTTGATTGCGGTTGCCGTTGCGTGTTCCTTCATTGCGCCTGTCTTTTTTGTCATCTCGGGCTTCCTGGCTGCCGTCATGCCGAGTCTGACTGTTTCTTTCGTCGTTTCTGCGCTCAGAACGGTTGCCGTTTTTGGCGTTGCCGCGAGGTTTGCGTTCGGGGAAAGTTACAAATTCGCCGATTTGTCTGTAATCCAGCCGGCCGCGGATTGAACGGAACTTTTCCCACAGCCCGTTTTCGTCGTTAATGACAATGCCTTTTTCCTGTAGGCGGCTTTTGTATTCTTCAAAGCGTTCGCGCTGGGTCTTGCGCGTTTTCTTTTCTTTGCTTCCTTCTGTTGGGGAGGTTGTTTCGACATGGCCGGCGGCAGTCTCTTCGAGCCGGATGTCAGCCAGAGCTTCAAAGCTGTTGAGTCTTGTTTGCTTTTTGCCGTTTGGGGGTGTTGACGGTTTTGTGCTTGTATCTGTCGCTGCCGTTTTTTCTTTTTTTACGGCTTCGGTAGGGGTTGAAGATTCGGTCTTTGAGGAAACGGCGTCGTTTTCTTCGACGCAGTTCTGGTAGATGCGTGCCGGCATTCGTTCTTCGCCGTAAATTTTAAATGCCAGTTTCAGCGCTTTTTCGTTTTTTATTTTTGCACCCAGAGAAACAAGCGTATCGCGGTATTCTTCAAATCTGACTTCCCATTCTTCTTTTTTGGGCGGCATGGTGCTTCCTCCTCCGATTTTAATATGAGGTCAATATAGCACAAAAAAAGTTTTTTGTCTATTTTTTTTATTGGCCGAGCAGTTGTTCCAGTTCGTCCAGAGTTTGAGCCTTGAGATAGGGATTGCAGCGTTTTTCGAGGCCGATTGATACGGGACCGGCCGGAAGTCCTCTGCCGAGGCGCACCTGAGCTTCGGCGACATATCTGCGCAGTTCCGGATTGTGGGGGTCATTATGAACGGCGAAAGCCATGCCGTGCATGGTATATTCGTGTCCCGGATAAAACAGGGTATCGTCCGGGAGTTTTTTTATTTTATTCAGGGAAGCGAACATTTCTTTGGGCGTCCCTTCAAACAGGCCGCCTATGCAGAGGTTGAACAAAGTGTCGCCGGTAAACAACGCTTTGTCGTCGGGAAAGTACCAGAGGATGTGGCCGCGGGTGTGTCCGTCAACTCTGATGATTTCGGCTTTGGTGTTGCCCAGCATCCAAATGTCGCCGTCTTTGACTGTTTCGTCAAGGCCGGGGATGCGGTTTGCGTCGTATTCGGCGCCGACGACTCTGGCATGAAAGAAGTTTTTGATTTCAAGATTGGCATCAGTATGATCATAATGATGATGCGTGTTAAGAATGTAGGACGGTTTGCGTCCGAGCTGCTCACAACGGCTAATGACGGGTTCCGCTTCCGACGGATCAACAACGGCAGAGACGCCGGTTGCCTTGTCGGTCAGCAGGTACGCGTAATTGTCCATGCGTCCGGCGCGGCACAATATCGTTTCAATGTCTAGACTCATTTATACCTCGTTTGTTTTAATCAGAGATAGTCGTCGGGATTGATTTCGTCAATCTGCTGCGGCGAAATATACTGTTCGGCATAATCCATATATACTTTGCCGGTAATAAAAACCTTGTACAGGTCAGGGTCAATGTGGCCGGTATTTTTCATCTCCTGCATAATGCGCAGGACTTCGGAAAGCTTTTTGGGTTCTTTATACGGGCGGTCGTTGGCTGTCAACGCCTCAAAGATGTCGGCGATGGCCATGATTTTGGCCGGAACGGACATTTCGTCGCCGGTAAGGCCGTTGGGATAGCCTTTGCCGTCGACGCGTTCATGGTGGGCGCCGGCATATTCGACGACTTTGGACAGTTCTTTGGGGAAAGGCAGCGCCTTGAGCATGTCGATGGTAACGACGATATGTTCGTTGATTTTTTCCCGCTCTTCCTTGTTGATGGTTCCCTGACGGATTTCAAGATTATAGAGTTCGCCGCGGTTATATTGTCCGAAAATGTGGTCGTCGCGGTTTTGGAGCAGGTTTTCCCAGCTTGGGCGCTCATAGAGTTCCGGCCATCTGACGTTGTCGCGTTCGGCCCAGGAAAGTCCGAGCATGCGGTTGAAATAGCGAATGAACTTTATTTTGGAAAGGCGCTCCAGCCGCTGAATGTCGTCGTCGGTCAACGGCGCGTCACCGATGTTGCAGTCGGCGATGAAAGCGAAATCATTTTCCAGCTGTTTGACTTTGCTGACAAATTCGGCCTGAAGATTTTCCTGCTTGTCGACGTTGTTCAAGCGTTTTTTGAGGTATTCGATGTGAGCGTCGCGACGCAGAATCTCAAAACGGTTACGGATTTCGTGAATACGGTTGTAAATGGTTTCAAGCTTGGTGGCTTTGTCGACAATGTATTCAGGCGTAGTAACCTTGCCGCAGTCGTGCAGCCAGGAAGCAATATGCAGCGCGTACCAGTCTTCGGGACTCATTTCGAAATTGCGCAGCGGGCCGCTTTCTTCCTGTACCGCGGCGGTTGCCAGCAGGCGGGCAATGACCGGAACGCGCTGGCAGTGTGCGCCGGTATAGGGCGATTTGGCGTCGATGGCGCGGGCCAGAACTTCAATGAAAGATTCCAAAAGCTGGCCGTAGGCTTCGTTCATGCGGCGGTTTTCGAGAACCAGACCGGCCAAGGACAAAACAGACTGAACGGTTTTCTGCATTTCGGAAGTAAAGACGACGGTTTTGCCGTTGTAGTCCTGCGGATTGACAAACTGAGCAATGCCGACGATGTTTTCCTTGCGGCTGACGATCGGGAGCGTAAGAACCGAAATCGTGCGGTAGGCATTGGTTTCGTCGTAAGCGACAAAGAAAGAGTTGTCCAAGTCGGGCGAGCCATACAGGTTGGCGGTGTTGACGACCTCGTTGTTAAAATAGCAGGTTTCGACGACCGATTTCGGATTTTTGGTTTTGCGTTCGGGCAAATATACGGTCTGGAACAGCGTCAGGTTGTCTGAGCCGCGCAGCGCGGTGCGCTGAGACTTGTTGAAACTGTAATCCAGACTGAGGAAATTGTCGTCATTCAGGGTGTAGAAAAAGCCGCAGTCGGCGTTGCATATGTTAGCGGCCGTGTCCATGATGTTTTCGATGACGACGGTAAAATCCTTCTCGGCAATGAGAAGATTGTTGAGTTTCAGTAAGTCGGGCAGAATGTCTGCATTGGCGGCCAAATTCTTTATTCCTCTGCTAATTATTTGTCATATTATATAGACAGGGACTCGATATAATCAAGGAATTTTGCAAAGCTTGCACATTTTAACGCCGCCGCGTCAACTGATGCGGGAAATCAGGTAGTTTACGTCGTCTTCGTTGAGGTCTTCGCCGGCGCTGCCGAAAGTCAAAATACGCTCAATTACCTTATGGATAAAGGAGCTGCGGTCAGAGCGGCGGCAGTCGAAACGGATGTCCTTGATAACGTTCAAGGCGCTGAAGACAGCCGGAAACATGCTTTTGGGAATGAAAGCCTTGCGCAGCAGGTTGCGAATCATAAAATCCAGCTGCGTGTTATACAGAATTTTGCGGACTTCGGTAATCGGCGTGTTGGACAAGTAGACCAGCGCATATTCAAAAAACTTCAAGTCGCCCATGCAAACGGCGCGGACGACCAAAGTCGGCGTCAGCCGGTTGGATGTGTACAGCTGATGCACCAGCTCTTCAATCTGCTTGTCGGAGCTGTATTCTTCGGAAATTTTCAGCGTCGCCTTTTCTTTGACCTGTTCAATGATGTCGGTGGCGATGTTGTCCGGCAGGTTATGCGAAACAATCAGGTGGCGTTGCAGTTCTTCGGAAAGGGAGTTGACGATTTTTTCAATAACCGAAACCGGCAGTTCGGCGCGATAAACCAGCCGTTTTTTGATGTTGTCGCTTTCCGGATATTTTTGTACGATGCTGGTGTAAGTGCTTTCAAGAATCCGGGCCGAATCGTTTGAAATCAGTGTGCCGACAACTTCTTCCGGACATTTGTCGACAATGTACTGCGAAATGTCTTCAGAAAGGTTTTGGCGCTGGGCGACGGCTTTCTGCTTGTCGATGTTCTGCATTTCAAGAATGCTGATCAGGTCTTCCCGGGTCAGGTTGGCATAATGTTTGATGAACGGAACGGCAACGCTGGCCTGATCGTTTATCAGCCTGAACGCGACGTCGCGGGGAATGCTTTTGCAGTTTTTCAGGCTGTCGGAGAGAATTTCGCGAACCTTGACCTCAATGTCTTCAACCATGATGCGGAAAATGTCTTCGGCCAGTTTGAGGCCTCTTTCGGTAATCCGTCCGCCGTCGTAATAAGCCGTAACTTTGCGGGCCGTATTGCCTTTGTTTTCTACGGAAGGGTTCTGGGATAAAAGTTTTATGTCGTTTGCAGTTAAGACGTTCTTATCCATGGGACAACCTGTATGTGTTTACCATATTTCTATGATAATGTATTATTGTACAAAAATCTCATTAATTTTTTGTTACAAATCTGCATATATAATACGCGGTCTTTCCGTTTAGTCAAATTTTTTTTATTTTTTGTCCTCTAAGTCGGGCAGCCTGACGAAACCGAGTTCGGCTTCGTCAAAATTGGTCAGTTCATAGAAAGTTATGGTGTAGTCCAGCAATCCGGCAAAGTTTTTGAGATTGGAGTCAAACAACATGGTATGGGCCAGAGAACGTCCGAAGACCGGTTTTTCGCGGTATTCGATTTCGGCGCGGTAAAGGCGCATTTGTTCATAGTTAACGCTGCTGTTGAGGCGCAGTGCATAAGATTTCATCGAATCGTAAAGGCTGGGAAAAGTCTTGTAGCGATAACTTTGGTCCTGCCGGTCGTCTTGGGGTTTAAGACCTTTGTCGGTGTACCAGGCGAGTTCCTTATACAGCGAGTTTCCCTCGCGGACGATGCGATTGGTTCCCCAGTCGCTTTCGATGGCTGCGGCGGCCATTAACAGGGACGGCGGCACGATATCGACCTTGAGTTCCAGCCGTTTGAGCAGGATATCGTAACGGCGCCGGCCTTTCATGCGGGTAAAAATGTCGTATTTGACAGCTTTTTCCTCAACAAACCTTTCCTGTTCGGGAGTAAGGTCGGCGCCTTCCAAAAATGCGGCGCGCAGTTCGCGTACGGCCAGCCGCTCTTCGCGAAGTTCGTCACTCAGCTTCAGCGCCAGCGGGCCGATAATCTGCAGGAACAGTTTGTTGCGCCGGTTGGCGTCGGAAATCCTGTCAAAGTCAGTCGGCAGATTGGTGAGAAAGATGGGGGGATAAACCCAGTCGGGCATATAAATGTAATCTTTATAGCCGTACAGTTCGTATTGCTTTTCCAGCTGGGCAACGGTAACGTCGGTCAGGTAGAGACCGTCCGGCCGGATATCCACTTTGGTTTTGGCTGCGGCATTTGCGGCGGCAACCAGAAAGACGGACAAGAACAACCGGAACAGAATTTTTTTCATTTAAGCATCTTTATCGTAGTTTTCGACGGATTTTACTTCGGGAATATAGGTTTTGAGAATTTTTTCCACTCCTTCTTTCAACGTGACCAGAGCATAGGGACACCCCTTGCAGTTGCCTTGCAGTTCGACATATACGACACCGTTTTCGAAATTTCTGAAGACGATGTCGCCGCCGTCCTGGCGAATGGCCGGACGAATACGGGCGTTGATCAGGCTGGTAATTTCGCGAATGACGTTTTCCGGGCTGCGGTCGGCCGGATTTTCGACGACGGCCTGTTCGCCGGTGGCAAAGAAATCCATAATTTCCGCGAGTATCTGCGGTTTGAGATCGTCCCAGGACGCGTTGTCTTCCTTTGTGACCGAAATCATGTCGGAAGTGAGAAAGACCGATCTGACGCCGCCGAGGTCGAAAATGGCTTCGGCCAACGGCGATTTGCGCAGAGATTTGGCGTCAACAAATTCGGCCGTGCCGGAACGCAGAACTTTTTCGGCCGGAAAGAAGTTGATAACGTTGACGTCTGGGGTAATCTGGGTTTCAATAAGCATAGGTTATTCCTTGTTTGGTGCAGGTGTATTGATTTTGTCGACAATCCGGCTCATCAGCGTCTGAGCTTTCAGAACATAGAATCCCAGGGCAGCGAGATGATTTGGCGCGCCGAGACTGTCGAGTTTGCCGTTGCGGACAACGGCCGGGTTGATTTGTGCCGCGTTTTCCAGAGCTTTGAGCATGGACGTCCAGATACCGTAGGCGTCTTTTTTGACAATGATGTTTTTGTAGTCGTGCCCGAGCGCCTTAAACAGCAGATAGTAAGCATAGGCCTTGCCCTGTCCGTAATAGAAAACATCGTCGGCTTTCGTGTCAATCAAATCTGCGCTGTTTTCGCGGATTTGGCGTTCCAGCTGCCGGGTGGCGTTTTTCCAGAGATCCGAGCGGGCACGGTTCAGAAGCAGGGTCAGGTCTTCAGGGTTTTTGTACCAGACTTCGCTGCCGTCGGCCAGCGCGGCATTGAACTTTATCAGGTGTTTGCGTGCCTTGCGGTATTGGGTATTGGCCGAAGGTGCCGGCAACAGCCGGTTGGTCGGCGAAAACATCCATACCGTTCCCGGATATTTGAGCAGAACGGCGGCTTCCTGCAGGTGGTGCGGCAAATCTTCAGCCATGACAAGATTGCCGGTGCGCTCGGCAAAGCCGGAGGAGAACTTGGCCAGCGTGTCAAACATGCCGAGCTGGAACGCCGGCATGTTGTCGAGAAAATAAGACGGAAAGAAGAACGGCAGGTTCGGCGTCCACATTTTTTCGTTAACTTCGCGGTTAATGATGAATGCCATCATGTCGACCGTTGCCGACTGATTGGTTTCAGGCTTCTTGATTTCGTAAGAAGTGTTGGTGTCGATGCTGCTGACCATCAGACCGCCAATCGGGTAATAGAGAAAAACCAGTGCCGCAAAAGCAATCAGAATAACATGCCACCAGGAACTGACGAACAAAACCAGATAGTCCGGAAGACGCGAAAGCCGGGGCAAAACTTTTTGTTTGAAAAAGGCTGCCGTGCGGCTGGTCAGGTCTTTAAACTGAAACTTTGGCATTATTTTTCCTCTTGCGTTTTAACATTTTCAGAATTTCGCTGATGTCCAGCACCCGAGTCAGTTTAGCGAAGAGCAGAAAACTTGCAAGCCCCAAAATGCCCAACAGCCCTAAAACGGCGATTTTAGGCAGAATGGGGAAAGCCAGCCAGTTGCCGAAACCGAAATTGATGCCGGTCTGAATACCAAGCATTATAATGCCCATCAGCAGCGAAGACAAGGCAATCAGCAGGATTTTTTTGACAAGTTCGGGTGAAAACCGCCAATAAGCGCGTTTTTTGAGACCGCGGACATACTGCCAGAGCGAGATGACGGCGGCCAGTGTCGTGGCGGCGGCAATGCCGACGTGACCGAACGGCTTCATCAGCAGCAGGGCAAAAACAATATTGGCAATCAGTACGACGACAGAATATTTGACGGGCGTTTTGGTGTCGCCGCGGGCAAAGAAATTGGGGGCCAGCGCTTTGACGACGACATAAAGCGGCAGTCCGACGGCATAGGCAATCAGGGCGTTGGCGGTCATAACCGTATCATGCGCGCCGAATTTGCCGTGCTGGAAGAGAATGTTAATAATCGGCTCGGCGAGGATAACCAGCATGACTGCCGCGGGCAGCGAAAGCAGGATGCCGTATTCGACGGCTTTGTCCTGTGTGCGGCGGGCTTCTTCATTGTCGCCGGTTTTGAGCTGGCGGGAAAGAATAGGCAGCAATGCGACGCCGATGGCGGCGCCGACGACGCCGAGCGGCAGCTGCTGCATGCGGTTTGCATAATAAAGCCAGGATATGGCGCCGGTGCCGACCAGCGAAACCAGAACCGTGTCGACAAACATGTTAATCTGATAGACGCCGGCGCCGAGCATCCCGGGAGCGATGCGGCGAAACAGCGTTTTGATTTCGGGGTCGCGAACCAGCCGGCCGATGTTGAAATGGGGGCGGACAAACACGCCTTCGCGCCGCAGAAACCAGCTTAGCCAGAGGATTTCGAGAAAGCCGGCAACCGTGACGCCGACAGCGATGCCGTGGGCCGGCGAAATACCGAAAGGAGCGAACAGAAAAGCCGAAACCGCCATCATCAGGTTCAGAATAACCGGCGACGCGGCCGGCGCGGCAAAGCGTCCCAGCGAATTCAGAATCCCGGACTGAAAAGAAACGATGGAAACAAACAGCAGAAAGGGGAAGGTTATGCGGGACAGGACAACCGCCAGTTCAACCTTGCCGCCGCTTTCGGCGAATCCTGGCGCTAAAGCGACGACAACCGCCGGCATGAAAATTTCCATCAGTATAATGAACAGAGTCAGAAAAAATACCAGTACGGAAATGGCCTGTGCGGCGAATCTGATGCCGTTTTCGCGTTCGCCGACCGCCAGTTTCTGCGAGAGCATCGGAACGAAGGCGGTCGTAAAGGCGCCTTCGCCGAAAAGACTGCGGAAGAAATTGGGGAGTTTGAAGGCGACAAAAAAAGCGTCGGAAACGGCGCCGGCTCCGAGAATGTTGGCCAAAACCATATCCCGGACAAAACCGGTAATGCGGCTGATGAGCGTGAAGCCTCCGAATGCGGCGATTGATTTGAAAAGTGACATGTTTTTCCGTCGATTTTTTCTAAAAAACTGTTATTTGTTAAGACAATTTTATTGATTTGCCGGTAGTATATTGTATAAATAGCTAATAATCTATTTATATTGTGCAGTTTCCGACAAGTTTGTTGTTGACAAAACAGGATTATATTGCGATAATAGACAAAAAGAAGCAGAGAATATTTGGGAGAAGTTTTATGTCTGACTTAAAAGAAAAAGCCGAAAAGGCCAAGGAAAAGGTATACAGAAAACGTTTCATCAATAAAATGGTGGAGCATGTCGGGACGACCGTTCTGCAGGAAGATGGCAAAGCCGTTGGCAAAAAGGCCGAGCGCGGCGAATATTTTATTGCCCGCGTCAACAAGGTTTGGGGAAATGTGATGGGCAGATACCCTTCCGGCAATGATAATCCCTATAATGATGAAAAGAGCAAATCGCCGATTGGAAATTTGAGAATTGTCAAAGGACTGGAAGCTTCGGAAATCGACAAAATGGCGGAGCATGACAGGCGCAAGACCAAAGAAATGTCGTTCAGCAATGCGGCAGAGGCAGAAAGAAATTAAGTTAACCGCTGTCAGACTAATCTTCTTTGATATGAAAAATTGACCTGCTGAAAAGCAGGTCTTTTATTATGTGTAAAGTGAAACAACGGCTTGACAAAATATGTCCAAAAAATATTGACGGTATATCTGAAGTATGATATTGTAAATCATATTTAATTATAAATTACCTTAATTATGAAAAAATTATTTTTACTTGGAAAGTCGGTTTTTTTCTTCTTTCTGAAATCAGGAAAATTAAACCAGATGTTGTGGGATGCGGTGAAAAGTGATGATCTGGAAACTGCGTATGTCGTACTCAAAGCCGGTGCCAATGTGTATGATTTTCATACAAGTAGATGGCCTGACCCTGCGGATCCCGACGGTATTTGTACGATTGAGAAGAAGGTATATCCTCTTGGTTGCGCAAGAAGCGAAGAGATGAAAAAGCTCTTGAATTACTTCGGTGTTTTAACGGACAAAAAACGTGAAGACAAGGCTCGTGTGGAACGAAAAAAACGAGAAAAGAAAGAGAGAGAAAGAGAGCAAAAAAGAATAGCGCGAAATCGTCGTTTTATTGAGAGGATTCTTCCGTCGCTTTAAAAAAACAGCCTGATTAAATCAGGCTGTTTTTGTTTGGTTTAAGAGGCCAGATCCGGTTTGGCACGCTTGCGGGCGATCGGATCCAGAATCCGTTTGCGCAGGCGGATGGTTTTCGGCGTGACTTCAAGGAGTTCGTCAGCCTGAATATAAGACAGTCCCTGTTCCAGCGTGAGTTTGCGCGGCGGAACCAAGTCAATCGCTTCGTCCTTGCCGGCAGCACGAATATTGGTAAGCTGTTTGGCTTTGGTCGGGTTGACTTCCAAGTCGTTGGACTTGGTATGTTCGCCGATTATCATGCCGACATATACCGGAACGCCGGCGTCAATGAACATCGGACCGCGGTCCTGCAGTTTCCAAAGCGAGTAGGCGATGGCGGTGCCGGCTTCGCTGGAGATAAGCACGCCGTTGCGGCGGGTGTCGATATCGCCTTTGTAAGGTTCGTAAGCATAGAAAATGCGGTTCATGACGCCGGTGCCGCGCGTATCAGTCAGAAATTCGGAGTGATAGCCGATAAGGCCGCGGGACGGTGCATGGAAAATCAGGCGGACTTTGTTGCCGACCTGCGAGGGAATCATTTCAATCAGTTCGGCGCGTTTTTGTCCGAGTTTTTCAACAACGACGCCCGAAAATTCCTCGTCAACGTCAACGACGACTTCTTCAACAGGTTCCAGCAACTGTCCGTTTTCATCTTTTTTCATCAGAACGCGCGGGCGGGAAATGGAAAGTTCGAAACCTTCACGGCGCATGGTTTCAATCAGAACGCCGAGCTGAAGCTCACCGCGTCCGGCGACTTCGAAAGAGTCCGTCGAATCGGTTTTGGATATGCGCAGGGCAATATTGCCTTCGGCTTCTTTGCAAAGGCGGTCCCAAATCATGCGGGAGGTAACTTTGTCACCTTCGCGTCCGGCCAACGGCGAATCGTTGACCGAGAAAGTCATGGCCAGAGTCGGCGGGTCAATCGGCTGCGCGTGAATGGCTTCGGAAACTTCCGGCGCGCAGATGGTGTCGGCAACCGTTCCCTTGACAATACCGGCAACGGCAATGATATCGCCGGCATGAGCTTCGTCTTTGCTGACGCGGTTGAGGCCTTCATAAGCCAGAATTTTGGTAATACGGGTGCGTTCGACTTCGCCCTGTTCGTTGATGACTTTGACCGAATCATTGACCTTCAGGCTGCCGGAGTGTATTTTTCCGGTCAGAATGCGGCCGATGAACTTGTCGGCTTCCAGCGTGGTAGCCAGCATGGAGAACGGTTTGTCGGGTTCGCAGACCGGTTCCGGCACATAAGACAGAATCAGTTCAAACAGCGGGGTAAGGTCTTTCTTTTCGTCGTTCATGTCCTTGACGGCCCAGCCGTTGCGTCCCGAAGCGTACAGAACCGGGAAGTCGAGCTGTTCGTCACTGGCGTTGAGGCTGACAAAGAGGTCAAAGATTTCGTTCAGAACCTCGTCGACGCGTGCGTCGGACTTGTCTGCCTTATTGATTACGACAATCGGTTTGAGGCCGACTTTTAAGGCTTTGCCCAGAACGAACTTGGTCTGAGGCATCGGGCCTTCCGACGAATCGACGAGCAGGACAACACCGTCAACCATGGACATGATGCGTTCGACTTCGCCGCCGAAATCCGCGTGGCCCGGGGTGTCGACAATATTAATATGCGTGTCTTTCCACTGAACGGAAGTGCATTTGGACAGAATGGTAATGCCGCGTTCTCTTTCCAGATCGTTGCTGTCCATAACGCAGGTTTCGACTTTCTGGTTTTCGCGGAAGGTTCCGCTCTGTTTCAGAAGGCCATCCACCAAAGTGGTTTTGCCGTGGTCGACGTGGGCAATAATGGCAATGTTTCTTCTCTTCATGTTTTTTCTTTCCTAAAAACTTGTCGTGTCATGGGCTTAACCGCCCATGTACTGCCTTTGTGCACATTGCGGCGCTTCTTTTGACGGAGCCGTTGCGTAAGGAAAAATGTGCACTTAAATTCCGGCAGTAATTAAATTCGCCCTACAATACCGCTTTAAAATTAAAATTCAAGATTTTAGTGAAATATCTGATTGAAAAGTTTGTGCAATGATGTTAAATCATTTCCGATTTAAAACATATTTTTCTGAGCCTGATATTATTCGGCCCGAGAAGCTTCTTGTATTTAGCTGAAATTTTTTATTCACTTAAATATTTTTGCTTTATGGATTCAATTATTTTTATTGCAGCGGCGGTTTATGTGTGTATTTTGATCGTTTTGGGCGGATACTGTTCATGCAGGCGTTTTCGCGAAATGACCGGAAACAGCTTCTCCGAGCGCAAAGACACCGATTTGTTTGTGCTTCGCAATTATTTCGATGCCGGACTGGTGCCGAAAATGCCAAGAATTGCACTGGTTGAATGTCTGACGGTCTTAGGGTTGTTTTTGTCTTTGACCGCAGCGCCCGACGGCGAGATATTTACCGCCGGCGCCATGCAGTTTGCCTGGGTGCTGGTTCTGTCTCTGGGAACTGCCTTTTTGTCAGTCAGAATTGTGATTTTTTTGTCGCAGTTTCTGGTCGACATATGTTTCGTTCTGTTTCTGACGGTTATAGCCGCCGTTCTTTTAATCGGCCGGCGGCGAATGAGACTTTGGAAATAGATGTCGGTATCAAAAAAAGCCCTCTCCTGGGAGAGGGCTTTAATTTAGGCTCTTTTGCCGTATTGGCGGAGGCGGTTGCGGACAAAGCCGCGCAGCGAAACCTCCGGACGGGCGCCGTAATGGCTGATGATCTCGGCCGCGCAGATGCCGCCGATCATGGCGCAGGTGCCAAGGCTGCGTTCCTGGGTTATGCCATACAGAAAACCGGCGGCATACAAATCGCCGGCACCGGTCGAATCGACGACGTCGTCGACTTTTTCGGCTTCGACAAAGATTTTGACGCGGCCGTTGACAACGACCGAACCTTTGGCGTTGCGGGTAACGGCGGCGATTTCGACCAGCGGCTTGACCAAATCGAGCGCTTTGTAGAAGTCGTCTTCGGCAAACAGGGTTTTGAGTTCTTCCTCATTGCCGAAAAGAATGTCGACATGGTCTTTTATCAAATTGACGATTTCATCCTTGTTGCGCAGCAGGCAGGATTTGTCTGACAGGCTGAACGCGACTTTGCGGTTGTGTTTGTGCGCCAGTTCGCAGGCTTTGATGACGGCTTCCTTGGCAGAGCCTTCGTCCCACAGGTAACCCTCCAGATAGGTAATTTTGGCAGCGCGGATGGTTTCTTCGTCGATGTCGGCAACGGTCAGGCGTTTGGAGGCACCGAGATAAGTGAACATGGAGCGTTCGGCGTCCGGCGTAACCAGAACAATGCTGCGGCCGGTGGAGGGGCCTTCGGTCAGCGGCTTGGTAAAGAAATCAATGCCGGCGGCGCCGATGTTGCGCTGGAATTCCTGTCCGAGTTCGTCGTCATGGACTTTGCCGATGAAAGCGCAGTCGGAGCCCAGCGAAGCGAGGCCGGAAACGGTATTGGCCGCCGAACCTCCGGAAACCTCGCGTTCGGGAATGAGGTCGGCATAGATTTTGCCGGCGTCGGCCGCTTCGACCAGCGTCATGCCGCCTTTGGGCAGGCTGCGTTCCCGGAGAAAGCCGTCGCCAACCTTGGCCAGAACGTCGACGATGGCGTTGCCGATGCCGACGACATCATAAAGGGTGGAATCTTTGTTAATCATTTTGTTATCCTAAATTCAGTTGCTTTTATCCGAGTTTTAATATGCTTTGGGCAAACAGGCAAGAGGGCAAATAAAAAAAAGACCTTTAAACAAAGGCCTTTTTTTCAGAAAATTGTTCCGACAAACGGATTATTCGTTAGCGTTCGGCCAGTTGGCGGCATTTTCAGCGTTGAATTTAACCCATTTTTCGTCAGCTTCGTCATCGGGAGTGATTGCTTCCTGCGGGCATTCGGAAATGCATACGCCGCAGCTGATGCAGGTATCGGGATCGATAACCAGCTGAGTTTCGCCTTCATGGAAAGCGTCTACCGGGCAGACGTCTACGCAGGATTTGCATTTGACGCAAGCGTCATTAACAACAGAAACCATAATATAACTCCTAATTTAGTTCATTTAAACATCGGCTCCAATTTAGCAATTTTATCCTGAAATGCAAGCAAAAAAGACAGAGGGGGATTTTTTTGCCCGGCAAACTTGCGAAACGGCGCGCCGCTTCCCATATATTAGGATAAATCGGAAGAAATATTTTTCGGGAGAAGGAACAAATGAGCGACAAGTTGAATTTTCAGGCCGATGTCAGCAAAATGCTCGATATTGTGGTCAATTCGCTGTATTCGGAAAAGCAGATTTTTCTGCGCGAACTGATTTCGAATGCCAGCGACGCCTGCGACAAGCTGAAATATATGGCGCTGACGCATCCGGACATTGCCAGAGAATCCGGAGAAATGAAAATTTGGATTACGCCGGATGCGGAGAAAAACACGCTGACAGTGGCCGACAACGGTATCGGCATGAATCGTGACGACCTGATTAACCATCTGGGCACGATTGCCAAGTCGGGTACGGCCGATTTTGTGAAAAACGCTTCCGACAACGGTTCGGCGGTGGATTTGATCGGGCAGTTCGGCGTCGGGTTTTACTCAGCGTTTATGGTGGCCGACAAGGTTGAAATCCTGACCCGGCGCGCCGGCGAAGACAAAGCCTGGTTCTGGGTTTCAAACGGCGTGGACGGCTTCGAAATCCGCGAGGCGGAGAAGAAGACCAACGGAACGGAGATTAAACTGTTTTTGAAACAGGACGAGAAAAACTACACCGACAGCATTTATCTGCGGCAGATTATCCGCACCTATTCCGACCACATCAACTATCCGATCGTGCTGTGTCTGGGCGAGGCCGGCGAAGAAACCGTCAACAGCGCTTCGGCCCTGTGGACGCGCAACAAGGCCGAAATTACGCCGGAACAGTATAAGGAATTTTATCATCACGTTTCCAAAAATTTTGACGAACCCTGGATGACGCTGCATTTTAAGGCCGAGGGCAGCATTGAGTATACCGGGCTGCTCTATATTCCCGGAACGGCGCCGTATGACCTGTTTCAGCCGGATCGCAAACAGGGGCTGAAACTTTATGTCAACCGTGTGTTTATTTCCGAGAAGGTTGAGGAACTGCTGCCTTCTTATCTGCGCTTTGTGCGCGGCATTATCGACTCGTCGGATCTGCCGCTGAACATTTCCCGCGAGATGCTGCAGCAGTCGCCGCTGATTGCCAAAATCCGGCAGGGCACAGTTTCCAGAATCCTCAAGGAGCTGAAAAAACGGAGCAAGGATTATGAGGATTATAAAAAGTTCTGGGATGCTTTCGGCATTGCGTTTAAGGAAGGCATTTACGAGGATTTTGCCAACCGGGAGGAAATTGCCGGGCTGTCACGTTTCGTTTCGACCAACGACACCGGAAAGCTGACGTCGCTTGACGATTATATCGGCCGCGCGCAGCCGGAACAGAAGGCGATTTATTACATTACCGGCGATGACGTCAAGACGCTGGTCAATAATCCGCAGCTGGAGGCCTTTAAGGAAAAAGGTCTGGAAGTTTTGCTGCTGACCGACCCGATTGACGAGTTTTGGACACAAACGCTCGGAACATACAAGACTTTTGCCGTTAAGCATGTTTCGCAGGCAGATATTGACCTGTCGTTTAAGCGCGAAGGCCAAAAGGCGGAAGAGGGCGACCTGAAGAAGCTGACCGATTTGCTCGGCGAAATGTTTAAAAACGAGGTCGGCAAGGTCACGACCACCGACAAACTGACCAAATCTCCGGTCAGCCTGACGGTCGAGGCCGGGCAGATGAGCATTCATCTTGAGCGGCTGATGCGCAACCATCAGCAACAAACGGCATTTGCCAGCACGCGAATCCTGGAATTGAACCCGTATCATCCATTGATTATCCGGCTGGCAGAGGCAATGGGCGACGAAGCCCTGAAGCCGAAAGTCGAAGAAGTAGCGCGGCTGCTGCTGGATCAGGCGAAAATTGCCGAAGGCGAATGTATCAGCGACCCGTCTTTTTACAGCGAGAAGATGAGCGAGTATATTCTCAAATCGTTTTAATTTACAAAGTCCCGCTTCGGCGGGACTTTTCAGTTTGCCCGGTCGGCAAGTTTCAGTCGACCAGTTCTATTTTCATGCGCTTGTTCAGGCAAAAGCAAATATTGTTTATTTCGCCAAGAAAGCGCCGTTGGCCGTTTAAGTGCTCTTCAACGACATTCAGCGGTATCTCGCTTTGCGCGCTGAACTCTTCCGGCGTCAGCCCCTGCTCCGCCAAAGCCCGGCGAAAACTTTCGCCGTATTCCGAGCGCAGCCGCTGTAAATTCTGTTTTCTGATTTTATTTTCCATAACTTCCTCCATAAAAGGTTTTGCTAAAAACAAAACCGCTCCCAAAATGAGAGCGGAGGAGCTTCAAACTGTATAGAGACAGCACGCTTATTCGTCCGCAAAAGCGGCTTATTTCGCGTCATCCTCCACAGATGGAGGTTATAATCGGTTCTCTATAAGGAGCTTGAAGGCTCCGCCATAAGTCTAACCATTCTCATGGCGAGAGTAATTATAAAAGCCAAAATTCTATTTTGCAATCAGTATTCGGTCATTAAATTGATTTTAATCTTTTGGCGCTATGCTTCCGGCAGAGTAACAAAACAGGAAAATTACAATGATTTATGCGGCTTACGGCCTTGTTTTCGGCCTTTTTATCCCTTATCTGGCACGGCGTTTCAGCAAGTTTATGCCGGCAACGCCGGCTTATGCGCTGTATCGAATCCTCAAGCCGGTTCGCAGCGTTTCGCGAGCCAAACGCGCCGGCAACCCGGAATACCGGCGGCTGATGACCAGATACCGCATGCGCAGCATCGGCTGGGGAATCGTTGCCGCGGCAATCAGCTATCTGGCGGCGGAGCGGTTCAGCGACGTTTATATCGTCTGGTATCTGGGGCTGATTTGGACGCTGCTGCTGTTGACCGAAATCGATAACCGCATGATGCTGCTGCCGGATATTCTGACCGTGCCGCTGCTGATTGCCGGCTTTGCCTATTCGGTGTTTGTCAGCCAGTGGGTTATTCCGGCGGAAAGCGTGCTCGGCGCCGTAACCGGTTATATGCTGCCGGTGGTTGCCAGCGCGTTTCTGGTTTGGAAAAACAAGGACGCTTTCGGGGGCGGCGACATCAAACTGCTGGCGGCGCTGGGCGCCTGGCTGGGTATGGAGCTGGTAATATATACGATGATTTTGGCCAGCGTGCTGTTTGTGCTGTATGCGCTGGCACGGCGGATGCGGGTCGGCGCTTTCGGGCCGGCGATTACGATTGCCGCAATAATGATTGCTTTTTACTTTTTCTAGGCTAAAATGAAAGACCGGTAAGTTTTTTGAGGATATTGACCATGAAGAAAAATGCAGTTGAAACCGACAGACGCAGAGTGAAAAAACTGGTGGAAGGCAAAAACTTCGACTTTCTGATTATGTCGCTGATTTGTATGGACGCGGTCATTCTGGGGCTGATGACATCCGATGCGATGAACCGTTTCTTTGAAGGCGGGCTGTTTATTCTTGACCGTCTGTTTATGGCTATCTTCATTATCGAAATGATTATGAAGATTTTTGCTTTCGGCAAAAAGTTCTTCAAATCGGGCTGGAACGTGTTCGACTTTGCGGTCATTGCGATTTCTTCGGTACCGTTTGCCAGCTGGTTTATCATTTTCAGAACGTTTCGTCTGTTTCGCCTGCTGCGTTATGTCAACAAGTTTACGCGCCTTAAGCAGATGATTAACACCTTTTTGGCTTTGTTGCCGAATTTTATGGCCATGCTGCTGGTTATGGCGGTTTTCTTTTATGTTTTTGCAATTATGGCCGTTTGCCTGTTCGGTGACGTCTTTATCGAGTTTTCTGACCTGGGGTCTTCGCTGTTTGCTTTGTTGCAGGTGGTTACGCTGGACGGCTGGGCGTCAAACATCGCACGTCCGGTTATGGCGGTTTTTCCGCATTCCTGGCTGTTCTTTGTATCGTTTGTCTTTATTTCGTTCCTCATTACCGTTTCGTTCCTGATGAGTGTGGTTTCGGAAGTTGTGAGGAGGGCGTTTAATCTTAAGTCCCGCCTTTAAAACCTCGTATAACGGGGAACTAATACAGGAACGTTGGGTAATGTTCTATAATAAAAACGCCTCCGGCTTAAAAGCAGGAGGCGTTTTTCGGGTTCAGAAATTTTTTACATTTGGGCCCGGCCTTCTTTGAATTCGTCAAGCAGATGGTCGATGACAAGTTCTGTTTCCTTGTCGTACTTCATGTCCGACGTCAGAATCAGCAGAGTCATTGCCTGGCGCATGAAAACCTGTGTCCTTTTGTCGCTGCAGATGTCCGTGACCCTGATGCCGTCGATAATATAGTTTATCAGGGCCAGTTCTTTCTGTCGGATGATTTTGGCAAAGCAGTCGTAACCGTATTCGTAGCGTCCCATCAGCGCGCTGGTATACTCCTTGAGCACCTGAACGTCAGTTCTTTCGTGATATGCTTTGGCAAAAGCATAGACCAGCGTTTTGTAGGTAGGGCCGCTGAGTTTGGTATGCAGCTGGCGTCTGAACAGCAGTTCGTTTATCAGCTGCTTGTCCTTTTGCAGTCGTTGCCAGAATTTTTTAAACTGCCGGCGATACTTTTTTTGTTCATCGCCGAAAATTTTGTACACGTCGGCGGTGTAATGCAAGTCGCCGAGATTTTCAAAAACCCGCTTACGGATGTTTAAATTTTCCATAACTTAGTAAAGTTTTTTGTTAAAAATATTATAGTAGTTCAAGATACTCAGCAGCAGCTTCATATCCATTACATAGTCAGGGAACAGACAGACGACGGTCAGATAGCGTTTGAAAACGGGTTTCGTTTCGTCGTTGAAATAAATCTGTATGAGCCGGCAGAGCATGTCATGTTCCGCTTCACGCAGTTCCTTCAGGCTGTCGGTGTCGGGGCAGTTGTTTTTTGCTTCGTCTTGCAGCGTGAAAAAATATCTGCGGAGGGTCTCATCGGTTTCGGCATCGGCAAATTTTTGCAAAAGTTCCAAAGGCGTTTGGGAAAAATCGACCGGACCGACAACATTCAAAAGCTGTTTTTTTAAATCCTGTGCTTTCATATTTCTGAATTTTTTGGTGAATATATCTATACTAATAAGAAATCAGGCTTTTATTATTAGAATATTTGGCTTTTTTTGTCAAAAACAAATTATGGTCGGAAAGGAATTTTTTTGCCGCCGCGCTTGACAATGCTCTGGCGAAACACTAACTAAAGTACTAGAAAAATTTAATTCTGCTTAAACCAACCTATTAAAGGAGCTGAAAAGATTATGAAAATCAAACCATTACACGATCGTGTCGTCGTTAAAAGACTGGATGAGCTGACGAAAACCTCCGGCGGTATCATTATTCCGGATACGGCTAAGGAAAAGCCCAGCGAAGGTATCGTTGAGGCCGTCGGCGACGGTGCTCGTACCGAAGACGGAAAGGTTATTCCGATGTGCGTCAAGGTCGGCGACAAGGTTCTGTTTGCCAAATGGGGCGGCACCGAGGTCAAGCTGAACGGCGAAGACCGGGTCATTATGAAAGAGTCAGACATTCTGGCTGTCGTTGAAGAATAATTGTAGAAAAGGAAAATAACAATGGCTGCTAAAGATATTAAATTTGGAACAGACGCTCGTGCGAAAATGCTCAAAGGCGTTGAAATTCTGGCGAAAACCGTTAAGGTCACTTTGGGCCCGAAAGGCCGCAACGTCGTTTTGGACAAGTCTTACGGCGCGCCCAAGATTACCAAGGACGGCGTTTCGGTTGCCAAAGAGGTTGAACTCAGCGACAAGTTTGAGAACATGGGCGCCCAGTTGATTAAAGAAGTTGCCCAGAAGACGGCCGACAAGGCCGGCGACGGCACTACAACCGCTACGGTTCTGGCCGAAGCCATCATTCGCGAAGGCACCAAAGCCGTTGCGGCCGGTATGAATCCGATGGATTTGAAACGCGGTATCGACATGGCGGTCGAGGCTGTTGTCGCCGATGTCAAGTCGCGTTCGAAGGACATCAAAACTTCTGAGGAAATTGCCCAGGTCGGAACGATTTCGGCCAACGGCGACCGTTCAATCGGCGAATATCTGGCGCGCGCGATGGAAAAAGTCGGCAATGAAGGCGTTATTACGGTTGAAGACGCCAAAGGGCTGGAAACCGAATTGGAAGTTGTCGAAGGCATGCAGTTTGACCGCGGTTATCTGTCGCCGTATTTTATTACCAATCCGGAAAAGATGAATGTTGAATTTGAAAATCCGTTCATTTTGCTTTATGACCAGAAAATTTCCAATTTGCAGCCGCTGATTCCGGTTTTGGAAGCGATTGTTCAGTCCGGCCGCGCGCTGCTGATTGTTGCCGAAGATATTGAAGGCGAAGCGCTGGCGACGCTGGTTGTCAACCGTATTCGCGGCGGACTTAAGGTTTGCGCCGTTAAGGCTCCTGGTTTCGGCGACCGTCGCAAAGCCATGTTGCAGGATATTGCCATTCTGACCGGCGGACAGGTTATTTCCGACGAACTGGGCATGAAGATTGAGAATGTTACTCTTGATATGCTGGGTACGGCCAAACGTGTTGAAATTACCAAGGAAGACACAACGATTATTGACGGTGCCGGCGAGAAGGATTTAATTGCTGCCCGTGCGGCACAAATCCGCAAGGAAATTGAAGAAACGACTTCGGACTATGATCGCGAGAAGCTTCAGGAACGACTGGCCAAACTTTCCGGCGGCGTTGCGGTTATCAAAGTCGGCGGTGCTTCCGAAGTTGAAGTTAAGGAAAAGAAAGACCGTATCGATGACGCGCTGCATGCAACCCGTGCCGCGGTCAAGGAAGGCGTTGTCGCCGGCGGCGGCGTAGCTTTGCTGTATGCAGGCAAGGCGCTTGACGCTTTGGTTCCGGGAAATCAGGATCAGAAAGTCGGTATCGAGATTATCCGCAAGGCAACGCAGGCTCCAATCCGTCAGATTGTCGAGAATGCAGGCGTTGACGGTGCGGTTGTTGCCGGCAAACTGCTGGAAAGCACCGATACCAACTATGGTTATAATGCTCAGACCGGCGAATATACCGATATGGTCAAGGCCGGTATCATCGATCCGACCAAGGTTGTCCGTACGGCTTTGCAGGATGCCGCTTCGGTCGGCGGTCTGCTGATTACGACCGAGGCCATGGTTACCGAAGCGCCGCAGAAAGAATGCCATTGCGGCGATGCCGGTGGCGCGGCTATGCCCGGCGGTATGGGCGGCATGGGTTTTTAAAGCCCGGCGAAGGTTAACTCCGAAAAAAGAGCCCTTAGATAAGGGCTCTTTTTTTATGAAATATTAATCTCGAAAGCTTATGATAGGAAAAAAGGTGGCGGAAATGGATTTTGAGAATCTTGAGGAACTGAAAAAACTGCGAGCGCGAGGCGTGTTGAGCGAAGAGCAATTCGAACGGCGTTATAGCCGAATGGCGCAGCGGATTTTGAATGATCGGAAAGAAGAAGCCCGCAGTAAGAGCGGTTTGGTTTATCTGTTGCTGGCTTATTTTACCGGAACAATCGGGCTGCACAATTTCTATGCCGGTTATTATAAACGCGGCGGCGTTCAACTGTTTTTGACACTGATTTCCTTTTATATGTATTATATTCCGTTGCTGGTTACGGCGTTTTGGGCACTGGCCGAGTTTCTGTTTGTCAATCACAGTGCCGGCGGCATGCGGTTTCGCGGCAGTCGGGCGGTCATCTGGCTGTGGCGTTTGGCCGGCCTGGCTTTTCTGGCATTTCAATATTACCAGGGGCAGGATTATCTGCTTTCCGCGGGTTTGTAGGAGATTAAAATGAGTTATATTTATTTGCTGTCGGCAATCGTCTGCGAGGTTTTTGCGACAACGTTTCTTAAAGCGGCAAACGGCTTTACGGTATTGCTGCCAAGTTTGGCCGTGGCTCTCGGATATGGCGGCGCCTTTTATTTTCTGAGCCTGAGTCTGTCCGGTATTCAACTGGGAACGGCTTATGCGATATGGTCCGGTTTGGGAATCGTTCTGGTTTCGGTTGCGGCATATTTTGTTTATCATCAAAAACCCGATGCGCCTGCAATTGCCGGTATGGCTTTGATTATTTGCGGTGTTTTGGTTATCCGGCTGTTTTCGAAAACAGTGTGAGTAAAAAAAATTGCAAAAATTTAAAATTAGGGCTTGCATTTTTTTTCGGATATGGTAATTAATATCTCGTTCTACAGAATGCGGGTATAGCTCAGGGGTAGAGCGCAACCTTGCCAAGGTTGATGTCGAGGGTTCAAATCCCTTTGCCCGCTCCAATTCTTAACCAGCCGAGAGGCTGGTTTTTTTGTTTCATTTTTATTTTCCGCGGATAAAAGGCGGTTTTTGTGCTGTAAAAACTGCAATTAAATGTTATCAGATTTTATTTTTCTGCTATAAATGTAATATATTCAGAAAGTTAAACATGGTGGAAAATATGACGGAGAATTTGTTTAAGCGGATTTTAACCCCGGTACGTCTGCGGAAATCGGATATCGGCGGCCGTGTTCCGTTGGAAGAATTTTTCAGCGACAAATCGCGTATTATTTATTCTTCTTCTTTTCGGCGTTTGCAACAAAAGGCGCAGGTTTTTTCTCTGGAACTTAATTCAAGTGTGCGCTCGCGTTTGACGCATTCGCTGGAGGTGGCTGATATCGGGAAAATTCTGGCCAGCAAAATAGCCCGGCGTTTATGTGCCGAGGGAAAGATAAGCGCGGAAAATGCCGTTGAAATTCCGGCAGTCGTTGAAAACGCCTGTTTGATGCACGATATCGGCAATCCGCCGTTCGGACATTTCGGAGAAGCGGCGCTGGTTAAATGGGCGGAAGACAATCTGGAAAGTTATGCGAAAGATTTGCGGCTTGATTATTCGGCAATAAAGCCGCTTTTGGCGGATTTTTACGAGTTTGACGGGAATCCGCAGGGAATTCGAATCGTCAGCCGCCTGCATTGCGAAAAAGATGAGTTTGCTCTGAATCTGACAGTGCCGTCGCTGTTGTCGGCAGTCAAGTATGCCAGAACTTCCGGAGAAGAGAAAGCCGGTCGCAAAATCAGAAAAAAGGCCGGTTATTTCAAATCGGAAGAAGCGCAGATAGAAAAGGCGTATCGGCTTATCGGCTGGCCGAAGGGATTTCGTTATCCACTGACTTATATCATGGAAGCCGCTGACGACATATCCTATTGTCTGAGCGACGTTTCGGATGCCATTGCCAAAGGGATTATTACGCCGGCCGAATTTTTGAAAGAGTTTCACGAGATGTGGGAGCAAAAATACGGGAGAGAAGAAATACCGGTTAAAAGTCTGGCCGAGAAAGAGAGCGTTCGGGATTTCGGCGTTGAAATCTGTATCGAAATCAGTCATAGAGCCGTGGAAGCTGCCGCAGAAGCATTTGTCCGGCGTTATGACACGTTTTGCGACAGTTCGGCGGAAGAGCTGATTACCGAAGATATGCCGATGGGACGCGTTTTGAACGTAATTAAGGATTTTTCGGTTAAAAGGATTTATCAGTCGAAAGAAGCGGAAAGTATTGAGCTTTCCGGTTATGCGGTTATTTCGGGGCTGCTTGAACGTTATTTCGGCAGGTTGCTGAAACTTCCGCGGGCTGAGTTTGAGGCTTTTGTCGCCGGAAAGAAAGTTGGCGGAAGGGCTTATGAGCAGCATTTGTTCAATCGTCTGTCAAGACGTTGTCTCAAGAGCTATCAGAATCAGTTGAAAGAATGGTTTGCCGATGACGATGCCGTCCGTCTTTATGGCCCGGACGGTCTGGAATGGTGGCTGCGGGTGCATTTGATTGTCGATCATGTCAGCGCGATGACGGATGATTTTGCGCTTTTTGAATATCAGATGTTTGAGGGTATCCGGATTAACAATTAAACGCGGAGACGACGATGAAATATACCATGAAGTCCAATTATATTTCGTTTAACAAAATGAAAAATAATGAGTGTCATGTCGAGGTCAGGTTGTTTGATAAGAAAAGGCAACAGCTGAAAATCGGCGATGTGATTGAGTTTGTCAATTCACGTACACAGGAAAAGCTGTTGACACAGCTGCGCGGCATAGCAATTTTTGAGAATTTTGAAGACATGGTTGATTATCTGACGCCACAGCTTCTGGGATATGATGACAAAGACGAACTGATGCTGCGTTTTGAGCGGCTGTATCCGGCCGATATGGTCAGCAAGTTTAATCTGGTTGGGCTGTTTGTAAAAAATATGACGGCCGAACTGCTTGAAAAAGCAAGAAACGAGAAATATTTATCTTTATAACAATTCAGCGGGGGCGAACATGGAAGAGAAGTTTTTACGCCTGGCCGAGAAACGTCGCTCGGTTTATAATTTGGGAAAACGAAAAATTCTGGCGGAGGACGAGGTTATCCGCCTGGTTGAAGGTATGGTTAGAAACTGTCCGTCAGCTTTTAATTCGCAATCGGGACGGGTTGTCGTTCTGTTCGGTGAAAATCATCATAAACTGTGGAATATTGTCAAAGATACGTTGCAGGCTAGGGTTCCTGCGGAAGCCTTCGGCAAAACAGAGGAAAAAATAAATTCGTTTGCGGCCGGGTATGGTACGGTTCTGTATTTTGTCGATGATCAGGTTACGGCAGATTTACAGGCTAAATTTCCCTTGTATGCCGATAATTTTCCGGTCTGGGCCGAACAAGCAAACGGCATTTTACAGTATATGGTCTGGACTTCGCTGGCCGAAAATAATGTCGGAGCCAGCCTGCAGCATTATAATCCGTTGATTGACGAAAAGGTTCATGAAGAATGGCGACTGCCGCAAAGCTGGCGACTGAGAGCGCAGATGCCGTTTGGCAGTATTGAAGCGTCTGCGGGTGAGAAAACTTATCTGCCAATGGATATGCGGTTTAAGGTGTTTAAGTAGGTAATTAATAACGCAGTAGTGCTATGTTTTTAGCCGATTTTGGGAGATGCGTTTTCCCCTTTAAATTATCCAGCTCAATTAAAAAAGCGGTACCGGCAACTATGCCGCCTATTTTTTCGATAAGTTTACAGGCTGCGCAAATTGTTCCTCCGGTAGCAAGCAAATCGTCGACAACCAGAACCCTTTTTCCCGGTTCAACGGCGTCCTGATGAATTTCAAGCGAATCGGTTCCGTATTCAAGCTCATATTCGATTCGTTCGACTTTGGAAGGGAGTTTTCCCGGTTTGCGTATAATAACCAGACCGGCACCAAGTTTGTATGCCAAAGGAGCTCCGAAGAGGTAGCCGCGGGATTCTATGGCGGCAATATAATCGATGTCTTCATCTTTAAAGTTAAAATAGATTTCATCAATAATTTGTCGGAAGACGTCAGGCTTTTTCAGTGCGGTTGTGATGTCTCGAAATATAATTCCCGGTTTAGGAAAGTCGGGGATATTGCGGATATAGTCTTTCAGATTTAGCATGAGCGTCTCGGATGGTTGTCAAACATGTTTAGTTTAGCATATCGAAACGATAAAAAAAGAAAATTTTTGCATTGTGATAAGATTTGGCTTGCAAATTAATTGATTTGACTTTATTAAAAATAGGTCAGCTGTGGAGAGATGGCAGAGTGGTCGAATGCGGTTGACTCGAAATCAATTGTACTCCTATCGGGGTACCTAGGGTTCGAATCCCTATCTCTCCGCCATTATCAGTAAGCCCCGCCTTGTGCGGGGTTTACTGATAATGATGAGGGGCGTTGGATTTGAACCCTAGGGAAGAGGGTTCGACTACCAGCGAAAGGCGGGCGGGAGAACGCCGGTGAGCGGAGCGAATGAGCGCCTGTGCAACTCAAGCGCAGCGCAGAGTAATCCCTATCTCTCCGCCATTAAACAGAAAGCCCTGCATTTGCAGGGCTTTCTGTTTAATGAAGTCCGGTTTAATTGCTGAAACCTAAATCTTTCAGCCAGCCGGAGAGGCCTGTTGTACGGCTGCCGTAGCCGATCCAGGCATTGCTGTTCACGTCGCAACCCTGACACTGTGCCTTCATATCGGTAACGGTATGTTGGGCGCCTCCGCCACCATGTGTTATAAACGGAATAACTTTTTTTCCTTTCAGACGGTAGGTTTCGAGAAAACTGCTTACCTGCGGCGTAATAGTGCCCCACCAGTTTGGCGAACCAAGGAAAATAACGTCATATTGGGTTATGTCGGTAACTGCGGTTGTCAATTTAGGACGATAGCCAGCGTCGATTTCTTTTTTGGCCTGCGTGGTCATCGGGCGGTATTCTTCGGGATAGCTTCCTTCGGTTTTAATTTCGAACAGGTCTCCGCCGACGAGTTTATGAATTGCTTCGGCGACTTCTTTGGTGTTGCCGCTGTATGAATAGTAGGCAATCAGGATTTTGGGCGTTTCGTTTTTCACTGTATTGTTCTCCTCTTTAAGTTGGGCATTTGATTTATAGCCGAACAGAGCCAGCAGAGAAAGGACGACGGCTCCGAACAGGATTGTTTTGTTCATTTTTTTCTCCTTTGTTGGTGTGTTGAACTGAATTTGTGAACGATTCCGCCAGTTTCAATATATGGCAGAGATTTTTTTGCATTGATTTGATTACAGCTTAATCTTTAGAGCATGCTCTAGGTCAAGAACTTTTTTTATTTTATTTTTGTTTCGGCCGCGAAAAAAACAAACTGGTTTCAAAAAGCGCATAAGTCGGAACGGCAAGCATTAGCTGGCTGACAATGTCGGGCGGTGTCAGCAGAGCGGCCAGAAGCAAAATGCCGACGATGACGTGCGGACGTTTGCCGGTTACGGAGCGGTAAGAAACGATACCGGAACGAATCAGCGAGCGGGTAATCAGCGGAAACTGAAACATCAGCCCGAAAACTACCGACAGCCAAAGTGCGGTTGAAATGATGCCGGAAACGCCAAAAACGGCTCTTATGTTCGGTGTGGCAAAACTCAAGCCGAAATTTACCAGCAGGGGCAGGATAAAAAAGACGCAAAACAGTGCGCCAAAGATGAATAATATGCAGGAAGACAAGACGATGGACCTGATGAAACGGCGTTCGTTGTCGTGAAGTGCCGGCAGGACGAATTCCCAAATATTTTTGGCGATGTAAGGAGAACAGATCAGAATGTCCAGTACGACAGCCGTTTTGATCTGCAAAACGAAAACTTCCATCGGTGAAAAATAGTTTAAGGAGATGTTATTGCCTGATGTCATGATTCTGATAAGCAGGTCAATGCAGTCCGGTGCGGCAAGAAACATCGGAAGAAGTCCGATGCCCAATGCCGCAAAACATTTTATCAATGTTGAACGGAGAGCTTCCAAATGTTCAATAAGACTTTCCTGCCGTTTTTCCATCGGTTATTTTTCGTCTTTCTTTTTTTCTTCTTCGGCGGCGTTGGCGATGTCTTTTTTCAGCTCTTGTGCTTCGTTTTGCAGCATGTCCCGCGCTTTTTTGTATTCATACTGTGCTCTGCCGAGGGCTTTGGCGAGTTCGGGAATTCTTTTGCCGCCAAAAAGAATCAGAACAACGATTAGAATCAATACGATTTCGGATAAACCTAAAGACATTATTTTCTCCTTATAAAATTTTCTGTGTTTCTACGGGAATTACGGTAATGGCATTTACCGGACAGGCATTCTGGCATGCGCCGCAGCCAATGCAGCCTTTGGTGTCGATTTGCGGAAAGCCGCCGTTTTTTCGGCAAATAATCTGACGCGGGCATTTCATGACGCAAATGCCGCATTTGATGCAGGTGTTTTCGTCGACAGCGGCCAGGCCGATTTGTGTTTTCCGCTTTTCTGCCAGAGAAATTTTTTTAATGGCTCCCGACGGACAGACAGCAGAACAATTATGACAGTCATAGTCGCAAAAACTCTCAGCGTAGTCAATATATACGGCAGGATAATCCGCTGACGCCTTTTTTATGATTTTCATCGGGCAACCTGCGACGCAGAGGTTGCAGTTGAGGCAGCGGCTGGCAAATTCTCCGGGGTTGCCAGCACCTGCAGGAAGAATGACTTTTTTGGTTTTGTCGGCGATTGTCCGGCTGAGCCTGATGCCGCCTTTTACGGCTACGGACAAAACCGCTGCTGCGGCCGCCGCTGTCAACAATCTGCGTCTTTCCGGACTGAACGGAACTGCCGCAACCGGTTCGCTGCGGTAATCAATGCCGTTTTGCCGACAAACAGTAAGGCACTTGAAGCATTTGATGCAGGTTTCGTTGTTGACGGTTTTGCTTCTGAAGTCAATACTGCCGGTTGGACATCCGGTTGCGCAAAGGCCGCAGGAAACACACTGTTCCGAGTTAATCAGAATTTTTTTACGGGCATGGACTGCAAGCAGGCCGAGGAGGGTTCCGACCGGACAGATGTTGGCGCAAAAAATACGTCCAAAAAACCAGGTCAGAACGGCAACGAATCCGAAAGCAGCCAGTCCGGGAAGCGCGCCGCTTGCCGCCGAACCGAAAAGAGCGTAGGGGTCAATCAGGCGAATGACGGCAACCGTGCCGCCGAGCAGCATGCCGAAGAAAACGGCAGCAAGAAAATATTTGGCCGGACGGTTTTGACGATAGCCGGTGCGGCGTCGGAAAAACAGCATCAGAAATTCCTGGAGCAGCCCGAAAGGGCAGAGGGTTGAGCAATAGACACGGCCAAAAAAGAGCGTGAGAAGCAATAATGCGCTGAGAAGAATTGCCGCGGTCAGCGAGACGTCGACGAGAAAACGCTGCAGCAGCGCGGTCAATTGGAGGTCAAAAATTTTTACGGGGTAGAATGCACTGAAAAAGGCAAGAAAGCACAATATGCCTGTAACCCAGGCGATGATACAGCGAATGCGAAAGTAAGTTTTGTTCATTTTTTTCTGTTCGTTATGGCAATCGGTTACTTAAAGCATAAACCTTAGAGTCCGCTTTAAGTCAAGTCTTTTTATCCGTTTTCGGAGAAAACGTTTGGCCGCAGATACCGCGGTTTAGTCCCATCTTTTGAAGACGAAAAAAGCTGCCAGCAGAAGGAGCAGAAAACCGACCGCGTCGTTCCATTTCAGCCCTTCTTTGAGATAAAGCGCCGAAAAGACTGCAAAAACCGCAAGGGTAATGATTTCCTGCATGATTTTAAGCTGCGGGGCGGTAAAATAGTCATGGCCGATGCGGTTGGCGGGAACTTGAAAGCAATATTCGAAAAAGGCTATTCCCCAGCTGGCCAGAATTACGGTCCACAGGGCGGCTGATTTGTATTTGAGGTGGCCGTACCAGGCGAAGGTCATGAAAATATTTGAAACGACAAGCAGTACAATCGGATAAAACTGTCTCATTTTCATTCTCTGAAGAAGTTGTAAAACTGCCATTGATAATATGACCGGGAACATTTAATTTCAAGGCAGAAAATACGGAATCCGGTTGCGCGGATTCCGTACCTTTCGTTTCAGGAGTTATATTTGATGTTTATTGTATTTCAAGGAGAAAAGATGAGTTTAACGTCATATTGTCTCCGGCATGATAGCTGCTTATTTTATATTTCTGAAAAATTTCCCTTTCCAGTTCGGCATAAAACAGGCAGGAGAATTTTTCAGCGTCCCGCACAATCAGATATTTGATTCCGGTGTTGTGCAGTTTATTGACCAGGGATGTCTTTTCATCGATCATGCTGGCGATGAAAACCAGGTCATATCTGCGATAGTCCGCCTGTGCGGCTTCGGCGTGAACGAAGCCGAAGTCAAGGTTCAGACTGTCGCATAATCGTTTTGAAAGCGTCAACGCTTTCAAATCTTTGTCAATCAGGTCGATTTCGTAACCGCCGAGCTGCCGTAACAGAATCGCGGTCATTGGCAGAGGGCCGGAACCGACGAAAGCAATGTTCCTGACATTGGGCAGGTTTTTGATGAAGCCGTATTCATTCAGGGTAATCTGTCGATACTGTTCGTAATACCAGAAAGCTTTCAGCCGGTTTATGCCGCCGTTCGGTTCTTTGCAAAATCGGGCAGCCCAGTATTTTTCCATCTCGCATTCGGCGCATTGGGCAATGCTGCGGATTTTGCCAACCAGCGGCCTGATGCCGGGGCTGTTCAGAATTTTGTCGCAAAATGTCTGCGTACAGACGTTTTTTTCTATCAGCGTCATGACCAGACGATTAAGAACGCGGCAGAGCGTTTCGTTGTCCGGCGTCATGTCTTTCTGCCGACGGAGAATCCTATAGGAATCCTGAATGAAAGAAATTGTTTCCGGCTCAGTCATGATTTGTTCCAAATTACGGTTGACTTATTTGTTGAGAATGATAATCTTTCTCAAACAGAAGATTTTATAAAACTTTATTTTTTATGTGTCAACATTTTTTATGAGGAAATTTATGTCGCTTTTTGAGAAAGTATTTAAGGAAAAGGGAATCAATATGACGTCTTCCCGGCGGGCGCTGTTTCAGGTGCTGGAGAATTCGAAAAACCATCTTACGGTGGACGAGATTCTGAACCGGGCGAGAAAAAAAGACAAGACGCTCGGCCTGGCAACGGTTTACCGTACTCTGAACATGCTTTGCGAACTCGGCCTGATTGAAAAACACGAGTTTCCGAATTTGGAGCCTGCGTACGAAAAGGTTTCGGGGGAGGCGCGTCACCACCATCATATTATTGATATGGGAGACGGTGCGGTTACCGAATTTGCGGCTGACGAGCTGGACGCCATTTTGGAGAAAATTGCGGCGGCGCACGGTTATAAGATGCTTGGGCATAAGATTGAAATATACGGAGAAAAAACTGAAAAATGACTGATGCGGTCGAAATTGTCAGCGATTTGGTCAAAATTCCTTCGGTTTCGCCGTTCGGACGAAACGAAACAGAACGTCGCGAGCGCTTTGAGCGTTGCCGCGAAGTCCTTGCATATCTGGAAGAGTTTTTGCAGAAACAGGGTGCGCAGACCGAGCAGCTGGTTTTTGAAGGCGGGCATGACAAATGGTGGTATCCGGTGCCGAATCTGTATGCGGAACTGACTATCGGCGACAGGAAGGCCGCCGGTCACAAATTTTTATGTTATATGGGGCATATCGACGTTGTTCCGGTTGGCGAAGAAAAGCTCTGGCGTCGGCCGCCTTTTTCCGGACAGGTTGACGAAGGTTTCGTCTGGGGGCGGGGCGCAACGGACATGAAAGGCAGCGTCGGCGCCTGGATGAGCGCTCTGGAAAAGCTGAAAGCCGGCAAAGGCGACGGCGTAAACCTGACGATCGGCACGCTGATTACCGGCGACGAGGAATGGGCTGCGGTTAACGGCAGTGACAAGGTATTGGCCTGGATGAAAGCCAACGGCAAAAATCCCGATGCTTTTATCGTCGGAGAACCGTCGTCGCGGGATTATCTCGGAACGCATGTCAAAACCGGCCGCCGCGGTTCGCTGGTCGGATATCTGGAGGCAAAGGGAATACAGGGACACCGGGCTTATGAGGAGCTGTTTGAAAATCCGAACCGGGCGCTGGCTTACGCCATGGTTATTCTTAATGCCAAAAGATGGAAAGACGGCAGCCGGCATTTTCCGAATACGACTTTCGAAACGGTGGCCCTGCGGTCTGGCGATTTTGCCGCCAGCGCGGTTATTCCGGAAACAGCCGGGGCAATGTGGAACGTGCGGTTTACGAGCCGGCAGAGCAAAGAAAAGGTGCTGGCCGATTTGCAGGAGATATTGTTGAATCCGCCGCGTTTCCTGCGCAGGCATCCTGATTATGCCAAGGCACGGGAAGTGATCGTGCGGGCAAATATGGAAACGGCGTCGGAACCTTATTATTCGGAACCGGGATCGTTGGCGCAGAGTGCGCTTGAAGCTATTCGCGCATCGCTGCGAATCGAGGCACAGACCGACGGTTCGGGCGGAACGACCGACGGCCGTTTTATCGGCAGATATTTTCCTCGGGCGCAGATTATTGAACTCGGAACGCCCGAGAAAGGCGGCATCGTTGACGGCAAGCCGCGCAGCGATTACGGCAGAAGAGGCGGCATGCATCAGATTGATGAACGGGCGGCACAGCAGGATTTGCGGAAAGTAAGCGAAATTTATGCCTTAACCCTGAAAAATTTTGCCATGAAGGAGTATTGACGATGGTTGAAGTCAAAGTTTTACGCGAAGAAAATCTGGCCGCGGCGGAACAGCTTTATGTGGCTTCGGTTCGGGACAATCCGCAGGGGTTTATCCAGCAGCTGCATCTTTTTTCGAACATCAAGACATTTATCCGACAGGCTGAACGCGACGGCGGTATATTTGCCGGCGTTTTTGAAAACGGGCAAATTGTCGGAATGGGCGGTATCGTCAGGAAGAGCGACAGAGAGGCCGAAGTCTGTAAACTTCATGTCCGCAAAGAGTTTAAGGGGCGCGGGTATGGCGAAAAGCTGTTAAATTATCTGGAACGCATGGCGCGTCGGAAAGGCTTTGAGAAACTGCGTCTGCATGTTACGACGAGCCAGCGTCCGGCGATTAACCTGTATCGGAAGCAGGCGTTTTTACCGACCGGAAACGAGGTTTATATGACGGAGATTGAGGGCAAGGCATATGAATATGATACCTTGTATATGGAAAAATTAATTGTTTGACATCGGTTTCCGCTTATTGCAAAAAGAAGAAAACGAAGGGGGAAAAGATGGGTTTTGAATTTGCGCATTTTAATTTTAACGTTACGAGTCTGGAAAACAGCAAAAAGTTTTATGAAGAGGCACTGGGACTGAAGGAGATTCACCGAATGACGGGAAACGGGTTTACACTGGTTTATCTCGGCGACGGCAGAACGCCCTTTGAGTTGGAACTGACCGAACTGCAGAATCATCCGCAGAAATATGATTTGGGCGAGGGCGAATTTCATCTGGCTGTTTATCCCGACGATTATGACGCGGCTTTTCGCAAACATTCGGAAATGGGGTGCATTTGTTTTGAAAACCGGGAGATGGGCGTTTATTTCATTGAAGATCCCGACGGTTACTGGATTGAGATTCTGCCGAAGAAGTGATGACTGATCCGGGACGGAGAACCTGAACCGTTCAAAGCAGATTCAGACTCTGGTTGGTACGGGCGATGTCAGTGGTAAGTTTTTTGATTCGTTCGGAAAGCTGAGCGTTTTCAAAAATGTACAGGGCGTCGTGAAAATGTTCAAGCGCTTCTTCAAGAGCGGCACGGTCGGCCTTGTTTCTGCCAATGCGATAGTAGATGTCGCCGATGTTTTCCGAACATTCGGCCCAGAGCAGAGGATCGCGGCGTTCGGTAATGACTTTTTGGCGGTTCTTGTAGCTGGCGATAGCCAGTTCGGAGATGTCCTCGCTTTTGGTAAACGAACCCAGCAGCGAGAGCAGATAGCCGAGCTGTCCCTGAATTTCGGCCCAAAATTCGGGAAACAACGCATAGGTATAGATTTTTTCGGCTTCGCGGAGTTGGAAGACGGCATCGCGAAGCGCCTGAATGTCTTCCTTTTGCCGCCAGTAGTTAAAGAACAGTTTGGACAGTTTGTAGGATATGTAGCCGTAATCGTACGGATAGGTATATTTGCTCAGGTATTTTTGAGCCAGGCGGTAATATTCGATGGCGCCTTTGAAATAAGCGGCCGGATTTTTATCCATATAACGGGTGGCGCAGTCGTAGAGCTGGCCGAGATGGTTGTAAATACAGCCCAGATGAATCGGCGAGGTAATCAGGTCCTGATGTTTAATGGCCGTGTCAAAAAGGCTTTTGACAATTTTGAAGTCGCGGCCGTCCGATTTGTCGAAAGCGTAACTGAGGTAAATAATACCCAGAAAGTTCATAATATAAGGCATATATTCAATGGACAGCGTTTTGGCCGAGTTGTCTTTGGACAGGCGGTCGATGATTTTTTTGAGCAGGTAGCGTTTGTAGACCTTGGCCTGAGCCCCCGCGGCGTTCAGGGAACTGAGCAGTCCGCCGTAGATGAGGTTTATTACGGCGTCAGGATAGTTTTCGCTTTCGGGACGAGCCGGAATGTAAAGGCTGTCCATCAGCGAAACAAAGGCCAGCTCCTCGTCTTCGTACTGACTGGGCACCTGAAAGTTCAGGCGGATGCGGCTGCCTTCTCTGCAGCCCCAGAGCAGGACGTCGGCGCCTGTCTTGTCCAGAATCGTCTGGCCTTTGTCTATAAGGTCAAACAGGGTGCGGCTTTCCAGATTGAGAAAACTTTTGTTAAAAGGCTCATCGAAATAGCCGACCTCTATCCCTTCGCGCGTCGCCAACTGTCTGGCGATGATTTCGCCGCTGCTGCCTTCAACGTTGTCGCTGAACTCAATGACCTTGACCCGGAAACGGGGCATGACAGCCGAAGCGGGGCAGACCGTTTCGGCCGAACGGCTGGCCGTATTTTGAAACAGTTTTTTTATTGCGCCGAAAAGTGCCATCGTTTCGAGACCGTTCCTATCTGATTATCTTCTTTATGTCTTCGACATTGTCTTTGATGTCGCGAATGACTTCGCGATTGATGTCTTTTAGGCTTTGCTGCGGTTCCTGCCAGTTGTTGAGTTTGCTCATAAACCAGAGGGCAACGAGCGCGGCGGCCAGCGGCAAAGAATAGTTATTGGGCGCATAAACCTGAAAGCTGCCCAGAACCAGCAGGACGGTCAGCAGTTTGGCGACGTTTTGGCCGATTTCGGCCGGGGACAGGCCTGAGGCGTTGAGACGGTAATACAGCGTATTGGAAACCAGGCTGCCGTCATTGGCAATCAGTTTGCGGCCGACGGCCCAGCAGATCTCAAGAATATAATACATGGCGTAAATCAGAGCGCAGCTGCCCGTGCCTTCGCGAGCCGTCAGAATCGTCAGCCAGCCGAGCAGGAATCCCAGCGAAACGCAGGCACCGTCTTTGAGCAGAAGTTTGGCCGGGTACCAGTTGTAAACGAGCAATGCGGTCAGGGCACCAAGCAGTGCTGCGGCAAAATTGCCGTATAAGAGCGGCAGGCCGCCGAGTACGGAAAGGATAAGCAGCCCGCAGACGAAACCGGAAGCCTGCAGGGAGGCGATGCCGTCAATGCCGTTCATATAACGAAAACACCAGGCAAACAGCGTCCAGAGCAGGACGATGCAGAACCGATCTCCCCAGAAAGGCAGATGATTCTGAAACAGCATGAAATCGGCCGGCAGAAACGCAGTGCAGAGCAGTACGGCGCCTGCCAGTGCCGGCAGTGCAAAACGGCCGGTTTTTTTGAACAGGGAAACGGCATAAACCGCCGCTGCCGAAACAAAAGCGAGCAACAGGTCAACCCAGGTCAACGGAAAAATCTGATCATATGTCCGGTTGGCAAAGGCAAAAAGAAGGACAAAAGCGGCAAAGGAAACCAGCAATACCGGCAGGAAAGCGTCGCAGCGCCAGCTGCTGCCGGGAACAGGAGATGACAATTCCGAAGCGGCCAGCCGCAGGCCGACAAGCGCGGCCAAGAAACAAACCAGAAAAGCGGCAAGAGTGATGATGTATGCAAATTCCATGGGCCAGAGCCTTTTGATTATTGAGTCAACTTACTTTTTTATAATCCGTTTCTTCTTTTTCTTCAACCTGCAAAGCACTTTTATACTAAGATTAAGTTGTATATCTGCTTGAGGATTTTGTTGAGGCTGCTGTCCATAAAGCGGATTTTGGCGCTGCGTGCGGCGTTCATCAGCACCGAGCTGATGAGGTTGGCCTCGCCGTAGCCGCCGCCGTTGATTTCGTCCTGAAGCGGAAAGCGATAGTTCATCGGCGCAGCGTAAAGCTTTTTGACCAGCGGCTCGCAATCCAGTTCCAGTCCTTCGCCGGCGGCAATCGCCGCCGTTTCGGCAATCAGCCGGGGAATTTGGTCTCGAAGCTGCTTGTCCTTGGTAATGTCAAACAGATTTTTGTTGTTGAGGGCGGACAAAAGCGAACCGACCGCGTAAGGTGCGAAGAATTCCCAGTAACAGCGTACGGTGTCGGTTTCGTATCCGACATTCAGGCCGGTGTAGGCAAAAATGTCCGGAAAAGGGTTTTCCTTCTCCCAGTTGACGTTTTTGCAGATTTTTACCTGCGGCGTGCGGCCGTAAAGAAAAACCTGCTGTCCGTTCTGTTGCAGATAGCCGTCGAAAAAGGCCCGGAAAAGATTGCCGCCGACCATGGCTTCGATGTAGTTGACGTCTTTGAGCGGCGTAAAGCACAGAACCGGCGCCGCGCCGATTTTGTCTTTGGCCACGGCGGCCAGCGAGGCGTTGACATGGCCTGCGTCGGCGGCGATGATAACCAGTTTCGGTTCTTCCTTTATCCAGAAAGAAGTGTTGAACTTGTAGCGGCTGAGTTTGAGGCTGCTGTCTTCCTTGAGGCTGATGCCGTTGGTGGAAAAGCTGAGGTTGTTTTCTTTGCCGGCGATGACGATGACATCATGTCCGGCGTCGGTCAGCTTGGCGGCCAGATAGCAGGTAAGGGCATTGTCGCCGATGACATAGACCGGGCGCGTGTCGGAGGGCGGGTTTCTGACTTCGTCTTCGGCCGTTTCGGCTTCAGGCTCGAGCGCGGCGGGTTTGATGTTGAAGATATCTTTGCGGAAAAACATTCAGGCAACCTTTTGCAGTTTGGCAATGAAAAAAGAATCGAGGCCTCCGCAGTCCGCGAGATGGAACGGCAGTGTACGGATGCAGCCTTCGGGGGTGAATATTTCGGAAATGTCGGGACCGGGGCAGCGGCATATATCTTTGGCGGCGAGCGGACAAAGCCGGAAGCCGGCATGCGTTTCCAAAAATGTTTTCAGCTGTTCTTCGCCTTCGGCTTTGGCGATTGAGCAAACGCAGTAAACGAGAAAGCCTCCCGGCTTGAGGGCGGGCGGAACGGCGTCGAGCAGCTTTCTCTGCAGGACGGTTTGTTTCTCGACATCGGCGACGGTTTTTATATGTACGAGTTCCGGGTGCCGACGGAGTGTTCCGGTCGCAGAGCAGGGCGCATCAAGAAGGATGGCGTCGAACTGTCCGCTTTTGCAATTCTGCAAATAGTCCGCGCCGTCGGCGCAGACGGTCTGCGGCGGCGAGAACTGCAGGCGCGCCATATTATCGCGCAGTTTTTTCAGTCGGGTTTCGGAAATGTCCAGAGAAATGACTTCGGCGCCGCCGTTGATGAGCTGGGCGGTTTTGCCGCCGGGAGCGGCGCACATGTCAAGAACTTTTAGGCCGCGGATATCGCCGAGGCATTTGACAGGCAGAGCCGCCGCGGCATCCTGAACCCACCAGGCGCCGCTTTCGTAGCCTTCGATTTCGGTAATGCGGCCGTTGTTGTTCAGACGGACGGAACCAGTCGGCAGCAACAGGCCGCCGAGCCTCTGCGCCCAGCCGGCAGGGTCGGCCTTGACGGTAAGGTCGAGCGCCGGTTCGATTAATGCGGCCGCCTGCATTTTGGAAACGGTTTTTTTGCCGTAGGCATGATTGAGAATCCGGTAAAACTCCGAAGTGAAAAACTCTCCCGTATCACGGCTTTTCAATTCCTCACGATCGGCGCAGGCTTTGCGGAGGACGGCGTTGACGAATCCGGCGACATATTTGTCGGCTTTTCTTTTGACGATTTCGACCCAGCTGTTGATGACGGCATAGTCCGGCGTTTCCATAAAGAGAATCTCAGTCAGGCCGAGCAGCAGGGCAAATTCGGCAAAGGCGGCTTTTTCGGGAAGTTTTTTGCGGGCGTATTGCTTGAGAACTTTTTTGATGAAGACCAGCCGGCGTAATGCCGTCAGCACCAGCATGTTGGCAAAAGCAGCGTCTTTGCCGGCGAGCGAATCGACAGAGCCTTTAACCTCGCTGAAAAAGGCTTTTTCGGTCAGGACTTTTTGAAGCATTTCGGCGGCGGTTTGGCGGGGATCTGGCATCTTTCGTTCCTTGTTGAGGGTAATTTTTGCCTATCTTATGCAAAAGACACGTTAATTACAAGTGAGAAAATGGCGCAAGTGACTTGTCTTTTGGTGAAAAGTATTATACTTTTGGTGCAATGTGTAATTTGAATGAATGAGGTTTATCCGATGAAAAAGCAACTAAGCACGGTTCTGATTGCAATACTGACGGTTTCCGGCTGTTCCTGGCTGCCGTCGATGTCATCTCTTAACCCGTTTGCCGAGGGTGTGTCCGAAGCGGAAAGCGAAGCGCCGGCAGAAGAAAGCATAGGGGTTAATCCGTATCTGTGGCAGGCGGCGCTTACCAAGCTTTCCTTTATGCCCCTTGCTTCGGCGGATTCCGCAGGCGGCGTCATCATTACCGACTGGGCGGCGATGGACAACATTCAGAACGAGCAGTTCAAAATTACCGTCAACATTTTGTCACGCAATCTGCGTGCCGACTGCCTGAAAGTGGCAGTCTTCAAAAGAGTTCTGCGCGACGGCAAGTGGGTTAACGACACGGCGGACAGAAGACTGGCCGGCGAAATCGAGAACGCCATCCTGACCCAGGCCAGAAAACTGTACAGAAGAGACTTAGCGGCTAGAGAGGAATAAGCGAAAATGACCGAGAACAATGCCAGATACAACGGCAAAGCAAATTTTGAAGAATGGCGCAAGGAGTGGGCGCTGGAAGACAGGTACAATTTTCATACCATTGAGAAAAAGTGGCAGAAAATCTGGGACGATGAGAAAGCCTACAAGGTAGAAATCGACCATGACAAGGAAAAATTTTATGCCCTGGTCGAATTTCCGTATCCGTCCGGCGCCGGTTTGCATGTCGGACATCCGCGCTCTTACACCGCTTTGGACGTCATTGCCCGTAAAAAACGCATGCAGGGCTTCAACGTTTTGTATCCGATGGGCTTTGACGCTTTCGGACTGCCGGCCGAGAACTACGCCATCAAAACCGGCGTACATCCGGCGGTTTCGACACAGGCTAACATCAAAACCTTTACCAAGCAGTTGAAATCGCTCGGTTTCAGTTTTGATTGGGACAGGTGTATCGATACCTCGTCGCCGGAATATTTCAAGTGGACGCAGTGGATGTTCATCAAGTTCTTTGAAAAGGGACTGGCCTATAAAGACAAAATTGCCATCAACTGGTGCCCGTCCTGCAAGGTCGGCCTGGCCAACGAAGAGGTTGTCAACGGCTGCTGCGAGCGCTGCGGCGCACAGGTGGTACGCAAAAACAAAGAACAGTGGATGATTGCGATTACCAAATACGCCGATCGTTTGATTAATGATTTGGACGGGCTGGATTTTATTGACCGCGTCAAGTCGCAGCAGATTAACTGGATCGGCCGCTCGGAAGGTGCCGAGCTTGACTTCGGCCTGACTGACAATAATGGCGCGCCTTTGGGCGACAAAAAGCTGACCGTTTTCACGACCCGTCCGGACACGGCTTTCGGCGTTACCTATATGGTTCTGGCGCCGGAGCACGAATATGTCGGCGCGCTGGCGGACAAATTTGAAAATGCCGGGGAAGTCAAGGCCTATGTTGCCGAAACAGCCAAGAAATCGGATTTGCAACGTACGGCGAACGATTCCAAAACCGGTGTCGAACTGAAAGGAATCAAGGCCAAAAACCCGTATAACGGCGAGTTGATCCCGGTGTTTATTTCCGATTATGTGCTGATGGGCTACGGTACCGGCGCGATTATGGCGGTGCCGGCACATGATCAGCGCGACTATGACTTTGCCAAGGCTTTCGATCTGCCGATTGTTCAGGTTCTGGAAGGCGGCGACATTTCCGAAAAGGCGTGGGAAGAGGACGGCGCACATATCAACTCAGGTTTTCTGAACGGCATGAACAAGGAAGACGGCATGAAAGCTGCCATCAGGTATGCCGAAGAGCATGGTTTCGGCCGTTCGAAAGTTAACTTCAAACTGCGCGACTGGGTTTTCTCCCGCCAACGTTACTGGGGCGAACCGATACCGATGGTTTATTGCGAGAAATGCGGCTGGCAGCCGATACCCGAATCGGAACTGCCGCTGACGCTGCCTCCGGTTCCGGACTATCATCCGAACGATGAGGGCGAATCGCCGCTGTCAAAGGCCGGCGACTGGCTGAACGCCACATGTCCGAAATGCGGTGGCCATGCCCGCCGGGAAACGGACACAATGCCGAACTGGGCAGGTTCCTCCTGGTATTTCCTGCGTTATTGCGATCCGCACAACGACAAGGCATTTGCGTCCAAGGAAGCTCTGGACTACTGGATGAATGTCGATTGGTATAACGGCGGTATGGAACATACGACGCTGCATCTGCTGTATTCGCGTTTCTGGCATAAGTTTTTGTACGACTGCGGTTTGGTTCCGACCAAAGAACCTTACAACAAGCGCACTTCGCATGGCATGATTTTGGCCGAAAACGGAGAGAAAATGTCGAAGTCGCGCGGCAACGTCATTAATCCGGACGATATTGTCGACGCCTATGGCGCGGATACGTTCCGTTTATATGAAATGTTCATCGGACCCTTTGACCAGGTCGCAATGTGGTCGGACGAGAGCCTGATGGGCGTTTACCGTTTTGTCAGCAAGGTTTATGCGCTGATGAAGAAGGTATATGACGTTCAGCCGAACGAGAAGGATCTGCGCGCGATGCACAAGTGCATTCTTGAGGTAACCGAGCGCATAGACCAGATGAAGTTCAATACGGCGGTTTCGTCCCTTATGACCTATGTCAACTATATGTCAGGGCTGGAGAAGGTTCCGGCCGAGCTGTATTTGACGCTGTTGAAACTGATGTCGCCGTTTACACCGCATCTGGCCGAGGAAATGTGGGCGCGCATGGGCAAACAGTCGCTGATTATTACCGAAAGCTGGCCGCAGGGCGATGCTAAACTGGCGCAGGACGATGTCGTAACGATTGCGGTTCAGGTCTGCGGCAAAATGCGCGGCACGATTGAAATGCCGAAAGACGCCTCAAAAGAGGACCTTGAAAAGGCGGCGCTGAATGTCGACAATGTCAAACGCCAGCTGGAAGGTCAGGAAGTCGTTAAAATTATCGTCGTTCCGAACAAAATCGTCAATATCGTCGCCAAGGCCGCTGCGGCTTAGAGAGGAGTTCCGAAAATGAAAAAATGCCGGGTTTTGTTTTTGTTTTTGCTGGTTTCCGCCTGCGGGTTTCAGCCGTTGTACGTGGAAAAAAAGCATAACAACGCCTGGTATTTTTCCGGGGACTTTGACACCTCAATTACACAGGAGATGTCGCAGATTAAGGTTGAGCCGATTGAAGAGCGATTCGGCCAGATTGTGCGCAATGAACTGCTGGACAGCCTGACGCCGCGCGGTGTTCCTTCGCATCCTAAGTATCGTCTGTATGTCGAACTGACCGACCGCCAGATTATTCAGCAGGCGCTGCGCAACGACATTACGGCAACCCGCGAGCAGGTTCGCTATCGGGTGGATTATATTCTGTATGACGCTCAGAGTGACGAGGAACTGGTGCGCGGCAACAGCATTGCCTATTCCAGCTATGACATTATGTCCAATCCGTATTCGACGACGATTGCCGAGAAAAAAGGCGAAAAAGACTGTGCGCAGATTATTGCCAATGACATAGCGTTGCGTCTGGGGGCATATTTCCATTCCCGGAAAACCGGCGTGGGAGACAGCAGTGCAATTTAAGCAGGCACAAATAGACAAGTATCTGAAAAAGCCGGACGACGTGCTGCGCTGCGCGGTAATTTACGGCAGCAACGAGGGACTGCAGGCCGAATATGTCAAGAAATTTACGACGGCAGTTTGTCCAGATCCATATGATCCGTTTCGGGTCGTTTACCTGAACGGGAGCGACATTAACAGCGATCCGGGAATCCTGTTCGGCGAATATAACGGGCAGTCGCTGATGGGTGGCCGCCGCGTGGTTATCGTGCGGGACGGAGACAATAATCTGACCAAACATGTCAAAGCGCTGCTGGAAAATAATGTTTCCGACACGCTGCTGATTGTGTCTTCGGGGAGTCTGAACAAAAAGTCTTCGCTGGTCAGGCTGGCGGAAGAAAACGAGAATATGGCGGCAATCGCCTGCTATGAAGATCGTGATGAAGATATTTTCAACTCGACCCGCGCCAAGTTTATCGAAAACGGGATTACTATCGGCAACGAGGCGCTGCAGCTTTTATGCGCGCGGCTTTCCAATGACCGGATGAGCAATTCCGGCGAAATCGAGAAACTGATAACCTATCTAGGCGATCATAAAAACGTAACGGTTGAAGACGTGCAGAAAATTATCAGCGATGCGTCTTCTTCTTCCGGCGACGATGTTTGTTTTGCCGCGGCGGGCGGTTATGCAGACAAAGCGCTGGCCGCTTTCAACAAGCTGGTTAACGAAGGGAACGAGCCGATTTCGATTATTCGCAGCCTGACTTATCATTTTAACAAAATTTTGACCTGCAAGGCTTACATGGAAAACGGCGATACCGTAGACAAGGCGGTTTTCAAGCTGCAACCGCGGATTATCTTCTTTCGCGAATCGAGTTTTAAGCGGCAGGTCAGCATCTGGCCGCGCGAGAAACTGCTCAGTGTGCTGGAGCTTCTTTACAAGTGCGAACGTGACTGCAAGACGACCAACATGCCGGTTGTGGAAATTGTGTCTTATACGCTTATGCAGATTTCGTCCGCGGCGAGAAAACTTGCATAAAGTTATTTTCTTAATTTTCCGGTTTTCGATCCAGCGGGCGTAAGACGGTTCGTATCGAAACTGCGGTTTTTATTCGGCAGCGGCAAAGGCTTTTTCGAAAACGCGGTTTTGCAGCCGCAGATGTTCTTCAAGTATTTCGGGAGCAACGCTGCCGGTGCGGCTGAAGTAGGTGTAGCCGCGTTTAATCAGTTTCCGGGCATAAAGTTTATTGTACAGAAAGGCAAAAGGGACTGCCGCCAGACCGAAAGTCACAATCTGAGAAAAGAGAATGATTGCGGTCCACAGCCAGTCTTTGCGATGCAGGGGAACCAGAAATCCAAACAGCAGAACCGTCCATGAAAAACCGGTCGGAGCAACTTTGATTATTCCGGTGCGGGGATTTTTGAAGATTAAATTTGCGCCTGCCATGTCAGCCCTCAATTTTGTTTTCTTTGATTGTACATCAGAGTTATTGATTAATCTTTAATGACGGAAAAATTTGTTCTCTCCCTCACTGAGGGAGAGAACAGGACTTATTTGCTGATTTCTTTTACAAAATGCTCTTCCGTACGGCAGCAGGTGGCTGCGGAGTAGGCCACAACCAGAGCGGAAAGTCCGACCAGCATGTAGATAATGCGGGACAAAATGCTCATGCTGCCAAACAGGAAGGCAACCAGATTGAAGTCGAAAAATCCGACCAGGCCCCAGTTGAGGGCGCCGATGATGGTCAGAACCAGAGAGGTTTTTCTTAAATATTCCATTGTAATCTCCTAAAAAACATTTCAAAAAACCGTACTTTTATGATATATGTGCCGCAAACATATTTTCAACGGAGACCGTCCGAATGTTTAGCGACAAGTTTATGAAATTTATTGAGATGTGGCAGAAAGAATATGCCATTGAACGCAGCATCGACGAAAAAGTCTGTGCGGATAAAGACGGTAATCCCATTCCCTGGTATACTTATCCGGCGATTGAGTATCTGTCGCAGTTTGATTATGGCGGCAAAAGGGTTTTTGAATACGGCTGCGGCTATTCGTCGCTGTTTTGGGCTGAACGGGCGGCAAAAGTTATCAGTATTGAAGATAATCCGGAATGGTTTGCCCGCTGGCGCGAGGAATTTAAATGTCCCAATCTTTCCGTTTGCTGGCGGGATGAAGGCGAAGCTTATTTCAATGCGATTTTTGAGCAGGATGAGGTTTATGACGTGATTGTGATTGACGGCAAATGCCGGGCCTACTGCGCTGAAGCAGCGGTTAGAAAACTGGCGCCGGGCGGCATTGTCATACTGGATGACAGCGACCGTATCAATACGTCGCAGGAATATGTCCGAGCCGTTGCAGAACTGCGTGCGGCGAATCTGCTGCAGGTTGATTTTTACGGTTTTTGCCCGATGAACAATTACACTAAAACGACGTCGGTTTTCTTCAGCCGGGACTTTAACTTTAATTCTTTGTATGCGGTGCAGCCGATAAACGGTATCGGCAACCTGTGGTCAATGGGGCGCAAAAACCGCAAAAGTTTTGTCAAATCAAACTGTTGATTTCGGCTTTAAGTTCATCCAGTCCGCGGTTTTTTTCCGAACTGGTGGCTAAAATGTCAACGTAGGCGGCGCCGTGCTTTTTGATGATTTCTTCGGTTCTTTTGATTGTATCGGCCAGAGCTTTGGCGCTGATTTTATCGGTTTTGGTCAGGACAATCTGATAAGTGACGGCCGCTTTGTCGAGCAGTTTCATCGTTTCTTCGTCGACCTTTTTTATGCCGTGCCGCGAATCGATGAGCAGAAAAACCCGTTTGAGATTTACCCGTCCCTGCAAATAGGCAAAGATGAGTTTCTGCCATGATTTGACCATGCTTTCGGGAGCCTGAGCAAAACCGTAGCCGGGCAGGTCAACCAGGTGAATCTTATCGGCCAGATTGAAGTAATTCAACTGCTGGGTGCGGCCGGGCGTCGAGGAGGTTTTCGCCAGTTTGCGCTGATTAAACAAGGCATTGATGAGACTTGACTTGCCGACGTTGGAGCGTCCGGCAAACGCAACTTCGCCCATTTCGGTTAACGGCAGCTGGTCAAGTTTGGCCACGCTCAGCACAAAATTGCAGGGCTTGTTAAACAAGCTTTCGGCTTCTTCAATCTGTTCGGGGCTGAACTTGTCCGAGGCCATGTCATTTTACTCCGTTTTTCTTCATAATCGCTTTTTGCTGGATAATGGAAAGGATGTTACTCAGGGTCCAGTAGATGACCAGACCGGAAGCAAAATGTCCGAGCATAAAGGTAAAGATTACCGGCATCATGGCAAACATGCGCGCCTGATCTTTGTTGGTGGGCGCCGGATTAAGTTTTTGCTGAATCCACATGGTCAGTCCCATGAGAATCGGCCAGACGCCGATGTCAAGAAGACCGGGGATCGGCAGATGCGTCCAAGCGGAAAGCGTCAGAGGATCCGGCGCGGAAAGGTCTTTAATCCAGCCGATGAACGGCGCGTGGCGAATTTCGATGGAAATGTTCAGAACCTTGTACAGTGAGAAAAAGACCGGAATCTGAATCAGCATCGGCAGGCAGCCGGCGGCCGGATTTATTTTTTCGCGGCGGTACAGTTCCAGCGTTTCCTGCTGAAGCTTCATTTTGTCGTCGCCGTATCTTTCCTGCAGCTCTTTAATCCGAGGCTGAACCTTTTTCATTTTGGACATGCTCTCATAGGATTTGTTGGCTATCGGGAACATCAGAAAACGGAGCAGGGCGGCAAACAGGAGAATGGCCCAGCCCATGTTTCCGATGAAGTTGTAAAGGAAATCGAGAATATAGAAAAAAGGTTTGGTCAGGAAGTAGTACCAGCCGAAGTCGACGGCGAGATCAAACTTGGGAATGTTAAACTGTTTGGTATAGTTGTCCAGCAGTTTGATTTCTTTGGCGCCGGCAAACATCTTGACCGTATTGGTACCGACGGAACCCGGAGCGACGGTTATCGGTGCGCCGACATAATCTGCCTGATAGGTGTTTTTGCCGGTATTGCTGAATTTGACGGTGCCGCTTTGAGCGTTGTTCATGACAAAGGCCGAAAACCAGTAGCGGTCGGAAAAGCCTGCCCAGCCGCCGGTTGTTTTGAAGTCTTCTTTTTTGCTGTCTTCAAGATCTTTGTATTTGATCTCTTTTAAGGTGTTGTCAACAACGCCGATAAGCCCTTCATGAACGACACTGCTGGCTGCCGCCTGATTGTGGAAACGACTGATTAAACCGTAGGGATAAAGGACAATGCTGCGTCCGGTATTGTTTTCGACGCTTTGTTCAATGGTAAACATATAGTTGTCGTCTAAGCTGATGCGGCGGACAAAGGTCAGTCCCTGTCCGTTGTTCCATTCCAGCGTTACCGGCGTCTGCGGGGTTAATTCTCGGCCTTTGACGTTCCAGAGCGTGTCGGCGTTCGGCGTGCGGACGGCGGTATCCTGCGGCAGCCAGCCGAATTCGGCATAGTAGGGTGCGGCAGTTTTAGCCGGAGCAAAGAGCTCTACGTCTGCGCTGTCTGTTTCCAGCGTTTGCTTGTATTTGTCGAGCAAAATTTCGTCAAAACGGGCGCCTTTGATGCGGAGGGAGCCGCTGACTGCAGCGTTTTTGATTTTAATCCGGGCGTCTTTGCCGAGGACTTCGGAGACTTCCAACGGCGTTTCGTCCGTGACATTGTCGAGCGGCCGCTCGACTTTTTCCGCGACGGTTTCGACAGCCGGAACCTCCGGCGTGGCCGGTGTCGTTGCCGGTTTGCGCGGGAAAAAGTAGTTGGTAACGAAAATAACGGCAATTGACAGGATAACGGCCCAGTAAATGCCTTTCATTTCTTCTTTCATCTTCTTTAAAATCTCCTCGGTTAACACTCGGTCGGCCGGTGTTCGGCGTCTTTGTTTTCTTCTTAATTTTTCTACTGTATAATTAGGGTTTAGGCAAGCAAATATCCAGCCTTATTCCTTATTTTCTTTTTCGCGTTTCGGCGGAACCGGGTCGTACCCCGAACCTCCCCACGGATGGCAGCGCAGAATGCGGCGGATGCCGAGATACAGCCCCTTGATGATGCCGTGGGCGGAAATGGCTTCTATCATGTATTGCGAGCAGGTCGGCCGAAAACGGCAGACGCCCGGACAAAGCGGCGAGAGAAATTTCTGGTAAAATTTAATCGGCCAAATCAGCAGGTTTTTCAGAAGCCGGTTCATGCTTTTTTTCTTCCGGATTGAGCAGCTTGTGGAGTTTTTTCAGTCCGTAACAGAGGTCGCCCTTCAGTTTGTCAAAGGAACAATCCGCCGTATTATAACGGCCAATCAGAACATAGTCAACACCGGGACGGGCGCGAGCCGGGAAAAGTTCGCGGACGGCGGCGCGCATGCGGCGTCGGGTCCGGTTGCGGACATGAGCCTTGCCGATTTTCTTGGTTGTCGTGTAGCCGGTGCGGCAGGAGCCCTCGGGTGCAGATAAACTTTGAGCCGCCTGCAAAATGAGCGTCGAGGTAGCTACCTTAACGCCTTTTGCGGCGACTCTTACAAAATCTTTCCGTTTTTTTAAAATCAAAACTTCAGACATAGGTTTGCAGCCTAAGCCGAAAGATTTTTACGTCCTCTGCTGCGGCGAGCGGCAATGACTTTGCGGCCGCCGGCCGTGGCCATGCGGGCACGGAAACCGTGACGGCGGGCTCTGACCAGTTTACTCGGCTGATAGGTTCTTTTCATTTGTTTTCTCCGGTTAATGCCGGCGTCAGGCCGGCTGATTTTTATTAGTTATTTAAGCCTTAATTTTGAATCTAAGGCCTCGGGTAATTCTGCTTATAGACATTTTTTGGCGGCAAGTCAATGATTTTTTGCAAAAAAAAGCTCCGTATGCACGGAGCCTGAAAACACTTTGTTTTTTAACGGCGGTCGCCGAAAAGTCTGAGCAGAGCCAGGAACAGGTTGATGAAATCAAGATAGAGTTCCAATGCTCCGGCAATGGCTTTGCGGGAAAGCGTATCGCCCGTGTCGGCACTGAGGTAAAGGCTGCGGATTTTCTGCGTATCATACGCGGTAAGGCCGGTAAAGATGATGACAGTCAGAATCGACAGCGCAAAACTCAGGCCGGAGCTCTGCATAAAGATATTGACGATGGAAGCGATAATGACGCCCCACAAGCCCATGACCATAAAGGAACCCATGGCGGTCAGGTCTCTTTTGGTGGTGTAGCCGTAAATGCTCATTCCGCCGAAAGTTGCGGCGGTAATCAGAAACAGGCGGGTAATGCTGTCACCGGTATAGGTCAGGAAAATCGGCGCCAGAGAAATGCCCATAACTGCCGAAAAGCCCCAGAATACGCCCTGAACCTGCTGCAGCGTGCCGCGGTTGATGACCCAGCCGAAAGCAAAAATCATCAGAAACGGCGCCAGCAGAAACAGCCAGCCCAAACCGGACAGGCTGGCGCCCTGCGGGGTAATGTTGAAAAAAAGCCTTATCAGCGAGGTGTTGGCAACCAGATAGGCGGCAAAGGCGGTCAGGCAGAGCCCCGCAGCCATGTAGTTGTAAACTTTAATCATGTACTGGCGAAGCCCTTCGTCTACGGTTGCGGCCGATTTGGCACTGACGGTGGCAAAATTTTTATTTTCTAACATTTAAGTTGTTCTCCATGAAGTTGGTGTCTGTTTAAAATATAAGGAGCAAATATGTAATTATCAAGTTTTTTGTTATTCGTACCGATAGAGTTCCCTGCTGTGCAGGCGGAGCCAGACTTTGCCGGCCTCGGCTTCGGGATAAAGTTCGCGGACGCAACGCCAGAATGCCCTGGAATGGTCCTGGTGTCTGAGATGGGCAACCTCATGGGCAATCAAATAGTCGATTACGGTTTCGGGAGCAAGGGCGATGCGCCAGCTGTAGTTGATGTTGTGCATGGACGAACAGCTGCCCCAGCGTGATTTGGTATCTTTTATCGTGACGTCGTTCAGAGGGCAGCCGAGCCGGTCGGCGAGAATTTTGGAACGGCGGTAGAATTCGGTTTTGGCCTGTGCCTTAATGTAGTCTTTGACCCGGCGGTGCAAAAATTCAGCGTCGCCGGAAACGTTCAGAAAACCGTTTTCCAGAAAAGTGCCGCAACGACGGTCGTTTGTCCGGCGAATAACAACCGGTTGGCCGAACAGAGAGATTTGCTCCCCGTCTTCGAAGTTTTTGGTTTGCGGCAGCCGTGCCAGAGAGCGTTCTATCCAGCCGCGGTGCAGGTTGACGAAGTCAACGGCACGTTTGGCCGCGCAACGTTCGGGAATGGTCAGAACCGGCAGCCGTTCTTTGGAATCGATGCGGAGCGTCATTCGTCTGGCGCGCGACGATTTGACGATTTTTATATCAAAGCCGAGCGCTTCGCGGATGTCAAAGGTCTTCCCAGTAAACAATGTAATTTTCATAATTCTGTATTCCTGTTTCCGAGACGGTTTCGCGGCCTTTCAGCGACATATTTGCTTCATGTACGGAAGCGGCGCGGCCGGTTTTAAGCGGATGCCATTCCGGGAGGTCGAAGCCGTTGTCCAGCAGCCAGTAGGCGCAGGTTTTGGGCAGCCAGCGCGGCTTTTCGCGGACGGCGTTCAGGTCAATGTCGCGACAGTCGGGAACTTTCTTAAAGCGTTCGGGATAAATCCGGCACAGGCAGCTCCGGCAGTCCAGAAAGCGGCAGCGGGTATTGGTAAAACGTATTTTACCCTTGATTTCCAATTTGTTCAAACAACATTTGCCGCAGCCGTCGCAAAGAAGCTCCCACTCTTCGGCGGACATTTCCTCAAGTTTTTTCTTTTTCCAGAATTCGGGTTCGATATGTTCCAGATGTTCAAACCGGGACTGAGGGTTAAAAGTGTCTTCTATTATATAGTCGTCTTTGTTCATAAGTCATCCCGTTCCAGAATATGGTCTTCCAGTTCGTCATCGCTGACCAGATTTTCGGAAATGCAGAATGCCGATACCGGTTCCCGCACCGGGCGCGGACGTCCTTCAATCAGGCTGCGGTATGCGCATGACTTCGGCATCCAGCCGATTTTGCCGACATTGTCTTTGGTCAGTTTCAGACATTCGGGCACCAGCGTGCAGCGGTTTTGGTACTGCGTACATTCGCAGGTGTCGAAATCAAAATATTTGCAGACGACGTCGGTGTAGTAAATTTCGCCGGTGTCTTCGTCCTGAAGCTTTATCAGACAGCATTTTCCGCAACGGTTGCAGACGGCTTCCCATTCTTCTTCGGTCATGTTTTCCAGTTTTTTTGGCAAGGCGTTTCCTTTTTATTCATAAATTTTACGGTATATTATACAGGATATTAATTAAGGAGTAGTGAAAATGTTTAAATGGCTGGCCGACATGCTGGTTAAGACCCCGGTACAGAGTTCGTGCTCCTGTTGCGAGGGCAAAAAACAACGGCTGCAAAAAATGCAGGAGGCAATTCTCAGCGGCGACATTGAAGGCGAACCGCAGTCAACTGAAGACGCGGTTATAACCTGCGATACGCCGGAACATGAATATGCCGGAAAAATCCTCGGTTCGGCATTTTACGGCGGTTATCCGGTAGAGGTCAGGGATAGTTCCGGCTGTGACGGCGAGGATTCCTGCGGCTGCGGCCGTTGCTGCAACCGCAAATAAACTCAGCCGATTTGGTCGGGGAGATATTCTTCCTTAACCAGATTGCCGAACTGGGCAAACTCTCCGTTCCAGAACAGTTTGACGGTGCCGGTCGGGCCGTGGCGCTGCTTGCCGATGATGACTTCGCCGAGATTGGCGGTTTCGCGGATGCGTTTCTGCCATTCTTCCATGCGGTTTTGCAGATGCTCCGGCGTTTCGCCCGAGCGCTGTTTGGGTTCTTCGTTTTGTATATAATAGTTTTCGCGGAAAACAAACATGACGATATCGGCATCCTGTTCGATTGAGCCGGATTCGCGCAAGTCGGACATAACCGGGCGTTTGTCATCGCGTTGTTCGACGCCTCGGTTCAGCTGTGACAGGGCGATGACCGGAACGTTCAGTTCCTTGGCGAGGATTTTAAGGCCGCGGGAGATTTCGGAAAGTTCCTGTACGCGGTTGCCTTCAGTCTTTTTACTGCCGGTTCCCATAATCAGCTGGATATAGTCGATGACTATCAGTCCCAGACCTTTGTTGCGTTTGAGGCGGCGGGCGCGGGTGCGGATGGCGTTGATGTTCAGGCCCGGCGTGTCGTCGATGTACAGCGGAATGGTTTCCAGTTCGCGGACGGCAGCGGCAATGCGGGTAAATTCGGCGTTGTCGAGTTCGCCGGTGCGCATTTTGTGTCCGGGCGTCTGTGTAACGGTGGACAAAATACGGCCGGCCAACTGGTCGGCGGACATTTCAAGCGAAAAGAAAGCGACACCGCGCGATTTTGGGTCGACGGATTTGTCATGGCTCATAAATTCGGCCACATTATAGGCGATATTGGTGGCAAGAGCGGTTTTGCCCATTGCCGGACGTCCGGCAATGATGATGAGGTCGGAATTGTTGAGCCCGCCGGTTTTTTCGTCGAGAGCATCAAGGCCGGAGGGAAGGCCGGATATTTTGCCGTCTTTCTGATAGGCCTGTTCGATTTGTCCGAGGGAAGACGTGAGCGCTTCGGCAAAGTCGATGAATCCGCCCTGGCTTTCACCTTGGTTAGACAGTTCGAAAAGTTTCTTTTCTGCAGTTTCTATCTGGGCGGTCGCATCGGTATCCAAGTCTTCTTTCATGGCGTCGCTGACGATTTCGTAACCGGTGTTTATCAGTTCGCGGCGCAGGTATTTGTCATAAATGAATTGTGCGTAATATTCGACGTTAGTCAGAGGCGAAGCGCTGTCGGCAAGTTTTATCAGATATTGGTGGCCGCCGACTTCGTTCAGGGAGCCTTCCTGTTCAAAATAGTTTTTGAGCGTGATGACGTCCGCAACATGACCGCGCTGAATCAGTTTGGAAATGACTTCGAAAATCTTGGCGTGAATCGAATCGGCAAAGTGGTAGGGACGCAGGAATTCGGAAACTTTTTCATAGGCTTTGTTGTTGGCCAGAACGGCGCCGAGCAGAGCCTGTTCGGCTTCCAGGTTTTGCGGCAGCGAAGCGGTGTCGATTTGTTCCATCGGGGCAGACTTTCATGTGAAAAAAATTAGTTCTTTTACTGCCTCTTTATAAACAAGTTTTCGGTAAAACTCAAAGGATTTGACGCGAAGGAGGTTTCAGGGCTGTTAATTGTGGGGATAAAAAAATATCCCCCTGAAAAATCAGAGGGATATTTTGGAGTTGACCTGTTTATAATTATTTAGCGGCTTTGCTTTTCGCAATGCTCTTTTTTATTTTTTTAGCTTCTTCGGTCAGTTTGCTGTTGGACGTAGATTCCAGATAAGCGTCCAGTCCGCCGTTGTGTTCAATAGAACGCAGGGTTTTGGAGCAAACTTTGAGTTTGAACATTTTGCCCAGGGTTTCGCTCAGAAGAGATACAACCTGCAGGTTGGGCAGAAAACGGCGACGGGTTTTGTTGTGAGCGTGGCTGACATTGTTGCCGCTCATAACGCCGGTGCCGGAAATATCACATTTTTTAGCCATTGTATTAATCCTCGTAAATAAACTTGTTGCTTGTTAATAACGTTTCCGTAACTAAAAGTCAAGCCCAAATTGCGATAATTTCGGCAAATTTTCTGCGAAGCGGGAAAGAAGAGAGGATTTTTTCAAAAAAGACTGGAAATGTAAATTAAAATAATGTACATAAAGAAACAATGTATGAAGATGTACCCGTAGCTCAGTTGGATAGAGTATCGGCCTCCGACGCCGAGGGTCGTGGGTTCGAATCCCTCCGGGTACGCCATACTTTATGATTTGACGAATCTAACAACAAATTGAACGGTGAATTGACCGTATAGCTTAGGTTTCCGTCATTTAATTCTAAGTTCGAAAGTACGAGATTTAAAATTTCACGTTTTTGCTCTACTTTCGAACTTTTTAAGTATTCAAGGGCATTATCAGCTAAAGAAAGTACCGTGCTGACCGCAATCGAGAACTTTTCATCGGCTATGGTATGATTTTTTAATTTTTCCTCTATATTGTACTGTTCCGACTTCAACTGGGTACTGATAGCGTTAAAATCATCAATGGCTATTTTTTCATCGGCAAATTTCGCTCTGATTTTGGTCAGCTTTTCCTGAATGCGGTCATATTGTTTTCGCAACTCCTTTATTTGCTGGATGTGGAATTCATTTTCGGCATTTATACTGTTTTCGATATGCTCTTTAACAAAAGGTGCGAATCCTTTGGGTAATTTGAGATTTGCAAAAATCGGCAATACTTGTTCCCATACGATATTTTCATTAATCCGTTTATTTGTACAGTTTCCTTTATAATGGCTGCAAAACAAATAGGTAAAAGTTTTTCCGCTTGGTTTAACCTTGGTGTCACTGGTTATTGAACAACCACATTGCCCGCATTTTATCAATCCCTGAAAGGCGTGTTGTTTTTTCAGTTGTTTATTAGGGTGTCTGCCGTGAAGGATGTTTTGACAGGAGTCAAAAAGTTCCTTACTGATTAAAGGAGTATATTTGTGTCGGTAAAGTTGACCCTTGCATAACATTTCCCCGTAATAAAAAGGATTACAGAGCATTCGATGAATGTTAGTAGCGCTCATAAATTTACCGCTACGTTTTCCTGTTAACCCCAATTTTTGTGATAGTTTGGCTAAAGTTAATACCGAGTGGAGTCCGGTATTATATTGATTGAATAATTCTTTGATTATGTCAGCTCGTTTGGGGTCTGGGATAATTTGAGATTTCCCCTCTTCATTGCGGTAGTTAATATAGCCAATGGGGGCTTCTCCTATCCATTCTCCTGTTTTTAATTTGTAATTTATGCTGCGTTTTACGTTTTCTGAAAGGTGTAAAACGTATGATTTTGCTCCTATAACTGAAAAGTCCCACCGTAAAATATCATCTGAAAGGGATTTATTATTGATAATAATTCCTTCTTGAGAAAAATGCAGTTCTATTTTCCGTTTCTCAATCAACTCGTTTAGAAAGATGGATTCTTTGAAACTTCTTTGTATGCGGTCAACAGCAGCAGCTACAATAGCAATGGTTGATTTTTGTTTTTTACAAAAATTAAGCATTTCATTGAAGCGTTTACGGGTTCCTTGGATGGAACTTTCTGTGATTGTAAAAATTTTTATAACTTCCAGATTGTTGCGATTGCAATAATTCATAGATCTATCTTTTTGAGCGTCTAAACTATATCCATCTTCCTGCTCTTTACTACTAACTCTTGCTAAAATTACAGCTTTCATCTTTTGTTCCTTTATTTGGTTAAATACTATACCAAAAATAGCGCAAGAACAAGGCAATAGTCTCTTGACTTGCAAATTTCTTTTTTGCTCGTTCACGATAACAACAGAGAAAAAACGATTAGTCTGAAGCCCTCTTAAATCATTAACAAAAGGAGTTTTTATGAAAAGTTTGAGAGAGTTGATTAAAGACATAACAAATTGTTCAATGACAGAGCGGGAGTTAGCTGATGCCGAAAGACGATTATATCGTTTTTTTCGGCTCTTGTATGAGGTTCAGTTGGAATATGAGGTAAAAGATGTCAAATAGTCGCCCTATACTACATTTAAATAATGTCACATCGGCAGAACCTAAAAAAACGGTTCAAGTTTTAATTCGTGTCAAGCGTAATAGGTCAAATATAAATGCTCAAGAGCTTTATACACCGAAGCAGGTTTCAGCGATTTTGAGACTATCAATTTCACGATTGCGTGATTTGCGATGGCAGAAAAAAGGACCTCGATATGTCAAAATTGGCAAAGGGGCAAAGGCTCCAGTTCGGTATGTCGGACAGGATTTACTGGATTATTTGTCATTGGTAAAAACACGATGAGTAATGAACCTTTGAAAATTGAAACCCTGTCAGAGGCTAAATATCGCAACCACATTAAAATCAAGGCGTTTCGAACGAGTGAAAATTGTAAACTTCATCGTCTAGCGGACAAACTAGAACGGTGTCGAAAAGGAAAATGGTGTCGTTTATTGGCTTGTTCTGTCTGTTTGCGTCGGTTTCGGTTGAATTATATCAAAGAACATCTGCCGATATGGAAAAAATTGATGAAACAATGCCCCGTGCATTATATTTCAGCAATTAATCGGGTGCCGGTTGATACTAATGTTGATACATTGGGGGATTTTAAGGAATGGTTTGAACAGTGTCTCAAACAGTATGATTTTGATAAAATTCCACTAGTTGGCGGGGTTGATTACTCTTGGAATTATGAAAATGGGCAGAACTATATTTGTCAGCATTTTCACTTTTTGGCAGCTGTATTTGACCGAAAACCACTGATGGAATGTCTGAGAAAATCTTTTTTTCGTGATAGTACTGTCAGCCGGCCTGTCTATCCTAAGATATTGCGAGATTACTCTGACCTAAAAAAATCTCTTAACTATACGATACCGGCTTATTTTGAAAAGCGTTGTCGGTATCTGGTTAAAAAACGTCACCATACCAGCCATTATCCTCTGGACTATAAACACCTAAGAGAACTGTATCTTTTTTTGTCTTCCAATACTCCCGAAGACCTGATGATTGTTCACGATGTTTACAATAAAAAAGTGGGTGGTTAATGGTCTAAATCTTGTCCCTTTTCATATCGTAATACTAATTGGTTGTTGGTATTAGTTGTTCAAACAAACAGTAAACAGTTGCTTTTTAACTTCTTGAATTTCTTACATCTGCTCACTGCTCAGTTAACTAATTTTTTTTATAAGGAATCTAAAAATGGTAAAAATAGTTACCAATTTTGAAAACGGTGTTCAAATTGAAGAAGCACCAAACAGTTTACGGACAATAGCTCCGTATATTGATGTGAGTTTGTATGGCTTAACCGCAAGCGGGGCAGCCTTTTATGAAATAAGTTTTGTTAGAAAAATGTATGGGGATATCGTCAAAAAGGTTATACCGACATCGTTGTTACTAAGTAATCGGGAGTTAATTTGTTTTCTCGTGAGTAATGGGTATGCAAATGTTCCTCTTAAAGAAGATGAAAAAATCTTGTGTGATTTTTTACGAGAAAGGGGTAACAAGACTGCAAATGCTTTATTTGTGGAAAAACTTGGCTGGTTGGATGATGAATTAGCTCGGAAAAATAAGCAGCCTTATGTATATGTCACTCCGGATAAGCAGTATGGTGAAGTGAATTCTGATTTGCAGATACGTTATGTTGAGAATCCGAATGTTTATAGTCAAAATATGAAAACTGCCGGTAAACTGAAAGATTGGGTTGATAATATCGGCATATTTGTTCAACATTCTCCTCTTCTTACTATGGCTGTTTGTATGGGCCTGGGAGCTATTGTGATGAAGCCTTGCGGTATAGAATCATTTATGATTCACATTTGGGCTGCAACATCAAAAGGCAAAACTATTACTGAACTTGTTGGTCAGAGCCTGTATCGGAAAGCGGAAAAAAATACCTTGCCCACTTGGGACATTACCAAAATAGGGCTAATGGATAAGTGTTCGTCATTTTCCGATACCTTGTTTATTCTTGATGAAGTTACAAAATTCTGCGATACGCCAACTAAGCTTCAGCAGATGATTTATGAGGCTACGAACGGGAGCGGAAAAATCACATCATTTGCTTACGCTAAAAGTGTTTCACGGGTTGACTGTCACTGGACAATACCGATTTTGAGTTCAGGTGAAAAATCAATTACGCAGATTTTGAAAGAGGGAAATGTAAAATTATTGAAAGAGCGTGAAGTACGGTGTTTTGAGATTAATGCCTTACGACATCCCAAGTACTTCATATTTACAAGCTTACCTAAAAAAATGAAAGATTCCGCAAAATTAGCTAAAAGGCTTGAAGAAAATGCCCGGCTTTACTATGGGACACCTGCACGTAAGTTTTTGAAAGAATTTCTAAAAAAGCCTGAAAAGCACATAAAATGCGTAAAAAAACGTATGAAGAAATTTTTTGCGGAACAAGCACTTGAAGACGGTAACATAAAAGGGCGAATCTCTGATAGGTTTGCATTTATGGAAGCGGTCGGTTTGTTGGCTGTTGATTTTGGAATTTTGCCAATGGAAAAATCAAAGGTAAAGGAGCATAGCCTGCAATTCAGGACGGTCGGTATTTTTACCGCTGATTTTTTCGATATAGGCACGGTCGCACACAATATCTAAAAGTTGGCGTTCGGTGTTTTGGTCGGTGGTCGATACTCTCTTATAGTTAAAAATCATATTTTTTGCTCCTTTGTGTGAATTTGACGTTTATAACTTTAGTTTACACCTGTGCAATAAATCGTGTTTTTGATGTCGATTGCACATAAAATCATCTGTGAAAATACGGTATACTTCATTTGCATACAAACTTCTCGGCACCGAATGCAATACCATTGGAATCTGCGTCAAAACCCTTAGCTTTAGAAGTATCGTCCAATTTGGATTTATTGAACATACCCTGAACCCACATTGCACCACGTTTGAAAATATTGTCACCTGAAGACATACCTTGTGCACCGGTAGAAACAGAACCTCCGGTTAAACGAGTTGATACAGCGCCAAATACCTGATTAGCCGTTTCAGTCTGGGTTTTCTGAACCATCGGCGCAATCTCGGGAGCAACCGCGGTTAAAGCTGCGACATAAGCCTGTTCATTACTTTGTGACAGATCGCTTAGTACCGAAGCAACTGCTTTGGCTTTGGGGCTTACCGTTGATGAAGATGTTAAAGTATCCCAAGCTTCGGCTGTGGCTGCGTTTGTGGCAGAACCGTCGGCGTCAGCTACAACATCGGAAGCCGAGGCTGTTCCCGTAATTTTGAATGAACCGTCTTCAAAGCTAATATCATAACGATTATTGTCGGCAATTTTATTGGTAAAATCACCGGTTACAGAACCTTGTAAAAAGTCAAAATCTTTGGTCTCACCATTTGCAACGATACCGCTATCCAAGGTAACTTTCATTGTAGTATCATTACCGATATTGATTGTATTTGCATTGATTTGACCGTAATTATCGGCCGAAGAAATTTTCAAACCAAGTGTTGAATTATTGGCAAAATTAACCGTTGTTGCAGATAATTTGTTGGTTCCGATATCTAAACCAGCTCCACCGGCAACCGATACATTACCGATTGAACCTGCATCTTTATCATAAGTCAAAGTACCTTTGTTGACATTCAATGCCGTTATATTACTGATAGTCCCGCCAATTGCCTTGCTTAAAGAATGGTCGGTGTCAAAAGACAAGCTGGAACCAGTGACATTACCGCTGACATTGGCGGCAGAGTTTTTGAAACAGAGATTGCCGGAACCGTTGACATTGGTATTGAGTTTGCCTAACAGGTCAATTTTGGCATTTTCGCTTTTCATTGCAATATCGCCAGAGGTTAAACTAGCCCCGTTGGCTACCGTGATTGTTCCTTTAGTGAAGTCAATATCACCACTAATTTGGTTGCTTCCGTTTGCGGTAATAGTTGCGTCCTCTCCGTTTACAATAAGTTTGATAGCATTTCCGTCAATTCCCTGGTCGTCATTGGTATTAAGTAATAATCCCGAATTTTCGTTCATAACCAATTTGCCGCCGGTCATATTAACGTTACCGGTATTTTCCTTACGCATTTCAATATAAGCGTTTTTATTCAATGTAATATTACCGCCGGAGATATTGATGTCACCAGTCGTAGCGGTATCGTTGCCCTTATAAATACGGGAATCGGTTAAATTAATGTCACCGCCCTGAATATTAACGTCAGCCCCGTTACTTTTAACAAAAACACCGGTGTCAGCACTTCCGCCATTGGAAGAAGCAGTCAAACTACCGTCTTCCATTGTAAAGTTACCATTAGAAATAATTCCACTGTTATTTCCTGAAATGGTTATATCTCCACCAGTTGCAACGGTAACATTATCTCTGGAGATGAGTTCATCTGTGATTATTTCTTTGGAACTGATTGTCCAATCTTCCGCACAAACATTTGTTGCCGAAAAAGCGGCGACAAGTGCGGTTGTCATTAATAAAGATTTTTTCATACGATTAAACATCCTTGTTAACTAGTTAAACAAAACCCACCGTTCATAAAGAAAGGCGGGCGGATGTTCGAAAACCGTATATCTACAAACGGCTCGGCTTATTTGGCCAAGACCTTATTCACCGACATCCGTCCATAGACAAGAGGCCGGCACTGTTTAAAGTCGTGTGTACACGACTGTAGATATAAAAGGGTTTTCGACGCCCTAAGCAGTAAACTGCTCAAATTTACTTTATAAGGCATATTCATTAGAATCAAGCTAAATCATCAAAAACCCTCTGGAATTTAAATAAATAGGTCAGTATGATGTATTTTATAAGGGATTGAAATTAAGCCTAAAACTAATTGTCTGAGAGTTACCGTGAGAAAATTACTTTATCCATTTTTGGTTCTATTCTTTGTATCGCCGGTATTGGCGGTAGATAGTCAAACGGTGGTTATGAATACAAAAACCTATGTTTACCACAGTTCTGACTGTAAATGGGCTAAAAAATGCACAAAGAACAGTATCAAAACCACTAAACAAAAAGCCCAAGCTCAAGGAGCAAGGGCTTGTAAAGTTTGCGGTGGGCAGACGTTTAGCTATTTATCTTTGTTCTGTCAATAAGTTTATCAATTATATTTGATAAAGGCTTAAGTATTTTTATGGCGTATTCTATACCTAGCCATTTAGCAATAATCATTAATACTGTTACTTCAAATAAAAAAAGTAACAGACCAGCTCCCCAAGGAACATTGCTGAACAGAAAGCAGTCAAAGAAAAACATTGAGACGATGATCCAAATAAAGCGTTCTTCTTTTCTACTATCACGTTCTGCGGATAGTTCCCCTTGTAATTTGGCAATTTGCTCATCATTTTTTGTGAGGTTCTTTGATAAACTTTGTTCATTTTTTTGTAAGATCTCACCTAAAGTTTCAATACTGGGTAATTTAATAATGGTATGATGTTTATTACTCTGCATTTTTTAACCATACCTCTTTAAATTCTGTTTCCATATCTTTTTCTGGAATTTCGACATCTCTTGCACCTGGTTTATAGTTGTTATACCAAGCTGTATTATGGCGATGAGTTAAGCCTACAAGTGTAGAGGTAGGAATTTTAGCTAGTAATTTTGCGTTTTTTTCGATAAATTCATTCTCTTCTTTTGAACATTCTTCTTTAATTTGAGGGAATGCCCATTTTTCAATAGGTTTGTTTCCAAAAATTTTAAACTCGTGATAAACCATTGGGGCAACAGGACCATAATCCCAAGCTTCGAATTTTGCTCTAAACAGATGATGTTTGTATTGGCCAAGGTGAAAAACCTGTGCAATATATAACATTTTTTGTAGTTGAAGGTTTGTAATTTCCCAATTACCTGCTTCACAAATTTTCTTGGCTACTTCGAAAACGTTACACATATGATGTGCTCCTTATTATTTCATTTTCTAATTTAGATGCAATTTATGTACCAAAAATTAACAATGCAAGGTATTTGATAAAAAAAATTAGTTTTCATACTGATAAATAAAGTTTTTTATAGTGTATCATAAAAAAATGTTTTGTCTACTGCCTGGTCAGGAAAATGACAGGAATTTAAGTAGATATTTTATAAAGTCTATTGACTCTTTTATTTTTTGTTATAAATTAACAATGTGTGTGGTTTTACTTTAACTGCCTATAGGTTTGATGATAAAATCCTTCCGTGTGTACTTCTTGTCGGGTCCAAGCACGTTAAAATTTCAACCCACTTCTAGTCGAAGTGTGGTTTTTTGTTTTTAAATCTGCACTTTAGTAATTTTGAAACTGTCGAGAAGAAAGGTAAAAAATGACCGACAACATAACTTTAGTGCAGGAACTAAAATGTTACTTGCACGAATCTACGCCTAATTTTGATAATTCTATTGATGTAAAATTTAGTGATTTTTCTGAAAAGTATGATGAAGTGTTAATCGCTTTAACCGTTTTACAAAATAGAGGTCATTTGAGAATCATAGGGATAATGGGAGCCCCAGGGGTTCATATGGAAGAAAAATGTTACGATTTACGGGAGTTCAAACGAAAATATCCACCTGAATATGCAAAAGTGGTTATGGTTAAACATTATGGCAAAATTGATGAAAAATTTGAATTAAGGTGGGATTCTGTTGGTAAAGAAGTTTGGGCAGGTAAGGTGTTTATAAAAGGTTTTAGCCTAAGAGGTGAGGCTTATATGAACGCTTTTGTTCATACTTATGAAAATTCAGGAATTAGTTTGGTTGCAAAAGATTTTTATTCTGTTCTAGGGACACCAGAGATACCGAGGCTAGATACGATGATAACAGTAGCTTTAGATACGTTAAGTCGAAATAGTATTAAATGGTGGTATCGAGAATTGGGAAGCAAGAGAGTTCGATGTGAACGAATCTATTGGAAATCGGAGGAAGAAGAACCTGTTTTTGTGAAACAGCCCAAACACTATGAGTTAGATCCTTTTGAAAGGGGAGAATGGTCGGCTTGATTAATTTAGGCTGCCATTGACTGGTTATAATGTGTATAGAAGTCGTTGATTCTATTAGATAAAAAGATAAGTTTCTTTATATCTAAAGTTCGAAAATCGAAACATATGCGACGCCATTTATAAGCCGTCCTATCGGGGCGGCTTTTTTTATAAAAGGCTTCCCGGCAGGGTCGAACCCGAGTTCGTCCTCAGGCATCTAAATTCGTTGTCGGTTGCAGGGGATTTTTTTGTGACTTTTCTCTAATCGGTTTTTTCTGTCGTCAGATAATTGTAAACGGTCTGCGATATTTGGGCGGCCAGTGCGGCATTGGCACGGTCGTCATGTTTTGATTCGGTTATCATGACGGCGATATAATAGGTGCTGCCGTTTGTCAAAGTGACAAAACCGGCGTCGTTGTCGGCAATTTTAATGCCGTCGGCGGTGCGTGAAGACGAGCCGGTTTTGTGGCCGAATATGACGCCGGGAGGAAGGCCTAGTTTTATTTTGTCGGCGCCGGTGGAGGTTTTGATCATGATATCGGCGAGAAATTTCCGGTGTTCGGCTGACAAAACGTCTTTTTCAAAAACAAGTTTTATCAGTCCGGCGACGTCTGACGGCGCGGCCTGATTCAGGTATTGGTTTTCTGCTTTTTGGTTCATCTGTTTTTCGTTGACGCGAATGTCAATGCCGGAAAAACCGAGGTCATGCAGAAATTTTTCCAATTGTCCAGTTCCTCCGGAATATTCCAGCAGAATGTCCGCGGCATTGTTGTCGCTTTCGGCAATCATGTATTCGAGCAGCTCGGCCAGACTGATTTCGAAGGGGCGGCGGGGATGTTTTTTCAGCATGGGGCTGTACATGTTCGCGTCCGTCATGTTTTCTTTGACTGTCAGTTTTGCGTTAAGAACTGTTTCGGTTTGCTCCATCTGCCGGAGGGTTTGAACCGCAATAAAAAACTTGAAAACGCTGAGCAGCGGGCGTTTTCGGTTGCCGACCGCCCAATTTCGGCTGCCGCTGACGACGGCGACGCCTGCATCGGTGTTTGAGAGGCGGATTATGCGGCGAAGTCTGCTTTCCAGAGAATTTTCGCGAACTGCAAACGCTGTTGCGCCCAGCAGCAGAAACAAACAGAGCGATATCCAGAGTTTCATGTCTTTTCCGGTAACGTTAAATTTTGTTCAGAATATTGCGGATAATTTAATTTTTCGTATAGTTCGGCTAATCCATTCGGTTTAAAGGCGCTGGATTCCGGCTTTCGTCTGATTACATTGGACGGGAAAACCGTTTTACAGCAAAGGAAAAAAGCCATGAATGAAAAATCTGAACTGATTAATCCGCAAAAAGCGTATTTTAACGGCAAGTTTAAAGAAAAGCTCCAGAAAGCGCCCGGGGTGCAGGCTGAAATGGAACGGAAGCCCGATTGCGGCGAAGACAGTTATCAGGGGTGCAACCGGCTGGCCGGACGCAAGGCGCTGGTTACGGGCGGCGATTCCGGCATCGGACGAGCGGCGGCAATCGCCTTTGCCCGGGAAGGGGCCGACGTGGCGCTGAACTATTTTCCGAGTGAGGAAGAAGATGCCGAGGAAGTGAAAAAGCTGATTGAAAAAGCCGGACAAAAGGCGGTTTTGCTTCCCGGAGACCTTAACCGCAGGGAAGTATGCGCGGAAATTGTCGAAAAAGCCGTCGACGGGCTCGGCGGCCTTGATGTTTTGGCTTTGGCGGCCGGCCGGCAGACGGCTTGCGCCGACCTAGCCGAACTGTCCGACGCGCAGCTGTTGGAAACGTTTCAGGTCAACGTCTTTTCGATGTTTTGGACGGTTAAGGCCGCACTGCCCCATCTGCCGGCCGGTTCGAGCATTATTACCACTTCGTCGATACAGGCTTATCAGCCGAGCAAGTACCTGCTTGATTATGCGGCGACCAAAGGTGCAATCGTCTGTTTTACGCGTGCACTGGCCAAGCAGCTTGCCGACCGCGGCATTCGGGCGAATTCGGTGGCGCCGGGGCCGATTTGGACGCCTTTACAGATTTGCGGCGGACAGCTGCCGGAAAACATTCCCGAGTTTGGGCAGGAAACGCCGCTCAGAAGAGCCGGCCAGCCGGCGGAACTGGCTTCGCTGTACGTTTATCTGGCGTCGAACGAATCAAGTTATGTGACGGCGGAGGTTATGGGCGTAACCGGAGGCATGCATTTGTCCTGACGCACGGGAAACAGACGCGGCCGGCGGTTTTATGGCGCTGTATTAAGGAAATTTAAACAGAAATAAAATTAATTTAATTTCAGTTTAATCCTTTATTTTAATGTAAGAAAAAATGCACCATATCCATACCCTTATTTTAGACTTGACCCTTATTACCATTTATGCCGGCATAATGACGCTCATTTGCAAAAAACTGAAACAGCCGATTGTTCTCGGGTATGTGGTTGCCGGTATTCTGGCCGGTCCGTTTTTCAATTTTCTGCCGACGGTCAGCGACCGCGAAGACCTGACGCTGTGGGCGGACATCGGCGTTATTTTTCTTCTGTTCGGCCTGGGACTGGAGTTCAGCTTCAAAAAAATGATCAATGTCGGCAAGTCGGCAATGATTACGGCCAACGCCAACATTCTGTTCATGCTTTATCTGGGATACAGCACCGGCATTCTGCTCGGGTGGTCGACGATGGACAGCTTTTTTCTGGGCAGCATGATTTCAATGTCGTCAACGACGATTATCATTAAGGCTTTTGATGACCTGAACGTCAAAAAACAGCGATTTACGGATTTGGTTTTCGGCGTGCTGGTGGTTGAAGACATTATGGGAATTCTGATGCTGGTGCTGCTGCCGACGATTGCGCTGGGCAACAGCATTGACGGCGAGGCTTTGTTCGGCAGCGCGCTGAAACTGGTGTTCTTTTTGGTTTTGTGTTTTATTGCCGGAATTTATCTGGTGCCGACGTTTTTGAAAAAAATCGAAGGTTTCCTGACTGACGAAATGCTTTTGCTGATTACCATCAGCCTGTGTTTCGGCATGGTTTATCTGGCAACCTGTTCCGGCTTTTCGTCGGCGCTGGGCGCTTTTATCATGGGTTCCATTCTGGCGGAAAGCAGTCTGATTCAGCGAATCGAAAAGAACATTCAGCCGATTAAGGACTTTTTCGGTGCGGTGTTTTTCGTTTCGGTCGGCATGATGGTTGACCCGTCGATGTTTGTGACGTATGCCTGGCCGATTTTTCTGATTACGCTGATTGTCGTCATCGGCAAGGTTGCTTTTTCGTGTCTGGGTTTCATCATTTCCGGCCAACCGGTAAAGACGGCGATTCTCTGCGGTTTTTCGCTGGCGCAGGTCGGCGAGTTTGCCTTTATTATCGCCAGCCTGGGCATGAGCCTTAAGGTTCTCGACGCGCAGGTTTATCCGATTATCGTGGCGGTGTCGGTAATTACGACCTTTTTGACGCCGATGATGATTAAGACTGCCGATCCGTTTTACCGGCTGGTGCTGAAACTTTGTCCGGAATCGTGGCGGCGTTACATCGGCCGGGCGGAAGAACCGGTTCGGGTAAGCCCCTCGGAGGAGCGGCTGTGGTCGGAACTGTTTAAAAACTATCTGCTGCGGATGGTGCTGTTTTCGATGATATTATACACGATTATTCTGCTTGCGCAGCATTATGTACAGCCGGTTGTCCTGCATTATCTGCCGAACTTGAGCGGCCGGGTGGTTATGACCGGGATAACGCTGCTGGTCATGGCGCCGTTCCTGAAAGCGCTTATCGGCTGGGAAGCTATTCTGCCGGCATTTCTGCGCGATACGGTAATGCGGATTTTGTGCCGGTTGAGTGGCCGTTCGCCGGATGACGGCCATGAAGCCGGCTGGCTGAAAAAAGTGAGCGAAAAATTCGCTTTCTGCGGCAATCTGAGCGAAAATGCCGAAAACATCAAAAACTTTTTCATTTCCAACAGTATTCTGGCTAAAATCTATTATAAACTGTGGATTTCGAAAAAGGCGAACCGGCTGCCGCTGATTCTGATGACCAGTTTCCGGCTGCTGGTGGTGGCGTTTTTCATTGTCACGGTCTTTCATACCTTTTTAACCGAAGACGCACGGATTTCGCTGCTGCTGTTGTTTGTTTCGGTAATTGTTCTGGCGCAGTCCAAGTGGCTGCTGACCCAGTATATGAAAATCGAGGCGCAGTTTTTGGCAAATCTGCGCGGACATCATCAGGAAAAGAGGGAAGAAGAGGGCTAAGCCGCAGACTGAGCGGAAATCAGAAAGCGCTTTTGTCTTCAAGCGAATCGTAACGTTTGTGAATGCACTGGATACAGGTTTTGTGCACGCCCTGCGTAATGTCATAGATGACAAAACGTCCCTGTCGCCGCGAGATGACGAAACCGTCGTCTTTCAGCCGTTTGAGATATTGCGAAACCTTGAGCTGTTCGCTGCCGATGCCGTTGACGATTTCGGTAACGTTTTGGGGGCCGTAAAGGGTCAGAAACTCCAGAATGCGCATTTTGTCATAATTGGCAAAGAGCTTGATGCGGTTGGCGGTCATCATGGTATAGTCCGAGGGCAGAATCGCCTTGACGCCGTCTTCAAGAAAATAAAAATTGTCGGTCATCATGGCATAGAGTTTGCGCAGACAGGTAAAGATGCTGGCCGGGTATTCTTCGCAGATGTCGTAATAGATGAAAATACCGCGGCGGTTGGTCCTGACCAGGTTGGCCTCACGCATTTTCTTCAGGCTCTGGGAGATGATGACCTGTTCTTCGCCGAGGGCTTTGGTTATGGCCGAAACGGAAGAACTGCCGTTGACGTCGAGGTATTCCAAAATGCGCAGGCGCAGCGGGTGGGCAATGTAGGAAATGCCTTTGACGGCTTTGCGCATGATGTTTTCGGGCAGCTGCTGTTCCATGTGAACCTCTTTTTAATATCTTTCGCTTTTTATATATAGCAGATTTTGCAGGTATTGCAAACAAAAACGTCCCTCCGGCTGTTGACGGAGGGACAAGGATACTAAAAGCGTTTTATTATTTGAGATAGGGTTTGACGTATTCGTCAAACTTGCGGGCGTTGTTTTCGGACCAGCCCATGAGGTATTTGTCGCCCATACAGAACAACGGGGTGCCGATGTTGTTGCCGAGTCTGAACTTTTCGCCGCAGGCTTTGAAGAGTTCAAAGCCGTTGCCGACATGGATGTTGACCATGGCCATGTTCAGGTTCGGGTATTGCCGGTCAATGTAGTCTATGGCATCGTGGCAATAAGGGCATTCGTTATAGTAGAAAAAATAGATTTTGCCGTCTTCGAGCGCGGCAGTTTCGGTTTTTTTGCCGCAGCCGCAGACAAGCAGAACGACGGCAAACAAAGTCAGACAGATTTTGCGCATGGTTTTTCCCCTTATTCAATGCAGCAATCGACGGCTTTGCGGACGAAGGCCTTCATTTTGGAAAGCGCGCCGGTTTTTTCGGCGCCGGCAGGCGCTTCCCTGACGACAGCGTCGAGTTTGGAAGAAAGTTTTTTGATGTCTTCGGATTTGTCTTCAATCCATTTGACATCGTCGACGTTAAGCATGTTCATGTTCAGTCCCCAAAACAGGCAGTAAAGTTCATAGGCCTGATTGAAAAGCCTGTAGGCCTCTTCGGGGTGGTTGAGCGACTGCTGTTTGGTGCCGACTTCCATAAGGCGCATGGCCGAAGCCAGCAGATGTTTGGATATGCACCAGACTTCGCCTTCGTAGGAAGGAATTATTTTCTGCATGAGGTTTTTGCGCATTTCGCGAACATCCCGAATCAGGTCATAGAAGGAATTTTTGCCGGTTTTGGCGCCGGAAAAGACCAGGTGCTCCTCAATGGAAATCAGGTTCATGATGGCAATGCTCAAATCCTGGTCGGAAGACAGATCTTTCGGGTTTACTTTTTTGGAACTGTCGATTTTTTCGACGAACTCCTTAACACTGTCGATTTTTTTCATATCAGACTCCTTTTAATGCAATATTTTATACATATCAATATTTCTATATATAGAATATTACATATATTAAAAATGTCAATAATTAATTTTATGAGATTATGCTTGCCAGCCCCGTGGCGTTTGGGTAGGATTAAAGCAAAGTTACAGTGCGAAAACGGACAAAAGATGAAGAACTTTAATCAGAGGGTGTTTGCCATCGTGCGACGAATTCCGCGGGGAAAGGTCATGAACTACGGGCAGACGGCACGGCTGGCCGGCAGTCCGCATGCGGCGCGTGCCGTCGGTTATGCTCTGCATCAGGCGCGGGCTGAAGACAACGTTCCTTGGCAGCGGGTTGTTTATAAGGACGGCGGCATGGCTTTTGCCGATGCCGGACAAAGGGTTTTGCTGGCGGCGGAAGGCGCGGTCTTTACGGACGAAGGCAAAGTCGACATGGCCGTCTGCGGCTGGGATGCCGCAGAGATTGAGGCTGAACTGTTTTTTTAACGCCTGACCGTTTCAGCGGCAGAGGTTCCAGAGTTCCTGAAAGCTGCGTCCGGTTTTGCCTGCGGTAAAATGTCCGAAATTGAGATAGTCGTGAAAAACGATTTGCGGGTAGGCGGCCAGCAGCCTGTCTTTGGTTTGGCGTTCGGCTTCTTTGTCGTCTTCCGAAAAAATGAGGTGAACTTCCCCTATATTGTTGAGTGCGGCCGGGTGAAGCGCGGTTTGCAGAAAATCGTCAAATTCCCGTTCCGGATCCAGCCAGGGGGCGACCAAAAGCAGTTTTTCAAGCCTGAGCCGGCGCTCCTGCATATATTTGACGGCAAATCCGGCACCGGCGCCGTGTCCGACGAGAAGAGAAAGCTTTTGGGGTTTGAACCATTCTAAAGTTTCTTTCCATTCGGCATAGGACGGGCGGTAAGGATGCGGGAGTTCCGGCGTCTGGCACTGCCAGCCGGCGCGCAGAAACTGCTGCTGCAACCACGGCAGCCACCAGGCGTTGGAGGGCGAAGGGCGTTTTGAAAAGAAAAATTCCTCTTCGGGGCAGACACCGTGCAGGATAAGTGCGGTTTTCATGGTTGCGGCTCCGTATTTTTCTGTTATAGTGACAAAAGCATTATGCGGTTTTCGCCGCAAAAAGTCATCTGTTATTTGGGGCAAAATGATAAATATTCCGGTCATATTGGTTATGTTGGGCGCGGCTGCGCTGCTTTGGGGGTTCGGAATTGAACCGAAACTGCTGAAAACTTCGGTTTACCGCATCCGGCAGCCGGAACTGGCCGGGCTGAAAATCGTCTTTGCCAGCGACTTCCATGCGGCACCGGGGCATGAGCGGCGGCTGCGGAAAATCGTCGGCAGAATTGCCGCGCAGCAAGCGGACATGATTCTGCTCGGCGGCGATTTTGTCAAGGGACGCCGTTTTGAGAAAAGTATGCCGATTGAAAAGATTGCGCCGATACTGGCAGAGCTGCATGCGCCGCTCGGAGTTTATGCGGTGCTGGGCAATCACGACTGGCGGCGGGACGGAGTGCGGATTGCCGACGTTTTGCAAAAACACGGCATTGAAGTTCTGGAAAACGAGAATCGGCGGATTGACCGTTCGGGCGGCAGTTTTTGGCTGGCCGGGCTGGCCGATTGCAACATGCGGCGGCCGGATGTGCACAGGGCGTTGGAAAATGCCGGCAATCCGGTTCTGGTAATAACCCATTCGCCGGACATATTTCCGCAGGTGCCGGAGCGGGCGGCGCTGACGCTGGCCGGACATACCCACGGCGGACAGGTGGCGCTGCCCTGGCTGGGGGCGCTGCTGGTACCGTCCGTTTTCGGCAAAAGGTATGAGGGCGGGCTGACGGCGGAAAACGGCAAAAGGCTTTTGGTCAGCCGGGGGCTGGGTACCAGTCTGCTGCCGGTGCGTTTTAACTGCCGGCCGGAGATTGTTGTCGTAGAGTTTGAGTAACCGAAATGCCGGTCAGACCGTTTTTTCGTCCTTTTCGGGGTTGAAATCAAAGCGCCAGCCGTAAAAATCTATCAGTGCCAGCAAATCGCCCCATGCAACGTTGCCTTTGCCGATTTCTATCCGGTCGATTACTTCCGCTTTAAGGCCTGTACGGCGGGCGACGTATTCCAAGGTCAGCTGCTGGTCGTGCCGCCGGGCAAAGAGTTGCAGACCCAGGCGGCGGCGCAGAATGCGGCGCGGGTTTTCCGTACGCGGGTTGTATTCAAATGACATGATGTCCGACTCCTTCTAATGTTTTGTCGTAAAACAAAACCACCTTACTTTGAGTAAGGTGGAGGATGTTCAAACCTGTGTACGAACAGTGTACTAATTCGTACGCCGAAGCGTCTTATATCGTACCATCCTCCATTAAGGGAGGTTGGTTGGGTTTTCGTACAAGGAGGTTTGAATCTCCACCAATGGCTTAACCATTCCATTAGCAAAGGATAATTATAGAGGCAAAATTCTATTTTGCAACGAAGAAATTCCGGTGGTCAGTCGACGATAATTTCGGGTTTGGGATCTTTGCCGAAGCACATGCGCCTGTCGATACCGCGGGTTTGGCAGTCGAGTGTACGGTCGCTGTCCGGCAGGTCGTCGGCATTGCCGAGGTTGTACATGTCCTGCTCAAAAAGTTCGTCAAGTTCCGGAACGGTGTCAATCAGCCGTTCTTCGCGCAGAGTTTTAACCTCAAAGTCCTTTTCGTCGTCGGGGGTAAAATTCTGGTCGGAGTAGTCGCGGACTTTTACCGGTTCGTTAATTTTTCCCGTAATCATATTTTTTCTCCCGAGAAGTTGCGTTATTTCGGCAGGTTGAAGAGCAGAAAGTCTGATTCTGCGTCGACCCCGCGCAGCTGCAAGGTTGCATTCTCGTCTTCAACGGCCATGCCGTCGCCGGCAACCATTATTTGTCCGTTGAGAACCAGGCTCCCCCGGGCGACGTGCAGCCAGTATTTCCGGTTCGGTTCAAGTTTGTAGACGATTTCGGCATTTTCCTGAAGCAGGGTGCGGAAGATTTCGCAATTCTGCTGAATGATAAAAGAGTTGTGGCGGCCGTCCGGCGTGGCGACGCAGCAAAGACGGTTAAGCATGTCGTCTTCGGCAAAATGCCTGTGGCCATAGGTCGGCTTAATGTCTTCGATGTCGGGAAGAATCCAGATTTGCAGAAAATGCAGAGGCTTGTCCGCCGAGGCGTTTAGTTCGCTGTGATAAACGCCGGTGCCTGCCGACATTTTCTGGATATCGCCCGGTTTGAGCAGCGCTTTTTGCCCCATGCTGTCTTTGTGCTCAAGCTCGCCGTCAAGGACGATGCTTATAATTTCCATGTTGGCGTGGGGGTGCATGTTGAAACCGGTGCCGGGCGCGAAAACGTCGTCGTTAATAACGCGCAGGACGCCGAATCCCATGTGCTCCGGGTCATAATAGCCGCTGAACGAAAAGGTATGATAACTGTCGAGCCAGCCGATTTGCGTATGGCCGCGTTCGTTGGCAGGTCTTAGTGTGAACATCTTTTTTTCTCCCGAAAGATTATGCTGGTTTGTATATAACACCGGCTTTCCGGGTTTCAACAAGACGAAGTCTGCGAAAGTTTTATTTTCCGACTGTTCAAATTAATATCTCTGTAGTATAAGCAAACAAGTTGCGTATCTGCCGGGAGAAATCGATGTATATTTTGCGCAGGCTTTTGCCTTTCGGCGTTTTCAGCATCGGGCTGGAACTGCTTTATAAAACCGGACTGATGGCATTTGAGGCGGATAAGCCGGATTTTGCCGCAGCCGAACTTTTGAAAACTTTCGGCGTGATGTTGCTGACGACGGCTATAGCCACGCTGTATATGCTTATTCCCTATATGCTGTTTTTGCTGGCGCTGCCCGCGGCGCGCCGGAACGGAAAACTTGACCGTGCCGTGACGGTGTTTATGTATGCGTCTTTTGTGTTTGCGCTGTTGTTTGAGAAGACTGCGTCTTTTGTGTTCTGGGACGAATTTTCGGCAGCGTTCAACTTTATTGCCGTCGATTATCTGGTTTATACCAATGAGGTTATTGCCAACATTTATCAGTCGTATCCGGTTAATCTGATTTTGTCGGCGCTGCTGGCGGCAACGGCGGCAATCGTTTGGCTTACGAAACGGTTTCTTTTTCCGGCTGCCGGAGGCTGCGGGCCGCGCTGCCGATTATCTGCCGCCGCCATTTATGCGCTGTTGTGTCTGGCAGCGTACCGGTTTGTCGATATGGCAAATTTGGAAGCAAACCGGAATTTTTACAATGCGGAAATTTCCAAAAACGGAACCTACAGCCTGTTTTCGGCCTTTTTGAAAAACGAGCTGGATTATGCCAGTTTTTATCCGGTGCAGGACGTACGCGAGAATCTGAAAATTCTGCATAAAAAGTTTGCCGCGCCGAATGTTCGTTTTCTGGCGCCGGAAAAGGGAATTTCACGGCATATCGGTTCGTATCGGCCGGAGAACCGGGCCAATGTGATTGTGGTGCTGATGGAAAGCATGAGCGCCAAGTATCTGGACGAGAATCAGCCGGAAGGCATGCCCGAGATTACGCCGAATCTGAGCCGCCTTTCCCGCGAGGGGCTGTTTTTCAGCAATGCCTATGCAACCGGTACGCGTTCGGTGCGGGGAATCGAAGCGGTAACGCTGTCGGTGCCGCCGCTGCCCGGAATGTCGATTGTCCGCCGCCAGAAAAACGAAAACCTGTTTAATATCGGTTCGGTTTTTGCGGAAAAGGGATATGACAATAAATGGATTTACGGCGGCTACGGGTATTTTGACAATATGAACTATTTTTTCGGCCATAACGGTTTTCAGGTTGTTGACCGCACGGTATGGGACAAGGACGAGGTTACTTTTGCCAACGCCTGGGGGGCGGCGGACGAAGACGCTTTTGCCAAGGTTATTCGCGAAGCGGACAAGTCCTATGCGGCGGGCAAGCCGTTTTTGACCGTGCTGCTGACGATTTCCAATCATCGGCCGTACACTTATCCGGATGGGCGGATAGACATTCCGTCCGAGAAAGGCGGGCGGCTCGGCGGCGTGAAATATGCCGACTATGCCGTCGGACAGTTTGTGAAAGAGGCCAAATCGAAACCCTGGTTTGACAATACCCTGTTCGTGTTTGTGGCCGATCATACGGCCGGGGCGGCAGGCAAGGAGGAAATCAGTCTTGAGGGGCATCATATTCCGTTTATCATCTATGCGCCGAAACTGGTCAAAGCGCGGCGAATCGACATGCCGGTCAGTCAGATTGACGTTTTGCCGACGCTGCTCGGGCTGTTGAATTTTGACTATGACAGCCGTTTTTACGGGCAGGATGCGCTGTCGGCGGATTATGAGCCGCGTTTTTTTGTCAGCAATTATCAGAAAGTCGGGTATGTAAAGAACGGCGTGAACGTGATTTTGAAACCGGTTCGCCGCTTTTCATACGAGCCGGGCGACGCCGACCCGAAAACCGTGGATGAAAACCTGAAAGAGGGAATCGCATTTTATCAGCAGGCCGACCGTTGGGAAGAAAATATGCGACGTGGCGAATAAATAAAAAAACCGCTCGGATGAGCGGTTTTTTTATTTTTCGACAATTGGTTTGGGCGCCGAAGCCTGACTGCGAATATTGTAGGGAACAACTTCTTTTTTGCCTTCGACCTCCATTTGCGGGTCGACAAAGCTGATAGTGCCTTTTTCGTAGAAATAAAAGTCGCGGCGGATGCGGGCCTTGTCTTTAATCGACAGTTCGTTCCATTCCTTTTCGGTCATGCCGTAGGGATAGGTTTCCTTTGGCTGGGGCAGCGGCTGCGGTTCGGAAGCGCAGGCGGAAACCAAAAGCATTAAACCCATTGCTAACAGTTTTTTCATAGTTCTTTCTTCCTTTCCATTATCAGCCAGTATTCTAATCTCAAATTAAGATTATGCCATTTTATTGTTTTCTTTTCTACAAAAAATTTGCTTTTATACGGCGTTTTTAATTGCGGGCGGCTGAAAAATATGATATTTTGTCCGGGATTTTGATTAAGTATTTTCTGATGTATAATTATAAAATTTTAAGTAACATGAAAAAAGTCAATGACGTTGCCGTTGAGGTTTTGTGCGGCGACATTACCAAAATTACCACGGCCGCGCTGGTGGTGCCCGAGTTTTGCAACAAAATTGCCGATACGGCGCTGACCAGAAGACTGGTGTACTGCGGTGCCGAAGACGGACTGAAGTCTTTTGAAGCGTATTCGAAAAAGACGCAGCTGAAGCCCGGATGCGTCGTTACGACACCGGGCGGCGGCAATGCAAAGTATCTGTTTCATTCGGCAATGGAACCCGGCGACAAGGAAACGTATTTGCTGCAGCTGAAGACGGCGGTTGCCAATATTTTGGTCAAGGCGTTGGAATTTAAGCTGACGACGCTGGCGGTTCCGGATTTTCGTCTGGGCGGGAATTGTCCTCTGTCGCAGGCCGAAATGGTGGAAGCAATGCTTTCGGTTCTGAACGGCTGTCCGCAGAAAGGCGTTGTCGAAGAGTTTACGATTGTCCTGAGCGAAGGCGGCAAGGAATATGAAAAGGCCGTCGACGTTCTCGAAAGCGAAAGTTATGTCTGTCCGGCGTCGGTATGATTTCGGTTTTTAGGACTTTGAGCAGTTCCTCCGGGGTTCCGGCGGAGCTGCTTTTGGTTTTTAAAGCAAAAAAAATCTTATATCCACCGCGGGGCGAATCGGCGGAAACCGAATCACATCAAGAATCTTAACCGATTCTTTAGATTCCGGGATTAGACTTTTGGCCATAATTTAACTTAGCGCTTGCAACTCTCGTTTTCGGGCGATAAGCTAATTTTATCAACTTTTGTATTAACTTTTTAAGGATAAGGATATGACAGCATGTAAGAAAATCGGCAGCGTTATGTTGATGACCCTGCTGGTTATGACGGCCCTGATTCAGGGTGCGGCTGCTTCCGAAATTGACCTGAACATTCCGATGCTGGATGTCAGCTACAATATCTGGGGTTATGCCACGACCGGTTCGCAGCTCCTGCTTTACGGCATGGGTATCTGTGTTCTGGGTATGCTTTTCGGATTTTATGAATTTGTCAAAATCAAGGGAATGCCGGCGCACAAGCTGATGCTGAACGTGTCGGAAACCATTTATGAAACCTGCAAGACCTATATGAAGCAGCAGGCTAAGCTTCTGGTGCTGCTGGAAGTTTTCATTGCCGCCTGCATTTTTTACTATTTCTTTTATCTGAACGCGACGCCGCTGCCGAAGGTTCTGACCATTCTGGGCTGGTCAATTCTGGGTATTCTGGGTTCGTTCTCGGTAGCCTGGTTCGGCATGCGAATCAACACCTACGCCAATTCGCGCACGGCGTTTGACTCCCTGAAGGCAAAACCGTTTTCGGTTATGAGCCTGCCGCTGCGTTCCGGCATGTCTATCGGCGTGCTGCTGATTTGCGTCGAATTGATTATGATGATTGCCATCCTGCTGTTTGTCGACAGGGAAAGCGCCGGCGCCTGCTTCGTCGGCTTTGCCATCGGCGAATCGCTCGGCGCTTCGGCGTTGCGCATCTGCGGCGGCATCTTTACGAAGATTGCCGACATTGGCGCCGATCTGATGAAAATCATTTTCAAAATTGACGAAGACGATGCGCGCAATCCGGGCGTGATTGCCGACTGTACCGGCGACAATGCCGGCGACTCCGTCGGCCCGACCGCTGACGGTTTTGAGACCTACGGCGTAACCGGCGTGGCCCTCATCAGTTTTATCGTTCTGGCCGCGGGCATGATGTATGCGCCGAACGGCGATCTGACCCTGATGGCCGGAGGCATTGATATTCAGGCTCGGCTGATTGTCTGGATTTTTGCGATGCGCGTACTGATGATTATCACTTCGGTCGTTTCGTATCTGATTAACAACAAGGCTTCGAAGATGATCTTCGGCAACAGAGCCGCCTTTAACTTCGAAACGCCGCTGACAAGCCTGATCTGGCTGACCTCAATCCTGTCGATTTTGGTTACGTTCGGCGTTTCCTACGTAATGATCGGCGACATGGGTGCCGACCTGTGGTGGAAGCTTTCGGTCATTATCTCCTGCGGTACGCTGGCCGCGGCACTGATTCCGGAATTTACCAAAATCTTCACTTCTTCGAAATCGAAGCATGTTGACGAAATCGTCAACGCCAGCCGTGAAGCCGGCGCTTCCCTGAACATTATTTCGGGTATCGTTGCCGGTAACTTCTCCGCCTTCTGGCAGGGTATGGTCATGGTCGGCCTGATGGTTATCGCCTTCTTTACCGCCCGCACCGGCCTGGATGCCTATATGGTATATCCGACGGTGTTTGCGTTCGGTCTGGTTGCTTTCGGTATGCTCGGCATGGGTCCGGTTACGATTGCCGTCGACTCCTACGGGCCGGTTACCGACAATGCACAGTCCGTATTTGAACTGTCGCAGATTGAGGGCGTGAAGGGCATTGATAAGGAAATTGAGAAAGAATACGGCTTTAAACCGAACTTTGAGCAGGGAAAACAGCTGCTGGAAGAAAACGATTCTGCCGGCAATACGTTTAAAGCGACGGCCAAACCGGTGCTTATCGGCACGGCGGTTATCGGCGCAACGACAATGATTTTCTCAATCATTCTGCTTTTGAATCTGCAGCTGAACCTGTTGGATCCGAATGTTCTGTTCGGCCTGATTCTGGGCGGCACGGTCATTTACTGGTTCTCGGGCGCTTCGATGCAGGCGGTTTCGACCGGGGCTTATCGCGCGGTCAACTACATTAAGGAGCACATCAAGCTGGATACCAACAAGGCAGCGTCGATTGAGGATTCCAAGAGCGTGGTCAAAATCTGCACGATTTATGCGCAGAAAGGCATGCTGAACATTTTCATCGTCATCTTCTCGTTTACGATTGCCTTTGCCTGCTTTAATGCAACGCTGTTTGCCAGCTATCTGATTTCGATAGCGGTCTTTGGTCTGTTTCAGGCTCTGTATATGGCAAATGCCGGCGGTGCCTGGGACAATGCCAAGAAAGTGGTTGAAGTCGATTTGCATGAAAAAGGTTCTGCGCTGCATGCGGCTGCCGTTGTCGGCGATACGGTCGGCGATCCGTATAAGGACACCTCTTCGGTGGCTCTGAATCCGATTATCAAGTTCACGACGCTGTTCGGTCTGCTGGCGGTCGAGATGGCTGTCGCTGCGCCGCGCTGCGTATCCGTCGGACTTGGCGTCGCGTTTTTCCTCATCGGTTTGTATTTCGTATACAGATCGTTCTACGGAATGCGTATTGAGCCGAAGAAAGTAGACTGAGTTTTATACGCTCGTCCATTAAAAAAAGAGCGGCGGAAAATTCGAAAGGGCTTGTCCCGGACGGGTTTTCCGCCCTTTTTTTACGCGTTTTGAAGAGAAAACAGTGGTTGACAAAGATGGACAAAAGACTTATGGTAATGGTTCAAAATTTTATGTTTATGCGAATGTATTTTTATACAAGATATGTATTTTTTTATGTTTAACTAAAGTTTTTAGCTTATGGATAAGTTGCAAAAGGCACGGTTGGATTTATTCAACATGATGCACGGACGGATTATTCCTAACAGTGTGATGGCGGATATTCGCTATGATGCAGGCGATGACCTGTTTGACAAGTTCAGAAAAATTTACGAAGACCCGAAACAAAAGTATCTTCTGATTGCGAATGATACGACCTTGTCGGGTTATCAGGCTTTTTGGAATGAGATATTTCCGGAAGACGGTTTGGATTTGTCGGCGCTTGAGTTTTTGCAGGGCAGGGATTTTGCCGAAGTGAAGTTTTGTTGGAAGGACGAACTGACCAATTTTATTCGCAACGAAGCGAATATTTGCAAGCGTCCTTATCTTGCGCAGTTGGCTGACGCCCTGTATGTTACGCATACAAAACTTGACTTCTCGCAAGTGTTGGGAGACATGCTGAAGAAACAGGCGGACGTTTCTGCCGATTATGACGTTTACTGGGGTTTTTGCCTCGTGGCGTTCAGGTTTGACCTGATGAGCGAAGACCTGCTGCCGCTGCTTTATCAGGCGTTGGAAAAGCACAACGGTTTGCTGGTCGCACTTGGTTAAATTTTTTTAATTATGCGGACGGTTCCTGTTTGGAACTGTCCGTTAATTGATTGTTTATTATTAAATATCTGAACTATGACAAAGAAAGAAATGCAGCTTGAGCTGTGGAAGGCCATGCACGGCATGGTAATTCCGATGCCGTTTTTAAAAGATATACCGGAAGCGGATATGAAATCTTTTCGGGAAATTTATGATAATCCGAAAAAGAATCGGCAATTGGCGGAAAATCGTTTTGAAAATGCCCCTTTGCTTGAAAAAGTGCGTAAGGAAACGGCCTTGTGTATTCTGGAATATGCTTCGCGAGGTTTGTTTGAGGAGCTGGGTGCGCTGGCCGTGGTATTTTATTACGGTTCCAGCGGGTACTCGTGCGCTGCCGAAACGGAAGATTTGCTGGCAGTTTTGGCTCGGCGAAACTATTCGTATGCGGTGCATTGCGCTTTCTGTCTGCTGGCGCTTAATTTTGAAAGCATTGACGACAGCTGTCTGCCAATGCTTGAAAGGGTCTTTTACCGGCATAAGGCGGGACTGGAAGCCCGTGGAAAGAGATGGTTTAAAAAACGCTGCGGCTGTAATTGAAAAGCGGTCGGATTAAAAGTTTGCAAGGCGGAACGTTGGTTCCGCCTTGTTTCGTTTCAGAGCAGACAATCGGTGGCTTCGGGATTAGCACAGCGGATCCTGCGGTCGAGACGGTCTTCGTCGATACCGGCCGGATCTTCGTGAATGATTATCTGTGCATTCGGATAAGCCTTGAGCAGCGCTTTCTCAACCTCGTCGGTATAGTCATGCGCCTGATACAGAGAAAGGGCGCCATCCAGTTCCAAATGGAATTCGAACATATATTCGCCGCCGAGGTCGCGGGTGCGCAGGTCATGGATGCCGTGGGCAAAATCGTGGCCGAGGACGATTTTTTTGATGTTCAGGCGAATTTCGTCGTCAAGCTCCCGGTCGGTCAGCAGTCCGACGGCGTCGCGCGCCAGTTTGTAGGCGTTGTACAACAGATAGGCGGAAACGGCAAAGGCGGTCAGCGTATCAAACCAACTCCAACCCAAAAACTTGACGACAACAAGCGTGACGATGATGGAGAGGTTGGTTGCGACGTCGACGGTATAGTGGGCGCTGTCGGCTTCAATTGCCTGTGAAGCGGTGTGCCGGGTAACGTATTTTTGAAAGGCGATCAGCGCCAGCGTGCCGAACAGGCTGATCAGCATGATGGCTATGCCGATGCCGGTTTGTTCAACCTTTACCGGCGTAATAAAGCGGCTGATGCCGTCATACATGACAAAAATGCCGGAACCGGCGACAAAAGCCGACTGAATAAGCGCCGAAATGGCCTCGGCTTTGCCATGACCGTAACGGTGATTGGAATCGGCCGGCTGGGAGGATATTTTGACGGCGATAAAAGTGACTGAAGACGCGAAAATGTCGGCAAGGCTGTCAATCATGGACGAGAGCACGGCCAGCGAACCGGTGTAAAGGGCGCCGAACATCTTGAGAAGGCTGAGGCTGACGGCCAGCGCGACGCTGGCGGCGGTGGCTGTTTTTTTAAGTTTTCTGCTTTCTTCCTGACTTAAGGGCATTTTGTATTTTCTCCATATCTTCGGCAGTTATTTCAAAAAACTTATTTTTAGTGCCGTCAGCGAAAGTTTGCAAATGTTTTCCGTTGATTGTGCCGATGAAATCGTAAACGACATAATAGCGGCCTTTTTCGCGATAAAATTTCAAATCGACACGGTTTCCGTTCTCGGCGTCCAGCGTGAAACCGAACATTTTTTCGGCATTTGTTTTTTCGGGCGCTTCACCGGTAAAGTAGGTGTTCAGCATTATCCGGGCCAGATTGGCCAGCAGGCCGGCGTCCGTTTGGCCGTTTACGGCGGCCAGCCGTCCGAAACGCAGGTTCCAGAGCGAACTGTAAGTCCAGTTTTGCCAGACAGGTTCAAGATCAATGAAGTCGGCGGCAATCAGCCAGACCTGGAAACGGTTGTCAAACTTGATATAGGCGGCTTTGGCTCCGCGGCCGACGTCCAGATCATAGCGGCCGACGTTGAAGGCCGTCAGGCTGTTTCCGTCCGCATCCTGCAGTTCAATGCGGATATTGGGCGTACCGGCGACACCCAGCGGCGCCAGTCCGAATTTGCCCAAATCTTCGCCGCGGTCGGATTTCTTCTCATAATAAACGGCTTCCAGCATTGCGCTCAAGAAGCTGCGAAGCCGCTCCTGATAAACCGGAAAAATTTCATGTCCTTTTAGTTTCCAGTTGTCACCGTCAAGATAAAACTCAAGGATATTGCTGTTGTTTTGGAGAGTTATATGCCGGACGTCGTTGATTTTTTTATCAAGTCCGGCGAAGACGGGTTTGTTTTCATAAGCTTCGATTTGGCGGTCTTCGGTCAGATAGACCGATGCAACGCCCAATCCGAGCAAAAGCAGGGAAGCGGCAAGAATCCTGCCGAGTTCTTCGTTGAAACGGAAAGAGCTTCCCGGCCGTCTGCGGCGGGAGAAAAATGCCGACAGCAGCAGTCCGGCCAATATGGACAGCGGAACCGCGTAGATGTTGGCAATTTTTACCCATGTGTCGATGGCGTTGATTTCGGCGTTAAGCGTGCGGCGGATTTCGCCGAGTTCTTTTCTTTCGGCGTCCAGACGTTTGCGAATGCCGGCAATCAGGGACAATTCGTCCGCAGTAAAGGTCTGCCGCCGTTCAAAGTCTTTTTTGCCCCAGATTTCCTGAAGTTCGGTTTTGGTTCGATTGATGCGTTCGATGATTTCGTTCTCTTTAACCTTAAAGTCAAGCTGCGCGTTGCGTCTGATTCTTTCGACGTCTTCAAATCGTCTGACCTTGGCCGATTTGCCGCGCAGGCCGATGAGGTTGTCGCCGCCGCTCAGACTTTCGAGCGCATTAAGAACAAAGTTGCCGTTGTCCATGACCGGCACGGCAAAGTTACCATCCAGCAGTTTGACCGAACTGGTCCAAAACGAATCGTAGAGAAAGTCGGAATCGCCGACGGCAATAAGTTCAAAGGGGCGGTCAGCGCGGCCGCTTTTGATTTTCGCGGCGATGACCTTCGGTGTATTGTCCGAGCGGAAGCTGCGGAGAATGTCGCCGGGGTTGACGTTTTGATAAACTGCCGAGACGTCGAGGTATGCGGCGTTGGGCGAAGTGATTATCAGCGGTTCGAAAATGATGTCCGGTGCCGCCGGTTCGATTTCTGAAGCGGAGGAAAAAAGAAGGTTTTTAAGTTTGGAAACCTCCGGCGCCTTCGGATTGACGTTTTTCTCGGTCAGGATAAACTGAACCACGTCGCGGGTAAAGGACGGGTTGTTTTTATAGTCTTTGGTGGCATCGACCATTATGGAGTTGTCCAAATCGGCGACGACGGCATCGTTGCGGAAGCGGATACCCCAGAAGCCGGCCAGTTCGCCGGGATATGACGGAACGTATTCATGGTTGACCGGCGAGAAAATGCGCGGCGCTTCGGCGGCGTTGTCGAGAATAAGCAGCACTTTGCCGCCGTCGAGGGAATAACGTTTGATTTTGCCGGTCAAATTCTCGTCGGGATTCTGCGGGTTGATTATCATCAGGACGTCAAGATCGTCGGGGAAGTCTTCCGCGGTTTTGATGTGCTTTATTCGGTAAAGCTCTTTGAGCTGTTTGATAATCTGCCATTCCTGGCTGACGACGTTGTTGTTGATGACGGTGTCGAAGACCGGCAGCGTGGTAATGATGCCGAGTTTTTTGCGGGGATGTGTAAGTTCGAATATTTTCTGGGTAATATCCTGTTCCAAAAAGTTCTGTCTCTCCAGGGCGAAAAACGGAATGGTTTGACGATTGTCAACCGAATCGGTTAGCGTCAGACCGAAAAAGGCATTGACGTTGAGGTCGGCAACCGGCAGCGGCTGCAGGCCGGCGGCAATGGCTCTGTCTTCGATTTCGTCAAGCGGTTCGGGATTGTAAATCCGGTAGGCAAAACGGCCGCCGGACAGTGCGGCATATTGGCGAAGCAGCAGGCGGACTTTGTCAAACATCAGGCGCAGGTCTGGGTTGCGTTCGCCCAAAACCGGGGAATAGTAGAGTTTTGCAGTTATCGGCCGGGGCAGGTAGCGGAGCGTGTTTTTTGTGGTGTCGGTAAGGGTAAAGATTTTTTCTTCGGTAAAATCGGCGGATATGCCGCGGGTAAGGTTGTTGGCGAGCAGGTTGAGCCCGGCGAAACCGAGCAACAGGCAGAAAAAGGCAAAAATATAATAGCTCCGCGACGTTGACTTAAGCCATCCGGCGGTTCCGGCGGTTTTGAAACTGACAATCAGAACGGTGGTAAAATTGAACAGCAGAATCAGCGAAATGAAGAAAATGAGATCGCGCAGTTCGAGAAGGCCGCGGGATATGGCGTCAAAATGGGTAAGAAAGCTGAACGAAGCAATCATATCGACGGCGGCCAGCGGCAAAAACAGCCTGACAAAGGCCAGTATGTATTCCAGTCCGCTCAGAAAAAAAGCCAGATTGGCGACAACGGAAAGCACCAGGGCGATAACCTGGTTTTTGGTCAGTGCCGACATGGTCTGCGAAATGGCGAGCATGCAGCCGGCGAGGACAAAACTGCCTGCGTAACTCAGGGCAATGACGCCGTTGTCGGGCGTGCCGAGAATGTTGACGGTAATCCAAAACGGAAAGGTCAGAAACAGTGCCAGAGCGCAGAATATCCAGGCGGCAAAAAACTTTCCCCAGACGAAAGCAGACACAGGAACCGGCATGGTCATAATCTGGACGACGGTTTTGGCACGAAACTCCTCGCTCCACAGCCGCATGGAAATGCCGGGAATAAACAGAAGGTAAAGCCAGGGCTGAAAGGCAAACATAGACGACAGGTCGGCCGAGCCGCGTTCAAAGAAACTGCCGAAATAAACAGCAAAGGAACCGTTGAGCAGCAGAAAGGCTATCAGATAGACGTAAGCCAGCGGCGAGATGAAGTAACGCAGGAGTTCGTTTTTGGCAACCGCAAACAGCTTGTTCATCAGTTTTCCTCCTCGGAGACGGTCAGTTTGCGGAAAGCTTCGGCCAGCGTTTTGCCGCCGCTGCGGGCGATGATTTCCGCACAGCTGCCGTCAGCCATGATTTTGCCCCGGTTCATAAGAATGATCCGGCTGCAGACGGTTTCAGCTTCTTCCAACAGGTGGGTCGAAATGAGAATGGTTTTTTCCTGTCCCATTTGGTTAATCAGACTGCGAATGTGGGCCTTTTGGTTGGGGTCGAGACCGTCGGTCGGTTCGTCAAGCAGCAACACCGGCGGATTGCTCAAAATGCTTTGAGCAAAGCCGACGCGGCGCAGATATCCTTTGGAAAGCGTTTCGATTTTCTGTTGCATAACCTGCGTAACATTGGCTGTTTCCGCCGCCTCGGCAATGCGCGCTGCGGGCAACCCACGCAATTCGGCCATATAGCGCAGAAAGTCCCTGACGCTCAGGTCCGGATACAACGGCGCGCCCTCCGGCAGGAAGCCGACCGAAGCCTTGGCGGACAACGGGTTGTCGCGGATGTTGCGGCCGAGGATGAAAATGTCTCCGGAAGAGGGCGCAAGATAGCCGGTTATCATGTTCATCAGAGTTGATTTGCCGGCGCCGTTCGGCCCCAAAAGGGCGATGATTTCTCCAGCAGCGGCCGTGAAGCTCAAGTCGTCGACTGCCCTGAGATTTCCGTAATCTTTGGTCAGATGCCTGATTTCTATGGCGGCTGGCAAAGCAGGTCTCCTTTGGTTATTTTTTGCCGTCGGAATTTTTGCGCCAGCCGAGTTCCGATTTGATGAAAGCGTCGATTTCGGCAGGTGCTATCAGTTTGCCGTTGGCATAGAAAACGTCAGGTTCGCCACCGGCTTGGGCAACTTCGGCCAGACGGGCGGGGCTGGTGTTTTCGTTATAGATTTCATAAGCGAGAACCTTTATCTTTCGGCCGTCAAGCGCGGCGATAACCTTGTCGGCGTTGCGAATGTCGGCCGGGCTGTTATAGGCCAAAATAACAACCGATGCGGCCTTTTTCTGCTCCAGCGCAGACAGAACCTCAGCCGCAAAGGACGGTTCTGCCGGCGATGAAACCCGATCGTCGCCGGGATTGTTGAGGCGAAAGGAAATGAAAACGACCGCGGCGATAACGATAAGTGTGAAAATGAGTTTTTTAACCATGTTTTTTCTCCCTGAAATTGTCATTAATATAATCGAAGATGGTTAATTAATAATAACTATTTTTTACTGACTTCGTAGAGGGCAATGGCGGCGGCCGTCGAAACGTTGAGACTTTCAACCCGGCCGGAGATGGGCAGGCGGACCGTCATGTCGCAGCTTTCTTCAACCAGACGACGCATGCCTTTGCCTTCGGATCCCATAATGATGGCTATTTTTCCGCCTTTGTTCATTTTGTCGATGGTTGTCTGCGCGTAGCCGTCCATTCCGACTGTCCAGAAGCCGGCCTCTTTCAGGCGGTTGACGGCGCGGGAAAGATTCGTAACCCGGCAAACGGGCAGATATTCAATGGTGCCGGCCGCGGCTTTTGCCATGGCTCCGGTTTCGGCCGGCGCATTTTTGTCCTGCATTATCAGCGCCAGCGTGTCGAAAGCGACGCAGGAACGGATGACGGCGCCGATGTTCTGCGGGTCGGTTACCTGGTCAAGAATCAGAAGATGGCAGTCCGGTTTGTCTGCGGCCAGAATGCAGATGTCTTCCAAAGAATATTCGGGAAGTTCCGAGCAATAGAGCGCAAAACCCTGATGAACGGCATCCCGGGGCAGAATGCGGTCAATTTCCCGACGGTCGACGATGTTGACCGCGGCTTCGGGCAGGCCTCGCGCCGCACAGATTTTTTTTGCCTCGGGCGCGTTCTCGGCCGTGCAGAGAAGTTTGGCAATTTTGCGTTCGGGATTGGCGAGGGCTGCGGTTACGGCATGGCGCCCGTAAAGAAGGAGAGGCGTTTTGGCAGCTGCCGGTACTGAGAATTTCTTAGACATTTTCTTTTCCTTGCTGAATGACTTTGCGCAGAGAACCGTCGTTTCGTGTCAGAAGCCTTTCGGCTTCGGCGGGCGGACAATTCATTGCGGCCATGACACAGGCGGTTTTTACGTTTTTGTCCGCGGCAAGAAGACATTTTTCTGCGATACCGCGGTTTACGCCGGTAATCCGCTCAATCATATCCAAGGCCCGTCGATAAAGCTTTTCGTTGCTGACATTGACATCAATCATCAGGTTTTCGTAGGTTTTGCCGAGCCGAATCATGGTTCCGGTGGATATCATGTTGAGAATCATTTTCTGAGCGGAACCCGATTTCATTCGCGAGGAGCCGTCAATGGCCTCAGAACCGACGAGCGGATTAATAAAGACGTCGGCATAGGGTTTGAATTTTGCCTGCGGATTGGAGGTGACGGCAACGGTTTTGGCGCCGCGGTGCCGGGCTTCTTCAAGTACGGACACGACATAGGCGGGATTGCCGCTGGCCGAAATGCCGACAACAACGTCGCCGGCGCCGGCACCGAAAATTTCAAGGTCTTTGACGGCCAGTTCGGCATTGTCTTCCGCGCCGTTGACCGAAGCGCGGATGCATTCGTCGCCGCCGGCGATGAAACTTTGAATCAGGTTTTCGTCGATGCCGAAAGTCTGCGGACAGTCGGTAGCGTCAAGTATGGCAATTTTGCCGCTGGTGCCGGCGCCGAAGTAGCCAAGCCGGCCGCCGTTGCGGAGAGCTTCGGCAGCAAGGTCTATGGCACGGGCGACATCGGGCAGAACCTTGCTTATGGCCGCCGCAACTTTGGCGTCTTCGCGGTTTATGCATCGGGCTATTTCGAGAGAATCCATCAAATCAATGCCGACCGTATCGGGGTTGCGGTTTTCAGCCATTGCATTCTCCGATAATCTCAATGACCTGCCGCAGGTCGTCGATTTTGCGGTCGGGCTCGCTGCCCTTGTATTTGCGTTTGGGGTCATAGATGACGCAAAAAGCTTTTCGGTTGTCATGCGCATAGGTTGCCGCGGTTTGAAAATCGGCTTCGCCGTCGCCCAAAACCAGTATTTCGTCGGCCGGCGGAAGTTTCCCGCCAAAAGCGGCGTGCGTGGCCAGAGGGTGTGGCTTGTCTTCCGCATATTCGCCGGCGGCAATGACCTTGTCAAAAAATTCGGAGAAACCGAGTTTTTCGATTTCTTCGGCAACATAAAGCGTTTTTTTATTGGTAATCAGAATGCTGGTAATATTGTGTTTCCGGCAGTATTCCAAAACGCTGCGGGCACCGGGCATCGCTTCCAGAGCGGCGGCGTGGTGTTTGCCGATGAAGCTGTAGTAGGCGTCGGCGGCTTCCTGCTTGCGTTCGCCGAAGATGCAGCCCAGAGTGTCTTTGTTCTGAAGCGTGCTGGTAATGCGTTTAACCTCGTCATAGGGAATGCGGGGCAGGCCGAGCGTGTCGAAAGTGTAATCATAGGCGGCGGAAATAACCGGGTAGGTGTCGGCCAAGGTGCCGTCCCAGTCGAAAACAACGTATTTTATACTCATAAAACCTCCGATTTTAAGCTTTATTTAAATGGTATCGGTTATATAAAAAAGTATGATAGCCAGTAAAGGAGACAGGGTCAATGGAAAAGAATCAGCGCGCATTAAGAATAAAGGCGTTTCTGGAAAAAGACTGCGGGCTTGCCGGATATCGTCTGGAAGACATGGTAACGGACGCTTCGGTGCGCAGATATTTCAGGGTTGTGCGGGCAGACGGGTCGACGGCGGTGCTGATGGACGACGAAAGTCCGTATACGAAAATCCGCGAGTTCGTTAAAATTGACAGCCTGTTACGCGGCATCGGCGTACGGGCGCCGGAAATTCTGGCACAGAAAACCGAAGAGGGCTTTTTGCTGCTGGAGGATTTCGGCGACAGGGATTTTGCCGCAGTTCTGGACGGCAGAAACGATGCGGCCGTCTTTAAACTGGCCGTTGATGCTTTGCTGAAAATTTATAAGAATGCCCGGCGTCCCGATTATGTCAAAGACATGGACGACGCCTTTATCGTCAAAGACTTTCGCCTGTTTCTGGACTGGTATATGCCGGCCGTGCTGGGAAAAGGGCTCAGCGACCGGCAGCGACGCGAGTTTCTGGACATCATCGGCGGTTTGCTGCCGCTGGGCGCAAAAGTTCCGTCGTCGCTGGTGCTGTGGGATTATCATGTCAACAACGTCATGCTGCCTCCGAACAGCAACGAATGCGGCGTTATTGATTTTCAGGACGCAATGTGGGGTCCGTCGCTGTATGACCTGGCCAGCCTGATTGAGGACGAGCGCCGGGTAATTGCACCGGAAGTGACGGCGGAAATGAAGGAATATTTCTTTGCCAATATCAGCGGCGTGGTTCGGGATGACTTTGAAGATGCTTATGCTTTTCTGGCTTTGCTGCGGCATATGCGGGTTATCGGCCGTTTTACGACCCTGATTACCGTTTCGAAAAAGCCATGGTATGCCAAATATGTACCGCATGCGCTGGAGTTGCTGAAAAGAACGCTTGAATATCCGAAATTTGCCGTATTGAAGCGCTGGCTGGACGAGAATTTGCCGGAGGCTCGGCGGACGGTTCCCGAATCCAAACCGATAAGCAAAGCTTTTGTACTGGCTGCCGGCCGCGGCGTGCGCATGGGCGAACTGACCGACAGTCTTCCGAAACCGCTGATAGAAGTAAACGGCAAAGCGCTTATAGACTATAATTTCGACAAGCTGAAAGATGTCGGAATCAAGGATGTAACGGTCAATGTCTGCTATAAGGGCAAAATGATAGAGGAGCACCTGGCGGGGCGGACGGATTTTAATATTGCTTTTTCGGAAGAAAAGGAAGCCTTGGAAACCGGCGGCGGAATTAAAAACGCTTTGCATCTGATGGGGAACGAGGCCTTTTTTGTCATGAACAGCGACACGCTGTGGGTCGATCGTGGTTTTAAGCCGGCTATGCGTCAGATGCTGGACGAGTGGGACGGCGAAAAATATGACATTTTGCTGTTGCTGCATCCGATGGAACAAATCTTCGGCGACAACGGCCGCGGTATCGGCAACTACCGTCTTGACGGGCAGGGGCGGCCGCAGCGTAACGTTAATAAGGAAAAAGGTTTTCCCTATTGGTTTACGGGCGTTTCAATCGTACATCCGCGCATTTTTGCCGACAGCCCGGACGGCAAATTTTCGCTGCGCGATTTGTTTGACAAGGCGGAGAAGAACGGCCGGCTCGGCTTTGTCGTCAACGAGGGCATTTTGTTTCACGTCGGCGTTCCCGAGGCTGTTCGGGAGACGGAGAAAAAGCTGCTGGCTATCGCTTGTTGAAAAAATTTATCCTAAATAAATGCCGAAATCGGAAAAAAGATGTTGACAGTTGCGCAAAAATGTTATTATTTGCGTGTTAGTGAATAACTAAAAGGATGATAAAATCCTCTATCCCGGCTGAAGTTTTAAAATCGGAGGGGTGGCAGAGCGGTCAAATGCAACGGACTGTAAATCCGTCGACGAATGTCTACGATGGTTCGAATCCATCCCCCTCCACCATTTAACTCTTGCAGCCATACGGGAACTCTTGATTAAGAGGTTGATTAAGCGGGTGTAGCTCAATGGTAGAGCAGAAGCCTTCCAAGCTTATGACGGGGGTTCGATTCCCCTCACCCGCTCCAATTTTTCCCCTTATATCCAGAGAAATGTCTTAACAACTTAAACTTAGGATTAAACAGCTATGGCAAAAGAGAAATTTGAGCGAAATAAGCCGCATTGCAACATCGGAACGATCGGACACGTAGACCACGGCAAGACGACGTTGACGGCAGCGATAACGAAAGTTTTGGCAGAAGAGGGTGGCGCAAGCTTTACCGCATATGATCAGATTGACAAGGCTCCGGAAGAGAAAGCCCGCGGCATTACGATTTCGACGTCGCACGTAGAATATGAAACGCCGAACCGCCACTATGCGCACGTAGACTGCCCGGGTCACGCGGACTATGTAAAGAACATGATCACGGGTGCGGCACAGATGGACGGTGCCATTCTGGTTGTATCGGCAGCTGACGGCCCGATGCCGCAGACGCGCGAGCACATTCTGCTGGCTCGTCAGGTCGGTGTACCGGCTCTGGTTGTATACATGAACAAAGTAGACCAGGTAGATGATCCGGAGCTCCTGGAGCTTGTAGAAATGGAAATCCGCGACCTGTTGAAATCCTATGACTTCCCCGGGGACGAAATTCCGATTATCAAAGGTTCAGCTCTGGCTGTATTGGAGAACGGAGATCCGAAGATCGGCCATGATTCGATTATTGAACTGATGAAGGCAGTAGACAGCTACATTCCGCAGCCGGATCGTCCGAAAGATAAACCGTTCCTGATGCCGATTGAAGACGTATTCTCGATTTCCGGCCGTGGTACGGTAGTAACCGGTCGTGTAGAGCGCGGCGTACTGCATGTCGGCGACGAAATTGAAATCGTCGGCATTCGTCCGACGCAGAAAACAACGTGCACCGGTATTGAAATGTTCCGCAAGCTTCTGGACGAAGGCGAAGCCGGCGATAACATCGGTGTTCTGCTGCGCGGCACGAAGAGAGAAGAAGTAGAGCGCGGACAGGTATTGGCAGCGCCCGGAACGATAACGCCGCATACGGACTTCACGTGCGAATGCTATATTCTGACGAAAGAAGAAGGCGGCCGCCATACGCCGTTCTTCAGCAACTATCGTCCGCAGTTTTATTTCCGTACGACGGATGTAACGGGTTCGATTGAACTTCCGGAAGGAACGGAGATGGTTATGCCCGGAGATAACATTCGGATGACTGCGAAACTGATCCACCCTGTAGCAATGAACGAAGGACTGCGCTTTGCGATCCGCGAAGGCGGCCGTACGGTAGGCGCGGGTGTCGTATCGAAGATCCTGAAGTAATAATAAACGTAAAGAAACAAGGATCGGAAGATATTCCGAATTAGGGGAAAGGCTCTGAAATTCTTCAGAGCCTTTCCTTTTTTCTGTTGGGAAAATATAAAATATTTTGACAAACTGTTGCTCTTATGATATCATTTTTGTCTAAAATGAGTTATTGTGCGGTTATATCTTTATGTTGAAAATAATTCATGGCTTTTGAGAACAGTTAAATAAAATATTCACTTAAAACTCTGAAGTTATGCTAACTTTTAATGAGGAAAGACAATACATCGACGGTGAGTTTGAAGCATTTGCCGAGATGTATAAAGAATTTGGCCTGTCGATTGACGGCGAAATTTATTTGACCCATTCGAAACAATGGGAAAAAATTTATTTTGTACTTTCGTTTAAGCCGTTTGCTCCGAAAGTGCAGGATGATATGATAACAACCGATAACCGCGTGGTTCTCGGTATGTTTGCGAAGAAATACAATCTTAATCCCGATCAGGAACGGCGCTTGCAGAAAGTTCCGAAAGGGTTGCGAAAAGTGTACTACTCCAAACAGCGTTTCCGCAATGCTTTGGAAATTGAATTTTCTAAGACCGCGGATAAATGTGAGTTGCAGAGTTATGTGCACTATCATGGCGGCAGGATGTGCGAAAAGGCTGCAAATATATGCAGCTCGGTGCGCCGCCTGCATATTTAAGTTAAACACATGAAGAGCTTCGCCGTGAGGTGCGGCTCTTCTTTTTTACGGATGTGGCTTTTTGTAAAAAAGTTCTTGATTAATTGTGCAGATTTGTGTATCAAATATACGCGATATGATGATAGGGGTATAGCTCAGTTGGTAGAGCATCGGTCTCCAAAACCGAGTGTCGTGAGTTCGAATCTTACTGCCCCTGCCAGTTAAGATAAAGACGCTGAAAAGCGTCTTTTTTCTTTGTAAATCAAGCATTTAACCGAGTCCGTGTGGGATATGTTTATCAGAGCCAATTCTCGCTTGTTGCCAGGACTATCCCAAACGAAATCCTTTATTTTACAAGTGGTTAATCAGGTTGGAATCTTATAGTCTTTGGGGATTATTGGATACATTTTGTTATGCTTGATTTGTTTGAGGTCTGTTAGTTTTTAGAAAAGGATTTTATATGGCGATTTGTGTTAAAAATTGTATATTTACTAAATGTTTTATTGTTTAATAATATATTTGTTTCTAGTTAATTGATTTTTTTATTTATATTGCGTATTGTAAAACTGAAATGTTTTAATATTGGAGAATAAATATGAAAAATTTATTTTTGTGTTTTTTTGTTTTTTTAATAGGGTGTGCAAATACAGGAACTATAACATAGTATTGGAATCTTTTACAAAATATCCATTAGAAATAGCTCTAATCAGATAATTTTTTTCATTTGTTTCAGTATTTAAAACCTCTAATTCTGGGTGTTTCCAATCATATAAGAATTTTAATTCGCCTAAAAGGGGAGCGTAGAAACATAGAATAATGATTACAAGATGATATGTTTTTAGTTTATTTTCGTTGAGGAAAAACTGGTAAATTGCATATATGTATAGACCTGTTAATACTATATTGAAAGCTTTTACATAAATTGATGATATGTTTTCTGATAAATAATTAATAATCAATATGTAAAATATGACGCATCCTAAAACAGAAAAACATATGAAAAACATAATAAAAAGGAGAATAGCTAGATGAACTGCCATAAATAAAATCAGCGATAAAATTTTCTTTATGGGTTTAAATATTTTTTTTATTTTTACTATTATTTTTTTCAATTTTCTTCTTTTGCCGATATTATCTTTTGCCTGCTGTTTACGCAATTCTTGTTCTTTTTCATACTGTTTTATAGGGTCATGGTAATATTCATCTTGTATTACGCTGTTAGAAATGATTTGCTGAATATTATAACCAATAAAGCTTTCAAATTTTATCTTTTTGTATATAATTTGGTGTAAACAATCTTTTTTACGAGAAGCCTTAATATATACTTCAAAGTCTTCAACTAGTTTTGGAAGCCATGTAAATGGTTGAGTGAATACAAATGTTGCCAATATAACGTGTATTACAATAAAGGGCATAGTTCCTTCAAAATAATCAGCGTAGGATAAAAAGGTTATGTATTGATGAGAAGAAGGAATAAAATATCCTAAGTTAAATAAAAAAGACATAAACAAAAAACAGCCAAGAAACAATGGAATATATTTAACACACAAATCAGAAAGGCTCTCTTTCCGTTCATGATGTATATAAATTCTGTTTAACTGATTAATTTTTGTCGTCTCATTTATATTGCCTTAATTTCAATTTTCTATTATTTAACCTTATATAGAAAAAGATTGCAAACAATTTTTATTTTGTAAGTTTCTTGATGCACGATTTTTTGTGTTTACCGTTTTTTTTAGATAAAATTAGTCCGTGTATTGTCTTACTGCTCCTGCCATGTAAGACGAAGACGCTGAAAAGCGTCTTTTTTTTATTATATATCAAGCGCTTAACAGAGTCCGTGCGGGGTTGCATTGATAAATTCATTTTTGGGTACACGGACCATCCTTAGTGAAATCCTTTATTTTACAAGCACTTAATAAAGTTAGAATCTTATTGTCTTTGGGAATTGTTAAGATTCTAATGTAATATATTTGGGCGGGATGATGCCGCCTTTGATGATGATCAGATAATACGGAACGACAGAAAAGCGTAAGCCTAATTTTTCATCACAGGCAGACCAATCTACCGGAGAAGTATCAATATCGTTAATTGAGGCTAATCTTACTAAACGTTCATCAACGTCTTGCGGAAAATCTTTATCTAAATTCGGTCGGATTGCCGGGCTGACATAAACTGCTTCAATTAGTCCGTCTTTTTGTAAGGTCTCCAAATCAACAGAAAATAAGTCAGCGTTCGCAATAAAAGGTTTGAACATATTTATGCTTTTCTCGGTCCACTGTATCGGCTCTGAAAAACCGCGGATGGCGCGGCTGCGGCCTTCAAAACAATTTTCCATCCATTTAACAATTCCGGAGTGGGTTGTTTCGCCGCCCGTGCGTTTGTAATAGTAATGTAAATCGGCTTGGGGATTGTTGGCAAAAGATAAAATCCCTTGTTTCAGAGCATTGTTGCCTTTTGTGATGTAGTGATAAAGTTTTGTCATTTTAATCTTCCCTGAATTTTTGTGTATTGTGACATAATTTTCAGATGAAGGGAATAATAAAATAGTCCGTGGATTGCACCATATGTCAATAGGTTTGTGTATTTGTACGATATTATCCTGTCGATTAGAGAAAGCTGTCCGAAAGGGCGGTTTTTTATGTTATATAAGAAAACAGCTTCCGGGCAGGAAGCTGTTTTATACGTTTTTATGTAGAGCGAAGGCTCAGGCGGATTTCTTTTCCGGGTGCAGCGTGCCGGCGGCGACGGCTTTGGTGTAAAGTTCAATTTTGTAGTTAATCTTGTTCATATGTTTCTGCAGTTCGGCCATTTGCTCTTCAATACGGATTTTCTGCTGTCTGAACATATCCAGCCGCAGTTGCAGAGTTGAATCGCCTTCAATGTACCAGTCGATGTACTGTTTGATACCTTTGAGGTGCAGGCCGGTGGCTTTCAGGCATTCGATGAGTTCAAGCCAGCCGAGGTCGGAATCGGAAAAGACCCGCAGGCCGGAACTGTTTTTTCTGACGAAAGGCAGCAGGCCTTCTTTTTCGTAGTATCGGAGCGTATGTACGCTTAAGCCGGTTTTTTTGGCAACTTGGCCGATTGAGTATCCCATAAACTTTCTCCCGTTGTGTGACAGTGATTAATTTAAGCCTTAGAGTTTGCTCAAAGTCAAGAAAAATCTGGCGGGCAGAGGCGGTAATGCATATGGGCGTTTGCCAGACATCCTTTTTTAACCAAAATTGGAACCCTGAGAAAAAAGTATTGCAATCTTTTGTTTAATAGTTTATGTTTCCGGTAAATCAGACAGCCTATCCCCGTCATTTTGCCGTATAATTTCGACATGTTTTTTGAAAAGACCGGTTAACGACGCGGGTGGGGCTGGCTTTGTTGCAATTTTTCAGATGGATAGGATCTATGGCAAAAATTAGTCCGATTCAGTTTTTCAGACAGGTAAAACAGGAAATTAAAAAGGTTACCTGGCCGACCCGCAAGGAAGTTATGCAGACCTCGATAATGGTTATTATCCTGGTGGCGATTGCCGCGACTTTCTTTTTCTTCGTCGATCAGATTTTCGGCTGGGTTGTTAAATTAATATTTGGTCTTGGAGTATAGTTTATGACTGCACGTTGGTATGTTCTTCATGTTTATTCCGGTTCGGAGAAGAAGGTTGCCGAATCGATTAAAGAACAGGCTGTTTTGAAAAAAATGGAAGATAAGATTCTTGACGTTCTGGTTCCGACCGAAGATGTCGTCGAGGTTAAAAAAGGTTCGAAGGTCAATTCGGAACGCAAGTTTTTTCCGGGTTATGTGCTGATTAAGATGGAAATGTCCGACGATACTTGGCATGCGGTTATGAATACGCCGCGCGTTACCGGTTTTCTGGGCAGCCGCAATAAGCCGCAGCCGATTTCCGAAGCCGAGGCCAAACGTATTATTACTCAGATGCAGGAAGGCGTTGAAAGGCCGCAGACGGTTGTCGATTATGAGGTCGGCGAGCAAATCAGGGTAACCGACGGCCCGTTCGCTTCCTTTGTCGGTTTGGTTGAAGAGGTTGACCTTGAGAAGGCTCGTCTGAAAGTTTCCGTTTCGATTTTCGGACGTTCGACTCCGGTTGAGCTGGAATTCAGCCAGGTTGAAAAGGTTTAGGAAAGTCTGAAACCGCCGGGATTAAAATCCGGCGGTTTATTTTTTAGGGAAGAAGGCAATGTTCAAAAGTTTCTTTAATGAATTTAAAAAATTCGCCATGCGCGGCAATGTCATTGATATGGCCGTCGGTATCATTATCGGCGCCGCTTTCGGCAAAATTGTCGACTCTCTGGTTAAAGACGTTATTATGCCCCCAATCGGGCTGTTGCTCGGTAAGGTCGATTTTACCAATCTGTTTGTGGTTTTGAAGGAAGGGGTAACGGCAGCGCCCTACGCTTCGCTGGATGCAGCGCAGAAGGCCGGCGCCGTGACGCTTAACGTGGGTCTGTTCGTCAATGCGCTTATCAGTTTTATTATCGTGGCCTTTGCCGTGTTTATTCTGATTAAGGCCATTAACGAACTGCAGGCCAAGATGCTCAGGCAGGAAGCGGCCGAAGAAGCGAAAAAGGAACCGGTAACGAAGGCCTGTCCATACTGTTGCGAAGAAATTCCCGTTAAGGCGGTGCGCTGTCCGCACTGCACTTCGGAACTGAAGTGAAAAAAAGGCTCCGCAAAGGAGCCTTTTTCTGAATCGAATCAAAGGCTTGAATCGCAAAATTTTTGAAAAAAACGCTTGCAAAATGAATCGGATGTGCTATACAAAGGCGACTCTCAAAGGGGCGACTCTGTTCTTTTGAGATGCGAATCGCATAAAAATGTAACTTCGTGGGAGACCAGCCATGGTCTGGAAAAACCACGAACCTAAACAGAGGTATGAAAATGGCTAAGACTAAAAAGAAAATTTTAGGATTAATCAAGCTTCAGATCCCCGCCGGAAAGGCTAACCCTTCTCCGCCGGTTGGTCCTGCTCTGGGCCAAAAGGGCTTGAACATTATGGAATTCTGCAAGGCTTTCAACGCAGCCACCCAGAAAATGGAACCGGGCGTTCCCGTTCCGGTCGTTATTACCGCTTTTGAAGACAAGTCTTTTACTTTTGAGACCAAACTTCCGCCGGTTTCTTATCTGATTAAGAAAGCTGCCGGTGTCAAGTCTGCATCCAAGGAACCGGGCAAAACCGTTGCCGGTCAGATTTCGATGGCTCAGGTTAAAGAAATTGCCGAAACCAAAATGCCGGATTTGAACTGCTCGACCGTTGAGGCGGCCATGAATATGGTTAAAGGCCAGGCGGTTTCCATGGGTATCAAGGTAGTGGAGTAAGACGATGGCTGGAAAAAGAATTGTAAATGCATACAAAACAATTGACAAGACTCAGGCTTATGCGCTGAAAGAGGCTGTCAAAATCGTCAAGTCCAATGCTACCGCCAAATTTGACGAAACCATCGACGTTGCCATCAACCTCGGTGTTGATCCGAAACATGCCGACCAGATGATCCGCGGCGTTTGCGCTCTGCCGCACGGCACGGGCAAAACCGTACGCGTCGCCGTTTTGGCTCAGGGCGAGAAAGCCGACGAGGCCAAAGCCGCCGGAGCCGATATCGTCGGTGCCGAGAATCTGGTTGATTCCATCTTGTCAGGCAAAATTGACTTCGACAGATGTATCGCCACGCCGGACATGATGGGGCTGGCCGGCCGCGTTGCCCGTGTTCTGGGTCCGAAAGGCCTGATGCCGAATCCGAAGCTCGGAACCGTCACCACCGATGTTGCCGGTGCGGTTAAGAAGGCCAAGGCCGGTGAAGTTCAGTACCGCGTTGAAAAGAACGGTATTGTTCATGCCGGTATCGGTAAGGCTTCTTTCTCGGAAGAGCAGATTTATGACAACGCCAAGACGTTTATTGACGCTATTCTGAAAGCCAAACCGCAGTCGCTCAAAGGAAACTACCTGAAGAAGATTTCCCTGAGTTCGACGATGGGTGTCGGCATCAAAGTAGATTCGTCCGCTTTGTAAGAAAGTTTTGGGAGGCGGACGTGTCCGCTTCCCGCTCTTCAGAAGTTTCGTGCTTCTGAAAACTGTCCAAGACCGTAGGTGGTCGAAAATGCCGGAACCGGCGTTTGACAACTTTAAATATCCTGCGCAGACGGGAGTTGAAAATATTTATCTTTTTTTCTCCTGGACAGATTAGGTCCCGCGGCAAAGGTCAGCAGACCGGCGTTGCGGATGTGTGAAATGACATTGTTTTATTTGAAATGATGTTTTGTTTGGAGACAATAAGTGAACCGCGAAGAAAAGACACAGTTGCTCGGTGAACTGAATGAACTGTTTAACAGCTCCGAAATCATTGTAGTTTCGCACTACAAAGGTTTAACCGTTAAGGAAGTTTCGGAACTGCGCGACAAGATCAGAAAAGCAGGCGCCGGGTTCAGAGTTACTAAAAACCGGATTACTCGTCTTGCTCTTAAAGGTACTAAGTTTGAAGGACTGACCGACTTGTTTACCGGTCCGACGGCCATTGCTTTCGCCAATGACCCGGTTTCGGCCTGCAAAGCCTGCGTTCAGTTTGCCAAAGACAATGAAAAGCTGATTGTTGTCGGTGGTGCCATGGGAACCGGTGTTCTTTCGGTTGCCGAAATCAATAAACTGGCAACGATTCCGTCTATGGACGAACTCAGAGCCAAGATTATCGGTCTGTTGCAGGCTCCGGGTGCCCAGTTGGCACGCGTTACCAGAGCTTACAGCGAGAAAGAAGCTGCTTAGTATTATTGTTTACGCCAGTTCTGCCTGCGGGTTTTTCATCTATGTACCCGTTTGTTCGGGGGAGGTAAAATCCACTTTGCATAATTTGGTTTGAAAGCGATAATGCTGAAAGCACAAGACAAAAGTTTTTAAGTAATTTAGTTGATTTAATTAAAATTTTATTGGAGAAAAAAAATGGCCGATTTAGCCAAATTAGTTGATGAATTGTCAGCCCTGACCGTTATGGAAGCCGCTGACCTGTCCAAAATGCTGGAAGAAAAATGGGGCGTTTCCGCCGCCGCTGCCGTAGCCGTTGCTGCCGGCGGTGCCGCTGCTGCCGCTGAAGAAGAGAAGAGCGAATTTGACATCATTCTCGAAGCAGCCGGCGACAACAAGATTAACGTTATTAAGGAAATCCGCGCAATTACCAACCTGGGTCTGAAAGAAGCCAAGGATTTGGTTGACGGTGCTCCGAAGACCGTTAAGGAAGGCGCTCCGAAAGAAGAAGCTGAAGAAATCAAGAAGAAACTGGAAGCTGCCGGCGCCAAAGTTACTCTTAAGTAATTTTGATTTTTGCGAAGAGGGGGCGGCGAGAGCCGTTTCCTCTTTGTTAAAGTTTCGGCGGACGGAGATGTTTTCTGAACGCTGAAGTTCCCCGGCGGGGAGATGAATTATTACCGAAAAGTTCTAAGCTTTATTGTCATTTTGCGCAAGGGCAGAAGTTTGGGCGTATTATTGAACCGAGGTTCCTTTCAGGGAGCCTTTGACTCGTTTAAAAGAATCGTTTTATCCGATTGAAAATCGAAATGCTGCGGCGGGTCGAAATTATTTTGCAAATCTTTTCCGCGGGGGTGCAATGCCTTGTTGGTGCGGACTGATTTTTTGCTTTTTACGAAACGAATATTAAGTTATAACCTTCCGTAATCGGGATGCAGTATTTACTGATGGTATTGTTACGGAATTCAAACCTAGGGATGAAAGCACAATGAAAGAATCTTATACGAGCAAAAGACGTGTAAGAAGAAGCTTCGGCAAAATCGACGCCGTGTCGGATATGCCGAGTTTAATCGAAGTTCAGACCGGTTCTTATGCCAGCTTTATTGAGCAGGACAAAAATGCGGAACCCTGCGAGTTCGGTCTGGAAGAAGTATTCAAATCAATTTTTCCGATTAAAGATTTTTCAGGAAACGGCGAGTTGGAGTTTGTCAAATATGAACTTGAAGAGCCGAAGTACGATGTCGACGAATGTATCAAGCGTGATATGACCTATGCCGCACCGGTTAAGGCTACCCTGCGTCTGGTTGTCTGGGATACCGACGAGGCTACCGGTGCCAAGTCCATTCACGACATTAAGGAGCAGGACGTCTATATGGGCGACATTCCGCTGATGACGGACAAAGGTACGTTTATTTTCAACGGTACCGAGCGTGTCGTCGTTTCACAGATGCATCGTTCGCCGGGCGTCTTTTTTGACCATGACAAAGGCAAAACCGTCGCTTCCGGAAAATATCTGTTTGCCGCCCGCGTTATTCCTTACCGCGGTTCCTGGCTGGATTTTGAATTTGACGCCAAAGATTTGGTTTATGCCCGTATCGACCGCCGCCGCAAGCTGCCGGTAACCTCCATTTTGTATTCTCTGTATTCCAAGGAGACGGAAGAGAAGATTAAACAGCTGGCCAAAGACGGTAAGAAAATCGACCGCTCCGAAGTCAAAGGCATGGACAAAGAGGAAATTCTCAATTACTTCTATGACGCCGACACCTATGTTGCTGACAAAAAGAACTGGAAGGCCAAGTTTGTTCCTGAGCGCATGAAGGGTGTCAAGTTTGACTTTGATCTGGTTAATGCCAAAACCGGCGACGTGGTTCTGGAAAGGGGCAAAAAGCTGACGCCGCGTTCGGCTCAGAAGCTGGCTGACGAAGGGCTGGAATTTTACAGCGTTTCCAAGGAGCAGATGTATGGCAAGTTTTTGGCCAATAACGTGGTTGACGGCAAAACCGGCGAAGTTGTCGCCGAAGCCGGCGCCGAACTGAACGAGGAGCTGCTTGACAAGATTGCCAAAGCCAAGATCGGCGAAATCAGAACCCTGTTTATCGACGGCGTTAACGTCGGTCCGTATATCAGAAACACGCTGGAAGCCGACAAGAACAACTGCCGCGAAGAGGCTTTGCTTGACATCTATCGCGTTATGCGCCCGGGTGAACCGCCTACCTATGAAACCGCCGATCAGTTGTTTAAAGGCCTGTTCTTTGATATTGAGCGCTATGACCTGTCTTCGGTCGGCCGCGTAAAGATGAACGTTGCGCTGGACATCTCTTTTGATGACGCGCCGGATACTTATCGGACGCTGCGCAAAGACGATATTCTGCGCATTGTCAAACGTCTGGTCGAGTTGCGCGACGGCAAAGGCGAAGTTGACGATATTGACCATCTCGGCAACCGCCGTGTCCGTTCGGTCGGCGAACTGATGGAAAACCAGTACCGCATGGGCTTGCTGCGCATGGAAAGAGCCATTCGCGAAAGAATGAGCTCGGAAGTTCTGAACAATGTCAAACCGCAGGATTTGGTCAATGCCAAACCGATTGCTTCGGTTATCCGCGAGTTCTTCGGCTCTTCGCAGTTGTCGCAGTTTATGGATCAGAACAATCCGCTGTCGGAAATTACCCACAAACGCCGCCTGTCGGCTTTGGGCCCCGGCGGTCTGTCCCGCGAGCGTGCCGGTTTTGAAGTCCGCGACGTACATCCGACCCACTACGGACGCATCTGCCCGATTGAAACGCCGGAAGGTCCGAACATCGGTCTGATTAACTCGCTGTCGACTTATGCCCGCATCAACAAATACGGCTTTATTGAGTGTCCGTACCGCAAAGTTGTCAACGGCGTGGTTACCAAAGAAGTCGTTTACCTTTCCGCCAATGAGGAAGGCAAGTTCAAAATTGCGGAAGCGAACGCCAAGGTCAAGGAAGACGGTCATTTCGAAAACGATTTGATTGCCTGCCGCAAAGCCGGCGAGTTTGAATTTGCCCATCCGGAAGAGATCGACTTCATCGACGTTTCGCCGCAACAGCTGGTTTCGGTTGCGACCGCTTTGATTCCGTTCCTGGAAAACGACGACGCGAACCGCGCGCTGATGGGTTCGAACATGCAGCGTCAGGGCGTGCCTCTGTTGCGTTCGGAAGCCCCGCTGGTCGGTACCGGTATGGAAGCTGCCGTCGCCAAGGATTCAGGCGCGACCGTGGTTGCCAAGTATGACGGTATTGTTGACGCGGTTGACGCCAACCGTATTGTGGTTCGTTCCAAGGAAGGCAACGGCGCCGATATGGGCGTTGAAATTTACAAGTTGCAGAAATTCCGCCGCTCGAACCAGAACACCTGCATTAACCAGGTGCCGCTGGTTAAGGTCGGCGACGAAGTCAAGGCCGGCGACATTATGGCCGACGGTCCGTGTACCGACATGGGCGAACTGGCTCTGGGCAAGAACGTTCTGGTTGCTTTTATGCCGTGGAACGGTCTGAACTACGAGGATGCCATTCTGCTGTCCGAACGCGTTTCCCGCGACGACGTCTTCACTTCTCTGCATATTGAAGAATTTGAAGTGATGGCCCGCGACACCAAACTCGGTCAGGAAGAGATTACCCGCGACATTCCGAACGTCGGTGAAGAAGCTCTGCGTAATCTGGACGAGGCCGGCATCGTTTACATCGGCGCCGAAGTCAAGGCCGGCGACATTCTGGTCGGCAAGGTTACGCCGAAAGGCGAATCGCCGGTAACGCCGGAAGAAAAACTGCTGCGCGCCATCTTTGGCGAAAAGGCGTCCGACGTCCGCGACACGTCGCTGCGCGTTCAGCCGGGTATTGAAGGCATTGTCGTTGACGTACATGTTTTCTCCCGTCGCGGCGTTGAGAAGGATGAACGTGCCCTGTCCATTGAGCAGGAAGAGATTTCTCATCTGGCCAAAGACCGTGATGACGAAATCGCGATTATCCGCAGGAACTTTGACGCACGTTTGAAAGAAATGCTGTTGGGGCAGGTTGTGGTTGACGCTCCGAAAGGCATTGCCAAGAACTCGACGATTACCGAAGAAGTTCTGGCTTCGCAGCCCTCTTCGCAGTGGCGCAAGATTGTCGTCAAAGATGAAGACGTTATGGCCAAAATCGAAGAGTTCGGCGCTGCATTTGACGCCCGTCTGGAAAGAATCCAGAAACACTTTGACAACAAGGTCGAGAAAGTACAGCGCGGCGACGATCTGCTGCCCGGCGTTCTGAAAATGGTTAAAGTCTTCATTGCGACAAAGCGTAAGATTCAAACCGGTGACAAAATTGCCGGACGCCACGGAAACAAGGGTACGATTTCCCGTGTTCTGCCGTTGCAGGACATGCCGTATATGGAAGACGGCACGCCGGTTGACATCGTGCTGAATCCGCTGGGCGTTCCGTCACGTATGAACGTCGGACAAATTCTGGAAACCCACTTGGGCTGGGCGGCACGCGAACTCGGCGAACAGCTGAACGAAATGTGCGAACAGTACAAGCGCGGCGAAAAGACCATGGACGAACTCAACGAAGAACTGAGAAAAATCTATGGCGACAAACAGTATAAGAACGATATTGTTCCGTTAAGCGAACCCGAAAAGCTGGAAATGATTTCCAACCTGAAACGCGGCGTTCCGATGGCAACACCGGTATTTGACGGTGCCACCGGCGACGACATCAACAGCATGCTGTCGATGGCCGGTCTGCCGACGTCGGGTCAGATTGACCTGTATGACGGACGTACCGGCGAGAAGTTTGACCGTAAAGTTACCGTCGGTATCATTTACATGATCAAACTGCACCATATCGTCGATGAAAAGATGCACGCCCGTTCCGTCGGTCCGTACTCTCTGGTTACCCAGCAGCCGCTGGGCGGTAAAGCTCAGTTCGGCGGTCAGCGTTTCGGCGAAATGGAAGTCTGGGCTCTGCAGGCATACGGCGCCGCCTATACGCTGCAGGAAATGCTTACCGTCAAGTCCGACGACGTCAACGGCCGTACCAAAGTTTATGAGGCTATTGTCCGCGGCGACGACGGATTTGAAGCCGGCATTCCGGAATCATTCAACGTTCTGGTCAAGGAAATCAAGTCCCTGTGTCTGAACGTCGAATTGCTGAACGAAGAAGTTTAAGGTAAAGGAGTTTAGTTTACATGAATGATATTATGAAATTTTTTGGTCAGCAGGTCGCCGGAGATTCTTTTGACCAAATTAAAATCTCAATCGCCTCTCCTGAACAGATTCGTTCATGGTCCTACGGTGAAGTCAAAAAGCCGGAAACCATCAACTATCGTACGTTCAAGCCGGAGAGAGACGGTTTGTTCTGTGCCCGCATTTTCGGTCCGGTTAAGGACTATGAGTGCCTGTGCGGAAAATACAAGAGAATGAAATATCGCGGCGTCGTCTGCGAAAAGTGCGGCGTTGAAGTCACGCTTTCCAAGGTTCGCCGCGAAAGAATGGGACATATTGAGCTGGCCGCGCCGGTTGCTCATATTTGGTTCCTGAAATCGCTGCCGAGCCGGATTTCGATTTTGACCGATATTCCGATGAAGGCGCTGGAACGCGTTCTGTATTTCGAGAGCTACATCGTTATTGAACCGGGTCTGACACCGCTGGGCGTTAATGAACTGCTGACAGAAGAACAGTATCAGGAAGCCATTGACGAGTATGGCGAAGATTCATTCCGTGCCGGCATCGGTGCCGAGGCTTTGAAGGAAATTCTGGCCTCCATCGATTTGGAAGCGGAAAGAGACGCCATTCGCGAAGAGCTGAAAGACAACGCTTCGGAAGCCAAACGCAAGAAGCTGATCAAACGTTTGAAGATTATTGAGAATTTCATCGATTCCAATACAAAACCGGAGTGGATGATTCTTGATGTTCTGCCGGTTATTCCGCCGGAACTGCGTCCGCTGGTTCCTTTGGACGGCGGCCGCTTCGCGACTTCCGATCTGAACGACTTGTACCGCCGCGTCATCAATCGCAACAACCGTCTGAAAAGACTGCTGGAACTGCATGCGCCGGATATTATCATCCGCAACGAAAAACGCATGCTGCAGGAATCGGTTGACGCCTTGTTTGACAACGGCCGCCGTGCCCGCGCGATTACCGGCACCAACAAGCGTCCGCTGAAATCGCTGTCCGATATGCTGAAAGGCAAACAGGGTCGTTTCCGTCAGAACCTGCTGGGTAAGCGCGTTGACTATTCCGGCCGTTCGGTTATTACGGTCGGTCCGGAACTCAAGCTGCATCAGTGCGGTTTGCCGAAGAAGATGGCTCTGGAGCTGTTCAAGCCTTTCGTTTATGCCAAACTGGAGCTTTACGGCCACGCGACGACGATTAAGGCGGCCAAGAGAATGGTCGAAAAAGAGCGTCCGGAAGTCTGGGATATTCTGGAAGAGGTTATTCGCGAGCATCCGGTTCTCTTAAACCGTGCGCCGACGTTGCACCGTCTGGGTATTCAGGCATTTGAGCCGGTTCTGGTCGAAGGCAAGGCCATTCATCTGCATCCGTTGGTTTGTACGGCGTTCAACGCTGACTTCGACGGCGACCAAATGGCCGTCCATGTTCCTTTGTCTGTTGAAGCGCAGCTGGAAGCCCGCGTACTGATGATGTCGACCAACAACATTCTGTCGCCGGCTTCGGGTAAGCCGATTATCGTTCCGACTCAAGACATGGTTCTGGGTATCTATTACCTGACCTATGACGCCGACGGTCTGAAGGGCGAAGGTTCTGTCTTTGCCGATACGAATGAGGTTGAGATGGCTCTGGACGCCAAGGTTGTTGACCTGCATGCCAAAATCAAATGCCGTATGGAATATATGGACGATGACGGCGAATTGAAGTACGGTCTGGTCGAGACAACTCCGGGACGTATTCTGGTTTCGCAGATTCTGCCGAAGCATAAGGACGTTCCGTTCTCGCTGGTCAACCGTCTGGTCAAGAAGAAGGAAATTGCCGAGATTATTGATATCGTTTACCGCCATTGCGGCCAGAAAGAAACGGTTCTGTTTGTCGACAAGATTATGACGCTCGGCTTTACCAACGCCTGCAAGGCAGGTATTTCTTTCGGCAAGGATGACCTTATCGTTCCTGACGCCAAGAAGACCCTGATTGCCGAAACCGAAGCTCAGGTCAAGGAATTTGAGCAACAGTATCAGAACGGTCTGATTACCAAAGGCGAGAAATACAACAAGGTGGTCGATATCTGGGCTGCCTGCACCGATAAAATTGCCGACGAAATGATGAAAAACATTTCGAAGACTGAAAACGGCTACATCAACTCCGTCTATATGATGGCTCACTCCGGCGCCCGCGGTTCCGCCGCCCAAATGCGCCAGCTGGCCGGTATGCGTGGTTTGATGGCCAAACCGAGCGGCGAAATTATCGAACAGCCGATTATCTCGAACTTTAAAGAGGGTCTGACCGTGCTTGAGTACTTTAACTCGACTCACGGTGCCCGTAAAGGTCTGGCGGATACGGCTCTGAAAACCGCAAACTCCGGTTACCTGACCCGTCGTCTGGTTGACGTTGCTCAGGATGTGGTCATTACCGAAACCAACTGCGGTACTGAACGCGGCATTATTGTCCGTCCGGTGGTCGACGGCGGTAACGTCATCGTTTCCATCGGCGAGCGTATTTTGGGCCGGACCATTCAGGAAGACATCCTGCATCCGGAAACCGGCGAGGTTCTGGTTCAGAAAGGCAAACTGATTGACGAAAACGATGTCGAAGTTGTCGAGAAGGCCGGCGTTGAACAGGTCAAAATCCGTTCGGTTCTGACCTGCGAAACCAAGAACGGCGTCTGCGCTGCCTGCTATGGCCGTGATTTGGCCCGCGGTACGCCGGTTAACATCGGCGAAGCGGTCGGCGTCATTGCCGCGCAGTCCATTGGTGAACCGGGTACGCAGCTGACGATGAGAACCTTCCACATCGGTGGTGCCGCTTCCAAGTCTGCCGAGCAGGCTTCGGTTGAGGTTCCGTTTGCCGGTGTACTGAAGCTCGAAAACAATCACTCTGTCATCAATCAGGACGGCCATGCGATTGTTCTGTCGCGCAACTGCGAAATCGTTATTGAGGACGCCAACGGCCGTGAAAAGTCCCGCCACCATGTTCCTTACGGCACCAAGATTTTGACTGCCGAAGGCTCCAAGGTTAAGAAGGGGCAGAAAGTGGCCGAGTGGGATCCGTTTACCATTCCGGTTATTACCGAAAAAGAAGGTAAAGTCGAGCTGGTTGACCTGATTAACAACGTTTCGGTTAAGGAAAGCGTTGACGAAACGACCGGTATCGTTTCCAAAGTGGTTATCGACTGGCGTTCGGGTTCGAACAGCGCCGGCCTGAAACCGAGCATTGTTCTGAAAGATGCCAAAGGCAAACCGGTTACGTTCGACAACGGCAAGGAAGTCCGCTATTATCTGTCGGTTGACGCCATTCTGACGGTAGACAACGGTGCCGAGGTTAAAGTCGGTGACGTTATCGCCCGTATTCCGAGAGAAAGCTCCAAGACGAAGGATATTACCGGCGGTCTGCCGCGCGTTGCCGAGCTGTTTGAAGCCCGTCGTCCGAAAGATCAGGCGATTATTTCCGACATTGACGGTATGGTCGAGTTCGGTAAGGATTATAAGGCCAAGCAGCGGATTACCGTTGTGCCGAAGAAAGGCGAGCCGATTGAATATCTGATTCCGAAGGGACGCCATCTGGTTGTTCAGGACGGAGACATTGTCAAAAAAGGCGATTTGCTGGTTGAAGGCACGCCGGCGCCGCATGACATTCTGCGTGTTCTGGGCGTTGAGAAGCTGGCTGAATATCTGGTTAAGGAAGTTCAGGACGTTTACCGTCTGCAAGGCGTTAAGATTAACGACAAGCATATTGAGGTTATCGTTTCGCAGATGCTGAGAAAAGTTGAAGTTACCGTTCCGGGCGATACAACGTTCCTTATCGGCGAACAGGTTGACCGTGATGTGTTTGAAGCAGAAAACGCCAAGGTTATTGCCGAGAACGGGACGCCGGCTCAGGCCGACCCGATCCTGCTCGGTATTACCAAGGCTTCGCTGCAGACCAAGTCGTTTATCTCTGCCGCATCCTTCCAGGAAACGACCCGCGTTCTGACCGAAGCGGCGGTTGCCGGCAAGGTCGACAAGCTGGTCGGACTGAAAGAGAACGTTATTGTCGGCCGTTTGATTCCGGCCGGTACCGGTACCGTTCTGCGGGCTCTCAAGAAGGTTGCCGCCCAGAATGACAAGGAAATTCTGGCTTTGAAAGAAGAAGCGGCTCAGGCTCAGCTTGAACAGCATGCTAATCATGAGGATGCTGCTCCGGCGGCAGAGGAAACACCTGCCGAATAAGCAGTTGTGCCAACCCGCAAAAGGCTGAAGAGAATTTCTCTTCAGCCTTTTTGTATGTGCGGCATATTTGAAATTGACTTTTTTGATATTTTTGTCTAAAATAAGATCTGGAAAATGATTAATATGTCAAAGAATTAGTTTGTTTAACTTAAATATTGTCACAATGGAAAAGTTTATTATTGAGAATCTGGGTTTGCTTATCGCAGTTTTTTTCTTAATCGGCCTTGTCCTGATTCAGCGCTGGAAAATCAAGTACTTGGAAAGACTTGTTGTCAACAGCGACGATTTGAAGTCAAGAGCGGAGTTTGAAACGAAAGAATCGCAGGCCGGCGCCTATTTTCAGGAAAAGGTTATCGGCGAGCTTTTGAAGGAATTTTCCGATGAAGAGCTTATGGCGATTGAGGACAGAATGGCCCGCCACATTCGCAGAATTTCGAATATGGAGATTCAGGACGGCGACATGCTGAAGGAACTTGACGTATACCGTCTTTGCCGACGGTATGTTGCTTTTGAGAACAGAAACCGCAGGAAGAATGCTGAAACTTCTGCAGTATGAACAGCGGGGAATATATTGCCGTTGTGCTTGTACTGTGCGGTATTGTCGTTTTTGTTCTGGCGGATAAACTGATTGCGGTTCGGCGGACGGTTGGGCGCCAGGAAGTCATTATCAATCATCAGATTGCCGACATGAAACGTATGATTGCCGAGCTGGAGAGTTGGGAAAAGTGCCTGCATTTGATTTTTGAGGACAAGCCGGAGGAAGTTCTCTTGCTCTTTGACGAAAAGATTTTGCGTGCAGAAAGCGAAAGACGGCATTGGGAAGTTCGGCGGCTTAAAGAACTGAAAAGAAAGTTTGTTGAAAAACTGCAAAGCTGACTTTTTTTGACAGAAAGCGCTTAAGATTGTTCTTAAGCGTTTTTTGTTGATTTTCGTCAGAAAAAGTGTATAAGGAAAACCGAATTTTTTTATTATTCTTCACAATTAGTGTGAAATTTTTTTGAGATAATCGAAAAATCATATAAAACCACTTAATTTTGTGCTTATGAAGACCAAAAAGTATCTGGAGAGACTGCTGAAAAATGAAGCGGTTCTCAGCGGAAATGTGGCTCAGTCTGCTTATCGCAGGGTTGATTTTGATGTTGATGCGGCGGTTGAATTTGCCAATGCGGCGGCCCTCAACATGCTTATCAAACTCAGCAAACTGGCAAAACTCTTTGAGGCTCATTATGCCGAAACGGTTTCCCAAAAGAAAACGGGGCTGATTCAGCTGTTTCGCCGCGGATGGTTGGACAGGGAACGCCGGTTTTGGGAAATTTTCGGTACGGAGGTTGCAAAAATCAGAACCAGACGGATGTTGGAGGCAATGACCAGAGACGGCAAACTGCATGTGCGCCGCAATAATCTGGATTTTAACGCCGAAGCCGCCAAGGCTTATTATCTGTCATTGGATGAGGAAAAGAGACTCTTGCTGCTCGGCAACGTCGGCAGAAAAGCTGATAATTCGTTCCGGCTTTTTCAGGAAAATCTGGAAAAAGAGGAAATCAGCTCCGGCGATATCGAGAACTACAAAAACAGCGCCCTTTTCTGGGGTGAGGTTTGGGATTTTTTAAGCAGCATCAAGATTGCTGCCTGACATTTTAACGTGTTAAGCTATGTTAGCAGGATTGATTATTTTTGTGCTGGTTTTTATCTTTTGGGGAGTGCGTATGGTTCACGACAGCCCTCCCGTCAAAAACCGTTGGAAAGAGTGAAAAAAAGCGTTCTTGTTCCCGAGGAATAAGAACGTTTTTTTGTGTGTGAATGTTTTTTTTCTTTTGTGCTGGCACGGGAATGTCGTAAAGTGTATTCAGTAGGTTAACAAAGGAGAAAACTGATGAAAAAACTGATATTGTCCGCAGTTGCCGTCTGCTTTCTGGCGGCCTGCGCAACGGATCCGTATACAGGAGAGAGCAAGGTTTCCAAGACAGCCTGGGGCACCGGTATCGGCACTCTGGCCGGCGCCGGCATCGGCGCATTGGTCGGCGGCGAAAAGGGTGCGTTGGTTGGTGCCGGTATCGGCGCGGTCGGCGGCGCGAGTGTCGGCGGCTATATGGATATTCAGGCGCGCAGGCTGCGTGAAGAATTGGTCGGAACCGGCGTGCAGGTGCAAAAAGTCGGCGACAACGTTCGCCTGATTATGCCGAGCAACATTACTTTTGATACGGATTCCGCCGTATTCAAACCGGTGTTTAACAATATTCTGACTTCGGTTGCCAAAGTTATTAACGAGTTTGACAAGACGAAGGTTCAGGTTGCCGGTTATACGGACAGCACGGGCAGCGCCGCCTATAACAATACGCTGTCACTGCAGCGCGCTCAGGCGGTGGCCAATTATCTGAAACTGCGTGACGTCAGCGCTTCGCGTCTGATGGTATATGGCTACGGTTCCAGTAATCCGATTGCCAGCAATGCAACGGCAGCCGGCCGCGAGCAAAACCGGCGCGTTGAGATAACGCTGATTAATGCCCGGTAAAAGGCAGACAGTCGTTTGGATACAGGCATAAAAAAGCGGAAATATTCATTTCCGCTTTTTTCAGGTTTATAACGTAATAATTTTCGGGATTATTTACGGCGCAGGAAGGACGGAATTTCCAAATTCAGTTTGTCTTCCTCACGGTAATCGTCCTCAGCGAAAGACGGAGACACGGGCTCCTGAAACTTCTGTTCGTGTTCCTTTAGTTTCTTTCGGTTTCTTTTGGCGATGGAGAAACCCGTAACCCTTTCAATCAGGGTCGGGGTATATTCTTCTTCTTCGCTGCTGACAATCAGCTGCTCAGGCTCTTCGCTTTTGCGGGCGGAGAACGGAGCGGGATTGTGATTGGGGAATAATTCCGGCTCTTCTTCGACCGTGCGGAGCGAAGTTTTGGCCGTAAAGCTGTTTTCATTGGAGGACAGAATGCCTTCAAGCTGCGCTTCGGCATTGATGTCTTCGGTTTTGTTAATAATAGCTTTGAACAAGGAAGAGGCTTTGGGCATTTCGCTCATTACCGAAGAACGGTCCAACGAATCGAAATCTTCGATTTTATCATCGGGAACGGCGTTCTGGATTGTTTCTTCCGCCGGCGCGGAAGCTTCCTGCTCAATGGAAATTATCTCGGCTTTCTCGATAACTTCGTTAACATCTTCAGCGACTTCCGTTTTAGTGGCTGAGAATTTTTCAAGATTGGAATCGAGCTCTTCGTTTGGGGTTATGACGGTTTCGCCGCCATAGCTTTCTTCAAGGTAGCCCGGTTTGATCAAAGGTTTGCTCTGAGCCTGGCGGGCGATGTTTTCGCCGATGCCGGTCGCAACGATGGAAACGCGGATTTTGCCGGCCAGAGATTCGTCAAAGCTGGAGCCGAAGATGATGTTGGCGTCTTCGTCAACTTCTTCCTTAATGCGGCTGGCCGCTTCGTCGATTTCAAAAAGGGTAATGTCCTGGCCGCCGGTAATGTTGATGAGGACGCCTTTGGCACCGTGCATGGAACAATCGTCGAGCAGAGGGTTGGACAGGGCCTGTTCGGCAGCCTTTACGGCTCGGTCTTCGCCTTCGGCTTCGCCGGTGCCCATGATGGCTTTGCCTTTGTCTTCCATAATGCTTTTGATGTCGGCAAAATCGAGGTTAATCAGGCCCGGCATCATCATCAGATCGGTAATGGAACGGACGCCGGCGTACAAAACATTGTCGGCCATGACGAAAGCGTCGGCAAGCGTGGTGTTTTTATCGGCAATACGGAACAGGTTCTGGTTAGGAATAATGATGATGCTGTCGACCTGTTTGGTAAACTCTTCGACGGCGGCTTCGGCAGTTTCGAAACGTTTGCGGCCTTCGAACTGGAAAGGTTTGGTAACGACGCCGACGGTCAGAATACCTTTGGATTTGGCCAGCTTGGCAACGACCGGCGCGGCACCCGAACCGGTACCGCCGCCCATGCCGGCGGTAATAAAGACCATATTGGCGCCTTCGAGTTCTTTTTCTATTTCTTCCTGGGCTTCTTCGGCGGCCAGCTTGCCGATTTCCGGACGGGCTCCGGCGCCGAGACCCTGCGTGGTTTCAAGGCCGAGCTGGATTTTGCGGCTGGCGGAGGAATGAGCGAGAGCCTGCGCGTCGGTATTGGCAACGATAAAGTCAACGCCTTCCAGATTCTGCGCAATCATATTATTGACGGCATTGCCGCCGCCGCCGCCGACACCGATGACGGAAATCCGCGGTTTCAGGTGCATAACAGTTTTTTCCGGTACGGCTAATTTGATTGACATCGTATTTCTTACTCCAAAATTTTACTGAACTTGAGTTCAGAATAAGGAAAAGAAATTAAGTTTTGGTTACTAAAAAAACAAATTGAAATAATTTTTAGAAATTTTGTTTCAGCCAGCCGAAAATACGGCTGAAAGCGCCGTTGCTGCTGACCGGCTTTTGCGTGGCGCGGGCAGGTTTTTTCTCTGTGTAGTTAAGCGCGAAAGAAAGCAGGCCGACGGCGGTGGAAAAGGCCGGATTGTAAAGAATGTCCGGAAGATTGGGAATATTTTTCGGACGACCGAGACGCACCTGTTTGTCAAGCACCATGGACGCAACTTCGCGAATACCGGAAAGCTGGCTGCCGCCGCCGGTTAAAACGACGCGGTGACTGGATATGTCACGCAGGCCGTGTTCGCCGAGTTTTTGGTTGACAAGTTCGAAAATTTCTTCAATCCGCGGTGTGATAATGCTGATGAGTTCCGATTTGGGAACCTGCTTGATGGAGCTGTCGTCTTCCTCGCCGACCGGATAGACGTTGATGGTTTCTTCCTTGTCGGCCTGGGTTAAGAAGGCACAGCCATGCAAGGTTTTCAGCCTTTCGGCATGCGTAAAGGAAGTGGTCAGTCCCCAGGCGATGTCGTTGGTAACGTTGTTGCCGCCGACGGCGATGGATGAGAAGTAAATCGGATGTCCGTGTTTGAAACTGGCAATGCTGGTGGTGCCGCCGCCGATATCGATGACGGTGGCGCCGATTTCCTTTTCGTCTTCGACCAGACAGGAAAGTCCTGAAGCATAGGCGGAAAAGGCTTTTTCGGCAGTTTCGAGATGAGCGTTTTCAATTACGGTGGAGAGGTTGCGGTATTGGATTTCGGGAACCAGACCGAGCAGTATGTCAACCGAAAGGCTTTCGCCGAAAATATTGCGCGGATCTTTGATTTCATCACCCATGTCGAGGCGGTAGCTGGTCGGCAGGCAGTGAATCAGTTCGTGTTCGTCGACATTGATTTTATTAATTCCCTTTTCGATGACTTTGGTAATGTCCGCTTCGGATACGGGACGGTTTTTGTTGATGGCAATGGTCGCGTCCTTGACGATGCTTTTGATTTTGTCGCCGGAGATGTTGACGATGATGCGGTCAATGCGTTCGTTGGCCATTTGTTCGGCGGTTTCGACTGCGTTGCAGACGGAAAGGGTAGCCTGATTGATGTCGGTAACGATGCCGTTTTTAATGCCTTTGGAAGCATTGTAACCGTAACCGACAACGTTAATCCGCTTGTCACGGCTGATTTTGGCGATAACGCAGCAGACTTTAGATGATCCGATATCTAAAGCGGCGATAGTCGTCAGCCGGTTGAACGAATGTGTCACGTTATGCTCCCCTTGGTTTGTCCGCGTTGTTTTCTTTCAGTTTTTTGCGTTCGTCATCGGTCATTTTGCCGAGTTTGACAATGACTTTATTTTTTAATCTTAAATCGATGAAAGTTAATTTACGTTTAAGAATACCCTGCGTCCGGTCTAATTTTACCAATTTTTTCCAAGCATGCCCGACGTTTTCTTCGGGAAGTTTGACAGTGACGCCGTTTTCAATGTCATCCAGAATCAGGTTCCACCGGCGTTTGGATATAAAGTTGGCGACTTTGACCCGCGGCCAGATGTCATTGTCTTTTTTGATGATTTCAAGCAATTCGTTGATATGCTCGGGAGCTTCTTCGCCGACAATCAGCAAGATCGGCCGGGAAGGACGGAACGGCGCGTTAATGACGTTTCCTTCGGTGTCTATGGGGTGAAATTTTTCGGATATCTGCCAGATGGAAGCGACTTTGCGTTCAACGAGGCTGATGTGCAGAATATTCGGAAAGTAGCTGCGGCGAATGTCGGCGCGGCGTACCCAGGGCAGGGTTTCGATTCTGTTTTTAAGTTCGTTTAAGTCCAGACTCAGAATATTGTCGCCGCGTTTGAGGCCAAGCACTTCCATGACGGCGCGGCGCGAGGTTTTCTTTCTTCCTTCAATCAGGATATCGTCCAGCGTAAAACCGAGTTTAGAAGTCAGAAGGTAGAACTCTTCGGTAAGGCTGTCTATCTGTCTGCCGACCAGGTTGGTACGGACGGTAACGGTAAGAAAAGCGGTCAGAAAAACCAGAGCCAGTATGAGGGCATTGCCAAGCAGCCGAAAGGGCCATTCGCGCGGCAGAGAAACGCGATTATCGGGCGGCAGAACCGGTTTCCTGGCTTCAGAACTGTTTTCGGCGTTGTCGGTCATTGTCACTTGTTGATTCCCAGACGTTTAATTTCCCATTCCAGCGTGACGGTGGTTTCTTCACGGACTTTTTTGATGATGGTTTCGCCGAGCGTTTCAATATCTGCGGCAGTGGCTTTGCCGGTATTAATCAAAAAATTGCAGTGGATGTCGGAAACTTTGGCGCCGCCAACCTGTAAACCGGCGCAGCCGGATTTCTTAATGAGTTCCCAAGCACGGAGACCTTCGGGGTTTTTGAATGTCGAACCGGCCGTTTTCTGGTTGTAAGGCTGATTTTTCATCCGGTAGGCTTTTTGCTCGTCAAGTTTTTTTCTGATATTTTCAGCGCTGTCCGGAGAAGTTCGGAACGTGATGCTGAGAATTATCCAGTCATCGGGAAAAAAACTGCTGCGGTAGGAGAGGAGCAGATCGCCGACGGGTACGGTTTTAATTTCGCCGACGCCGTCGATAATCTGCGCTTCGACGATAACGTCCCCGACCGAACAGCCAAAACAGCCGGCATTGGTTTTGACCGAGCCGCCGACAACGCCCGGAATCGAGCATAGGAATTCCAGGCCGCCGAACTTTTTGTCGAGCATGATTTTTTTCAGTTCGGCATTTTTAACGCCGGCGCCGCAGGTAACGGTATTTTCGCCGAAGGATATTTTGCGGAAGCCGGGGCTGTCGAGCCTGATGACAACACCGGGAACGCCGCCGTCCCTGACCAGCAGATTTGAACCGCCGCCGATGACGCAGACGGGAAGGTTGTAGGGCTTGTTTTTGAGAAAGTGGCTGAGGTCTTCGGCATCGGCCGGGGTGTAAAGGACTTCGGCCGGGCCGCCGACGCCGAACCAGGTGTATTTGGCAAGCCTGACGTTAGGGGTATATTTTCCACGGACTTTGGGGAGAAGGTTGAGCAGATTTTTCTTAAACAGTTTCAGGCCGAACATTGTTTTTCTCCTACGGACGGGAAAGGATTTCTTTTTCGACGGCGTCGGCAAAACGGACGGCGGCGTCGGTAATGCCGACAGATTTGGCGTTTTCGGACATTTGCGACAGTTTTTTGGGGGAAGACATCAGTTCTTTGAGAAGTTCTCCCAGTCTGGCCGGCGTAAAGTCTTTCTGTTTGAGAACAATACCGGCTTTGGCGTCGCCGATTTCCCGGGCGTTGGCGGTCTGATGATCGTCGGCTGCAATCGGCAGGGGTACCAGAATCGAAGGAATGCCGACCGCAGCAATTTCGGAGACGGAAGATGCGCCGGCACGGGAGATAATGAGGTGGGTACCGGCGTAAAGTTCCGGCATGTTGTTGAAAAAGTGCGATACGGTCACTTCTGCGCCGCAACCGTCATAGGCGGCTTTGACGTTTTCGACGTCGGCTTCGCGGCATTGTTGGAAAATGCGGATTTTTTTCCGGCGCGCGGGCGACAGCTTTTTTATGACTTCGGGAACAACGTCGCCGAAGATTTTGGCGCCCTGCGAACCGCCGAGAACCATAATCTGAAATTTATCCTCTTTGCCGAGCGCGGGGAACGGAATTTCGCGGACTTCGGCAATGGTTTTGCGGATGGGCATTCCGGTCAGAATGGTTTTAATGCCGGCCGGCGCATATTTTACCTTTTTGAAACTCTGGGCGATGAGGGCGGCGTATTTGCTGAGAAAGCGATTGGTTCGGCTCATGACCGAATTTTGTTCATGAATGACCAGGTCGGTGCCGAGCAGAATGGCCGCCATGCAGCTCGGGAAAGAAGCGTAGCCGCCGAAGCCGATGACACAGGCGGGTTTCTTTTTGAAAATCAGGCGTCCGGCCTGCAGAATGCCGACGGCGGTTTTAATCAGGCTTTTGATTTTGAACAGGCGGGATTTGCCGACCAGAGCGCCGGCCAGAACCGCATGATTGGGAATTTCGCCGAGGCGGCCCTTATAATTGTCTTTGCCGCGGCTGTCGGTTATCAGCTCAACGCGGTAGCCGCGGCGCAACAGTTCGTCAGCCAGCGCTTCGGCCGGATAAACATGGCCGCCGGTGCCGCCGGCCGTGAGAATAATCAGGGGTTTCCGAGTTTTTTTGCCTTTTTTAGTCGCCGACATCTTTGTCCTCCGCATGAACGTTTTTACGAGTAATGGCCAGGAGCATGCCCATCCCCAGAGCCGTAGCCAGCAATGACGATCCGCCGTAAGATATGAAAGGCAGGGTCATGCCTTTGGTCGGCATCAGGTGCAGGGTAGACGCCATGTTGATAATTCCCTGCAGGCCGAAAGAGGCCGACAGCGCCGATGCCGAGAGAATGATGAACAGGTTGTTGTCCTTCATGGAGATCAGCATCGAACGAATTACAACCGCTGCATACAAGCCTACTATAATCAGGCATAAAAGCAAGCCAAATTCTTCGGCGGCGACGGCAAAAATAAAGTCGGTATGCGCGTCGGGAATATTCAGTTTGACAATGCCTTCGCCCGGACCGCGGCCGAAAATGCTGCCGCTCTGGAAAGCTTCCAGCGATTTGCGAACCTGATAGCTCAGATTATTTTCCGAATCCAGAAACTGCTGGACGCGGGTGTGAACGTGGTCAAAGGTAAAATAGGCGGTAACGAGCAGGCCGATACCGACGATGCCCAAAACGGTTACCAAAAGCAATGACAGCCCGGCCAGAAAAAACTGAAACAGCCAGATGACCGAAACGACAATCGACATGCCGACGTCGGGCTGAAGCAGTAGCAGTATCAGCGTGAAGGCAAACAGGCAGGTGGAGAGAATGTTGCCCGGAAAATCGCGATATTTCTGCTGGCCGTCAAACAGCCAGGCAGCGACAACGGCAAAACAGGGCTTGATGAATTCGGACGGCTGCAGCGAGAAGCCGAGGATGTGGATCCAGCGTGAGGCGCCTTTGGTTTCCTCGCCCCAGAAAAGCGTGGCAATCATCAGCAGAATGGTAACGGTATAGCCGAGGATAGCAACGCGCCTGATGGTTTTGAGATTTTGCATCGAAAGGAAAACCATCAGCATATAGGCGACAGGCAGGAAAAGCAGCTGTCTTTTGATGAAATGAAAGCTGCCGACGCCAATGCGGTTGGCTACGGCCGGACTGGCCGAGAAGTTCAAGAAAATGCCGATGAGGATGATGACGGTAACCAGAGTGAGCAGAACCTTGTCAACGGTCCACCACCAGTTGGCGATTATGCTCCGGCTGTTTCTCGAAAAGGAAATCACGCGCCGACCCTCCTACAGAACGATGAGCGACGTAAGGCCGAGAACGCCGAGAATAAATGCGGCAATCCAGAAACGGGTAACAACGGTGGTTTCTTTCCAGCCGAGCTGTTCGAAGTGATGATGAACAGGCGCCATTTTGAAAAAACGCCGGCCGGTTTTTCTGAAGTAGGCCACCTGAATCATGACCGACAGGGCTTCGACGACGAAAACGCCGCCGACGACGGCCAGCAGAATTTCATGCCGGGTCATGACCGAAACGGTGCCGAGCAGCGCGCCCAGCGCCAGAGAACCGGTGTCGCCCATGAAGACCCTGGCCGGCGGCGCGTTAAACCACAGAAAACCGACGCAGCCGCCGACAACCGCGGCGCAGACAACAACGATTTCGGCCGAATGTGCAACCGGCGTCAGGCCGACGGCGGCGGACATTTCCGTACCGCAGGCATAAGCGATGACAGCAAAAACCAGAAAAGAGACAATCAGCAGGCCGGAAGCCAGGCCGTCAAGGCCGTCGCTCAGGTTAACGGCATTGGAGGCGCCGGCAATGACGACCATGGCAAAAGGAACGTAAAACCAGCCGAGATTCAGTGCCAGATCGCGAAACCAGGGAAAGGTCAGCTCAAAGCGCCCGGTTTCGGGGGCGGACTGCGTAATGACCCAGACGGCGGCCAGCGCGGTGGTAAATTGGAGAAAAAGTTTCATTTTGGCGGTCATGGCGTTGGCGGTCTGTTTGGTAACTTTGACATAGTCGTCGGCAAAACCGGTCAAACCATAAACCAGCAGAACCAGAATGCTTATCCAAACGAAGGAATTGTGCAAATCGGCAAAAAGCAGCATGCCGGCAATGGCGGATCCCAGTATGAGCAGGCCTCCCATGGTTGGTGTGCCTTTTTTGGTCAGCAAGTGGCTCTGCGGTCCGTCTTCGCGGATAGGTTGTCCTTTAGCCTGATGACGGTGCAGAAAGCCAATCAGCTTTTCGCCGCAGGCAAGGCTCAGAAACAGAGCGGTAAAGAAAGCGAGAACGCTTCTGAGCGGCAGTGAATTGAAAAAGTCAGTCAATTGCATAAGCATAGCGGGTTCCTTTTGCTGGTAATCATGAAACCCATCATAAGTTTAATATCTAAAATATTCCTTAAAAAAACCGCGTTTTTGTATAAAAACCGCGGTTTAAAAAGACATCATGCAGCGAAAGGCGTGCCGTCCCTTTTTTTTGAGTTTGACGAGTTCGCCGGTGGTCAGATTGATGCCGATGGCAGCTTTTTTGTCGTCGGCATAATCGGAAGAAGTCATGTAAACGTCTTCTTTCAGCGCCCGGGCTTCTTTGACGAGTGCCAGACGGTCGTTAATGTGCAGAAAGGTGCGGGCGTTGATGCGGCGATTCTGCATTTTGTCAATCGGGAACATCTGTAAAAAATCGGGCATAAACCAGTCGCCGGCTTTGGTGCCGCGAGTCAGGTACAGACGGCAGTAGGTTTTGGCCCGTTCCCAGTTTTTGGATCCCGGTTGTTCCAGCGCCACAATCAGGCCGCCGTTTCCGGCGTCGTTAACCTGCCAGACGATGCCGATTGGCAGCAGTCCGTCAACGGGGGTTGAGCTGAAACTTTTGTTGCTGTAGTAGATGTCGCCGATTTCGACGGCCTGAGCCGGAAAGGCAAGAGTCAGAACTGTAAGCAGCAAAGCCAGTTTTTTCATGGCTGTTCCTCAGCCGGAAGGACGGTACCGTTCGGTGCAATGCGGATTTGTCCCGAAGCGGAAGCATGGTTGAATATTTTGTGCAGGCTGCGTGAAACCCGTTCGGCAGAGGGAAGGCTGCGTCCCCAGTCCGGCGGCGTGTTTTCATGGGCGAAAATCAGCAGCCCGAGCGCGTCGTACAGGTTGGAAGAGCAGGATGCAGGCAGCTTTCCCGCCGCCTGACGGAAGTCGTCGGTGAACTTATCGGTGTGGTAGGAAAGATAATGGTTGAAATTGTACAGGCCGTCGCTTAGTCCGTTTCCGAAAGCGCAGGTAAAGTGAAGCCGCCGGAATTTGCCTGCCAAAGGAATCGCTTTTTCGGCAGCCGGCGTCCACAATGTGATTACGGCCGCGGCGTTTTGTTTTTCCAACAGAGTAAGAAGATTTTTTTGCGCCTGTTCCGCTTTGCCCGAATCGTCCAAATAGAATATTCGGTATCTGTAGCGGTTTTGCCTGCTGTTCCATTCTTTCAGCGCCAGATTAAGCGCGTCCTGCGCAGCCAATCCGGTTTCGGCGTTTGTACCGCTGAGCGGCAGCGTTGCGCCGATGGTAACGACGGCCTCTTTCTGCGGCCGGGCCTGATACAGAAACAGCTGCCAGCCGCCCCAGAAGACGGCGATAAGAAGGATAAAAGAGATCAGGCGGCGCATGGTTTTAACTGTCCAGATAAAGAGTGCTTTTTTTGTAGTTTTCAATCGCATGACGCAGCAAAACGCCGATGACGGCAGCCAGCGGCACGGCAATCATTAAGCCCAGAAAACCCAGCAGAACACCGCCGGCCAGCAAGGCAAACATAACCCAGACCGGGTGCAGGCCGACGTTTTCGCCAACCAGCTTCGGGGTAAGGAAGTTGCCTTCCAGAAACTGGCCGGTCACAAAAACCAAAACCACCTGCAGGATTGGCATCAGCGAATCGAACTGAGCAAAGGCAATGCCGATACTGAGAAGGAAACCGACGATGCTGCCGACATAGGGAATGAAAGAAATCAGACCGGCGATGAAACCAACCAGCAGACCGAGGTCAAGTCCGACGAGGTACAAACCGAGCGAGTAGTAGGTGCCCAGAATGACACAGACGCTGAGCTGTCCGCGAATGAAACCCGCCAACGTGCGGTCTATCTGGCGCGCCTGTTCGCGAATCGAGGCCTTGGACCTGCGAGGCAGCAAACTGTCGACTTTGGCGATGAACATGTCCCAGTCGCGCAGCATATAAAATGCGACGACCGGCGTAATCAACAGCAGCGAAATCAGGTTAAAAATGGCAAAGCCGCTGGTTATGATGCCGCGCAGAACGCCGCCGGCAAGTTTGAGCGTATTAGCCAGATTGTTGCGCATGTATTCGCGGATTTTTTCCGGTTCCATGTTCGGGAAGCTTTCATGCAGCCGGTTGATGAACGGTTCGATTTTGCGCAGGAACGAACCAATGTATTGCGGCACGACATTGATAAAACGGCCCAGCTGTTCGTCGATGACACCGATGAGCAGCGCCATTGCAGGCAGAACGATTATGGCGACCAGAAACAGTACCAGAAAGGTGGCAAGCGTGCGGTTCATGCCCCATCTTTCGAAACGGGAGGCAAAGGGGTCAAGCAGGTAGCCAATGACAATGCCGGCGACAAAGGGCAGCAGCACCGAACGCAGCGCGTAAACGGCGGTGCAGAACAGGACAAACAAAGTCAGCCAGAACATCCAGTTGCGGTTGTTTTTGCGGGTAATCGGCATGGTCGTTCCCTTTCTCAGATTTTTTCGATGATGTAAAAATCGCCGGCGCTTTTCAGATTGTAGTATTTGCTGCGCAAAGCTTCCAGCAGCTTATCGAAACCGCCGATGTAGGTAATTTTGAACTGTACTTTTCCCGAACCGACTGCCGCGGTGGAAATGCCGTTGACATAGCCGATTTCCTTCAGCTGTTTTTCGAGTATCAGCCAGTCGCGCAGATAGGCATAGGAATACAGTACGGTAATTTCAGATTTGTTCTGGCGGTCGACGACGTTTTGTTTTTTTATCTGATTGTAAATGTGGTCGCTAATCTGGTTGATGGCATCGATGAACAGTTGCGGCGAACGGTCGCCCGGAACGGAAACGCTTTCTTCCCGGCCGTCGCGGTATGAATAGAGCGTGACGTTCAGTCCTTCGATACCGTTATATACGGCGTCGGCGACATAGATGTCTTTGGTGTTGTTGATAAAAGCTATCTTGTCGAGAGCCATGCCGTCCATGCGGAGTGCCTTTTCGGCGTCAAGGGCGGCATAATTTGAGCCGTTGGCGGGAATGCTGAAAAACCTGGCCGATCCGATGGCGCGGGGATTCTGTTCCCAGGCCTTGCGCCAGAGGTTGTCTGCTTCCCAGAGCATGGGCGCGTCGGTTTTGAACTCCCTAAAAGTCGGGATAATCAGAACGTTGGCGACGGAGCCGATGACAAAAGGGATGTCGTTTTCCTGCATGTAGGTTTTGAGAATATGTTCGTTGACGGCAACGTTAAGCGTGGCAATATAGCGGACGTTGGAGGCTTTTTCGGAAATAATCGAAACTTCTTTGATGAAGTTCAGAATCTGTGCGTCGTTAAGCTCGTTAAGTCGGCGGACGCCGTCAGCCGTGGTAACGCGCTTGGCAACGGCGGTGTACGCCTGCCGGTTGGCTTCGGTCATGGCTTTTTCCCTGGCGACGGAAGCGTTTTCGGCAGTAACGTCAACGGTAATTTCGGCATTATAGGTCATGTCGCCGGCACCGGCGGCAGAGGCCGAAAACAGGCAAAAAAAAGCGATAAGGACAGCTCTGATGCGGAACACGGCGGGACTCCCTAACCGACGATTTCGATATGGGAGAAGAAAAATTCGATTTCGCGTTTGGCGCTTTCTTCCGAATCCGAGCCGTGGACGGTGTTTTTGTCAATGGAAAGGGCAAAAGTTTTGCGAATCGTTCCTTCTTCGGCGACGGCGGGGTTAGTGGCACCCATAATTTTGCGATAAAGGGCAATGGCGTTGTCCGCTTCGAGAATCTGGACGACGACCGGAGCGGAAGTCATCTGTTCGATCATGCTGGTAAAGAACGCCTTGTCCTTGTGTTCGGCGTAAAATTCCTCGGCCTGTTCCGGTGTAAGCAAAATCCGTTTTTGGGCGATAATATGCAGCCCGGCTTCTTCAATCATGGCGTTGACCTTGCCGGTAATGTTGCGCGAGGTTGCGTCCGGTTTGATTATCGAGAGGGTTCTTTCCATCGTTTTTTCCTTTGAATGACGTCAATTATCATAAAATTTAAGCCGATAGTATAATATTTTGCCGCAAAAAGCAAAAGTTTTTATAGACTTTTGCGCTCAGGCGTTGTTTATTATGGATAATTCTTTTTAAACTTAATCATGAAGGGGTATCCCATGTTAGAAAGTGCTTATTTAAATAGTCTGATTGCGCGAGCAAAACAAGACGTTAAAACCATTGTTCTGCCCGAGGGCGAAGATGAGCGTATTTTGAAAGCCGCTCATCTGATTACGGCAGAAAAAGCCGCAAAGGTCATTATTCTCGGCGATGTCGAATCGGTAAAAAAACATTTTGCCGGACATAACTGGAGCCTGGAAGACATTGAACTTGTCGACCCTGCCAAATCGGCAAATCTTGAAAAATATACCAAGCTTCTCTATGAGCTGCGCAAGGAAAAGGGCATGACCGAAGAGGAAGCGGCCAAGACCGTTTTAAACCCCAATTATTTCGGAACGCTGATGATTAAGGCTGGCGATGCCGACGGTATGGTTTCCGGAGCCAACCATTCAACGGCCGATACGGTTCGTCCGGCACTGCAGATTATCAAATCAGCCAAAAAAGGCGCCAGCGTTTCGTCGCTGCTGATTCTGGTTCATAACGACAAGCCGTATATTCTTGCCGACTGCGCGATTATCATTGACCCGACGGACAAGGAAATGGCCGATACGGCACTCGAGGCCGCCAAAAATGCCATTAAGTTCGGCATGGAGCCGAAAGTCGCGATGCTGACCTTTTCGACCAAGGGATCCGGCAAAGGCGATCAGGTTGACAAGGTTCGCCGGGCGACGGAGATTGCTTTGGAGGCTTTGAAAAACGACCCCGATTATAATAGCCTGAACATTAAACTGGACGGCGAATTGCAGGCTGACGCCGCTCTTGACGCCGTTGTCGGCGCGAAGAAGGCGCCGGGCAGCGAAGTTGCCGGCAAAGCCAATGTTCTGGTCTTTCCCGATTTGGCCTCGGGCAATATCAGTTATAAAATGCTGCAACGCATTTGCGGCTGCGAAGCTTACGGTCCGATGCTGCAGGGTCTGAACGCGCCGGTCAACGACCTGTCCCGCGGCGCTTTGGTCGAAGATATTGTGGGTATGATTGCGATTACCTGTATTCAGGCTCAGAAATAAGTTTTTTGCGGCGTGTGCGGAGCAAAATCGCTCCGCACGTTTTTTTTTGAAAACGTATTTTATTTTAATAAGGACTTAGTGATGAAAAAAATACTCGTTTTGAACTCCGGTTCATCTACGCTGAAGTATCAGCTGTTTAACGTTGACGGCGAAAGCTATGAAGTTGTTGCCAAGGGCAATGCCGAGCGTATCGGCCGCGACGCTTCGTTTGTCGGCATCAAATATGCCAACGGCGACAAAAAGGAGGTCAAAGTAGATTTGCCCGATCATAAAACGGCGCTGAACGAAGTCATGAAACTGCTGACCGACGGCGTTATCGGAAATCTGAACGAGATTTCGGCCATCGGCCATCGTATTGTTCAGGGCGGTTCGATTTTCAAAGGTTCGGTCGTCGTTACCGAGAAAGTGATCGAAGACATCGAATCTCTTTCGACGCTGGCGCCGCTGCACAATCCGTCGGCAGCGTTGGTTATTCGTGCGGTCATGAAGGAATTGCCGTCGGTGCCGCAGGTTGTGGTTTTCGACACCGCGTTTCATCAGACGATGCCGGCCGAGGCCTATATCTACGCTTTGCCTGAAGAGCAGCGTACAACTTACAAAATCCGCCGTTACGGCGCACACGGCACGTCGCATAAGTTTGTGGCGCAGAAGGCGGCGGAAATCGTCGGGGAAAAATCGAAGATAATTACCTGCCACATCGGCAGCGGCGCTTCGATAACCGCGGTTAAGGACGGCAAGTGCATCGACACGTCGATGGGTATGACGCCGTTGGCCGGGATTGTGATGGATACCCGCTGCGGCGACATTGATCCTTATATCCCGCTGTATATTATGAAGACCCAGAAACTGACTCCGGACGAAGTTAACGAGATGCTGAACAAGCAGAGCGGCAAGTACGGTCTGACCGGCTACAGCGACTCCCGCGACTTTGAAGCCGCCTACAATCGCGGAGAGCCGAAAGTTTTGGAAGCCATGCAGGTTTATGTTTATAACATCGTCAAGTATATCGGCGCCTATATTGCGGCGCTGGGCGGCGTCGATGCAATTGTCTTTACGGCCGGCGTCGGTGAAAATTCGCCGATTGTGCGCAAGCTGGTTTTGGAACGTCTGGCTTATCTGGGCATAAAGGTTGATGAAGCCAAAAACAACGAGCGCGGCGATTTTGCCGAAATTACCGCGCCGGATTCAAAAGTCAGGGCTTTTGTCATTCCGACCAATGAGGAACTGGCGATAGCCCAGGATACAGTGAACTTGACTAATAACTGATTTTATGGCATAAGAACGTGGTGTCATTATGATGACGCCACGTTTTTTTTATTCCGACAACAAGTACAGGAAAGCATTTATGAAGAAGATACTCGTTCTGAACTCCGGTTCGACCACCGTTAAATATCAACTGTTTAATATGGACGGAGAAAGTCATCAGGTTGTTGCCAAAGGAATGGCCGAACGTATCGGCATCAGCGGTTCACGCGTCAGCATGTCGGTTGACGAGAATGAAAAGCTGGTTAAGGACGTTGAGCTGCATAATCATATCGAGGCGATTAAAGAAGTTCTGAATATGTTGCTTGCCGGGCCGATTAAGAGTGTGGACGAAATTGACGCGGTCGGCCACCGTATGGGACACGGCGGCGAATATTTCGACAAGTCGGTCATAATCGACGAAGATGTTTTGAACAAGGCAAGAGAAGCCGGTGATCTGCTGCCGTTGCACGGCGCTGCGTTTTTGTACGGAATTGATGCCATTACCGAACTGCTGCCGAAAGTCAAACAAGTGGCGACTTTTGATTCTTCCTTTCATCAGAGTATGAAGAAAGAGGCTTTTTTGTATGCCATTCCGCTTGATCAATATGAAAAGCACAAAATCCGGCGTTACGGATTTCACGGAACCTCTCATAAGTATGTTGCCGAAGAGGCTGCCAAAATGCTTGGTTATAAGGGAAAATTCATCAGTTGCCATCTGGGAGGCGGCGCTTCGGTAACGGCGATTGAGAACGGCTGTTCGGTTGACACGTCAATGGGTTTTACGCCGATGGCCGGCATGATTATGGGTACCCGCTGCGGCGACATTGATCCGTATATTCCGTTGCATATCATGAAAACCCAGAATATGACCGCCGATGAGGTTAATGCCATGCTGAACAAGGAAAGCGGCTGGTATGGTCTGACCCGCGGTTATACAGATCTGCGTGACATTGAGGAGCAGTATCTGGAAGGAAATCAGGATGCGATTACGGCGGTTGACGTTTACGTGCATGCCCTCATCAAGTATATCGGTGCCTATCTGGCCGTTTTGGGTGGTGTCGACGCTATAATCTTTACGGCGGGTATCGGTGAAAATTCTTCGTTTATTCGCAAGAAAGTCTGTGAGCGGCTTGGTTTTCTGGGAATTGAACTGAATGAAGAGGCCAATCATATTCGCGGCAGGGCTGCTGAAATTACCACGCCTTCTTCAAAAGTTAAGGTTTTGGTCATTCCGACCAATGAAGAGCTGCTGATTGCCAAGGACACTTACAGTCTGCTGGGCGACAATGTCGTTTCGATAGCTCGGGCTTCTTAACTTTCCCTCTTGGATTTTGGCAGAAAGCGCCTATTTCTTAAAGCGGAATTCTAATCAGCAGAGAGGTTGATATGAATGAGGCAATCAGAAATGCGGCGCTTTTTCTGTGGGCGTTTTGTGCCGTTAATTCAGAAGCGTATGCCGCTGAGCCGTCAACGATAATTTACGGCGCTTCGGAGACGGCTCCCGGCGTACATGACAGCGCAGTGGTCCGTTTTCGGGACGATGAAGGAAACATTATGGGGCAGCCGATAGATGTCGGCGGGTTTGAATCGGCGGCGGACAACGGACAGCCGCCGGCAGTTTCTCCTGTGGAAGCCGTTTCTGCAAGTGAGAAAAGACCGGCGGCGATATCGGAAACGTTGCCGCAAAATCCGTCGATAAGTTCGGATGAAACGCCGCAAAAGGTTAATCGGCAAATTCAAAATACGCTTTACGAATCTGGCGGACGTATTTATGACGTCCAATCATATCCGGCGGAAGACATCGACAAAATAGAGGAGCCGAATATGCAGCCGACGGTAACAACCTATCCCTCTTATTAAAAATCTCGTATAAGGGGCATCTAATAGGAAACGTCGGGGTAAAATTTTTAGTCACATACTATTATGACTCATTCTCCGAGGTTTTTGAAAAAAACCTTGTATGGCGGGTAATTAATACCGAATTAGCGGAATTTGCGTATTTCTATAGCCGTTCAAAATCCAGAAAGACCGGGCGGCGGCCTTCGCGGATGGCTTTGCGCTGATATTTGGTTTCAACCCAGTCGGCCGGTTCGTGTTTCCAGTCGTTGCCACAGGTTGCCGTCCAACGGAAATCCGGGTTTTCGTGCAGCTGCCGCAAGGTCCAGCCTTTGTAAATCTTGTGGTCGGTTGCAACGCGCAGAATACCGCCTTTTTTCAAAATCCGTGCCAGTTCTTTCAGATTGTCGGGGTTGATAAAACGTCTGGAAGCGTGGCGCTTTTTGGGCCACGGGTCAGGGAAAAGGACGAAAATCCTGTCGAGAAAGCCGTCGGGAATGCGCGGAAAGAGCAGGCGCATGTCGTTGTCGTAAATGCGGATATTGTCTGGCCGTCCGCTGCTCAAGGTAATTTTTTCAGGCAGGTTGCTTCCTTCTTTGACGCCGGTAATCAGGCTTAACAGATTGGCTACGCCGTTTTGAAAGACTTCGGCTCCGATGAAACCGACCGACGGGTTTTGGATAGCCTGCCCGGCAAGATGTTCGCCGTTGCCGAAACCGATTTCCAAATATACCCGGTCAACCGGTTTGCCAAACATGGTCTGACGGTCAAAACGGCAGTCGTCCGCAAGCCTGACCTCCGGCAGAAAGGCTTCGAGCAGCGTTGTTTTGGCCTTGCGGATAATACGGCCTTTGCGGCGGCCGAAAAATTTTGGGGTTTCACTCAGAAACATTTGGTTAACTCCTTGGCTAAGTCGGTTTTTTCCCAGGAAAAGGCACCGTTTGGCTGCGGGTCGCGGCCGAAATGTCCGTAAGCGGAACTCGGCGTATAAATTGGCCGGCGGAGCTGCAGCCGGTTAATGATTCCTTTGGGCGTGAGATCAGTCATTTCTTTTAATGTCTGAAGGATTTTTTGTTCATCAACCCGGGCCGTATTGTTGCAGTTGATGTAGAAAGACAACGGATCGGCAACGCCGATGGCATAGGACAACTGTAACAGACATTCGTCGGCCAGTCCGGCGGCAACCACGTTTTTAGCCAAATAACGCAGCATGTAGGCGGCAGAGCGGTCGACCTTGGTTGCGTCTTTTCCCGAAAAGGCGCCTCCGCCGTGCGGCGCATAACCGCCGTAGTTGTCGACAATAATTTTGCGCCCGGTCAGACCGGTATCGCCGTCGGGGCCGCCGATGACGAAACGGCCGGTGGGGTTGACGAGAATGTTTTTGTCCTCCGGCATCCAGCCGTCTGGGATATTGCGGGCGATGTATTTTTTTGCCGTTTCTCGGACTTCCTCCTGTGAGAGCTTATCCGCGTGCTGGGTCGAAAGGACGATTTTGGCAATGCCGACCGGCCGACCGTCTTCGTATTCGACGGTTATCTGGCTTTTGGCGTCCGGTTCAATGCCGGGGATTTTTCCCGCATGCCGCGCGTCGGCAAGATCTTTTAAAATGCGGCTGGCAAGGAAAATGGCCAGCGGCATATACGCGCTGTCAAAGCCCGGTTCTTTTTTTGCATAGCCGAACATGATACCCTGATCTCCGGCGCCGTCGTTGTCGACGCCGAGGGCGATATCGCAAGACTGGTGATGAAGCAGATTTTCGATGTTGACGGTTTGCCAGCTGAATCCTTTCTGGTCGTAGCCGATTTCGCGGACCGCCTGCCTGACTGTGTCTTCTATTTCCGCCTGACTGATATAGGCGCCGCAGCTGGTTTCGCCGGCAATGACAATCCGGTTGGTAGTGGCCAAAGTCTCGATTGCGGTACGGGCAGAGTTGTCTTTGCTCAGGTACAGGTCGACGACGGCATCTGATATGCGATCGCAGACCTTGTCCGGATGTCCTTCCGAAACGGATTCTGATGTAAATAGATATTTCATGTCAACCTCTTGTTTCCTGTTATGGCGAGGGTATAAAAAAAGCCGGCGGAAAGCCAGCTTTTTTCGTAAAATATGCAGAAATTATTTCTCCATATCCTCATCATGGCTGTTGTTATATGTCGTTTTTGACATGGCAATAATAAGGTCATACATACATTTGGCCGCTTTGCGGTTGGGAATTTTGTAATAGGCTTTGACCAGTTCAATGGTTTCCTGACGGTGCATCGGGTCTACGTCAAAATTTTCCGTTTCTTCGGCGAGAGTCAGCGGCGTGCTGTCCGGCAGGGAGAACATACGCGGGCTCTGTTTGGCGACTTCTTCATCCATGTCTTCATAGAAAAAGCCAACCGGAACTTCGAGAACTTTGCCGATGTCCCACAGACGGCTTGCGCCGACACGGTTCATGCCGCGTTCATATTTTTGCACCTGTTGGAAAGTCAGTCCCAGCAGCGAAGCCAGTTTTTCCTGGCTGAGGCCGAGCAGCGTGCGTCTTAGGCGAATGCGGTTGCCGACATGAACATCAATCGGATTTGGCTCTCCGGTCGGAGTTCTACCACGGCTAGATTTTTTTACGATGTCTGCAGTCATTGTTTATTCCTTTTCATTAATCTATAACATATAAATAGGATTTTATGGCCTTTTCGTCAACTGATTTTTTATATAATATTTTATATTCAGGGCGTTTTTCGGTGGGGTGTGCCGCTTAACGCCTTGTTTTCAAGCTGTTAGTGCAACTTATATCTTAAAAAAAACGCCAGCAGTATATTAACAAAACAGAATGTAAGCGGGACAAGATTGCCATATTGCCCGTAAAAGGTCGTAATTGACAGTTTTGCCGGAAGGGGTGCGTCTATTATTCCGCGATAATTCAACGGCAGAGAGGCGAGTGTTTGGCCGGCAGGAGAAATTATGGCGCTGATTCCGGTGTTGGCGGCCCGAATGACGGCAATGCCTTCCTCTACGGCGCGCAAACGGGCGGTAACCAGATGTTGATAGGGGCCGGCGCTGGTTCCGTACCAGCCGTCGTTGGTCAGATTGACCAGAAATTGCGGTTTGTTTTTCTCATTTACCACTTGAGCGGGAAATATTATTTCGTAACAAATGAGCGCGCCGAAAGAGGGATAGTCTTTCAGTTTGAATGTTTTGTGGCTTTTGCCCGGTTTGAAGTCGGCGACGGTGTTGGCAATCGGACGCACCCATTCCGGAAGATAACGGCGGAGCGGGATGTATTCGCCGAAAGGCACCAGGTGGCTTTTGTCATAGAAATCGACGATTTCGCCTTGTTTGTCAATGATGAACATTGAATTCAAAGGCCGATATCTGTCCGCAGTCGTGAATTCGTAGCGTACAAGTCCGGTAATCAGATAACCGCGCGGAGGCACGGCGGCTGTCAGAAGTTCCCTGTAGCCGGGTTCAATATCCAGCGCATAGGGGACTGCGGTTTCGCCCCAGATGACGAAATCGACGTCGTCCAGTGGTTTGGAGCGGCTGAGGCTGATATATTCGAAAAAATTTTTTTCAAGGGATGCGGCATCCCATTTCATGGTTTGGGGTATGCTTGGCTGAACGATGCGAACAGTAATGCCTGAGCTTTCCCGAGGGAAGAGTTTCAGCCGCTGTTGTCCGTAGATGCAGACCAAAGCCGAGCAGGCGGCGATGAGAGCAGCTGCGGCCGCGGCGGAAGCTCTGGTGCGGTGGATAACAATCAGTGCCGGTGCCGAAACGCAGAGAAGCACCAGCAGCGATAAGCCGTAGGTTCCGAAAAACGAAGCCAGCTGGAGGCCCCTGTCGTCAAAAGCGAGAACAGAACCGAGCAGGTTCCACGGAAAGCCGGTAAAGATGAAACTGCGTATCCATTCCAGAATTACCCAGAAAGAGGCGAAAGCCAGCCAGCGGGCATAGGTATTTTTGAAATACCAGGCCAATGCGGCGGGAATACCGGCAAACAAACCGAAGAAGGCGCCGGCGGCCAGCAGCGTAAGCGGATATAGCCAACCGAAAGCGGCGGCGTCTATCAGCAAGGCGTTGCCGACCCAGGAAAAGCCGCAGGCAAACCAGCCGAAACCAAACCAATAGCCGCAGGCAAAAGCCTGTTTGGGCGTTGCTGATTTGTCCATGAAGTACAGAAGCAGTCCGAATGAAACAAACAAAACCGGAAAAACATAGTAAGGCGGCAGGGCGGCGACGCCGAGCAAACCGGCCGTCAGGCATATGGTTTTACGGTATGCGGGCAGTTTATTCAGCATTGCCGTTTTCTTTTTTGCCCGGTTTGGGAATGACAATCATAACTTTCTTAATGCGACGGGGATCGACTTCCAGAATACGGAATTTGATGCCGTCCGGTCCGTCAATGACTTCGCCGCGGGCGGGGATGCGCTGGGCAATGTGGAAAACATAGCCGCCGAGCGTGTCAATTTCCAGTTCGTCGCAGTCAAGATTTTTGCAAAGGTCGAGATGTGCCGCTTCTTTTATTTCTTCCAGTTCGGCGCGGGCATCGGCAATAATCAGCCCTTCCTCCTGCAGCATGATGACATGTTGTTCTTCAAAATCGTATTCGTCTTCGATGTCGCCGACGATTTCCTCGAGCAGATCTTCAATGGTAACCAATCCGTCAATGCCGCCGTATTCGTCAATAACCATGGCCATGTGGATTTTGTTGGCCTGCATGTCGCGCAGCAGATCCAAAACCCGCATGGACGGCGAAACGAATTTGACCTCACGGTTGACGACGTCTTCGACTTTTACGTCGCCTTCGCCTTTGAGCAGGCATTTGGCCAGATCGATGATATGGATGATGCCCAGAATGTCGTCAAGAGAATCGCCGTAAATCGGTATGCGGGAGTGCCCGCGGGTTACCATCAGTTCGGCAAGTTCGCGAACCGTTCCGTCTTTATGAAAGGCGATAATGTTGGCCCGGGGAATCATGGCGTGGCAGCATTTTTTGTCTTTAAGGTACAAAATGTTATTTAAAAGCAACTGCTCGTGTTCGCTGAAAGGGCAGTCTCCTTCGGAATTGGCTTCCTCTATCAGGTCCTCGATGGTTTCGCGGACGGTTTCCTGCTGTTTGCCGCCGAACAGACTTTTGAAACGGCGCCAGATAGATTCTTTGTGATTTTCTTCCGTCATGGTGTTTTAATCTTCTCCGTAGGGATTTTTGATGTTTAAGCGTTTGAGAATGTTGATTTCGAATTCTTCCATATATTCCGCCTCGTCGTCTTCGATGTGGTCGAAACCGAGAAGATGCAGAATGCCGTGGGTAAACAGGTGGCAGAAATGGTCGCGCAGCGGAATTCCCTTTTCGGCTGCTTCACGCTGCATGGTTTCGAGCGCAATGATGATGTCGCCGAGTTCGATTTCGCCGAAAAGTTCCGTGTTTCGGTCAAAGTCGGGATCGTCAACGGCCGCAAAGGAAAGGACGTTGGTCGGTTTGTCCATGCCGCGGAAGTCGCGGTTGAGCGTATGGACTTCGTTGTCGTCACTGAGACAGAGGTTGATGTCGACCGGTTTTTCAGTGCCGAGAAAGTCTATGTCTTCATTGGCTTCGACGTACTCAAGCGCATTGACCAGAACATTGTTGGCAAGCTGTTGCAAATCGGGAATCTGCTCTTCCCAGCCGGGTTCGTTCAGGGTAATTGTCAGGTTGGTTTTAGTCATAGCCGTGTTGTTTTTTGCCTTTCTCTTCATAAGCCTTTACGATTTTGGCAACCAGACCGTGACGGACGACGTCGTTGGCGCTGAAAGTTACCGAGCTGATGCTGCTGACGTTTTCGAGCGTGTCGAGCGCGTCTTTGAGGCCGGATATGACGCCGCGGGGAAGGTCAACCTGGCTGAGGTCGCCGTTGACGACCATGCGGGAGTTTTCGCCCAAACGGGTCAGAAACATTTTCATCTGCATCGGCGTCGTGTTCTGCGCTTCGTCGAGAATGACAAAGGCATTGGACAGCGTGCGGCCGCGCATGAACGCCAGTGGCGCGATTTCGATTTCGCCGATGGCCAGCTTTTTGTCGACCTGTTCGGCCGGCAGCATTTCATAAAGGGCGTCATACAGCGGGCGCAGATACGGGTCGACCTTGTCTTTCAGGTCACCGGGAAGAAAACCGAGGTTTTCGCCGGCTTCGACCGCCGGACGGGAAAGGATAATCTTGTCGATTTTTCCCTCCAGCATCATGGAAACGGCGAGCGCGACGGCCAGGTAGGTCTTACCGGTACCGGCAGGGCCAAGGCCGAAAACAAGCTCGTTTTTCATCATTTCCTGAATATATTTGGCCTGAGTGGCGGAACGGGGATAGATATGACGTTTTTTGGTTTTGAGCACGATGTCGTTAAGATTCTGCCCGTCGATTTTTTCGGAGCCTTCTTCACTCATGCGAACGGCGGCCTTGACTTCCTGTTCGCCGATTTCTATGCCTTTGCTGACTTTGCCGTACAACAGGTCAATGGCGGTTTTGGCCTGATCGACGGCGTCCTGGCTGCCTTTGATGTTTATCTGATTGCCGAAAGAGCTGATTTCGACGTTCAGGATTTTCTCAATCAGGCGCAGATTGGCGTCAGAGGCACCGACCAGCTGCTGAACAAGCTGGTTGTTATAGAGTTCAAAATTTACTTCAGCCATGGTCTTCTCCTTTGTTCCGTTTGTGTTCAGACAGGTTCACCGCTGAGCGAGTTGGTCGTTGCTTCGGTTACTCTGACGTTGATTATTTTGTTCAGTTTTTCCTTATCCAGTTTAGCGTGCAGGTTCTGCATGTACGGGGTGCGGCCGATGAGCTGGCCTGCATGTCGGCCTCTGGTTTCAAACAGAACCGGCATTATTTTACCCAGACATTCTTTATTAAACTTTAACTGATACGAAAATAACAGGTTCTGCAGAATTTCCAAGCGTTCTTTTTTAACTTTTTCCTCCACCTGGCCGTTCATGACTGCGGCAGGGGTTCCCGGCCGGCGGCTGTATTTGAACGAAAAGGCCTGAATATATTTGACCCTGTCGACGACGTCAAGCGTTGCCCTGAAGTCTTCGTCGGTTTCGCCCGGAAAGCCGACGATGAAGTCGGAAGACATTCTGAGCGCAGGGTTGGCCTGCTGCAGTTTTTCGACGATGCGCAAGTAGTCCGAGGAATTGTGGCGGCGGTTCATGGCCCTGAGAATTCTGTCGGAACCGGACTGAATCGGCAGATGCAGGTATGGCATCAGTTTTTTCAGATCGCGGTGGCAGGCGATAAGGTCGTCGTCAACGTCGGCCGGGTAAGACGTGGTATAGCGGATGCGTTGCAGCCCGTCAATTTCGGCAATGCGGCGCAGCAGGTAGGCCAGATTGCGTTCGCGGCCGTTTTCGTCCTCGCCGTGATAGGAGTTGACGTTTTGTCCGAGGAGATTGATTTCGACGCTGCCGGTTTCGACCAGCCGGCGCGCTTCCCTCAGAACCGAGGCAACCGGGCGGGAATATTCGACGCCGCGCGTATAGGGAACGACGCAGTAGGTGCAGAAGTTGTTGCAGCCTTCCTGAATGGCCAGATAGGAAAGTCCGCCCTCCGCCCTGTTTTCGGGCAGAGAGTCGAATTTGGCGACGGCCGGAAATTCGGTGTTGATAATGCTGATGCCGCGTTTGCGCGCCACCCGGGACAAAATTTCGGGCAGCCGGTGGTAAGTCAGCGGCCCGGTTGCAAAATCGACAAAGGGTGCGCGTTTGGCAATTTCGCTGTCTTCTGCCTGCACGACACAGCCAACGACGCCAATAACGGTATCTTTTCCGTCTTCCGCGCGTTCCTGTTTGATAAGGTTGATGCGGCCGAGGTCGGAGAAGACCTTTTCGGCAGCTTTTTCCCGAATATGGCAGGTGTTGAAAATAATCAGGTCGGCCGCCTTGGGCGTCGGCGCCTCTTCGTAGCCCAGATTTTTCAGAATAGCGGCAATGCGTTGTGAATCGTAAACGTTCATCTGGCAGCCGAAAGTTTTAATATAATATTTTTTTACCACGTTATTCTCTTTAAAATTATACTCTATTTATCAGTTTAGGTTAATGCGCCGGAGTTTTCAACGAATTTTTAGCGGTGTCCACGGATTTTGGCGCATTATTTCTGCTGTTTCAGGTTTTCTGTTGCTAATCGGACAAAAATTTAGTATCATTTGCCTGAAACAATTGTTACAAAGGAATTAGACAATGGTGGTGCTTAACATGGAGCAGGATATGGAAGTTTTATCTAAATTGACCGAAGATCAGAAAGTGGCCTTTATGAAGGCGTTTTCGCGGCTGGCCGGCGCCGACGGACATCTGGACGAAGACGAACTGGCCTTTATCCGCAGCATGGCCCGGATTTACGGCATTTCCGACAAGCGTGTCGACGAAATCCTTAAAATTGACAGCGACGAGGAAGTTGTCAATGCCGTTAAGGTTATCGACAACCGTCGTGCCGCTTTGGAACTGATCAAGGAAATGTGCGTTCTGGCACATGCGGACGACGAGCTTTCCGATCAGGAAACCCTGCTTATCGGCCGCGTCGGTCAGGCGATGGGGGTCGAACTTGAAAAAATTGAGCAGATAAGCAACTGGATTATTGACCGCATCATCTGGCTGGAACAGGCAAAAATCATTTTTGAGGAAGTTAAATAAGCGTATTGCCAACGGAGGCCGTTATGTTTGATCAACCGCAAAATTCGGAAAAACTGGAACATCTGCGTCGGATGCAGAAGGCAATCAATACCGGGCTGACCAATCTGGAAATCAGCCAGCAGACGCGGGGCCGGTCACCACAGGATATTATCAGCAGAGCCGTGCAGAACCGTTTTCGGGTCAGCAAAGAAGAGGGCGACATTCTTGCCCGGCAGATGGCGCTGGCGCCGAAAGACGTGAAACTGAAAGTCGGCAATCAGGATCTGCGCGTCGACGAAATGCAGCATCAGATAGCCATGGACATCGGCGAAGACCTGCAGTTTATGCTGGCGGATTCATATGAACAGATTAATTCGGAGAGCACTTCCAGCCGCGAATATTTTCGCTGGCTGGATGAAACCGAAAACATTATCAAGCATATGAACGACGGTTTCGTTTCACATGAGGATTTGAGCGAACGCAACGAGTTTCTCGAAATGTCGTATCAGCGCGAGACGGAACTGATGGTTTGCATTTCGCTTTATCAGAACAGTGTTTTCAAGGGAGCGAAAGACAAGGCCAACGAGCTGACTTACAAGCTGACCAAACTTCGCCAGATGCGCAGCATGATTAAGCAGACCACCAAGGATCAGGCGGACCGCAAGGTTGAAAAAAGCGAATATGAGAAGGCTCTTGAGTATTATCGGGCGGTCAGGCAGCTGAAAGAGCACGACCTGTATTGGAACCTTCCGGAGCCGGCTTTGGAAAACATGGGACGCGCCGCCTATGAGGCCGGCCTCAACCACGGATATGCCGACAACGGCTACGGCGTTTCTCATGCCGGAGACCGCGATATGCAGCCGAATTACGTTTGGTATGACTGGCTGCGGGAAGAAATGGTCAAGTCGATGAATCCGTCGCAATATCAGAGCCGTTACGATCACAGCATGGGCGAAATGATGATGATGAAGCGCATGGGTAATGAGAACCGTCAGACGCGAGAGAGTCTGGCTGCCCATATTGAACGGCTGAGCGGCCGCCGGCCGCCGTTGAAAGACGCGCCGGAGTACAATTATTCCGAAGTTCGCCGCCGCGCTTTTGACATGTCCCGTTTTCGCGAACTGCAGGGACGAGAAGCATAACGGAAGTTATGATGGCGTAAGTTTATAATTGCTGTAGACAAACCCGAAAATAGCGATTAACTTATCAATGAATGTTTTAAATTTTAAGGAGTTTTTTCTATGGGTGCTTTATTGGAGCCTTTCTTTTATATTATTGCTCTGGTCGTGGATATTTATTTTAAGGTCGTGGTTGTTGAGGTCGTTCTGCATTGGCTGATTCACTTCAAAATTCTGGAAGCTGACAATAAATATGCCAAAAAGACCATGGAAATTTTGGAAAAGGCTACCGAACCGGTATATGCCAAAATCCGCAGCAAAATTCCGCCTGTTTCCGGTTTTGACTTTTCTCCCTTTATTCTTTTGCTTATTCTCCTTTTCATCGGGCGATTGGTTTATCGGCTGTCCGAAATGGTCATGTAAGAAAATCCGTCTAACGGCTGACTGACAAAGATTTGGCAAATAAGCCGGCTCCCCCGTACTTTTTTGTATACAGGGTTGTCCGGCTTTTTGAAATTCTGGTGTCCGCCGCGTTATCTAATTTTGAATTAAGCGGGAAACGGTATTGTTTTTTGAAAGGAAAGGCGATTCAATCATTTTGCGGGTACGGCTGTCGCCAAACTCGTCTTCCTGTTCTGTCAAAGGCGTGTTTGTCGCCGCGGACGGCCTGTCCTATCTCAAAATCAATGTTATTGCCGTTCCCGAGAAAGGAAAAGCCAATCAGGAGCTGATAAAATTTCTGGGGCGTCTGTTGCGGCTGCCCAAAAGCGAAATTAAACTCATCGGCGGCGAAACCGACCGCTGTAAGAAACTGCAACTGCCGTTTGCGGCAGAAACTGCCGAAAAACTGCAAAATCTGCCGGAGGAGACGTAAGATGACGGCACAACTCATTAACGGAAAAGAAACGGCTCTGGCCTTGCGCGAGGCGTTGGCGGCGGAACTTGCCCAAAAGGGGCATCGGCCGCATTTGGCGGTTGTATTGGCCGGCGACGATGAAGCCAGTCTGATTTATGACCGTAACAAACAAAAAGCGGCGTGGGCGGCCGGCATGGATTGTGATTTGCATCATCTTCCCGGGGAAACGACCGAGGCCGAATTGCTGGCCCTGGTTGACCGTCTGAACGAGGACGACGGTATTCACGGCGTTATGGTGCAGCTGCCTTTGCCGAAACATATTGACGGACGACGGGTAATTGAACGGATTTGCCCTGAAAAGGACGTGGACGGTTTTACGCCTCTTAATGCCGGCCGGCTTCTGCTTAAAGACGAAAGGGCGATTGTCTCGGCAACGCCTGCGGGGATTTTGCATTTGCTTAAAACGGTGCACCGGGATTTGTCGGGTTTGCATGCCGTTATTATCGGGCGTTCGAATATTGTCGGCAAACCGCTGGCGTCTTTGCTGCTGAATAACGACTGTACGGTAACGGTCGTTCATTCGAAAACCCGCAATCTTCCGGAAATTTCCCGGCAGGCGGATATTCTGATTGCGGCCTGCGGGTGTCCGAAGATGGTTAAAAAAGACTGGATAAAGGACGGCGCAACGGTTATCGATGTCGGTATCAACCGAGTTGACGGCCGGTTATGCGGAGACGTCGATTTTGATGACGTTGTCGAAAAGGCTGCTTTTATTACGCCGGTTCCCGGCGGCGTAGGGCCGATGACGATAGCCATGCTGTTGAAGAATACCTATCAGGCATATCTTGCCCTTAAAAAGTAGGCAAGGCGGATTATATATATTCCGTTAAACAGAATTTGCTGGAGACGGAATATGGAAGAAAAAAACGCCGGCCGGGTTTTTATGCTTGATGATGATCTTTTTTTTCTCGACCTTTACCGCAATCTTTTGGAAGCGCGTGGTTATAAGGTTTTTACGGCAACCAATGCCTATAAGTTTCTGCTTTATGCCAAAGAGATACATCCCGATGTCGTGGTGCTGGATATTAACATGCCGGATGTCAGCGGCTGGGAAGTGCTGCAGCTTTTGGACGATGAGACCAAGGTTCGGGCGCCGGTAATTATGACAACGGTGGAGGCCGACAAAGGACTGGCGGTGGCAAAAGGTGTTGCCCATTATCTGCCTAAGCCGCTGGATATGGAAAACTTTATGGAAATTGTCGAAACCTACTGTGCCGGGCAGAAAGCGCACGACATTCTGCTTTTGGAAGATTACAACCCCTTTGACGTTTCTGTCCGTGATGCCATCAACGAGCTGAAATTCAGTTTTTTTTCCGTTAATGACGTGAATGCCGCGGTACTTTATCTGAACAAAAACATTCCGAAGGCGGTCTGCGTCAGTTTCGATGCCGGGCGTTTTGAAGAAGTCAGGCCGCGTTTGAAACATGACCGGATTATTTATGTGGAAAATCGCGATACGATAAAAAAATTAGCTTTGCTTCTAAAATAATGATGTTATCATCTTTATAAATTTTTATAAGGATGACAGATGTTGCTGCGTAAATTTTCCGATTGTTTTCATGCGCTGGTCAAAGCGACCTATGACTATATGCTTAATTTGGCGTCGCGCCGCAACGCGATGTATTTTTTGTTTGCGGTTGCGTTTATCGAGAGTTCCTTCTTTCCCATTCCGCCGGACGTTATGCTGATTCCGATGGTTTTGGCGGCGCCGGCGAAAGCCTGGCGGATTGCCGGCATTGCGACGGCCGCCAGCGTGTTGGGCGGTGCTTTCGGCTATGCTATCGGCGTTTTCTTCTTTGATTTGATTGCGCGGCCGATTTTGACTTTTTACGGTTATATGCACCAGTTTGACGTCTTTAAGGATTATTATCACGAATGGGGTGCCTGGATTGTTTTCGGCGCCGGCATTACGCCTTTCCCGTATAAGGTAATTACCATTGCCAGCGGTGTGGTTCATTTGGATTTTGCCGTCTTTATGCTGGCTTCGGTCGTTGCGCGCGGCATGCGCTTTTATCTGGTGGCTTGGCTGTTGAAGAAATACGGCGAACCGATGAAAGATTACATAGAGAAAAATCTGGGTATGCTGTCCGTTTTGTTTTTGTTGCTTCTGTTGGGCGGTTTTGCCTGTATAAAGTTTCTCTAGGCCAAAATAAAACCCCGTATCCGGGGTTTTATTTAGTCTTTGTGGCGGAAAGTAATGCGTCCTTTGGTCAGGTCGTAAGGCGTCATTTCAATATCGACCTTGTCGCCGACCATAACGCGGATGCGAAACTTGCGCATTTTTCCGGCCGTATGGGCCAGAATTTCGACGCCGTTTTCCAGTCTGACTCTGAACATGGCATTCGGCAGTTTCTCGATGACATCGCCGGTCAGTTCAAGCAGTTCTTCTTTACTCATAAAATTTTCCTTATCAGTTTTGCTAATGATTTTTTACCTGTATAAACCTTAATTTTCATTTTTGCAATTTATTTCTTCGGCGAGAGCGGAAAATTGAGCGTAAAACAGGTGCCTTTCTTCTCTTCGCTGTTTACTTTGATTGTCGCGCGGAAGTTTTCGACAATCGATTTGACGATGGACAACCCCAGGCCTGTACCGCTGCTGCGGGAGGAATTGCTGCCTTCGGAATAGAACGGTTCAAAGATGCGGTTGATTTTGTCGGCAGGAATGCCGATGCCGTCATCGGTTATTTTGATTTCGATTTCCGAGCGTTTTCTGCGGGCTTCGATTTTCAGATTGCCGCCGTTGGGCATGGCCTTGAAAGCGTTTTGAATCAGGTTTATCAGTGCCATTTTGAAGTCGCCTTCCGAGCCGCGGATGTGTAGTTCGCTTTGGGGGTGCCGGAACTCAATGTTGACGCCGTTGTGTTTGGCTTCGTAGTCTAAAAGCGCCAGAACGTCGTTTATGCCGGAAATACAGTCGATGTCCTGATTGGTGTCGGAGGAAAACTGAGCCAGTTTCAGCAAACGTTCGGGAACGTCGACGCAGACGTTGAGTTCGTCGTTGATGAGCGACAGGTATTTTTTCTCTTCGCTCCTGTCTTCTGGCGCGTTGTGGAATTTGGTCAGCAGACCTTCAATGATAATGCGGATGGAACCAAGATGGTTTTTCATTTCATGAGCGACCGAGGTTGCCAGAAATCCGAGCGAGGAAAGTTTTTGCTGATGAGAGAAACGGATGTCTTCGCTCAGGTCGCGGATGGCTTCGACAATGTAGGTCTTTCGGCCGTCGATGTACAGCGGTGCGGCATTGATGGCCAAGTGGCGGCCGGGTTCGTTGGCAAACTGCTGGATGACTTTGACGTTTACGGCATCTTTGTTCATGATTTCGCGGAGCGGGCAGGTAAATGTGCTTGGCGGGCAGAAGCCGTTTCTTTTTTGTGACGAAGCGAAGCATTTTTGTCCGATGCAGTTTTGGCTGTTGCCGATTTGGCGGTAATATTCCTTATTGGCGATGACGATGTTGCCGTCTTTGTCGATGACGCGTATACCGTCCGGAATGCCGTCGATGATTGATTGTAGAAAGGTTTCCTGATTTTTTATCTGACGGATGCTGCTCTGGATATTGTCCAGCATTTGATTGAATGTGTGGGATAAATCGTCGAGTTCGTCCTGAAACAGTCGCCTGTCATTCATGTTGACGCGGCTGTCATAGTTGCCGGAAGAGACCAGCCTGCTGACGGCTGCCAGTTTGTTAATCGGGGCCAGTACCAGCCGCTGCATGAGGTACCAGATGAGCAGCATGGAGAGGATAATCAGAAACGAACTGGCCATAACCAGACGGATACCTTCGGTAATTGCCTGATAACGTTCGTCGTAGTTCTGGACAATCTGGGCCGTACGCTGCTGTTCGCGGCTGAGTTCGGCCTGTTTTTCTTCCAGATTATTGTTGCCCCGGATGACGTTGAGGTTTTCTTTGCTGAAAAGGTCTTCGTGTCCGGCACGGATGAGCCGGCTGAGGTCTTTGCGCAAATTGATGTTTTCGTATAAAAGTTCCAGATATTGCTGGTTGCGGAGAATGGTTGATTTCTGCTCCTCCTGAATTTTGCTGCCGTAAACGATGTAAAAGGTATATACGAAAAGGACGGCCGTGAAGATGAAGAAGATGGCGATGGTATAAATAAATTTTTTGTTCAGGCTGAAAAACATCTGATTTTTTTCCCTGTTTTTGATTGACTTTGCAATTTTAGTTCTTATTTAATAAAATAGCAATAAGATAAGAATCTAAGCACAATGAGATTAGGATTATGAAAGCTGGCTGACGATGGCGCACGAATTTAAGGACTGGTTTGACGAATATGAGCTTCTGCCCGAGAGCGAAGCCGATTTATGCTCATGGAACGACGAAGATGTTGCCTTTATTAAAAACGACGTTCATGACGGAAAGAGCATGTGGCTGATTTATGCCGCCGACGGAACCAAAATTGCCGCCACCGATAACCGGGACTTTGCCTTTGTTATGGCCAAGCAGAATGATTTTACTCCCTGCAGCGTTCATTAAAACACTTTTATAGGAAAATCAGAGCCGCCGGCGCTTTTTTCTGACGTGCCGGATTGTCAGGCATAAGAAAAAACCGGCGTTTCCGCCGGTCTTTTATCAGTTGTTAAGCAAAGCGTAAATTTCTTCGCCGTTGTTCATTTGTCTCAACTTTTCACAGGTATTTTCATCTTTTAAGATTCTCGATATCTGTGCAAGCGCTGTCAGGTGGTCGGCACCGCTGCCTTCGGGGGAAAGCAGCAGGAAGACCAAATCGACAGGCTTGTTGTCGACCGCTTCAAAATCTACGGGCGCGTTTAATTTTGCAAACAGGCCGTAAACTTTGTCGAGCTCGGGGATGCGGCCGTGCGGCAGAGCCGTACCGCCGCCGAAACCCGTTGAACCCAGATTTTCGCGTTCAAGGACGATGTCAAAAATTGTTCTTTCGTTAATGCCCGTGATTTCGGCTGCCTTGTCGGAAAGTTCCTGCAAAAGCTGTCTTTTGGAATTTGCTTTCAGGCCCAAAACAACGTTTTTCTCGGTCATTATGTCAGAGATTTTCATTAACTTATTGCCTTTTGTAATTGAAACTAGTTTTCAGCTTTCGGTTCAACCCAGCCGATATTGCCGTCTTTGCGGCGATAAACCATGCTGATGTGGTTGTTGGCGCTGTTTCTGAACATGATGGCGGCTTCGTTGACCAGATCCATATACATAACGGCTTCGCTGACGGTGCAGACCGGGATGTTGGCGTCGGTTTCGGCAATCGTCAGGGGCGCGTTGACGTCAATGTCCAGTTCGTCTTCGGTTTCATGCAAGGGGAAGACGGCTTCATTGGCGAGTTCGGCCAGGCCGAGCTTGCCTTTATGGTCGTTGAGCTTGTTTTTGTTGCGGCGCAGACGGGTGGCAATGTGCGTATTGGCATTGTCAAAAGCCGAATACGGATCGCCGGCGACGCCGGAACCTTTGAGAACGATGTTTTTAGCAGGATGAACTGTTACTTCAGCGTTAAAATCTTCGCCTTCCTTGGAAAAAGCGACGGTGCAGCTGATGGGAGCATTAAAATATTTGTTAACAGAGTTTTCGATGGCTTCTTCAACATGTTTGCGAAGTCTGTCGCCGATGTCGACCTGTTTGCCTGTCAATGTAATTTTCATAATTCTTCCTTGCAAAAAATAGATTAAACTTTTCTTGAAACATTACTTTACTATGAAAAAATAGATATTTCAATCAGAGAATTTGATAATCTAGTTATAAGGAAAAGTCAACACCAAAAAAAGTTTGGATAACGGCTTATTAAAGCGATTTTGTGCGGTCTCAAAAAATTCATGTGCTTCTATGCACACTAAAATTTTTTTCGCCTTCAAAATCACTTTACTAATCTCGTTCTGCAAACTTTTTCGAGCGTCTAATTTATGTGGTCTCAAAATTTTTCCGAAATCAGAACCGGCTGCGTTTCCGGCGTTTGCGTTCGGCCGACGTCGGGATGCCCATGGCTTCGCGGTATTTGTTGACGGTGCGCCGGGCAATTTTGATGCCTTTTTGCGCCATCAGTTCGACAATCTTGTCATCGGAAAGGACGTTTTCCGGTGTTTCTTCATCAATGAGTTTTTTTATCTGGTGCCTGATGCTGACGACCGAAGTGTTTTCGTCGCCGGTATAGGTTCCGGCGGCGGCCGAGAAAAAGTATTTCAGTTCGAAAATGCCGCGGGGCGTGTGCATGTATTTGTGAGCGGTAACCCGACTGACCGTGCTTTCGTGCATTTCCAGCGCTTCGGCAATGTCCCGGAGCAGAAGCGGTTTGAGATAATCTACGCCCTTTTCGAAAAAATCGCGCTGTCGGCGGACGATTTCCTCGCTGACCCGGAGAATGGTCGTGGCGCGCTGATGCAGGGCCTTTATCAGAAAACCGGCATGGCTGAGCTGTTCTTTCAGGTAACGTCTGGCTTCCCGGTTTTTGGCGCTGCCGGCTTTAATTTCGCTGTAGTATTCGCGGTTAATCAAAATTCGCGGCAGGGACATGCTGTTGAGTTCAATCAGATAATCGCCTTGTTTATTGGTACGGACAAAAACGTCGGGAATGATGCAGGCGGCGTTGTCATTGTCGTAGCCGGCGGCCGGCTTGGGATTGAGCGCCCTGATATCGGCAATCATCGAAGCCAGGTCTTCGTCGTCGGCCGCGCAGATTTTTTTCAGCTCCCTGAATTTGCGTTGTCCGAGCAGGTCAAGATTGTCCAGCAGCTTTTGCATCTGCGGATCAAGACGGTTGTTGTCCCTAAGCTGGATGGCCAGGCATTCGCTTAAACTGCGGGCAAAAATTCCGGACGGTTCGAAAGTCTGCATGCGACTCAGGATTTTTTCGATTTCTTCGGTTGGCAGATTAAGTTTGGCGGCGATTTCCGCCGTGTCGCCGCGGAAGTAACCGCTTTCGTCGAGAAAGGCGGTGAGCCGCGAGGCGATGACCTTGTCGCGAGGAACGGAAAAATTCAGCGAAATCTGTTCGTCCAGCAGCTCATACAATGACTTTCTGCCGCTGAGTTTTTTTTCGAAAAAGTCAAATTCATCGTCGGGACTGCGGGTTTTGGAAGCGGCATATTCGTCCCAGGAATAATCGCTTCCGCCTTCGTAGCCTTCGCGGTCGCTGGCGAAATCGTCAAATTCGTTGTCGCAGTCGACATCGGGGGCATAGTCTTCCTCGGCCGCCGGCGCTTCGCCGGCCGGCGGATAGTCGTCAATTGTCGGGGCTTTGCCGTCTTCAGCGTCGGCCAGGCGATCGTCCTCACGTTCCAGAAAAGGATTGTGTTCCAGTTCCCGGGCAAGGAGTTCGTTCAGTTCCACATTCGAAAGCTGCAAAAGGTTTATTGCCTGCCGCAGCTGCGGGGTCATTAACAGGGATTGGGTCTGCTTTATTTCTATGCGGGGTGTAACCGCCATTGTATAAGCCTCCCCGTTTACATTGAGAAATTATCGCCCAGATAGACTTTGCGGACTTCTTTGTTGGCGACGATTTCGTCCGGCGTTCCTTCCATCAGGACGGTTCCGCCATGCAGAATATAGGCGCGGTCGGTAATGTCCAGCGTTTCGCGGACATTATGGTCGGTAATCAGAACGCCGAGGCCGCGGTGCTTGAGCTGCGAAACCAGATTGCGGATTTCGGAAACGGCGATCGGATCAATACCGGCCAGCGGTTCGTCGAGCAGGATGAAGTTTGGCTGGCTGGCCAGAGCCCGGGCAATTTCCAGTCGGCGCCGTTCGCCGCCGGACAGGGCAATTGCCGGCGATTTGCGCAGATGAGCGATTGAAAATTCGGACAGCAGCTCTTCCAGCATGTTTTCGCGCCGGCTTTCGTCGTCAATGACAATTTCCAAAATCGCCTTGATATTGTCTTCCACGCTCAGCGAACGGAAAATGGAGGCTTCCTGCGGCAGGTAGCCGATACCCATGCGGGCACGGCGGTACATCGGCAGGTTGGTAATGTCCTGTCCGTCGATATGCACGTCGCCGTAGTCGGGGGTAATCAGTCCGGTAACGCAGTAGAAACAGGTCGTTTTGCCGGCGCCGTTCGGACCGAGCAGGCCGACGGCTTCGCCGCGGCGGACGTTAAGCGAAACATTGCGCAGTACTGGACGGTTTTTGTATTTTTTGCCGATATTGAAAACCTCAAGCGTCGAATTCATATTGCAGTCGTTTTTTTTCAGCATGGACATTTCCTGTTAAGTTAATCGGCAGTGCCGAGTTCCCACGTTTTTTCCGGTTCAGTGCCGCTTGACGGCCGGGATTTAGACTGTGCGTCCGGAGCGGTCTGTCTTTGTTCGGGTGCCGGCGTTTCGCCTTTTTTCTTTTCATTTTTGTCTTTTTCGCGAAAGACTCCGGAAACGCGTTTGCCGGAACCTTTGCGGGTCAGCAGACGACTTACGCCGGTGCTGAGGTCGGTAACGGCGTAGTCGCCGCGGATAAAGTTGCCGTCCTGTTTGATGACTACACGGTCATAAAGGTTGACCAGATTGTCTTTGGGCAGATATACGCCGCGGTCGGCGGTAACTTCGGCGTCCTTGGTTACGATTTTGACGTTGTCGTAGATTTCGACCCTTTTCATTTCCAGAGCCCCCTGCGCGTTTTTTTCAAAAAAGCTGATCATGCGGTCGGCGTAAACTTTGTTTTTTTGCGCGTCGGTGGCGATGACATTGTCAAGTGCAACGGCCTGTTGTTTTGACGGGTAATAAGTTATGCTGCCCCGGGCGGTAATGTCTTCGGTTTCGGTTTTGATTTTGGCCGGACGCCCTCTCAAAACCATGGTGTCGGCGGCAACGTCATAATCAAGGGTGTCTCCGAAACCGTCGGCGCGGGCCGATTTCATAACTACGCCGCCTTTGGCGTGAACGGTTTTAATCTGCGACTTGCTCTTTTGCCGGTCGGACGCGGCGCCGGCGTTTTCGTAAAAGGCGGTAATCGTGTCGGCACGGACGCTCATGTCCTGTTTGCTGGCGACAGCATTGCCGACGGCGACCATTTTCTGTTCGTTTTGATGCCATTCGACGCGGTCGTCGGCCACCAGATTGATTTTTTCGGCGCGGGCCGGCATTGTGAAAACAGCCAGCAGACAGGCGGCGGCAAAAAATTTATTCATGGTTGTTTCCCTTCAAACTTTCTTCCTCTAACGTAATGTAAGTCTTGCCGGTAAATATTAACAGCCTTTTTTCGGTGTAAAATTCGAATCCCTGCGATTTGAGAGTTCCGAAAACGCCTTCGGACGTGACTTCCTTGTCGCCCCAGCCTTTGCCGGCCTTGAAGTCGAACGTGGCCTCTTCGGTTCGGGCGGTCATCCCGTCGCTGTAAAAGACGTCGACCTGATTTATCAGATTGAGGATGTTGGTGTTTTGGTCAAAATAGCCGACGGGCGACTTGATATTGATCCATGAACCGTCCTCGGAGGGCAGAACGCCGTCCGGGTCGATGAGTTTGACCAGCTTTGACCCCGGTTCGGTTTCATCGACGTTTTGAGCCGTGAAGTTGTTGACTTTGTTGTTTTTGTCCGTGATGTAGAAAACCGTATTTTCCATGTGCAGTTTTTCCAACTCGCCCTTTTTAGGAAAAGTGATGTCTATGGAAAATTCGTCATTGGTCTTTTTGAGGCTGGGAAAAAGAATCAGCAGGCCGATAAGCAGGGCGGCGATAGCCGGCAGCAAAAGTTTGGTCAGGCGGATTATCCGGGTATGCCGGGATACTTCCGTCTTTTTGCCGCCGGAACCGAGGCTGTCGCCGCTGAAATACGAATCGAGCTTGCGATGGTCAAACAAATCAGGCTACTCCCGCGCGCAGGCAGTCATGCAGATGAATGATACCGACCGGTTTTCCGTCTTCGACGACAAAGAGCTGGGTAATGCCTTTGCCTGTGTTGTTCATGGTGTTGACGGCTTCGGCAGCCAGAACGTCAGGCGCAACGGTTTTCGGATTCCGGGTCATGACGTCGTCGGCCTTTTTGCTGAGCATGTCGGGTGCAAGGCAACGGCGCAGGTCACCGTCGGTAATGATGCCGAGCAGGCGGCCGTCGCCGCCGACAATGCCGACGCAGCCGAGCATTTTTGACGTCATCTCTAGCAGGGCTTCCTGCATCGGCGTTCCTTCTTTTACCAGCGGCATTTCGCCGCCTTTGTGCATCAGGTCGGAAACTTTCTGAAGGAATGAGCCAAGCTTGCCGCCGGGGTGGCGCTGACGAAAGTCGGTTTTGGAAAAGCCTTTGCGCTCCAACAGGCAGACTGCCAGAATATCGCCCAGAACCAGTGTTGCGGTTGTAGAGGATGTGGGGGCCAGTCCGAGCGGGCAGGCTTCGCCGTCGTCGGGCAGCTTTAAGAGAATGTCGCCGGTTTTGCCCAACGTGCTGTTAGGGTTTTTGGTGATGGAAATCAGCGGAATGCCGTATCTTTTACAATAAAGAATAATGTCGGAAAGCTCTCTGGTTTCGCCGGAATTGGATATGGCAACCACAACGTCGTCGGTCGTCAGCATGCCCAAATCGCCATGGCTGGCTTCGCCGGGATGGACGAAGAAGGACGGGGTGCCGGTTGAGGCAAGGGTGGCGGCGATTTTGCTGCCGATATGTCCGGATTTGCCCATGCCGGTAATGATGACGCGGCCCTTGGCGTTCTGCATGACGTCCAGCGCCTTGCTGAGGGTGTCGTCAAGTTCGCCTTCCATCATGCGGAGGGCTTCGACTTCTTTGTCAATCGTTCTTTTTGCGGAAGCTATGTCTTTATTTTCCATTTAAAAAAGTCCTTGTTTCTGGGTTCGGAATAATGAGTTGAAAATATTATCATATTGCGTTTCTGGCAAGGACTTTTTGCTCGTTATGCAATTTTTGTGCCATTGCCGAAAGACGGTCAGGGGTGCTGAAGACGTATGACCGTTCCGCTGATACGCCAGGAGCGGTAGCGATAGAGCGGCATCAGCTGCACACCGGTAAGCCTGATGTTGACGTTGGTCATGTAATCGCCTTTATATTCCCGTAAAATCAGTGCTACCGCCGCCTGTGGAGACGGCGCTTCGCTGAGCGGAACGAGCGCAACAACGTGCTGCCGGGACAATGCCTGCGCCCATGAAGCCGGTGTGCCGCCTTTGCCGGTCAGGCTTGACAGCTTAAGCGGACGGTCGGAAACGAAAGCGTATTGTCCTTCGGATACCGAACATCCGACAAGAAACAGACAAAGCAGGCAACGGAATATTTTAGACATTGCGGCGTCTCCTTACTGCAAATCGACGACATTGCCGCTTACTTCGATCCGGTTCCAGCCGAAGAGAACAAACCACCGGGTGGTGTCGGTTACGAGGGCGTCGGTCAAAATCTGTCCGCGGCCTTTTTGCAGCGCATCATGGACGGCAAGGTCGAAACTTGGCTGTCCGAGCGGCACAAACAGCAAAATCGGCGCTGTGTCCGAGCCCGTAATGTTGTGTTTGACAGTACTGTGTTCCAATCCGAATTCGTTGATGGTAATGCCGGCCGGCACGATTACCGAAAGGCGTCCCGATGAGGTTGAGCAGCTGCAGAGAAGCAGAATGCCCAGAACGACAAAAACTGTTTTCATTGCTTGTCTCCGAATCTTAGAGTTTGAGCCGAGTATATGACGGATTGGTTAATCTTCGGTGAATTTTGGACTCAATTGGACTCAAAAAACGCAGCCGTCGGTCGGCAAAGCCGACTCGCTCAAAACGACGAAAGAGAGTCGGGGACGGCTTTTGTAAACGGCGGCACGAAAAGAAGTTAACGGAAGGTAAAGATTTTTTGGACTCAAAAAGGCGTTTTTTTGTAAAAAAGCTGTTGACTAATAAGGAAAGTGAATCTAGTATGCGCTCAATCTTTGATGCCTCATGCAGGTTGAGAAGAGGCAATTAAAAATGGATATAAATAGCCCGGAAGGGTTCTTTAGGTAAGTTTTTAGCCTGTTTCACGAAGAGCGGGAGCGCTCGGTGAATCGGGTTTTTTATGTTAACAAACGTAATGAATTTTAAGGAAATTAGTGATGCCTACAATTAATCAGTTAATTCGTAAATCACGAACACCAAAAGTGAAAAGAAACAAAGTCCCGGCATTGAAGGCTTGCCCGCAGAAACGTGGTGTTTGTACGAGGGTTTATACAACGACCCCGAAAAAACCGAACTCCGCGCTGCGTAAAGTAGCCCGTATTCGCCTGACAAACGGCTTTGAAGTAATCAGCTATATCCCTGGTGAAGGTCACAACCTGCAAGAACACTCAGTGGTGCTGATTAGAGGAGGCCGTGTAAAAGACTTGCCTGGTGTTCGTTATCATATCATTCGCGGTACCTTGGATACCCAGGGTGTTTCTAAACGTCGTAAACGTCGTTCTCTGTACGGCGCCAAGAGACCTAAATAGGAGATAGATAATGTCACGTCGTCATAGTGCTGAAAAAAGAATCGTACTGCCTGATGCAAAATACAATGACAAGGTAGTCGCAAAATTTATTAACAATGTTATGGAAGACGGCAAGAAAGCCGTAGCCGAAAAAATCGTCTACTCCGCTTTCGACATTCTGGCTTCCAAAACCAAACAGGATGCATTAACCGTTTTTAACGAAGCTATTGAGAATGTTAAACCGGTTGTCGAAGTCCGTTCACGCCGCGTCGGCGGTGCCACTTATCAGGTACCGGTCGAAGTCCGTGCTGACCGTCGTCAGGCTCTGGCTATCCGCTGGATTATTGCCGCCGCTCAGAAACGTTCCGAAACAACCATGACAGACAGACTTGCCAACGAACTGCTGGACGCTTTTGCCAACAAGGGTGCCGCCGTCAAGAAACGCGAAGATACCCACAAAATGGCCGAAGCCAACAAGGCTTTCTCTCATTACAAGTTCTAATATAGGGATATTACAATGGCTCGTACACATAAACTGGAAATGTATAGAAACATCGGCATCATGGCTCACATCGATGCCGGTAAGACAACCACAACTGAGCGTATCCTTTATTATACCGGCGTAAACCACAAAATCGGTGAAACCCATGACGGCGCCGCCACCATGGACTGGATGGAACAGGAGCAGGAACGCGGCATTACCATTACTTCCGCCGCAACAACCTGTTTTTGGAAAAATCACCGCATTAACATCATCGATACGCCGGGTCACGTTGACTTTACCGTAGAGGTTGAGCGTTCGCTCCGTGTTCTGGACGGCGCAATTACGGTATTTGACTCGGTTGCAGGCGTTGAGCCCCAGTCGGAAACCGTCTGGCGTCAGGCCGACAAATACGGCGTTCCCCGTATTTGTTTCTGCAACAAAATGGATCGCATCGGCGCCAACTTCTACCGTTGTCTGGACATGATCAAGGATCGTCTGGGAGCAACGCCGCTGGCTTTGCAGCTCCCGATCGGTGCGGAAGCCGATTTCGTCGGCGTTGTCGATTTGCTGAATATGAACGCGATTGTTTATACAGGCGATACGGCAGATTCTCCGATTGAAATCAGAGAAATTCCGGCAGACCTGAAAGACAAGGCCGAAGAATATCATCATGCGCTGGTCGAAACTGCGGTTGAGCAGGACGAGCAGGCTATGGAAGATTATCTTGAGGGCAAGGAAGTTTCTTTGGAAACCTTGAAGAAATGTATCCGCAAAGGTACGCTGGCCCGCGAGTTCGTTCCGGTATTGTGCGGAACCGCTTTCAAAAACAAAGGCGTGCAGCCTCTGTTGGATGCCGTTATCGATTATCTGCCTTCTCCGCTTGACATTCCTTCCATTGAGGGGGTTAAGCCGGGTACGGACGAAGTCGAAGTAAGACATCCGGGCGACAACGAGCCTTTGGCGGCTTTGGCGTTCAAAATTATGAACGATCCGTTTGTCGGTTCGTTGACGTTTACCCGTATCTATTCGGGAACGATGACTGCGGGTTCATATATTTACAACTCGGTTAAAGACAAAAAAGAACGTATCGGCCGCATGCTGCTGATGCATTCAAACAAGCGTGAAGATTTGAAAGAAGCTCATGCGGGCGACATTATCGCTCTGGCCGGTCTGAAGGACACGACCACCGGTGATACGCTGTGCGACGCGTCAAAGCCGATTGTTTTGGAAAACATGGTTTTCCCCGAACCGGTTATTGAACTGGCTGTCGAACCGAAGACCAAGGCCGATGTCGAGAAAATGGGTCTGGCTTTGTCCAGACTGGCGATGGAAGATCCGTCGTTCAAAGTTTCTTCCGACCCGGATTCCGGTCAGACAATCATCAAAGGCATGGGCGAACTCCATCTGGAGATTATTGTCGACCGTTTGAAACGCGAGTTTAAGGTTGAATGCAATGTGGGCGATCCTCAGGTTGCTTACCGCGAAACGATTACCAAACCGGCCGATATCGAATACACCCACAAGAAACAGTCCGGTGGTGCCGGTCAGTTTGCTAAGGTTAAAATCAAATTTGAACCGATTGAAGGTTATGACGGATTTGAATTTGAAAATACCGTTGTCGGCGGTAATGTTCCGAAGGAATACATTCCCGGTGTCGAAAAAGGTCTGCGCTCGGCGATGGAAGCCGGCGTGCTGGCCGGTTATCCGGTTACCGGCGTCAAATGTACCCTGTATGACGGTGCCTACCATGAAGTCGACTCGAACGTTATGTGCTTTGAAATTGCTGCCCGTGCCGCTTTCCGCGAAGGTATGCGTCAGGCCAGCGCAAAGCTGTTGGAGCCGATTATGAAGGTTGAAGTTGTTACGCCGGAAGAATATATGGGTGATATCATCGGCGACCTGAACTCCCGCCGCGGACTTGTAAACGGTATGGATCAGCGCGGCAACGCCCGCGTTATTGACGCGAAAGTTCCGCTGTCCAACATGTTCGGTTATGTAAATACCCTGCGTTCTCTGTCTCAGGGACGTGCGCAGTTCTCCATGGTCTTCAGCCATTATGCCGAAGTACCGCGGGAAATTGCCGAGACCGTTAAGGCGAAGAACAGCTAATTGTCTTACGACGGAGCCGGAGCGGCGGGGCGGAACGCCCGGCCGTTTCCGGTCGTCGGAAAGCAGTTTCAAACATTAAAAACTAATTTGGAGAAAAATTAAAAATGGCAAAAGAGAAATTTGAGCGAAATAAGCCGCATTGCAACATCGGAACGATCGGACACGTAGACCACGGCAAGACGACGTTGACGGCAGCGATAACGAAAGTTTTGGCAGAAGAGGGTGGCGCAAGCTTTACCGCATATGATCAGATTGACAAGGCTCCGGAAGAGAAAGCCCGCGGCATTACGATTTCGACGTCGCACGTAGAATATGAAACGCCGAACCGCCACTATGCGCACGTAGACTGCCCGGGTCACGCGGACTATGTAAAGAACATGATCACGGGTGCGGCACAGATGGACGGTGCCATTCTGGTTGTATCGGCAGCTGACGGCCCGATGCCGCAGACGCGCGAGCACATTCTGCTGGCTCGTCAGGTCGGTGTACCGGCTCTGGTTGTATACATGAACAAAGTAGACCAGGTAGATGATCCGGAGCTCCTGGAGCTTGTAGAAATGGAAATCCGCGACCTGTTGAAATCCTATGACTTCCCCGGGGACGAAATTCCGATTATCAAAGGTTCAGCTCTGGCTGTATTGGAGAACGGAGATCCGAAGATCGGCCATGATTCGATTATTGAACTGATGAAGGCAGTAGACAGCTACATTCCGCAGCCGGATCGTCCGAAAGATAAACCGTTCCTGATGCCGATTGAAGACGTATTCTCGATTTCCGGCCGTGGTACGGTAGTAACCGGTCGTGTAGAGCGCGGCGTACTGCATGTCGGCGACGAAATTGAAATCGTCGGCATTCGTCCGACGCAGAAAACAACGTGCACCGGTATTGAAATGTTCCGCAAGCTTCTGGACGAAGGCGAAGCCGGCGATAACATCGGTGTTCTGCTGCGCGGCACGAAGAGAGAAGAAGTAGAGCGCGGACAGGTATTGGCAGCGCCCGGAACGATAACGCCGCATACGGACTTCACGTGCGAATGCTATATTCTGACGAAAGAAGAAGGCGGCCGCCATACGCCGTTCTTCAGCAACTATCGTCCGCAGTTTTATTTCCGTACGACGGATGTAACGGGTTCGATTGAACTTCCGGAAGGAACGGAGATGGTTATGCCCGGAGATAACATTCGGATGACTGCGAAACTGATCCACCCTGTAGCAATGAACGAAGGACTGCGCTTTGCGATCCGCGAAGGCGGCCGTACGGTAGGCGCGGGTGTCGTATCGAAGATCCTGAAGTAATAATAAACGTAAAGAAACAAGGATCGGAAGATATTCCGAATTAGGGGAAAGGCTCTGAAATTCTTCAGAGCCTTTCCTTTTTTCTGTTGGGAAAATTGGATGTTGATTTTTGTTTCGGTTTGTGGTAATCAGGCGTCCGTTTGTATTAAGACTAAGTGTTATTAATTTTTATTTTTATGAGTATGGAAACTCCTAAAATTTCAGTAGGTATGATTGCGGAGCAGTTTTCCGCGATGAGTGTCAAATCACGGCAATGGTATGAAAAATCGTTGAGAGAAGCTGTCTTGTACAGTTTGGTCGTTTATTACGAAGCGCGTTTGAAAAGCCGTTTTGTGCCGGTTCTGGATCCGTGGGAAGGAATGACCGTGGCCAATTATAATTATCGTCTGGTGTTGGCCGAGGTTGAGCGAAAGCTGCCGATGTGGGTGTCGAATCTGCCGACGGAAAGTGAGAATGCTTCCGTGTTGTATGCGGAACTGCTCGGTAAAGCGGAAAGGAGGCGGACGTTGCGTCGCCGGTACAGGTCTGTCTGGTGGTTTGAACTGCGGAAGAGAGCCAAATTGCGTCGGCGGATTGCCAGAATCGATGCCGAGCAGATTAATTTAAGCGATTTTCTGAATATGGCGTGGTATTTATACCGTCTTCATCATTTGGGAGAAAAAGAGGATTTCGGGAAAATATTTGCCTGAATCTGAAGCAAAATCCGGCGAAAACCGGATTTTTTTCGTATCTGCGGCATGCAGACTCTTCTTGACTCTTGTTAATAATATGTTAACTTATAGACAGTTTTGGAATTTAAGACAGAATTTTCGAGATGTTTAAGCAAATAAGAACAACACACAGTGCTTGTAATAATGAATGCTTGTTAAGCATCGGTTCAGCGGCCTCTAAAGAATAGAGGCCGCTTCTCTTTTTGGCAAAAAGAAAGGAGAAATTATGAGTGATAAGAAAATCGCCAAAATTTATTATGATGCCCGTGTCTTTCTGACAAAAACCGGAGAATTGTACGGTTATACGATTCAAAGCAACGGAAAACCCCGCTGTGACAGGCTGAGTGCTCAGCAGAAAATAGCCTTTTGGGAAGGCCGCCGTGTTTATGAAGAGCGAAGTCTTACCGCTTGGAGCCCGGTTGCCAATGCCGCCGGACCGATGCAGTGTGCGGAAATAAAATATATGCGGAACCAGGGGCGCTGATTTAAGATATTTTATCCAGAATGTCGGTAATTGATTTATAGTTGTCCGGTTTATGCTGTTTCTCCAGCAGCGGTTTGGACAATTCATGCAGATAAACCAGCGAAAACAGCCGAATGGACGGCGTCAGGCCCAGTTTCGGATCTTTGCGGCTCTCAATCATTTCGAGAAGCATCTTGCGGTTTATCTTCTCTCTTTTACAAATATCTTTCAGGGCTTCCCACTCGTTTTTACACAAACGCATGGTTGTTTTACGTTTGTGAATGGTAATAACTCTACTGCTTAATTCGGTCATTTTTCTCACGATTTTATTTTTTGTATTAGCTTCTGCTAATTACAATATACAAAACTGATTGCGTTTTCAATCAAAAATATGTGGGCTATAATAATAACTCTTTTTAATATATAACAGGTTATATGGCATGAGGCGGGGATTTTAAAAATTTTGTCAACCTGACTCAAACAGAGTCTAGCAAAGCGATTCAGCGACACAAAAAAATAAAAAAACAGCGTTTTTTTGCTTGCATATTAGACTCACTTATGTTACAAGGTGCTCACGATAATTGTTTTGGGGGAGGAATCTCCCCAGCGATGAAAATATAAAACATACCGCAGCACCTATGCTGAGCACGTGCTGCAGAGTTTAACATTTAGATGGCAGGTTTGGCTTTCGGGTCGGATTTTGCCGTCTAGTTATAGGAAAAGTATTTGAAATGATGGATACACAAAATATCAGAATTCGCCTCAAGGCTTTTGACCACCGTCTGCTCGATTTGTCTACCAAGGAAATTGTGCACACTGCCAAAAGAACCGGGGCAAATGTCAGAGGACCTATTCCTCTTCCCACAAGAATCGAGAAATTCACGGTTAACCGTTCTCCGCATGTCAACAAAAAGTCCCGCGAGCAGTTCGAAATCCGTACTCACAAGAGACTTCTCGATATTGTTGATCCGACGCCGCAGACCGTTGATGCTCTGATGAAGCTGGATCTGGCTGCCGGTGTTAATGTAGAGATTAAGCTCTAGTTTGATAATAACAATGTTGGCCTTTTGAAATATGACTGGTCAACCAATTGAAAAGGAAATAAATAAATGCGTACGGGTCTAATCGCAAAAAAACTTGGAATGTCCCGCATTTTCGAAGCCGACGGAACGCATGTCCCGGTAACGGTTTTGAGTGTTGACGGACTCCAGGTTGTTGCCGTTAAAACTCAGGAGAAGGACGGATACAACGCCGTACAGCTCGGAACCGGTGCTGTCAAGGCCAAAAACGTATCCAAGCCGCTCAAAGGACATTTTGCAAAAGCTAATGTCGAGCCGAAACAGAAACTGGGCGAGTTCAGAGTAACCGAAGACTGCCTGCTGTCTGTCGGCAACGAATTGTCTGTAGAACATTTTGTTCCCGGTCAGTATGTTGACGTTTGCGCAACATCAATCGGTAAGGGTTTCGCCGGTGTTATGAAACGTCATAACTTCGCCGGTCTGGAAGCCACCCACGGTGTTTCTATTTCGCACCGTTCCCACGGTTCTACGGGCCAGAGACAGGATCCCGGTAAAGTATTCAAGGGTAAGAAAATGGCAGGCCATATGGGCGATGAGCGCGTAACCGTTCAGAACCTGAAGGTTGTCGCCATCGACGCCTCCAAAGGCCTGATTATGGTTAAGGGCGGCGTTCCGGGCAGCGAAAATGCCTGGGTTCGCGTTACCGACGCCGTTAAAAAGGCCGGTAATGTTACCCTGCCGATGCCTGCCGGTTTGAAAAAAGTTGATGAACCTGTTGCAGTTAAAGCAGAAGCCGAAGCTCCTGCTGACAATGCATAAGTTATAAGGATTGAAAATTATGAAACAGGACATCTTAAGTTTAGCAGATAACAAAAACGTCGGTACAATTGAACTGAACGAATCGATTTTCGGTTTGGAAGTCCGTGCCGATATTTTGCACCGTGTTGTAAACTGGCAGCTGGCCAGATTGCAGACTGGCAACCACAAGACCAAGGGTCGTTCCGAGGTTGCCTTGACGCCGGCAAAGCCGTTTAAGCAGAAAGGCAGCGGCAATGCGCGTCAGGGTTCCCGCAAAGGTACCCAGTTCAGAAAAGGCGGCGTCGTTTTCGGTCCCGTCGTTCGTGACCAGTCTCATGATCTGACCAAAAAGTTCAGAAAACTCGGTTTGAAGACCGCTCTCTCGGCCAAGGCCAAAGAGGGCAACCTGGTTGTCGTTGACGAGGCAAAATTGTCAGCCCCCAAGACTAAAGATCTGAAATCCAGACTTGATGCTTGCGGATTGAAAAATTGCCTGTTTATCGACGGCAAGGAAGTTGATGTCAATTTTGCACTGGCCAGCCGCAATATCGAAGGCGTAGACGTTCTTCCGACAATCGGCGCCAATGTTTATGACATCTTGAGAAAGGACAAACTGGTATTGACCAAAGATGCGGTTGCTTGCTTGGAGGAGAGACTGAAATGGTAAAATCTAACAAATCAAACAACGTTTCCGCAAAAATGTACGATACGCTGGTTCGTCCGGTAATTACCGAAAAATCTATGCTGTCGTCCGAGGCCGGCAAGGTAACCTTCCTGGTTCCGCTGTCTGCCACCAAAGACGAGGTTAAGGCAGCCGTTGAAGCTATTTTCAACGTTAAGGTAAATAAGGTAAATACTATTCGTCAGTTCGGCAAGGAAAAACGTTTCAGAGGTTACGTCGGACAGCGTTCCGATTTCAAAAAAGCCGTTGTTACGCTTGCCGAAGGTCAAAATATTGATGTTACAACAGGAATATAAGACATGGCTTTAAAAAACTATAAGCCCACATCTCCGGGACTTCGTCAGCTTGTCATTGTTGACAGAAGCGAACTTTACAAGGGCGCTCCCGAGAAGTCTCTGACAATCGGTCTTACTAAGTCCGGTGGGCGTGATAATTTCGGACACGTTACAAGTCGTAAAATCGGTGGCGGCCACAAACGCAAGCTCCGTATCATCGACTTTAAACGCAATAAATTCGGCTGCGAGGCAACAGTTGAGAGAATCGAATATGATCCTAACCGTTCTTCCTTCATTGCTTTAATCAGCTATGAAGACGGCGAAAAGGCCTATATTCTGGCTCCTCAGAGACTGAAAGCCGGCGACAAGGTTATTTCTGCCGACAAGGCGGACATCAAACCGGGTAATGCTATGCCTTTGAAGAACATGCCGGTCGGTACGATTATTCACAACATTGAGCTTAAAGCCGGCAAAGGCGGGCAGTTGGTCCGTTCGGCCGGTTGCTATGCCCAGGTTGTCGGTAAGGATGCCGGTTATGCCCAGCTGAAGCTCAGCTCGGGCGAACTGAGAATCGTACGCGAAGAGTGTCTGGCTACGGTCGGCGCCGTTTCCAATCCTGATAACCAGAACAGATCGCTCGGCAAAGCCGGCCGTTCTCGTTGGCTGGGTATCAGACCGGTCAGCCGCGGCGTTGCCATGAACCCTGTCGATCACCCGCACGGCGGCGGTGAAGGCCGCACTTCCGGCGGTCGTCATCCGGTTACTCCCTGGGGTAAACCGACCAAGGGTGCCAAGACTCGTTCTAACAAGAAGACGGATCGCTTTATTATGCGCTCTCGTCATGAAAACAAAAAGAAATAAGGAGATAAGCTAATGACACGTTCCGTATGGAAAGGACCTTTTGTTGACGGCTATCTTCTGAAGAAAGCTGATGCAGCCAGAGCTTCCGGCCGTAACGAAGTGATTAAAATCTGGTCCCGTCGTTCAACCATGCTGCCGCAGTTCGTCGGCCTGACTTTCGGTGTCCATAACGGTCACAAATTTATTCCGGTTCTGGTTACCGAAGACATGGTTGGTCACAAGTTTGGTGAGTTTGCGCCGAGCCGTACTTTTTACGGTCATGCCGCAGACAAAAAGGCTAAGAGAGGTTAATTATGGGAAAATCTAAAGATACAAGAAGAGTAGAAGCCAATCAGGCTATGGCTGTTTGCCACTCTATTCGTACCAGCCCGCGCAAACTGAACTTAGTCGCTCAGACCATTCGCGGATTGAATGCTGAAAAAGCGGTTGCCGAACTCAGCTTCTCGAAGAAGAGAATCGCCAAAGTTGTTTTGGCCGTATTGCAGTCCGCAATTGCCAATGCCGAAAACAACCACCAGTTAAACATCGACAAGTTATTCGTCAGCGAAGCTTTTGTCGGTAAAGGTTTAGTTATGAAACGTATGCACGCACGCGGTCGCGGTCGCGGAGCCCGGGTATTGAAACCGTTCTCCAACCTGACTGTTGTCGTTACCGAGCGTGGGGAGTAAGTTAATGGGACAGAAAGTAAATCCTACAGGTCTTCGTTTAGGCGTCAACCGCACTTGGGATTCCCGTTGGTATGCAGATGACAAGTTCACTGACTACCTCCACGAAGATTTGAAAATTAAAGAATTCTTGAAAGAGAAACTGGCTCAGGCCGGCGTCAGCAGAATCGTCATCGAACGTCCTGCGAAGAAGGCCAGAGTTACCATTCATTCTGCAAGACCGGGTGTTGTTATCGGCAAAAAAGGTCAGGATATTGAGCTCTTGAGAAAAGAGATTCAGAAAATGACCGACTCCGAAGTACAGTTAAACATTCTGGAAGTCAGAAAACCTGAGCTGGATGCGCAGCTTGTTGCCGACTCCGTCGCGCAGCAGCTGGAACGCCGCGTCGCTTTTCGCCGCGCCATGAAACGCGTTATGCAGTCAGCTCTTCGTTTGGGTGCAGAAGGCATTAAGGTCAGCTGCTCGGGTCGTCTCGGCGGCGCCGAAATCGCAAGAACCGAATATTATCGCGAAGGCCGCGTTCCTTTGCACACCTTGCGCGCTGACATTGATTATGCAACCTCTACGGCTCACACCACTTACGGTGCCTGCGGCGTAAAAGTCTGGATCTACAAGGGCGAAATCATGGCCCACGATCCGATGGCGCAGGACAAGAAGCTGGCTGAACAGAAATAATTATTTGAGGTTAAAATAAGATGTTAAGTCCTAAAAGATTAAAGTTCCGCAAGATGCACAAAGGCCGTATTCACGGCCTCGCCAAAGGCGGTTCTGAATTGAGTTTTGGTTCATATGGATTAAAGGCTCTGACCCCGGATCGCATTACGGCCCGCCAGATTGAGGCTGCCCGTCGTGCCATTACCCGCGAGATGAAAAGAGCCGGAAGATTGTGGATCAGAATTTTCCCGGATGTTCCTGTATCTGACAAACCCGCCGAAGTTCGTATGGGTAAAGGTAAAGGTTCTATTGAGTATTGGTGCGCAAGAGTGCACCCGGGCCGCATTATGTTTGAGGCTGACGGTATTGATGAAGAGACCGCCCGCAACGCATTTGCTCTCGGTGCCGCCAAACTGCCGATTAAGACGAAGTTTGTCAAGCGCCTTAATTCCGACAAGGGAGAAGCATAATGGTAAAAACTAAAGATTTGCGCGCGATGACGATTGACGAATTGGAAGCAAAGCTGCTCGAAAACAAAAAAGAACAGTTTAACTTAAGAATTCAACAATCTACTGGACAATTATCGAATACTGCGGTAATAAGAAAAGTCCGTCGTGAAATTGCAAAAATCAACACGCTCATTGCCGAGCGCAAGAAGAATAACTAGGAGACTGAAATATGCCTAAAAGAATTCTTCAAGGTGTTGTTGTTAGTGATAAGCAGGATAAGACTGTCGTAGTCAGCGTAGAGCGTCAGGTCATGCATCCTGTTTACAAAAAGTTCGTTAAGAGAAGCAAAAAGTATGCGGCTCATGATGAAAATAACCAGTTCAAAGTCGGGGATATCGTTCGGATTGAAGAGTCCAAGCCCTATTCCAAGACCAAGTGTTGGACTGTAATCGTTGATAACGCCTAGAAAAGAAGGAAGTAAAAAATGATACAGATGCAAACCAACCTGGATGTCGCAGATAATTCAGGCGCACGTCAGGTGCAGTGCATTAAGGTTCTTGGCGGGTCCAAGAGAATGCATGCTTCTGTGGGTGATGTAATTGTCGTTTCCATCAAAGACGCCATGCCGAAAGGCCGCGTTAAGAAGGGCGATGTTCATAAAGCTGTAATTGTTCGCACAGCCAGCGATATCAGACGCAAAGACGGATCTGTCATCCGCTTTGACTCTAACGCTGCAGTTCTGATCAACAAGGACGGCGAGCCGATCGGTACCCGTATCTTCGGCCCCGTTACCAGAGAACTGCGTGCGAAGAAGTTTATGAAAATTATTTCATTAGCACCGGAGGTATTGTAATGAGCCTTAAACTTAAAATCAAAAAAGGTGACAAGGTTGTTGTTCTGTCCGGAGAGGACAAAGGCAAAACCGGTGAAGTCGTAAAGGCCATGCCGAAAGAGGGTAAAGTGGTTGTTCAGGGTATCAATCTGGTTAAAAGACATACCAAACCCAGCCAGACCACCCCGGGCGGCATCGTTACCAAAGAAGCTCCGATCCATGTTTCCAATGTCGCCATTGTTGCCAGTGACGGCAAGGCCACCAAAATCGGCTATCAGGAAAAGGACGGAAGAAAAGTCCGCATCGCTCGCCGGTCCGGTGAAGTAATCGATAAGTAAAGGGAAAATCTTATGACAAATTTTGAAAAGCTTTATAACGAAGTCATAAAGAAATCTCTGGTGGAAAAATTCGGTTACAAGAACCCCCACGAGATTCCGAAGCTGACTAAGATTGTTCTGAACATGGGCGTTTCCGACGCTGTTACAGACAAAAAGAAACTGAATAACGCCGTAGACGAAATGGCGCTGATTGCCGGACAGAAACCGCTGGTTACCAAAGCCCGCAAATCTATCGCCACTTTCAAGCTGAGAGAAGGCATGCCGATCGGCTGCAAGGTTACTCTGCGTTCGGACAGAATGTACGAGTTCCTGGAGCGTCTGGTTAATATGGCTCTGCCGCGCATCCGCGACTTTCACGGCATTACCGGCAAGAACTTTGACGGCAAAGGCAACTTCGCTTTTGGCATTAAAGAACAGATTATCTTCCCGGAAATCAACTATGAAAAGGTTGAGAACGTCCGCGGTATGGATATCGTAATCTGCACAACGGCAAAATCCGACGACGAAGCCAAAGTTCTTCTCGACGGCTTTAACCTGCCTTACAAGAAATAAGCGGAGATTTTACTATGGCAAAAACAAGTTCAGTATTCAGAAACTTGAAAAGAGTTAAAATGGCGCAGAAGTTCAACAACCGCCGTTCGAAACTCAAAGAGATTGTAATGGATAAAAATGCGTCTCCCGAAGAGCGTTTCCAGGCAACTCTTAAATTGGCGGAATTACCCCGTAACTCGGCTAAAAACCGGATTAGAAACCGTTGCAAAGTTACTGGTCGTTCGCGCAGTTATTACAGGAAATTCGGTCTGAGCCGCGTCGAATTGAGAGATTTGGCCAGCTTCGGCGAGATTCCTGGTTTGGTAAAATCAAGCTGGTAGGGAGATTAAGATCATGTCTATGACCGATCCTTTGGGCGATATGCTCACACGCATTAGAAACGCACAAAGAGCGAAGAAGAACGAGGTCGTATCACCTGCTTCTCGCTTGCGTGAAAATGTATTGGAAGTTCTGAAAAAAGAAGGTTACATCAACGGCTATGAGCGCGTTAATGTCAAGCCGGGAATCGACGAACTCCGCATTCAGTTGAAGTATCATGAAGGTACTTCCGTTATAACCGAAATTTACCGCGTCTCGACGCCGGGCCGCCGCGTTTACTCAAGCGTACGCGACCTGCCGAGAGTTTACAACGGTCTGGGTATTTCCATCATTTCGACGCCGGCCGGCGTCATGAGTGACCATGAAGCCCGCAAGGCCAATGTCGGCGGTGAAATTCTGTGCCAGGTATTTTAAGGGAGCAAACAGATGTCTAGAATTGGTAAATATCCTGTTATTATCCCTAATGGCGTTACCGTTACGGTCGAAAACAACGTTGTTACGGCCAAAGGTAAATTAGGTGAACTCAGCTTTGCTTTTGACGACAGTCATGTTGCAACCAAGCTGGAAGACAACAAAGTTGTTGTTACCCCGTTGAGCGATTCCAAGGAAGCCCGCACACTGTGGGGTACGACCAGAGCTCAGATTAACTCCCTGGTCAAGGGCGTTAGCGAAGGCTTTAAGAAAGAACTGGAACTGGTCGGCGTCGGCTATAAAGCCCGCGTTGAGGGCAGCCACAAGCTGGTATTGTCGCTGGGCTTCTCTCATGATGTTATTTTCGAAGCCCCGAAAACCATCAATCTTGCCTGCGCTACTCCGACTCAGATTTCCGTTTCCGGTGCCGATAAACAACTCGTTGGTCAGATTGCCGCGGAAATTCGCAAGTATAGAAAACCTGAACCTTATAAAGGCAAAGGCGTTAAATATACCGGTGAATATGTCCGCCGCAAAGAAGGTAAGAAGAAATAAGGATTAATTAAATGAGTACGCCAAGAGAATTGTTTGAAAAAAGAAAAGCTCGCGTAAGAACAGCTTTGAAAAACGCTGCCAACGGCAAGATGAGACTTTCCGTCTTCCGCAGTGGTAAGCATATTTACGCGCAGATTATTGACGATGCTAAAGGTTCCACTGTTGTTTCTGCCTCTACTTTGGATAAAGAAGTCAGAGATCAGATTAAGAAATCTTCTACCGTTGAAGCGGCCAGCTTTATCGGTAAGGTGGTGGCAGAGAGAGCCGTCAAATCCGGTGTTAGTGAAGTTATCTTCGACAGAGGTGGCTACATTTATCACGGTCGTGTTAAAGCTTTGGCTGACGCTGCACGCGCTGCCGGCCTGAAATTTTAGGAGATAAGATGATGGTACAAGCAGATCGTCGCAACAGCAACAAAGCTGAAAAGAAAGATGAATTGGTTGAGAAGCTGGTTCATATTAACCGCGTAGCCAAGACCGTTAAAGGCGGCCGCAACATGTCTTTCGCCGCCGTCGTTGTCGTCGGTGACCAGAAAGGCCGCGTCGGCTACGGTTCCGGCAAGGCGACCGAAGTTCCGGACGCTATTGTCAAAGCTACCAATGAGGCCAAAAAGAACATGGTTCGCATTCCGCTTCGCGAGGGCAGAACGCTTCATCACGACGTTTCCGGTCGTTTCGGCGCCGGCAAGGTTGTTTTGAGAACCGCTCCCGCCGGTACCGGCGTTATCGCCGGCGGCCCGATGCGCGCCATCTTTGAAGTACTGGGCGTTCAGGACGTCGTTGCCAAATCGCTGGGTTCAAATAACCCTTATAACATGATTAAGGCTACATTCAACGCCCTGACGGCGATTAATTCACCCCGCATGGTTGCCGCCAAACGCGGCAAGAAAGTCGGGGACATTGTCAGCCGCCGCGAAAATACTTCAAAACTGGAAAAAGAGGAGGCTTAATCCATGGCTGCAAAAACAATTAAAGTTACGCAGATCGGAAGTCCGATCGGACGTCCCGAAAAGCAGAGAGCCACGTTGATCGGCCTGGGCCTGAACAAGATGGGCAAGACCGTCGAACTTCAGGATACGCCTGCTATCCGCGGAATGATCAGAAAAATTCCTCACTTGGTCAAGGTTGAGGAGTAGGGAGATTGCCGGGGGTTGGTCGGGTCGGCCGATTTCAAAGCGGTCTGCATGACGAAACCCCTGTCAACTCATTGACGAGTTAATTAAGGTGAAGAAAAATGAAACTTAATGAATTAAGAGACAACGAAGGAGCTACCAAAAACCGTATCCGTGTCGGACGCGGCATCGGCAGCGGCAAGGGCAAAACCTGCGGCCGCGGTCAGAAAGGTCAGAAGTCCCGTTCGGGTGTTGCCGTCAACGGTTTTGAAGGCGGTCAGATGCCGATTTACCGCAGACTGCCGAAACGCGGTTTCAAGAATCCTTTTGCCAAGGAATTTGCGGTGGTTAATCTGGATACCATTCAGAAAGCGGTTGATGCCGGTAAGCTTAATGCTGCCGCGGTTGACATTGCCGCTCTGATGAATGCCGGTGTTATCTCCAAGGAGCTGGACGGCGTTCGTCTGCTGGCTCGCGGTGCGATTACCTCCAGTGTTACCATTTCGGTAAACTCCGCTTCCAAGGCCGCTGTAGCTGCGGTTGAGAAAGCCGGCGGCAAGGTTAACCTTATCGAAGCATAAGCGTTATTTTGAGCCATAAAAGCGCATTCTGTCGAGAATGCGCTTTTTTTTGTTGCAACAATTTTATCGGCAGGACTTTTGTCCCGCCCGGGGGCGGTGTTGAAACCAACCGGAGACAGTGATTATTTATGCGGTGTAAATGGATAAATTAGTTGAATTAAAATTTTTTTAGTGTATTAATAAATTAGCTTAAAGGGACCGGTTTGTCCCTCGTTGTTTGTTTTAAATAAATAATAAGGATTTAAAAATGGTATCATTGGCAGAGAAAATGGCTGCAAACATGGATATGTCCGCTTTCAGCAAGGCTGAAGAACTGAAGAAAAGACTGTGGTTTACGGTTCTGGCCCTGATCGTCTTTCGTTTGGGAACGTTTATTCCGCTTCCCGGCATCGATCCGCATATTTTGTCGGATATTTTCGCCAGACAGTCGAGCGGCATTTTGGGAATGTTCAACATGTTTTCGGGCGGCGCGTTGGAGCGTATGACCATTTTTGCCCTGAACATCATGCCGTATATTTCGGCGTCGATTATTCTGCAGCTCGGACAGTCGGTTATTCCGTCGCTGGCAGCACTGAAAAAGGACGGAGAGGCAGGCCATCGCAAAATTACGCATTATACCAAGATTTTGACGGTCTTTATTACGATTATCCAAGGCTACGGCATTGCCGTCGGTTTGGAAGGTATGACCGGCAGCGCCGGTTTGTCGGCCGTGGTTATGCCCGGTTTCATCTTTAAGTTTACGACGATTGTTTCACTGGTCGGCGGTACGATGTTTATCGTCTGGCTGGGCGAGCAGATTACTTCCCGCGGCGTAGGCAACGGTTCTTCGCTGATTATTACCGTCGGTATTATCGCCAATATTCCGAGCGCTTTGGCGCAGACTTTCGAACTGGGACGCGTCGGCTCCATGTCGCTGGGCGTGATTGCCATGCTGCTGTTTATGGTTCTGGCGTTGATTTACATTATCGTTCTGGTGGAAAGGGCACAGAGGAAAATTACCATCCAGTATCCGAAACGCCAGATGGGCGGCAGAATGATGTCTTCCGAAAATTCGCATCTGCCTTTGAAAATTAACCCGACCGGCGTTATTCCGCCGATTTTCGCCAGTTCGCTTCTGCTGCTGCCGATTACAGTTGCCAATCTGTCGGCCGAAAACGGTCCGGAATGGGTACAGACGCTGAGCCAGCTGCTCGGCCACGGACAGCCTTTGTATCTGACGCTGTACGGCGCGTTGATTATCTTTTTTGCCTTTTTCTATACGGCAGTCGTGTTTAATCCGGAAGAAACCGCGGATAACCTGAAAAAGCACGGCGGTTTTATTGCCGGTATCCGTCCGGGCAAAAATACGGCAGAGTATCTGGACTATGTGATTACCCGTCTGACGGTGCTTGGCGCGGTCTATCTGACAGCTTTGTGCATTCTGCCGGAAATCTTGATTTCCAGACTGTCGGTTCCGTTTATTCTGGGCGGCACGACCCTGCTTATCGTGGTTCAGGTTACGATGGATTTCGTCGGACAGCTGCAATCGCACCTGATTGCCTATCAGTATGAAGGGCTGATTAAAAAGGCCGCTCTGGTTAACAAGGGAAAGAGAAGATAATGTCTTTCAGAGAGAGCGGACTGGGTTTGCATGTGGTCTTTACCGGAGCTCCGGGCTGCGGTAAAGGCACGCAGGCAAGAATTTTGAAAGAGAAGGTGGCTATTTGTCATTTGTCGACCGGTGAAATGCTTCGTGCCGAAGCGGCCAAGGGAACGCCGCTGGGCTTGGAAATCAAGGCTCTGCTCGACAAGGGCGAGTTTGCGACCGACGAGATGATTATTAATATGGTATCCAAGCGAATCGATGAGGATGACTGTAAGAACGGTTTTATCCTCGACGGTTTTCCGAGAACGCTGCATCAGGCGGAAGTTCTGGACGAAATGCTGGACCGGAAAGGGATAAATCTGGATGCGGTTATTGAAATTCAGGTTCCCGACGAGATTATTATGGAACGTATTTTGGGCCGTTATGCCTGCATGAAATGCGGGCAGGGATATCATGACAAGTTTCAGAAGCCGAAAGTTTACGGCGTCTGTGACGTCTGCGGCGGAACGGATTTTTTCCGCCGGGTCGATGATAACAAGACGACGGTGCAAAATCGTCTGGTGAACTACAGAGCCCTGACGTATCCGACAATTCCTTACTATGAAAAAAAAGGACTCCTGCGCTGCGTGGACGGAACCGGGACTATTGAGGCCGTCAGCAATAAAGTCGACAGCATTTTGGGCATTAAATAGCCCGAGTCGACAGGTCGGGTTTCTAAAAACCTGAAAAAAATGCAACTTTTTGAATTTTTTTAGCAAAAGGGTGGTTGACACTGTTAAATTTTAGCCTATAATCCGGCTTAATTTTGAAAAGTGGTGATCAACTTTTTAAATGTAATAATTAATTAGAAAGATGGAGAGTTAATTTGGCTCGTATAGCTGGTGTAAATATTCCGACAGCCAAAAGAATTGAAGTCGCCCTGACTTATATTTTTGGTATCGGAAAGAAAACTGCTCAAGACATTTGCGCAAAATCTGGAATCGACTGCAGTCGCCGCGTTCACGAATTGTCCGAGGAAGAAGTCGCGAAAATTCGTGAAGTTATTGACAGCAACTACCTTGTCGAAGGTGAGCTGCGTCGCGAAGTCGGCGTCAACATCAAGAGACTTATGGATCTTGGATGTTACAGAGGTTTGAGACATCGTAAAGGTTTGCCGGTTCGCGGACAGAGCACGAAGACGAATGCCCGTACCCGTAAAGGTAAACGCAAAACCGTTGCGAACAAGAAGAAGTAAGAGGTAGATTCTAATGGCAAAAGCAGTACAACGTGTTAAGAAAAAAGAGAAGAAGAATATCACTGCGGGCGTTGCCCATGTGAATTCTACTTTCAATAATACAAGAGTAACAATTACTGACGCTCAGGGTAACACCGTATCCTGGTCGACGGCTGGCGCTCAGGGTTTCAAGGGTTCCCGCAAGTCGACTCCGTATGCCGCACAGGTTGCCGCCGAAGAAGCCGGCAAAAAGGCTCAGGAAAACGGTATGAAAACTCTGGAAGTTGAAGTTAAAGGCCCCGGTTCTGGTAGAGAATCTGCGATTAGAGCCTTGCAGGTTATCGGTTTTACCATCACCTCCATTCGTGATGTTACCCCGATTCCTCACAATGGCTGCCGCATGAGAAAAAGACGTCGCGTTTAATCTTTTTACAGATAGTGAGGCTGCATGACAGCCTCGCCGTCTTTTGATTTTTGTAATATTGCATATGCACTAAAATAAGAGGACATACCAGTGATTCAAAAGAATTGGCAAGAACTTATTAAACCAACTAACTTAGATGTTTCAAGCGAAGGCGGAAATAAGGCTAAGATAGTAGTTGAACCTTTGGAAAGAGGTTTTGGCTTAACTTTGGGCAACGCTTTGAGAAGAGTTTTGTTATCTTCGCTGCAGGGCGGTGCCGTAACGGCTATCAAGATTAACGGCGTCCTGCATGAATTTTCTGTAGTTCCGGGTGTCAGAGAAGACGTTACCGATATTGTTCTCAACATTAAAGGTCTGGCTGTCGCCGTTCACGGCGAAGGCCCGAAAACCATGACCCTGAAGGCTGAAGGTCCCTGTGAAGTTACCGCAGCCATGATTGAAACCGGTCATGACGTAGAAATCAAAAATCCGGAACTGGTTATCTGCAATCTGGATGCCGGTGCCAAAATTTCGATGGAACTGACGGTTAATACCGGCAAAGGCTATGTTCCTGCTTATCAGAACAAAGCTGCCGACGCGCCGATCGGTGTTATTGCCGTTGATGCGATTTATTCGCCGGTCAAAAAAGTGTCCTACAAGGTTGAAAATACCCGTGTCGGACAGGTTACCGACTATGACAAGCTGACGCTGGTTGTCGAAACCAACGGCGTCGTTTCGCCGGAAGACGCGGTTGCCCTGGCTGCCCGTATTTTGCAGGATCAGCTTAAACCGTTCATTAACTTTGACGAACCGGAGGTCGAAGTTGAAGCCGAGCGTGAAGAACTGCCCTTTAACAGAAACCTGTTGAAGAAAGTTGAAGAGCTTGAACTGTCGGTTCGTTCGGCCAACTGCCTGAAGAACGACAATATCGTTTATATCGGCGATCTGGTTCAGAAAACCGAAGCGGAAATGTTGCGTACGCCGAACTTTGGCCGCAAGTCTTTGAATGAAATCAAAGAGGTTCTGGCAAAAATGGGTATTCATCTCGGTATGGATACGCCGGGCTGGCCGCCGGAGAATATTGAAGAACTGATTCGCCGCGTTGACGAACATTTCTAAAAAGTTGAAAAGGGGAAGCCGTCGGGTTTCCCTTTTTTTATTATTGCTGTACAGAAAACCCTGAGTTTACCCGGGGCTATCTATCTGTAAACGTTTTCGGCATGAGAAGAAAGACTGATGAAATGCAGCGGGTCGTTTGCTGAAAAGCCATCCTGACGGCTATTGCGCAGTGAGAAAAAGTTTTGGGCCGGGGTATGGCAGAAATGACTGTTTTGTCCGGAGAAAGGCATCCATTGCGGAAGAATAAAACGGCCCAGGAAAACAGATGTTTTTTTCCGTTGCGGACATTGTCGGCGATAAAGTCGGCCGGAGGTCTTTTTTTGCTTGCTTTTCAGAATATTGTATGCTAAAAGCACAGGCGAATAAGTTGTTTCCGTGCATGAGCGCTGAGGCGAAACCGTGGCGGAAACGTGTTTATATCCGCTTTGCCAGGCAAAGCACAGAGAAAAATGAAAGGACATTGTCATGAGACATGGAGATGCACACAGAAGATTTAACATGCCGAAAAGCCAGAGAAGAGCTTTGTTCTCGAACCTGACCAACGCTCTGCTGACTCACGAGCAGATTACGATTACGCTGCCCAGAGCGAAAGAACTGAGAACGTTTGCCGATAACATGATTACCTATGCGAAGAAAGGCGATTTGAACAGCCGCAGACTGGCTCTTGCTTTCCTGCGTGACAACGAAGTTGTTTCGAAGCTTTTCTCTACTTTGGCCGAGCGTTATAAAGGCCGCAACGGCGGTTATACCCGCGTTTTGAAATCAGGCCTGCGTTATGGCGACTGCGCTCCGATGGCTATCATTGAGTTGGTTGACCGTGACGTTAATGCCAAAGGTGCCAAAGATCTGGCTCGCGTTGCCGCCGAGAAAGCTGCCGCTGCCGAAGCAGAAAAGACTGCCGAATAATCTTTCTGATTATGACGAAAAAGCGAATCGGTTTTCCGGTTCGCTTTTTTGTTGTTTTTTATCGGGTTGTCTTTTATCCTTAGGGAAGGAGGGTAAATGGCGTATTCTGATTTGATGTTATGGCTTGCCTGCGTGGCAGCGGTTTTGATTGCCGTTTATGTGACGGGATATTTGATTTTTTTGTTTCAAAAACATGTTTTGGCGCCGGATAAGGCTCTGATGTGCTGCCTGATATCGGGATTTGTGCGAAAAAAAGACATTCAGGACATTATTCGCCGCGGTGCAGATCCTGATTTTGACAACGGTTTGCCGTTATTGACCGCGGTACGGGGAACGGTTCGGGAACAGGCAATTCGCGGTTTGATAGAATGCGGCGCCGATGTCAACATTGTTTATCCGAACGGGAGCAGCCCTTTGTTTCATGCGGTTCTGTCCGGAAATACAAAAGCGGTTGAATGTTTGGCCGCGGCCGGCGCCGCTCTTGACTGTAAAATCAAGGACGGCTCGAATCTGTTGTTGTGCGCGGTGGGAGCGCAGGCATACAAGACCGCCCGGTTGCTGGTAGAAAAATATGGTTTTGACGTTAATTCGAAGAATAATGACGGTGTGACAGTACTTATGGCGGCCAGCGAATTTTGCCGCTGGGATTTTTCGTTTTTGAAATGGCTGCAGAAGCAGCCGTCACTTGATTTGAATGTTTCAGACAAGGAAGGGAGGAACCATGCGTCATACGGACAGAATAACAATTATCTGAGATTTTGGCGTTTTTTGGGGCTGCTTAAATGATTTTCCCCGTTCAAAAGATTTGACGGGAGGCTTTTAAGCCACTCGGAGGAACTGCAACAGGAGAAGCAGAGATGACAAAGTATCGGCGGATTAGCATTCTGGGCAACAGCGGTGCGGGGAAGTCGACATTAGCGGCGGCGCTGGGCGATGTTTCCGGCCTGCCGGTCGTGCATTTGGACCGGATTTTCTGGAAACCGGGATGGATTGAGGCGCCGGAAGCGGAAGTGCGTGCGGCAATGACGGCCGCGGCAGAAAATGATGCCTGGATTATTGACGGAAACTTCAAAAAAACGCTGCCGCAGCGTTTAGAAAAGGCCGATCTGGTCATATATATCGATTATAACCCGATTTTCTGCCTGTGGAGAGTGCTTTGGCGTATGCTGCGGAGGAAGAGACGTCCGGATATGGCGGACGGCTGTACGGAGCGATTTAACCCGGAATTTTATGGCTATGTGTTACGGTTTAACCGGCAGACGCGGCCGCAGCTGTTGGAGATGATAGCCCGGAGCGCCGGAAATTTTGATCTGGCGATAATCCGCCGGCGGAAAGACCTTGCGGAACTGATGCGGAATTTGCAGGGCAGATTTGGCCAGAAGTGAAGATTGATATTGCCAAAATGCGAATCTGTGCTAAAACGAAAATCCTTAAATCTGATTTTTGTGTAACTTTTTAAATATCATTCTGTATGAAAACGAGTATTGCTCACAACAACAATGTTTCCCTGTCCAAAGGGATTTTGATTTCAGCCTATATTCACAATTCGGCTGCTTATGTTCTGCTTGACGGTAACAGAGGTTATATTCTGCGCGCTGAAAATCAGGAAGAAGAGGAGAGAATTGCGGCGTTTGTCGATCAGCTGCAAATCGGTGCCTATGTGTTTGCCTATCTGACGTATAACGGCCGTATCATGAAGCTTTTCGACATGTTAAGCGGCATGGAACTGGACTGCGAAGACGCGGACGGCGGACCGGATGAAACGGAAACCTTTTCCGGACGGCTCAAGTTCAAGACCAAGGAGTTTCTGCGGCCGCAGTATGAGGTTTATACGCTGGGTGTTATCGCCGACAATGAACTGCGCTGTTATGCATATCTGGTCGATGTGACGCAGCAGGAGAAAGAACGCCGCAGCCTGACAAAGCTTCAGGCCGGCGACGCGGTTGCCGTTGTTGCGACGGCAAAAGGTTTTCCGGTAGAAATTGAAGATTTTACGCGACGGGTTAAAGTTGGCGGCAGAGCGGGAAACGAATCGGAAAATCCGGTTCGGAAAAGTTTATAGTTTATGTTTTTTTCAAAATGAAAACGACTGGGCTTTGAGGCGTTCGGCCGTGACCTTGTGTTGCAAGATCAGTTTCTGATTGTAAAAAAGAAGGGGAGGATTGGCAAAATCTTTCTCTTTTTTTTTGTTTACTTCGTTTTTCGGTTATGTTAAGTTTTTAGACGAAAATCTTCAAAATTTGTATATTATGAACGCAATTATTCAAAACCTGTTGGGGTTTGTCAAAAGAGAAGACAGACCGTTGTTGACAATTCAGGAACAGTTGGAGCTTGTCAGGCAGAAAAGCTGTTTCCGGGTTAAAAGAGCCATGCGGCGTCAGATGTTTCACAGCGAAGTCATTTGCAAAATGTTTGCCATGACCGAAGGGGAACGCGGCGGCAAGGTCGAACGGATGCTGGCCTATTATCTTCAAAAGTATGGTTTTAATGACGAAATCCGGCTTTTTTTGCTGAAAAGCAAAGCACCTGAAAATACGGCGGCAGCGGATTATCGTCAAAAGGTCATTGACGCGTACGGCATCAGGCTGAACCGGGAAACTGAAACGCTGTCGGCGACATGCGAGGAAGTTCTGGAAGCGCTGGAAAATAAGGATTTCAATATTCGCACGTTTTTGCTGAAGAGCAAAAGCTTGAGCGAAACGTTGAAAGTTATCCGCGACACGAAGGAAAAAATGCGTACGGCGGCTTGGGCTTTTGTTAAGCCGTATCCAACCATTTCCGGCGACGACGGCGTGTTTGACAACATGCCTTACGTTTCAGAGCCGACGCTGAGCGACGGGGAATGCCGCGCGGCGATTTCGGACAGTTTTCCGACCCTTGCCGAACAAAAGTCGGTTTTGGTTTCAGAAAACGGGCTTTGGATTGAAACGCTGACGTTTTTGTGTGAAAAGACGGCGGAAGTCTGGAACGCGTATTTGGGAAAGTTTGACGAAAGTCTGCTGTTGCCTGAATTGAAAAAAAATGTGTGAACTCCGGGTTTGTTCGGCGATGACCGAACAAACCCTTTTTTTGTATGCGGAAATCTTGGTTGCAAATTAGATTTTTGCCTTAGAAAAATAATATTGTCATTGCCGGACTAGATCCGGCAATCAATGGATCCCCGGAACGCGCTGCGCTTGCCCGAGGATGACAGAAGAAAAAATGTTGTCATTCTTTTGTTTTTATTCTTTTCTGTCATTCCCCGGCTTGACCGGGGAATCCGTAAAGGAGATGTCCGGTTCAAGGCCGAACATGACAAAGAAAAAAGCCCCTCGGAAGAGGGGCTTTTTGTTTATTTTTCGTTGTTGAGGTCTTCGCCTTTGGCAACGTAGGCTTCAACTGCACGACTGGCCTTCTTGGGCAGGGCAATACAGCCGGGGCCGGAAATGCAACCGCCTTCGCAGCACATGACTTCCAGCATGTTGTTTTCGCAGCCCTTGGCGCCATAGCGCTTGAGCAGTTTGATGTTTTCCTTGCTCAGGCCGTCAATGCGCTCGGCTTTGACTTCGGCTTTGTCGCCGATGATGGAGGCAACCGCGCCGGAAACGCCGCCGGTAAGCGGAAACTGGCGTCCCTGAGCGTAGGATACGGTCGTGAACTCGGCCGGTTCGCATTCGTCGATGTTGATGCCGGCGGCAACCAGCATGGCGCCAAGTTCTTCAAAGGTCAGAACATAGTCGACGTTCGGATCGTATTCGGCTTCGACGCGTTTGGCCAGGCAGGGGCCAATGAAGACGGCAACGCAGTCGGGATGTTCTTTTTTGACCAGTTCGGCCGTATAGTACATCGGCGTTTTGGTATGCGAAACGTAAGGCTGAATTTCGGGAATGTGTACCTGCGCGGCGCGGAAGTAGGCCGGGCAGCAGGAGGTGGTCATCAGTTTTTCGCCGTTTTCCATTTTCTCGATAAATTCGGCGGCTTCTTTCTTGGTGGTGATGTCGGCGCCGACGGCAACTTCGATAACGTCGCTGAAACCGGCTTTTTTCAATGCGCCGACGACATTGCCGATGTCGCCGGGAAACTGGCCGACAATCGCCGGCGCCAGCATGGCAACGACCTGTTTGTCGGTTTCGTTAATCAGTTTCAGGACATCGACCATCTGCGAACGCTCGACGATGGCGCCGAACGGGCAGGACTGCAGGCATTTGCCGCAGGAGATGCAGGTTTCGTGATTGATATGTTCCTTGCCGAACTCATCCTTGGTAATGGCGCTGACCGGGCAGGCTTCCTCGCAGGGAACCGGAATGCGGATAATCGAGTGGTACGGACAGACTTCATGGCATTTTCCGCAGTTGACGCATTTGTCCGGGTCGATATGGGCGCGGCCGTTGACAAAGGAAATGGCTTCCTTGGGGCAGTTCATCTGGCAGGGACGCGCGAAGCAGCCGCGGCAGGCGTTGGTAACCATGTACTGCGCCTTGATGCAGGCGGAACAGGCAACGTCGATGACGCAGAGCTGCGCCTTTTCGGGATGCGTGCGCTCAAGGGCTTCTTCGCCGTACTGTGCCAGGCTTTTGAGCTCATCGGTTTCTTCTTCCGGCGAAAAGCCAAGGCTGGACATGCAGCGGTATTTTAAGACAGCGCGGTCCTTGTAAATGCAGCAGCGGCTCGGTTGCTGTTCTTTCGGCCGCAGTTCCAGCGGAATACGATCGGCGTTTTTAAATTTGTCGGCAAAATAGCTTTCGGCAATTTTTATCAGAATGCGGGTGCGCATCTGGTTGGCGTTATTTTTGGGTATAAGCACTTTTTCTAGTCTCCATTAAGTCTTTATTCGGCAGAGCATTCTCTGGCTTTGAGAACGTCGCGGATTTTGGCGACGACTTTCTCATAGGTGGCTTCTTCGACCAGTTCGTCGCCGACCATCACAAAGGGGCCGTGGTTGTATTTGTTTTTGATGTCCTTGCAGAGGTTCATACATCTGACTTCGACGAGTTCAATCCTGTCGGCGATGTCGGCGGGCGGCGTGAATTCCAAAGCCTGAATCTGGGCGGCTCCCATCACAAAACAGGAGGTTCCCGAGCAGATTTTTACAGTTACTTTATCCATAGTCTTGTCCTTTTCATAAGTTGCATGTCTTAAATGTATCTGACACTGATTTCTTTTAAGTACTGGCTTTGTAAAAGCCGGAATATCTTTTTGACGATGTTGCGGCGAATCTCCAGCTCCATCGGGAGGCTGGGGTCCTGATGGGCAATGTTGATTTTGGTGCCGACGACAAAGTCTATCCGGTCGCTGTCCAGAAGCAGTTTGGCCAAACGCACGGCGGCATTGTTCTTGTTTTTATCGATACCCTCTTTTAGCATACGATAAACTTCGGTCAAGGTCAAAATGCCCTCGGTAACCAGATCGACGCCGTCCATTATGGAAGCCATCGGGATTTTATCGTCAAAACTGGTTTTGTCAATCTCGCATTTTAAACAAAGTTCGCGCTCGACGATGTTGGCGGTGGTGCCGCCGCAGATGACGGTTTTGCCGTCATAGCTTGACACCAGTTCGGCAAATTCCCGGTCTTTGTCTTCGTCAAACGGCGGGCCGGTCAAGACCAGAAGCTTGCGTGGTTTGCGGAAGTAGAGGACCACGCAGCTGATGTCGTCGCCGGCCTTGTGCTCAACTTCTTTGTCCAGAGCCTCGTGCACGACGGCACGGGCGAGGTCATGGGCGGAGACGTAGGGATTTTTGCGAATCTCTTTCAGAATGAAGTCCAGACAGCCCTGCCGTCCCCAGCCGAGCGGGTATTTCCGGTTGCCCAGCCCGGCTTGGGTAACGCCGTCGGAAACCATGATAATGCGGTCTTCCGGCTGGGTGGTAACCTGCGAAATGCTGATGGTGCGGTCTTTCCATTTGGGCGAGGAAAGTTCGCGGCATTTGACCGTGAGCGGTTTGAAGTCGCGAATGAACATGTGCGGCGGGTTGTCCATTTCGATAATGCGGGTTTTGCCGCCGAGTTCGCTGTCGACAATCGAAAAAGTCGCGTAGCTGATTTTGCGTACCTGACAGATGGGCAGCGCGTCCATCATCACTTCCGACGAGCGCAGCAGTTCCATGTTGCTTTCGACGAATTTCATGGCCATGCGGGTGGTCATCGACGACAATATGTTGGCCTTGACGCCGGAACCTAAACCATCGGAGAGAATCGAAATTATACGCTGTTCTTCGGGGATTTTTTTGGAAAACACCGTATCGCCGAAACAGTCTTCGCCGTTTTTCTGCTGCTGATGGGTGCCTATTTCGATAAACAGAGAATCGCTCACGGCTAATAGTCCCGTTTGTTGGAGTTGGTACGAATGGTCAGGTCGCTGCTTTGCTCGTCGTCAGCGGCAAAGTCTTTGGCGATGGAGCGGAGCAGAACTTCGGTTTCGGCCATGTGTTCGCCCAGCGTGCAGGCAATCTGCTGGACGGTGGCAAGATTTTTGTGGATGACTTCTTTCGCTTTTTCGGCAATCTGCTCTTTCTTCATTTCCATGTTGGTCACGTCTTCGATAATGCCGCCGACTATCTGCTTTTTGTCGATGTTGAAGACGACGACGTCAAACAGTTTGTCGTTGAAACGGACATGTTCGCGATGAATGTCCTGTTCCAGATCCAGCGAGGCCGAAAACAGATTGGTAAAGTTGATGAAGTCGCGCAGGTCGGCGCCGTGCAGGTTGTTCTGGTCGTAGATGTCGGCGTGTTCGTCTTCGTTCCAGAAGGTTTCGACAAATTTGTCGTTGTATTCCATAATGCTGAGTCTGGCATTGGCAATGACAATCGGCGACGGAATGCAGCGAAGCAGCGCGTTGGCTTTGCGCTGCGCCTGCTGTTTCATGTGCGAAACGCACATTTCGGGTTCGGCTTTGCCGTCAAGCAGGGCTTTGGCAAAATTGCGGCAGGTGTTGTAGCCGCAGCCGCCGCAGTTGATTTCGTCTTCTATGCTGTATTTGCCGATGGAAGCCAGAACGCGTTTGATGTCGGTTTCGTCGTGTTTCGGCTGGACAATTGCTTCAGGTGCATAGTCGAGCCGGATGTCGACCGACGGGCTGCGTTTGCCCGCCAGGCCGGAAAAGTCGCTTTCTTTGAGAATTTCCACCCGCTTTTCAAGACCGGATTTTTTGGACGAAGTGCAGGGACCGTTGACGCAGCCGCCTTCACAGGCAAGACATTCAATAAAAACCGGGCGGTCGAGCGCCTCTTCCCTGATGTTTTTAAGCTCGCGTTTGATGTTGTCAATGCCGGTTATCTGCATCAGGTAGGCTTTTTGACTTTGTTCATAGGGTTTAAGCGTTTCAATCATGCCGCCTTCGACCGGGTAGGCGGTGCCTTCTTCGGCCTTGGACATGACAAACTTGTCGAAAACGGAAGTGTGGATGTCTTTCAGCTCGATGTTTTCGTCTTTCAGCCACTGGCGCAGGTCGGTAAAACTCAGGCTGAGGCTCAGCAGGTCAGGGTGGCGGTCAGCTTCGATCTTCTTGGCGATGCAAGGGCCGATGAAGATGACTTCAATATCTTTGCCGAGCGCGGTTTTGAGCAGGCGGCAGTGCGCCAGCAGCGGCGAGGTCAGTTTGGTCAGGTTGGCGGTGCGTTCGGGAACGTATTTATTGATGTATTCGACGACGGCCGGACAGGCGGTGGAGATGAACAAACGGTTTGCGGCGGAAACCTGCGGAGCTTCTCCGGTGTCCGTGTCCTCACGTACGCCTGAAGTACGCTCCGGACTGCGCTCCGCGGAAGCATCCTCATCTTTCTCACCGCAAGCCGTTTGTGACATGTCAGGGGCGGAGGAAACCTGTAGTGCGTCGTTTGCCGCTTTGTCCAGCAGGCCGGCAATGTTGGCGGAAACTTCTTCGGCGCCCAGGGCGGTTTCGCTGACGCCGCGGAAGCCCAGACGGCGGATGGCGGCAATCATCTGTTCCCTGGAAACTCCTTCAAACTCGGTAATCCAGGAAGGTGCCAGCGAAACGTAAACGTCTTTGCCGCTTTGTACCAGATGTTTGGCGCGGGTAAGGTCGTTGCGCGCCTGTTTGGCCTTGGCCGGGCAGACCCGGTAGCATGTGCCGCAGGCAATGCAGAGGTCGGGGACGATCATAGCCGAGCCGTCTTCAATCTTGATGGCTTTGACCGGGCAGCGGCGGACGCATTTATAGCAATCCTGGCAGTTGTTTTTTATGGTATAAAGAGGGTATTCGCGGTTGGACATCGTCGGTCGGCCTTTTTAGTTTATTTGTCTGCGGAAGAAAAATGCTTTTCGAGAATATCAAGGAGCGAGCCTTGGTCGATATTGTTGTACTCGACGCCGTCAATGTTGATGTTGGGGCCTTTGGCGCATTTGTCACAGCAGCGCAGGCCGGTCAGTTCGACTTCGGCTTCCAGTCCGTGTTCATCCAGAAAACGCTGGATAACCTGAAGGTTTTTGTTGTTGCCGCGGGCAAAGCAGGAACTTCCCATACAGACCTTTATCGTCGATGCCATCTTCATAACTCCCGATTATTTGCAAGATGTATGTTAAAGTATAAAAGCTGCCGGCAAAAAAGGCAATCCAAATTTATGGTTTACGGCAATTGTTTAGCTTGTTTTTGCCGGAGAGCTGTGGCAAAATGAAAAAACCGAAACTTTAGGCGGGGATATGGCTGTGGAAGACTTGCTTCTGATTGTGCTGGCCGCGGGGCTGGTTTTGTTTGGCGGGCTGTTTGCGGTTATGCGGGAAAAAAACCGGAAAGTCCGAAGGGAATGCACTATGCTGAAAGAACAGCTTAAACAGTCCTGCCGGATGGAAGCTGCGGCAAGAATGGCCGGCGGCGCGGCTCATGATTTTAATAACATGCTTGCCGGCATCTGCGGCGCGGCGGAGTGTTTGAAAAAACGCCTGAAAGGCGATGAAGAGCACCGTTACTGTGACGCTATTCTGAACGGTTGCGAGCAGGCATCGCATTTGGCGCGGCAAATGACGCGACTGGCGGCACGCCGTGCGGAAAAGGCGGCGCCGGTCAATTTGTCCGTGTGTCTGAAAGAAAGCCTTAATCTGCTCGGTCACGGCATCGGCCGGGAAATGGAAATTATCGGAAATTTCGACGCGGAAAATCTGTCTGCGGCAATAAATTCGGAACATTTGCAGAGCCTGATACTGAATTTGGGCTTTAATTCCCGCGATGCGCTGGGCGGCCGCGGCCGGATAGAAGTCGGTTTGCGGCAGGTCTGCCTGTCGGAAGACGATATGCGGCGAAATCTGATTCAGGCCGAACCGGGAGAGTATGCGGAAATCAGCTTTGCCGACGACGGGCCGGGAATTGACGCCGAGAACATGGCGCATATTTTTGAGCCGTTTTTTACGACCAAAGGCGGCGGGATGGGAACCGGCCTGGGGCTGCCGGAGGTGTATGGCATCGTGTTGAGCGCCGGGGGTTCGCTGAGAGTTGAAAATCGGCAAAAGGGCGTTTGTTTTTATGTTTTTTTGCCGCTTGTCGCGGCGGCGGAGGTCCCGGCGGCGGCCGAACCATGCTGCGGTCGGCTTTCGGCCAGAATCCTGATTGCCGACGATGATCCCCTGCTGCGGGGCGTGGCCGAAGACATCCTGAAAACGGCAGGGTGTGAGGTGCGGACGACTGACAGCGCCGAGGCTGCCGAAAAGGCCTGCGGAAAAGATTTTAAACCCGATGCGGTCATGCTGGATGTCGTTCTGCCCTCCGGCGGCGGAAAAAAGGTTTATGAAACGCTGCGGAAGAAAGATCGCCGGCTGAAGGTCGTGTTTATGAGCGGCAGCGCTCCCGGCGAAGAAATTGAAAAGATTCTGGAGCAGGACCGATATACGGCTTTTCTGGATAAGCCCTGCCGGGCGGCACAGGCGGTGAAAACGCTGCAAATTCTGTTAGCAAAAGCGTAAGACGCTTGATAAAAAACGAGCATAAGTTTAGAATATTTCTTAATGTTGAACGGAGGTTTGAAGGTTAAGCGGCTATGGCCAGACTGCAAAACAAAATGTCGGAAAAATATCTGCTGGAAACGTTAGATCGTATTGCCAGAAATTCTTTCGGCTATGCGGTCTTGTATGTCAGCGTTTCAAAGCTTAAGCCTAAAAACCGTCATCCCGAGTTCGTTAAGATTTTCGCCAAATTGTTTGACAGTGTGGTCGGTTCGGCGCGCGGCCAGTTTTTTATTCTTTCCAACGGCGATTTCGTGATTTTGGCCAGAGACATTACGCCCGACATGGTGGAAAATGCGGTGGAAAAGCTGCGGCAGGGGCTTTCTTCCGATCCTGCGCTTCATTCCAGGGACGGTTCCGAATTTGCCCGGGTCATAAGCTTTCCCGAAGAGTTCGGCGCTTTCTACGAATATATTGAAAAGCGAATTGAAAGTCCGGAAGAGGAAGTTGAGGAGATTGCCTACAAACGGCCGATTGAAGCCGGCGAAGTCGATGAGGTTATTGAAACGCTCGACGAGGCGGACATTTCGGAAATTGTCAAGCGGCAGAGCGTGCTGCGGATTTTGGGCGCCGGAAAGTTTAAGGTTCTGTTTCAGGAATTTTTTGTGGCGATTAAGGATTTGAGCCTGAATTTCGACCCTAATCTTGATTTGGTCGCCAACCGCTGGCTGTTTATGTATTTGAGCCAGACTCTGGATCGAAAAGTTCTGTCGGCAATGCCGGCGGCCGAACTGACAAACTGGCCGGAATATATCAGCATGAACCTGAATTTGTCTTCGGTCTTCTCCCGCGAGTTTGTGGATTTTGCCAAAAACTTTCTGCGCGGCGAGCGCAAGCTGATTGTCGAAGTAAAGCTGATGGACGTCTTCAACAATCTGCCGCTGTATTTTGAAGCCAAAGACATTTTGCACCGCGGCGGCAATAAGCTGCTGATTGACGAAGTGGATACGGCGGCGCTGAAAATGCTGAACGTCAGGCGTCTGGAGCCGGATATGCTGAAGGTGTTTTATGAGCCGCTGCTTGAGTTTGACATGGAGAACGAAGATATTCGCAAAATAATTGCCGGCATCGGCCGCGAAAACGTCATTTTGGCCAAATGCAGCGACGACAAGGCGCTGAAGTGGGGCGTGCATTACGGAATTACCGCTTTTCAGGGGCCGTTTATGGATAATCTGGAAGTCGCGATTATCCGTGCTAAATGCCCGAACGGCAAAAACTGTTCAGCGCAGGAATGTCTGAAACGCCGCCGGCTGCTGCTGGGAAGTTTTCGGGACGGCTGTCTGCGGAAAGACATGCTTGAAGATTTGCTGTGAGGGCGGAAAAGATGTTTACTTTTGGAAAAAATGCTCCCGAGAAACCTACTTTCAGCAAAAATACGCTGATTCTGGATTATCTGGTACGGATGGAAAAAGACCTCGACAGCTATCGGGCAATGTGCATTTTTATTCATAAGCTGCAGAGCCAGAAAATGCGGACCATGCAGCGGCAGGAACTGATAGAAACCTTTGAGAACGTCATTAAGAAAAGCGGCGGCGAAATCTTCGGTCTGCCTAATGACGACATGGTAATTATTTTCAACAATAAGGCGCATGACGAGATTCTGGCCTGTCTGGTTAAAGTGCGTTTCATGTTTCATGACGATCCGCTGATTCAGAATGCGTTTGATTTGGAAAACGCCGGTTTTGTAAAGTTCTTTGAACTGGGCAACGGCGCGGCGGCGTTTAAGTCTTTAATCAAAGCCAATATGGAAAATTCCGATGAACCGGGCCGGAGAGAAGGCAATGCCGCCATGCGGGGAACTGCCGCGCCGGTGCCTTCGTTTATGGGCGGAGCACGCAAACTGCGCCGCGAATTGACGCCGGCCATGCTGGCCAAAGTTCAGAAAGCTTTGTCAATGACCGATTTTTCCAGCCTTATCCGCCGGCAATCGGTTTGCGCGGTTATCGGCAAATCGCCGCCGCAGATGTTGTTTGACGAGGTGTTCATATCAATTGCGGATTTGCGCGATATGCTGTTGCCGGATGTCGATCTTACGGCAAATCCGTGGTTGTTTCAGCATTTGACAGAGACGCTTGACAAGCGGGTTCTGGTAAGTATCAGCCGCCATGACGACGGTTCGCTGACCAGTAATTTTTCGATCAATCTGAATGTGTCGACGATTTTATCCGACGAATTTCTGGAGTTTGACGAGAACATTAACGCTTCAATGCGTTCCAGCATCGTTTTGGAACTGCAGCTGGTGGATATTTTCAGCGATGTGAAAGCGTTTATTCTGGCAAAGACTTTTGCACAGTATCGCGGTTATAAAATCTGTATCGACGGCATTACGGTCGACAAGCTCAAATATATTGACCGAGAACATCTGAGCAGCGATTTAATCAAGATTATCTGGCATCCGTCATTTATGGATGTTATTCGTGAAGACAAGCATTTTACCGATTATGTCAATAAAGCTGAACGTGCCCGGATGATTTTGTGCCGTGTCGACGATCCGCAGGCGGTAGAGGTCGGAAATTCGCTTGGTATCAATCTTTATCAGGGGCGCTATATTCAAAGGTTGTTGATGGCGCAGCCGCGAAAAACCATTTTTAGTATAAAAAAATAAAGAAAGCCCTGAAAATACAGGGCTTTTCTTATTATAATATAACATCTCTGCAAACGTGTCCTCCGGCAAAACCAGTATGGGTTCCGCCGCAATTGCATCGGCTTCCCGGTTTGCCTCCCGGACAGCTGTTACGATCTATAGCCAGATCAGGCAGGCAATTGGGCGTACATTTATATTTAGTGGTACCGCAGGCCGTACAAGGTGTTCCGCCGCATTGGCATTTACTGGCACTGGGCATGGTGTATCCCGGACATTGACTGCTGTAATTGCAGGTTTGTACGCATGAATTTCCGGATTGGTTATAACCTGAGTCACAGCTCCAGGCGGAACATTTGGAGGAGCAGTCGGAGTAGTAGGACGTGCAGTGGGCGTTGGCCGGCACCGAAACCGCCGTACGGTTGTCACAGGGATTTATGCAGCTGTTTCCTGACTGTGTATAACCTGAGTTACAGCTCCAGGCGGAACATTTGGAAGAGCAGTCGGAATAGTAGGAGGTACAGTGAGCGTTGGCCGGCACCGAAACCGCCGTTCTGTTCCGGCAGTTAGTGTCGGAAGCGACCTGGCACTTGCTCGGACAATCGTCCCAGTACTTTTCACAGTAATAAGGGACGCTGACGGCAGTACGGTTGATACAGTTGTCGGCAGCGGCAACTTCACATTTGGAAGGACAATCGTCCCAGTATTTTTCGCAGTAATAGGGAACGTTCACGCTTTCCCGGATATGGCAGTTGTCGGA